>Ga0315336_1000019_pt1:0-670000 | contig 1066137 bp, 956 predicted proteins | sample ASW5metaG_FD_204512 | JGI IMG/M metagenome (GOLD analysis project Ga0315336, IMG submission 204512) | Ammonia-oxidizing marine archaeal communities from Monterey Bay, California, United States - ASW #5 | ecosystem: Environmental > Aquatic > Marine > Intertidal zone | place: USA... | reverse complement strand
GTGGTCGTCGATTCCAAGTGGCGCTCCGGCTATGGCCGCTTTGTTAAAATCCGCCATGCCAACGGCTACGAGACCGCTTATGCCCACATGTCAGCCTGGGCCAAGGGCATCAAGGACGGGGTGCGAGTACGACAGGGCCAGGTGATCGGTTTCGTTGGTTCAACCGGGTTGTCGACCGGTCCACATCTGCACTACGAAGTGCGTGTCAACGGCCGTCACGTGGACCCGATGCGTATCCGCCTGCCGCGCGGCAAAATCCTGAAAGGCGATGTCCAGGCGACTTTTGACCGGGAACGCAATCGGATCGATGATCTGATTGGCCGTAAAGACAAAGATCCGACCAAAGTCGCCGCGACGAATTGATTGTTGCCGCTTTGGATATTTAGGCGGCTTATTGCCAGACCTTGGCTCTTCACCCATCAATATTCAAATTGCTGTCGCGATGCCGCCATGGAAAGGTATCTGGGATATTTGCTAGGCCATGCCTAAGATATCTGACGGAATCAAATGGAGGGCGGCATGGAGTCAAACAACGGTCAGGTTGAGACCATTGATATGGCCGGCGTGCACCAGCTCGATAGCGTCGTCCTTGCTGCCTATTTGCAAGACTACATCGACGGCGCCTCGGACGGTCTTGAAATCCGCCAGTTTCCGGTTGGCCAGAGTAACCCCACTTACCAACTGATTTGCGGCAGCCGGAAATATGTCCTGCGCAAGAAACCGCCGGGCAAGCTGCTGCCGTCCGCCCATGCCGTCGACCGCGAATTCCGGGTCATCACCGCCTTGCAGCAATCAGATGTACCGGTGCCGCGCACCCTGCATCTTTGTGAAGACCCGACAATTATCGGATCGCAATTCTATGTCATGGAGATGGTCGAGGGCCGGGTCTTTCATGATCCGGGCCTTCCCGGCATGACCCCAACTGATCGGCAACGTTATTTCGATGGTTTCGTGCGCGTCCTGGCGGCCTTGCACGCGGTCGATTTTCAAGCTGTCGGGCTGGCCGACTTTGGCCGGCCCAGCGGTTATATCGAACGCCAGGTCGCCCGCTGGTCGAAACAATATGAGGCTTCCAAAACTGAAGACATCGCCGCCATGGACCGGCTTACCGATTGGCTGCCAGCCAATCTGCCCGCCGACCAGTCGGTCTCCATCGTTCATGGCGATTACCGCCCGGGCAATACCATCACCCATCCCGACAAGCCGAAGATCGTTGCCGTTTTGGATTGGGAGTTATGCACGTTGGGTCATCCGCTCGCCGATGTCGGTTATCACTGCGCCGGGTATCACGGCAACGTTTCGTCAGTGGGTAATTTCAGCGCCCTGGATCACCCGGCATTGGGCATCCCCACCGAGACCGAATTCGTCGCCCGCTATTGCCACTATGCTGGCCGCGACGGGATCGCCGATTTCCATTTCTATGTCATTTTCTCGCTGTTTCGATCCGCCGCGATCATCCAAGGCGTCTATAAACGCGGCCTTGACGGTAACGCTTCATCAGCTGAAGCAGTCAAATTCGGGCAATTCGCCAAGGAACGTGCCAATACCGCTTGGCGGTTGGTAGAAAAACATTTCTAGGACCAGACGCTCACTGACGAACTTCATGGCACGCCGATAGAAATGATTCCAAATTCTGGAAATCCGATTTAGGCTGGTGCTCCCGCGATCAACATCGGTGTGTCCCGTGCCAACAAATAAATCCAACCACGCGCCGGTGGCGCCCAATCCGGAAGTCATGAAGCTATGGCCAGGTTGCTCCGGCAATGACATCAACGGTCTTGGCGAGGACGGTAGCGATCCGATGCGGCCGGTCTTCTGGCGCACCGACGGTTCCGCCCCGCATGCCCCGGTGATGTATTATTTCTTTGAAAAGAGCGCCGAAAATCCCGTTCTGAACGAAGCCCGAAAATATCGCCACCGCATCGACGCGATCCCGATTGACGAAGAAGCGCCGACGAAGGTTACCCATACAGATGCCGAATGGGTACAAAAACTCAAGTCGGCGGCAATTGAATGCCGCGCCGACGATGTCGGTATTTGCGCCTGGAACACCGATTGGCAGCTTCCAGACCGGCCAGCGCCGAAAGGCAAATGGGCGGTGGTACTGGCGTTTAAACATGACTACGACAATTTAAAAGCTGCCCCCGGGGACCAGGCCTATCTGGAGGTTATGGCCCAATATGAGCGCGCCGCGGAGGCCTCAATCAATCTGACCAACTGGATTCGCCGGCAAGGCTATCCGGCTTTCGCCAAGACCGGGCCAATGTTGGAAGACGTTTTGATGATACCACCGGCGGTCGAGGCCGGGCTTGGTGAATTGGGTAAGCACGGCTCGATGATACACAAGCGTTTCGGCTCCAATTTCAGATTGTCGATGGTGCTTACCGATCTGCCGCTGCAAGCCGATGCGCCGGAGATTTTCGGTGCCGACGTGTTTTGTCAAAACTGCCAAGTCTGCGCCAATGCCTGTCCGCCGGACGCCATCTTCCGCGAAAAGCAGTTGGTCCGTGGCCGCCACAAATGGTACGTCGACTTCGACAAGTGCATCCCTTATTTCGTCGATAATGAAAGCTGCGGCCTATGCCTGGCCGTTTGCCCCTGGAGCCGGCCGGGGATCGCCGACAATCTGGTCAAGAAAATGGCGCGGCGATTGCCGGAAATTGCCGAGTGAGGGTAATTAGACAAGATATTTAGCCGGCAAATTCCAAAGCAACGATGCCGCCGGACTAGTTGTCATCCCCGCGTTCGCGAGGATGACAATGTCGGCTTGTGATCTAACCGTTGCGCCAATCGACCCTAGGCCGCTTCTTCCTTCTGCGATTCGGTATCGACGGTAAAGATCAACCGATCCGAACCGGCGCTGACATTCACCGTTGTTCGGTCGGCGATGTCCCCAGACAGCAGTTTCTCCGCCAGCGGATCCTGCACCTGTTTCTGGATCACCCGTTTGAGCGGCCGGGCACCATAGGCCGGATCGTAGCCTTTATCGGCAAGCCAGGACCGGGCGCCGTCATCCATATTCAGCGTAATTTTGCGCTCGTCGAGCAGTACCTGCAGCCGGGCAACTTGAATATCAACGATTTTGTCCATCTGGCTGCGTTTGAGCCGGTGGAACAGGATCGTTTCATCCAACCGGTTTAAAAATTCCGGCCGGAAACTGGCCTTGACCAGCGCCATGACTTCATCACGGACCTTATCGACATCGTCGTTTTCACCCAGATTTGCCAGAATTTCACCACCGAGATTGGAGGTCATGATGATCAGCGTGTTGCGGAAATCTACTGTCCGGCCCTGACCATCAGTCAGCCGGCCATCATCAAGCACCTGCAAAAGCACGTTGAAGACGTCCGGATGGGCCTTTTCGATTTCATCGAACAGCACCACCTGATAGGGCCGGCGGCGCACTGATTCAGTCAACGCTCCGCCTTCTTCATAGCCCACATAGCCCGGCGGCGCACCGATCAGGCGGGCGACGGAGTGCTTTTCCATATATTCCGACATATCAAGCCGCGCCATGGCGGTTTCGTCGTCAAACAGGAATTCCGCCAATGCCTTAGTCAGTTCCGTCTTGCCGACGCCTGTCGGGCCCAAAAACATGAACGACCCGATCGGCCGGTTTGGATCCTGCAATCCGGCGCGGGCCCGGCGTACCGCAGTGGATACCGCGTGGATCGGCTCCAACTGGCCAATCACCCGTTCGCCGATTTCGTCTTCCATGCGCAACAGCTTGTCGCGTTCACCTTCCAGCATCTTATCAACCGGGATGCCGGTCCAGCGGGAAACCACTTGGGCGACATGATCGGCGGTCACCGCCTCTTCCACCATGGCGCCTTTTTGCTCCTGCTCTTCCACGTCGATGATCTTTTGCTCAAGATCGGGGATCACCCCATAGGCCAGCTCGCCGGCCTTGGCCAGATCACCGGAACGTTGTGCCTGCTCCAGGGCAATGCGGGCGTTTTCAAGCTCCGCCTTGATGGATTGCGCCGAAGAGAGTTTTTCTTTTTCAGCCTGCCATCGCCCGGTCAGGGCGCTGGAACTTTCTTCCAGCCCGGCCAGATCTTTTTCAAGCTTTTCCAATCGGTCCTTGGAGGCCTGGTCGGTTTCCTTTTTCAGGGCCTCACGCTCGATCTTCAACTGAATGATCTTACGGTCCAACTCGTCTAGTTCTTCCGGTTTGGAATCCACCTGCATGCGCAACCGTGATGCCGCCTCGTCCATCAGATCGATGGCTTTGTCGGGTAAAAAGCGATCTGTGATGTAACGATTGGAAAGCGTCGCCGCGGCGACCAGCGAGGAATCAGTAATCCGCACGCCGTGGTGTAACTCATATTTTTCTTTCAGGCCGCGCAGAATAGAGATGGAATCCTCCACATTCGGCTCGGCAATGAAAACCGGCTGAAAACGCCGCGCCAAGGCAGCATCCTTTTCAACATTCTTGCGGTATTCGTCCAATGTCGTGGCGCCAACGCAATGCAGTTCGCCGCGGGCCAGCGCTGGTTTTAAGAGGTTCGAGGCATCCATTGAGCCTTCCGCTTTACCGGCGCCCACCAGGGTGTGCATTTCATCGATGAACAGCAGAATATCGCCGCCAGCCGATTGCACTTCCTGCAAGACCGACTTCAGCCGTTCCTCAAACTCGCCGCGATATTTGGCGCCGGCAATCAATGCGCCCATGTCCAATGCCATGAGCTTTTTTTGCTTAAGCGATTCCGGTACATCGCCATTGACGATGCGCAGCGCCAGGCCTTCGGCGATCGCCGTCTTGCCAACGCCTGGTTCACCGATCAGTACGGGATTGTTTTTGGTCCGCCGGGACAACACCTGAATGGCGCGGCGGATTTCCTCGTCACGACCGATGACGGGATCAAGCTGGCCCTCGCGAGCGGCTTCCGTCAGATCGCGGGCATAGCGGTTGAGGGCATCATAGCCGTCCTCCGCGGAAGCCGTATCGGCGGTCCGGCCCTTGCGCAATTCATTGATAGCGTCATTCAATTTGGCCGGACTGGCACCGGCGCGGTCGAGTATTTTGCCGGCATCTGCGTCTTTCTCAATAGCCAGCGCTACGAGCAACCGTTCCACGGTCACAAATGCGTCTTTGGCTTTGTCAGCAATTTTTTGGGCGGTTTCCAGAACGCGGGCTGTCGGCGCTGCCAGATAAAGCTGCCCGCCACCGCCTTCGACTTTCGGCATCCGGTCCAATGCGGCGTTTACGTCGCTCAAAGCATCGGATGCACGTCCGCCGGCGCGGTCGATCAAACCGGCGGCCAGGCCGTCGGGATCGTCCAGCAAAACTTTCAATAAATGTTCAGGCGTGAATTGTTGATGCCCGCGGCCCAGGGCCATGGTCTGCGCCGATTGAACAAAACCGCGCGCCCGATCGGTGTAATTTTCAAAATTCATGTCTCAGCTCCTTCCCGCCCGGCGCACCCTATCGGCATGGCCGTCACGTTGTGGACAACGAGGCCGTCGTTTCGGCCCTCGCACGATCGCCATTTGGCCGACCGTCTCCCTCAATATAGTGTTGTATTTTCGCAACAAAAGAGGTGGGCGCGATCATTTTGGCGATATGCGAAAATTACCACATTTTCAATGCAAAATGTTAATGCCGCTGGACCGGTGCGGACCAAAATTGTTATGGCTGCCGGCGACAATTTTAGTTCCTACCGGAGAGACATCTCATGCCGTCAAGTACCGCAACGATCACCGGGCTCTACGTCTATCCGGTCAAGGGCCTGGGACCACAATCGCTTAATCGGGTCGATGTCGAGACCGATGGCGTGTTTCCAGGTGATCGCGCCTATGCCATCGAAAATGGCCCATCAGGGTTCACGCGCGAGACACCGAACTATCTGCCAAAAACCCAGTTCCTGATGCTGGCGCGCAACGAAAGCCTCGCCGCATTGAAGACCGCCTATGATCCGGCGACCGACGAACTGACCCTGGAACGGCCGCCAGGTGATCCGATTTGTCAAAGCCTTGCCACGGTGGAGGGCCGCAAAAACCTGGAAAACTGGTTTATCGAGAATTTCGCCGAAGAACTTCGCGGCGCGCCGAAAATCCTGTCGTCGCCCGGCCACAGTTTCTCAGACGTGCCGGCCAAATGGCTGTCGTTGATCAATCTGGCATCGGTACGGGATTTGGAACAACAAATCGGTGCGCCGATCGATCCAATACGGTTTCGCGGCAATATCTACGTCGACGGCATTGCGCCATGGTCGGAATTTGACTGGGTCGGCGGAAGGATCACCGGCGGCCCGGTGTTGGCGGGCATGTTGCGCACCGAACGCTGCGCGGCAACCAATGTCGACCCGCATACCGCCACCCGGGACATGAACATTCCAAAGGCACTTGTGCGCGCCTTTGGCCATGCCGATTGCGGGATCTACTTGCGCGTTGCCGAACCGGGAAGCTTGTCGGTCGGCAAGCAATTGAATTTGCAAGCGACCGGGCTCAAGGTCGAACTACCGTTCTAGCAGGTTGGTCAAGCCCGAAATACCCGGGCCGCCGTCATTTGCTAGACGGTTGTACCATCCTGGATATCCTCACCTTGTGCAGGCTTGGCAGGTTCTTCAGCAGGCGGGCTGGCCGGTTCGGTGATCTCGACCGGCTCGCTGGCGGTATCAGCCAGTTTTTCGACCGGCTCGCCACCAGCACCATCTGGGCTTGGTTCCGGAGCACGTCTGGGAGCACGGCCGCGACCGCCGCGCACTCTGCGCCGTGGCCGGTCATCACCGTTACTATCGGAACGTTGGTCATTTTCGCCGCCGGCTTTGGCGGCATCGGCTTCACCACCTGTGGCACCTGTTGTGCCATTGGCGTCGGAAGCTGGAATTGGCGCGGAACCGACAACCGGCTGCGGCGCATCTGCCGGCATGACTGATTCAGCGCCATTGCCACGATCGGCCGGCGGGTTGTCAGGCTGAGATCGATTATCGTCATCGCGTGAAGGCTGCTGCTGCTGCATCTGCGCCTGCGCGGCGGCAATGAGGCGATTGTAATGTTCGGCGTGCTGGAGATAGTTTTCCGACATCACCCGATCACCGGAAGATTGCGCATCACGCGACAATTGCGTGTACTTATCCGCCACGTGTTGGGCCGAGCCGCGGATTTTTACATCCGGGCCGCTGGATTCATAGGATTTACCCAGCGGGTTACTTGGTTTACGGCTGCGTCCACGCATCCGCTTATTTTGATGTACTTGCCTCATCCTGCCTCAATCTCGTCAGGTGGCGGGGCGCCCAAATTTCAGGGTATCGGGCAGTCACAATTGACGTTGATTCCGTGCCATCGGGCTAAATATCCCCAACGACAAAGCCGGAATCACGCAAACGCATAAACTCACAGAATCACCCGATCGTTTTGACCAAGCCATCCGGACGTTACACGCCCTCATGTTCTGACCGACAAGCCGAAAACCGGTGGTTAAAAGTGTTGCCCCTTACAAACCACCACTCTCATCACACAGAGGAAGCAATCAGCTGGAAAATCAATGTCCAGCCCAGGCAATTCAGCCGTCTTCTGCGCTGTGCTTCGGCGAGCTGAACCTATCCGCTTCGCCCTGCATTTCCAAGGGCTTTTTTTACTTCTTTTGTTTTTTCGTTACCGCCCTATGCACCATGGTCGCGAATTGCCACAATGACACGCGATTGGCCGCCCAAATCGACCACCGGCTGCATTGGCTCAAAGCCGGATTGATGAAGTAAGTGCGAAATATCTCCCGCCTGCGAGGCGCCAATTTCAAAGGCTGCAAAACCGCTATCGCTAACCATTTCGCCGAGCCCGGTAAAGATCGTCCGATAGGCATCCAGACCGTCGACACCGCCATCCAACGCCGCCCGCGGATCATGGTCGCGAACTTCTGGCTGCAAAGTGGGAATGACAGCGCTTTCAATATAGGGCGGATTGGACACCACCACGTCGAACAGCCCGGCCGGGCCGTCGCCGAATGATCGGTTCAAGAATTGGGTCCGACTTCCCAAGCCGCATCGCTCAGCATTGGTTTGTGCCGTCGCCAAAGCATCGGCACTGATATCCGTCCCAACCCCGATGGCGTGAGGCAATTCATGTAGCAAAGCCAGCAGAATCGCCCCGGACCCGGTTCCAAGATCAATGATTCGTAATTGTTTTTCCGCTGAACCTGCCGCGTGCAGCCGGGTGAGGACGGCCTCGACCAGCGTTTCGGTATCCGGCCGCGGCTCTAAGGTGCCGGGCGACAATGCCAAATCAAGCCCCCAAAATTCCCGCCGGCCGATAATCCGCCCAACCGGTTCGCGGGCCAGCCGGCGCTCGGCGATGGCCGCGATTTCGGCGACAACATCTATGCCAAGTACCAGGTCCGGATTGGTCATGATATCGGCAAGTTCAACCGATGCGGCGTGCATTACCAAAATTCGGGCATCAAGCTCCGGAGTGGCGAGACCGGCGCCGCGAAATCGGTTCCGCAACTGTAAAACCGCGCCGCCAAGCGTCAGTACACCGCCGCGATCTAAATCGCTCATATTCCGGAATCTTGCGCCAGCAGGCGCGCCTGATGATCGGTGATGAGCGCATCAACCACCTCATCCAATCCGCCGCCTTCCAAAATCTGATCGAGCTTATAAAGCGTCAGATTAATCCGATGATCGGTAACCCGGCCTTGCGGAAAATTATAGGTGCGGATGCGTTCCGACCGATCGCCGGAACCGATTTGGCCCTTGCGGTCGGCGGACCGCTCATCATCCTGGCGCTGGCGTTCTTCATCATATAGCCGCGCCCGCAATATCGTAAGCGCCTTCGCCTTATTCTTGTGTTGGGAGCGTTCGTCCTGCACGCCGACGACAATGCCGGACGGCAGATGGGTGATGCGGACCGCGGAATCGGTGGTGTTGACGTGCTGACCACCGGCGCCGGAAGCCCGAAACACATCAATGCGCAAATCCCCATCGTCGATTTTCACATCCACCTCGCCGGCCTCCGGCAAGACGGCAACCGTCGCGGCAGAGGTATGGATGCGGCCACCGGATTCCGTCGATGGCACGCGTTGAACCCGATGCACGCCGGATTCAAACTTCGTCCGCGCGAACACGCCCTTGCCCTTGATCGCCGCGATGACCTCCTTGAAGCCGCCAACTTCGCCGTCGCTGGCCGATACCACTTCAACCTTCCAGCCGTGCAGGTCGGCGTAGCGCTGATACATGCGGAACAAATCGCCGGCAAATAGCGCCGCCTCGTCACCGCCGGTACCGGCTCGCACTTCCAAAATGGCGCTTTTGTCGTCGGCGGCATCTTTCGGCAGCAGCAGATAGCGAAGCTCTTCGGCGAGCACGGCGACCTGCGCCAGCACGTCCGGCCGTTCCGCGTCCGCTAATTCGGCCATGTCCGGGTCGGAACCAGAATCAGCCAACATTTCATCAAGCCCGGCAAGCTCATCTTGGGCTTCCCGTAAGGCTTTGACTTTGGCAACGACCGGTTCCAGATCTGAATATTCCCGCGACAGACGGACATAATCATCTGGTTCCAGGCCCGATGCCATGTTGGCCTCGATTTCAGCGAACCGATCAAGCAAGGCATCAAATTTTTCCTGATCGTTCATACGACGATCCCGTGGTCGTTGGCGTAGTCTTCCAAGAACTTGCGCAAGGACGGCTGCTTGCCATTCGGATCAAGACGCGGCAACAGCGCCGAACGCAACCGATTAAGTTCCAATTGCCGCAGCATCGCCTTGACCGGTCCGATGGATGCCGTCGACATGGAAATCGACCGATAACCGAGCGCCAGCAGGGCCATCGCCTCCAACGGCCGGCCGGCGATTTCACCGCACAACGTCACCGGCACACCAACCGCATCGGCCTTATCGACGATCTGTTTCAAGACCCGCAAAAACGACACCGAAAGCGTATCGAACCGGTCGGCGACGCGGGCATTGCCGCGATCAACCGCCATCAGGAACTGAAACAAATCATTCGATCCGACCGACAGGAAATCCACCTCATCGAGCAATTCGTCCAGCTCAAACATCAACGATGGCACTTCCACCATGGTGCCCAGGCGCACCGATGATGGCACCGCATGTCCATGGCGTTTGAGATGACGTATTTCGCGATTGACGAATTCCCGCGCCGTGGTGAATTCCTGTACCGCCGCGATCATCGGAAACATCAGCCGCAATTCGCGGCCGGCGGAAGCATGTAACAGCGCCCTGATCTGAGTGCGCAGTAACCCTGGCCGGTCGAGACCGAGCCGGATCGCCCGCCAGCCAAGCGCCGGATTTTCTTCTTGAATTGACCGCAGATAGGGCAACACCTTATCGCCGCCCACATCAAGCGAACGAAATGTCACCGGCCGGTTGCCGGCGGCCTTGAGAACCTTCTGATAAAGCTCTTTTTGTTGGCGCATACGCGGGAAAGCCGATGCCACCAAAAACTGCAACTCGGTGCGGAAAAGGCCAACACCGTGGGCACCGGATTCGTCCAAATGTGGTAGGTCGACCAGCAATCCAGCATTGAGTTGCAAAACGATGTGATGACCATCGAGCGTGACCGATGGCTTGCCGCGCAACCGCCGATACTGCGCCTGCCTTCGGGCCTTGAAGCGAACCTTTTCAGCGTATGAATCCTCAACATCGGCCAACGGTCGAAAATGGACTTGGCCGTTTTCACCGTCGACAATGACCGCATCGCCCTGCTCCACCAACGTTGTCGCGCCAGAAATCTGACCGACGGCGGCAATACCGAGCGCCTTGGCGACGATCGCCACGTGACTGGTCGGACCGCCTTCCTCCAGCACCACGGCACGCAGACTGTCGCGATCGTAGTCCAGCAGTTCAGCAGCACCCATATTGCGGGCAACGATAATCGCGTCCTTGGGAATATCTTTATGATCGGCGGTGGCCGGCCCGCCAATCAGTTCACGAAGCAGCCGGTTGGCCAAGTCATCGAGATCGTGCAACCGTTCGCGCAAATACGGATCGGTCTGCCGCAACATCCGCGCGCGGGTGTCACTTTGAACTTTCTCAACCGCGGCTTCCGCCGTCAGGCCGTTGCGAATGGCTTCCTGGATTTTGCGCGCCCAGCCTCGGTCATAGGCAAACATCCGAAAAGCTTCCAGCACTTCACGATGCTCGCCCGCCTGCAGCATATCGCGGCTCGCCAGCAGCGCATCGAGCGATAGCCGTAACTTGTCGATCGCCGTTTCCAGCCGCTCCAATTCCCGGTCGACATCGTCGGAAATCAGCTCAGTTACCAGCACCCGCGGTTCATGCAACACCGCGTGGCCGAGACCGATCTGCTCAGTCAGCGACGTCCCTTTGACAAATAGCGGCCGGGTCAAATCAAGCGTGGCGCCGCCCCGCGACAGCTTTTCAATTTCCCCGGCGGCGATCATTTCGGCGATCACCATGGCGGTGGTCTGCAGGGCTTCTACTTCTTCTTCGTAATAGGTTCGGTGCGCCTTGTTCTGCACCACCAGAACGCCGAGCATCCGCCCGGCACGCAGTATCGGCACCCCGAGGAAAGCATTGTAAGCCTCTTCGCCGGTCTCCGGCCGATAGGCGAAGGCTGGATGCGCCTGGGCATTGGGTAGGTTAAGCGGCCGCGCCTCGGTAGCGATCAGGCCGACAAGGCCCTCACCGACCCGCAGATAGGTTTCGTGAACAGCAGCACGATTGAGGCCTTCGGTGGCAAACAATTCCAATAGGCCATCGGCCCGCAACATGTAGACCGAGCAGACCTCGGCAACCATGTTGGCGGCAATTTGAACAACGATTTTGTCAAGCCGGTCTTGTGCGCTGGTCGTCTCGGCCATGACCTGGCGGAGGCGCCGCAGCAATACACGCGGACCTGCGAGTGCACCGCGCATCAATTGTCCTCTTCTATCTCAGCGTTTCCCGGCCTACCTGAAGATCCAATACGGCAGGCGTGTGACGAACCAATGTTGCGTTTGTTATTTTAATCTAATGGTCGTCGAGCCCATATAGCGAATGCAGGGTACGCACCGCAAGCTCCGTGTAGGCGGCGTCGATCAACACCGAGATCTTAATCTCCGATGTGGTGATGGCGCGAATGTTGATGCCCTTGCTGGCCAAACCCTCAAATGCCGTCGACGCAACGCCAGCGTGAGAACGCATGCCAATGCCGATCACCGACACTTTAACCACGTCGGTCGACCCTTCAATTGCACCGAAACTAATCTCACCTTCTAAGCCGTGAAGAACCTTTAGGGCCTGCTCATAATCGGTTTCAGGCACGGTAAAGGTGATATCGGCTGTCGAACCGTCGGCGGAAATCGTCTGGACGATCATATCGACATTGATGTGGGCATCGGCCAACGGCACGAACACCGCGGCGGCGACGCCGGGCTTATCGGCGACATTGCGAAGCGATATCTGTGCTTCATCCTTGGCATAGGCAATACCGGTGACAACCTGCTGTTCCACAATTTCATCCTCGTCACAAATCAAAGTACCGATCTGGCCATTGTCCTGGCCAACGGTTTTCGGGTCGTCGAAGCTTGAGCGCACCAGCACCCGAACGCCATGGACCATGGCCATTTCCACCGAGCGGACCTGCAGCACCTTGGCGCCCAGTGAGGCCATTTCCAGCATTTCCTCAAACGACACCCGCTCTAGACGTTGGGCCTTGGCGACAATGCGCGGGTCGGTCGTATAAACCCCATCGACATCAGTATAGATATCACAGCGGTCGGCATGAATGGCTGCAGCCACCGCAACCGCACTGGTATCGGAACCACCGCGGCCTAATGTGGCGATGCGGTTATCATGGGCGATGCCCTGAAAACCAGCGATCACCGCCACTTGGTTTTGCTCAAGCCGTTCTATCACGAGATCGCCGTCGATCGATTCAATGCGCGCCGCGCCATGGGCATCATCGGTACGTACCGGAATCTGCCAACCTTGCCAGGAGCGGGCGTTGATCCCGATCGACTGCAACACCAGCGCCAAAAGCCCGGACGTCACCTGTTCGCCTGATGAAACCACCGCATCATATTCGCGGGCGTCGTGGACGATGGAAGCCTCGCGGCACCATTCCACCAGCTGATTGGTCTGCCCGGCCATCGCCGACACCACCACCGCCACCTGGTGGCCGGCATCGACCTCCCGCTTGACGTGTTGGGCGACATTTCGAATTCGCTCAAGATTGGCAACCGAGGTGCCACCGAATTTCATGACGAGACGGGACATAGTAGACGGATACGATCTGTTAGCCGCAGCAATTCAAACGGTCGCGGCGTAGGTAAATATTTGCTTCCGGGTCGGCGCGCGCAGTCATAGCGAAATCCCCGGATGCAGACAACCGTTGTCGTCGGGTTTTAGCGTCACGGCCTTAAGTTGAAGACTCATCCTAGGCCGCCACGGCGACGTCAAGGGCAATCTCGACCATCTTCGTCAAACTGGTTTGCCGCTCAAGCGGGCTAAGCTCCTCGCCACCGCCGATCATGTCGGAGACCGTCAATAGCGTCAGCGCCCGGGCGTTATTGCGGGCAGCCTGGGTATAAAGCGTGTTGGTTTCCATATCGACCGCCAGCACCCCGTGGGCCCGCATTTGCCGCAGATAATCATCATCACCAGAGTAAAACCGATCGCCACTAAATACTCCACCGATGCGAACCGGAACATCACGCTTGCCGGCGCATTGGGCGGCGGTGTGAAGCAGTTGCCAATCAGCGCATGGGGCAAAATCCATGCCGGCGAATTGCCGCTGGTTCATTGAGGAATCGGTTGAGGCCGCCATGGCCAGGATCACATCGTTGACGTTCAAATCCGGCGCGATGCCGCCGCAACTGCCGACCCGCATCAGCGTTTTCACACCGTAATGATGCATCAATTCATGCACGTAGATCGCCAGGGAAGGCTGGCCCATGCCGGTGCCTTGAACGGATATTTCCGTGCCCTTATATCGGCCGGTAAATCCGAGCATGCCGCGTACCTGATTGTAGCAAATGGCGTCTTCAAGATAGGTCTCGGCGATCCATTTGGCGCGGGCCGGATCACCCGGCAACAAAATGGTTTCGGCGATCTCACCGTTCGCGGCTTCGATATGGGGGGTCATGGCGCCTCTGCTCAGCTAATGTTTGACGATCTGTTGGAGGAGTATTTCAGATGAATGGCCGCTATTCCAGGCATGGCTTTTACGCTAAAAGCCCCCTATGGAATGGTGGGACAATTGCCTGGCTTGATGCAGGCTATTAATCGGCGGCGCGGCGCCGATATGATTGAAGAAAGAAGCGACGATGGCAATCGGTACGGTCGATCAGGACGAAGTGGCACGGTTTTCCGCCATGGCCGATGATTGGTGGAATCCCGACGGCAAGTTCCGGCCATTGCATAAATTCAACCCAACCCGCCTGACCCACCTGAAAAGCCAAATCTGCGACCGGTTCAACCTTGATGTGAATTCATCGACGCCGTTTGACGGTTTACGGTTTCTCGATATTGGTTGCGGTGGCGGCCTGATCAGTGAACCGATGGCCCGCATGGGTGCGACCGTCACCGGTGCCGATGCCTCAACGGCCAACATTGAAGCCGCCCGCATTCACGCGGAAAGATCAGGCGTCGCCATCGACTACCGGGCAACCACGGCGGAAGACCTGGCCGCGGCCGGCGAAAAATTCGATGTGGTGCTTAATATGGAGGTGGTCGAACACGTCGCCGATGTTGACCTGTTCCTCTCCGAATGCGCCCGCATGGTCAAACCGGGCGGCATGATGATCGTCGCCACGCTAAACCGCACACTGAAAGCCTTTGGCCTGGCCATCGTCGGCGCCGAATATGTGCTGGGCTGGCTGCCGCGCGGCACCCATCAATGGGACAAGTTCATCAAGCCGAAGGAACTGGAAGATCATTTGACCGGTGCCGGGATGACCGTGACTGACCGATCCGGCGTGGTTTTCAACCCCCTCGCCGATCAGTGGAAATTGTCCAAAGACACCGATGTCAACTACATGGTGACGGCGGTGCCGGTCAGCTAACAATTATCGACGAAACGGCACGCCGCCCGTCTCATCACCGCGTAAATCATTCACCGGCGCCCAGGTTTTTGGGTCGGTGATGAGCGCGGCCACCGCCTCGGCAGCAACGTCCAGGATTTTTTCGCCTTTTTCTGCAGTGGCCTTTTCCGGCACGCCGATGACGCCATTTGCGGTGACGTTGGTAAACGGTCGCCAGCGGTAGGATGCCCGCCCCGCATTGAGGAAATCAGCATTCATCTGGCTGGCAAGTCCGGCAAGGTCGGTGGTGTCCACCAGATCCGGTTCACAGGCCATCATCATCGCCGTCTCGCCCTCGCCCGCATGCTGGATACCGTCCTGGTCTTCCAATAACTCGCCGATTTCCGCACTTGCCTCCATGGCATAGGTCGTGGCCACCATGGTGGCATCCAACTGGCCGCTGAGTTCGTCGACAATCTGCTGCATGGCAATGATATTGCCGCCATGGGAATTCGAAATCAGCACCTTGGAGAATCCATGACGGACGAGCGATGCGATCAGGTCATGAATGATGGCGCGGAAAGTCGCGGGACTGACGATCAACGTGCCGCCATAGGGCATGTGATGTTCAGATAACCCGCACCAGACGACTGGTGTGACAATCGTCGGATGGCCGTCATAGGCCTTGCGGGCGGCCCGGTGGGCAATCTCCTGGCCCAGGCGCGTGTCAGTCATCACCGGCAAATGGGGGCCGTGCTGTTCGATCGAAGCGATCGGCAAAATGACGATCGCGTCCTGATCAGCAAGGGCGCGCAATTCGTGGGCTTTTAATCGGGACCAGTCGACTTCAGGCATAGGGGATCTCGCTTCGATCTAAATTGCGGGCGGGGTTTGCCAACCGGACACTGCCCGCAAACCATGCGGCAACGCAAGGCACACGCCGAACAGCAACAAATTGATGTACCGATAAAACCGTTTTTAGCCCCGATCACAACAGCCGCGGCTGCCAATCGCCGGCATTTTCAAGGTCTAGCAAAAACTGTTTGGTTTCCACCCCACCGCCAAAACCGATCAAACTGGCATCAGCGCCGATCACCCGATGGCAGGGAACGACGATCGGCAAAGGGTTGGCGTTATTGGCCATCCCGACCGCCCGGCTTGCACCCGGATTGCCAATAGCAACGGCGATATCGCCATAGCTCTTAGTCGCTCCGTAGGGAATTTCACAAAGTGCTGACCAAACCTGGTTTTGAAACGGCGTCCCATCAAACCGTATGGCAAAATCGAATTCCGTCAGTTCCTTGGCGAAATAAGCGTTTAACTGCGCAAACGCATCGGCGAAATGGCCATCATCACGGCGCCAATCGTCTTGCAGCAACTCGACCTGGTTGCCCGATGGAAAGCCGATCAGCCGGACATGATCGCCATCTCCGGCCACTAATAATTGGCCCACCGGGCTTGCAAGATAGCCATAAATGAAGGGGTCTTGTGATCGGTCCGTCATTTCATATCCAGCTAGAAGCCGACTCGCCATCCAGACTATAACCCACTTCACCAAAAGCAATCTGTGTGTACTGTAATATCGGACAGGGCACGCGACAGTTCAAAGGATCAAAACATATGGCCACCAAGATTTCAGCCCCCACTCTGATTGAATCTGAGGGCAATATGCCCAAGGTGATCGAAGAGTTTGTTGGCCAGGTCACAACCGGCACGGCGGAGGTCTCTGTCGCCAAAATGCAAAGCCCGGCGGGATGGCTGGAACCCGGCCAGACGCCAGAATTCGACGAGTATACCGTTGTACTAGCCGGTACTTTGCGCGTCGAAACCCGCCAGGAGACTATCGACGTCGAGGCCGGCCAGGCAGTGATCGCCCATAAAGGAGAATGGGTGCGCTACAGCAGCCCGCACGCAGCCGGCGCCCAATACATCGCCGTCTGTCTACCGGGTTTCCATCCAGACACCGTTCATCGGGACGCCTAAATGAGCCCAGACAAACGGCTAGATAAAACCCGGCGCATCGTCGAAGAGATCGCCCGGCATTTGGATATCGATGCTTCCGTCCAGTTGTGGGATGGAAGCCGTATTCCCCTTGGGCCCAATGTCACCAGCAATCTGGCGATCGCCGTCAATAGCCCGGGTACATTGACGTCGTTGCTGCGGCGACCGACGCTCGATCGGCTGATCAGGCATTACGCCCATGGCCGGATTGACGTTGTAGGCGGTTCAGTCCTTGATCTCGGCAAGCGCCTGGGCGCCAAGGAAACACGGCGGCAATTTAGGAAGATCAACAAGCGGTCACTGCTAAAGCAGGCCATTCCGTTGCTGTTTGGCACCGCCGACAAACCCGACGCCAGCCGTGGATTTGACGGCGACGAGGTCGGCGACGGTGCCGCTCGGGCCGACGAGAAACGCAATATCCAATTTCACTACGACATCAGCAACGAGTTTTATAAACTCTTCCTCGATGAGGCGATGATCTACACCTGCGGCTACTTCACTGATTGGTCGAACACAATTGACCAGGCACAGCAGGACAAACTTGAAATGATCTGCCGCAAACTGCGATTAAAACCCGGCGAGCGGCTACTCGACATCGGCTGCGGTTGGGGCGGATTGGTTTGTTACGCCGCCAAAAACTATGGCGTTCAGGCTGTCGGCGTCACACTGTCTGAGGAACAATGCGGTCTCGCCAATGAGACGATTGCTCGGCTTGGTCTTCAAGAACAGGTGGAGGTGCGGCTTCAAAACTATCTCCATGTCGACGAGGTATTCGACAAAATCGCCTCCATCGGCATGTACGAGCATATTGGCGTTAAAGCCTATCCGACCTATTTCGCCAAAATCCAAAGCATGTTGGCCGCAGGCGGGCTGTTTCTAAATCATGGCATCACCCGGCGTGGAAAACGCAAGCATAAAAGTTTTTCTAAACGCCCCGAGCAGCGTGCGTTGCTGAAGTATATTTTTCCTGGCGGTGAGTTGGACGATATCGGCAACACCGTTCGCGAAATGGAGATCGCCGGCTTTGAAATCCACGATGTCGAGGGTTGGCGGGAACACTATGCGATGACCACCGAACACTGGTGCGAATGTCTGACCGCCCGCAAGGACGAGGCGATCGCCATTGCCGGACCAGAAACCTACCGCATCTGGGTGGCTTATCTGGCCGGCTGCTCACTGGCCTTTTCGCGCGGCTCAGCCCGCATCTACCAGACGCTGGCCGGCAAAAACGCCAGGGGGCCGTCGGTGTTGCCGCCGACGCGTGAAGATTTGTATCGTCCTTGAAAAAAATTATCTGGCAGGTTTCGGTTTAATTGCGGTCTTCCGGCAGCACGGGCAGCGGATAAAACTCAACGCCCTCCTCATGCAATTCTTTGACATCCTCAGCCGATGCCTCGCCGTGAATGCCGCGTTGCTCGGTTTCGCCGTAATGGATTTTGCGGGCTTCTTCGGGAAATTTTTCGCCCACATAATCGGAATTCTCTGTCACGTGGTCACGCATGGCACGCATCAACTCGACCATTTTTTCCGCCTTTGGGTCGGGCCGGGCCAACGTTTGGGCTGGCGCCGGCGTCTGTTCCGGCTCGCCCTTGCTCTTGCCAGCGCCACCAACTGATGGGGCCATCAAGGCCCGTTGGACCTTGCCGCTGCCGCAGGCCGGACAGGTGACATAGCCACCTTCGGCCTGATTTTCGAAATCGGCGGAGTTTCGAAACCAGCCCTCGAACTCATGTTCACCGTCACATATGAGCCGGTAGTGGATCACGACACAGACCTCAATGAAGGTGCCGCGGCAGCCTGTTCGGGCAGATCAAAATCTCGTTCATTGGCCAATGCCGGTATTTGACCGCGTATCTTATCGATAAGACTAAGATCGATATCGGCGTAGACAACGCCCGGTTCCCGATCAGCCTCGCCGATGACCGTGCCCCAGGGATCGATCATGATCGAATGCCCATAGGTTTCCCGGCCGTCTTCATGCTGGCCGGCCTGGGCGGCGGCAATGACGAAACAACCATTTTCAACCGCACGGGTGCGCAGCAACAAATGCCAATGGGCCTCGCCGGTTTGGCGGGTAAAGGCGGCGGGCGCGGTCAGTATGTGGGCACCAGCACGCGCCTGGGCCCGAAACAAGTCAGGGAAGCGCATGTCGTAGCAGATCCCCATCCCCAAACGACCCCAGTCCAGGTCGACGCAAACGGCCCGGTGGCCATTGCGATAAGTATTGGATTCGCGATAGCTCTCGCCACCCGGCAAATCCACGTCAAAGGTATGGATTTTGTCGTAGTAATCCTTGATCGCCCCGTCGGCGCCGATCACATATCCCCGATTGGCCACCTTGCCGTCATCCATCAGCACGGCCATGGAGCCGATATGCAGTGTGACACCGGTCTCGGCCGCCAGAGCTTGATAGCGCTTGAGCGATGGATCATCAGCCTCAAGGGAAATTTTTTCCATCAAATCTGCGCGCTTCATCTCAAGCAGCGTCGTCATTTCCGGCGTCTGCACATACGTTGCGCCACCGGCGGCGGCTTGCCGCACCATTCGTTCGACATCAGCGGTGTTTTGTTCCACCGACCGGCCTGATCGTAGCTGCACGCATGCGGCTTTGAATGTCGTCATATCCGCCAAGCTCCACTGTTTTCGTCTATTCCGGCCAATCGGCAAGAACCACGCCCGATGACCTCATATACCATAGGCAATTGTCGTTACTGATACCAAATCCCGGTTAAACAAGACCAATCAGCCGGAAATCATGGCATCAAGCGCGCCGCTGCGCTCCAAGGCGAACAGATCATCGCAACCGCCCACATGGGTGTCGTCAATAAATATCTGCGGGAAGGTCGACGGCCCGCCGGATTTGGCAATCATCTGCCGGCGCAAATCCGGGTCAAACGTCGCATCGAGTTCCTCGTAGGCAACTTCCTTGCTCTGCAGCAGATTGATCGCCGCGTTGCAAAAACCGCACATCTGGCGGGTATATATCGTAATCTTGCTCATACTTGAATCCCAGTTCGTCACCCTTCAAGCCCGCCTCGCCTGCGACCGTTGAACATCTTTCCTCAGCTGCCACAATGTCGGAAGACTAATATAGGATTTTGAATTGCCATCGCCAGCCAATTATTATTGAGCTGCGCTATCATCATGTCGCGTTTGTCATCATTTTCTTCGCCATCAGCCAAGCGCGGTGTCATCACTGGCCTTAAGTCAGCAAATTCAAGACAAATGAGGCTGAACAATCAGCCAGATCAGGAATGGGAACGACCATGAGCGAAGTAAAAAGCGACATTGAAATCGCCCGCGCCGCGCAGATGAAACCGATTCAGGAAATCGCCTCCGGATTGGGCGTGGACGAACAAGCGGTTGTTCCATATGGCAGAACCAAGGCCAAAATCGAGCTGGATTTCATCAACACCTTGGCTGATCGCCCCGATGGCAAGCTGATTTTGGTGACGGCGATTACCCCGACACCGGCCGGTGAAGGTAAGACGACGACGACCGTCGGTCTGGGCGATGGCCTCAACCGCATCGGCAAGAATGCCGTGATCTGCGTGCGTGAGCCTAGCCTTGGCCCGTGTTTCGGCATGAAGGGTGGTGCCGCCGGCGGTGGTTATGCCCAGGTGGTGCCGATGGAAGATATCAACCTACATTTTACCGGCGATTTTCACGCCATCACCTCAGCCCATAATCTGCTATCGGCGATGTTGGATAATCATATCTATTGGGGCAATGGCCTCGGCATCGATATCCGCCGGATCGCCTGGCGCCGGGTCATTGACATGAACGATCGGGCCTTGCGTCAGATGGTTGGATCCCTGGGTGGTGTTGCCAATGGCTATCCACGGGAAATGGGTTTCGACATCACTGTCGCGTCGGAAATCATGGCAATTCTGTGCCTGGCCAACGATTTGGAAGACCTGCGCACCCGCATCGGCAATATTATCGTTGCTGAGACCCGTGACCGCGAACCGATCCGCGCCCGCGACATCAAGGCCGATGGCGCCATGGCGGTATTGTTGAAGGACGCGCTGTCGCCAAACCTGGTGCAGACGCTGGAAAACAACCCGGCTTTCGTCCATGGCGGACCATTTGCCAATATCGCCCATGGCTGTAATTCCGTCATGGCCACCAAAACCGCCTTGAAACTGGGCGATTACGTGGTCACTGAGGCCGGCTTTGGCGCCGATCTGGGTGCGGAGAAATTTTTCGATATCAAGTGCCGCAAAGCCGGCCTGCGCCCCGACGCCGTCGTCATCGTCGCCACAATCCGAGCCCTGAAAATGCATGGCGGCGTGCCGTTAAAAGAACTTGCCGGCGAAAACGTTGAGGCGGTTAAACAGGGCTTGGTCAATCTTGGCCGCCATATTCGCAATGTCGGCAAGTTTGGTGTTCCCGCTGTCGTCGCCGTCAATCACTTTGTCGCTGACAGCGACGCGGAATGCGCCGCCGTCGTGGAATTTTGCGCCGAGCTGGGCGTTGAAGCTCATGTTTGCCGCCATTGGGCACAAGGCGGCGCCGGCATCGAAGACCTGGCGCATGCCGTCGCCGGCCTGGCGGAATCCGAAATGAGCCAGTTCCGGCCGCTCTATGATGATGCCATTCCGTTGTGGGATAAGGTGAGGACGGTGGCTCGGGAAATCTATGATGCCGATGACATTATCGGCGACAAAAAGGTGCGCGATCAGTTTCGAAAATTTGAAGACCTGGGCTACGCCCACTTGCCGGTCTGCATGGCCAAAACCCAGTATAGTTTCTCCACCGATCCCGACCTGAAAGGCGCCCCATCCAACCATGTTGTTCCGATCCGCGAAGTCCGGCTGTCGGCCGGCGCGGAGTTCGTCGTAGTCGTCTGCGGAGAGATCATGACCATGCCCGGCCTGCCCAGAAAACCGTCAGCCGAAGCCATTGGCCTGGATGGGAATGGCGAGATTGAAGGGTTGTTCTAGGGCGGTGGGGGCTCCATGGGCACTGGGGTTATCGGCATACCAACCCCACAGCGAACCTGCTCCCCGTCCCAACCAGCCTCTCGCGCGCACCCTACGTCATTGCCCGATTTATTCGGGCAATCCATTGGCTGTTCGGCAAGTTGCAAACGCAACAGCTAAATCCCCTACCATCCACCTGTCGCGGCGGCCATTGGATCACCCGGATAAACCGGGTGATGACGAAAGAGGGAGTGATCGGAAATAGAGATCGGCCGGAATCGGTATACCGCCTAAGCCGTCTTGTCGACACGCAGCCCGGTGCCTGGTGGCGGTGTGGCTTTGCGGGCGTCGGCGGCGTCGCTCAGCATATCGATCATCTGCATCTGCATATCGTGTTGCGCACGCAGCATTTTTGCCTGCGCGGTTACTTGGATCTGCGCCTGCTTCATGGCGATTGCCGAGCCAGCAAGATCGGTCATGTTCATGACAAATACACCCTTGTCCCGCCAACAATTGTGGCGCAACGAGCTTAATAAAGGGTATTGAGCGCGATTCTAGCGGGTCGGGACCGGTGTCTCGCCGCGATAATCATAAAACCCGCGCTGGGCCTTACGGCCAAGCCAACCGGCTTCGACATATTTAACCAGCAGCGGACAAGGCCGGTACTTGGTGTCGGCCAGACCGTCATGTAGCACCTGCATGATCGACAGGCAGGTATCCAGACCAATGAAGTCGGCCAATTGCAGCGGCCCCATGGGATGATTGGCACCCAGCCGCATGGCGGTATCGATCCCGGCAACGGTGCCAACACCTTCATAAAGCGTGTAAATCGCCTCATTGATCATCGGCAGCAAAATACGATTGACCATGAAAGCCGGAAAATCTTCCGCGACGGCAATCGTCTTGCCAAGTTTTGCGACAAACGTTTTTGAGGCCTCGAAAACCTCGTCGGCGGTGGCGATGCCGCGCACCAATTCGACCAATTCCATGACCGGCACCGGGTTCATGAAATGAATGCCGATAAACCGTTCAGGCCGGTCGGTGGTTGCCGCCAACCGGGTAATGGAAATCGATGATGTGTTGGTGGCCAGAAGCGCTTCCGGTTTCAGCATCGGGCACAATTGGGCGAAAATCTTGCGTTTAACACCCTCGTTTTCCGTCGCCGATTCAATCACCAGATCGACATCGGCCAGATCGTTGACGTTTTCGCCGGCTTTCAAGTTTGCCGCGGCGGCGGCGCGTTCGGCTTCGGTAATGCGGCCGGAGCCTACCTGACGGGCCAAATTGCCGTTGATGGTCGCCAAACCGGACTCGATCCGGTCCATGGATAGATCGTTGACGACGACCTCAAAACCAGCCAGGGCGCACACATGCGCGATGCCGCTGCCCATTTGCCCGGAGCCGATAACCCCAACTTTTTTTACTTCGATCATGTGCTTAGGGCCTGTTGACTGTTAGGATTGGCATGCCGGCGTGGCCAATTTCGTTCCTGGCTAGGCATGAAATGCGCTGTAGTGCCGGCCACTTCAAGCATTTCATAACACCGTCCAGGAGCGAAATTGGCCGCGTCCTTTCAGGATTTACCCGGATTTGCTCATTTCCGGGCCATTCGTCATCGAATATGCGCTGCATGTCCTTCTTCCTCATAACCCGAAACTGAACAAATCCGGGCAAACCGGCACGCCAAACCTAATAGTCAACAGGCCCTATAGCGCCGCCTTGTTGGTGAACCGCGCCATTAAACTATATTGCGCTGCAATATGGAACAGACAAAAAATTCCCCGGGCCGCACAAACGTCGCACCCGGGGAATAAACGCAGACAGGTTTAAGGTTGTTAGCCCTTTACACGATCTAGTTCAGCCGCAAGTTCCGGCAGGACTTCGAATAAATCAGCCACCAATCCGTAATCCGCAACCTGGAAAATTGGTGCCTCTTCGTCCTTGTTGATGGCAACAATGACCTTGGAATCCTTCATACCCGCCAAATGCTGGATGGCACCTGAGATACCACAGGCAATATATAGGTCCGGTGCAACCACCTTACCGGTCTGGCCAACCTGCCAGTCGTTGGGGGCGTAACCGGCGTCAACGGCGGCACGTGATGCACCGACGGCGGCACCCAGTTTGTCGGCAACCGGCATGATCACTTTTTCGAAATTTTCCGATGAAGCCAACGCCCGGCCACCGGAAATGATGATCTTAGCTGACGTCAGTTCCGGGCGATCCGATGCCGACAGCGCCTCACCGACATAGCTCGACAGGCCCGGATCGGCGGGCACGGCAACATCTTCCACCGATGCCGAACCGCCTTCCTCAGCGGCGCCAAACGATGCCGTGCGCACGGTGATGACCTTTTTCGCCTCAGCCGATTGCACCGTCTGGATGGCGTTACCGGCATAGATCGGACGTTTGAATGTGTCCGGCGCGTCGACTTCGATGATTTCGGAAATCTGCATGACGTCGAGCAACGCCGCGACGCGGGGCATGATGTTCTTGCCCGATGTCGTGGCCGGCGCCACCAAGCCATCATAACCGTCGGCCAGCGAGACGATCAGCGCCGCCATCGGTTCGGCCAATTGGTTGGCCAGCGATCCGTCGTCGGCTTTCAAAACCTTCGATACACCGGATAATTTCGCTGCCGCGTCAGCCGCGGCACCACAGTTTTGCCCGGCAACAAGCACATGGACGTCTCCGCCCATGGCGGCCGCGGCCGTCAACGCCTTGTGAGTGGCGTCCTTCAAGCTTTCGTTGTCGTGTTCGGCAACCAGCAATGTCGTCATGGTTCATGTCTCCTTGATGGTGCCGCTAGATGACGCCGGCTTCGTTTTTAAGTTTGTCGACCAATTCGGCGACTGATTCCACCTTCACGCCGGCCTTGCGTTCAGGCGGCTCGGTGGTCGAAAGCACCGACAGCCGGGGCGTTACGTCGACGCCGTAATCGTCCGGCGTTTTCATGTCGATCGGCTTTTTCTTGGCTTTCATGATATTCGGCAGCGACGCATAACGCGGTTCGTTGAGGCGCAGGTCGGTGGTGACGATCGCCGGTGATTTCAACGTTACCGTCTGCAGACCGCCATCAACCTCACGAGTGACGTTGATGCTGCCGTCGCCAATGACGATTTCAGAAGCAAATGTGCCCTGGGCCCAGCCCAGCAGCGCGGCCAGCATCTGGCCGGTCTGATTGGCGTCATCATCGATCGCCTGTTTGCCTAAGATGACAAGACCAGGACCTTCTTCTTCAACGATACCCTTCAAGATCTTGGCAACGCCGAGCGGCTCCGTGGAGACATCCGTCTGCACCAGGATGCCGCGGTCGGCGCCCATGGCCAGAGCTGTACGAATGGTTTCTTGAGCCTGAACAGGGCCGATCGAGACGGCGATGATTTCATCCGCCTTGCCAGCTTCCCTTAATCGGATCGCCTCTTCGACAGCGATTTCATCAAAGGGGTTCATCGACATTTTGACGTTGGCGAGCTCGACGCCGGACCCGTCTGATTTGACGCGGATCTTGACGTTATAGTCCACCACCCGCTTAACGGGGACCAGTACCTTCATGGTTATTTTGCCTCCTGGGTGCGCCGCCGGACCTCATCGGTCGCCGGCGGTTGCGCGGAATTATGAATACTTGGGAACATTCAATTTCAGTTCGACCGGCGGAAACTAATAATGCCCCGGGCCGAAGTCAATCAATCGCTCAGCGAACATTTACATTTCAAATGCGTCATGGCGACGCTTTGGGGCGAAAAATGATGAACTACGCGGCAAGGAAAAGTCGAAACCAGAGACACGAGGCACTTAGTACGGAAGAGCCTGAAGCCAGCCTCTCGGCCACGCCTCGCGCATTGTCTTCAACGGGAAGTCCTGAAGCCAGCCCGCTCCCCCGTCCCAACCACCCTGAGGGTACCATCTATGGGTGGTTGGGACGGGGGAGCGGGCTGGCCCCGGCCCCTTGCTCACTAAGTACGAACGCCGAAGGCGTGGAAGGGGGAGTGGGCTGGCTTCAGGACTTCCCTATACACCGCGCACCGCGCGGGCAGGCGAAAGGCCGCGTCTCAGCGCGCAACCTTTCCTAACTCAATCCCTGATCAAACAACTTCACCCCGCGCTTGCGGAAAAACAGGATCAGGATGGCGCCGGTAATCAGGCCGCCGATATGCGCCCACCAGGCGACATCCTCGTCGACGGCAATGACGATCTGTACCACCTGCCAGACGATCCAGGCGCCCAGCACCCACATGGCCGGTAGCGGCACCGGAATGCGCATCAAAACCAGGATCCACACACGCACTTTCGGATGAAGGATGAGGTAGGCGGCAACGATACCGGCCACGGCGCCCGACGCGCCAACCAGCGGCGCCTCCGATCCGGGATTGACCAGACTGTGGGCGAAACCACCGCCGGCGGCGCAAAGCAGATAGAAAATCAGGTACTTGAAGTGGCCGACCGCGTCTTCGATGTTGTCACCGAAAACCCACAGGAAAAGCATGTTACCCGCCAGGTGCATCCAGCCGCCATGCAAAAAAGCGTAGGTGATCATGGTCGCCCATTCGGGAATGAGTTCATATCCCGGCGGCAGCGTGCGGGTATCGTTGAAGACCGCCGGGATCATGCCAAATGCCAAGGCGGCGGTGCGGTCGCCTTCGATCAATAGGCCGCTTTGGAACACTGCGTAAATGAGGACGGTAAAGACGATGATCGCCCAATTGACAATCGGCAGGGCAATATTTTCAAGCGGATTATGGTCGTGCAGCGGAATAAACAAATCTCTGGCCCCAGGTTTCGCCTGTTGGTGATTTAGCGGTTTTCACCCGGTTTCCATAACACATCGGCCTGGCCCTTGTCGTTCATCCACCGGGCGGCGACAAAAAAGAAATCCGACAGGCGATTGATGTATTTCAACGCCGGATCGCCGACGATCTCGTCTTCTTGCCCGGCCAATTCGACCATCAACCGCTCCGCCCGCCGACTGACAGTCCGGCAAACATGTAACGCCGCCGCGGCAGCTGATCCGCCCGGCAACACGAAAGATCGCAGCGGTTCCAAGTCGCCGTTAAGCTGATCGATTTCAGCTTCAATGCGGTCAACCTGCGCCGCAATGATCCGCAGCGGCGGATATTCCGGCGGTTCACCGGTATCCGGTGTCGCCAGGTCAGCACCAAGATCAAACAAATCATTTTGAATGCGTGCGAGCATCCCATCAAGGTCCGGGGCGTCACTGATGTGCAGTCGCGCCAAGCCGACAAATGCATTGGTCTCATCGACTGTTCCGTAGGCGGTGACGCGCGGATCGTGCTTGGCCCGCCGGTCGCCACTGCCCAGTGCCGTGGTACCGTCATCACCGCCACGGGTGTAAATCTTGTTGAGTACGACCATGTCGATGCCCTCTTGAGCTTTCGATTGAATTCAGCGCCCAGTAAAATATATCGCCGCGATAATGATGATCACGGCGACGGCCTGCAAGATAATCCGCCAACGCATCAAGTTTTGCGATTTGCCGGGGCGCCCGCCACGCAACATTGTCCACAGACCCAGGACTAAAACCACGACAACGCCAATCAGCATGAGCGGTATCAGATAGTCGACAATGTTTCCCATGGGTTCGTGTTCCGTTACTCGACTGGCGGCAATTTATGATTCCGCATCCGATATGCGCGCCAGCACAAAGTCAAATAACCGATTGGGAAGTAGCCGGCGCAGCAACGCCATGATGTGGGTTTGGATGGTGACATAATAATGCGGTTTCGGTCGGCGATGTTCGACCGCATGTACCAGAGCTTTTAACACCGCCTCCGGCCCCAACTTGCCACGGCTGGCACCGCCACGGCGAAGCCGCTCCAGCCGCCGCCGATAGGTGGCTTGGTGGACCGAGGCCTCAATGTCGATGTTATTTTCAAAGGCCGTCAGGGATGTGGCGACGAATTTCGTGGCGATCGGACCGGGCTCGATCAGCGATACGAATATACCGCTACCGCGCAGTTCCAACTTCAGGCTGTTGCTCAACCCCTCAAGGGCAAATTTCGATGCCGCGTAGGCGCCGCGATAAGACAAGGTGACCAAACCCAGTACTGACGAACATTGCACGATCCGGCCGTGGCCCTGCCGGCGCATGGTCGGGATCATGCGGTTCGTCAGATCGTGCCAACCGAAAAAATTGGCCTCAAATTGCGCCCGCAACACATCCATAGGCAAATCTTCCACCGCGCCGGGTTGTCCGTAGGCACCATTATTAAACAACGCATCGAGCCGCCCGCCGGTCGCAGCCAATACGGTCTCAGCACAGGCGGCAATCGACGCCGGATCGGCATAATCCAGATAGACCGCTTCAAGCCCGGCCACTTCCAGCGCCTGCAAATCCACATCACGCCGCGCCGTGGCAAACACCCGCCAACCACGGGCTTTCATGCCAATTGCGCATGCCTGACCGATCCCGGACGAACAGCCGGTGATGAGTATTGATCTTTCCGTCACGCCGAAATCCCCTCCTGCAAAGCCGGTCTAGCTTAATTTGCTGGTGGATTGAATCATTTTGTCGCCATCGATCCCGGCGGCAATCTATTCCAGGCCCGATGACACATCATGACGTATGATGGCAAAATTCGAATCAACCGAATAATCACCAAAACCCGCCAACGGAACAGATGGGCAAACGCAGCGATAAAAACGAACGGCTGGTCAATGCGGCGGCGGAATTGTTCTGGACCCGTGGGTTTGCCGCGACCAGTCTGGCCGATATCGCCAACGCCAGCAGCGTGCCGCTGGGCAACGTCTACTACTATTTCAAAACCAAGTCGGAGATCGCGGCGGCGGTGGCTGAATTGTTTGTCCGCCAATTACAAATCGCCTTGACCGCGATCGATTCCGATTATGCCGAACCGGCGGAACGGATCGGGGCGTTTTTCAATCTGATTTCAGCTTCCAACAATGCCCGTGCCACACGCGGCTGCCCGATCGCCCGGGCCATGTCCGATCTCAGTGCCGTCAATGATGATGTCGCCACCAAGACCGGCGAACCGTTGATTGTCATGACCGAATGGCTCGCCGTCCAAGCCCGTGTTGCCGGCCTCAGTGATCCGGTTATCCGAGCCGAGCGGGCGATTGCTGAATGGCAGGGTGCGATTCTACTGGCGCGGGCGCATGGTGTTCCGTCCCGGCTGGATGAAGCTGTCAAACGCATAAGGCGACAATTTATCGCCGGTTACTGAGGCCTATTGAACTTGGTGCAAACCGGTCTTGAGGTTACATATATCGAATTATTGCTTTGCAATTTTTGGGCATATGATCGGGTATCCGCATTCCACGCGTAAATTATAACATGTTGAGGATTCTAATTGCTGCTGTGATCTGCATTCCAGCAATTTATCTTGCTGTTTGGATGCGGGATACTGCCGCGGTCGCACCGGTGTTGTTGATTTGCGCGGTCCTGCTTTTCAAAACAAATAAACTCCTGAACATCCTCTCCATCGCCTTGTTAACACTGCTGATTTTTTATGGCGCATCGATCCTGAAGAAGATCTTCATCGGCCATCCGCTATTCGCGCTCGACCTTCGCTTTTTGAATTTGGAGCTTTGGATTTTAGCCGTAAATGACTGGCGTGTATTAAGTGCTGTGGCGGTGACTATCGCCATCATAGGCATTCTGACTTTTTTATATTTCAAACTGCCGTTCCTACCTCGCAGCCGACGCCGCCTTGCTGTCTTTGCAACATTGGTAATTGTCGCGGCGGCGATGGGCGTCGCCACCACCGGGAAAACCAGGTCAATTTTCGGCGTCAGTGGGTCCTTACCCTCCGTAAAGGTATTCATGGCGACGATTTGGTTGTTCGGAGATTTCGATCTTTATCCAGACCCTATTCCCAACGAACTCGCTTCAATTGCGCCAGGAGGTCCAAAACAGGCTAAAGCGGCGGAGAAAACCCTGCCGCATATCGTATTCATCCTCCAGGAGAGCACGATTTCGCCGGCACAATTGGTTTCAGCCGGTGACTACCGGTCAAAAAACCTCTTCGTCGATCACCAATCCTCCAAAACCGGTAAGCTTCGCGTAAATGTGTTTGGCGGGAATACCTGGCTCAGCGAGTTCGCGCTGGTCATGCAGTTTCGACCCGAACAATTCGGCGCCCGCCGCCGCTATGTCTTTTTCATAACGCCCGGGCACGTACGCAGAAGCCTGTTTCACGTGCTCAAGGACAAAGGCTATGAAAGCGCGGTCGTCGTACCCATACCCAGATCATTTGTGAATACCGGGGCTTTCTATGAATCGCTCGGTGTGGACCGGTTCGAGGATCCTGCGGCGGCGGGTATCGGCACAGGTTGGGATTGGCACTTACCGGACCGGACATTTCTACGATATGCCGTAAAACAACTCGGTCGCCCAAAACCACAAGTGTTGTTCGTTCACACAATTAATCAGCACGGCCCCCATAAAATCGACGATCCGATGGGTGACTATTTAGCAAGATACGGGGAAAGCGACCGCGCCTATGGCGAATTCGTCAAGCAGGCCAAAAAATTGACTACACGCCCTATTGTGTTCGTCACATTCGGTGATCATCAGCCGACGATGATGAGCGGATTGTCATCGCCTCCACCACGCTATGAAACGTCCTATCAGGTGGAGTGTACCGAAATGTCGGTCTGTGATTTCTCCAGTCTTCCCGAACAGATCGACCTGACCTTGCTTGCCACCTATGTTTTCCAGATGCTCGGCTTTGAAAAGGACAATTTGATGATTGCGCAAACCGAATTGGCCGCGCACTGCCCCGGCGATATCAGCGCCTGCAATCCATCCATCCTTGCCCGCTACAATTGGCACGTATCGCAAATGGTATTCAAAGGCGGTTCAGACTAGCCAGCTTTTGCGAACCGAAAACCTTCATAACCTGCTGCTGCCACCGCCTCGCATCTACTGACATAATCGGGAACGCCGCCCAGATAGGGCATGAACACCCGCGGTTTGCCTTCAATGTTGGCGCCGACATACCAGCTGTCGGTAGCGGTTTTCAGTGTACCGTCGCCGAGGCTGATATTATGCGCCACCCAAGCTTCCTGCGCCAGTTCTTCAGCCTCGATGGCGGAGAAACCGTGGTTGGTCATGTAGTCCAGGCAATCGCAAATCCAGTTCACATGCTGTTCAATGCTGGGCAACATATTGGACAGCACCGATGGACTGCCAGGGCCGGTGATTGTAAACAAATTTGGAAATCCGGCGATTGCCAGGCCGAGATAAGACGCCGGTCCGTCGGCCCAATTGTTGGCAAGGCTGGTATCGGCGATACCCCGGATATCGATGTTCAAAAGTGCCCCGGTCATAGCATCAAATCCTGTGGCGATGACCAAGGCATCCAATTGCGTTTCCACGTCGCCGGTGCGGATAGCTGTACGGGTAATCTGCGAAATCGGTTGTGCTTTTAGATCCATCAAAGTGACGTTGTCGCGATTGAAGGTGGCGTAGTAGTCCGTATCGACGCAAAGCCGTTTTCCGCCGATGATATTGGTTGGGCAGAGCATTTCGGCGACCGCCGGATCCTTGACAATCTGGCGGATTTTATCGCGAACGAAATTCGCCGCCGTGTCGTTGGCCTCCTGGCTCTCCATCAAGTCACCAAAGGCACCCATGAACGATAATCCGCCTTGCTGCCAGCGGTGCTCGTATTCCGCCTGACGTTCCTGCGGTGTCGCCGCCATGGAAGGGTCGGCGCTGAACACCGCATCAATGCCGGGATGGGTGGTTTTGGCGCGGGCGCGCAGTTCGGCGTAATTTTCCTTCACCTGGCGCACCCGGTTCGGCTCAAGCGGTCCGTTTCGTGCCGGGATGGAGTAGTTCGCCGTGCGCTGAAAAACGGTCAGATGAGCAGCTTGCTGGGCAATCAACGGGATCGACTGAATGGCCGATGACCCGGTGCCGATGACGCCGACCCGAAGGCCGGTGAAATCTACCGCGTCGTGGGGCCACGAACCGGTGTGATAAACCGGGCCGGCGAAGTCTTCCAGGCCTTCAATTTTCGGGTGATTGGGGACCGACAGACAACCGGTTGCCATGATGCAAAACCGCGTCGTGATCCGACCGCCATCAGTGTCTTCCAGCGCCCATTGGCGGGACATCTCGTCATAGTGAGCGCTGGCCACCCGGGTGTTGAAGGTGATGTCGCGGCGCAGATCGTAACGCTCCGCCACGTGGCGGGCATAAGCCAAGATTTCCGGCTGGGTGGCGTAGCGCTCCGACCAGTCCCAATCCTGCTGCAGGTCATCAGAGAACTGATAGGAATATTGCAGGCTTTCAATATCGCAGCGGGCTCCGGGATAGCGGTTCCAATACCAGGTACCGCCGACATCATCGCCGGCTTCGAATGCATGCGCGGTCAGACCCATCCGGCGCAGTTTGTGGAGCAGGTATAGTCCGGCGAAACCGGCACCAATAATGGCCACATCGAAGTGTTTGTCCGTCATTCAATGTCCTTGAGTGTCCGATGGCGGGAAGTCCGGCGTCAGAGCCCGATTGTGTGATTTCGGCCGGCTAAATCGCCTCGCCCTTCATCAATCGCGGCGGCTCGCCGGCCATACCGGCGGCTTCCTTGATAAAGAACCGTTTTAGCCCTGGCATCCGGTCAACCAGTCCAAGCCCGAAGTCACGCACGGCGCGCAGCCCGTCGGATTTATTGGAGAACAACCGGTTCAAGACATCGGTGACAACGCCCATTTGGTAGGTGTCAAACCGCCGCCAGCGTTGGTAGCGCTCCAATATTGTCGAGGCGCCGATATCGAGCCCCAGCCGGTGGGCTTCCACAACGACTTCCGCCAGGGCGGCGATATCGCGAAAGCCCAGATTCAGCCCCTGCCCGGAAATCGGATGAATGCCGTGAGCGGCATCGCCGACCAGGGCAAAGCGTGGCCGGACAAAATCGCGCGCTAGCGTCAAGCCCAGCGGAAATGACTGGCGCGGGCCGTCCAGATGGACTTCACCCAGGTGGTGGCCAAAGCGCCGTTCCAATTCCACCTCAAAGACAAAATCATCGCCGTCGACCAACCGTTGCGCCTCGTCGCGCCGTTCTGTCCATACCAGCGACGACCGGTTGCCCTTCAAAGGCAAAATAGCGAATGGTCCCGACGGTAGAAAATGTTCTTCCGCCCGGCCGTGATGCGGTCGCTCATGTCTCACCGTGGCAACGATACCGGCCTGATCATATTGCCATTTGACGGTACGAATACCGGCCAAATCGCGCAACTTTGAGCGCACCCCATCGGCAGCCACCAAAAGCCGCGTCGTCACCGAGGTGCCATCACCCATTTGCACCTGTGTCTTTTCATTTTCAGTGGCAAATCCGTTGACCGCCATAGGTGCCCGGTAGTCGACACCAGCGTCGATCGCGGCATCTCTTAATGCCGTGACCATGGTGTGGTTGGGCACCATATGGGCGAACGGCTTGCCCTCTTCGACCTGGCCGTCAAAGGTCAAAAATACCGGCCGCACCACATCATGGAGCTTGCTGTCGGTAACGATCATGTCGTTGATCGGCTGCGCATCTGGTTCGATTTTATCCCAGACGCCAAGCTGCATCAGCAGGCTGCGTGCCGCCGCTGCGATCGCCGAAGCCCGTTCGTCTTGATCGATGGCTGCCGCCGGCCGCATGTCGGCGACCATGACGGTTAATTTCGGCGCGGCATTTTGTAAGGCTAGCGCCAGGCCGAGGCCAACATAACCGCCACCAGCGATCACCACGTCAAAATCATGGGCCTTTGCCGCCATTCACTTATCCTGCCTTTACCGATGATCAAGGACCGAGCTTTCTTCCTAGCCGGTTTGAATAGGGCCAGGATACTAAAATGGCAACTTGACTTGGTCATGTCAAAGCGCCAAGTCAGGGCACTTACCAGATAAAATGGATCGCCTGATGACCACAGCTGTGGAATCCCTCCTCGATATTCTTGATCTTGAAACCATTGAGCACAATTTGTTTCGTGGCAGCAGCCCCCAGGATGGCTGGCAGCGGGTTTATGGCGGCCAGGTGATCGGCCAGGCTCTGGTGGCGGCTTGGCGCACCGTCGAGGCCCGTTCGGTGCATTCCCTGCATGGCTATTTTCTGCTGGCCGGCGACCCCAGCGTACCGATTGTCTACGAAGTCGACCGCATTCGTGATGGCCGGTCCTTCACCACCCGTCGGGTCGTTGCCATTCAGCATGGCCGGGCGATCTTTTTTATGTCGGCCTCCTTCCAAGTCGAAGAAGACGGCCTTGACCACCAGATGGACATGGCCGACATCCCCAAGCCGGAGGATCTGCCGTCAGAAAAGCAGCTCCGTGACGCCTTCCTGGATATCGCGCCGGTCAATGTGCGCAAATATTGGGAGCGCGAACGGCCGATTGAAATCCGACCGGTGCATCCTGAACACTATGTCAGCAAGAAGCCGCTGGATCCGCAGCAATATGTCTGGATCCGCACCACCGGGGAACTACCCGACGATCCGACATTGCATGGTTGCGTGCTCGCCTATGCGTCGGATTTCACGCTGCTCGACACCGCCTTATTCGCCCACGGCAAAAGGGTATTTGATCCCGATATGCAGGTTGCGAGCCTCGATCATGCCATGTGGTTTCATCGGCCGTTCCGGGCTGATGAATGGCTGCTTTACGCCCAAGATAGCCCGTCTTCGTCTGGCGCCCGTGGCCTGACCCGAGGCGGCATTTATACCCGCGACGGGGTGCTGGTGGCCTCTGCTGCCCAGGAAGGCCTGATCCGCAATCGACCAGATCTGAAGCCGCCATATCCGGAATGAAACCTGCCGGATGGCGCCGGGTCTCCCGCATGCGGATTAACCGCGCTATATAGAAGGCTGACGGATAGGCCCGATGGGCTGCCAATCCCGTTGGCTTAAGAAACCCGTTTTGAGAAATCAATGTCGCAGATCGAACCTAACAAAAATCAACCCATTTCCCTGATCGGGCGCAACCGGGAAAGCCTGGCCGACGCCTTGCGCACCATCGGTATCGCCGATCGTCAGGTACGCATGCGGGTCAATCAGATTTGGCATTGGCTTTATATTCGCGGTGTCTCCGACTTCGATCACATGACCAATGTGTCGAAGGATTTGCGGGCGCAATTGGCGCAATCGTTTACGATTGCCCGACCAGAAATCGTCGCCGAGCAGGTATCTGAAGACGGCACATGCAAATGGCTGATGCGGTTTCCTTCCCGTGGCGCCGGGCGCCCGGTGGATGTGGAAACCGTCTACATCCCTGAAAAAGGGCGTGGTACCTTGTGTGTCTCAAGCCAGGTTGGATGCACCCTGACTTGTTCGTTTTGCCATACCGGCACGCAAAAGCTGGTGCGCAATCTGACGGCTGAGGAAGTTCTGTCGCAGATCCTCGTTGCCCGTGACCGGCTAGGAGATTTTCCCGAGCAAGAAACGCCAGCCGGCGCCATTGTGCCTGGCGAGGGGCGTGCGGTATCCAACATTGTCATGATGGGCATGGGCGAGCCGCTGTATAATTTCGAAGCCGTGCGGGATGCTCTATTGATCACCGCCGACAATGAAGGGCTGTCCCTGTCGAAGCGGCGCATTACGCTGTCGACGTCTGGGGTTGTTCCGGAAATCCCCCGCGCCGGGGCTGAAATCGGTGTCATGCTGGCGATTTCCCTGCATGCGGTGCGCGATGATTTGCGCGACGAACTGGTACCGATCAACAAGAAATACCCGATCGCAGAACTTCTCAACGCCTGCCGCGCCTATCCCAGCCTGTCCAATGCCCGCCGCATTACATTTGAATATGTGATGTTAAAAGGCATCAATGACAGCCCGGCGGATGCCCGCGAATTGGTACGGCTGCTGAGGGGTATTCCGGCGAAGATCAATCTTATTCCGTTCAATCCCTGGCCGGGATCCAATTACGAATGCTCCGATTGGGAGGTCATTGAAAACTTCTCCGACATCGTCAATCGCGCCGGCTATGCCTCGCCGATCCGCACCCCGCGCGGCCGCGATATTCTGGCTGCCTGCGGCCAGCTTAAATCTGAATCTGAACGGCTCAAAATCCGCGAGCGCCTGGCGCTGGAGGCTATGATCGCCGGAGCGGAAGAGTGAGCCTTGCCCGCCTCATCGGCCGGGTGTTATTGGCGGCGATCGGCTTCCTGTTTGCCTGCCTGGCCGCCGGGTTCGTCATGATGGCGGCAATTGGCCATCCCGGACTGATTGCCGATGTGCCTGCCGACACGCCGCTGCAGCCGATCAACCAGGCCTCGGCAGTGATCCTGACGTCGATGATCACCGCCCGCATGGCATTTTTACCGGCGATGATCGCGATCGTTCTTGGGGAAATACTATCGGCGCGGTCCGTGGTCGCCCATCTGGCCGCCGGCATGGTGGTGATCGTCGCTGGATTATCCGTCCCCTGGCCCGATCCCACCACGGTACCCCTCGACACGCCGCAAGCCTGGACCATGACCCTGGCCGCCGGTGCGGTCGCCGGTTTTGTTTACTGGATTATCGCCGGACGCGGCGCCGGCATTGCACCACGCAGATAATGCGCACTTAGCGCGATAGCGCCCGGTCGCTAGGACGAAGAATCGCTCGATTTCTTCTTTTTCTTCTTTTTCTTTTTCTTCGATTTCTCATCCGCATCGTCGTCCTTCTTTTTGGCCTTAGATGTGCTGGATTTCTTCTTCTTAGCAGACGATTTTGAAGTCGACTTCTTTTTGCCGTCGCTCTTCTTGGCGGTGGTCTTTTTCTTTTTCGGTTTTGATTCGGATGAAGATTTTTTCTTCGTGGTCTTTTTCTTCGTTACCTTCTTGTTGTCATCATTTTCGTCGCCGGATGCCTTCTTCTTTTTCGAACCCGCTTTGGAAGCCGAGGAAGATTTCTTCTTAGCTTTCGGCTTTGTGCTTTTTTTCTTGGCCGTTGACGACTTTGTGCTTTTCTTCTTCGTCGAAGAGGCGGTTGATTTCTTGGTTTTCTTCTTCGTTGTCGCCTTCTTTTTTGCCGGTTTTTTCTTAACCGATTTCTTTTTCGTTGCCGCCGAGGCCTTCGGTTTCGACCGGCAATAGGAAGAAACACTGGTGCCGGTCGAGGTGGTGTACCCCTTCACCCAGGTACATTCATCATCGCGCGTGCAGGCGGTCTTCCGCATTTCCTTGCATTCGGCTGCTTGCGCCGGCGTAGAAATTGAAATGAAGGCAAAGACAGAAAGAAGAACAGCGATTGGGGTGATAAGGCGCATGATGAGGGTCATGAAAACGTTCCGTTGAAAGCTCAAACCAGTTTGCGGGCAGACGACAACCGCCTACTGAATTCAAGATAGCCGCAACTGCGATTCTCACCAAATCCAGCCGTCATTGCCCGCAGCTATCATAATTGTGGCCTCGAAGTCCCTTTCCTTGTGGCAAGGGGAGCGCTATGGATCGAAGCAACCGATTAACCCGGATCGCCCGACAATAAATGACGCCAGACTCACCAGATAATTTTGAAGGCAATCGCGCCGTTGGCGCGACCGGCATCAACCGGTCATTGGCGGTGGTTTTGGTGATGATCCTCGGTGCCTCGGTGCTATTTTGGTTCGCCCCTCAGCTCGATTGGTGGGCAAGCGGCATATTTTATAATGCCGAAAGTGGCTTTCAACTTCGCGGCGATCCGTTCTGGATTTCCGTCCGCAAAGCCGGCCTGCTGATCACCCGCCTGGCGGTTGTGGCGCTTGTTCTGGTTTTGGTGGCAAAGTTTTTCGTTCCACGATTGGTCGCCTGGGCCAGGCCGAGCCATTGGCTGTTTCTGGTGACGACCCTGGCACTTGGTCCGGGTCTTTTAGTCAATCTGATCTTGAAAGAAATCGTCGGCAGGCCCCGGCCGTTTCGAACCGATCTATTTGCCGGTGACGCACCTTATGTGGCGCCGTGGGTTTTTTCCGACTATTGCGCCAAAAACTGTTCGTTCGTCTCCGGCGAGGCGGCGGCAAGTTTTTGGTGGGTGGCGTTGGCGTTCATTGTGCCGCAAAGATGGCGGTTGATGACGGCGCTCATCACCGTGATCTACGCCGCCATCATGTCGGTCAACCGCATCGCCTTTGGCGGTCATTTTCTTTCCGACGTGGTTCTGGCCTGGCTGCTCATGTTGTTGATCATGATCATTGCCCATCACTGGCTTGTTGTGCGCAATGGCGCCACGATCGACCAACGGGCCGCCGGCCTATTTGGCAAAAAGCGGAATTCCTGATCGCGGCGACATTTGCGACCAATCGTCGTTGCCGTTCACAACACTTGCGTCTGAGCCGCGTGGCGTTAAAGTGCCGCCGGTTTTTCTGCCTCTTATTTGGACAAGATTCCCATGAAAGCACCGGGCGACATCAACAAGGTGGTCCTGGCCTATTCCGGTGGCCTCGACACCTCCATCATCCTGAAATGGCTGCAGACCACCTATGACTGCGAGGTGGTCACGTTTACCGCCGATCTTGGCCAGGGCGAGGAGTTGGAACCAGCCCGCCACAAGGCGGAACTGCTCGGTATCGAGGAAATCTATATCGAGGATCTGCGCGAGGAATTCGTGCGCGATTTCGTGTTTCCGATGTTTCGCGCCAATGCGGTCTATGAGGGGCTTTATTTGCTCGGCACGTCGATTGCCCGGCCGCTGATCGCCAAACGGCAGATTGAAATTGCCCGGCAGACCGGCGCCGACGCCGTTTGTCACGGGGCCACTGGCAAGGGCAACGATCAAATCCGCTTCGAACTGGCTTACTATGCCTTGAACCCGGACATTCACGTCATCGCGCCGTGGCGGGAATGGGATTTAACCTCGCGTACCAAGCTGGTTGAGTTTGCCCAACTGCACCAAATCCCGATTCCCAAAGACAAGCGCGGCGACGCGCCGTTTTCCTGTGACGCCAACCTTCTGCATACCTCCTCGGAAGGCAAGGTGCTGGAAGACCCGGATGTGGAATCGCCGGAGTTTGTGTTTTCACGTTCCATCTCACCGGAAGAAGCTCCCGATAAACCGACCTATATTGAAATGGATTTTGAGCGCGGCGACGCGGTCGCCATCGACGGCCAGAAAATGTCGCCGGCAGAGATCCTCACCAAGCTCAACGAACTAGGCCACGACAACGGTATCGGCCGGCTCGATCTGGTGGAAAACCGTTTTGTCGGCATGAAGTCGCGCGGCATTTACGAGACGCCGGGCGGCACTATCCTGCTTGCCGCCCATCGCGGCATTGAATCGATCACCCTTGACCGCGGTGCGGCGCACCTGAAAGACGAACTGATGCCGCGCTATGCCGAACTGGTCTATAACGGCTTCTGGTTCGCGCCGGAACGGGAAATGCTGCAGGCAGCGATCGATCTAAGCCAGGAGCCAGTCACCGGCACCGTTCGGTTGAAGCTCTACAAGGGGTCGGCCACTGTGGTTGGCCGCAGGTCGCCTTATTCGCTCTATGACGAAGACCTAGTGACCTTTGAAGAAGGCGCTGTCGCCTACGATCATCGCGACGCGGAAGGCTTTATCCGTCTGAACGCCTTGCGGCTACGGCTCCTGGGCTCACGGACACTGCGCCAGTAACTGATGTTTACGCCGGTCGATCCCACGCACGCGACCGCCGTTCATACCGCCTTTGATATTGCCGCCTGGGCCTGTGCCTTGACGATGCTGATCTTCATGCGTCGTTGGCGGTTTAAGGGTTCGCCGGCGGTCGGCGCACTTTCTCTGGCCTACGTTGCCGCGGTGTTATTCGGCGCCGGCTTAGGCGGCATATTGTTTGGCACCGCCAATTTATGGCTAGCCGGGCAGCCGCAAATCGGCCGGTCGATCGCTGGTGCTATACTGGGCGCTATCATTGCTGTTGAGATATATAAATGGTTCACCGGTATCGCGACCCGCACCGGCGGTCCTTATGCGGCGTCGGTGGCGATCGGCATCGTCGTCGGCCGACTGGGGTGCTACTTTGCTGGCCTGCCGGACTTCACCTACGGCGTGGCGACTAATCTCGGCCTGGGTGTTGATTTCGGTGACGGCATTATGCGCCATCCGGTGCAGCTTTATGAAAGCGCCGCCATGGCGCTGTTTCTGGCGCTCTATCTGATCCAAGCAGCTCGAAAATCACCTTGGTGGCTGGCTAATGGTTTCTACGCCATGGTCGCCTGGTATGGCCTTCAGCGGTTGTTCCTGGAGGTTCTCAAACCCTATCCGACCCTGGTTGGACCGCTGACGGTGTTTCAGCTAGTCTCGATCATCCTGGTTATTTATGGGGTTTGGATGAGTGTTGGATACCGCCGCGTCGACGCAACGTAAACAGCGTCCCTACATCTTTTTAGGCCAAACCACTTCGCTCTGCGAGACCTGCCTGGCATTGGTTCCGGCGAAAATTCAGCAGGCCGATAACCAGGTTTTCTTTGAAAAACGCTGCCGCGATCACGGGGTGACCCGGACACTGGTTTCCACCGATGCCGACTATTACAAGGCGACCCGGTCGTTTTTGAAACCCGGCGACCGGCCCCTAAAAATCCAAAGCAAGACCGAACACGGTTGCCCCTATGATTGTGGCCTATGCGCCGATCATGAGCAGCATTCCTGTCTGGCGATCGTGGAAGTCAACGAGCACTGCAATCTGACATGCCCGGTATGCTTCGCCGGATCCTCGCCGGCCCACACCATGCAACGGTCGATGGAAGAGATCGAGTTCATGTTCGATGTCCTGGTCGATTCAGAAGGCGAGCCGGATGTGGTGCAGCTCTCAGGCGGTGAACCGACCCTGCATCCGCAATTTCTCGATATTGTCCGGCTGGCGAAATCCAAACCCATCCGGCATTTAATGATCAACACCAATGGCCTGCGCATTGCCCAGGATCCGGAATTCGTCGCCGGGCTGGCGGAACTGAAGCAGGGTATTGAGATCTACCTGCAGTTTGATTCCTTTGAACGGGACGCGCTGATGGAGATGCGCGGCGCCGATCTGCGCCGTATTCGCCTGGACGCCCTGGCGGCATTGGAAAAACACAACATTTCAACAACGCTGGTTTCGACCATCAAAAAAGGCCTGAACGACCAGGAGATCGGCAAGACCATCGACTTCGCGCTTGACTACCGCTGCATTCGTGGCGTCACTTTTCAGCCGATCCAGGACGCCGGCCGCAATGCCGATTTTGACAAGAACACCGACCGGGTCATGGTCACCGATATCCGCAACCAGATCATCAAGGCCGGCGGCGCTTTCAAGGCCGAAGACATTATCCCGCTGCCCTGTAATCCGGAGATGATTTCCGTCGGCTACGGCATCCGCAATGGCCGCGACGTGGCACCGGTCACGTCGTTTCTGCCGCATGATCTGTTGGTGTCGGCGATCCCCAACACCATGAATTTCGAGCAATACCCTGAACTTCGAACCAAGGTGGAGGAGTTCTTCTCGCTGGCGACGACGGAACAGACCGCTGAAACCCGGCTGGGCGACCTCCTATGCTGTCTGCCGCAGGTACCGATCCCCAATGGCCTGGGATACGAAAATATCTTCCGCATTGCCATCGTCAGCTTCATGGACGCCTACAGTTTCTGCGTCGGCGGCGTCAAACGGTCGTGCATCCATTTCGTCACGCCAAAGGGCCAGATCATTCCCTTCGATACCTACAACCTGTTTTATCGCGACGGCACAATCGATCGGTTCCGGCCGTGAGATGGGCAAATTTGTTTTGGCATTTCTCGGGTTGGTTATGCTCATTCCCGGATTGTGCGGCATCTATTTTTTATTCATCAATGCCACGCTTGTGGCTACGGGCAGCCCGGCAACTTTACTGGTTCCGCCCCTGATCGCGGTCATCGTCGGCGTGGTTGGAATTGCGCTTTTGATCTGCATCTTCAAAGATACGCCACGGGAAAAAGGCGAAAACACCAATTACACACCGACCGGAGACGAAAAATGAGCCTGGCAGCAAAAATCATCATGGTCATTATCGGCTTGCTGCTGCTGATTCCGGGCGTCTGCGGCGCGGTTTTTCTGGTCGCTGGATTTGAAGATATCATCAAGGGCGGCTCCGGTCAGAAGCTTGATTTTACGCCACTCATCCTGATTATGGGGCCGCTTGGTCTGATCTGTGGCGGCTTCGGCATATGGATGATCTTAAAAGTTATTCGCGCCAGTCGGCCGGACCCAAATCCCAGCCCGCGTGATGGCACTCCATGAGTTCAGGGGTCAAAGTCATTCTCGTCATATTCGGCCTGTTGCTGCTGCTGCCTGGTCTGTGCGGCGCCTTGGCCGCGATCGGTACGATCAGCGACTTGATCTTCGGAAACAGCGGCAGTGACATGGATGTTACTGGCGCGGTGATCGTCATGGCGCCGTTGGGCCTGATCTGCGGCGGCTTTGGCATCTGGATGTTGTTAAAGGTTGTGCGTGACTCCCGATCGTCGGCATCACCAGACAATTCGGACTCTGATCCATCATGAGCACGTTCGGCAAAATTTTCGTAGCTATCACCGGTATGCTGCTGCTCTTACCGGGCCTTTGCGGGGCGGTATTCGCGATCACCACGATCGCCGAATTGATCTTTGGAAATGGCGGTAGCGACATGGATATTACCGGCGCGGTGACATTCCTGGCACCTCTAGGACTGCTTTGCGGCGCAATCGGTATCTGGTTGATCAGAATTGTGTATCTCAATCGAACAATTCGGCCACCTGAATAATATTCAACTTATAATAATAATATTCGTACAATTTCTATTCATATGTAATAATTGTGTTTCAATAAATCGACCACACGGCATTCATTTTTCTTCGTAATTATACGGATATTAGTATGCCTTTATCGGCTTTTTATTTGAAATTATTCCACCCACTCGCCGGTGCCGATCCGGCTGCCATTACTTATCTTCAATCGCTACTTACCAATGATAATGCGAATTTGGCCCTGATCCGTCAGGCGGCCCGAATTTATTCACGCAGGCGGCGGAATCTTATCCATCCGACTTATGCCGATGACAGCGAGGGTGAAGTTGGCCCATTTGATTCATCTGAGACGATCCTCATCGTCGGTTCCTGGCGCAGTGGCACCACGTTGCTTCATGAATTAATGGCTGCAGATGGCTTAAACTACACCTGCCGCACCATCGACGCGATATTTCCTGCTGATCCCGGCCGGCATCTCAAACACCGGCACCGGTTGCTCAACACCATGTTGCCGGCAAACCGCAAGTTTGATCTGGTGCGAATAATGTCCAATAGCGCTCAGGAAGAGGAATTCGCGCTGGCGCAGATGGCAGCGCCATCGGTTTTCCTATCTTGTTATTTTCCCTCAATGCGCCAGGAATTCTTAAATGAAGCGCTGAATTTTGAAGGATTACGCCCCAATGCACGGCAAATCTGGAGCCGTTGCCATTTGGCCATGTCCCACCGGCTCTACACTAAATACGCCGCTGCCCGCCGGCCAGAGTTACCACCCAAACGCTTGATTTTAAAAAATCCGGCGAACTCAACTCGGATCAAAACGATATTGAAGTTATACCGGAACACCAAGTTCATTCGAATTCTAAGAACCGTGGATCACGTTGTCCCCTCCATAACCCGAATGATGAATATCGCGACGCGGCAATTTTCACTCGAGCGGCGTTTTAAACCCGTCGATGACAGCGACAGCGACGCTTTCGTAGAAATCTTGTTGGAACGTCTTGATGCCGATTGGAAATCACTGCCGAAGGGCAGCAGGCAAACGGTCGACTACGAAGACCTGGTGCGCGATCCGATGTCCGTCATCGATCAAATCTATAGCCGATTTGGATTTGCACTGCCGCCCGGGCGCCGCGACAAAATCGAAAAATTCTGGACAACGACGGCATCGCAGTGGCGGCGGCCACAACCGCCTTTAAGCTGACGAGCGGCGCTACGTCAGGCGATCCGGTCTTATCCGGTGGCGCTGATCAGTAACCAATGCGCTACCGCCAAAAACGGCGATCAGCACGCCGCCACCAGTGGCTGCTGCAATCAGAAACATGATCAACAACTGATAACTGACCGCCACGTCCGGTTCAGCGCCGGCAAGTATTTGCCCGGTCATCATGCCCGGCAATGAGATCAGGCCGACCGCCGACATGGAGTTGATAATCGGCATGAAACCGGCCTTGAGGGCGTCGCGCATGACCGGCCGCATAGCCACCCAGCGGTTAGCGCCCAACAGCAGTTGCGCTTCGATGCGGTCGCGGTCGCGCAGCACGGCGCCAAATAAATGCGACAGGCCAAGGCTGGTGCCGGTCATGGTGTTGCCGATGATCATGCCGAATAGTGGAATGGCATAGCGCGGTGTGTACCAGGGTTCGGGCTGCAGCATGGCCGCTAGGGCTAATAGTGTGACACTGCCGCTGGCGATCAACACCGATATCGCCCCAAGCCCATATCCCCAGGGACCGGTTAACCGATGATCCTGGCGGCGCATGATTTCATAGCCGGCCGCCGAAATCATGACCGTCGCCATGGCTAGGGTCAGCCAGGGATTGCCCGAACTGAGCAACACCTTCAACACCACGCCGATCAGCGCCAATTGTACCACCATGCGCAGCGCCGCAATCAGGATCGATTTTGCAATCCCCAAGGTGAAGGCAATCGAGATTGCCGCGTTGACCAGCAACAACATCGCCGCGGCGGCTAGGTCCCAATAGCTCGGCGCGATGATCATGCCGATATCCGTTCAGTGATGATGCCATTTTCAAATCGTATTCGGGTATCAGCCAAGGCATCCGCCTGCCGGGCATCATGGGAAACCAGAAGCAGCGTTTTCCCGGCTTTCAAGAGTTCCCTCAAATAGTTTTCGACCAACTCGGTCGCGCCCTCATCCAAAGCCGAAGTCGGTTCATCGAGCGCTAATATGCTTGGTTCCGGCGCCAATGCCCGGAGCAGCGCCAGGCGTTGTTTTTCGCCCGTAGACAGGCGCGCCACCGGCCAATCCATGCAGTCGGGCGGCAACCCCAGTTTGGCGAGACCTTCGCTAATATCCACATCACTGGCAAAATGATCTCCGACGCGATCCGACCACCAGGCGCTTTCGGCTGGAACATAGGCAATTGCCTGCCGCCATTGCGGCGCCGGCATTGTCGACCGCTCACTCTCGTCGAGCCAGACCGTGCCGTCATTGGGATCGATATCGACCAGCGCCCGCAAAAACCGGCTCTTGCCGGAACCGGACGGGCCAGTAATCGCCAGACAGGTTGCCGGTTCAATCGACAGGTTATCGACGGTAATGGTTTCCGTCTGCAAATGCTCAATGCGCAACATGATCCGGACCCTGAAATTCCCACTTCGATCAATAGCGCCGCCGGCGCCAACATGCCATCGCAAAGACAGAGCTTTCCATTATCAAATTTCTGACTATAGTGCCGGCGATTCTGGCATTGCATGACAGGCGCTCTTTAGCGCTTGCGCGATGCCTCACCGATCCGGCCGCAATGCCGGACGCCACAGCCGCTCTTACGAACGATCGACCCGCGGGCCCATCCCGCCAAGTTTGTCGCGTCGTTGTCACGATCCGGCGCCAACACTGAACGAACCGAAGATGACCCAAAGAAATATTGCCATCATTGCCCATGTTGACCATGGCAAAACCACGCTTATCGATGTGCTTCTGCGCCAATCCGGTGCTTTTCGCGACAACCAACGGGTTGCCGAGCGCGCCATGGATTCCAACGATCTGGAGCGCGAACGCGGCATCACCATTCTGGCCAAGGTGACCAGTGTCGAGTGGGGCGACAGCCGCATCAACATTGTCGACACCCCCGGCCACGCCGATTTCGGTGGCGAGGTGGAACGCATCCTGCAAATGGTCGATGGCGTCATCGTCCTGGTTGATGCGTCGGAAGGCCCGATGCCACAAACCAAATTTGTGCTGTCAAAAGCACTGACCGCCGGATTGAAACCAATCGTGGTGATCAACAAGGTCGATAAATCCGATGCCCGCAGCGACGAGGTGCTCGACGAGGTGTTTGATCTATTCGCTGCCTTGGATGCCGACGATGAACAGTTAGATTTCCCAGTACTATATGGTTCGGCCAAACAGGGCTGGATCGGTGAAAGTGCCGATAGCCCGACCGACACCGTTGGGCCGCTACTTGATCTGGTCTGCCGCCATGTGCCTTCGCCGCAAGTAGAAGAAGGTTCATTCCGCATGCTGGCCACCACCTTGGAGGCCGATCCTTATTTGGGTCGCATTCTGACCGGCCGCATCGCGTCGGGCACAGTGACACCGAATATGGCAATCCATGCACTTTCCCGTGACGGCACGGAAGTCGAGCGCGGCCGCGTCACGCAGATCCTCGCCTTTCGCGGCTTGGAACGGCAGTCGGTCGAAACTGGTTCCGCCGGTGACATCATCGCCATCGCCGGATTACAAAAGGCCACCGTCGCCGACACCATCGCCGATATGTCCGTTGCTACAGCAATTGAAGCCCGCCCGATCGATCCGCCGACGCTCTCCATGACGTTCCGTATCAATGACGGCCCGCTGGTTGGCCGCGACGGCGCCAAGGTGCAAAGCCGTGTCATCCGCGACCGCTTGATGCGCGAAGCGGAAGGTAATGTGGCGCTGGCAATTTCCGAAGGCACCGACAAGGATTCCTTCGAGGTCGCAGGGCGTGGCGAATTGCAGTTGGCAATCCTGATTGAAACCATGCGCCGGGAGGGCTTTGAACTGACCATCGGCAAGCCGCGCGTGGTCTACCAACACGATGCCGACGGCAAGCCGCTTGAGCCGATCGAAGAAGTCATTATCGATGTCGACGAGGAGTTTTCCGGGCCGGTCGTCAAGAAGTTGTCGGAACGCCGCGCCGATCTGATCGAAATGCGCCCCTCCGGCGGTGGCCGGGTTCGGCTGGTGTTTCATGCCCCGACGCGCGGTCTGATCGGTTACCAGCCTGAGCTTTTATCGGATACGCGCGGCACCGCCATTTTCAACCGCATGTTCCATGATTACGCCCCCTACAAAGGCGAAATATCGCGCCGCCGCACCGGCGTATTGATTTCCAATTCGCAGGGCAAATCGGTAGCCTATGCCCTATGGAACCTGGAGGATCGTGGCCCGATGATGATTTCTCCCGGTGTCGATGTTTATCACGGCATGATTGTCGGCGAGCATACCCGGGGTAACGACCTGGAAGTCAATGTCATGAAGGGCAAGAAGCTCTCCAACGTCCGCGCCTCTGGCAAAGATGATTCCATTCTTCTGACCCCGCCGATCAAGATGACCCTGGAACGGGCCTTATCGTATATTGGCGAGGATGAACTGGTGGAGGTGACACCAACCTCGATCCGCCTACGCAAAGCCCTGCTTGACCCCCATGAACGCAAGCGGGCGGAAAGAGCCAAGTCAGAAAATGCCGGCGCCGCCTGATAAAAAACCTAGCTCACCCCTGAACGTTCTGGTGATCGGCGCCACAGGTAATTGTGGCCGGCGTCTGGTGACGGCCGGCTTGCACGCCGGGCACACGGTTACCGTATTGGTCCGCGATCTGGACAAACTGGCCGACAAATTAGGCACCGGCGTCTGCGATCGGCTTCAGATCATCACTGGCGATGTGATGGACGCGCCCGCGGTCGCCGGCGCCATGGCCGGTCAGGATGCGGTGATCAATGCGGCCGGCAACGTCGATGACGGTTCGGCCTTTGCGCAGCTCATTGATTTGGTGGTCAGCCAGGCGGAAAATGTCTTAGGTGAAAATGGCCGCTTGTGGATTTTTGGCGGAGCGGCCGCCTTGGATGTCCCCGGCACCGATATTGCTGGCGTTGACCTGCCCAAGGTACCGGCCAAATACAAAACCCATCAGATCAATTATCGCCGACTGAGAGCCAGCAATTTGGACTGGTCGATGATCTGTCCTGGGCCATTGATTCCGGCTGAGGGTGGGTTGGGCCGCGACGACCTGCGCATTTCTGTCGATATCTGGCCATTTGATCGGCCGAAATTGACACATTTCCTACCCCGCATCGCACTGTCGGCAGCCTTCGCCGCCCATGTAGGCGAAATGATCGTGACCTACGAGGATATCGCGCGGGTCATCATTAAACACCTGGCGCCTGATGGTCCTTTCAATCGCCGCAGGGTCGGCCTGGCACTGCCGCAGGGCGAACGCGGTAAGAAGCCAGGTTATTGATATCTGGTGACGGTCACGCGCTGCTGGCGTCCGGTTGATTTGATCACCAGGCACCGGCTGGCCGCGGATAGCTCTTCAAATCGGCCTCTGTCGGGCTTATGTTTTCAAGCATGACGCAGCAGGATGTCACAATCAGACCGGCGGCCATGGCGGATGCCGAGGCCCTGGCACAGGTGCATGAAAGCGCCTGGCGGTACGCCTATGCCGGCGTCATATCCGGGCTGACTTTAGAGCGCATAGTGGCCGGGCGCGGCAACGGCTGGTGGACCCGCGCCATCGGCCGGAGCAACAATATCCTCGTTGTCGATCACGACACCACCATTGCCGGGTACGCCACCTTGGGACCATCCCGCATGCGCGGCCTGAACTATCGCGGCGAGATTTATGAAATCTACCTCAAACCTGAATATCACGGCATCGGCTTCGGCCACCGGCTTTTTCAGGCAGCCCGCAACAACTTGCGCAGCCAAGGGCTTTCCAGTCACGCCGTACGTGTCCTGACCGAGAACACCCCAGCCTGCCGGTTCTATGAATCGCAAGGTGGCCGCAAAGTAGCCGAATCCCAAGACCCCATCGGCCCCGACCGCCTGCCGATATCGATCTACGGCTGGCCGGGTAATTAGGCCGGCGCTTAAGCCAACGGTAAAATGGTCAGCGAATAGGCGCCCACCGGCTCAATATGCTATAATTGGGGTCTTGGGGGGATGATCATGAGCAAAGACGTATCTGCCCACTATAGCGGCAGCGGCGGCCTGGCGGAGAAGATCGCCGACAGCCTGCGGAGCGCCGGCAAAGACCTCGACAAACTGACGGCAGCCGATCTTGAAGCAATCGACGAGTTTCATTTCCGTGGCCGAGCGGCAACCCTGGAGCTGGCCCGGCAAATGCGGTTGCACGACGGCTCCCGTGTTCTGGATATCGGCAGTGGCCTGGGAGGAACGGCACGAACGCTCGCCTCAGAATACAATTGTCATGTTGTCGGCCTCGATCTGACCCAAGAGTTTTGCGACGCCGCGGCTGTTATTTCCGGTTGGGTGAATATGGACCAACAGGTGGCATTCCAGCAGGGAGATGCAACAAATCCGCCCTTCGCAGATCATCATTTCGACGCGGCAATCACCGTTCACGTGGCGATGAATATCCCGGCCAAGGACAAACTCTACGAGCAAACGCGACGGGTCCTAAAACCCGGCGGGATATTTGCCGTCTACGATATTCTCCAAGGTGAAGGCGGTGAAGCGATGTACCCGGCGCCCTGGGCAAGAGAGCCTTCAATCAGCTACCTGGCGACAGCCGACGAAATGAAATTGCTACTTTCCGGCGCCGGCTTCAAAATCCTGGATGTCCACGACTCCACCGCCGAAAGCCTCAACTGGCTTGAAACCAGGACGAAGCGCTTGGCGCAATCGGGTCCATCGCCGATTACCACCAAGGTCCTGTTTGGCGACGAATTCTCGCAGATGACACAAAATCAAAAGCGTGGCCTAACAGAGCGGCGCATCAGGACGGTCAGTTTTATTTGCGAGGCCCCGGGCTGATAGGTCATGAGGTGCGCATACTGATCGACAACACCCCCGGCCTACCTATTTTTCGGGTCGCAAGGTGGCGGAATCACAAGACCCGATTGATCTCGATCGCCTGCCGATATCGATCGGCTTATCGCGGGCTGCCGGCCACCTGAACGGCTTTCTTTCAGCTGTTCGGAGGCGTCAATTCGGAAACGGCAGCTCCCGAGCCACTTCATAAACCTTGGCGACCATCCCGTTTGTTTTCAGGCCGTTAAGGGCCGACTGGAATTCCGCCATATGCGGCGTTTTGAAATGAGGCTTCAACGCTTCCATGGTTTCCCACATTTCGTAGATTCTCAATATTCTTGGATTCGTGGCGTCAAAGGATGACTTGTAGGCGAGGCAGCCAGCCTCCTTCGCGGTTGCCTCGTCCATGGCCCGAATAGCGCTTCGCTTTTTCTGAATCTGATCGTCTTCGAATTCCACATCTACGGTGACGATAATCATGTGATTTCCTTTCGGGTCGTTGTCCGGTGTCGCTGCTATGACATTCCAGGGTGTCATTCCAACGATGAAACTTGCGCCCGTTGCTTGCAGTAGAGTTCGTCTGTTCACTCGCTTTGTTCCTTACTTATTAGCTGCAGATACCGCTGCCTTCTTGCTGGCGGAACAGGGCGCTGGGTATCGCGAAGTTCAAAATGACATATTTTGTTATTTTGTCGTTTATTGACAAAAAGTCTCCATTTGTCAATATGTCGTCGTGAAAGAATTACGAACAAATATTCTGGAAGCGGCTGTTCGCGTCTTCATGCGCTACGGTGTGGGCCGAACAAGAATGGCCGATATTGCGGCCGAAGCAGGGGTCGTCCGCCAAACGCTTTATTCGTTTTTTAAAAACAAAAATGAAATCCTATGCGCGGCAATCCGGCATTACTCGGACATTTCACTGTCGGAAATTCGCCAAGAATGGGAACGTCTTGAAGACTTGGATGACCAACTGGATGTATTCTTCGAGCATGCGATCGTTGCATCATTTGCAATGATCTCGGCATCCCCGGATGCAAGAGACATGATTGGTGGGTACAACGCCTCCGGAAAGGCTGAAACCGAGCGGGCACAAATGGAAAAAATCAACGCTTGGTCGGAAGTGTTGGCTGCTCACCAGCTATCACGAAACAAAAAGAAAATTTCGACAGAGCGGCTAGCGGAGTACATTGTTTTGTCGTCGATCGGCCTTCGTGATCAGGCGCGCGATGAACAACAATTGCGAATTCTGCTTGAAATCCAAAAGTCAGCAATAATTGCCCTATTGGAATAATTGCTCACCGGGGCTGCACCGCTTTGAGCGTATTGCGCTCATTGATATCAATGTTAGGTAATTCCGAGTTGGGTCAAAACCGGAAAATTCCATAAGTATTCAATATCGTTGCCGGATTATGAGTTCATCACAACCATCTGAAATTGAGGAGCACTTTGCCGAATAGACCATAAACCTGAATTACGCCCGCATGTGTTTCAATTTATGCATTGCATCACGACCGTCCGCCGCCGCATGGCTGCTACAACGTGACCGCGTGGTGGTTTGCGCGTAGGCTGACCTGTTCGCCCGCCACATATTTTCTTGAGCACACTGATGAGTTCCGTCCAACCCAACACCCATGCGACCGACCGGCCCTTCACGGCCGCGACTTTGCTGGTGTTTGCGGCGCTGATCATGGGCATCCAGGATGGCGGCATCAAATACTTGGCGGCGGATTGGTCGATTTGGCAGTTTTCACTGCTGCGGGCGTTTTTTGCCCTGCCGGTGCTTTTCATCACCACCCGTCTGATCGGCGGCGCATCGCGGATGGTACCAGTCAAATGGTCGGCGGTGCTTGCCCGGACAGCCTGCATGGTGGTGGCGCTGTTTTTCTTTTTCGGTAGCCTTGCAACACTTAGTTTTGCGCAAGCCGCGGCCGGGCTTTACACCGCACCGCTGTTTGTCGCCATGTTGTCTCACTTGTTGTTGCGCGAACGGGTCGGTCCGCGCCGGCTGGTGGCCATCATCGGCGGTTTTGCCGGTGCCATGTTGATCTTGCAGCCGGATCTGACCGCGGTTGGTTTATTGACCTTCCTGCCGGTCGGCGCCGGCGCTTTCTACGCCCTCGGGCTGATTGTCACCCGCCGCATGTGTGTACAGGAATCCGCCTTCACGCTGGCCACCGGCACCCAGGCCGCCTACGGCCTGGCCGGATTGGTGGGAAGCGTCTGGCTGATGCTAACCCCAGCGCCGCTATCGGCGGTCGAGCAATTGCCATTCGTGTTTCAGCCATGGATCCCGCTCACGGCAATGACATTGGCCATCGTCGCCGTGGTTTCCGCGCTCAATGTTGCCGGCCACACCGGCATGGCGCGGGCTTATCAGACCGCCGAAGCCAGTTTTCTGGCGCCTTTCGACTACACCTATCTGGTGTTTGCAACACTCTTGGGGGCGCTGTTTTGGAGCGAGGCGATAACACCGATTACCATCATCGGCATTTTGATGATCGCCGGCGGCGGAGGTTATGTCGCCTGGCGTGAGCGGCATGGAAAAGACGCATGAGCGTGGCTGAACGGCCGGCCGGCAACAGCACGCTCGCCGGCATCTTGTGGATGGTCACCGCCGGTTTGTTCTTCGTCGGCATGACCGGTGGCGTACGCTATCTGGGTTCAGATCTGCCGGTGCTGCAGGCCGCCTTCCTGCGTTATGCCTTTGGTCTATTGTTGATTTTCCCGGCCATCCGCTCCGTCCTGCATCACCGGCCGACACTCAATGCCTTGAAGCTTTATACGGCGCGCGGGTTGGTTCACACCGGCGCCGTCGTCTTGTGGTTCTACGCCATGGCCCGCATCCCGATCGCCGAAGTCACCGCCATCGGTTATACGGCGCCGATATTCGTGACCATCGGTGCAGCATTGTTTTTGGGCGAAAAACTACATCTCCACCGTATCGCCGCCGTCGGCTTGGGGTTTTTGGGCACACTGATCATCCTGCGCCCAGGCTTTGAAACCATTTCGTTGGGTCAGTTGGCGCAGCTTTGCGCCGCGCCGTTTTTCGCCACCTCGTTTTTGATCGCCAAAAAGCTGACCGACGAAGAAAACCCAGCGGTGATCGTCATCATGCTGTCGCTGTTTTGCACCATTTTATTGCTGCCCGGCGCCATATGGCAGTGGCGGACGCCGACAACGGAAGAGCTGTTGGTCCTGGCGCTGACGGCGACATTCGCCACCGCCGGCCATTATTCCATCACCAAGGCCTATTCACTGGCGCCGATCACCGTCACCCAACCGATCAGTTTTTTACAACTGGTCTGGGCCGGGCTGCTGGGCCTGGCGATGTTCGACGAGGCGCTGGACCCTTATGTCATCGCCGGTGGCGCGGTCATCATTTCCGCCGCCGCCTATATTTCCCACCGGGAAGCCACCATGGCCCGGCGGATAAAAACGCCGCCGTCCGACGCGACGCGATAGTGTTGGTTCTTAGTACGGGAAGTCCTAAAGCCAGCCCGCTCCCCCGTTCACGCCTGCGGCGTTTGTCTTGCGTATGGAAGAGCCTGAAGCCAGCCCGCTCCCCCGTCCCAACCACCCCTGAGGGTACCATCTATGGGTGGTTGGGACGGGGGAGCGGGCTGGCTTCAGGCTCTTCCATACTCAGAAACGCGGCAAGCGCGGGGCCAACCTTCAGCCACTTTTGATATCCTCAATCCGCCCATTTCACCCGCCTCACCGGAAAGGCGTATTTCCCCAGCCGGCTTTTATCCCTATGTGAGGGGTAAGGTCATCGCTACTTGGGGGCTATCATGCGCATTGACGCCATTCCATCCGGGTTCAATCCACCCGAAGACATCAACGTCATCATCGAGGTACCCGTCGGCGGCGAGCCGATCAAATATGAAATGAACAAGGAGGCCGGCGCCATGTATGTCGACCGGTTTCTGTACACCTCCATGCGCTATCCCGGTAATTATGGTTTCGTGCCCCACACTTTGTCAGATGACGGCGACCCGATTGACGTGGTTGTCGCCAACCAACGGGCGATTATTCCCGGCGCCATCATCAATTGCCGGCCGATCGGCGTATTGTTGATGGAGGACGAAGCCGGCCTGGACGAAAAGATAATCGCCGTGCCGTCGCCGAAGCTGACCCGGCGCTACGAACACGTGATGAGCCACACCGACTTACCGGAAATCACCATTGCCCAAATCGAGCATTTTTTCGATCATTACAAGGATCTGGAAGACGGTAAATGGGTCAAAATCAGCCGCTGGGGCGATGCCGATGAAGCACGGTCACTGATTTCCACGGCCATGAAAAACGCCTCAGGCTGATAAGTCGCGTTCTTTAAGTGATTGAATTTGTTATTCGATCCCAGCAATCGTCGACGCGGGGTTCACAACAGCGACATCACCGCCCTAGTATATTGGCGAGTGAGATTCGTTGGTAAGTGAGCCCATTGGGGACGCGATATGACGATTGCGGTTACTCAGGGAGCCAATCCGGCTCTGGTCTTGAACGCGGATTACCGTCCGCTGAGCTACTATCCGCTGTCCTTGTGGTCATGGCAGGATACGGTCAAGGCTGTCTTTCTTGATCGCGTCAACATCGTCTCCGAATACGATATCAGCGTACACAGCCCGTCGTTCGAAATGCGGCTGCCGAGTGTCGTCTCGCTGAGGAACTACGTCAAACCCAGCCGCTATCCGGCCTTTACCCGGTTTAATGTCTTCCTGCGCGACAAGTTTGAATGTCAGTATTGCGGATCGCCGGAGGATTTGACGTTCGATCACCTAATCCCGAAATCACGCGGTGGGCTGACAACCTGGCAAAACGTGCTCGCCGCCTGTGCGCCGTGCAATTTGCGCAAGGGCAACCGTACGACAAAACAAATGGGCATGGCCCTGCGCCAACATCCGTTCCGGCCAACTGTCCACGACCTGCACAATAACGGCCGTTGCTTTCCACCCAACTATCTGCACGAAAGCTGGATGGATTTTCTCTATTGGGATACCGAACTGGAACCATAGGGGCGGCTAACTTTTAAGCCGCATTGCTGAGCCACGCTACACCCACATTGGAATGGATAGATTTGCGGCATTTGGAAGCCTGCTTCGAGCCCATTGCAGACCTTAGCGCTGCCTGCTGCGAATGGCATCGAGCCCTTTGCAGACCTACAACATGGTGTCGCAATTTGAATGAGCTGCGAACTAGCACACTCACCCTATTGACCCGAACCCGCTGTTTGGTGTGGTCCGCGTTTTCGCCAGCAATAGGCGCACAAGGAGACATAACGAACTGGCGGCAGAACTGCCGTAAGGATTATTGACGGTCTCGAAAAGTGGGCCGAGAACGGTCATTCAACGTTGCAATTCGCGGCACCTGCTTTCTATCAAATGGCCGGTGGTCGGCAGGCCGGAATTTGCAGCCGTTCCACTCGAGCTTGGCTCTTTCAATCGAACTCTCGAATGCTGCGTGACAAAAGGTCAAAGAACTCAGTCTCCTTGCCGGGAGTGAGAATGTCCAACCTGACGTGGTCCGAGAAGAACTGGCTCGGTTCAATTACACCGTCCGCCAAGGCCATTATCGGTTCGTAAGACGTGTTCATTACCACATCCGGGTTCTCGGCCGCACCCGCACGCAGCTGGGCATCGCCGTCTTTCGCTGTCATCCGAAAGGCCTCCCCATCGATCATCAGCATGGCCTCGAAATCATGCTCGGGGGTGATCGCCCTTTTGAAGGCAGTTCCAAGCGACACCGCAACGGTTCTAAGATTGCCTGGTTTCTGGATCTTCGATGGCCGGGGCATCCGCCCGCCAAACCGCGCAAGTTCGAATATCAGTTGCCCGGTTCGATCTCCCAGTTCGGTTAACGAATAGAGCGACACACCAAACTCCGCCTCGTATTTTTGGATGAGGCCGCTGGCTTCCAGCGCATGCAGCCGGTCAGACAACAGGTTCGATGCGATGCCGGTCAGGCCGGTCTGAAGGTCCTTGAAACGCGCAGGGCCTGCATGGAGATCGCGCAGGATCAACAACGCCCAGCGGTCGCCGACATGATCTAGCGCGCGAGAGATCGGACAGAGGAGGTTGTAGCTTCTGGCCTTATGTTTCATTTCATTCACGAATTTGTTACTTTATTTTTTAAAGTGAACGCTTTACTCATTCAAGTTATCATATAAAGGAACACACAAAATGTCCACAAGGCCCAAAATCCTCGTCACATCCGCCACCGGAAAAACAGGAACCCCGACCGTTCTGCAGTTGCTTGAGAAGGGTTTTCCCGTCCGCGCCTTCGTGCGAAACCTGGACCACAGAAGCGAGGCGCTTGAAAGGGCGGGCGCCGAGATCTTCGTCGGCAACCAGTATTCGATTACCGATATGCGGGCGGCGATGGCCGGCGTTAAGCGCGCCTACCAATGCGCCCCCTCGGCGCCCAACCCCTTATACTTTTACGCGGCTTTCACTGCCGCTGCGTATGAGGCCGGCCTCGAACACGTCGTTACCCTTGGTCAATGGCTCTCAACCGCAGACCACCACTCGCCGATGACGCGCGCGGTCTATATGGGCGATCTTTTGATAAAGATGCGGCCTGAAATGACTGTTACCACCATCAATGTTGGGTGGTTTGCCGATAACTATATGACTGGGTTGGAGGTCGCAGCGCAACTCGGTGTGTTTTCCATGCCGCTTGGTGACGGGAACGTCAAAAAGAACGCAGCACCCTCCAACGAGGATATTGCGAGTGTTGCTGTCGGCGCGCTGATTGATCCCATCACTCATGCGGGCAAGACCTACCGGCCCACTGGTCCTGAACTGATATCGCCCAACGAAATCGCCACGGCGATGGGTAGAGCGCTTGGCCGGAAAGTGAAGTATAAAGACATCCCCGAAAAGATGATGCTTAAAGCGTTCAAGGCACTCGGAGCGCAGCCCGCAACATCCGATTATTCTGAAGCGGGTGCTTACCAGGTCAGACTATACGCAGACGAATACCGGCGTGGTGCGTTTGCGGTTAATGCCCCGACCCGGGATGTTGAGACCGTAGGCGGAAGGACGCCTGAGAGCTTCGAGAGCATCGCCCGCCGTTACGTCGCCGAACGCCCGGACCTCAAGCCGAGCTTCACCGGCAAGCTCAAATCCATTGGCAGCTTCTTGAAAATCCTCGTCACCCGGGCACCCGACATCAATGCTATCGCTGCTCAAAAGGACTTCGTCATGGTCAAGGACTCGACATTCTGTCTGGACGATGCCGAGTGGCGCGAAAGCCACGAACCCACCCGCCTGAAATCAGTCGCGGGACGGGCCGCCTGAGCTCGGTGTCACCTGGCGCGTAAGCCACCATGACCGCGCCGACGCCATTCAAGATCACGACGAACGACCAGACTCTCAAACCTTCAGGAAAGGAAAGACCAATGCCTGCCTACATGATTTCGCACGTTACCGTGACCAACAAAGAGAAATTTGACAGCTACTTTGACAAAACCCGAGCTGTCGGTGCCAAATACGGCGCAAAACCTGTCGCGATCGGTGCCCAGCCCAAGATGCTCAACGGTGAGAGCGACGGCCATCAGATGGTCGTTGTCGCTGAATTCGATTCCATGGAAGCACTCGATATTTGGCACACCTCGGACGAATACAAGGCACTCGTGCCTTTGAGAGACGAAGGTTCAATTCAGCACATGGTGGCTTACGAAGCGAAGCCACTGCCGCAAGCCTAGCGGTCGAAAATCAAGATCGCGCTCGGAGCATTTTTCGAGCGCGCCGCTTTGGGCTCCGAGCGGTCATGCGGCGCCGCAGCACAACTTCTGGAATCTCCGTCGGGTAGATGTCCGGTTTTCGCGAATTGACCTAAGCATTGTGCAGTTACCGCGAATTCACGCTTCCCGCCCAATTCCACCACTCACTCACCGCATCCTAATGGCCCCTTTGGGGCCCAAATCAGTCCAAAGCCTCAAGCATCTGGATCGGCAGAAAATGGTACTTTCGACACATTGAAGCGGTGTCGCAATTTGGATGTCGACCACAGCTCACCAAGGCAGCAAAGTCCGCAGAGTTGCCATTCGGTTTATGTTGCAAAACCACCCCGGGGACAAACTCTGGGATAGACGACGCCGCAGATAACATAAAGCTCCCGGATCCCGCCTACTGTGGCTCATATATTACCGGCGGATGGCAGCAGTAATCCGGCCTAGACCCAGGCCCGTTCCGCCGCCATGTCCTGTTCGAAGGTCTCAATCTTGTCGGCCTTCGCCATGGTCAGGCCGATGTCGTCGAGGCCGTTCAGCAGGCAGTGCTTTTTGAACGGATCGATGTCGAATTTCACCACGCCGCCATCGGGGCCCTTGATTTCCTGGGCTTCCAGATCAACCGTCATGGTGGCGTTGGCGCCACGCTCGGCATCGTCGAGCAGCTTGTCGAGATCTTGCCGCGATACCTTGATGGGTAAGATGCCGTTCTTGAAGCAGTTGTTATGGAAAATATCGGCAAACGAGGTGGAGATGACACAGCGGATGCCGAAATCAAGCAGCGCCCAGGGCGCGTGCTCGCGGCTGGAACCGCAACCAAAATTGTCTTCCGCAACCAAAATCTGCGCGTCGCGGTAGGCCGGCTTGTTGAGGACGAAATCCTCTTTTTCGCTGCCATCATCATGAAACCGCATTTCAGCAAACAGACCCTTGGACAAGCCGGTGCGCTGAATGGTTTTGAGATAGTCTTTCGGGATGATCATATCGGTGTCGATGTTGATCAACGGCAGCGGTGCCGCAACCCCGGTCAGCGTCGTAAACTTATCCATCGTGTCGTTCCTTGGTTTTTACGATCTTACCTATCGCCCTTTTGGAGCGATACTCCTAAAGCCAGCCCGCTCCCCCGCCCAACGCCTTCGGCGTTTGTACTACAGTGAGCAAGAGGCCGAGGCCTGCCCGCTCCCCCGTCCCAACCACCCCTGAGGGTACCATCTATGGGTGGTTGGGACGGGGGAGCGGGCAGGCTTTAGGCACTTTCAATATCAATAATACCTATGCGCAGCTTGATTCTCTCGTTTGCTAATTCCCTCACGCCGCCGCAGCCGCGACCAAACCTTCCGTCTCGTCACAGCCGAGCATGATATTCATATTCTGGACCGCAGCGCCTGAGGCACCCTTGCCCAAATTGTCATAGACGGCCGCCAATTGCACCTGCTGCCGATCTTCGTTGGCGAACACGTAAAGCCGCATGGCATTGGTATCATTCAGCGCTTCGGCCGATAGATGCGGTAAGGCGGCGGCTTCTTGCAAGCCGGCAACCGACACAAAGGCCGAACCCTGATAATGAGTCTTGAGCACATCGTGGATTTGCGCCGCGGTTGGCGCGCCCGGCATTGCCCAAGTCTGCAAGGGGATCATGTCGATCATGCCTTGCGCGTAATTGCCGACGCTCGGCTGAAATAACGGCGCATGGGCAAGCCCGGCATGAAATGTCATCTCCGGCACGTGCTTGTGCTGCAATGTCAGCCCGTAAGGCCGGATCGGATCATCGACCGGATCGCTGTCGGCCTCATAGGCTTCCATCATCTTTCGGCCGCCGCCGGAATAACCCGACACGGCGTTGATGGTCAGCGGGAAATCCGCCGGCACCAGGCCGGCCTCAATCAATGGCCGCACCAGACCGATAAAGCCTGTCGGATAGCAACCCGGATTAGCCACGAACCGAGCCGCAGCAATGCGGGCCGGTTGTAGCGGCGTCATTTCCGGGAACCCATAGACCCAGCCGTCGGCGGTCCGGTGCGCCGTACTGGCATCGATCAGCCGGGTGGAGCCGTCGGCAACCAGCGCCGCTGCCTCTCGGGCGGCATCATCGGGCAGGCACAGGATCGCTACATCGGCGCGGTTCAAATGATCCGCCCGGGCATTGGGATCTTTACGATCGCGATCGGGAATGCTCAGGAGCTCCAGGTCACGCCGGCGTGCCAGGCGGGCGCGAATTTGCAATCCCGTCGTTCCGGCTTCACCATCAATGAATACGCGCGCGCCCATCGTCCTGGCCCTTCTTTGTTTGGAAATAGAATTATCGGTGGCTGCAATATCACGGCTTGGGGATGATTGTCACCTGCAAGCCGGCGGTTCGTTAGCGGTATTTGAGATCAATCCGCTTTGCTGCGCGATTCCACGGTTCGGCGCAATTGCACGCGGTCGCGGGAGGAAATGCCCAGCAGTTCGGCGACGCGCCATACGGTGTTGTCTTCAAACTCGTGTACCTGGCCGTCCGCGTAGACCATCTCCCACATCATTTCCACGACGTTGAGACGTTCCTTTTCGTCAAGGGAGCGCTTGAGAACGCTGGTAAAACTGTAAAGATCGACCGCCTCCAGATCGCGCTCCTTGGCCAGGCGGATCAATTCATCAGCGTCTTCGTCATTCAACTCATAGGTCCGCTGCATAACCTCGCGCAGCTTGGATTTTTCCGCCTCGTCGACGACCCCATCAACGGAAATGATATGCACCAGCAACGCAGCAGCTGCCAGGCGATGATCATCGTCTGAAAAATGCGGCTTTTGCGCGTCGGCGGTCGTCAGATCCAAAATCAGCTGGCGGATGGCCTTCAGCATGATGAACGGGTCCATTGATGAAATTGCACACGAGGCGCTGATATTACAGTCTCCGGTCGACAACACAATGACCGATCACCCGACAACCTTGGCAATACAATCAGATTATTGCACAAACTGCTTGAGCATTTTGAGAATTATTATAAAAACACTCTTGGACGGATTATCAAATCGAGGAACATCAACATGCAAACGCCGGTACTGGAACGCCTGTTGGTGCGAGCGGGGCTACGGCCAACGAGGAAACGCTTGCACCTGGCGCGGCTGTTATTTGACGGCCCTGATCAGCACGTCACTGCCGAAGACCTCATGCAGGCGGTGCAGGAAAGCGGTCATGCAGTCTCTCTGGCCACGGTTTACAACACCTTGAACCAGTTTAGCGCCGCCGGACTGTTGCGCCGAATTTCACTTGACGGCACCAAGACATTCTTCGATACCAACACCGCCGATCACCATCACATCTACCACGAGGACGAAGACAAATTGGTCGACGTTGCCGGTGGCCGCATCCAGATCAATGGCCTGCCACGGCTGGCCAAGGGCGACAAAGTCAAATCGGTGGAAGTGATGATCCGTGTTAATTCCGAAGGTGAATTCAACAAAAATTAGAATCATTTTAAAATTATTATTGACAAGAAATTCTGAACACCGCATCTTCCGGCGCAACGACCCTTGGTCAAAGCGCCATCAACTCGGCCCGAAAATAAACCAGACGGCCAAACTCGAAACTGGAGGACATTATGGACCTTGGAACCAGCAATACCTTGGATAACCTGAAAGAAGCCTTTGCCGGCGAAAGCCAGGCCAACCGGCGCTATCTCTACTTCGCCCAAAAAGCCGACATCGAAGGCTATAACGACGTCGCCACCGTGTTCCGCTCCACCGCCGAAGGCGAGACCGGTCATGCCCACGGCCACCTGGAATTCATGGAAGATGTCGGCGATCCGGCAACCGGCCTGCCGATCGGCTCCACCCCAGACAATTTGAAGGCCGCGATTGCCGGTGAGACCCACGAATACACCGACATGTATCCGGGTATGGCCCGCACCGCCCGCGACGAGGGCTTCGACGAAATCGCCGACTGGTTTGAAACACTCGCCAAGGCTGAAAAGTCCCATGCCGGACGGTTCACCAAGGCGCTCGATTCCATCGACGACTAAAAAATCCCGGCGGCGGCCCAAGGGTCGCCGCCATATTCCGGCGGTCATATCAGCAGGATCAACAAAATGTCGGATCGCACGACGCCAAAAGAAGGGTCAACCCAGGCCCCCACCCGCCACGTCATTGATTGGCAATCGCCTGATTTTTACGACATGGACAAGATCGAGACGGAGCTGGAGCGTGTCTTCGACATCTGCCACGGCTGCCGCCGGTGCTTCAATCTGTGCGATTCCTTTCCGCAATTATTCGACCTGATCGACGAATCTGAGACCGGCGAACTCGATAGCGTCGCCAGGTCCGATTACAAACCAATCATCGACGCCTGCACATTGTGCGACATGTGTTTCATGACCAAATGTCCCTATGTGCCGCCGCATGATTTCGACCTGGATTTCCCGCACCTGATTCTGCGCCACCGGGCAGCCGAATTCAAAAAATCAGGCGTCGCCTTCACCCCCGGCCAACTGGCCAAGACCGACCGCAACGGTAAAATGGCCAAGCCGGTCGCCGGGCTGGCCAATTGGGCATCAAAACGCGGCAACAGCCTGACCCGCCCGGCCTTGCAGGCAATTTCCGGCATCGATGCTGACGTCGAACTACCGAAATTCCAGTCAAAGACCTTCACCGAGCAATCTAATGCCGCGCCGCCAACCGTCAAAGCTGAGGCGCCGGCATTTGGCCGCAAGGCGGTGATCTATTCCACCTGCATCGTCGACTATAACGCCGCCGCCACAGGGCACGCGGCACGCGCGGTATTGGCCCATAACGGTGTCGAAACGCAGATTGACTATCCAGTCTGTTGCGGCATGCCACATCTGGAACATGGCAACATTGCTCAGGTCGCCCATCAGGCGGAGAATGTTGCCAACAAAATGGCGAGCTGGATCGATCGCGGGTATGACGTCATCACCCTGACGGCGAGCTGCGGCCTGATGATGAAATTTGAATGGCCGCTGATCATGCCGGAAAACGAGGCGGTCAAACGCCTGGCCGGCGCCGTGCGTGATATTTCTGAATATGTCGTCGACATCGCCAAAAACGAAGGCCTGGCGCCGGGGCTCACCGCTATGGATGGCGGCATCACCGTCCATATGGCCTGCCACGCCCGGGCCCAGAATATGGGCGCCAAATCAGCTGAAATGCTGCGCTACCTGCCTGACACCAAAGTCGATGTGGTGGAGCGCTGCTCCGGCCATGGCGGCACCTTCGGGGTGATGAAGGAAACCCGGCCGCTGGCGGTCAAGGTCGCCAAGCCGGCAGTCTCGCAGATCGAGCGCAAGGAAAACGAGCAGCTTTGTTCTGATTGCCCCCTGGCTTGTAAACACCTTGCGCAGGTGATGACTGATAAGAACGGAACGGCGCCGGAGTCGAGCCATCCGATCGAGATTTTTGCCAGGGCTTATGGGCTTTGAGGGACGCAACGGTCGCATTGTCGCCGGTTTGGAACGTGATCAGAACTCAGTTGCGCAGGGCTGCCACGCCGCCGATATCCCCCCTCCCTGGCCCTCCTCCTCCAGGGGGGAGGGAAAGCTGGAGGGTTGGCATTGTTTCTATCGTCTAACATTCGATCATGCAGGACGATCCCATTTCATAGACCATGGCAACACCATTCCCTCCCCCCTGGAGGGGGAGGGCCAGGGAGGGGGGTGCGCGCCAGCACCGGCATCAATAACCCTTCCGCATAGAACAACACTGAGAACGTCACACTAGGAGTACCCCATGCCGATTGCCGAACGCCGAATTGTCCCGGAAGATATCATCGCCGATGATGATTTCGGTCACATCCGCGCTGATCGCCGACGCGATATGTTGCCGGCGAAGAAACTGCGCCGCATACCGCTTGGACCCGACTGCACGGTCTATTTTGAGAGCTACCACACCATGCTGTTTCAAATTCAGGAAATGCTGTTCATCGAGCGCGGCGGTGCCGAGCAATTGGCCGACGAAATGGCGGCCTATAATCCGTTGATCCCGCAAGGCGACGAATTGGTGGCGACCATCATGTTTGAGATCGATAACAAGGATCGCCGGCTGGCGTTTCTGCGGTCGATTGGCGGCGTTGAAGAGAATTTCCTAATCCGCATCGGCAACGAAACCGCCCGTGGTGTAGCGGAAGATGATGTCGAGCGGACCACCGAAGACGGCAAAACCTCATCGGTGCATTTCGTCCACTTCCCCATGACGGCAGCGCAGAAAGCGGCATTTGTCTCGGGCAATGAGGATGTATTCGTCGGCTGCGACCATGAAAATTACACCCACATGGCTCTGGTCTCCCCGACCTCGCGGTCGGAACTGGCTGGCGATTTCGCCTGAACTCATCGAATTTGCAGTGCCCGCAGCGGTAAAAACAACGTGATCAGCGGCGATCTTTGGCCGTGGCGGGGGGTTATTTGATCGCCGTCAAGGCATCGGCCTGGCGTTTGGCCTTTGGTGCGGTCGGTCAGCGCCCATTTGCGCCCGGCCGACGCCAACGCTAAAACAGTTTTGTCATGACAGAAACCATCGCCACCACCAGCCGGATTTGGGATCTCGCCAATCCGACGCGTTTTCTTAAACTAGTCGATCGCCTGCTTCCTTGGCTTGTCGGCTTGACCATATTGCTGTTCGCCGTCGGCCTTTATGGCGCGTTTTTCGTCGCGCCTGCTGACTACCAGCAGGGCGAAACGATCCGCATCATGTTCATTCATGTGCCGAACTCGTGGCTGGCCATGTTCAGCTATACCTTGATGGCCATCTCCTCGATCGGCTCGCTAGTCTGGCGTCATCCGCTGGCCGATGTGTCAGCCAAGGCCGCCGCCCCGTTGGGCGCTGCCTTTACCTTCCTGGCGCTGCTGACCGGTTCGTTATGGGGCAAACCGATGTGGGGAACATGGTGGGTGTGGGACGCTCGGCTGACGTCCGTGTTGGTATTATTCATCATGTATCTCGGCCTGATCGCCCTGTGGCGGACAGTTGAAGATCCGACACGGGCTGCGCGCGCGGCGGCGATCCTGACCCTGGTCGGCTTTATCAATATTCCGATCATCAAATTTTCCGTCGACTGGTGGAACACGTTGCATCAACCCGCCAGTGTGCTACGCGCCGACGGACCAACGATCCACGGCTCCATGTTGTGGCCGTTGTTGGTCATGGCCGCCGCATTCTCATTCTTGTTCATCACTTTGCATTTGATGGCCATGCGCAACGAAATCCTGCGCCGGCGGGTGCGCACCCTGCGCCTGCTTGAAGCCTCCCGCAGCCAGGAAAGGATGTGAGATGTTCGAACTTGGACATAATGCCGGTTTTATCATCGCTTCCTACGGTGCCGTCGCACTGGTCATGATCGCTGTGATTGGTTGGACGCTGGTTGACTACCGGGCACAAAAGCGTGACCTGGCAACGCTGGAAGCGCGCGGTGTACGTCGGCGTTCCGCCATGAACAACGATCCCGAAGGCGGCCAATGACCACCAGCGAAAATGGCGTCGGCGGCGACGGCGAAGTGGAATCCATCGACCCATCGCAAGCCGCCAACGCCGCGGCGGCAAGGCGGTTCAAGTGGTTTATTTTTATCCCGCTTACCGTCTTCTTGATGCTGGCGGCCTTGTTTTACACCCGCCTGACCTCCGGTGTTGATCTCAAGGCGATCCCCTCCGCTCTGATCAACAAACCGGCGCCGGAATTTACGCTGGCGCCGCTTGCCGGACTGACCTCCACTGGCAAACAGATCCCCGGCTTGAGCGAAAAAGACGTCGAAACCGGCGTCAGCGTCGTCAACGTCTGGGCCTCCTGGTGCGGGCCTTGCCGGACCGAACATCCGGTCTTGATGGAGTTGGCCAAAGACACCCGGTTCAAGGTTCTTGGCATCAACTACAAGGATAAAGCGGAAAATGCCCGGCGGTTTCTGGGCACTTTGGGCAATCCTTATTCCGCCGTCGGCGTCGATGATACCGGCCGCACTGGCATTGATTGGGGGGTCTACGGCGTGCCGGAAACCTTCGTCGTCGCCAACGGCACGATTTTGTTCAAGTATATTGGCCCGATCTCCAAAGAAGGCTTCTCAAAGCAGTTGATGCCTGCCCTGGAAAAAGCGCTGACCGACAAATAACGCCAGCAATCCTGGACATGAACCCGGCCGTCGCCGACAATGACGGGTGATGCCAGACAAAGATTTTATCAAATCCGTTCCCGACGGCGACAATCTCGAGCGCGATATTTGCCGCCATTGCGGCTTCATCGACTATCAAAATCCGCAGGTCGTGGTCGGCGCCGTCGTTCGCTCCAATGGCCGCATTCTCATGTGCCGGCGGGCCATCCCGCCCCGGCGGGGTTATTGGACGCTGCCAGCAGGGTTCATGGAACTGCATGAGACACCGCAAGCCGGCGCGGCACGTGAAACAATGGAAGAGGCCAACGCCAAGATCACCATTCATACGCTTCTGGCCGTATACACAATTCCCAGAATTTCGCAGGTGCAGTTGATGTACCGGGCGACCCTGGAGAGTGACTTTTCCGCCGGGCCAGAAAGCTTGGAAGTAGGCTTGTTCGATCCGCAGGATATTCCCTATGACGACGTCGCCTTTCCGAGCGTTTTGTGGGCCCTGGAACACGATTTTGCCGTCGAGGCCGGAGATCAAAACTCGCCTTTTGTTAATCCGCCCGGCGAAACCGGATCACTGAAGGCGCCACGATGGCAGGACTAACCCGCGACGACATCGTCGACCATTTCAAGGCCCAGATCGAGGCCTGCCGCAATCTCGGTTCGCCACTCACCACAAAAGTGCTGCAGATCATCGCCGACCATGTCGATACTGATGGCCGGATCGGACTATTATTGGAGAATTGGCCTGGTGAAACCTGGACCGACGCGGTCGGCTTGCGCCTGGCCGCCGGCCTGCACGCTTTGGTGCTGACTAATGCCGATCCGGCGCTTGCCGCCTGTTACCCGCCTCACAGTGACGATACGCTCGCCGCCAATGTCCTGCGCGCCCTGCACGACCATGCCGATTTTCTGCTCGATTGGATGAAAAGCCCACCGCAGACCAACGAGGTTCGCCGCTCCGCCATGTTGGCGCCGGGATTTGCCGAAATCCAGGCCCGCACCGGATTGCCATTGGCACTTTTGGAGCTCGGCGCCAGTGCCGGCTTGAACCTGAATTTCGATCGCTACGAAATTCACCTGGGAAAACAAAACTACGGCAAGGACAAATCCGATGTCGTTCTAAATCCTCAGGTGGAAGGAACCTTACCTGCCAATCACCGACCACCGCAGATCAGCACCCGGGCGGGATGTGATGCCCGGCCGCTGGATCCGTCCAACTCCGAAGCCCGATTGCGGCTAACCGCCTATACGTGGCCCGATCAGGCCGACCGTCTGCAGCGGCTGAATGCTGCCTTAAACATCGCAAGCGATGACGGTTTGCGCATTGCTGAAGCCGATGCTGCAGATTGGTTGGAAGAACATATCTCACGTCGCCAAAGCGGCGCCGCCACTGTCGTCTTTCATTCCGTCTTCTGGCAATACCTGCCACCGGATACCAAAACCCGGATTGAAGCCACCCTTGATCGCGCCGGCGCTGAAGCCGATGCGTCGGCTCCGCTGGCCTGGCTATCCATGGAAGGCTGGGTACCGACAACTTATGCTGAACTTCGGCTGACCACTTGGCCAGGCGGGGAAATGCAAACACTCGCCCATTGCGACTATCATGGCCGTTGGATCCGTTGGCTGTAACAACCGGTATCCGGTGGAAAATAGACCGGTAATTGCCTCGACAAAGCACACATAAACTTCACCCCAACGTGACTGGTTATTGAAAAGATGGACAAGTAGGGTGCTGTCGAAATGCCAGAAGGTTCGTTTACTTGATGATCAAACGCTTGATGTTTGCGCCCCGGATATTCGCCACTGCTATCGCCGTTATGGCGTTGAATTTGGCGGCTGCTCAAGGCCCTGCGGTTGCCGGTCCGAAAGCTGTTTTGGAGTTATTCACCAGCCAAGGGTGCTCATCGTGTCCGCCGGCGGATAAATTGCTCGGCAAGCTATCGCAGTCCGGCGATGTCCTGACCTTGAGCATGCCGGTCGACTACTGGGATTACCTTGGCTGGAAGGACACCCTCGCCAGCCCGGAACATTCCTTACGTCAGCGTGCCTACGCCCGTTCGCGCGGTGATCGCGCCGTCTATACGCCACAGGTAGTTATTAACGGCCGCAGCCACGTGGTTGGCAGCAACGCCCCGGCGATCGACGCGCAAATCAAAAAAGAGCTTAATCAACATAACGGCTTGCCGGTCGATCTGACGCTGACCATGGAACATGACACCTTGCGGGTGAAGACCGGCCGGGCGCCCGATCATTATACCGGCGAAGGCGCTACCTTGTGGCTGGTTTATTACAACAAATCGGAAAAAGTGCGGATCGCCCGCGGCGAAAATCGCGGCCGCACCATCACCTACCACAACGTTGTTCGCAAGATGCAGCCGATCGGCATGTGGAAGGGTAAGGAAATTCAGATCGATCTGCCGCGCAACGAAGTCATGAAAGTCGGTGTCGATAGCTGCGCCGTTCTTTTGCAAGTCGACCGCAGTGGCAAACCCGGCCCGATTATCGGCGCCGCGTCGCTGGTGGATTTGAATTCGTAGGCGAACCTTCCAGCTCCAATAAACCGCCTAAAGCAGACCACCGGCGGCAAGTGCCAGCTGTCCACTACAATAAAACAGCCAAACAAGGTAATCAGCACGCCAGCGCCGGGCGACGGCGCCGTCAAGTTTGAACAATTCCGCCGCCAGTATCGCATCCGACAAGATGAAGAACATGGCACCCGTCGTCATCAAAGCGTATTCGGCGGGCAACGCCAGGGCGACAAGGCCCATGACGGCGATCACGCCGACATAGGCGGTGACGGGAATCCGTAAATCACCGCTGGGCGAATCCGGTCCGATGGAAACAATCAACCACCGCCATATGACCACCATGGCGATGAGCAAGCCGAAGGCCGCGCCCAGACGCCAAACCGCCCCGGTCAATACCACCCAATCCGCACCCAGATCCACAAACACCACGACATAGGCGCAGTGGGCCAGCAAGAACCCACTCAATCCGATCAAGAACCAGTGCCGCCCGGTGCGTGACAAGGCAAAGTCGCCAACCGCGCTCAAACCCAAGGCGGCAACCAGGAACGGCGACCCACCGGCGAGCCAGGCGATGATTGCCAGCAACGCAATAGGCGCGGTTTTCATAATGCTGCGCATAGTGCTGGTCGGGTGCGGCAGATAGAGCACCCCATAAAGGATGGCGATCAATGCTGAGAGCACCAATCCGGAAGAAACAAGCGTCATGGATGTCGGCCTCCGAACAGCAGGTCTTTGGCGGCGATTACCGCGCCGCCGGTAATGAGGATACAGGCCATGGCGATCGGCCACGACCATTGGCCATAGCCTGTGGCGATCAAGATCACAGTCGACAATAACGGCGCGGCATAGGCGCTGGCGCCAATGACCTGGATGTCGCCGTTCTTGACGCCGTAATCCCACACATAAAACGCCGCGCCGACCGGCATCAGGCCAAGGCCGGCCACCGCCGCCCATTGCAACAAACCTGCCGGCCAAACCGTCTCTTCGAAAACCAAATGGCAGACAAGGCTCAACGCCGCGGTCGCCAGACAGAACCCGGCGACGGTTTCCGTCGGCGTCTCTTTCAAACGGCGCGAGGCGACAGAGTAAGTCGACCACAGCACAGCGCAAACAGCTGCTGCCAGATAACCGGGTAGGAATTCAAGCCGCAACGCGATGCCACTGCCCCCGGTCACAATCAAAGCCGTACCGACAAGCCCAAGGCTGGCGCCCGCCAAATGATACCAGCGCAATTTTTCACCAGGCAGCAGCGCCGACATGACCACAATCAACAGCGGCCACACATAGGCAATCAAACCGGCCTCCACCGGCGGCGCTAAACGCAGGGCGGTGAAATAGAAAAAATGATAACCAAACAGACCGCCAACACCGACAAACCAGACGATTGCCGGTTGCCGAAACGGCGCCAGGCCACGGCCACGGGCACCGATCATGGCCAGGCCGATCAACCCGCCGATCAAAAAACACATCGCCGATAACTGGAATGGCGGCACGGCACCACTGGCGGCGGTAAACAACGCCAATAGCGCCCACATCAACACGGCGCTAAATCCGATGAACGTTGCCGTGGCGCGGTTCGATGTCATGAAAACTTCCCAGATATCGGATGAAACGCAGCGGCGAGGCCGCGCCAAGCCACCTATGAATGTGTTGCGACGCTGCCTGATACCAACGGTAATATCAAGCATCAGATTGGCCAATTCCGGTAACCCAATGAAACAATTACTGAAACCCAAAACGCCATTATATGGCCTAACAATCACCCAGATTTCGCCCGATCGATGCCCCGCTTCCGGCACGATCGGCGCGCCATGAATCCATTGCGTACAACTGATTTTCAAGGGGACGTGAGAGGATCAAATGATGAAGAAACTCGCTGTGACAATCTGTGCGATATCAATGATGGGTTTTACCGCAATAGCGGAGGAAGCCTCGCCATTGCCGGAAGTGGCACCAAAACCGCTCAAGGTTGCCGCCGCCTCGGCCATGGCGGTGCCCGCTGCGGAAGGCGCCGTCATTTTTCAAGACCAGGCCGGGCGCTATTGCATCGGTGGCGTTCACTGTCCGGCCTATTGCGCCACCAGCGACCGCCAATGCGCCGCTAAATTCAGTTATGTCATCAAACTCGACAAACCGACCCGGATTTCCGCCATCCAGCTCAATGCCCATGACAATATCGGCAAGAGCCGGCGTTCAGAACTGGTGGTCAAGGTCAACGGCCGCCGGGTCGATACCAAACCGGTGTTCCGGTTGGGGTCATCGATCAGCCTGAAAACTGAGGCAACCGGTCAGCTCATCACCATTGAATCAGCCCACCAACACCACGGATTTCTACGTGGCGGTGAAGAGGCGATGATTTGGGATATTTTTGTTTTCGGGAAGGAAGCCCGCTGATCGGCGTCTTCACCAATTACCGTCGCCGGTGTCGGTATTGCGTCGCGGCGGCGGGAAACTAGAGGCTTATGTCTTAGGCGGAGCGGCGCAGAGTAAGCCCGGTTCCAAGCGGCAGGGTCACGCGGTCGGTGGCGCGATAAAGTGCGTTGCCGGCTGCATCGCTCGCCCGGCGGCGGGTGCGGGTTTGCGGATGGCCGTCACGGGTAGCAATCAATTGCGCCAGATAGGCGGCATTTGGCCGGGTATATTTGGACTTAAAAACCGGATCATCGGTTCGCGGCCGTGCGCCAACCGGCACCAGCGCCTGGCTTTCAGGTTTGGCCGCCGGCGTTTCGCCATGGTCATGGGCCTGCACGCGCTCACGCCGGCGGGTATTGACCGTCGATCGACCCAGTCCCTGAATGGAATTGCTTGCCATTTTGATCACTCTTGCTAGACGCCATATGTCCCGAATTGAAACGGGATCGTTGTCGTGATCAGTTCATTGCAAATATGGTGCCGCTTGGCGGCGATCAATAAACAATAACGCGTTTGGACCGGCCGAAAGGCGATTCCGCCGTCCAGGCCAACCGGTCCGCGAAATTGTTATAATCAATAATGTTGCTGGCGCTCAGCTTTTACTGGTGGCCAGTGCCTCAATGCGCTTTTGCATGTCGGCAAGCTGTTGTTTGAGCATATCGATTTCATTTGAAGGCGGCTCATCTGACGACGCTTCCGCCGCCGGCGTGTCCCCCTCCTCCGCATCGGTGCCAAACGGCACGAACATGCGTACGGCGCGATTGAACATTTCCGTATTGCGCCGCACATGATCCTCCATCGCCCCAAAGGCTGACGTGCCAAGGTTCTGGCCCATCTGTTTGCGCAACTTGTCCTGTTCGCGGGTCAGCGACGACATGGAAAATTCCAGGTAGCTGGGCACGATGTTCTGCATGGAATCGCCATAAAACCGGATCAACTGCCGCAAAAACGCGATCGGCAGCAGATTTTGTCCCTTCGTCTCTTGCTCAAAAATAATCTGAGTCAGCACCGAATGGGTAATGTCATCGCCGGATTTTGCGTCATAGACCTCGAAGTCGTCTTCCTTCTTGACCATTTCGGCCAGGTCTTCCAGCGTTACATATGTCGATGAGCCAGTATTATAGAGACGCCTGTTGGCGTATTTTTTGATGATAATCGGATCTTTGGTATCGGCCATGTTGATGGCTTACCTCCCTGGATTGGCCCCGGGCATGTCGGGCCGCGCTCCATTTATTATTCATCCACGTTAAGCGGTTTTGCCAAGTGCTACCAGTCTTTTCGCAGGCGCACTATGACGCCAAGTCGCTTTAATTACCGAAGCAATCCCGGAAAATGGTCGTTTTGACATAAATTATGGCCAAACAAGACCATGGTTGCAGTTGACACATTGTGCAGTGCGGTCTCTATAACAGGCACACCGTTAGGAAGGCCCATTAGGGGCGCAATCGGAGGTTCATCCATGTCTCAACCCAACGACATCGTCATCGCCAGCGCCGTGCGTACGCCGGTCGGAAGTTTCAACGGATCATTCGCATCGGTCGCAGCCCATGATCTGGGCGCCATTGCCATCAAGGACGCTCTGGCCCGCGCCGACGTTGCCGCCGGCGATGTTGATGAAGTGGTATTCGGCCAGGTTCTGACCGCCGGTCAGGGACAAAACACCGCCCGTCAGGCTTCCATCGCCGCCGGACTTCCCGATGAAACAACCGCCTGGACGCTTAATCAGGTCTGCGGCTCCGGCCTGCGCACTGTCGCCATTGGCATGCAGCAGATTGCCATGGGCGACGCCAATATCATTGTCGCCGGCGGCCAGGAAAACATGTCCGCCTCACCTCATTGCGCCCATCTGCGCGACGGCCACAAAATGGGCGACTACAAAATGGTCGACACCATGATCAAGGACGGGTTGTGGGATGCCTTCAACGGCTATCACATGGGCAACACGGCGGAAAATGTCGCCAATCAGTTCCAGATCACCCGCGAACAGCAGGACGAATTCGCTGTCGCCTCGCAAAACAAGGCTGAGGCAGCGCAAAAAGCCGGCAAGTTCAAAGACGAGATTGTGCCGGTCACGGTCAAAATGCGCCGTGATGAGCGCTTGGTCGAAGATGACGAATATATCCGCCACGGCGCGACGATGGAATCCATGACCAAATTACGGCCAGCCTTCAACAAGGAAGGCTCCGTCACCGCCGCCAACGCCTCCGGCATCAATGACGGCGCCGCAGCTGTGGTCTTGATGACCGCGGCGGAAGCGGAAAAACGCGGCGTTCAGCCGATGGCCCGTATCGCCTCTTGGGCAACTGCCGGTGTTGATCCGGCGATCATGGGCACCGGCCCGATCCCAGCTTCACGCCGGGCTCTGGAAAAAGCCGGTTGGTCGGTCGACGATCTGGATCTGGTGGAAGCCAACGAGGCCTTCGCCGCCCAAGCTTGTGCCGTCAATTCCGGCATGGGTTGGGACACCGGCATCGTCAACGTCAATGGCGGCGCCATCGCCATCGGTCACCCGATCGGCGCATCGGGTACCCGGGTGCTGGTTACGTTGTTGCATGAAATGAAGCGGCGGCAGGCCAACAAGGGTCTGACAACCTTGTGCATCGGTGGCGGCATGGGCGTTGCCATGTGTGTGGAGCGCGTCTGAAACGGCGGTTGCTAATTGAACATAGCCGCGCCACAGGCGGATTGTGGCGCGGTGACAATCACCAAATGAGAGGATGAAGCCATGAGCAAAGTTGCAGTGGTGACGGGCGGCACGCGCGGTATCGGCGCGGCAATTTCAATCGGCCTCAAAGACGCCGGTTATCAAGTGGCGGCGAATTTCGCCGGCAATGTGGAAAAAGCCGAAGCCTTCAAGGCGGAAACAGGGATTGCGGTCTATAAGTTCGACGTTTCCGATCCGACCGCCTGTGCCAATGGGTTGGCACAGATTGCATCTGACCTGGGCCCGGTAGAGGTGCTGGTCAACAATGCGGGCATTACCCGCGACGGCATGCTGCACAAGATGGATTATGATCAGTGGTCAACGGTTATGCGCACCAACTTGGATTCCATGTTCAACATGTCACGGCCGGTGATTGATTCCATGCGTGAGCGTAGCTTCGGCCGCATCATCAACATCTCGTCCATCAACGGTCAAAAAGGTCAGATGGGTCAGACCAACTATTCCGCCGCCAAGGCCGGCGTCATCGGATTTACCAAGGCGCTGGCGCAGGAAACCGCCCGCAAGGGCATCACGGTCAATTGCATCTGCCCTGGCTATATCAACACCGACATGGTCGCCGCGATGCCCGAAAAAATTCTTGATAGCATCGTCGCCGGCATCCCGGTGGGGCGCCTCGGCGAAGCCGACGAGATCGCCTCCATGGTGACTTATTTGGCTGGTGATTCAGCAGCTTTCGTCACCGGTGCGGTGATGACCGTCAATGGCGGTCAATATATCGCCAACGGCTGACCGGCACACGACAACAAATTGACAAACCGGCGACCGCAGCAACCTAATCGGCCGCCGGTTTTTCTCCGATGTCTCACTTTTCATTGCTGATATGCAAAAAGTGATCGACCCGGGGCCTTTCCTTTCGCCGCCTTCAACACAACATAGTGTGTCTTAAAGACTTTCGCCGCCTGCGAAGCCTTGCGTTTGCGGACGTAAATATCGGTGACCGACCGAGCGCCAGCCGGTGGATCTGGAACACTAAATTAAGGGACATCCCGCACAATCGGCCTTCCGCCCGATATTGGGATAGATCTGTATGATCTTTTTGCAGACCGTTTTCGGCCTAGCCATTTTGATTGCCGGTGGCGACTTTTTCGTCCGCGGCACCGTCGGCGCAGCTGAACGGATCGGCATCTCGCCGCTCATCATCGGCTTGACCTTCGTGGCCTTCGCCACGTCACTGCCGGAATTGGCCACCTCCATCCAGGCGGCCCAGGTTCAAGCCGCCGGCATCGTCTTCGGCAATATCGTCGGTTCCAATATCTGCAACCTGCTCCTGGTTCTTGGCATATCCGCCATGTTGGCGCCAATCTCATGTACCCACAGATGCCTGATGCGCGATGGCACATTGGTCTTCGGGACGGCGGTGATACTGGTGTTGGTCGCCTTTTCCGGTGGCCTGACGCGAACCATCGGATTGGCATTGATGGCTGGCCTTGCCGCCTATTTAGTATTGGCACTGCGCACCGGGCAGACAGAGCCGGCAGCGAGCTGTTCAACGGATTCGTCAGAGCAGCCAAAACCGGCCGGACCTTTCATGTCGTCCTGGCGCATCGGCATTTTTATCGTCATTGGCCTGGCGCTGATCGCCGTCGGCAGCAAGTTTTTCGTCCAGGGCGCCATCTCGATCGCCGCCGACCTCGGTGTTGCTCAATCGGTGATCGGCATCACCATCGTCGCACTTGGCACATCCCTGCCGGAATTGGTGACCTCGGTGATCGCCGCCTTGCGCGGGCATTCCGATCTGGCGCTCGGCAATGTACTCGGCTCCAACATCTATAACGTCCTCGGCATCGGCGGCATGACAGGCATCATCGCGCCGATCGACATCCCCATCGAAATCGCCACCTTCGATATTCCGGTAATGATCGTGACCACCGCAGTCGCCTTGTGGTTCGCGGTGACCGGCCTGCGCATCTCCCGTGGCGAGGGTGGGTTGTTGTTGTCGGGATACGGCGCCTACATGCTCTTCGTCTGGCCGTAAGGCACGGATGAGGCCGGCAACAGACCGGTAGACACTACCAGCCACTCACGAAGACAACGTGGTTTCGAACTGGACAATCCGGCGCCGTGTCTTGACCGGGTTCGGCAAATGCGACAGTTTTTCGTTCCCCTACATTGTCGCCCTCTGATATTGAGACTGCCCCATGTCATTGCCGATTCCGGACGGATACCGTCCCCTCACCGAAGACACCGTATCTGACTATCTGGCCGATCTTGATTGTGCCCGCGATGTTCTAGGCGGAACACCGCAAGCCTGGAACGTGCGAGAGGTCGGTGACGGCAATCTGAATTTGGTTTTCATCGCCGAGGGGCCAACTGGCGGAACTATCGTTAAACAGGCTCTACCATATGTCCGATTGGTCGGAGAAAGCTGGCCTTTGCCGCTGAGCCGGGCACATTTTGAGCACCTGGCATTGGCCGAACACAACCGCCTCGCCCCTGGACTGGTACCGGCGATCAAACATTACGATGAACGCATGGCCTTGATCGTCATGGAGTATTTGACGCCGCACATCATCATGCGCCAGGGCATGATCAAGGCGGTAGAGTATCCGCATTTTGCCGATCACATTTCCACCTTCATGGCCCAAACACTGTTCTTCACATCCGATCTGGCCTTGACGGCAGCCGACAAAAAGGAACGTATCGCCGCCTTTTGCGGAAATCACGCTTTGTGCAAGATTACCGAGGATTTGATTTTTACCGACCCCTATCGGATCGCCGAACTTAACAATTGGACCTCGCCGCAACTCGATGACATGGCCGAGGCCTTCCGCCAGGACGGCGATCTCAAGGTGGCTGTCTCGCGGTTAAAGTTAAAATTCCTCACCGAAACGCAGGCCCTGCTGCATGGCGATTTGCACACTGGTTCGCTCATGGTCACCCCCCAGGAGACCAAGGTAATTGACCCGGAATTCGCTTTCTATGGACCCATGGGATTTGATATCGGCGCCGTCCTCGCCAACCTATTGATCAATTATTTCAGCCAGGATGGCCACGCAACCGCCGATGACCCGCGCGACACTTATCACGATTGGGTGCTGACCTCGATGGAGGCGGTCTGGCGGCAATTCTCCAACAAATTTCTTGATCTTTGGCGGCAGAACGGGACGGGCGATGCCTATCCCGCCGATCTGTTTTCAGGCGCCGAAGGCGCCCGGCAGCTGGAGGCCGAACGGCATGCATATATGGACAGGTTACTCCAGGACAGCATTGGTTTTTGCGCCGCAAAAATGATCCGCCGGGTTCTCGGTCTTGCTCACAATATCGATCTGGAATGGATCGAGGACGCTGACACACGGGCAGCCTGTGAACGCCGGGTGCTGACGCTCGCCCGCTCTTTGATGGTCGATACTCAAAACTACGCTTCGATAGAAGCCGTGAGTGCAATGGCTTGGAAAATCCGAGACCAATAAGGCCCCAGGCCAGTCCGAAGCCGAGCCAGACATGGCTTGACCAGATGCCGAAACGTTGCAACCGGGCCGGTTGCTAATCGATTTAATGTTTGGAATAGTACCCGGGTAAAGAAGGATTGAGCTCAATCAATTTCATTTGCATTCATGTGGAGGGAAGTCAAAATGACAGACAATAGTAGAGATATTGACGAAGGCCGCCGTTCGTTCATTAAGAACAGCGCGTTGACGGCAGGTGGTGCAGCAATGCTCGGCGGAATGGGCCTGGACATGTTGACCGCACGGGCCATGGCCGCGGAAATGGGCCGCTCTTCCAAGCCGCTCAAGGCGGCATTCTCTAACGCCGGTCTGCAAGCCACGTGGTGCGCCCAGGGCAAACAGGCCGCCGAATACTGGGGCAAACTGTTCAATGTCGAAGTGACGTGGTTTGACGGTGCATTCAGCCCGCCCAAACAACGTGCCGCACTTGAGAACGCCGCTTCCCAAAAGTGGGATTTCGTCGCTGTACAGGCATTTGGCATCGGTACATTGCTCGATCCCATCAACCGGATGATCGACGCCGGTGTTCCGGTAATCCAGATGGATACGCTGATCGCGCCGATGGGCGAAGTGAACATCCGCAGTTTCCTGGCGCCGAACAATGAGTTCATGGGTGCCGCGGTGACCCAGGCGTTGGTCAACAAACTTGGCGGCAAGGGCACCATTGTCCATACCCAGGGCGCTCTGGGCCATTCCGGCGCGCAGGGCCGTGGCCGCGGCTTCCAGTCCGTGGTCGAGAAATTCCCAGGCATCGAGGTGCTTGACGAGCAGCCGGCCGATTGGGACGTCACCAAAGCCGTGCGCATTTGGCAGTCGCTTTTGACCAAACACAAAAAGATCGACGCAGCGTTCTTCCACAATGACGATATGGCACTTGCCGCCTACAACATCATGAAGGCACAGGGCCGCGACGACATTTTGATCGGCGGCGTCGATGCCATGCCGCCGGCGGTGACCGCGGTTAACGATGGCCGCATGTTCGCCACCGTCCGCAACCCGTCCTGCCGGATTCACGGTGGTGCCATCCTGGCCGGCGTAGAGGCGGTCCTGACCGGTAAAGATATGCCGAAATATGTCGAGACCGACGGTCCGGTTGTGACCCAGGAGAACGCGCCTGGCATGCTTTGGATGCAGGACCAGTACCTGATCTAGCGCTCGCCAAAAGCTGACAAGGCTGTGGGGAGGGCTTTGCGTGCCTGACAATGAGAAGAGCCCTCTCCTGGAACTTAGGGGAATCGGCAAAACCTTTGGCGGCGTCACCGCTCTGAAGGATGTCGATTTCTCGGTCTCCAAAGGTGAGATCCATGGCATCGTCGGTGAAAACGGTGCCGGCAAATCGACCTTGATGAAAATTATCGCCGGGGTTTATGCGACCTATGACGGAAGCATGTATCTCGGCGGTAAGCCTGTTCAATTTAGCCGCGCCGCCGACGCCCTGGCTGCTGGTGTCGGGATGGTGCACCAAGAGTTAAGCATCGTCCCCGATCTGTCGGTCGCCGAAAACGTCTTTCTCGGCGTTCAGCCAACCAACGGCATTGGCGTCGTTAAATGGCGCGATATGGCCGCCAAAGCGCGCGAGATTCTCGCCAATTTGGGCATCGACGTCGACCCACGCGTCGAAGCAGGCCAACTGGCGCTGGGCGTCCAGCAACTCGTTGAATTGGGGCGGGTGCTGTTTTCCGGCGCCGAACTGATCATTCTCGACGAGCCAACCTCAGCGTTGTCGCCGCCGGAACTCCAGGTTCTGTTCAAGGTGCTCCGGCGCATGCGCGAAGCCGGCACGACGTTTATCTTCATTTCTCATTTTCTCGACGATGTGCTGGAGATTTCCGACACGGTCACAGTGTTTCGTAACGCTCGCCATGTCGAAACGCGTTCCGTCGGTGAGATCGATAAGACCTGGCTGATCTCAAAGATGATCGGCGAGGGCCATGAACGGCTCGAGGAGACTTATTCGAGCGACGTCACACTTTCTTCAATGTCAGACGCGGCGCCGGTTATGGAAGTTCGGGATTTTCGGTTACGTGGCGCGTTTTCGGATATCTCGCTACGGGTCCGCCCCGGCGAGGTGCTCGGCGTTTACGGCTTCATGGGATCCGGCCAGCTCGAGCTTGCCAAGGCGCTGAACGGCAAACTGAAGATCGATGGCGGCGTGCTTGTGATCGACGGTAGCGAGCTGCGCATCGCCAATACCGCAGCCGCTTGGAAGGCGGGGATTGCTTTGGTGCCGGAAAGCCGGCGGTCAATGCTGTTCGCCGATGAACCGGTTTACAAGAACATCTCCATCAGCATTCTCGATCGGATTTCACGCTGGCTGTTGAAAGCCGGCCAGGAACGTAAAATCGCCGGCAAACACGTGGAAAAATTGCGTATCCGGCCCTATTCCGTCGAACCGGACCTCAGGACGCTATCAGGCGGCAACCAGCAAAAGGTGGCACTGGCCCGATGGTTGACCCATTTGCCGAAGGTTTTAATCCTGTCAGAGCCGACCCGGGGGATGGATGTTGGCGCCAAGGACGATGTGGTGAACATTGTCCACGACCTCAGGCAGCAAGGGGTCGCCATTATCGTGGTATCGACCGAGCCTGAGACGGTCATGTCTATGTCCGACAGGATCATTGTGATGCGCAAGGGTGTGATCACCCACGAATTCGCCGACGAATTGGTCAGCAAGGATAAATTGTTGGCCGCCGCTTGAGACCCAGATGGGCTTCGGGAAAACAAAGATATTGATCAGGAGACGTTCGCACCATGTCCACCAGCGCCGATGAGCCGCAAGGCGGAGCTTCTACAAACTCCCTGTCCGATTGGTTCCTCCGCCGGCTGACCAATGTCGCGCCGTTCCTGACGCTGATCTTTCTGGTCATCATATTTGCGGCGATGACCGATTCCTTCCTAACGCTCAGCAACTTAAACAACGTCCTGCGCCAGGTATCGATTACCGCCATCATTGCCACCGGACTGACATTCGTGATCCTGACAGCGGAGATCGATCTGTCGGTGGCCTCAATCGCCAATGTGATCGGCATTTGCGTCGCCTTTTTCACGCTCCAGGAAGCCTACGTCAACATCAACAATGTGCCGCTGCCCGGCTATGCGGCGATCTTGGTGACGCTGGTTATCTGCTTTTTATTGGGCTGTGTTACCGCCGGCGGCGTGACCCTGATCGGCATCCCGTCATTCATCATGACGTTGGCCATGCTGCAGATTGGTGCCGGCATCAGTGCGCTGCTGGTACGCGGCCAGATCGCCTACAAAGTGCCGGACCTGATTCATACCCTTGGCGCCGGCTCGATTGGACCGGTCCCCTATATTGTCATCGTCGCAGCACTGTTTCTTTTGGTCGGCCATTTGGTGCTGAAATACACCCGCTTCGGCCGCTATGTGTACATGGTTGGCGGTAATCGCGAGGCCGCTGAATATTCCGGCGTTAATGTCAAACTGATCGTCGCTTCCGTGTTGGTCATTGGTGCCATGTGCTCAGGCGTCGCCGGCATGATGGGTGTCGCCTATTTTGGCTCCGCACAGCAAAACGAGTTTGACGACTACCTGCTCGACGGCATCGCCGCCGTGGTGGTCGGCGGCACCAGTCTATTCGGTGGCCGTGGCGGCATCCCAAATACCATTGTCGGATTGTTCGTTCTCGGTGTTTTGAACAATGGCCTCGACCATGTGGACATAGACAGCTTTCTGAAGGTCCTCATACGCGGCCTGATCCTACTCCTGGCCCTCATCATCAATGTCTATGCTGAGAAATTGCGGGTAAGTAGGGGATAGGCCGGGATCGGCTGTTGGCACCAGATCACCAGTCGAGTGACGCCTGCTAACGGGGCCATTGCCGCTGTGATTTCAATCAGATATTTGGCCGGGGCTGATCCTGCTCGAAGATCAAGCGGATCGTGCGAATTTTGTGTAGCGCAGAATGAGCTGCCCGCCGAATGGTACTGATGGGGGAAGATGGTGGAGTGCAGCGCCGCCCGTGCCCGAAAGAGAATTGCTCACAAACTCAGCGCTTTGTTCACCAATTCATCTTTGTCACGAAACTTCGAAACGTCTACACCGCGTCCAGCAAGCGCTTCCTTCAATTCACTTTCCGGCAGCGCTTCAATTGCATCTGATGTCATGTTCATGAAGTTGATTTTTATCTTCATCGGCGGGTTGATATCGCCAAACGTCTCGCGATTGCTGAAGTTGAATTCGATCGCATACTTGCCGAAAAAATGAGTGAGAAATGTATTTATGCTGGGTCTGACCCGTGCATCCGTGGTCATTTGATTTTCCGAGCCATTTAACGCCGCGACCATCAGCTGAGCCCAGCGTTTTGCACCGTTTTCATTCATCAGTTGAATGGCATTGTGAGTGTGGTGAAAACTGAGCCGGTATTCCCCGCCATGATAGGCCGGCCCGGCCCCCATCACGTCAAGCCACATACTTGCCTGTGTATTGATGTGATGGTTCACGCCGCCAATACGTGAAAACGCCGATCGAAACCAATCTTCATCGTCAAACACAAGTTCATAAAAATTTTTGACGATAGCGACGATACGGTCTTGTCCAAGCACAGAGAACAATTGCCAGAACTGAATGGGTTTGGCGGTATTGTTTGATGCCGACAGAGAAACGATTTCCGGTATCCGATGCGCATTTTGGGGCAGCATTTTGCTGGCCATCGCAGCCTCGATATAATTACTCCGAATTCTCTCTGTCAGATATCCATTTCCGGTTGGGAAATTCGGGTAGGAAAAATCACTCATGAACTCAATTCTTTCATAAATACCGGCCTTGCGGATAGGTCCTCACCGATAACTTCGCCATGTGAAACCCACGGCAACCCGTCTCATTCCAGCCAGGGAGCTGATATGGTTGGCGTTCTCCTGCATTTCAACCGGCATGCCTGATCGCCACCGGTTCTACGCCGATGCGCTACGCCCGACGAGAGATATGGCTTCTGTTGGACGAATTTCGGATGTTGATTCCAGGACCGATAATGCCTGGAGATGACCCAAAGCTGCCCTCACCAGAGTTCGGGGGCTCGTTTGATCGGGCGCCATAATTTTTGGCTTCCGAATTTTAGATCGAATGCCAGTCCAAGGCGATTGAACGTGTGCAGCGCAGGCTGGCTGTCATATCGTCTATTCGGATACCGGAGTATTCCAAACCAGGAATGTCTCGTGCGTAACCTAGAATTTATTTCTTCTTCGCTTTTTTCAGTTGCCGTTTTTCCTTCGGACTATGCTGGGCTTTTTTCTGTTGTTCCCTTTTGCCTTTGTCTTTTTTTCCCTTATCACCCATCGCTATTTCTCCTTGTTTGAAAGTGAATTGTTCCGAACCGCGGCGGCGAAATCCTATGTTCGGTCACAGAGCGTAGCAGATGAGATCGTTTGGCGTCATTGCCAAACGCAGCACGGGGCGCCGTGGCCGTGCCCTTTTGCCGCCCATATACTGCCCGAAACGGAGCTTTCATCGCGTCGGCAGTGGACGCATACCCCCGTCCACAACATTCCGACGTTCATCCACCCATCCGGTCTGCAATGGCGACGATACGATGCATATCGCGCACGACCGGCTTCTCAATCAGTTTGCCGTCGATCACAACAAGCCCCGTATCAGCTGCCTCAAACTCCGCAATGATGCGACGGGCGCGGTCAATCTGTTCGTTTGACGGCGTGAACACATCGTTCAAAACCGCAATCTGCTTGGGATGGATCGAGCCTTTTCCCGCAAACCCTAAGTCGCGCGCCTGTTCTGCCGCGATGCGCATGCCGTCTGGATCATCAAGATCAAGATACGGCACATCGATCACATCGAGCCCGGCAGAGGCCGCCGCATGCACGACACGACTGCGGGCATAGAGCAGCGGCTCCCACGCATTCTTGCAGCGCAACTCGGCAGCCATATCAACGCCACCAAAGAACAACGCATCGATCCGATCTGAACAATGGGCGATATCATAGGCCGCTTCCAGCCCTGCATTGGTCTCGATAATCACGTGAAGCCGCGTCTCGTGACCGGCTTCTGTCAAAAGCTGATCCAGCTGCGCGACCTCATCCGGCGCGCGGACCTTGGGCATCATCAGCGCCGGCGGCGGCGTGCCGCTGGCCAGCACTGCTTGTATGTCTTCAATGCCAAATCGCTCGCGCATCGAGTTGATCCGCACAATCCGTTCCACGCCATCATCTGCCTGTGGTGTCTCGAAGAGCGCTAGGGCGCTCTGACGTGCCTCGGCCTTGTCCTTTGGGGCAATCCCATCCTCAAGTTCAACACAGACAATATCCGCTCCAGAAGCTAGCGCTTTTGGATACATGTCAGGCCGCAAACCCGGCGTGAAAATGAAACTGCGGCGGGGCCGCGGCGCGCGGTCGGTCATTATGGTTTCCCCCAATACTTTTCTTTTGCCACGGCCTCTCGTGGACCGTCCGGTTTGTGGCCTCATGAACAAATGCTGGCTATGAAGCGCGGATCAGTATGCGGCAATTGGTGCCTAATGAATATTCAAGCCCAACTCGAAATTCATTCGTTCATCAACGACCTAGTCAGCGGAAAACCTAAGCGCGGCGGCGGAAGCCACCGGGCCGACAACCAAGGACAGCAGGGTCAGCGCGCATAGGATCAAGAACGGCGGCATGAATGGCGCCAGGTCGGAGACCGCCGCCGTGGCCGAACTCACACCGAATATCAATACCGGCACCACCAACGGCAGGACCAGCACCGCCAGCAACAGGCCGCCGCGCCGCAATGATACGGTCAACGCCGCGCCGATCGAACCGATGAGTGTCAATGCCGGTGTGCCTACCAAAAGCGTGGCGACAACGGCACCGATGGCGGCCGGTTCCAAATTTAAAAACACCGCCAGCACCGGCGTTGCCAAAACCAGAGGCAGTCCGGTGGCAGTCCAATGGGCCAGGCACTTGGTCAGCACCAGCAATTCCAACGGATGACCGGCCATCACCAGCAGATCCAGCGAGCCGTCTTCGCGGTCGGCCTGATAAAGCCGGTCGAGGCCGAGCAACGTCGCTAGCAACGCCCCGATCCACAAGATTGCCGGTCCGATCCGCGCCAGCAGCTTCAGGTCCGGTCCGACACCAAACGGGATGACGGTCACAACAATCAGGAAAAACAACGCCCCGACCATGGCGCCGCCGCCGACCCGCACCGCCAGACGCACTTCCCGCATAAAAAGAGCCGACATCGCACCCATCATTGCGCCGCCTCCCGCATGTCGACAATCGTCTTGGAGCCAATGTCTAACGGCGCATGGGTCGCGGCAATAATCAGGCCGCCGGATTCCAGATGGTTGTTCATTAATTCCACCAGGCGGTTTTCCGCCTGCTGATCAAGCGCCGATGTCGGTTCATCCAGCAGCCAGACAGGCCGGTGGCTGACTAATAATCGCGCCAGTGATAATCGCCGCCGTTGGCCGGCGGACAAATAGCCCGCTGGCAGGTGGCTGATCGGGCTGATCCCAACGATTTCCAGCGCTTCCTCCAGGTCGTGGCCGCCGGGGCCATAATACTGGGTCCAAAAGCGCAGGTTTTCTTCAACGCTCAGCGCCGGCTTCAACGCGTCCTGGTGGCCAAAATAGTGACATTGCGCCGGCACTGTCAGTTCCGGGTCGCCGCCGTCAAGCTGTAACGTGCCGCCAGTCAATTCAACCAGCCCACAAATCTGCCGCAACAGACTGGATTTGCCGATACCATTGGGGCCGACGACAACCATTGCCGTCCCGGCTTCAGCCACGAAATTCAGCCCATGATAGACAATCCGCCCGCCGCGTTCGCATGTCAGGTTGTCGGCGATGAGTTGCATGCGTCGCTGATCCGTTTGCCTACCTCGGTGCGGGCCAACGCCCTCGGGCCGCCGTCCACACCAACTTGTGCCGGTATAGGGGCAGATCGGCAGTGAGGCAAATGACCGACGTCAATCGCACCAACCGAATTCATCCTTCTGCCGGCGCCGGCCAGTCATCAACAACAAAACACCCGCGACATTCGTTTAAGTGGCGCTTTGAAAAGAAATTCATTATAAGGCGCCAGACACTGCGCTAATTCGTTGGCGCGGACTGTTTTACATCGTTCGAACACTGCCGACGCCCATAAGCCAGAGCACCGCCAAAGCGCAGCTCCAGGCGGGCCGACCGGTCGTCATGAGATTTGGGATGATCGTTATTCCGAACCTGCGATCCCGGCCAGATCACACCGTCGGCGCAAAGAACAGGAACCGACCGTGACGCACGCTTCGCTTGACAGTTTCAAATCCCGCAAGACCCTTGTCGCCGCCGGCAAGACCTACACCTATTTTGACCTGAAGGAGGCCGAAAAGAACGGCCTGGAAGGCGTCTCCCGCCTGCCATTTTCCCTCAAGGTACTGCTGGAAAACCTTCTTCGCCACGAGGACGGCCGCTCCGTCACCGCTGACGACATCAAGGCCATGGCCAGCTGGCTGCAGACACGCACATCAACCCGTGAAATTGCCTACCGCCCGGCCCGGGTCCTAATGCAGGACTTTACTGGCGTGCCAGCGGTCGTCGACCTCGCCGCCATGCGCGACGCTACCGCCAAGCTTGGCGGCGACCCGACCAAGGTCAATCCGCTGGTACCGGTGGACTTGGTGATCGACCATTCCGTCATGGTTGACTATTTCGGCACCGGCGACGCCTTCGGTAAAAATGTTGCCCGTGAATATGAACGCAATGGCGAGCGTTATGAGTTCCTGCGTTGGGGCCAAAGCGCTTTTGATAATTTCCGCGTCGTGCCGCCTGGTACCGGCATTTGCCATCAGGTCAATCTGGAATATCTGGCGCAGACCGTGTGGACCCGGGAAGAGGCCGGCGAAACCGTCGCCTATCCCGACACCTTGGTCGGCACCGATTCCCACACCACCATGGTCAACGGCATGGCCGTGCTCGGCTGGGGTGTTGGCGGTATTGAAGCCGAGGCGGCAATGCTCGGCCAACCGGTCTCCATGCTCATTCCCGAAGTCATCGGCTTCCGCCTGGATGGCCGGTTGCCGGAAGGCACCACGGCCACCGATCTGGTGCTGACGGTGGTTGAAATGCTGCGTCAGCGCGGCGTTGTCGGCAAGTTCGTCGAGTTTTATGGTCCCGGCCTGTCTAATCTATCTCTGGAAGACCAGGCGACGATCGCCAATATGGCACCCGAATATGGCGCCACCTGTGGCTTCTTCCCGGTCGACAAGGACACCCTCGCCTACCTGACGTCCACCGGCCGCAATCCTGACCGTGTGGCACTGGTGGAAGCCTATTCCAAAGCCCAGGGCATGTTCCGTGATGATAGCACCCCGGACCCGGTCTTTACCGACACCATGGAGCTCGATCTGCAGGACGTCGTACCGTCGATTTCCGGTCCGAAGCGGCCGCAGGACCGGATTGCCTTGAAGGATGCCGACACCACCTTTGCCAAAGTCATGGGTTCGGAATTCGGTAAAGCCGGCGAGGAGCACAACCGCGTCGCGGTCAATGGCGCTGACCATGATCTGGGCCACGGCGATGTGGTAATCGCCGCCATTACGTCGTGCACCAACACCTCCAACCCGAGCGTCCTGATCGGCGCCGGCCTTCTGGCACGCAATGCCTTGGCCAAGGGGTTGACCGTCAAGCCGTGGGTTAAAACATCTCTGGCACCGGGTTCGCAGGTGGTCGCCGATTACCTGGAAAAAGCCGGACTGCAAGACGATCTGGATGCCATGGGCTTCAACATCGTCGGCTATGGCTGCACCACCTGTATCGGCAATTCCGGTCCGTTGGCTGAGCCGATTTCAGAAGCCATCAATGCCAACGACCTGGTGTCGTGCTCGGTATTATCAGGCAACCGCAACTTTGAAGGCCGCATCGGTCCCGATATCCGTGCCAACTTCCTGGCCTCACCGCCGTTGGTGGTCGCCTATGCCATTGCCGGCTCGCTCAATATCAATCTGACCACTGAACCGCTCGGCAACGACACCGACGGCAATCCAGTTTATTTGGCCGACATTTGGCCGACCTCAACGGAAATCGCCGATCTGGTCCGCACCAGCGTGACGGAGGAAATGTTCCGCTCCCGCTATGGCAACGTCTTTGAAGGCGATACCAACTGGCAGGGCATCGCCGTCGAAGGCGGCCTGACTTATGATTGGCCGAAGACTTCAACCTACGTGCAAAACCCGCCCTACTTTGAGGGCATGACCATGCAGCCGGCTCCGGTGACCGATATCAATGGCGCCGGCATTTTGGGCCTGTTCGGCGATTCCATCACCACTGACCACATTTCGCCAGCCGGGGCGATTAAGGACGACAGCCCGGCGGGCGACTATCTGACCGATCTTCAGGTGCGGCCAGTGGACTTCAATTCCTATGGCTCCCGACGGGGCAATCACGAGGTGATGATGCGCGGCACTTTCGCCAACATTCGCATCAAGAACCAGATGGTGCCCGGTACCGAAGGCGGCGTCACCAAATACGCCCCGTCCGGTGAGGAAATGCCGATCTTTGACGCGGCCATGAAATACCAGGACGATTCCAAGCCGCTGGTGGTCTTTGCCGGCAAGGAATACGGCACCGGCTCATCGCGCGACTGGGCCGCCAAGGGCACCCGCCTGCTCGGCGTCCGGGCCGTCGTGTCGCAGTCCTTTGAGCGTATCCACCGCTCCAATCTGGTTGGTATGGGTGTGTTGCCGTTGGTCTTTGAAGACGGCACATCGTGGGAATCGCTCCGCATGGATGGCACCGAACAGGTGACCATCACTGGCCTGGCCGATTTGAAACCGCGGCAAATGGTGGAGGCTCAAATTACCTTCGCCGACGGATCAACCAAGACCGTTTCTCTGCTGTGCCGGATCGATACGGAAGACGAAATGGATTACTTCCGCTCCGGCGGCATCCTCCATTACGTCCTGCGTAATCTGGCTGCCTAGCAGTCTGGAGCGATGTGAACTAAAACGCCGCCGGAGCAATCCGGCGGCGTTTTTCGTTGGCTGGCTAATGCAAATTCATTCCCCAGAAACACTATCGATCTGGCCAAACATGTCTTCAAGCCGGGCAAGTGCGGCTTGGGCGAGCGGTCCCCTGGCCAATGAGGCGACGTTTTCGCGTAAATGTTCGATACTGCCGGTGCCGGTAAGAACGACGTCGGCGCCCGGTTCGTGGCGGCAAAACCGATAGGCCCCGTCGACAACGGACTGCGCCCCGCCTGCCGACATTAAAAAATCAACTGGCCGGTCACGATCAACACCGTCGGCTGCAATGACGCCCTCTTCAATCAGATTTTCCATCAATGCCTGCATGGCCGGCGGATTGCTCAAGGCCCGGCGCACGGCAAACATGATCAAGGTGCCGACGTCGTTTTCGTTCGTCACCGCAAACACCCGGTGCCGGGCTGATGGATTGACCAGGTTGAAGCCGGCCATCACCACATCGAATAGATCGTCGTTCAGCGCCTCGGCCAGCATGTCGTGCCGGGTATCGTGGATAAACCGCTCGGTGATGCCCAGATAACCGACTTTACCGGCGGCTTGTGCAGCTCGAACCACCGGCACCAGCGTCTCGTGGCAATGGCGATACTGATCGGGCATGACGCCGTGCAGATGCAAGACATCAATATAATCGGTACGCAGACGGCCGAGCGCGGTATCGATTTCATCTTCAAACGCTTGGGCGGATTTAAACGTCTGGCCTAATGGCGATGCGCCCTTCGGGATAATCTGGATTTTGGTCGACAAAACCACGTCATCGCGGCGACCGACCAGGGCATTGCCGACAATTTCCTCAGTTCCGTAGGCTGCGGCAGTGTCAATAAAGTTGATCCCCAGATCCAAAGCAGCGCGCACGACATTTTCTGATTCGCCCGGTGTGGCGCCGGAAGATTGCCCGAGCCGGGAATGCCCACCACATCCCAAACCGGTAACGCTGACCTTCAATCCGGTTCGTCCTAGCCGCGTAAATTCCACGCGTTCCGCTCCCTCAACAAACGCCAATCATCACCCAAAGGTATGATCCAATACGACTTTGTACTAATTCACCATTGCACGATTTGGCCACTTATCGCATCATATGGACAAATAAAAGGGAGGTTTGATGAGATGCGTTTCGTGATGGCCGCTGGCTTAAGTGCACTGCTAATCTGTGCGTCGTTGCCGGCATCTGCGGAGAAAATCAGCAATCTTAAAATTGGGAACTGGAAGGGCGGTGCCTATACCAGCAACCGCACCGGGGACTTCATTCACTGCGCCGCCGGCGCCGGCTACAAAAGCGGCGTCAGATTGTCATTCGGTGTGACGTCGAAGCTGCATTGGTGGATGCAGTTGAGTAATCCGAAATGGAATTTCAATATCGGGGATTCCTATACGATCGATTTTTGGGTAGACGGCGGCAATTCACGCAGTGCCAAAGGGACCACGGTCACGCAGCGCGCTATTCGAATCGCGCTACCGCCCCGTGATTCACTATTCCGCAGGTTCCGTAGGGGTCGGCTCCTGGAAATTCGGGCAGCGCAAAAGAAAATGTCGTTCAAATTGACAACAACCGATCGGCTTCTGAGCAGATTGTTCCGGTGCGCCAAAAGGTACCGCAGCAGCAGCAGTTCCAGCGATGACAACCCCTTTGACTAGGGCTTAGTAGATTCGATCGGGGCGCGGCAAATGCCGGTTCGCCCCGGTCGACCGTCATCACAATTGCCAGTAGCCCGTTGCGTGATGGGGCCAGCTGTCGCATCATATTGGCTGCAATGGGAGGATCAATCTTATGCGTGTCGTAATTGCCGCCGGTATCTGCGCTGCCGTGATCTGCGCATCGCTGCCGGCTTCGGCGGAAAAAATTCGCTCAATTCGTGTCGGCAACTGGAAGGGTGGCGCCTATACCAGCAATTCCACCGGCAACTTCCTTTATTGCTCAGCCAGTGCCAGCTACAAGAGCGGCATCCATCTGTATTTCGGCGTCACCGCCAAATTGCATTGGTGGATGCAGATGCGCAATTCGAAATGGAACCTGAAGGTCGGCCAATCCTATCCGGTGGAATATTGGGTCGACAAAGGCCGGGCCTATAACGGCAAAGCCAAAGCTGTCTCAAAGCGCAGTATCCGCGTTACCCTACCGGCCAAAGATTCCCTATTTGGCGTTTTCCGTCGTGGCAAATTGCTTGAGATTCTATCCTCAAAAAAACGCCTCGCCTTTAAACTGACTTCGACAAACAAGATGCTGAGCCGGTTGCTCAGTTGCGCCAGTAAATATCGCAAGCGCAACGTTGCTTCAAATTCCAGCAGCAGCAGCGATAATCCATTTGCCAATTCCAGTTCATCGAATTCCGGCTCGTCGGATTCATCGGATTCATCGAGCAGCAATCCATTCGGCAGTTCCAGTTCGGCAAGCTCCACACCGCCGAAAACTGATAGCGATAATCCTTTCGGCAACTCTAATTCGTCGAATGCCAGTCCGCCAAAAACCGAAAGCGACAATCCGTTTGGTTCAGACAACAAAACCGTTGCCCGCATTCCTGATTCCACCCCACCGTCGACTTCCGGCAGCGGACCGACCGGCAACGAACGCGCCGAGGCGACCGCCAAGTTGGCAACATTATTGGCAACTGCCGGCGTCAGCAATTTTAAGCTTATCCCAGCGTCCCAAACCAAAGGCGGTTTTAAACGGCACGATTCAGTTTGGAAGGCGAAAGGCCTGATCGGCTCGTTGCGGATCATCGCCGGTCGTGATGGCCTGGAACCCAATTCCATTAAATCAAGAATGATCGGCTCCGATGCCAAGACCTGCAAAGGCAGTTTTGCCTCCGGCGCCATGCCCAGCCGGGACGGCGATTCCAACGACGCCATTCATTTGTTTACCGCCTGCGAAGGTGGCAAACGGGATTGGACGGCGTACTACGCCACCCTTCCCAGGCCCGCAGGTGGGTATTATTTATTGATGGTCGTTGGAACAATGAACAATGCCGAAACGGTCAAACAAACCGGTGTCTCGATGCGCGAAATCGCGCTCAGTGGCGTCACCAATTAGCGTTATTCGTAGATAATCAAACAAAACCGGGCCTCACAGGTCCGGTTTTTTTATTGCCCAAGCACCAGCCCCTCACGACGCGGATCGGCGCCACCGATGAGCTTATCGGGGGCGATGAGGATGGCGTGCAAGCCGCTGTTGAGATCACGAATTTTGACCTTATGACCGCGTGATTCCAGGTCATCCTTCATGGCCGCAACTGCTGTGTTCTGTTCCAAATCCGTATCGCCGTTGCGATTGATGAAATGGCCCAGATCGATCGCCGCCTGCGGGTCCATGCCCCAGTCGAGGATGGCGATCAGTGTTTTTGCAACATAACCGATAATCCGGCTGCCACCCGGCGAGCCAACCAGCAAATAGGGCTTGCCGTTCTTCATGACGATGGTCGGCGCCATGGAACTGCGTGGACGCTTACCGCCAGCGACCCGGTTGGCGACCATGCGGCCGTTGCGTTGGGGCACGAAGGAAAAATCCGTCATCTCGTTGTTGAGCAGGAATCCGCCGGTCATCAACCGGCTGCCAAAGCCGGTTTCGATTGTTGTGGTCATGGACACGGCGTTGCCCTGGCGATCAACGATCACGAAATGACTGGTCCCAGGCCGATCGGGGCTCAAATCTGCAGCGCGGTTGACGGCATCTTTCCACGGCGGGTTACCGGCCTTTGCCCGCCCGGTGGTCATCAGCCGGTCGATTCCCTGGGCGCGGAACGTCATGTAGGCCGGATCAAGCAGGCCGGCGACCGGCACCCGCACATGATCGGCGTCGGCCATATAAAGCCCGCGGTCAGCGAATGCCCGCTTCGACGCTTCGGCGATTAGATGAACCGCATCGACGCCGGCACCCATGCTGGGCAAATCGAAATGCGACAGCATGGCCAGGATCTGCCCGACGGTGAGCGCCCCTGAGCTCGGCGGCCCCATGCCGCAAACATCATAGCCGCGATAGGCCATACAGACCGGCGACCGTTCGACGATTTTGTAGGCTGCCAGATCCTGCAAGGTCATCAGGCCGGGATTGACCGGTGATGACCGGATTGTGGCGACAAGCGCCTCACCGACCGGCCCGGCGTAGAATGCCGCCGCGCCCTTTTCAGCAATCGTCTCCAAAGTCGCCGCGAAGTCCGGGTTCTTTAAGATTGTTCCCGCTGACTTTGGTGCGCCATCTGCACTGAAAAAGTACGCCCGTGCCGCCGGGAACGCATCAAGTCCATATTCTGCCGATCGCGCGATCGACCCGGCCATGCGCGGCGAGATGGCAAATCCGTCGCGGGCCAACTTTGCCGTCGGCATGATCAGATCGGACCACGGCTTTGAACCGTATTTATCGTGAATGACCTGCAGAAGTTTCAATGTGCCTGGCACACCGACTGACCGGCCACCCGGTACGGCTTTGAAGAACTTCATCGGCTTGCCGTCAGCACCGATGAAATAGTCAGGCATTGCCGCCGCCGGCGCGGTCTCACGACCGTCAAATGTTGTCAGCGTGCTGGTCGCCGCATCGAAATAGACTAAGAACGCACCGCCGCCAATGCCGGAAGATTGCGGCTCCACCAAATTGAGCATGAACTGCACGGCGATCGCCGCATCAATGGCGTTGCCACCGGCCAATAGCACATCATGCCCGGCCTGACTGGCGACCGGATTGGCGGCGGCAATCATATGCCGGCTGGCGGTGACAGCGGCTTTCGAAACCCGGCCTGTCCCGTGTTCAGGCTGCACCTCCTGGGCCAACACGATCGGTGCCGCCAGAATGGTGGCCGCAAGTACGATTGCTGAATGCGCGGCCGTCCGCCGCAAAATATTGACTACCATGGAAATGCTCCCGCCCGGTTGTGATTGTACTTCGGCAATGCCTCGCTCATTGCTAAAGAAACTGACCAGTAACCATATACATCGTCACGCGCAGTTAAATTTAATTGGCAACAATCTTTCAAGAAGTTTGTGGGATAACCGCAGCTTGGCGCATAAGGCGCCGTACTTGAAATCACTTTCCGGGCTGTGAATGCGCATCGATCCCCATCAGTTCACCGTCGAATGCCTGCATGACTTTGCCGAAGCCGAAGCGGCATGGCGGGAGCTTGAGGGGATTGGGATTACGTCCGTTTACCAGCGGATGGTATGGACCACAACCTGGCATCGCCATATCGGATCACGCATCGGGATCGAGCCGGTCATTGTCGTCGGCCGATTGATGGGCAGGCCTGTTTTCGTTTGGCCAATGGGTGTGCGCCGGGTTGGCCCACTACGCATCGGCCATTGGCTAGGCGGCAGCCACGCCAACTATAATTTCGGAATTTATGATCCGGCCGCCTCTCCAGCCTTTAGTCAGCGGCAACTCGCCGTTGTGCTTGCCGATGTGGCCAACGCCGCGCGTATTGATTGTTTTGTTTTGCGCAATCAGCCGCGCCATTGGTGCGATCAGGAGAACCCGTTCGTTACTTTGCCCTCCCAACCGGCGCCAAGTAACGCCATGAGCGTCGCGCTGGCGCCGGACTATGATGAACATCTCAAGCGCACCCGGTCTTCCAAGTCACGGCGTAAATTGCGCCGCAAGGAACGCCGATACCATGAGGCAGGTGACGCGCAAATCGTCAAGGCCGGTTCTGAGCAGCAAGTCCGGGAAATCATGACGGCGTTCGCCGACCAAAAAGCCGTGCAGTTCAGCGCCCGCGGCATTCACAACGTTTTTGCCGAACCCGGCGTCCAGGAATTCTTCATCGACCTGGCCATCCGGTCGCTCGATATGGATGAGCCAGCCGTTGAAATTCATGCGCTTTACCTAGATGGCGCCATTCGCGCCATTTGGGCCGGCGGGATTGCCTGCAACCGGTTTTCCGGCATGTTCAATTCGCTATCGTTGGATGATCGAACCGCATTGAGCCCGGGAACGGTGTTGTTATCTGCGGTGGTCGAACATTGCTGTCAGCGCGGCATCAAGGAATTCGATCTCGGCGTCGGCGACGTCGATTATAAGCGGCTTTGGTGTGATACCGTTGACGAGTTGTTTGACACCATCTATCCGACCAGCGCCGCCGGACGGGCCGCCGCGCCAATTATCCGGCGGTTCTTGACGCTGAAACGATTTGCCAAGAACAAGCCGCGCATCCGCGAGGGCTACCGCCGGTCCCGCCGGATCCTGAATCTCCGATAAATCGACTTTATTTCAGCAGGGCACGCACGCGTAAGAGGTTGGTATCGTGCACACCGAGCTCTTCTAAATGGGTCACCGTGTTGAAGACGTAATCAGGATTTTCACCGGATTGGCCCCGCCCCTGGCGCACCAGGCGCGCTTGGTGGTCGGCATCGAGCACGCCGGCATATTGATCATGGTTGCGGTCAACAACAAAGCAAAGCGCCGTTTGAGACGTACCGTCGCCCGCAAGCAGGCGGATCGGCCGATAGGCCTCCTTATAGACCATGGTGACCTGCTCACGCTCGCGTAGATACTCAACCACCGAGGAGGCGTTTTTGGCCGCCACCTTAAAGGCGACGCCACGACACGATCCGCCTTGGTCAAGGCCGAGAACAAGACCCGGGCGCTCCTGCGTACCGCGATGCACCCAGGAATAAACGCACAGCGCGCGATGGGCGCCATAAAGCAACGCCGGAACCGCTGCCTTGAAATCAAAACCTGGCCGCCACATCAACGACCCATAGCCAAACACCCACAAATCGCGCATATCATTCTACTGTCATATTGCTGGTATATTGTTTCGGGCAACACGCCTATCAGGCCCCTATGCCGGACGCAACGGCCCCGGCGGTTGTTTGGCACAAGACGAGGAGAAACCCATGCGGCGCGGCCTATTCTGGCTTTGCGGATTGACCGTCTTGATCGTCACCGTTTGGTGTGCGGGTTACTATTTCGTCATCACCCAGGCAAATCAGGCACTCGACAATCTAGCCCGCCGCGACGCGGCGCCGGTCCGCGCCGATTGCAGCGATCGCGTCATCAGCGGTTTCCCGTTGCAAATTGCTTTGCATTGTTCGTCGATTTCGGTTGATCCCACCGATCCGCACCGGCCAAAATTTTCCGTCGCGCGATTAATCGGTATCACCGATCTAACCAGCCCCGGCAGCATCCAGTTCACCGCCGAGCCGCCGTTTATCGCCAAACCAGCATTTGGACCAGCCATCCATCTGACCTGGGATTCAGCCCGTGCCGACGGGTCGGTCTGGCTGCAGGGGCCGGAGCGTTTTGATGCCTCCCTGAGGACGGCGCAATTGGATCTGGTCGATGGTGACAATCGTCGAATGGCCGGCAAGGTTGAAAACATCAAGCTCCAGGCCTGGCGTGTCGCAGCTATTCCTGGCGCCTTTGAAGTGTCTGTCGATGCGGGCCGGCTCCACACCCCAGCCCTACCGTCAATGATCGCCGACATGACCGGGCTGGTCCAGGTCCGTCCCGATCCCGATGCTCCGACGCAATTCGCCGGTCCCGGCGTCGCCTACGATATCGCGCGATTTCGGTTGGCCGCCGGGCGTTTTGTTGCGCATCTATCGGGTGCCTTGCAACTGGATAACAATGGCCGGGCAAATGGCAAATTGGTATTGAAGGTTATCGCCCTCAATCACCTGCCTGAGTTGCTGACCCCGGTGGTTCGAGCGGACGATCCACGGCTGGCAGCGCTGCTTGCCGCCGTCACCGCATTGGGTGTCCCGGCGCAACTAAACGGCAGCCCGGCCCGCAAGATCAATCTCCAGGTGCGATCCGGGCGGGTTTTTGCCGGCCTTATTCCACTTGGCAGAATTCCGGCATTGCGGGCGCAGTAAATTAACCTCAGTCGTCGTCTGGTTCTTCCGCCTCGCCGGTACGGCCGGCCCAGCGGCCAAAGTCCGGTTCAGCGGTTTCCTGACCGGCCTCAATGATGCCGCGGCGGATTTCACGGGTGCGGGTGAACATGTCGAACAACGCGTCCCCCTCGCCCCAGCGAATGGACCGTTGAAGAGCAATCAGGTCTTCCGTAAACCGGGCCAAAACCTCCAGCACCGCCCCCTTGTTGTGCAAGAAAACGTCGCGCCACATGGTCGGGTCGGAGGCCGCCAGTCGGGTAAAATCGCGAAAACCACCGGCGGAAAATTTCATCACTTCCGATTCCGACACGATTGATTCTAAATCAGCGGCGGTGCCGACGATGTTGTAGGCAATCAGGTGCGGCAGGTGAGATGTGATAGCCAACACCAGATCATGATGTTCCGGGCTCATGGTCTCCACATTCGACCCACATGCCCGCCAAAATCCAGCCAAACGCTCCACCGCCTCAGGATCTACCCCATTCGGCAGGGTCAATATGCACCAGCGGTCTTCAAACAGTTCGGCAAAACCGGCGTCCGGCCCGGATTGTTCCGTGCCGGCGACCGGGTGACCGGGGATGAAATGAACGTGGTCGGGTAAATGCGGTGCCATGGCGTCCACCACATGGGCCTTGACGGAACCCACATCGGTGACGATTGCACCTTCCGGCAAAACCGGGCCGATTTGTTCGGCCACCGCGCCAACCGCGCCGACCGGCACGCAGACGATCACCAAGTCCGCGCCTTGCGCCGCTTCGGCGGCATCCAACGAATAACTGTCGCCCAGACCAAGCTCACGGGCCCGATCGAGGGTTTCAGATCGGCGGGTGGAAATGGCGATGTGATCGGCTAGGCCTTCACGGCGGATCACATGAGCAAGGGAGGAGCCGATCAGGCCGATGCCGATCAGCGCCACCTTGTCGAACATCTTGGTCATGCCCCGCCCTGACCCATGAATTGCGCCAACACCGACACTGTCAGCCGGTTGGCTTCTTCCGTACCGATTGTCATGCGTAGCGCACCCGGCAGGCCGTAATTGCCCACCGCCCGCAAGACCACACCGCGTTCGGACAAGAAGTCATCGGCATCGGCGGCCCGTTGGCCATCAATATCGGGGAAATGGATCAAGATGAAATTGCCAACACTGGGCGTCACCGTCAGTCCCAGCTTCGTCAGCTCCGAAGTCAGCCATGGTAGCCATGTATCATTATGGGCGACCGCGGCCTCGATGAAATCACGATCGGTGATCGCCGCCATGCCAGCGGCCATGGCCGGACCGGTAACATTGAACGGGCCGCGAATTCGGTTCAGCACATCGATAATGTGGGCGGAACTATAAGCCCACCCCAACCGCAGATTGGCCAGGCCGTGAATCTTGGAAAACGTCCGAGTCATGATGACATTTTCACTGTTGGCGACCAGTTCGATACCGGCCTCATAATCATTGCGGCGGACATATTCCGCATAAGCGGCATCGACCACCAACAACGTTGTCGCCGGCAGCCCGGCATGCAGACGGCGCACCTCGTCATGGGGCAAATAGGTGCCCGTTGGATTGTTCGGATTGGCTAAAAACACGATCTTGGTGCGCGGCGTGACCAGCGCGAGGATGGCATCGACGTTGGCTGTCAAATCGGTTTCCGGCGCCACGATGGGCGTCGCGCCGGCGGCCAGGATGCCGATCTTGTAGACAAGAAATCCATGTTCGGTGTAAATCGCCTCGTCGCCGGGATTGAGAAATCCATTGGCGATCATGCTGAGCAATTCATCGGAACCATTGCCGCAAATCAGTCGATCGCCATCGAGGCCGTAGGCCTTGGCGATGGTCTCGCGCAGCTCGCCCGAGGCGCCATCGGGATATAGTTCCAGGATATCGGCATTGTCGCGATAGGCGGCGATGGCACTCGGGCTGGCGCCCAAGGGGGTTTCGTTGGATGACAGTTTGAAAGTCTTGCCGCCGCCAGTCGATTTCGACTTGCCGGGGATGTAGGGGGCGATTTTAAGAACCCCGTCACGCGGTTGCGGCCGGTTTTGATTGTTGTCGCTCGTCATCTCGTCTTGCTCCTCGGCCAATCGGATATCCGATCTTTGCCGTCTAAGAATTTTTCTCTATTCATTTCAAAGATTGACCGGGTCAAAGAATGATCGGGGCGGCATAACCGCCGATCGGCCGAACCACGTCGTTTGAAACACCTAATCTTTGCGCCACTTCATCGCCGTCAAGTTCGCCAGGGGCGGCGATCAATGCTGTGTCTCCAGCCTGAACCAATAGATCGATGCCATCGGGTAGATTGGAATAATCGCCGGCTGAATATTCGAACACGCCGATCTCCGGCGCCACTGGGTCGGCCAGCGGCCGCGAAATCACCAGGGCGGCAAGCACATCAGCACGATCGCCATCAACAATGAACGGCAACCGGGAGATGACCCGTGGTCCATCCTGCTCATCAAGGCCCTGCCACCAAGCGTTCGTTGCTTGCGGCGCCAACGGCAATATCCCAAGATCGGTCACTGAATTTTCAACGGCGGAAACCACCGCATCAGCACTCGTTTGTTCGATCAGCGGCACCGTAAAGCCAAACTGGAAACGTGCCATATCGCGGGCCAGGCCGGGATTGTCACCACCCCACAAATGCACGGAGAAATTTGCCTGCAGGTAGGTAAAAGTGGAAATGATCTCCCGCCATAAATGCTCGACGGTGGCAATCGGCAACATGCCGGAATGGCGGGCTGAGAGCCGCCGCATCATGTCGGCCTCGCGCGCCGGGCGAAAGGCCGAACCGGACCGGTCGTTGCGTTTGACCTGAACCAGCGACTGGATGATCGACGCCCGCTCCATCAGTGACCGGTGCACGGTTTCATCCAGCGCATCGATACGGGCGCGCAGATCAGCCAGCGACGTGGCGCGGGATTCTGCGGATTGTGATGGTTCAAGTTGTTTCGGCATCATCAAAGATCATTGTGTTTGGGAATTCACCGCACTTGTGCGCGGGCGCGTATTCATAGGCAAGCGTAAGCCTAAAATCAAAGAAAACATTGACAGTTTGCCTCTCCAGGGCCTAGGCCGGTGTCCCACTATAAAATGCCAATGGGTGCAGCGGGTCCGATCAGTGTCGAATACGGATACACATAAACCAGTGGCGGCGGATGAAAATGCCGCGGAAGCCAACCAGCGCCAGGCGGTCGCCCCATCGAGCCCGCATGTCGATTTTGGCTCCGATAAACCGTTGGAATTGGACGCTGGCGGGGCTTTGTCGCCGTGGCGGATCGCCTATCAGGATTACGGCACACTGAATGCCGATCACTCCAATGCAATTTTAATCTGCCACGCCCTGACCGGTGATCAGCACGTCGCCAGCGATCACCCGGTGACCGGCAAGCCCGGGTGGTGGGAGCTGATGGTTGGGCCCGGCAAGCCGATCGATACCGATCACTTCTACATTATCTGCGCCAACGTCGTTGGCGGCTGCATGGGTTCAACCGGGCCGGCCTCCATCGACCCAGCCACCGATGCACCATTCGGCCTCGATCTGCCAGTCATCACTATTCGCGACATGGTGCGCGCCCAGGCGATGTTGATGGACCATCTGGGCATTAAAAAACTGTTCTGCGTAATCGGCGGATCCATGGGCGGTATGCAGGTTCTGCAATGGGCGGTAAGCTATCCCGATCGCGTTGGCGCGGCGATCCCGATCGCCACCGGCGCCCGTCATTCGTCGCAAAACATCGCCTTCCACGAGGTCGGCCGTCAGGCCATCATGGCCGATCCGGATTGGCGCGGTGGCAATTACGAAGCTGAAAATACCCGGCCGAGCAAAGGCCTGTCGGTGGCGCGGATGACCGCCCACATTACCTATTTGTCGGAATCCGGACTGCACCAAAAATTTGGCCGCAATCTGCAGGACCGCGATGCCGTCACTTTTGGCTTTGATGCGGATTTCCAAATCGAAAGCTACCTGCGCCACCAGGGCATGACGTTTGTCGACCGCTTCGACGCCAATTCCTATCTCTATATGACCCGGGCGATGGACTATTTCGACCTGGAAGCCGATTTCGAAGGGGTACTGGCGAATGCCTTCATGGGCACCAAGACGCGCTTCTGTCTGGTCTCGTTTACCAGCGACTGGCTGTTTCCAACGGCGGAAAGCCGGGTCGTCGTCCATGCCTTGAATGCCGCCGGCGCCAGCGTCTCGTTCGTGGAGATTGAATCCGACCGGGGCCACGATTCATTCCTGCTCGATATCCCGGAATTGTTCGTCACCATGCGCGGGTTTTTAACCGGTGCCGCCCGCGCCGCCGGGATCACACCCCCAGGCAATGGCAACACGGCGGACAATGGCGACAAGGCAGCGTCGTCATGAATATTTTGAACGCCGAACCGCGCGTCGATCTTCGTCTGGTCGCCGATATGATTGAAAGCGGCGCCAAAGTGCTCGACGTCGGCTGTGATGACGGCTCGTTGCTGAAGCTGTTGGAAACCACAAAGGGCGTCGACGGACGCGGCATTGAACTGTCACAACGCGGCGTCAATGAATGTGTCTCGCAAGGTCTGTCGGTCATCCAGGGCGACGCCGACCGGGATCTGTCGACCTATCCCGACAACGCCTTTGATTATGTGATCATGTCACAAACCCTGCAGGCGACCCATGCGCCCAAGGATGTGTTGGAACAATTGCTGCGCATCGGCCGCCGGGTGGTCATCTCCATTCCCAATTTCGGCCATTGGCGGGTGCGATTACAGCTGACCCTGATGGGCCGCATGCCGGTGACGGAAAACCTGCCCTATTCCTGGTACAACACCCCCAACATCCACTTTTGCACGCTGCGCGATTTCACTGATTTATGCCGCGAAGTCGAAGCCACCATCGTCCGCTCCACGGCACTGAACGCCCACGGCCAGAAGCTCCCAATCAGAACCCCATGGTGGTTCTGGAACATGTTCGGCGATCAAGCGGTATTCATGCTGGCGCGTTAGGGGTGATTAGCAAACGGTTTGGTGGTGCATACGCCGGGATCGATCGGGCTGATGCTGTCTGATGAGGAATGTCGCGGTGCGCGATATGGGCGGCCGGCCATCCACAAATGTGGGCGGAATCCAGTACGGCAAGGTATCCATTTTGACTCAAGTGAACAATTGAAGTCGCACATCATCGGCCCGGCCTAATCGTTTACTAGTAGCGACCCCAACCGATTTTCGACCACGCCAACTCGTGCATAAAATAGTTGAGGAATCCGACGAATGCCCCAGCGACAGCAATGCTGCCGCCTGCTGAGACCGAATTCGTAAACAGGTATCCGATAAACGTCATTACGCCAAAGCCCATGATTTGCCATGTGATGGATTTGGTGATGAGCCTGGTCTTGGTGTCCATTATTCTCTCCGGGTCGCCAGTTAGGAATTGCCTTTCTGCTACCCCAAATACTCATCGCTGGACATTAGGTTCTTTTGCTGCGTAATTTCTATTTTGGTGACTAATATCTGCATTGGTGATTTACATGGATAAACGTGATCGATCTGTTGTCTTTAGGAAACGCCTTAGCAGTGCGATGGACCGGCAAAAATTTTCGCGAAGCAGATTGGCGCGCGAAACAAAAGTCGACCGGTCGACAATCGGTCAGTTGCTTAAAGATGACACACCGCGCCTGCCCAATGCCCAACTGACCGCCGATGTGGCATCGGCATTGGGTGTGAGCACGGATTGGTTGCTTGGCCTGACAAACAGGCCCGAAAGGCCTGGCGATATTGTTGCCGCGGCCCTGGCTCTTAGCCCGGCTGAGCGCAGTTCGGCTGACGAACAGCTTCTGGGATGGCACCGGGAGGCCGCCGGCTACAAAGTGCGCCATGTTCCAGCAACCCTGCCGGACATATTGAAATCGGAAAGAATGCTGGATTGGGAATATTCATCGCTCCGCGATCACGGGTCGGCCCAGGCAATCGTCGCCATGCGGGAACAACTGGCGTGGTTGCGATCAGGCGTATCGGATTATGAAATCGCCCTGCCCGTCCACGAACTGCAGGCCTGCGCCGAGGGGACCGCGTATTATGAAGGGCTGGCTCGGGAAGATCGATACGAGCAGCTGCAACTCATCGCAGATCTATGCCGCGAAATGTTTCCAAGACTGCGGCTGTTTCTATTCGATGCCCATCAGGTTTTCAGTGCACCGGTTACCGTATTTGGACCGGGCTTAGCAGTTGTCTATGTCGGCCAGTTTTATCTAGCGTTTCGCGAAGGGCAGCGCGTGCGTTCGCTAATCGATCACTTTGACTGGCTCGTGCGCGAGGCCAGCGTAGATGCACGAAACGTAGTCGATCACATATATTCGCTTATCAAGTAATGGATGGCCCTGTCGCATTTCGCCAATGTCCATACTCTTAATCCGGGCAGTCCTCTATTCCTAACGAAACACCCCAAGATTACCCGCACTTCTTTTTCAATACGGTTTTGCCAGCCAGGCAATGTTTACGCCTGTGTTGGCCCGCTGGGAACTTCGCCTCCAGCTCATCAATTTATTCGCTAAAAACCCCGCCGATCACATCAATCTAGGCGGGAACGGCGCCCTGGTCGGCACCGATATTGTCGAGTAAGCCGGATTTCTCCGTTGGTTGAGAATAATTAGCATCACATATAAGCGGTTGGGATTTTTGGTTGGGGGGATGCCAGAATATCCGGTATCCCCCGTGCAACGCTGTAAATAACCGCTCGTCAGATTGCTGCTGCGATCCCGGGTGTAATCGGGTTTCAGCAAAACACTGACTCTCAGAATTTCAGATATATTCAACAAATCTCGCCTTTTGCTGACCGGCAATCGGAGAAACCCAACGGTAAACAGATCGACCAAATCGTCAGTGAATTATCACGAAATGCTATCCACCTATTTCAACGAATGCCGGTCAATATTGCCTACTTCAGTCCAGAACACTGTATATATTTGAAATAGGAGCAACCATTTGATTCGTCGGAGCAAAAACACTTGCCGCCGGCATCGGTGTATCTTTGTAAACTGGCGGCATTCATTTCCAGGCAAAAGTAATAAACCGTAAAGTTTCTGCCGCCTGTTGCATGCTTCTTACTGGTCAGGTGTCCTTCATACTTGCAAAATAAATCTGCCTGGCTTTTGCCGCAACTTGAGCCATTCTCGTTACAACCATCAAGCGGGACGCCGCGGAAATTTCTTGGCTTATAGGTTTTAGTAAAAGCGATTTTTTTGCAGGCTTTGATTTTTTTAACACGATTATTGTTGGTCAAATCGGCAAAAGAGCCGCCTTTTGCCATACAGAACTCGACATCTTGTTTGAGCGTTTGTGACCATTCTCCACCATCTTGCCCTTTACAGGCTTTGTTGACCTGGCCACGTAATTTCTGCGCTGCTTTGGCATATTTTAGGCACATTTTTTCTTTTAGCCGATGTTTTTGGTCTTTGGCCTTAACCTTCGTAAGGCATTGCCCCATCTGGGCAGCCCGGATGTTTTCTTGTTCGCCAAGATGGTGAATTCGCGTCGTGTTCTGGTTGCACCAATTAAAATGAAAATTGTAGTTCGTTGACCAAACTGGTCCGGAAAATCCACAACCCAGGCCGATATTCTTCTTAGCCTGATTTACAACAGACTGGGCATATGCGTGGCAATTGAGATGAGAGTGCGCCTGAACTTGTGCGGTTGAAAGTCCTAATGCAAACGCTGCTACAAATAGAATATTTTTCATATTCATTAGGGTCTCCTCCGGTAATGTGCGCCGGTGGATTCAGAATTTAGTCGACACCTATGACATTGCTCTGAATAACCGGACTATATCGCGTATGTAGCCCCAACCCTCAACTGGTGATGATGTTCGCCAAGCCCGCCTTAAGCAATATAGTAAAATCACTATAGTGAATTTACCAGGGGCAAGATGGAAAGTATTGAACTAGTTTAGACGGAAAGTGCCAATGGTTCATTGTATCGGAGAATTTGCGGATAATCTTACATCTTTGCCCGATGCGGAAACTATCTGGAAACAAACCGCAGATTTTGCTTACAATATTGGTTTTTCAGGTTGTTCGCTTGAGCTTGGCAATATGCAACCTTGCGGAATTTAGCCCCCGAATATTCTTTCCAATTTTAGTGGCGAATTCAAGCTCGCCTACGCCAAAGAGGGCCGGGGCGAAATCGATCCCTTTTTATTGTTCAGTTGCCAAATCCTGGCTGCAATAAAAATAGTTACAAAGGATCATTCCTGGATTCCCGAAGCAACGTGGGAACACGAAATTTATCTGGAGTACGCGGCACAAAACAGTGCAATTAACAACCTGGGCGTTCCTGTACGCACCCGTGGAAAGCAAGCATCTGGGGGTTGGATTTTTTCAAACACCGAAGCTGATGAAACTTTTGAACTTTTGCTTCGCGAGCATTCACATGAGACGCACCTCGCCGCCGTTTTAGCCTACGAGCGAATGGTCGCAATCGGACTTGGAAATGCCTTCCAGTTCAACTTGTTGAGTGAGCGGGAGCGCGAATGTCTGTTATGGCTGTGCGCCGGATTGCGTGTTGCAGCGATTGCCGACAAACTTTCAATCGGAGAGTCCGCCGTGCAGCTCTATATCACCAATGCAAAACGCAAACTCGGCGCAAAAACCCGCGAACAGGCAGTCGCCCGGGCGATTTTCAGCGGTGAAATTACAATTTGAAACGGTTTGGTTATTTCCGCCTGCGGTTACGGGACAGTCATTCAACATTCCGCCACACCCCCCCGCTCACACCGACCGCGGCGGAATAGGCACGCGTGACGGCACGGCGCCTTGCGGCACGAGCACCGGGCGTAGGCGGCCCAATCGTCCACGTTTGGTGGCGGCGACGCCTTTGTAGAGCTGTTTGCTGGCCTCCACCATGATGACGCCGGCAAAGGCCGGCCAGAAGCGGTTGCCCATGCGCTCAAAGGTGTTTGACGACCGCACCAGCCATTTGCGCTCCGCCGGCGGCATGTGCAGCGCCATCGCCCAGTTGGTCGGCACGAACAGGCTTTCACGCAACAAATTGGTCATCTGGCCGCGGCTGAACGGCCGGCCATAGCCGAACGGCGTGGTTTCCATGCGGCACCACACGCCGCGCCGGTTGGGCACGATCACCAACACCCGGCCGCCCGGCGCCAACACCCGCCAGACTTCGCGCAGCAGGTCTTCCGGATTGTCGGTATTTTCCAAACTATGAACCACCAGCGCCCGGTCAATACAGGCATCGGGAAGCGGCAAAAATCCATCGAGAACCAAGGCCGAGGCACTCGGATGCGATGACGGCCATTTGATCACCCCTTGGGCAGCCGGCATGAAGGCCAAGGTGCGTTCGCTGGTTTCGCGGTAAAAATCCAGATACGGCGTCGCGTAGCCGAGGCCGAGCACGCGTTCGCCAGCGGCCGACGGCCAAATCCGCGAGATCTGGGCGGCAATCCGTCGTCGTGCCAACGACCCCAACGTGCCGCCGTAAAACGCCTTCAAATCGATGACATCTTGATACATTTGCCGGCCCGCGCCAAAACCCTGATTGCGACCCTAAGCGATCGTGATGGTTTAGCGCAACATCGGCTCTGGCCAATGCCAACTGGCGATGTTAGCTGTAGGAACAAATTGACGGAGGAGCTGGCCATGGCGGCGTTGGAAATTCGGCAGTTCAACTGCCTGAGCGATAATTTTGGTGTCCTAATTCATGATCCCGACACCGGCATGACGGCATCGATCGACGCGCCGGAAGAAGGCCCGATCACGGCCGCCCTGGCTGAGGCCGGCTGGACGCTGAGCCATATTTTCGTCACCCACCATCATTTCGACCATACCGGCGCGGTCGCCGCCCTAAAAGCCACCTGGAACTGCACCGTGATCGGCCCGCGCGATGAGGCCGAAAAGATTGAAAAACTTGACGCCACATATGGCGACGGTGACAGCTTCGATTTCGGTTCCACGTCGGTCTCGGTAATCAGCACGCCGGGCCACACGCTCGGCCAGGTCGCCTATTGGATTGAAAGCGACGCGGTGGCCTTTACGGGCGATACGTTGTTTGCTCTTGGTTGCGGTCGGGTGTTTGAAGGCACGCCGGCGCAAATGTGGGCATCACTAGACAAGCTGCGCCAATTGCCGCCGCAAACCCGGATTTATTGCGGCCATGAATATACCCAGGCCAACGCCGATTTCGCCATCACCGTTGATCCTGATAACGCCGACCTGAAAGCCCGCCACGGCCTGATTGCCGTCTTGCGGGCGCAAGGCAAACCAACCCTGCCGACCACCATTGCCGCGGAGCTGAACACCAATCCGTTCCTGCGCCCGGACGATCCGGGCGTTCAGGCCGCCGTCGGCAAAGTCGGCGCCCCGCTGGCGGAAGTTTTTGCGGAAGTCCGGGCGCGTAAAGATAACGCGTAAGAGTGCGCGCTTCTGAGTGTGGAATTCCTAAAGCCAGCCCGCTCCCCCGTCCCAACGCCTTCGGCGTTCGTTCTAAGTGAGCAAGCAGCCGTGGCCTGCCCACTCCCCCGTCCCAACCACCCATAAATGGTACCCTCAGGGGTGGTTGGGACGGGGGAGCGGGCCGGCTTCAGGAATTCCACACTCAGAAATATGCGGAGCGCGGGCTGGCGTCAGATTCTTCTCTACACCCGAAACCCTACTCCGGCCGCGCCACATGCACCCTGGTCAGCAAAACCAAACCGATGGCAAACAGCACCAACATCGGTGTCATGCCGATACGTTGGCTGCCTGATAGGTCGGTGGCAATGGCGACGGAAAATGGGCCGATGAAACTGGTGACCTTTCCCGTCAGCGCGTAGAGCCCGAAATATTGCGTCATCCGCTCGCGCGGCGCCAATTTGATGAGCAGCGTGCGCGACGCCGCCTGCATGGGTCCGGCCGCCGCGCCGATGACGCCGCCGAGCGCCAGATAAACCAATTCCGGCAGCGATGAGAACATCGCATCGCCGGGCATGCGCGGCGCGGCTTCGACAAAGAAGAACACGTGCTCGCGGCTGGTGGAAACAACACCGACACAGCACAACAACAAAATCACCAGCACCCACAAAATGACGTTCTTGGCGCCGAACCGGTCATCAAGCATGCCGCCAAGCCAAGCGCCGAAGGTACCGGTAATCGACAACAGAATGCCGAAGATGCCGATCTGGATCAGCGACCAGCCGAGCACGCCGGCGGCGTAAATACCGCCGAAAGCAAAAAGCGCGATCAAGGCGTCACGGTAAAACATGCTGGCGATCAGATACATCAGCACGTTTTTATCGTCCGGCAATGATTTCAGCGTCGCCTTCAGGTCTTTAAAACCGTGGCTGACGGCTGAACCCACCGTCCGCTTGCGCGGCGTGTCAGGGGTAAACAGGAATAGCGGAATAACGAAAATCACATACCACACTGCCGACAACGGCCCGGCGATCCGGTCGCCCTCCCGTTCAGCCGGGTCAAGCCCAAACCATGGGTCGGCGCCGAGCAGGGTTTTACCGGTTTCCGGATTTCCTGCCATGAAACCGAGCACCAAAATAAGACTGATCAAACCGCCGATATAGCCGATCGCCCAGCCATTGCCCGATAGCCGTCCAAGCCGGTCTTCGTCAACCAGATCCGGCATCATGGCATTGGTGAAAACGATGGCGAATTCGGCACCGATCGTGGCAATCGCAAAGGCCACCAGCACCCAGAATACCATATCCGATGCGCCCGGCATCGCCATCCAAAGCGCCGCCGAGCCACCAACCAGCATGATTGAAAACAAAAATATCCACGGTTTTCGCGGTCCGGTAGCATCGGCCATCGACCCCAATATGGGTGATAAAATCGCGATCGTCAGACCGGCGATACCGGTGGCATAGCCCCACCAGGCCTGGCCGAGTTCCGGCGTTGGTGCCACGGCGGAGGCAAAATAAGGTGCAAAAACAAAGGTGGTGATCAGGGTGTAAAAGGGCTGTGAGGCCCAATCAAACATCAGCCAACCGGCAATGCCGGCCCGGCCGACCCTGGCGGGGGAATGTGTGGTTTCGCTCATGGGGACCAAGACCAACAGAATTTTGGCGCCTTGGCTAGAACTAATTTCTGAGCCCGATCAACGCCCTGCGCCGGGTGGGCCGTCGATTTATCCGCGAAAACCGATGGCGGCCGTCAACAATATCAGGCCCAAACCCAACACCATCACCGCGCCTCCAGCTTCAATCAGGCGGTGAAATCGGTCGGCCCAAATTGTCGATCCGCCGACAAGACGTAACGCCAAGCCCTTGGCGCTGACCGCCAAGGTCGCCAACACCGCCACGGTCAGTCCGGTACCAGCGGCCATGACCAGGGTTGATAATATTCCGGCCAGGTAAAGCCCTTGCGACATGGCGAATACCAACACAACCAGCGCGCCAGTGCACGGCCGCACGCCAACGGCGAGCACCGCCGACCAGGCACTGTTCATCGTCAACGGTTCGTTCAATGCGGCTGACGCCGGCACGTGACTATGCCCCTCATGGCTATGCCCGTCATGACCATGCCCGCTGTGATCGTGGCCGAGCTGGTCCGCCTCCCGGGTCCGGGAACGCCGCATGGCCGGCTTGATGATTTTTATCCAGACCAGCCACAATCCCAGCATCGTCACCAGAATGTAGCTGGCAATCTCAATGCCGCGTGTGGTTTGGGTAATCGCCATGCTGGTCAGACCCAAGATAAGCGCTGCAACACTGATCAGGATGATTGCCGATAGGGCCTGCACAAATGCTGCGGCGAAGGCTAGCAGCACACCGCGCTTGGCGGTTTCCTCATTGGCCAGCACATAGGCTGATATCACCGCTTTGCCATGACCAGGGCCGGCGGCATGAAAGACCCCATAGGCGAAACTCAACCCGGCCAGCAGCCAGATGGCAGTGCCGTCCTGTTTGAGCCGGCCGACGGCACCGGTTAGGGCCTGATAAAACGCTGCCTGTTTGGCGGCCACATAGCCGAAGAACCCCGCCAATGGCCCAGACGTGATCGGCGCCGTGGTCTCCGGAACGCCGACACCAAACGGGCTTTGCGCCGCAATACCGAGCTGAGGCCAGCCAAACGCCACTAATCCTGCCGCGATGACGGCCAGAGTGTAGAGGCGCCGATGGGTGACGATCTTCATGGGCAGGCAATGTGGGCCGTATTGGCCAGCGTCTTTGTCACGTCTTTAAGCTCATCGGGCAGATCCCGCACATCGGCTGGAATCTCCGCCAATGTCGACGCGGTGGCCTGATCCAGTTCCGGCGCCTTCTCAAGCTTGACGGTGCAGCCGGCCGGCGCGGTATCCAAGGTCACCGGTTGGTCACCGACCAAATTGAAGGCGACGAAATAGGTTGGGTCGAACACATCCAACACCACCGGTTTGCCGGCCGTTGCGATGGGTTCTTTCAACGGCAGCGTAAAAAACAACGTCAATTGGCCATCGGTGGCGTCCAGCCAGTACTCATCAGGTTGGTTGAAGACCAGATCCTGGCTACTGACATTAAGAAACGTAAAAAAATCAAATTCCTTCAGTGACGTCACATTGACCTTCGCCAGCGGTTGCAGCTCATCGACCGTCAGTTTGCCGTCATTGTCAGCATCCAACCCTTGTATTGCAAATGCCGAAAACGCCGGGTCAAACCGCCAGATCTGCCGAACCGCGGTAATGCGGCCTTGCAAATCAAAAACCACCTCCGATCGGGCATCGATAAACACATGTGGATGGGCCTGTGCATCTGCGGTTGACCAGACCGCCATCATGACGGCAAAGGCGAAGCTTTGCGCCAACCCGATACAAACGCGGAAACGGGCAGATTTCGTTGGTATCACCGCAGCGTCTCCAAAAGGTCAGGGTCGAATCATACCACGATATGCGCCAATGAATGTGGCCACATCCGGAATGGTGGCGCCAAGGAAGCACGGAATTCAGAAAATTGTGAGATACAACGAAAGAATATTCTCGAATATTAGGAGCAAAGGGAAGTTATTCTGCGATTTGTGATCTAATTTGAGGAAAGAAAACACAGAAATTTCATGATTCAATATAAATATTCTCTGTAGGAACGATCAATCATGAGGACCGCAATGAACGCCCCCCAGACTATTGCCGTGCAGCCGACGGTTTTTGATCACCCTGAATATGATGATCACGAGCAGGTGTTGTTCTGCCGTGATGCGGCCAGCGGCCTTCATGCCATCATCGCCCTCCACAACACCGTGCGTGGACCGGCCGGTGGCGGCTGCCGGATGTGGCCTTATGCCAGCTTCGGCGAAGCACTGACCGATGCCCTGCGCCTATCCCGGGGGATGACGTATAAAAATGCTCTGGCCGATGTCGCACTTGGCGGCGGTAAGTCGGTGATCATCGCCGATCCACGCACTGATAAAACCGAAGAATTGTTCACCGCCTTTGCCGGTTTCGTTGATGGGCTGGGTGGGCGCTATGTGACCGCCGAAGATGTCGGCATTACCGCCGCCGACATGGAGATCATGCGTCGCCGCACCCAATATGCTCTTGGCACCACCCAATCCGGCCTCGGCGATCCCTCCCCCTATACGGCACTCGGGGTCTTTACCGGCATTCGCGCTGCGGCACGGTTCAAATATGGCTCCGATGATCTAACCGGCCGGCGTGCCTGCGTACTCGGGCTTGGTGCGGTGGGCTACCGGGTGGCGGAATTTTTAGCCGCCGCCGGCGCAAAACTTGTCGTCGCTGACATCCGCGAACAAGCAGTGGAAAAAGCCGTCCGCGAACTGGGCGCTGAACCAATTACGCCAGGTGAAGCCCATCAGGCCGAAATTGATATCTTCGTGCCCTGCGCCCTGGGCGGTGGATTGAATGCCACGACAATCCCCAACATCCAGGCGACAATCATCGCTGGCGCGGCGAACAATCAATTGGCAACACCGCAAGACGACCATGCGTTGATGCATCGGGACATACTGTACGCCCCCGATTACGCCATCAATGCTGGCGGCGTGATTTCGATTGCCGATTATAAAATGGGCGACAGCGATGCGGCGGTCCGCGCTAAAATCGATCGGATCGGTGACACATTGACTGATATTTTCACCCAAGCCGCCGACGACGGCCAGCCCACGGGCATGATTGCCGACCGTCTGGCGCGCCAACGTTTGGTACCGCTAGCCTAATTTTTCTCGTCCCAGTCGGTTCCCTGCCGCTTCTGGAACCAGTCGACCATGTAATCAACAAAAGCGCGCACCTTGCCTGAGAGATGGCGCCGGTGCGGATAAACGGCAAAGATGCCCTGGTCGTTGGGCTCATAAGCATCCAGAACCGTCACCAACCTGCCGGCTTCTAAATCTTCACGTACCAAAGCGTGCGGCGTTCGCACGAAACCCAAACCGGCCAGCGTCGCGACCCGGGCGGCGGCCGGGCTGTTGACCTCAAGACGGCCGGACACGACAACGTTTTGGACTTGATTGCCCATTTTGAAAGTCCAGCGACTACGGTTTCGGGCATTCGTGTCGACGATACACGGCAATTCAGATAGTGCGCTTGGATCGGTTGGCGCCCCGTGGGCCTTGATCACATCAGGGTGGGCGCAAAGCACAATGCGGAAATTGGCAAGCTTGCGGGCAATCATGCTGGAATCGGCCAGGCTAGCAATGCGAATGGCCACATCGAAGCCTTCCTCCACCAGGTCGGCAAATCGGTCCTCCAGATGTAAATCCAGGTCGATTTCGCGATAGGTCGTCATGAAATCGGCAAACGCGAGCGCCAGTTCGCCGTCACCAAATGAGCGCGGCGCCGCCACTTTCAAACGGCCGCGCGGCTCCTGGTGATTATCCGATACGGCCGATTGCAGATCATCGAACTGCTGCACAATATTGCCGGCTTCCTGGTAATAGACCTGGCCGGCTTCCGTCAGCGATAGTTGCCGGGTCGTCCGGTTAAGCAGCCGGACACCCAGATCGTCTTCCAGTTCGCGGACATACTTGGAAATCAGCGCCTTCGACCGCCCGGTATCGCGCGCGGCGGCGGAAAACCCGCCTGAATCAACCACCTGCATAAAAGCCCGCATGCGGGTCAGTGAGTCCATCGCCCCTCCTTGCGCCAGCCGGGTTCCAAGCCGGACGGCGGGATGTTGCCTCAGGCCTGATTGGCCATGATCCGCTCCGCCAGAGCGATCAGCGCCCGGTCGCGGCCGGCGGGTGCGATCAATGAAATACCGAACGGGCATCCCTCGACTGATCCGAGCGGAATAGTAATCTGTGGCAGGCCAGTCAGCCCGGAAATACACAAGATTGAAAGGGCGCGATTTCTAAAATCATCCAGCCATTCAAATGACACATCGACTTTCGGCGCGATGCTGGGAACGGTCGGCAGGACCAGAACCCGATCGCCCTCAAGCATGTCCTGGACGCGATCCTGAATATCGTGGCGATGGCTTTTGGCAGCGTTAAATTCTTCGCCCGATATTTTCGAACCCCATTCAAACCGATCCTTCACCCCCGGGCCCAGATCCGGAGAAGCCGATGTAATCCAGTCGCCATGCTCCGCCCAGGCTTCATAGCCCTGATGGCGGCGGAAGGACCAAAACCAATTATCCAATCCGTCCGGCGCGATGGTGACCGGTTCAGCTGATCCGATGACATCGCAAACTTGACGGACCATGTCATCAAAGACAGCATGTTCAGCATCCCCGGATAATCGATCGACAGCATCGGTCACCAGCAGCGGCCGGCCGAGATCGGCGCCTGGCTCTTCGTAGTGACCTAGCAACACGCTGCCGACAGCCTTGTAGGTGGCCATGTCGCGGGCAAACCATCCGAAAGTATCGAACGACGACGCCAGCGGCATCGTCCCGTCCAACGAAATCCGCCCCCAGGTAGTCCGCAAACCGATCAGGCCGCAGTAAGACGCCGGCGCCCGCACCGAACCGCCGGTATCGGATCCGGTGGCGATGTCGACCAGACCGGCGGCCACCGCCGCCGCCGAACCACACGAAGATCCACCCGGGATACGCCCCGGTGCGCGGATGTTGATCGGCATGCCGTAATGGGCGTTTTGACCGTTTAGGGAAAATGCCAGTTCATCGGTGATGGTCTTGCCGGCACATTCCGCCCCGGCATCCAATAGCGCCTGCACGGCCGGCGCTGTCGCGGTTGCCGGCTCAGCGGTTTCCAGCCAGGTCGGATTACCACGGCCGGTGGTGTAGCCGGCGACATCATAGATATCTTTGACGCCCAGTGTGAGCCCGGCAAGCCGTCCGGCCGGTGCATGCGCCACTTCGACCGGCGCGTAATTCATAAATGCATTAATGTCATTGCCAGCCGGCATGGTATCCCCCTAATCCGAACGATCGATAACTGCTTATGCGACCGTAATCGAGCCAACATACAGCAATGACAGCGCAATTCGACCAACAATTATCAGCTTGGTGAGCCGGGGGTTTCTTCCGGCGGGCGGGCCATTTTTCGGCGTACCGTACGCACCGAGCCGCGGCCGAGCAATGCCAGCACGAGACCCAGGCCAAAGCCGGCGCCGGCATGGATGGCGCCTTCCATGGTGACCGGAACCGCCGGTTGATAATCGCCCCAAGTGGTTTGCGCGATATCGGATTCTAGATCCTTGAAAAAAGTCCCAAGCCGCGCCACGGGGCCGGCCTCATCAAGTGATTTTTTTAGGGAACTGAGCCGCTCGTAACGATCAATGGTGCCGACAACGCTGACCCCGCGCAGGCCCAAGAATCCGTTCTCTGAATTGCGGTATTCTTCAACCGCCTGCTTGCGCGACAGGCCGGACGACGCCGCATCGGCGTCAAACTGGGTGACGAAGGACGTCAATTCATCCACCGCGCCGCCCAGGCGCTGACTATATTGCTGCACAAATTCAGGAAACTGCGATGTCACCACCGCCGAACTTCCGGCTATTACCAAAGCAACCAATCGGCCAATCATTTGTCTTCCAAATCCAAGTGCCCCTGGGGATGTCCCAGATGGCTAAAAAACAACAATAACGTCGAATCACGGCGATAGTTTAGCAAATTCGCTGTTTTCTTGGGTCTGCTGAGCCCCTTTCGGCTCATATGCCAAAGTGTCAGTCGTCTTTCGGCCGCCAGCGTTTCAACAACGCCGCATTAGTGACGACCGAAACCGAACTGAACGCCATGGCGGCGCCGGCAATGGCCGGAGACAGGAAGCCCAGGGCGGCAAGCGGTATGCCGACGACGTTATAGAAAAACGCCCAAAACAAATTCTGGCGTATTTTGGCAACCGTTCTACTGGATACCGAAAGCGCTGCCGCCACCAGACCGGGGTTGGGGCGCATCAAGGTAATGCCGGCGGTTTCCAGCGCCACATCGGCGCCCGTACCAATCGCAATGCCGATATCGGCGGTGGCCAATGCCGGTGCGTCATTGACCCCGTCGCCAACCATGGCGACGATCCGGCCCTGGCCCTGCAGATCCTTCAAGGCTGTGCTTTTCTGATTGGGCAACAGCGGGCCGCGCCATTCCGACAGACCTATTTCGTCAGAGACCTGTTCGGCCACTTGCGCCGCATCACCGGTCAGCATGACCGTTGTAATGCCGCGTTCCGTCAATCTGGCGACCGCCTGGCGGGCATCTGGCCGGATCGGATCGGCAAGGGCAATCAGACCCAATACTTGGTCGTCACGAGCGATATGAACGGCGGTTTTTGCCTGACCCTGGAGGTTTGCTAAATCTGCTTCAGCCGGCGAAGCATCAATGTCGAGTTCGCTCATCAGTGCGGCGTTGCCGATGGCAATCCGTTGACCATCGATGGTTGCCGTCACGCCCTTGCCAGTGTGGCTTTTAAACTGCGTTGACGGCTCTAACACCAACTGCTTTTCAGCCGCTGCCTCAACCATGGCATGGGCCAGCGGATGTTCTGAAACCGATTGCACCGAAGCGGCCAGCCGCAAAATATCGTCTGCCTGGCCCTCTAATGGGACAATATCGACCACCTTCGGCCGGCCCTCCGTCAAGGTGCCGGTCTTATCGAAGACTACCGTGTTCACCCGATGAGCAATTTCCAAAGCTTCGATATCCTTGACCAAAATACCTGCCTTTGCAGCAGCGCCGGTGCCGGCGACCAAAGCTGTTGGTGTTGCCAAACCAAGGGCGCACGGACAGGCGATCACCAATACCGAAACGGCAGCGACCAGAGCCTGTTCAAAGTCGCCAACGATCACCATCCATCCGGCGAAAGTTAAAACCGCCAACACGATGACCACCGGCACAAAAATGGCGCTGACCTTATCGACCAGGCGCTGGATTGGCGCCTTGCCGCTCTGCGCCTGTTCCACCATGCGCACGATGCGCGACAGTGTCGTATCTTCGCCGACTGCGGCAACATCGATTTCCAGCGCACCGCCGCCATTGATCGTTCCGGCGGTGACTTTGTCACCAGGATGTTTGGCGACCGGCATGCTTTCGCCCGTCAGTAGCGCTTCATCCATATCGCTGTCGCCGGTCCAAACCACACCGTCTACTGGTACACGCCCACCGGGCCGAACCAAGACCCGGTCGCCCGGCATCAAAGCTTCAACGGCGACTTCGGTGGCAACACCATCGACTAGTTTTTCCGCCTTGTCAGGCCGTAACGCCATTAATGACCGAATAGCCGCTGTCGTGCCGCGCTTGGCACGGGTTTCCAGGTATTTGCCAAACAGCACCAGGGTCAAGATCACTACTGCGGCTTCAAAATAGAGCCCGCCGGCAGCGCCCGTCCCGAGACTGATGGCCAGATAAAGTGAATAGAAAAACGCCGCCGATGTTCCAAGCGCCACCAGCACATCCATATTGGCGCCACCGCCACGCAAGGATTTGAAGGCCCCGGCATAAAACCGGCCGCCGACAATGATTTGCACCGGCAGGGCCAGAGCGACCTCCGCCCAAACCGGCATATGCCAACCCAGACCAAGCCACATGGCGACCATCTGCACCAAGAACGGCGCGCTGAACAGGGCGGCAAATATCAGCAGCCATCTGGTCCGCCGCTCCTCGCCGACCCGATTGGCTTCCGCTTCTTCCGCCTGGGCACGGCGCAACGCCGCATCCGCTGATCGCGGGATCGCCTCGTAGCCAGCCTTGGCCACGATGGCGACCAGATCATCCGCCGTGACGCCATCGGTTCCGGTCACGTCAGCACGCTCGAGCGCCAGGTTGACCGTTGCCGCGCGCACGCCATCAGCATTGTTCAACGCCCGCTCGACGCTGGCGGCACAGCCGGAACAGGTCATGCCGCGAACATCCAGTACGATCGGTTTTAGATTTAGCATTTCGGCGGAGTGTAACGGAGCTTCTGCGAGCACCATAGCGGTCATCCCATAGATCAAAGGCGCCTGATCATCAGGCCAGTAGCGTTGATATAAGGTTTCCAGTCACGGGAAGGTCAATGGATTCAGGTGCGGCAAAGTTGCCGCGAAATCAGCGGTGACGGCCGGATATGGCTGCGCCCAAAAATTATCGCCGGGAAATGCCTGAGGCTGTGAAGGCTCTCGGCCTATTCCGCCGGCGCCGGTTTTAGTCGGCTGGTGCGCAATTCACCACTGTCTTCCAGGATCGGATAGGCCGACGTGGTCAAATGTGAATTGATGTGGCGCAGGTCGCGTAGGATATCGAGCCCCAGGGCGCTCTGGTCGCTGGTCAGCGCCTCGCCATCCTGCAGTTTTTGGTGCATGGCTTCCACCGAGCTGCGCTCCATTTGGCGCAGAGCGAATTTTTGTTCCATCAACCGCCGCGCAGCCTGCTTGTCGTTGGTTAGAAACACAGACAGCGACAGCCGCAAATTTTCTTCCACCAACTGAAACACCTGCAAGAGGCGGTTTTGTTCTTCGTCTTTTAAAACGACGCCGGCCTTTGTTGCGCTGCGCACAGTTTCGGCCAAGCTCAAACTGATGATGTCGCCCACATGTTCCAGATGGGTGGTGAAATTCATGATGTCCATGCAGCGGCGGCTATCGGATCGGCTTTGCATTTCGCCGTCAATGTCGGCCAGGTATGACTTGATCGCCCGGTAATAGTCGTCGACCACATCGTCTTTTTGAATAACGGCTTTCGATAAAACCGTATCCCGGTCGACCAGCGCCTGGCGCGCCTCGCGCAGCATTTCATCCAGCACATCGCCCATCCGGACAACTTCTAGGGTAGCGTTTGAAAGCGCAATTGCCGGCTGATCGAGAACTGACCGGTCGAGGTTAACCGGGCTTGGATCACGGGATGATTCCAAAGCTGGGATGGGCAGCAACCGTTCCGTCAAACGGCTCATGAGATCAATCAGCGGCAGGCAGATCAACGCCATGACGATGTTAAAGCCGAGATGGAAATTGACCACCTGACGCGCCGGCGCAGCCTCTATTAATGGCAGCCACTGAACAATTTGGCCAACAAAGAACGCCGCCACGATCACCCCGGCAAAGCGAAACAACAAATTACCAACAGCAGGTCGCCGCGCCACCGGGCCCGAAGCCATGGTCGCCGTCAATGGCGGCAGGCCGGCACCGGCATTGGCGCCGAGCACCAACAAGACCGCCGTGTCCATCGATAAGATTCCGCTGGCGGTCAATGAGGCAATCAACAACACCATCGCCAGGCTTGAATGAGCCAACCAAGTCAGCCCCAGGCCGACCAGCACGGCGATCACTGGCTCCCCTGATAAGGCCGCCAAGACAAATTGCGCGCCCGATGAGGTTCGCAAAGGTTCCGTTGATTGCACGATCAACGCCAAGGCCAATAACATCAGCCCCAGCCCGAGACCGATGCGGCCCAGGTTGCGCATGCGGCGATCGTTAATAGCGAAGAACATCGCCATACCGGCAAAAATCAGGATCGGCGACAATACCGACAGATCAAAACTGAGCACCTGTGCCACCAGCGCTGTGCCGACGTCAGCACCCAACAACACCGCCAATGCGGCAGCCGTTGCCACCAGGTTGCGCGCCGCCAGTGAGGTGGTCAATAAGGCCGTGGCCGTGCTGCTTTGCAAGGCAACGGTGATGCTCAGTCCGGTAATGAAGGCCCGAAGGCGATTTCGAAATCCACGCTCCAGCACCCCGACCAGGCGATTGCCCAGCATCCGGGTCATGCCGGTTCGCACCATGCGCAAGCCCCACAACAGCAGGGCCACTCCGCCAAGCAGATTGATCAGTACGACCGTTCCGTTCAAACCTTGCCCGTCCTTTCGTCTTATCCCTGCGAATTTGCTCGCATTATTTTGGTTGGCCGTTGGTCAGCCACGACAATTGGATTTGGTGTTGAACTGGTAATGCGAATCAAAAAACGCACACAGTGCGTTTCTATCACCGTTTTGCGCCACTTGGCAATAAAGCTGACCAATGGGGCAATATCACGTCAGCGGCGATCACCGCCTTAATCCGGCGCGGACGGAAACTGTTCTGCCCGTCCGCGCCAGCCGTTATTACTCGTCTTTACGGTTTTTCGCCGCGCGCCAACCGGGCATTGACGTCGTCAATCACTGCCGGCAGTTCTGACGGCACATCGATGACATAATGGGCACCGGTTTTGGTCAACAGATCCCGTGAATGAGCCAGCCGCCGGGCAATGTCAGCCTCGGAAGCCGCATTTGCTTCTTCCATGGTGTCGAAATCCATGTAGTTGGAATAACGGGCAATGCCGACACCCCAACACCCGGCCTCAAGCGCCTCGCCGACACCTGACGTCGTATCATCGACTTTGACAACCGATTGGATCGGCGAAATGTCGAGCAGGTCGAGATTGCGATAGACCATGAACGGCTTCGGCCGCGCCCCGTGGATCACTTCGTCGCCGGCTACCGTGGCGTCCGGGCTGAAGCCCTGCTTGATAGCATCTTCCAATAAGATATCGACCATGGAGCGGGTGAACCCGGTGGAAACACCGATCTTGATGCCATCGGCCTGGAACTTCTGAGTGATCTCCGCCACATTCGGCAACAGGCCGGTATATTTGCGCAGGCAATCAAGCTGCATCGGCACAAAATCAGCAAACATTGCATCAACGTCGGCCTGGGTCGGTTCAGATCCCTTGATCTTCGTCCAACGGTCGCGGATCACGGGATCTTCAGTCAAAGCCTTGATGTGCAGGTCTTTACGCAGGCCCATGGGTCCGCGGGCTTCCTGCATGCTGATTTCCACGCCGTGCTTTGTAAACACCTCGACGAAAACCACTGCCGGGGCGATCACATAGGCGTCCGCCGTCGTGCCGCTCCAATCCAGGATCAGTCCTTTGACCTTGCCCTGGTACGTTCTGTTGTAAACATAATCTCCACGCATCTTGCCGAATTCTCCAATTATTCATTGCGTTGTGGTTCTGGCACCGCCGCTGGCGGGGCCGCGTTTGGTGATACTTATTTCCCGGCCCTAGATCGCCCGTTGGCGCAGGCCGGCATCAAGATTTGATATGCCCATGGCGGCGCATGCCGCACCGACGGCTTCGACGACGTTGGTCATGACCTGGGCGTCGAGTTGACCGATACAGCCGATGCGGAAACTTGGCGCCTCGGTCAGTTTGCCGGGATATATGACAAACCCCTGCGCTTTGATTTCTTCATAAAACCGGGTGAAATCGAACGCCGGGTGATCAGGGCTGAAAAACGTCACGATGATCGGCGACAGCCATTCATCTTCAAGCAACGTCTGAAAACCCAGCGCCCGCATGCCGGTAACCAGCACATCACGGTTGCGGCTGTAGCGTGCCAAACGGCCGGGCGCGCCGCCTTCTTCATCAAGTTGTTGTAGCGCGGCATGAAAAGCGACGACTGCATGGGTCGGCGGTGTAAACCGCCATTGGCCGGTGCGGTTCATGTAGGCCCACTGGTCGTGCACATCCAGGCTCAGCGAATGACTATTCCCCTTGGCCGCCTCCAGCGCTTCGATGCGGGCGATCACGAAACCAAAACCAGGCACGCCCTCAATGCATTTGTTGGCCGACGAGACCATGGCTAAAAACGGAATGTCGCGCACGCTCAATGGCAGGGCGCCAAAACCGCTCATGGAATCAACGATCAGTTCCCGCCCATGGCTGGCGACCACGTCGGCGATGCCTTTCAGCGGATTAAGAATGCCGGAACTGGTCTCGCAATGGATGGCGATCACATGGCTGATTTGTGGATCGGCCCGCAGAATGTCGTCGACTTCGCCGGGCATTGGCGGCAGGTAATCGCCTTTGTCGAGATCCACATGGGCCCGGCCGATATAATCAAGCGTCTTCGCCGCCCGCTGGCCATAGGCACCGTTCATCAGCACCAGTGTTTTGCTGTCCATTGGCAAAAAACTGCCCAAGGCCGCCTCAATGGCGAACGTGCCGCTACCCTGGATCGGCACGCAATCATGGCTTCCCGTGCCGTCACACAAGGCCAGCAAGCGGTGGCGAATATCCCGCGTAACACCGTTGAAATCACCATCCCATGAACCCCAATCGCGCAGCATTGCTTGCTTGGTCCGGGCCGACGTCGTCAGCGGCCCCGGCGTCAGCAAATAGGGCTCGCCCTGGGCCGGCGCGAGCAAAGGCTCCAACTGGTTTTTTGTCGATGGGGCTGGCGACAGGCTCATATCGGCGCACCGTTGTTAACAGGTGAATGTTCGGCCAATAGAAGATTTGCCAAAGAATAAGTCAAATCGTTATTTCAAATCGATGATATCGAAAATTATTATGTATTTTGCTGACTGATTTCCGTTTGGGCGCAATCCAGAAATGCCCGGATCAACCGTTGCTCGCTGCGCGCCGCAAGGCAGACGATGGTCTCATCCATGGCCTGGTCGCTGTCGGAAATTTCGATCAAATGCAGCCGCCCGTCGTAACCGAATTCCGGTTTCGAAACGATGCCGACGCCGATGCCGGCAGCGACAACTTCGCGGGCCGCCTCCCGGCCTTCGACTTCAATCGGCCGAACCGGGACCAATGTGCTGTCAGCAAAGGCTTGCTCAATTAACCGCCGGGTCACCGAGCCGCGCTCCCGCAGCACCAGGGTTTCACCGGCCAACTCAGCTAGCGTGATGGTGGTCTGCTTCGCCAGCCGATGGCCACTTTCCACGAACGCCACCAACCGATCGGTTCCAAGCTTGATTGCCAGAAACCGGGGATCATCAAGCGTATCGGCAAAAACGCCGATATCAGCCTCATAAGACAGCAGCCGCGCCGCCACCTTCTCGGAATTACCGATACCGATCGACAGCGTGATCCCTGGATAGGTGTCGCGGAACCGGCGCAGGATCTGGGTCACGTGGAAAGCTGAATCGGTCATGATTTTGAGCGCACCCGATTGCAACGCCTCGGCTTCGGCCAGATAAGAAACCGCTTCGGACTCCACCTGGAACAATCGATTGGTGATGTTGAGCAGATGGGCGCCGGTCGCCGTGATGCTGATTTTTCGCTTTCCCCGATTGAACAACACCACGCCAAAGGCGTCCTCCAGTTTGCGCACCTGGTCGGAAACCGCCGGCTGGGTCAGCCCCAACGATTGGGCACCACTGGAAAACCCGCCAGCCTTGGCCACCGCATGAAATGCCCGCAATTGCGTATAATACATCACCATTTCCTATAGATAGGTCGAAACTAGTAAGAAATAGCGATAATATGGATTCGGCTGGGTGATGACAATGGCAAGCAGATCTCAAGTCGCAATGCTGATCGACGCGGCGATAAAGGCGTGTCACAAAAGCGATCGTTTTTGCGACGGTCCCGTTTGTTCAGTTATGCGTCAACGAACGGCGGCTCTGAGCCGGTGTTGGCCTGTCGGCGTTGTCGCGATCTGAATAGGTATCCTCGGACTGAATGCGCACTTTAGACCGGCGGTTGTCGTCCAGGCTGATCGCTGTGCAACGCATTTGTCACATTGATAAAGTTCGCCACATTGATGTCGCGCCACTTCTCTAAATTATATCGTCGATTGCAATGAAGGCAGGTGCCGATATTCGTAGGAAGATCATATTCGGGCTTGAAAGCGATAATCATAACCGATCTAGTTGAAACGTCGCAAAATGATAGGCGATTACCAGCGACTCTTGAGACAGATATACTAGAGTCCCGACCCTAGGGTCCCGACCCTAGGAAATGTATTGAAGCTCAATTCCCAGTCCTGGATTTGAAAGGCCGGTGCATTGTTAAAGAAGCTGTTGTTTATTCCGCCAGTCCTGATTGGCGCAGCGGTGTTGTACTTTGCAGTGAGTGGTCGGCAGGCGCCCGATCACAGCCCTCCTCAGGAACGTGCCCGTGTTGTCAGGGTGATTACCGCAAAGCCAGTTGTGCTGGTGCCGCGTGTGACAGGGTTTGGCAGTGTTTCTCCTGCCAATATCTGGAGCGCCATTTCCCAGGTCTCCGGCATTGTTGTTTATGTGCATCCCGACCTCAAAAAGGGCAGCATTATCGAGGCCGGCGCGGTACTCGTGCGCATTTCACCTTCCGACTACAAACTGGCAATCAGCCAAGCCGAGGCCAACATACGATCGGCTGAGGCAAAACTCGCTGAACTGAAGATAACCGAGGCCAATGCGACCGATATTCTGGCAATTGAAAAAAATGGCCTGAAGTTACGCGAGCAACAATTGGCCCGAAAGCAAGATTTGTTGGAACGCGGTACTATTGCAAAGGCGGCGTTTGAGCTTGAACAACGGGACACTTTGGCGCAACGCAAAAAGGTGCAGGACGTCGAAAACTCCCTTCGGCTACTGCCGACCCAACGCTCCGTGCAGTCGGAACAAATCGCTGTCTACAAGTCACAACTGGCAGCCGCCAAACTCAATCTCAACCGCACAACCGTGCGGCTTCCCTTCGACGCCCGCATTGCTGAAGTCAATGTGGAAGTTGAGCAATTCGCTCAGGTCGGCAGCAAATTACTGATCGCCGATAGTGTCGATGTTTCGGAGGTGGAGGCCCATATTCCAATCTCCCAGTTCCGCGACATGTTATCGGCGGGAACCTCCGGAAGCCTACCGCGGGTCATCACGGCACAGACACTTGCTCAATTTGTCACGAAACTTGGCCTTGAGGCCACCGTGCGCCTGATTGCCGGTAAGGATACGTATGAGTGGCCGGCACGGTTCGCCCGGATTAGTGACACCGTCGATCCGAAAACCCGTACCATTGGTGCCATTGTGGCTGTCGACAAACCCTATTCGACCGCCGCACCTGGAGAGCACCCACCTCTCAGCAAGGGTATGTTTGTCGAAATCGAAATTCGAACAAACACCGGCGAAAATAAAATTGTTGTGCCGCGCTCGGCCATGCACGGAGACCGGATCTATGTCGTCAACGCCGACAACCGCCTTGAGGTTCGCGATGTTGTTGCCGGTCTGATCCAAGGAAATCTCGTGGTGATGGATTCCGGTCTCTCGCCAGGAGAGCGCGTCATAATCTCCGACCTCATCCCAGCAGTAAGCGGAATGCTGCTTAAAGCGCAGCTCGATCAAAAACAGCAAGCCCGGATCGCGGCCGAGGCGTCCGGCGGACCTGCACAACAATGATTGCCTATTTTTCTCGCCATCCGACGGCCGCCAATCTACTTATGTTGGCTTTCATCGTTGCCGGTCTCGCCGCCGCGCCGCAGTTACAGCGGGAAACATTTCCGCGCGTTGAACCTGACAGGGTCCAGATCACCGTCGCCAATCCTGGCGCCCGTGCCGAGGATGTGGAAGAGGCAATCTGCCAGCGCCTTGAAGATGCGGTCGATGGCATAGACAATGTTGCCGAAGTAACCTGCGAAGCGCGTGAAGGCCGTGGCATTGCCGTCGTGCTGATGACAGAGGGCAGCAATCTAGATCGCTTTACCACCGACATACGCACTGAAATTGACGCCATCAGCGATTTTCCTGATCAGGCGGAAGACCCAATCGTAAAACAACTGGGACGCACCGATTTTGTCGCCTCGGTTGCCGTCACAGGCGCTGTAAGCAAACCGGATCTCAAGGCATACGCTGAAGGCCTCAAGGATCGGATGCTGCGCCATGGCGGCATTCCGAAGATTGCAATCCAGGGATTTTCCGATCACCAGATCCGCATAGAACTAGCCGCCACAGCCATCCGGCAATACGGCGTAACCATTTCCGATGTTGCCCGCGCAATACAGCGCCAGAGCCTCACGCTACCGTCAGGCAGCATTCAGACCCGGGACCAGGATGTCCTGATCCGCTATGCCGACGAACGCAAAACACCCGACGATTTTCACGATGTGGTGGTGGTGGCAGCCAGCGGCGGCGGTCAAATTCGTCTTGGCGACATTGCAACCATCACCGACCGATTTGATGTGGACGAAGCCAAAGTGCTGTTCAATGGCAAACCGGCGGCCATTTTGAACATCACGAAAACCAAATCCGAAGACACGTTGGATGTTATTGGCGCGGTCAACGCCTTCCTGGAAATCGAACGCAAGACCGCGCCTAAAGCGATCGAGACGGTGGTCACCAATGATGTTTCCTCCATCGTCAGCGATCGATTGCAGCTGTTGCTTGTCAATGGCCTGCAGGGCCTGGCGTTGGTCCTGTTGGTATTGTGGCTGTTTTTTGGGTTCCGCTATGCCTTTTGGGTAGCGGCCGGCCTCCCGGTTTCCTTCCTTGGCGCGATAGTGCTCATGGTTGCAGCCGGCTACACCATCAACATGATGACGATGGTCGGGTTGCTGATCGTTATCGGCCTACTCATGGATGACGCCATCGTCATCGCTGAAAACGTTGCGACCAAACGCCAGCAGGGACTGGCGCCCACGGAGGCCGCCATTGAAGGCGCCAAGCAGGTGCTGCCCAGCGTTTTTGCCTCATTCGCAACGACCACCTGCATTTTCGGATCGCTGGCTTTCCTGAAGGGCGATATAGGTCAGATCCTTCGTGTAATTCCGGTTGTCATGTTGTTTGTTCTGATCGTTTCGCTGGCCGAGGCTTTTCTCATTCTGCCGCATCATCTGGGTCATGCGATGGGCAGCGCCAGTGAGAAACCAGGGTGGGTTCAAAATTGGGTTGATGTCGGCATCAAATGGCTGCGCCAACGCATTGTGGGTCCCGTTGCAGCAGCCGCGGTCACTTGGCGGTACTTAACTGCAGGTATCGCAATTGGCCTGATACTGCTGACCGCCAGCGCCGTCGCAAGCGGCCTGCTGAAATTCTCGGCGTTCCCCGAAATCGACGGCAATGTCATGGAAGCCAGAATATTGATGCCCCAGGGCACACCCCTGCAAAGAACGGAGCAGGTGGTCGACAAAGTGACAGCCTCCTTGACGCGCATCAACGAGAAGCTGAAGGCCGATCAGCCTGGCGGCGCGGACCTCATCGAGAAGGTCGTAGTAAAATTCAATGAGAACATTGATGCCGGTGAAACCGGCCCGCACGTGGCAACCGTCGTCGTCGATTTACTCGATTCTGAAACCAGAACAAGCCAAATTGATGACGTGATCGCGCTGTGGCGCACCGAGACCGGCGAAATAGCCGATGTAATTTCGGTGAAGTTTACCGAAACCCAGATTGGCCCTGCAGGCCTTGCATTTGACATACGATTGACCGGAGCCGATCTCGGTCAATTGAAGTCAGCGGCACTGGAACTGATCGAATGGTTGCGCGGTTATCAAGGGACCTCCAATCTTGATGACGATCTAAGGCCGGGCAAACCGGAGTTACGCATCAAACTGAAAGACGGTGCGTCGACGCTGGGGATCGACGCCAAACAGATTGCCGACCAACTGCGTGCCGCATTCTTTGGCACCAAGGTAAGTGAAATACAGCGCGGCCCGGAACCCTACGAAATTGATGTGCGGGTCGATTCCGGCGGTAAAGACAGTTTGGCCGACATTGATAACTTCACCATTTTGCAGCCCGACGGAAAATTCGTACCCCTGAGCGTTATTGCCGATGTGGAAACCGGCCGCGGCTATTCACGCATCAACAGGGTGGATGGCCAGCGCACCGTTACAGTCCAGGGCGATGTCGACGTCTCCGTCGCCAACGCCGATGAAATCCTCAGTGATACCCAAAAACGTTTCTTCCCTGATTTATCCGCACGCTATCCGGAAATTTCAGTATCGCTGCAGGGCCAGAATAAGGAAGCCAGCAAAACCCAGGCCTCCATGATGAGCGGATTTCTTTTGGGATTGATCGGTGTCTATTTGCTGTTGAGTTTTCAGTTCCGAAATTACCTGGAACCTTTGGTCGTCATGGTCACCATACCCTTTGCGCTCATCGGTGCCATCGGCGGACATATCGTAATGGGGCTGGATTTTACCATGCCAAGTATCCTCGGATTTATTGCCTTGGCCGGCGTGGTGGTCAACGATTCCATATTGTTGGTCAATTTCATCAAGCATTATCATGGCGATACAAAATCCGTTGCCCAAGCCGCGCCGCTCGCCAGCCAGGCCCGCTTCCGCGCGATTTTACTGACTTCCCTGACCACGGTCGCCGGATTGTTGCCGCTTCTGGCGGAAACCAGTTTGCAGGCGCAGATATTAACGCCACTCGTCACCAGCCTGGCATTCGGCCTGATGGCAACGACCGTGTTGGTGTTGTTTCTGGTACCTGCGATCTATTCCATAATGGATGATTTTGGATTGGCGAATATCGACTGAAACGCGAAATCGCCGGGCCTGCCAGATTACGTGGCAACATTTCCGCCTAGCCGACTATGACCGTTGCAAGCGCTACCGCGTTCGCCACGCCTGGGTGCGGCGCATGACGCCACGGGAGACGAACAGGTGCACCAGCCGGGCGCCGGCATTGGTGTAGAAGATCATCATGCCCATGGCCGCCGCCGGCGCTACGTCACCGGCATCATCCATGTTCAACACCGCCACTGAGGCCAGCGTCGTATCGGGAGAATATAAGAACACCACCGCCGATACGGTCGTCATAGCGTTGACGAACAGATAGATCGAAATATCCAGGATCGCAGGCAGGCAGACCGGCACGGTGACCCGTGAAAACAGTTTGTAAAATGGTTGCTTGAGCGACGAGGAAACGGATTCAAATTCCCGATCCATCTGCTTTAGCGCTGTCACCGCAGTCAAATGAGAAACCGTATAAAAGTGGGTGACAGTGCAAATGACCAGGATCGCCATTGTCCCGTAGACGCCGTTTAAGGGGTTGGCCGGGTCGTTGAAGAAGAAAATATAGGCCAGCCCCAGCACCATGCCCGGGATCGCCATGGGCAGCATGGCAAACAGCTGGAACAGGCCGCGCCCGAGGCCAAATCCGTTCGATTTTTCAACCATATAGGCGCCGGTAAAAACCGTCACCGTGCCAAAAAAAGCCGTCAATAGAGCGAGCCGGATGGAGTTGCGGTAGGATTCCCAGCCACCGCCATCCATGACGTCGAAATTGTAATTGGTCAGCCCCAGCGACAAATCGTAGGGCCAGAATTTGATCAACGCCGCATATTGGCAAACCCCCAGCAGGCCGAGGATAAACACGGCGATAATGCAACAGTAAGTCAGGCAGACCATATCGAACCGGCGGCTCTTCTTCGGCTCATAAGGCACTGACCGCGCTGAAAGCAACGCCACCTGTTTTTTCTGCATGTAGCGGTCGACAGCAAAGGCGATAGCGGCTGGAATCAACAATACAACAGAGACAACCGCACCCATTTCAAAATTCTGCTGGCCGATCACCTGCTTGTAGATATCGACCGCCAGCACATTGTATTGCCCGCCAATAACCTTCGGCAGGCCGAAATCGGTAATCACCAGATTGAAGACCACAAATGCCGCCGATATCAAACCGTATCGGGCACCGGGAACCGTTACCGTCCAAAAAGTGCGCCACGAGCTGGCCCGCAAGGATACCGCCGCCTCGTAAAGCCGGGCGTCAGAAATCGACAAGGCGGTGGTGATGATGATCAGCGCATGGGGGAATGTAAAAAACACCGAGCCAATGACGATCCCGATCGGGCCGTAAATGGAATTGCCCATCAGCAATTCCCGTATCATACCCTGATTGCCAAACAGGTAGACCAGGGCGATGCCCGGCAGCAGCGACGGCACCAGGATCGGCACCATGGCAATCATCCGGAAGGTGCCTTTGAGCGGCATCAGGCTGCGGTTGATGGCATAGGCAAAGCCGAAAGCCAGCGACACGGTGATGATCGTTGAAACGATGGCGATAAAAACCGAATTCTGGATAGAGCGGAACAGCGCTGGTGTTGAAAAATAGGTCCGGTAGTTGGCAAAACCCGTAGTCTTCATGGACCGCAAATTGACCCGGCGAAATTTGTTGGAGGTAAATTCATGCCACTCCAGATCGTCTATCAACTTCGAACCGACCAAGAACCGTGCACCGGGTTTTGTTCCACGTATCCGATACATGGTTTTGGCGCGAAAACTGAAGTCGGCAAAAAACCCCGTGACCGGCAGCCGCCCATCGGCACTGGTCGCCAGTTGATCCGGTGAAACAGCCTTGGTTTGCTCGTTCAAGGCCGCCGCGGTAACCGCCGGACCCCAGCCATCACCCTTATCGACTTGGAATTCAAAAGCCGTCAAATCGAACCGGGCGGTATCGAAGGACTTTGACAGCATGGCATATAGCGGCAGCGCCAGGGCGATGATCAGGTAAAGCCCGATCGCCACCATGAACGCCCGCATCATCCAATCGTCGCGGCTTAGTTTCGGCCGCGCTTTCGGCCCCCTCATGGCCGCATCGCCTTGTGTCAAATCAGCCATGACCGGCATCCGCCGCAAATGCCGTCACCCGATCCGGCGGCAATTCAACCTGGATCTCGGCGCCTGGCGCCAGCGACATTCGGCGCACGGCATTGATCGAAAAATCCGCCAGCAGCTCTTCAGAACCAAGCCCGCCGCCGGTCAATCTTGAGCGCCAGAATGAGCCGAGAAATTCCATATTGTCGATCTGGACAGCAAAGGTGTTGCCCGGGTCGGCGACGGGATCAGGCGCACCTGGCGAACGGGCGCCGGCGCCGTGGGGAACGATATCCTCCGGCCGAATGGTCACGACCGCATCGCTTCCAGTTGGCAATTCATGGGATCGGCAGGCAAGGACTTGATCACCAAGCCGCACCTGGCCGGCATCGACAACAGCGCCGCGCACTTGGTTCATGGCACCAATAAAATCAGCCACGAACAATGTTGCCGGTTCACGGTAGATTTCCGTCGGCGAACCAACCTGCTCGATCGAACCGTGGTTCATCACGACAATTCGGTCGGCCATGGTCAGGGCTTCTTCCTGGTCATGGGTCACCATGACCGTCGTCACGCCCAACCGCTGCTGCAGTTGCTTGACCTCATGGCGCAAATGCACCCGCACCTTGGCGTCGAGCGCTGAGAGCGGCTCATCGAGCAACAACAAGCCCGGCGACGTGGCGATTGCCCGCGCCAGAGCGATGCGCTGCTGCTGACCGCCGGATAATTGCGATGGATATTTCGTCCCTTGATCGGGCAGACCGACCAACTCCAACAATTCGCCGACCCGCGCCGTAATCGCCTTCCTGGAGCGTTTCTCGTTTTCCAGGCCATAGGCAACATTGCGCTCCACGGTCAGATTGGGAAACAACGCATAGGATTGAAAGACGATACCGAAATCACGTTCTGACGGCGGCAGATTTGAAATATCCTGGCCACCCTGCTCAATGGTGCCGCTGGATTGGTAATCAAGCCCGGCTATGGCCCGCAAGAAGGTCGTTTTGCCACAACCGGACGGCCCTAGAAAGCAAACGAATTCACCTTCGGTGACATCCAGCGAAATGTTGCGCAAGGCGACAAAATTACCGAAAGTTTTGGATAGATCGCGAACTTTGAGGTAGACGCTGGGATCCGGCATGGTCGAGGTCAAACGTTTCAAATGGGTCTAGAACGAAATGAGCAACCATTGTTTCGTGTATGGCCGGTCAGGTCAAAGTATGAAAAAGGCGGCCGGTTGAAAAACTCGGCCGCCTCGCTGTGATCAGCTGACGCGAAACGTCACTTGGGATCCGACTTGGAATCGTAGCGTTTCTGCCACTCCGCCAAAATCCGCTTGCGATTGTTTGCAGCGAATTCAAAGTCGTTCTTGATCATTTTTTCCAAGAGATTTGCTGGGAAATGCTCCACCGGTTTGGCGACACCAGGCATGGCGACAACGGCGTAGCCGGTATTGTACATTTCATTGGCTTTCTTGGTGATCGACCAATCGACCAGCTTTTTCGCGGCTTCCATTTTCTCGGTACCGCCAACGATGGCTGTTGCTTCCATGTCCCAGCCAACGCCCTCATCGGGAACGATGATTTCAAGCGGCGCGCCCTTGGCTTTTGATTTGGCACCACGGAAGGCAAACGACACACCGATCGGAATTTCGCCGGCAGCCGCCAGTTTGCACGGTTTGGAACCAGAATGGGTGTAGCGCGCGATGTTCTCGTGCAGCCCATCCATGAAACCCCAACCGCCTTCTTCGCCAAACATTTGCAGCCAGGACGACACATCAAGGAAGCCGGTGCCCGATGAATTCGGGTTCGGCATAATGACGTGGCCTTTATACATGGCGTTGGTCAGATCTTTCCATGTCTTCGGCGGCGTCAGACCGGCCTTGCCGGCTTCCACGGTATTATAGCAAACCGCGGCAACCCAAGCGTCCATGCCAACCCAAGCCGGCGGATTGTCGCCGTCGACAAATTTGCTGTCGAGCTTGTCGACGCCGGCCGGCGCGTAAGCTTCCAGCATGCCTTCTGATTTCAACAGCAGCAACGACGTCGCCGCCAAACCCCAGACCACGTCGGCCTGCGGATTGTTTTTTTCAGCCAGCAGCTTGGCGGTAATGATGCCGGTGGAATCGCGCACCCACTTGATCTTGATGTCGGGATGATCAGCGTTGAAGCTTTCCGCGTAACGCTTCAAGTCTTCCGCTTCAACTGCCGTATAGACGGTCAGTTCGGTATCAGCATGGGCCAATCCGGCGCTGGCACCCAAGCCGATAAGCGCCAATGCTACAGCGCTGGAAATAGTTTTGGTGAAGGGTCGTTTCATATCATTCCTCCCAGTTTCATTCGTCATTTGATTATGATTCATTTGTTCGTCGCGGTTCAGATTAGAGCTTTATTTCGCCATCACAACACTTGAGTAACAGCAACCGCCACGCCATCGTTTGTTCGTCTAGATGCACTCCCCGGCGATATTAGAGGGTCGGGGCAAGCATGAGTCAAATCGTTAAAACAGATGTTTTGGAAAACCGTGGCCGATAGGACAGTTTGCCGGGTCGCGCCAGCAAATTGGTTCATGGGCGGGCACCAACGATCGCCTTCTCAATCGTTTGCAGCGCACCATCCATCTGTGCCTCGCTGACCATCAACGGCGGCGTCAGCGTCAAAACGTTGCCCATGGTGATTTTGAACGACAACCCGTCATCCAGACACCGGTAAAACACCTCTTCGGCCAGATCATCGGCCGGTGCCTTGGTTTCCCGGTCGGTGACCAGATCCAGGCCAAGCAACAATCCACGCCCGCGCACATCACCGATTTCCGGCAGGCGGTTTTTCATCTCCGCCATCCGTTCAAGAGCAAATGCGCCCACCCGGGCGGCGTTTTCGACCAGGCCCTCGTTTTCAATAATTTCGATCGTCGTCAATGCGGCCCGCGCCATGACCGGGTTTTTTTCATGGGTGTAATGACCGATGGCGAAATCGCCGGCGACATCCAGATCCGCATGAGCCAAAACTGCGGCGATCGGTAAGATGCCGCCGCCGAGCGCCTTGCCCATGACCAACAGATCCGGTTCTACGTCGTCATGGTCACAAGCGAACATCCGGCCGGTCTTGCCCAGCCCTGTGGGAATTTCGTCGAAAATCAACAATGCCCCGTGATCGTGACAGGCCTCCCGCACCGCCTGCCAAAAACCCGGCGGCGGTAAATACGGCACCGCCCGGGCCGGCTCGGCGATCACGGCTGCAACGTCACCTTCTTTTTCTAAAACATAGCGGACAAAATTGGCGCAGGTCAGCCGGCATAGATCCAATTGCGGCGCGCCGTCATTGTCTGGGTAGCCATAAGGGCAGCGATAGCAGGCAAAGGGCGCCACATGCTCTGTACCCGGCAACAGCGGGCCGGTGACATGGGAACGGAATAGCTGCTCACCGCCAACGCTGGCGCCACCGAAGCCGGCTCCATGGAAGGAATCCCAGAAGGATACCGTCTTGAAGCGGCCGGTGGCGATGCGAGCGATCTTCAAAGCAATCTCAATCGCATCTGATCCGCCGGTGGCAAATAAGAGTTTCGACAAATTGCCCGGCGCGATGTCAACGATTTTGCTGGCCAAATCGACGGCGACCTGGTTGGTGAACCGCCGCGGCGCAAATGGCAGCGATTCCATCTGGTCGCTAATGGCTTGCTTTAATACCGGATGGCCGTAGCCGATATGATGGACGTTGTTACCGTGAAAATCGAGATAGCGCCGGCCCTGCAGATCCCAAAGGTAGGCGCCTTCGGCGCGGCTGACGGCCGAAAGGCACGGCGAGGAAACCGATTGATGCAGAAAATGTTCCGCGTCATCGGCCAATAATTTGTTTGTCGCCGCATCGTGGGTACGCGCCGCCCAATCGCGACGGCGCGGTGACGTATTGATCTCACCTTCCGACTGGTGGGGTTTCTGCTTTTCTAAATTGGCCATGTTCTACCCGCCATTGCCCGGCACCGGGCGAAAACCCATCATGAAAAACTGCTGGCGCGGGAGCCCTGGCCGCCATCGACGGTGACGATAGTGCCGCTGATATAGCCGGCCCTTTGCGACGCCAGGAAAACCACCATGTCGGCAACCTCGTCGACCTGGGCCGGACGGCCAAGGGGCATGTTGGCGGTCAGTTCCCGCCATCGGTTTTCGTCGCCAAGTTTAGTTTGCGCCGCGCCCTTCAGCAATCCGACCAGGCGCTCCGTCTCCACCGGCCCCGGACTGACTGCATTAACGCGAATACCATCTTCCAGGCTCATGGATCCGACTGCCCGGGTAAAGGCGTTCAATCCGGCATTGCCCGTGGTGCCGGCAACATAGTTGACGTCCCACCGTTCAGCTGCAAGTCCCGTAACATTGACGATAACGCCATTGCCGCGTGCTTTCATCGCCGCGTAGACCGCCCGGGTCATGTTGATGTAGCCGAAAACTTTCAGGTCCCAGGCATCGCGCCAGATGTCTTCGGTCACCGCCTGCAGGTCACCGCCGGGAATGGCGCCAGCATTATTGACCAGGATATCCGGTGTGCCGGCCGCTTCAAGCAATGTCTGAACGGCCTCACCTGAGCTTAGGTCGACGGGATGCACGTGGACGCTCGCGCCAGTTTCATCTTTGATCTGACCGGCGGCCGACGCCAAGTCTGCTACACCGCGCGCGGCAAGGTGAATGATGCACCCTTCTCGGGCTAACGCCAGGCCAACAGCACGACCGATGCCCCTCGATCCGCCAGTGACCAGCGCGACTTTATCTGTCAGGCCAAGATCCATTATTCCTCCCGATCCCCGGTTTGACCGGTGGCATCATTACTAGAATCGGACGAACCGTAATCGCAAACGCACCGCTGTGAAAGCCGTGCAATGAATTTCAGACACGCTCGCGGTGCATCATCATTTCTGGCGAATTGGTGATAATGATGATGATTATTTCCAATTTAGAATAAATCATCTGATGGAATCACCCGTTCCACTCTTTCAAAATGCGCGCTACAAACGATCCAACGATTGTTTGAATACCGACATGACGGGCGGGGAAATGCCATGGAGCCGATTTACGCGGTGATCTTTGAATGGGTCAGTTTGGCCGTGCGGTGGCTGCATATTGTCACCGGCATCGCCTGGATCGGCTCATCGTTTTATTTTATCGCCCTGGATCTGGGCCTGAAGCATCGCCCGGGTCTCGCCGAAGGCGTCACCGGCGAAGCCTGGCAGGTTCATGGTGGCGGCTTTTATCACTTGCAAAAATATATGGTCGCTCCGGCCTCCATGCCGGAGCATTTGACGTGGTTTAAATGGGAATCCTACATGACCTGGATTTCCGGCTTCGTCATGTTGTGCATCGTCTATTACCACGGCGCGGAACTGTTTTTGATCGACAATTCCGTCGCCGAGTTGAGCCCATTGACGGCAACGGCAATCGGTGTTGCCGGCCTGGCGCTCGGTTGGATCCTTTATGACTTGTTATGCCGTTCGCCGCTTGGCAACAACGCTGTCGTCTTGTTCATTATCGTCTTTGCCTACCTGATCTTGATGTCCTGGGGGTTCACCCAGGTGTTTTCCGGACGCGGCGCCTTTATCCATTCCGGCGCCGTCATTGCCACCATCATGACCGCCAACGTGTTCTTCATCATCATTCCCAATCAGAAGAAAGTCGTGGCGGCCCTGAAAGCCGGCGAGGAGCCGGCGGCGATCCTCGGCAAGCAGGCCAAACAGCGTTCAACCCACAACAACTATTTCACCCTGCCAGTGCTGTTCTTGATGTTATCGAACCATTATCCGCTGACCTTCGGGACCCAGTGGAACTGGCTGATTATTGCTCTTGTACTGGTGATGGGCGTCACCATCCGGCATTTCTTCAACACCATGCATGCAACAGAGAAAAAGCTCTGGTGGACCTGGGGTGTGACAGCGCTCTGCTTTGCCGCAATCATCTGGCTTTCCACCTTCCGTCCCGAATTCGCCGATGAAGACGCCTCCGCCCCGGCTGATACCAGCCCGGTGGTCGCCAGTTTCGATGATGTCCGCGATATCATCATCAGCCGCTGTTCCATGTGCCATGCCGCCGAACCCGGTTGGGACGGGATCACCACGGCGCCGAAAGGCATTGAGCTGGAAGAAGATGACGATATCCGGCGTTATGCCGGGCTGATTTATCACCAGTCGGTGCGCTCCAACGCCATGCCGCCTGGCAACATCACCGATCTGGAACCAGGCGAACGCCGGCAATTGGCCGCCTGGTTTGAAAACCGAACCAAGTAAACTGACGGGCATTGATGATGGCCACACGCGCGCTTCGCGGACGCTTGTTGGATTTTGCCGATGACCCGGCGGTCGCCGGCGATGGTGCTCACCGGTATATCGAAGACGGTTTGCTGATCATCGTCGACGGCAAGGTGACCGCCACCGGAACTGCCGCCGAGCTGTTGCCTGGCCTGGACCCTGGCACGGCGATCATCGATCACCATCCACACCTGATCCTGCCGGGCTTCATCGATACCCACATCCACTATCCGCAGACCCAGGTGATTGCCTCCTACGGCGCCCAGCTGCTCGATTGGCTCAACACCTACACCTTTGTCGAAGAACAAAAATTCGCCGATCCGGCGCATTCCGATTTGATCGCAGATTTTTTTCTCGATGAATTGCTGCGCAACGGCACGACGACGGCAGTGGTCTATTGCACCGTCCATCCGCAAAGCGCGGAGGCATTTTTTGTTCAATCGGCACGCCGCAACACCCGAATGATCGCCGGCAAGGTATTGATGGACCGCAACGCACCTGATGGTCTGCGCGATACCGCCGAGACCGGCTACCGCGACAGCAAGGCGTTGATCGAAAAATGGCACGGCAACGACCGCCAGCTTTATGCGGTAACGCCGCGCTTCGCCATCACCTCAACCGAAGCGCAGCTACAAGCCGCCGGTGCCTTAATGACCGAACACCCTGACGTATATTTGCAAACCCATTTGTCGGAAAACCGCCGCGAAATTGAGACCGTCAAAAAGCTCTTTCCTGACGCCCGCGACTATACCGATGTCTATGCCTGCCATGGCCTGCTGGGTCCAAAAAGCCTGTTCGGCCATTGCATTCATTTAAGCCCGCGCGAACGCCAGGCATTGTCTGAATCCGGCTCCGTCGCCGCCTTCTGTCCGACGTCAAACTTGTTCATCGGTTCCGGCCTGTTCGACATGGCGGCGCTAACGGCGGGCGATCATCCAGTCCAGGTATCGCTGGCGACCGATGTCGGCGGCGGCACCAGCTACTCCATGCTGCAAACGGCGGCGGAAGCCTACAAGGTGCTGCAACTAGGCGGCCAAAACCTGCCGGCGCTCAATGCCTTTTATCTGATGACCAGGGGCAACGCCCGCACGCTGAGCCTTGAAGGAACGATCGGCAGTTTTGATCCTGGCGCGGAAGCAGATGTAGTGGTGCTGGACGCTTCGGCAACCGCCGCCATGGCCCACCGCATGCAAACCGTACAAACGTTGGATGAGGAACTGTTTGTCCTAATGACCATGGGCGACGACCGCGCCGTGGCCGCCACCTACGTCATGGGCGAGCTGATGACCGCCGGCTGAAACAACGCCGGCCGGTCAATCGTTCACGCGTCCTATTGCGCCGCGACTTTAAAAGCCCCGGCATAGTCTCCATAGCCTTCCGCCTTCAAGTCTTCCGCCGGAATAAACCGCAAGGATGCGGAGTTGATGCAGTAGCGCAGGCCGGTTGGCTTCGGGCCGTCCTTGAAGACATGGCCCAGATGCGAATCGGCAAACCGGCTACGTACTTCCGTGCGCGCCACAAAGATTTTGTAGTCGGTCTTTGTCTTCACCGCTGCTGACATGATCGGCTTTGTAAAGCTTGGCCAGCCGGTACCGGACTTGAACTTATCCTTGGAAGAAAACAGCGGCTCGCCGCTGACAATATCCACATAAACACCGTCGCGTTTTTCATCCCAATAGGCGTTGTTAAAGGGCCGCTCGGTGCCTTCTTCCTGTGTGACTTGATACTGCAAGGCGGTTAGCCGCGCCCGCAATTCCGTCTCGTCCGGCCGCTCATAGCGGCTTTGTTTCTGGCCGAACTGGCCATAGTCGATTTCCAGGTCGGCACCCCAGGCGGCATTGACGAATTCGAGGCGACCGGAGCCATTGGTGTAGAAATTGTAGCGGATCGGATTTTTCTTCGAATAATCCTGGTGGTAATCCTCCGCCTCATGGAACGATTTGAACGCGGTGATCTCAGTGGTGATCGGCTTGGAGAAACGTTTTGAGTCGCTCAACGCCTTACGGGAGGCTTCGGCGGCTAATTTCTGACATTCATCATGATAGAAAATCGCCGGGCGATATTGCCGGCCACGGTCGACAAACTGGCCGTTGGAATCCGTCGGATCCATGTTGCGCCAGAACGCCTGGAGCAATCCTTCATAAGAGATAATGTTCGCGTCGAAAAAAACCTGCACACTTTCCGTATGCCCGGTCTGACCGGAAGCGACCTGACGATAGGTCGGGTTCGGTTCATCACCGCCACTATAACCGGAGACTGCGGCGACAACGCCGGGGACTTTTTCGAAGCCATGCTCCACACACCAAAAACAGCCGCCGGCGAACGTCGCCACGGAATAGGTGCTCAGCTCGGTTTTAGTTTCAGCAGCAGATGGGGAAATGCCAGAGTTTCCGGCCAGTAGAAACCACCCGCCCATGACGGCAACGAGGGCGGCGACAATGATCAGCGTTTTCTTCATGTGTCCAAATCCAGTGTTTGCGTGTCTGACGGCTAAATCACCAAACAATTCAGGCAATACAACAACATCACCGGTCACGATTGATCACGAATGGGTCAGGCCCTCGTCAATGATTGCTCAATGACCTAAACCACCACGATCGGAAAACGATTGTCCGCCTTCAGCGTTTCCAGCGCAATTGAGGACCGCACCCGGTCCACCGTGTCGTGGGGCAGGATGTGATCGTTGATGAGTTCGGCCAGACCGGCCAGATCGGCAACGGCGACCTTAAGCAGGTAATCCATATCGCCGGTCAGCGCATGGGCCTCTTGGACCGCACCGAGACCGGCGATCATCGACGTAAATCGCCGGGAATTGTCCGGCCCGTGGGTGGCGAGCGTCACATTGATGAAGGCGGTGATGGCAAAACCGAGCCGTCCGGCGGCCAGTTCGGCGCGATAGCCGGTAATCGTACCATCCGCCTCTAGCCGCGCCCGGCGGCGCGAGCATTGCGACGGGGACAGGTGCACTTTGTCGGCCAATTGCTGATTGGTCAGACTGCCATCACCCTGTAAAGCTGCAAGTAAGCGAAGGTCATAACGATCATAATCGTCTATTTCTTGCATAAAACTCACTTTCAATGCATGTTTCATGCATTTTATATCTCAAATAATTTGAATTTGCACCCCCTTTGCGGCGCCTATGAACGATACTGCGATCAACAAAACAGTTTATCCCGTTTTTCAAGGAGATCAGACCATGGGCCCGTTTCCTCACGACGCAATACCGGCCGCCATCGACGACGTTAATCCGATGGGGACCGACGGATTGGAATTCATTGAATTTGCTCATTCTGACCCCGGTCAGTTGGTCGATCTCTTCACCAAGCTGGGGTTTGTCAGCGTCGCCAAACACCGTTCCAAGAACGTCACCTTGTGGCGCCAAGGCCATATCAACCTGATCTTGAATGCCGAACCGCAATGCTTCGCCCGGCAATTCGCCGACAAACACGGCCCTTGCGCTTGCGCCATGGCCTTTCGGGTGGTTGACGCGCAATTTGCCTATAATCGGGCGATCGAACTGGGCGCCAAACCGGTCGACGCCGTCGTCGGCCCGATGGAACTCAATATACCGGCCATTGAAGGCATCGGCGGCAGCTTGATTTATTTTGTCGATCGCTATGGCGATAAAGGCTCCATCTACGACGTCGATTTCATCTGGAACGATGTCGCCGACCCGCGCCCGCAAGGTTTCGGTTTCTACTACTTCGATCACCTGACCCACAACGTTAATCGCGGCAACATGGATCTGTGGTCGGACTGGTACACCAAGCTCTTCAACTTCCGCGAAATTCGTTATTTTGACATTGAAGGCAAACTCACCGGACTGTTTTCACGCGCCATGACCAGCCCGTGCGGCAAGATCCGCATTCCGATCAATGAATCGGCCGACGACAAAAGCCAGATTGAGGAATATCTGCGCGATTACAAAGGCGAAGGCATTCAGCATGTAGCCTTCGGCACCGACGATATTTATGTCTCCGCTGATAAGCTCCACAACGCCAGCCTGGAATTCATGCCGGCGCCGCCCGCCACCTATTACGATGATTGCGGCTGCCGCGTCCCCGGCCACGAAGAGCCGGTCGAGAAGATGAAAAAGCACGGCATTCTGATCGATGGCGAGGGCGTCGTTGACGGTGGTGAAACCAAGGTGCTGCTGCAGATTTTCTCAAAGACCGTCATTGGCCCGATCTTCTTTGAATTCATCCAGCGCAAGGGTGACGACGGTTTTGGCGAGGGTAATTTCCGGGCGTTGTTTGAATCCATCGAACGCGACCAGATCCAACGCGGCGTCATCGGCGCCGACGCGGCGGAATAGGTCGGATACTAATCGTCAAAAAAATTGATCGGCCGCCTCAAACCAGACCGCGGCCGATCAGAACAACCGAGGCGACAGTACAGATAGCCAGGATGACGAGGCGGATATGGGCATCGGAAAACCGGTCGAGCTGGCCGGCAAGCGCCAATCCGATCGCCATGGCCGGGTAAAAGCAGGCGGCAACAATAACATGCCGCATGCTCATAAAGCCGCCAATTGTGAGCACGATAATCGACATTAAAGTGCCGATGGCGAAAAAGGCATTCAGCATGGCGCGGATGTCTTTTGCCGCGCTGCGCTGATAGACCAGCCCCATCGGCGGCCCACCGATGCCGACCATGGCCGACATCAGCCCGGATAAATATCCGGCCGCAATCAAGTTTCCAGGCGTCGGCCGGATGTGCCACTGAAAACCGGTAATGGCGACGGCGAAGAGCACCAGAAAACCGAAAACCACCGAAACCGTGGCCCGTTCATCAGCAACATAGGCGAGGATAATCACACCGCATATGATGCCAACAAAGCGGGTGGCGATCGGCAGCGGAATTTGCGTCCAGTTGATATTATCGCGCACCCGCCAGGTGGCCATAGCGGCGGTGGATATGCCGATCAGCAACACCGCAGATGGCACCAGCATCGGATCAATCAGAGCAAATACTGGCGACACCAACAGGCCGAAGCCCAGTCCCGCCGAACTTTGAAAGGCAGCCCCCAGAGCGACGGCCACGAAGCCGGCGGCAAAGGCCCACCACATCATATCGATGACCGGGATCATACCGCTAACCATTGGCCCAAACTCTTATCGCCTGACCGCTGCCATAAGCGACAGTCAGTCTTCGGGCCAACGGCCAAATTGCCAATGAAATCCGGCTATCCCCCAGGTCGCGTACGCATGTTTTCCGGCAGGTACGTGGCGATTTCAGGAAAGATAATCAACACGAAAACCATCAACACCATGATCAAAAACATCGGCATCGCCGCCCGGGCGATATAGTTCATTTCGTGCGGTGTCATCCCCTGCAACACGAACAAGTTGAAGCCGATCGGCGGCGTGATTTGCGCCATTTCAACGACCACGACAATGAAGATGCCAAACCAGATGAGGTCAATACCAGCGTCACGGATCATCGGTTCGACCACCGCCATGGTCAACACGACGGAGGAAATCCCGTCCAGGAAACAACCGATGACAATGTAGAACACCATCAACGCCATGAGCAGCTCAAACCGCGACAAATGCAGTGACGCAATCCATTCCGCCAGCGATCGCGGCAGGCCGGTAAAACCCATCGACAGGGACAAGAATGCGGCGCCAGCCAGGATCAATGCGATCATTGCCGATGTCCGCGTCGCCCCCATCAGGCTTTCGGTAAAGGTTTTAAACGACAGCGACCCCTGGCCGGCGGCCAAGATGAGTGCCCCGATGACGCCGAAGGAGGCGGCTTCGGTAGCCGTGGCAAAACCTAAATACATCGAGCCGATCACCAGTGTCACAAGCAGGATCACCGGGATCAGGAACCGCGCTTCCTTGACTTTTTCAACAAAAGTCCGCTTCGGTTCAGGCGGCGGCACTTCATCTTTCTTGAAGACCGACCACAAGGCTACGTAGCCCATGAACATGCCGGCCAACACCAGGCCGGGCAAGATGCCGGCGATGAACAGCTTGGAAATCGATTCATTGATGGTCACGCCGTAGACGATCAACGTCAACGACGGCGGAATCATCAGACCCAGTGTCGCGGCGCCGGCCAACGTGCCGATGATCATCCGCTCAGGATAGCCGCGCTTGCGCAATTCCGGGATCGACATCTTGCCGACCGTCGTCAGCGTCGCCGCTGATGACCCCGACACGGCGGCAAAAATCGTGCAGCCAACGATATTGGTGTGCAGTAAACGGCCTGGCAAATTGGCCATCCATGGCGCCAGACCGCGGAACATATCTTCCGATAATCGCGTTCGATAAAGGATCTCCCCCATCCAGATGAACAGCGGCAACGCCGTCAACGTCCATGATGACGAGGTCGTCCAAATGGTGGTGATCATGGCGTCGCCGGCCGGCCGGGAGGTAAACAGCTCCATGCCGACAAAGGCCACGCCCATCAGCGCCAGGCCAACCCAGACACCGGTGCCTAAAAGCAAAAACAGGACGAACAGAAAGATCGCCATGAGTTGAAAATGTTCCATGACATCCCCCTATTCAGAATGATGATCTTCGATGGCCGTGGATTCAATACCGTGGTCACCGGAGAATAAAACGCGGATCAGATTATCAACCAAGGCGATCGCCAAAAGCACCGACCCGATCGCCATGGAAATCTGTGGGATCCAAATCGGCAGGGCATCCTGGCCTTGCGAGATGTCATTGAATTGCCGCGAAACGAACACCGCCTTGATGGCGTAGCGGGCAAAGTAAATCGCCAACAGCGAGGCGATCGAAAAGCACCACACCTCACCCCAACGGCGATATTTGCCAAGCGCGCTTAAAAACAATCCAACGCGTATATGGGCGCCTTTGTTGAGCGCATAGGCAAAAGCGAAGAACGACGCCGCCGCCATGCAATAGCCAGCGTAGTTGGTCGAACCGGGGAACACATTGCCCGACCAGCGGGCCGCCATCTGTAGGACGATGATGATCAATATGGCGATTAGGAAAAGCGCCGCGATAGCGCCGCCGAGCAGATAGAGCCGGTCTAGAAACCGGCGGATATTTGCCAGTGTCCCGTTCATGTCGTTCCCCCCGAAATTATTCTCTGAACCACCGAATCCTGCGGTTCAAGTCAGTAGACACCTACCGCAAATCGTCATTGCCGGACTTGATCCGGCAATCCATACCTGAACCGTATCGACTTGTTCATCGGTCGGCGGCATGGATGCCCGGATCAAGTCCGGGCATGACAGTAAAAACGGGCGTGCTCGGCGTATTGTGTTTTTGACAAAATAGCCGTGAGGGAGACCATGCCCCCTCACGGTAATCTCTGACTACATAGCCTTATAGGCATCGAGAATGGCTTTGCCTTCGGCGCCGGCTTTGCCGACCCATTCAGACGCCATGGTCTCGCCAATTTTGCCCAGGTCCATCTTCAGCTGATCACCGGCCGGCTGCACTTTCATGCCGTTGGCGGCGAGCTGTTCCAGATACCAACCGGCCAGTTCCGCAGCCTTGGCGGTGCCGGCGGCTTCGGCCTTGGCGGCGGAATCCTTCAAGCAGCTTTTGACCTTGTCGGAAGCGCCGTCCCATGAATCCTTGTTGACGAAGACATAGTTGCGCGGCAGCCAGGCCTGGGTGTCATAGAAATGTGACAGGTGTTCCCAGACTTTGCGGTCATAGCCAGTGGAGCCGGATGAGATGAAAGCTTCAGCCACGCCGGTGGCAAGTGCCTGCACCAGTTCAGCCGCTTCGATCTGCACCGGCAGCATGCCGCTCAGTTCGGCCAATTTGGCGGTCGCGGCATTATAGGCGCGGAACTTCAGGCCCTTCATGTCGGCGGTCGAATTGATCTCTTTGTTGAAATAGAGACCTTGAGGCGGCCAAGGCACGCCATAAAGCAGCACCAGGTTCTGAGCGGCCAGGATTTTCTCAACGGTCGGCCGAGAGGCTTTCCATAATTTGTCCGAAGCACCGAATGAGGTCGCCAGGAACGGTACGGAATCGACACCGAAAATGGCATTCTCGTTCTGGTGAGCTGATAAAAGCCGTTCACCCATCGGGGCCTGTCCGGTCTGAACGGCGCGTTTGATTTCATTGCCTTTAAACAACGAGCCACCGCCATGAACCACGACTTCGATTTCGCCGGCCGCGCAGGCATTGACCATCTCGGCGAACTTCTTGCCGTTTTGCGTATGATAGTTGGAATCGGAATAGGCCATCGGCATATCCCACTTATCAGCGGCGAACGCCCCCGTGGCCATCAAGCCTACGGCTGCCACTGCACCAAATGTTGCAAGTTTAGTATTCTTCATTGGGTTACTCCTCCCTTTACGGCTTCCCAAAGTGAGTTTGGCGCGGATTGCGTCAAACGAAAAGCAGAATTGCACAGGCCAGTTATGCAAAGCGCGCCGGCCTGTATGGTTCCAAATCAATATTAGCGCGCCGTCCGGCGATCATATCTGCCAACAAACGGCCGGTTTTAGGACCGCCGGTCATGCCGATATGGTGATGACCAAATCCGGCGAAACATCCGTCCGGACCCGGCATTTTACCGATCACCGGTATGGAATCGGTTGGTGCCGGACGATGGCCCATCCATTCCTCAATGCTGTCATAGGTCAGCCCTGGCAGGGCTTCGTGAATGCGTTTCTTCAACAACGCGAACGGTTTGTTGCTGGGCGGCGCGGTAATGCCGCCAAATTCGACAATGCCGGCACAGCGCAACCGGCCCTCCATCGGGGTGGCAACAAATTTCGCCGCTGCCACCATCACCGGTGAGCGTGGCATGATATTCGGGTTGATGAGATCGATATGATAGCCGCGCTCGCTCTCCAGCGGCACTTTCAGCCCGGTCGTGGCGGCCAAATCGCGCGACCAGACACCGGCGGCCAGCACCACTGCGTCGCCGTTGATCGGGCCGTTGGACGTCTCCACGCCAACCACCGAACCGGCTTCCTGCCGAATGCCGGTCACCTGTGTGGTAACCAGCTGCCCGCCTTCCGCCACCACATGGCCAGCTAGCGCCTGGACATATTTTTCCGGATCGGTGATATGGCCGTGATTGCCTAATTTGACCGCGAAATCAGCGCCTGGACCAAAAGCCGGGTCATAGGCGCGAAATGCTTCTTTGTCCAAGAGATCCCAGGTAAAGCCGTTTTCAGCCCGCAGATCCCAGCCGAACCGATCGCCTTCAAACGACGCCCGGCTTGGATAAATGAACAGATAGTCCGACGGTTTGACGTAACGCTCCGCCGGCGTCCCTTTGGCCAACGCCAGATGCTGATCGATGCTGTCGGAAATAATTGGCGCCAGCGCCTTGGCGATCCGTTTGGTTTCAAATGGACGGCAATGACTGAGATAGCGGGCCAACCAAGGCAACAGTTTTGGCAGATACGACCAGCGCATGAACAACGGACTGTCGGGACGCAGCAACATGCCGGGGGCTTTGGTCATCAGGCTTGGTACGGTTACCGGCACAACAGAGCACGACGCCAATACGCCGCCGTTGCCGGCCGAAGCGCCGGTTGCGGGACCATCCTTGTCGATCAGCACCACATCATGGCCATCGCGCTGCAGCCATACGGCAGCGGCAACACCGACAATGCCGGCACCGATGATGATCACCCGTTTGCGGTCCGCTGTGGTCATTGACGGCGCGCCATCAAACGTGGCGCCGCCGATCGGATAATCCATCCGCGGCTATTAACCTGCTCAAAACCAAAACCATCCTCCCATTTTTTTATAACACTGATGATTTATCGATAAATTGTCAATATATTTTTGATGTTCACCGAGCTAAGCGACCCATTCGCTCACCGGCGCGTTGGCGTCCTGAAGCGGTTGAGCGATGATATCGACCAGTGTCGGCTCATTGGCTTCGAAGGCCTGGCGCAAGACATGTTCCAGATCGGCGGGGTCTTCAACCTTCCACGATTTCAACCCAAAGGCCGCCGCCACGGCGCCATGATCAGTGCGCGAAAAATCGACGGAATAGTAGCGGCCATCGAAGCCGGATTTCTGGCCAGCCTTGATCCAACCGAAGACCGCATTTGAAAACACCACGAATGTAATCGGCAGGTTGAGCCGTTTCACCGTTTCCAGTTCACCGCAGGTAAATCCGAAACTGCCGTCCCCCATCACCGCGACAACCTTGGCGTCCGGCCGCCCCACCTGAGCGCCGACCGACGCCGCCAACGAATAGCCCAATGCGCCGTGGGCGCGGTTGGAAATGAAGTGCCGGCCTGGTTTATTGAGGGTGTAATAGGCACTGAAATAGGGACAGGGCGTGCCCGGATCGGCAACGACAATAGCGTCATCGGGTAATAGCCGATTGAAGGTTTCGACAACCCGTTCCGGCAGGATCGGCTGGGCGTCGCTTTCAGCAAGCTCTATAAAGGCGGCGCGCTTGGCCGCCTTGGCCTGCTGCGCCAGGGCGGCGCCGCCGAACGATGAATTTGTTTCGTTGGCATCCAGGGCAGCGTTCAAAGCCCGCAGCGCCAATCGCGCATCGGCACAGATCATCGCTTCGGTTTGATAATTCACACCGATAGCATTCGGGTCACTATCGATATGCACAATGGCTGTTCCCGGCGCCGGCGACCGCCAGCGTTCGGTCGTGACCGAGCCTGCCCGGCAGCCAATAAAAATCACCAAATCGGCTTGATCAACCACCGCCCGGGTTTCCGCGACACCGCCATTGGAGCCAACAACACCCACACAATTGGGATGGGTTTCAGCCAAACTGCCCTGGCCGCTGACGGTGGTGCACACGGCGATATCAAGCCGCTCGGCAAGATGTTGAAGTTCCGCCTCACCGCCGGCAATCACCACGCCGCCGCCGCAAACGATGACCGGCGACTTGGCCGATAGGATCGCCGCTAGCGCCTCTTCAATAGCACCGTCTTCGGTGCCGGCCGGCAGCGCCGGGAAAGACCCAAAGCGTGAATCCGACCAAAGGTCATCACCATCGACCGGCGCTTTTTGCACATCGAATGGAAAGCCTAAATGCGCCGCACCCGGCCGTCCGGTGGTCATCTGGCGAAACGCCTGACGCACCATGCGGGGCAACAATTGCGCGCTTGGGATGACACCGTTCCATTTCGTCAGCGGACGAAACAGGCCATTTTGATCAAGCTCCGTCAGCGGAAATCGCCCGGCCGACGTCGTCGCCACATCGGTAGTAATCGCCAAAACCGGAATAGAAGATTCACTGGCCTCGACCAAACCCGGCAAAATGTAAGTGGCACCGCCGCCCGATGGTCCTTCGCAAACACCGACACGGCCGGTGACCCGGGCATAGCCGTCAGCCATATAGGCGGCTGAACGCTCATCGCGGGTCAGAATATGGGTGATCGGGTGATCAAGCCGGGCCAGGGCGTCATAAAACGGCAAGGAGGTATCGCCGCACAGGCCGAAAATATGGCGAACGCCGTGGGCTTCAAGCAACCGCACCATGGCTTCCGCGCCGGTCGTTTCGTTCGATCTATCGGATTGGTCGTCCACTTTTCCAAGAACTCGCTATCTGTCTACAAAATTGTATACAGCACCGTATTCAATGTAATATGATCATGTCAACTCCACCTTTGTGATTGCGACGAAAGCCAGATCAAATGCCTCCAGCAAGCCAGCAAATTGCGCAAACCAACAACGTCGATCGGATTTATCGGCAGGTGCGCACCATGGCATCGGCATTTCAGCTAAAGCCGGAGGAGCGCATCAACGAGGGTGCATTGGCGCGCCAGCTTGGCGCCAGCCGGACACCGGTCCGCGAAGCGTTGAACCGGCTCGTCGCGGAAGGCTATTTGACGTTTCAGTCCGGCCGCGGGTTTTTCTGCCGGGCCTTGAACCCGGACGAGATTGTTGATCTCTACGAGGCTCGCATTGCCATTGAGGTTGAAGCAATCCGGTTGGCCACGGCGCGTGCTACACCTGCACAACGTGCCGATATTCGTGCCTTTTTAGTGGAAACCGAGGCGGCCAAGTCCGAAACCCAGGATGTTGAATATCTGGTCACGCTCGACGAGATCTTTCATATGAAAATCGCGCATATATCAGGCAATCGCGAGCTCGCCCGGATGCTTGAAAACATCAATGGCCGCATTCGCTTTGTCCGCTGGATCGACATGCAATCGCGCAAGCCCTACTCGCAGTCTGATCATTTCGAAGTCGTCGACGTCATTGATAGCGGCAACGCTGAAAACGCCGCTAGCGTCATGCGCAAACACGTCCATCGCCGGGCTGAGGAAATCACCTCGGCGGTGGCCACCGGCTATTCGCAGATCTACGTCCCATCAATGATGAAACCGGAGCGCCCGTCATGATCGCCACCGGCGGCAAATCCGTCTATGGCGCCGCATTGGGCATACTCATGTTGGAGGCCCGTTTTCCCCGCATCCCCGGCGATATGGGTAATGCCATAACCTGGCCGTTTCCGGTGCACTATCGGGTGGTCCCTGGCGCCAGCCCGGATAAGGTAGTGCGCAAGGAGGCGGCAGGTCTATTGGACGCCTTTATCGATGCCGGCCGCGATCTGGTGCGCCATGGCGCCGACGGCATCACCACCAATTGCGGCTTCCTGTCATTATTTCAGGATGAACTCGCCGCCGCCCTCAATGTGCCGGTGGCCACATCATCGCTGATGCAGGTGCCAATGATTGAGCGCCTATTGCCGCCGGGCCGGCGGGTCGGCATTTTAACCGTCAACGCCGAAACCCTGACCGCCACCCACCTGCAAGCTGCCGGCATTGATCCATCAACCCCGATCGTCGGTACTGAGGCCGGCACGGAGTTTACCCGGGTGATCCTCGATGACGAATTGGAAATGGATGTCGACGCCGCCAGGCGCGACAACGTCGAGGCGGCAATACGCCTTTGCGCCGACGATAATGATATCGGCGCCATCATCTTGGAATGCACCAACATGATCCCCTATGCCGCTGACATTCGCCTCGCCACCGGCCTGCCGGTCTATTCCATGTATTCCTTTGCCGTTTGGTTTCAGTCCGGTTTGACACCCCGGCAATTTGCGTCCTGAAACGTCGCATTTTCGTTGTCTCATCGGCATGAATCGGCGCTAATCATTTCCCATGAAAAACGTTCTCTTTATCTCCATCGACCAACTACGCGGCGATTGTCTGAGCGCGGCCGGCCATCCGATGGTCAAGACCCCCAACCTCGATCGCCTGGCCAGCGAAGGCACGTTGTTTGCCCGCCATTATGCCGGCGCGGTGCCCTGTAGCCCGGCCCGGGCCTGCCTCTATACCGGCCTCTATCAGATGAACAACCGGGTCTGCATCAACGGCACACCGCTGGATGCCCGCCACGACACGATCGCCCTTGCCGCCCAGCGTTTCGGCTATCAGCCAACGTTATTTGGTTATACCGATCAGGCGCTTGATCCGCGCATGGCGGAGCCCGGCGATCCCCGCCTGAACACCTATGAGGGTCTGCTGCCGGGTATGTCATCGCAAATGTTTTTAGGCGGCGATGAGACCCCGTGGCTAAATTGGCTGGCGGCCCGTGGTCATGACATTCCCGATAATCCGCTGGATATACATTTGCCGAAGAACGGCCCGGCCGACCCGCCGACCACCACACCACCGGTCTACAGCGCCGAGGAGACCCAGACCGCCTATTTGACGGACGGTTTGATGGACTGGATCGACGTCCAGCCTGACGGCTGGTTTGCGCACTTGAGCTTCATTCGCCCGCATCCGCCGTTCATTGTGCCGGCGCCCTATAACACCATTTACGATCCCGACCAGGTGCCGGCATTCGTCGGGCGGGAATCAGCAGCCGATGAACAGAAACTACATCCGTTCCTGGTGGAAGCTTTTCGCCGCTCTACCAAAAACTATTTCGTTCACGGTGCCCATGGCCGCATTGATGATTGGTCACAAGCCGACCTGCGCCAGATCCGCGCCACTTATTACGGCATGGTCTCCGAAGTCGATGCCCAGCTTGGACGGTTATTCGATCATCTGCGCCGGCAAGACAATTGGGACAACACCTTGATCATCGTCACCGGTGATCACGGCGAAATGCTCGGTGACCATTTCTTGTTTGGCAAGCCCGGCTTCTTTGAGCAGACCTACCATATTCCGTTGATCATCCGTGACCCGGATCGTTCAGATCATACCGGCCAACAGATCGACCATTTCACCGAAGCCGTCGATGTCATGCCGACCGTCCTGCAATGCCTGGGCGCGCCCGTACCGCGCCATCTTGACGGACGATCTTTGGCACCGTTTTTGGAAGGCGTGACACCGCCAAAATGGCGTGAAGCAGCCCATTATGAAGGCGATTTCAGGCGCATTTCCGGTGGTGAAGCCCACATTGAGGGGCTGTTCAGCGTCGACCAGATGAACCTGGCGGTATCACGAGGCGAACGTTTTAAATACGTCCATTTCGCTGCCCTGCCACCGCTGTTATTTGATCTGCAAAACGATCCCGGCGAGACGGTGAACCTGGCCGACGATCCTGAATATCTGGCCGTCCGGGTTAACTGCGCGGAGGAACTGTTGCGCTGGCGCGCTACCCATTTGGACCGAACGCTGAGCCGCACGGAACTGACCGAAGACGGGCCGATCAAAGCCGATACACTGATCTAACTCAGGGTTCGCCGCACGGCATCTTGCCACCCATTATAGCGTGTGGTGCGGGTTGCCCGGTCCATAGATGGTTCAAATCGGCGATCCAACGACCACCGCGCCGCGAATTCATTGGGTGCGGGATAAACACCAGCGGCAAGACCGGCCAAATAGGCCGCACCCAGCGCCGTGGTTTCCAAAATATTCGGCCGGTCGACCGGCGCGTCCAAAATGTCGGCCAGAAACTGCATGGTCCAGGCGGAAGCGACCATGCCGCCATCAACTCGCAACACCGTATCGTCGCTGGCACTGGGCCAATCGCGACGCATGGCTTCCAGCAAATCCCGGGTTTGGAAACAGACGCTTTCCAGTGCCGCGCGTGCCAGTTCCGCCGGGCCGGTACCGCGCGTCAGGCCAAAAAGTGCGCCACGCGCATCGGCATCCCAATAGGGCGCGCCGAGGCCGACAAAGGCCGGCACCAGAAAGACCGCCTGCTCATCGTCCGCCTGATCGGCTAGCGCGGCGGTTTCTTCCGCCGATCCAATAATCCCCAAACCGTCGCGCAGCCATTGGACCGCCGCACCGGCGACAAAGATAGAGCCTTCCAATGCATAGGTCGGCTGGCCATCCAGCTGATAGGCGATCGTTGTCAGCATGCGGTTACTCGAACGCACCGCGTCGGCGCCGGTATTGAGCAAGGCAAAACAGCCGGTGCCATAGGTCGATTTCATCATGCCGGGTTGAAAGCACGCCTGGCCTACGGTGGCCGCCTGCTGATCGCCGGCAATGCCTGAAATTTTGATCGGCCCACCGAAAAACTCCGGCATCGTGGTCCCAAAATCAGCGGCGCTATCACGCACCTGCGGCAGCATCTCCATGGGCACATCAAATAGCGCACACAATTCGGCGTCCCATTGGCCCTGGTGAATATTATAAAGCAGCGTCCGCGAAGCATTGGTGGCATCGGTGGCGTGCACCGCGCCGCCGGTCAGCTTCCAAAGCAGATAGCAATCGACCGTACCAAAGCACAAATGGCCATCCCGCGCTGCCTGCCGGGCGCCGTCCACATGATCCAGGATCCAACGCAATTTGGTGCCGGAAAAATAGGGATCGAGCAGTAGCCCGGTTTTCTCGGTAACAAGATCCTCGTGGCCGGCGGCTTTCAATTCGGCGCAATAGTCAGCGGTCCGCCGGTCCTGCCAGACGATCGCCCGATGCAACGGTTCACCGGTTCGCCGGTCCCAGAGGAGCGTCGTTTCGCGCTGGTTGGTGATGCCGATCGCCGCCACGTCGCCGGACTCGGCCCCGGCCTGTCCAAGTGCTGACCGACAGGTCGCCAGCGTTGTCTGCCAAATGTTGTCCGGTTCGTGTTCGACCCAACCGGATTTCGGGAAATGTTGTTCGAATTCTTCCTGGGCAGTCGCCACCATTTTGATGTCGCCATCAAAGACGATGGCCCGTGACGACGTCGTTCCTTGATCGATGGCCAGGATAAAATTGCTCATGAGTGTCTCCCGCGAACGGTCTATTGCGCCTTGCCGGTGATCGTTTCCGGTTCAGCCAAACGTGTTTTTATGAATTTGTCCAAATTCGCGACTTCGTCCTGGCCCATGCGCAGCCCAAGCTTATTGCGCCGCCACACCACGTCCTCGGCACTCTTGACCCATTCGGTATCGATCAAATAACAGATCTCAGCCTCATAGAGACCGGCACCAAAATGTTGCCCCAGGTCGCCGTTGTGGAATTTACCCGACAATATCTTTGCCGCGCGGGTGCCATAGGTATGGGCCCAACGCTCCGCCACCTGCGGCTCTAGTTGCTCAGAACGCACCATCAGTTCCGTGGCAATGGCTTGGTGCCCGTCGACCGGGAAATCACCGCCTGGCAGATGGGTCGGACGGGTCCAATCGCCGGACATGTCCGGTAGATACGGTGCCAGCTTCGCCATTGTCGCTTCAGCCAGTTCCCGGTAGGTGGTGATCTTGCCACCAAACAGTGAGATCAGCGGCGCCCCATCGGTATCATCAAGTTCCAACACATAGTCCCGTGTCGCCGCCTTGGCGTCATCGGCACCATCGTCAAACAATGGACGGACACCGGAATAGGTATGGACGACATCTTGCGGCGTTACCGGCTTGATAAAGTATTCCGACACCGCGCCGCATAGATAGTCGACCTCCTGCGGTGAAATCCGGACGTCACCGGGATCACCGTCAAATTCCACATCGGTGGTGCCGATCAAGGTGAAATCGCACTCATAGGGTATGGCAAAAACCACCCGGCCATCCTTGTTCTGGAACAGATAAGCCATGTCATGATCGAAAAGCCGGTCGACGATAATATGACTACCCTTGACCAGGCGGACCTGCGAAGTCGTATCGTTCTGCACCCGGTGGGTTAAAAACTCCGACACCCATGGGCCGGCGGCGTTGACCAGGATTTTCGCGCGGGCGGTTCCTTCTGTTCCGTTTTGCACATCCCGATAGGTCAGTTTCCAGCCATCCGCTTCGCGGGTGGCAGTCTCGCAGCGAGTCCGCACCCTGATGTCGGCGCCGCGTTCGGAAGCGTCCAGGGCATTCAGCACCACCAGACGGGAATCCTCCACCCAGCAGTCGGAATATTCAAAACCTTTGACGAAATCCGCTTTTAGGGGGGCACCGGCTTCATGGCGTTTCAAGTTGATGCCGCGGCTCGCCGGTAGCAATTTTCGGCCACCTAAATGATCATAAAGAAATAACCCGGCGCGGATCATCCACGCTGGCCGCAGGCCGGAATGATGGGGCAGCACAAAGCGCATCGGCCGAATTATATGCGGTGCCGCCTGTAGCAGGATTTCCCGCTCACCCAGCGCCTCTCGCACTAGGCGGAATTCATAATATTCCAGATAGCGCAGGCCGCCATGGATCAGTTTGGTGGACGCCGACGAGGTGGCACCGGCCAGATCGGCTTGCTCCAACAACAGCACCGACAGACCCCGACCGGCGGCATCGCGGGCGATACCGCAGCCATTGATGCCGCCACCGACTATCGCCAGATCATAGGTCCGTTCGTCCACCAATAATGCTCCCATCGTTACCGTAGGATATTGCTGTCAGTTCACGGCGGGATGCAAGCGCTGGTTAAGGCCTCTTAAGATTTTGGCGTACGATGCCGGCTACAAACACAAACCACACCCTGCGTCATCACCCGGTTTATCCGGGTGATCCATTGGCCGTTCCACTCACAATGTCTTTGCGAAACTGCAATTTCCAACCACCTTGCACCGCCATTGGATTGCCCGAATAAATCGGGCAATGACGAGGTGTGGAGCCGGCGCCCACCTCTCGACCTCATCACCCCAAGGCCTGACCTTGGGGTCCATGCCTCAGGCCAGCCCACACCCTCACCCGCGCAAGCGGAGCACCGGCACGGACACAGGTATGGATTGCCGGATCAAGTCCGGCAATGACGAAGTGAAGATAGGTTTTGGGGCGAGATAGAAGCCGCCGTCAGTCGGTGAAATCTTCAGGCAAAAAATGACCGGCCGCGTGTTGCGGCCGGTCGTATTTGCTTCAGCTCATGATCACTTGGATATCGGTGTATTCTTTAAGGCCTTCCTTGCCGAATTCAACACCGATGCCGGAGCTTTTGACGCCGCCGAAGGGGGCGTTCGGCTGGATCATGCCGTGTTTGTTGATCCAGACCGTGCCGCATTCCATTTTCATGGCCATCTTCTTGGCAGCTTCAACATCCTTCGACCAGACGGAACCGCCCAGGCCATTCGGATTGTCGTTGGCTTTTTCCACCACCGCATCGACATCGTCGTAGCGGATGATCGGCAATACCGGGCCGAACTGTTCTTCATCAACCAACGCCACGCCATGGTCGACATCGGCGATCAGCGTGATCGGGAAGAAGTAGCCGCTGCCATTGCTGCCGCCATTTGTTTCCGGCGCGCCGCCAAGCAGCACTCGACCACCGCGTTCCACGGCGTCTTTCACAAACCGCTCGACCTTGTCGTATTGCATCTTGTTGGCGATCGGACCGAGCACGTTGTCTTCGTTCAAACCATCGCCCATGGGCATATTGCGGGAGAATTCCGTCAACGCTTCGCACACTTCGTCATAGATGGACGTGTGCACATAAAGCCTCTTCAATGCCGCGCAGGTCTGGCCGCCATTGATGAAGGCACCCCAGAAAAGCCCTTCGGCGATTTCCTTCGGGTCAACATCCGGCAAGACGATGCCGGCATCGTTGCCGCCCAGTTCCAGGGTCAAACGCTTCAATGTTTCCGATGCACCGGCCATGACTTTCTTGCCGGTGGCGCAGGAGCCGGTGAAAATGATTTTGCCAATGCCTTCGTGGGTCGACATGGCCGCACCGAGGGAATCCTCACCGGTGATGCAGTTGACGACGCCGGCCGGCAGCACTTCGTTCATCAATTGGACGAGGCGAATGGTCGATAGCGGCGTGTAGGGTGATGGTTTGACCACCACCGTGTTGCCCGCCCGGATCGCCGGCACGATGTGCCAGACGGCGATCATCACTGGCCAATTCCACGGCGTGATGGAACCAACGACACCGATCGGCTTGCGGTGCATTTCCACCTTGCCTTCGTTGTCGTCTTGAAGGACTTCCACCGGCAATTCCAAATCGGCGGTGAAATGAGCCCAACCTTCGGCGCCACCCATTTCAAAACGCGAACCCAGACCGTTCAGCGGCTTGCCCTGTTCCTGGGTGAGCAGCTTGGCCAGTTCCTCGGCGTTTTCATTGATCTTGGCGGCAATCGCATGACAAGCCGCCGTGCGTTCCGCATCAGTGGTCTTGCTCCAGGTTTTGAATGCATCTTCAGCCGCCTTCACAGCCGTGTTCAGCTGCTGTGCCGTGGCCTTCGGGGCTTGCCCGACAACGGCACCGGTCGACGGATTTGTCACGTCGAAGGTGTCGGTGGTCGTAATCGAATATCCGTTGATGATCACCGGAAAATTAGTCATGACGCTCATTCCTCGTACTCTACCGGTTTAGCGGTCGGGCAAAATACGCCCGGGTCTGCCGGAACCTACCATTTGCCTGGGCAAATCGCCGCCTAAAACCTATAAGTTGGTTAAATACCGGTCCAACTCGACTTGCGTGACTTGATTGGCGAAAAATTCAATTTCGCGCTCCGCCTGGCTGACCAAAATCGCCAGCGTATCCTTACCGATGACATCAGTCATGAACTGAGAGTTTTTAGCCAATTCAACGGCTGTCGCCAGATCGGTCGGAAGCGGCTCGGCGTCACCATCTTCATAAGCGTTGCCGGTGGTTGCTGCCGTCGGCTGCAGACCTTGCTCAATGCCATCCAATCCGGCGGCGATTTCACATGCCAGGTGGTTGTAGGGATTGCAGTCGGCTGAACCGTCGCGTTTTTCAATCCGTACGGCGCTGTCCTTGCCTTCAATGACGCGAATACCGACGGTGCGGTTGTCGATGCCCCAGGCGGTGTTGATCGGGCAGAACGTATACGGCTGACGGCGGCGATAGGCATTCGGCGTGGTGGCGCCGGCCAACGACATTTCCGCCATGCGTTTTTGAATGCCGGCTACGTAATTGACGCCAACCGCCGACAATTTGCCATTATCGGCAAAGACATTCTTGCCGTCTTTCCATAGCGAATGGTGGACGTGGAAGCCATTGCCGGATTCTTCAATGAACGGCTTTGCCATGAAGGTGGCTTTGTAGCCTTCCTTGAAGGCCAGTTCCTTGACCAGACTACGGAAGGCGACAACGCGATCGGCTGAGGCCAGCGCCTCGCCGTAGCGGATATTGACCTCCACCTGGCCGGCGGCATATTCCGGGTTGGATTGTTCAATCGGGATGCCGACGTCATTGAGATGACGACGGATCGGTCCCAACACGTGTTCGAGTTCCGCCGAACGCTCCAGGCTGTAGACACCGATGCCCACATCACGCGGCAGCAAGGTCTCTGGATCGAGCAGATAGAATTCCAACTCGGCGCCGATACTGACCTCGTAACCCATTGATGCGGCCCGGTCCAACACCCGCAGCAAGCCATTGCGCGGATCGATCGGCACCGGTTTGTGGTCCATGCCCTCGCAGCGGCCAAAACAGAAGGCGACGCCTTCTTCCCACGGCACCGATTTCGGTTCGGTTCCTGGGAACATGTGCATATCGGGATAGCCATTGTCGAAGTTGACGTAGGGCGTGTCCCAAACATCGCAGGTCATATCAACGGCGAAAGTGGCGAGCGAGAGCGCCATGCCGTCTTTGCAGATATTCGGCCAATGGCTGGCCGGAACCCGCTTGCCGCGCATGATACCATTGGCATCGCCGACACCCATGACAATCGTGTGCGTGCCTTCAGGCAAACTTGTAAAATCGGCGCTCATCGAAATCCTCCCAAAGCGTTCCAATGACGGTAATCGTCTGTTGTTATTTGAATACTGTATTCAAAATAGGCCCTATTGCAAAGACATCCACCGGTGATGATCTTACCAGGTATATGGCCGGTCGATGCCCGCCATTTTGACGCCGGTAAAAGCAGAAGATTCCATCGACAGAGCCCGCAGATCCTCAACTTCCAAATTGTGGACCGAAGATTTACCGCAAGCCTTGGCCAGCAGGGTGATCTCCATGGTCATGGCGGTGAGATAGCGCGCCACCCGTTCAGAAGCGGCGGGCACATCTATGCGTTCTTCAAGCCCCGGCTCCTGGGTGGTGATACCCACCGGACACAGGCCCGTATGGCAGTGATGGCACTTACCTGGTTCGGTACCCAATTCCGCATAAGAATCGAAGTAACGCGGCGAGTTACAGCCCAAGGCGATCAACGCGCCGGTACCGACCATTACTGCATCGGCGCCAAGCGCCAGACATTTGGCGGCATCAGTGCCGGAGCGGATACCGCCGGCGGCAACCAGCGACACTTTTCCGGACATACCACAATCATCCAGCGCCTCTCGGGCAGCACGAATGGCCGACATTGTCGGAATACCCGTGTGATTGAGCAGCAATTCCGGTGACGCGCCGGTACCACCTTCAGCACCATCAACGACAATCACGTCGACGCCGGCCTTGGCGGCGATCGCCACGTCGTAGCGCGGCCGGGTGGCACCCATCTTCAAGAAGATCGGCACCTGGTAATCGGTGGCTTCGCGTAGTTCTTCGATCTTGACCTGCATATCGTCGGCGCCGAGAAAATCAGGATGGCGCACGGTGGAGCGCTGATCGACGCCCATTGGCAGCGACCGCATGCCGGCCACCCGTTCCGACACTTTCATGCCGAGCAGCAAACCGCCGGTACCGGGTTTGGCGCCCTGGCCAACCACCAGCTCAATGGCGTCCGCCATGCGCAGATGTTCCAGATCGAGCATGTAGCGCGACGGGGTCATTTGATAAACCAGTGTCTTGGAGGCGCGGCGTTCATCAGTGAGCATGCCACCTTCGCCGGTACAGGTCAGTGAGCCGACCTTCGAGGCGCCGTAGCCGAGTGCCGCTTTAGCGCTGGCCGACAAAGCTCCAAACGACATGGAGGCGATATAGATCGGGATATCCAATTCAATCGGCTTTTCAACCAGGCCGGTGCCGCCGCCCAAAATCGTTTTGGTGTCGCAGCTTTCCCGATAGCCTTCCAACGGCAGGCGGGTCATGGTCGCCGGCACGAAAGTCAGGTCATCGAATGTCGGCAGCCGATGATTAAAGGTATTGAAGCCACGGATCTGATAGCGGCCCAGCCGCGACAAGGCGTGGATTTCGGAGATCGATTCCGGGGTCCAGCTAACCGATTCGCCGCGCGCATAAGATGCCGGCACGCCGGACGGGCGGCCTTCGACAGCGCCGTCGGCCATGGCCACGGCTTCTTCGGTCGGGCTCTCAAACGGATATTCGTAAGGGGTCTTTATATCATCAGCCATGCGCTTGCGTCCCTGCTCTCAAAATGCCAAAGCCGCTGGGCGGAAACGATTTTCTGCCACTCGCGGGAACTGTCACCCAGTCCGCGGCTTTCCAGTAATTGTTCAACCGAGGCCACCTCATCGGCGTCCGGTTCGATGACTTTGGAATCAACCCCAAGTGACGCGATCGGCCCGGCAACCCAGACCTCTCCGCCCCAAAGGCTATCGGCACAGGCGTCATCGGCGCCCGACAGGGCGATGATCCGTCCTGCATGGGACATGAAACCGGACAAGTATCCGATTTTGCCTTCGACGATGATGTCGCCGCCCTTCATGGCAACGCCAACGCGCGGGCCGGCATCACCACGGACGTGAATGAGACCACCGCGCATGGAGGCGCCAAGTGACATACCGGCGTAACCGTTGATGACGATTTGACCGGTAGCCATGGCTTCACCGACCGACCACCCGGCATTGCGTTCCACTTCGATATCGGCACCATCATTCAGGCCGCCGCAATAATAGCCAACGCTACCTTCAAATTTTAATACCGAGCCTGTCGGCAGACCGACGCCAAGATTGTGCCGGGAACGGGTGTCGCGAACGATCACCTTGTTGCCCTCGGCGAGCCGCGCCTTGATTTCGCGGTTGACCTCCCGGATGGGGCGGTCTCCGACTGTGACGATCGCCTCACTCATGCCGCTTTCCTCATCGCGTTGATTGGCCAAGTTTTTGTCATGCTTGGGCCGTCGTAATTATCGACGACCTCTTCGCCGTGATAGATCATCCGCACGGCTTGTTCTTCCGTCGCTACGGCCATTTCGCCATCGCGCTCAATCGCCACCAGCGGTTTGATCGCCCACCGGTCTTTGGCAAAACCCATGGTCTCAATGTTGGAAATGAGAAAGGTAAACACGCCGTCGATTGAAGAGATCGATTTCTGCAAAGCCTGAGCCTGCGTCAGCCCTTGCGACATCTGATCGGAAACCCAGACAGCGATCAGCTCGCTGTCATTGTAGGTCATGAAGCGGTAGCCTTTTCTCTCCAGCTTTTCCCGCCATGTGTAATAGTCGGTGATCTGTCCGTTGTGGACGATTGCCACGTCGGGGAAAGGCCGCGCCCAGAACGGATGGCTAGCTGTCGGTGCTACACCGGATTCGGTTGCCAACCGGGCGTGACCCAGTCCGTGCATACCAACAAAATCGCGGATGCCGTGCTTGTCGGCGACTTCCGACGCACCGCCCAGATCTTTGATGATCTCCAGCGACCGGCCGACCGATTGGATTTCTATACGTTCCCACATGGAATCGGTTTCCCGTGACCAGGCACCGAAATCGGTCGGATCCTGGATTTCCATGCGCACCGAAACATGCGCCGTTCTGGCCTCATCCTGGGTCGGGTCCGATAGGAAATCCGACCCGTGGGCGCGCAAAATGGCACGAAACTCGTCCAGATCCCCGGAAAGCTTTTCGCGATCCGGCGCCATGGCACGCACCACGTAACCTGTTTCACGCGGCGCACCGTATAGCGCAAATCCAGTGGAATCAGCACCGCGGTGGCGTTGCGCTTCCATGAGATCCACTAAGTCCGCTCCGACCCGTCCCGGGCCTGTGAGAATTCGTCCGGCTATCCCACACATTTAGATTTTCCTCGTTTTTGTATACTGTATACAAAGCACAATGTGATCCTATCCATCAGTTCCGCAAAACTCAAGCAAAAGCTTCGCGACAAGTGCATCAATTGGGCGTTTTTCCTATTCTTTTGGCGGCATTTTCGCCGCGATCGGTCGGCCTTGTCCCATACGCCCGGTCATCGCATCGGTTCCGGGTTGGTGGCGATAATGCCGTTCGGCCGAAATACCAAAAATACGATCAACAACAACAACACAATCGCGTCGCGGAAGACCACCAGATCGCCGGGCAAAATGTTGAGCAATGTTGCCTCCAACGCGCCCAACAGGAAGCCGCCGTAAAGCGCGCCCTTCGGGTTTGCCAATCCACCGATAATCGCCGCGATCAGCGCTTTAATCATCGGCGTCAGACCGAGTGCGGGGAAAACCGCGCCGCGCTGGGCAATCCATAACAATGCGGCAATGCCGGCCAGAACCCCGGACAGAAAGAACGCCAGGGCGATCACCCGGTTAGCCCGGATGCCCATCACCCGGGCGACGTCGAAATCCGCCGCCGATGCGCGAAGCGCGATCCCAAGCCGCGAGCGCGATAGGAATATCCGCAGCAAGATCAGCGACAGGAAGGCCACCACGATAGTGAATATCTGCGCCCGACCGATAAACACATCACCGATGGTAATGTAGCCGGACAAAAATTCCGGAATCTGGATCGGTTTTGATCGCGGGCTGATCGCTACTTGGAAAATCACATGAAGCGCGCCTGAAATGGCGAACGATGTGATCAACAACGTCATCGGACTTCGCCCGCGCAAAGGCCTAAAGGCAATCCGTTCCATACCCACCGCGCACAGGCCGGCAAACAGGATCGACAATATGACGGCGATCCAGAACGGCACGCCCCAGGCGGTCTGGAACAACAGCGAATAACCAAACAGCGCCATCAGGTCGCCGTGGGCAAAATTCAAAAACCCCAATTGGCCGAAGACAACCACTAGGCCCAAAGCCAACAACGCATAAATGGAGCCCAGGTTCAGGACCGCGATGAGATATTGGAGAAACTCTTCCATAACCTGTTCTCAATTCCCCGTGGCGCCAAGATAGCTGTCATGAATTTCAGGATCATCGGCAAGATCGGACGCCTTGCCGGATTTGACGATGGTGCCCAATTCCATCACGTAGGCCCGATCGGCCACGGACAGACTTTTTTTAACGTTTTGTTCAACCAACAAAATAGTCACGCCGGATTGCCGCAACTCATCGATGATTTCAAACACTTTGGAGACGATTTTCGGCGCTAGTCCCAGCGACGGCTCGTCTAGAATCAGAAAGTTCGGCTCAACCATCAGCGCCCGAGCGATGGCCAACATTTGTTGCTCGCCGCCTGACAGGGTGCCGGCGTCTTGAAAACGGCGCTCTCTCAAGGTTGGGAACTGGCTCATCACCGCATCGGCGCGTTCTTCTGTTTGTCCACGGCTCATGGTGTTGCCGCCGGCCCGCAGATTGTCGATGACCGAAAGTGACCGGAAAACCCGCCGCCCTTCCGGCGAGTAGGACAAGCCCAGGCCGATCCGGCTTTCCACCGGCACTTTGGCAAGCGAGCTGCCATCGAGTGCAATCGATCCGCCGACCAGAGGCACAAGCCCCATAATGGCGTTCAAGGTGGTCGTCTTACCGGCGCCGTTGGCACCGATAATCGTCACCAACTCGCCCTTCGCCACGTCGAAGGAAATTCCCTTCACCGCCGCAACCGGGCCGTAGGACACCTGCAGATCAGAAACAGCAAGCATTCAAGAACTCAATTTCAATTGAAACAGGCCAAGGTCATCAACTCAACGAACAGAACAAGCGTTATTTGTGAGTTCATGATCTAATCCGGACCGTCGAAGATAGCCTCGTATCGACGGTCCGGCTCTGGTCAACGGCTACTTTTTAGCCGTTGGGATTTCCGCCATATCAAGCTGAATGGACTTGACGTATTTGCCTTCGCCACCTTCAATTCTCATGATGTGGACAGGCAAATTCGGTGCTTTGCCGGCACCCTTGAAGGTTGCCTTACCAATTTCGGTATCGACATTTTCAAGTTGACCAAATGCATCGCGAACCGCTGCCGGCTCAATTGAACCCGCCGCTGCAACCGCTGCCGCAACCATGCGCATGGCTGAATAGCCAACCATGGCCGGATAGTAGGCATCGGCGTTGCCGAACTTGGCTTCATAAGCCTTGACGAAGTTACCGGCTGAATCAGATTGGCCCGGTGCCGCCATGGTCACATAGTGAACGCCGTCGACCACTTTGCCGAGACCTTTGACTGACGGTTGGTCCAACACGTCCGGTCCCAGGTAAGTCGATTTCACGCCAGCCGCGCGCAGCTGGTTGATGAAGATCGGGAAGTCGTTGTCGAATGGCATCGCCACAATGACGTCCGGTGCTTCCGGCAGCGCCTTGATATCGGAGACGACTTTGGAGAATTCCTGTTGGTCATAAGCAAAGTTCGACTGACCGACGACCTTGCCACCGAGCTTTTCAAACATGTCTTTGAAGTACAGCGGCAGGAATTCCGTGTAGGGGTCGAAATCCGACGTGACGATGTAAGCCGTCTTGGCTTTCAGGTCTTCGGCGGCAAACTTGCCGTAAACGCCACCCATGTGGGCATCTGACATCATCACCAGATAGCTGCCACCGCCGGCGCGTGCCGGAATGGTCGGCTGTGAGGCGATGGTGTGCATGATCAGCAGATTTTTGCTGGCCACCATGGTGCCCGCTGCAATCGCGTTGGGCGAAATTGCCGACGAGATGAACATATTCATCTTCTCGTTTTTCAACAATTCAGCAATGGCGATCGCGGCTTTTTGCGGATCAGACGCGTCGTCGCGTTCGATGACTTTGATGGGGTATTTGCCGTTCAGGCCGCCGGACTTATTAGCTTCTTCGGCATACATGTTCACACCTTGCATGAAGGGTGAATCATACGCGGCCATAAAGCCGGTCCGGGCGCTAACGGCGCCGATGACGAAATCTTCAGCAACGGCAGTCGTTGCCAAAGTCGCGGTCATTCCCGCGGCCACCAAACCGGCGGCGAATAGTTTCTTAGCGTTCATAGCGTCTTCTCCCTGTTAATCCATCGCCTAAACGGCAACGTTGAGATCTTCGTCGGATTCCTCCCCGACATAGGCTTCGATGACATCGGCATTGGTGCTGATATCTTTTGGCAATCCGCCCGCAATCAATTGCCCCTTGTTGAGCACGTAGATGCGGTCGCAAAGTTCCATGACCATCTTCAAATCGTGTTCGACAAGCAAAACACCGACGCCGAATTTTTCGACGATCTCCTGAAGTAACGCCTTCAGGGATTCGGTTTCGGTGGAATTCATGCCCGCCGCCGGTTCGTCCAACAGCAGGTATTCCGGCTCAAGCGCCAAAGCCCGGGCGATTTCAAGCCGGCGCTGATCACCGTATGCCAGATTGTTCGACATGGTGTCGGCTCTGTCGTCCAAATTCAGCAATGACAGCCAAGCTTGCGCGCGGCTTTCCGCCGCCCGCCGTCCCAGATTGGGGGACTTCACGGTCACCGCGCAAACCACATTTTCCAATGCCGTCAGCGACGGGAATAGTCGAATATTTTGAAACGTCCGGCCAAGTCCTTCGCGTGCCAGATGCACTGCGCTCCACAAAGTGCCGTCACGGCCGTCAATGCTGATCTTACCGCCGGAGGCATAAAGATTACCCGTCAAGACATTGATGAAGGTGGTCTTGCCGGCGCCATTGGGGCCGATCAGACCAACAATTTCGCCAGCTTTGACCTCAATGGATACATTCGACAAGGCATCGAGCCCATCATAGGACTTCGACAGATCAATGGTCTCTAGCAGGCTGTCGGGCGGTACACGGTAGCTCGGCAACTCATCAACAGGCTGGTCACCACTGCCGGCCTTGTTGCCACGTTTGAACATCGCCGCCAATTCTTTATAGCCGAGCACACCTTCCGGCCGCAGATAAAACACCAGCAGGATCAGGATTGAAAACGAAATGGCGGTCAGGCCGAAGACCAGCGGGAACTTGAACCCGAATATGATTTCAGTACCGGCGAAAGTTCCCAGATATTCTTCCGTCTTGCGGAATATCTCTTCGGCAATGGTAATGAACACCGCGCCAACGGCGCAGCCGCTGATCGAGCGGTAGCCGCCCAAAATTATCATCACCACCAGCGCGAAGGTTTTTTCCAGATAAAACCCGTTTGGCGAAATCACCCCGACCACATGGGCAAACAATGCGCCGGCCATTCCGACGACCGCCGCACTGGCCACCCAGAACATGAAAATATGGAATTGCGGCTCAATACCAATTGAGCGCGAAGCCTGCTCTTCATCGCGGGTGGCTTCCAGATTGCGGGCAAACCGGGTGCTCTTCATGAAGAAAGCCACCGCCAGCGCGATCGCCAGTGCGCCGATGAAGACCGGCCAAGTCGCCTGATCGGTGGGCAGGCCGTAGAGCGACTGCTTGCCGTTAGTAAAAAATTTAGCGCCGGTGAACACCAGATAGGCGATCACCACCAGGCCGAAACTGGCAATCACCGCTGAAGTATCGCGCAGGCGCATAATGATCAGGCCGGATATGGCGCCCAGAATGATGCAGGCGATAACTGCCGGAATGATCGCCATGGGCAGCGACCATTGGGCCTCCTGAATAAAGGTCGGCATGCCCGGCAGCAGAAAACTTTTCAATGCCGGCGGCAGGGTGAACCACGACGCCACATACGCACCAACACCAAAAAACGCCACGTGGCCTAAAGACAATATTCCGCTTGTGCCTGAAAACAGCCCCAAGCCGACGGCGGCGATGACGTTGGCGCAACCAAGCAGCAACAATTCCCGCCCGGCCAGCTCAGTGAACGAGGCAACGCCGATTAGGATCACGATCAATGGCAGCAGAATAACGAACGACATGAGACATTCCTTGGAACGACGGTCCCAAGAAATACCACCGGAGATCGGTGCCGCTGACGTATCAGCCTGCATGGCCACGCGCCGTCACCATTTGCGGTTTGCTGCCGTCATCACGGCCGGCGAATATAGTGATAAGTACCCGCTTACGCCGGTGCTCAACTGCCATTCAAGGCCTCCCATTTGTCTTCGTCAGTATCTGGTTTTTGTTATTTGGATACTGTATTCAGTGCACAGTAACATTGTTTCCAGACATCGGCAATGTGAATTCCCGATCGCTGATTTATCAATCCTGGTTGCCGGAACAGTGATTTAGGCCATGGACGGGGTTGGGCGAATATCGTGCCTTGCCGCCCTTGCTCAAAATGCCTCCTACCGGCAGATCAGTGTGGTCAGGGGATATGTTACGAATAACTACACCCCAGAATCAACAAGCCACCCTGTCGGGTGGCTGTTAACCGTAAAACAAATTGGGGGTGAATCAGGGGTGAAAATGGGCGATTCAGCCCATCAATATCTCGCCTTCAGGGGTGTGTATGATGGCATCAACTTCGATCTCCACCATCATTCCCGGGGTCGTCAATCCGGCCTCCACGCCGGTCAAAACGGGTTCGATACCCTTAAAAACTTCGCCGTGCGCACGAATAAAATCGCCGCCCGTGCGCATGTCCGTCATGAAGGCGCGGGTGCGAACAACATGTCGCATTTCCGCTCCAACTGCACCGAGGACATCGGATATCTTGTTGAAAATAAACACTGTTTGCGCGTATGTGTCATACGGTGCGTAGACAGTGCCGTCGGTCTGCATAGACGTCCAACCGGCGACAAACACAAACGGTCCCACGCGCTTTGCGCGGGAATACGAACCGGCCTTTTCAAATCGACCGCTACCAGATGCTGACAAAACTACCATGTATCCTGTATACAGTAATTCCCAAATGAGGCAAAGGCAGATGTTCCGGCAAGCACCCCAAACCCAGCCAAGACTGGCCCAAGATGTCTACGACCAAATCCTGTCGGCAATCGTCAACGGCCAGATCGCGCCGGGCGATCGTCTCATCCAGGAGAAAATCGCCGAGCAGATCAACATCAGCCGGACGCCGGTGCGCGAGGCGCTGTTGCGGCTTGAGCAGGAAGGCATATTAGAGCAGTCCGGCCGCAAGGGTTTTTCGATCCGCAAGATCACCGGCGAAGAAGTCCGCGCCCTATATGGCGCCCGCGAGGCCATCGAAGGCTACGCCGCCTATATGATCGCTGATAAAAAAAACGCCGCGCAATTGGCGGTCATCGAAGCCGCGGTCGATGCGGAACGGCAGCTGACGAACCGTGATCTGGACGCAGAGTTCAGGATCAACCGGGAGATCCATCGCACCATCGTTGAGCAAAGCAGCAATCCGGTTTTGCTCGATATGTTTGATAGCTTGTGGGGCCGCGGTATCTCGCTGTGGTTGTTTGCCGCCACCCGCAAGGACCAGACGCCACCACGTCCCGATCTCCATGCTGAACTGTTGAATATTCTCAAGACCGGCACCCCCCAAAAAGCCCAGGCGGCGATGATTGACCATATCCGCGATGGCCTCGATAGCCACCTGAAGGGGCTGGACTAACCGCCCACATCGTCAGAGGTGGCTTCTCAAGCCCGGCTAATTTACCTAGGCTGACATCGGTAGTCCCACCCCTTGTCGGAATCTCCCCCATGTTAGCCCACCAATACCTGGAATATCACGCCAGAATGCGACCCGATGTCATCCTGTTGGCTCAGGACGACCGGTCGATCAGCTATCTGGCTTTTGATCGCCTCGCCAATCAAGTCGCCAACGGTCTGAAATCCCTCGGCGTTGCCTCGAATGACCGCATCGGCATCATCGGCCACAACTCGATCGATTTTCTCGCCATGGTCATTGGCGCTTTCAAACTCGGCGCCGTCGCCGTGCCCATCAACTGGCGGCTGGCGCCCCAGGAATGGCATTACATCATCGGCGATGCAGAACTGAGGGCTCTGTTCATCAACGATGGTGAGTTCCTGACCGCCGCCGGCTTGGTCCGCGACGGTTATCCGGATCTGCCGATAATCGGGTCGGAGCCGGTCGCCTTGTCGGGATATGAAGTCTGGGCCGACTGGCTGGCTGATCAATCCAGCGGTCATCCAGGCCAATCCCCGCACACGCCGGGTGATGTTTGCCTGCAGCTTTACACCAGCGGCACCACTGGTAATCCCAAAGGCGCGCTGCTAAGCCACGCCAATATTCAGTCTTATTTACCGCGCCATCTGGTGGCGTTGGGGCGTGATTTCGGCTGCGAAGTGGAACTGGTTTGCGCTCCAATGTTTCACATCGCCGGCCTTGGAAGCGTGCTCTTCTCAGCCATGATGGGCACCAAGATCCTGTTGGAGCCGGCCTTCGATCCAATCCGGGTTGTTGACAAAATGGTCAATGAAAAGGTCAGCCAGGTATTCATGGTGCCGGCGATGATCAAGCTCGTTCTCGACACTATCGATGGCATCGATGCGATGGATTTTTCAAATCTGCAGCGCATCTATTATGGCGCCTCGCCGATCGCGCCGGCCTTGCTCAGACAAGCCATGGCGGTGTTCAAGTGCGATTTTCTGCAAGCCTATGGGATGACGGAAACCTGCGGCACGGTCGTCCACTTGACGGCCGCCGACCACGAAAAGGCGCTGAATGGCCGCGAAGACTTGCTGCTGTCCTGCGGCCGCGCCGGTGTCGATACCCAGGTACAAATTGTCGATCTGGACGGCAACGTGTTGCCGCCCCGACAAACTGGTGAGATCTGCGTTAAGTCACCCGCTGTAACCCGCGGATACTGGAAATTGCCCGATGCCACCGCCGAAGCCATCCAGAACGGTTGGATCCATACCGGCGACGCCGGATACATGGATGAGGAGGGCTACATCTACCTTCTTGACCGCATCAAGGACATGGTGGTGACCGGCGGCGAAAACGTCTACCCGGTGGAAGTGGAAAAGGCGCTGATCCAGCACCCGGCGATCCACGATGTGGCGGTCATCGGCGTGCCTGACGAAAAATATGGCGAAGCCCTGGCGGCGATCGTCGTGGCCGAACCCGACTCGGTACTAGAGGTCGACGATATGATCGCCTTCTGCCGGCCGCTGATCGCCGGCTACAAAATCCCGCGCATCCTGAAGCCAATCGACGAGATCCCGCGCAATCCGTCCGGCAAGATATTAAAGACCGAGCTGCGGAAGATGTATCCGGCGCTGTAGTGCCGGGAACATTGGGGTACTAGCGCTGCCGGATCGGGCACCACCTCCCCATCCGTCATCACCCGGTTTATCCGGGTGATCCAATGGCCGTTGTGCAGGCGGATGAGTTAGCGTTCTGTTGCAGGTCCATCGCCAATTGCGCAGCCACTGGATTGCCCGAATAAATCGGGCAATGACGGGATAACTATTTGCATCCGCTTAAAGATGAACTCAGTCAAAACAGACCGTTACGACACAGGTTCGACATAACGTGGATGGACCGCAAAACCGACCGGAGTAGCGGACCACCGCCCTCACCGCACCTTACTGCGGCCCCGGGCGATCACCGCGTCCTTGCGGGCCGCCACCTCTTCTGCCGTCACGCTGGCATTGCCCGATTGAAACATCATGCGTTCAATTTCCAGGCCGGATTTCAAATCCATGCGATACCCGGTGGTGACCATCTGCTTATAGGTACGAACGGTTTTCTGGTCGCAGCTGACCATGTCTTCAGCTAGCGCCACACAGACCGGCATCAATTCATCTTGGGTGACGACACGGTTTACCAGGCCCCAGGTGAAGGCCTGTTCGGCGTTTAAAAAATTGCCGGTAAAATGCATCTCGTTGGCGCGGCTGATGCCAATGATGCGGGCCAGTTTTTGCGAAAGACCCCAGCCCGGTAAGATCCCCACCCGGGCATGGGTGTCAGCGAAGCGGGCATTGCGCGAGGCGATCATCACATCGCACATGAGGGCCAGTTCAAAACCACCGGTGACCGCCGCACCGTTGATGGCGCCGATGATCGGCTTCGGGCAGGCTTCAATAGCGCCCAGCACATCAAATCCGACCGGCGTGGCGCCCTCGCTCCGGACCAGACCTTTCTCGCCCAGTTCCTTCAAATCCAGCCCGCCACAAAACGCCCGCCCCTTGCCGGTCAGGATCACCACGTCAATTGCTGGATCGGCGCTGACATCATTGAAAGCAGCGACCAATTCTATGCGCAATTGATTGGACAACGCGTTCATCACCTCTGGGCGATTGAGGGTGATGGTGGCGATTGAATTGGCTTTTTCGACAAGGACAACCGGTTCGGACATGTGCAGCCTTTCGTCGACGCGCGAATGTTGTGCGGTCTGAAATTATTGGTGGAACGTAATCTTGAACGGACTATTCCGGCTCGCGGTCGACAAATCAATAGACGCGATGCGCACCGATCATGGTCGTCGTACACACAAATCCAACAACGTTTTAAACGTCGCGCTATCCAACTGATCGAAACGCTGAGACAGATCCGCCATTTGCCCAGCGCGTTCGGTGCCGAGAACCGGATCGGCGAAGCTATGGAATTTTTCATTGATCTCGGCGTCTGAAAGTGGCGCATCGGTGTCGCCGCGCGGCGTGCGTGGACGGTCGTTGAATACGCGACCATCAAATGTCTCAATCGTGACCTGCGCCCAGCGTTGATCCGTGCTGATGCGGGTCATTTCGTCATCGTCAATCAACTCCGTCACCCGGCTGACCCGCAAGACGTCGGCGTCCTGAAGGGTGTCAACGGTCAGTTCCTGCGCTCCTATCTGTCCGCGCACGGCCATGGTCGCCACCGGAAAGGCGATGCCATAGGAAAACTCGTCCAGGCTTTGCGGCTCGTGGCCAGCGAGCCTTGTCGCGTAATGAAATGTGCGAATGCGGATGGCGGCGATTTGTTGGTGTCTGATTTGATGTTCTTCCATCAGATGCTTGACCCCATCAATTGCCGGATGCGCCCAACGGCAACATGGATAGGGTTTGTAGTGGGTGTGCTCGATCGTCCGCCAGGCCGTGCCCAGATCGGCCCAATGGGGCACCGCGTCATCGCTTTCGCACGTCAGCGCCGGCGCGCCGGTTAACCCGGCCCGCGCCAAATAGGCAGCGGTGACCCCGGAGGGTGCGCCCCAGCCGACGCCATCACGCAGGTTGGTGGGAAAATCGATACAACGCATCATCTGACTGCGCGGCCCGTGATATTCGCCGATTCCCGCAGCCTCGCGGATAACGTCATCTGAACACCCAAGCATCCGCGCGCAGGCCGCTGCGATCCCGACAGCCGTCCAGGAACCGGACGTGTGATAATCGGCGACGGTGGCGTGCTGGACCTGGCCAGCCCGGTAACTGACCTCATAGGCGATGGCCAGCCAGGTGGCTAAATTTGCACCGGAAACCTCTTCTCCGGCGTCAACCAACGCATCGGCGACAGCCAGCAGTGCCGGGAACACCGCCGACCCGGCATGTCCCTTGTTCGGCGTCGTCCCGTCATGGGCATCGATAGCATCGATCGTAAAAGCCCCGGCCATGGCAGCGCCGGCTGGGCTGACAGGGCGGCCGTCCATCAATATGCGGGCCGCACCGGAATCACCGACACCGAACATCGCCAAGGCACCGGCCCGGGCGCTGGCTGCCATATCCGTCGTGGAGCCAATTGCCGCGACACCAAGCGTATCGAAAAAACTTCGCCGCAGGACGGCCAATAGCTGATCTGGCAGTTCCTCGTAGGTCAGCGTTGCGGCAAAATCAGCCATGCCAGATGGCATTTTAGCCTCGCATGCTAGTGACAGTTAGGTTGGGGCCCAGGCATTCCGGGCCAACCAAAATGTGAATCACCGCTGCCTTGCCGCTGGCCATGGCCCGCTCCAAAGCCGGCGCGAATTCGTCGGTATTTTCAACCCGCTCGCCATGGGCGCCAAAGCCCCGGGCGACAGCGGCGAAATCCGGATTGACCAGCGATGTCGCCGACACCCGGCCAGGATAGGCCCGCTCCTGATTGGCGCGGATCGTGCCATACATGCCGTTGTCGACGATGATGAACAGCGGGTCGAGGCCATATTGTACGGCAGTGGCCAATTCCTGGCCGGTCATCAGGAAATCACCATCTCCGCCGATATAAACCGCCGGCGAAATCGGCCGGGCGAACTTCGCGGCGATCGCTGCCGGCACACCCATGCCCATGGCGCCGGAAACCGGCGCCAGCGCGCCCAGAAACTGGCGATAATCATAATGCACATTCGGCCATGCCGTGGCGTTGCCGGCGCCGGTGGTCATCGTCGTATCGCGCGGCAGGCGGTCGTTGAGGACAGCCATCACGGCGGCCATATCGACCGGGCCAGGCTGCGGCGGCAGATCGCGCATGGCCAGGTACTCATCCCGGAGCGCTTTCCGCACATTGCAATGGCGCCGCGCCGCCGGCAGTTTCGCCAGCGCCAACGCCGCCTCGTTCGGGTCGGATAGAATGGCCAGATCGGCGTGGTAGACTTTGCCCAATTCGTCGGCGTCCGGGTAAATATGCACCAACCGACAACCGGGCATTGGCGCCTTGATGACGGTATATTTCAGGGTCGCCATATCGTTTAGACGAGCGCCGAGCGCGATGATCAAATCCGCATTCTTCGCATAGTCATTGGGCACCGGTTTACCGCCCAGACCGAGACTACCGACATATTGATCGTGATCGCTCGCAAACAGGCCCTGACGGCGCAGGGAGACGGCAACGGGCAGGTCATGGGCTTCGGCAAAGGTCACGGCGGCCTGCTGTCCCGTCTCGGTCCACATCGTGCCGCCCAACAACACTAACGGCCGCTCCGCCACCGCCAGCATGTCGCCGATCGCCGAGATGTCTGCCGCATTGGGGCAGGCGATCGCCCGCTTGGCGGGTGGCAGATCAGTCACGTCGGCCAGTTCTTCCAGCATGTCTTCCGGCAGCGCCAACGCCACTGGGCCAGGCCGGCCGGACGTAGCAACCGAGAAGGCGCGGTTGACATATTCGGGAATGCGGTCGGCCTGATCGATTTCCGCCACCCATTTGACAATCGGGCCTAGAAAACTTCGATAGTCGATTTCCTGAAAGGCCTCGCGGTCGCGTTGATGGGTGGGGATCTGGCCGATCAAAAGGATCATCGGCGTTGACCCCTGATGGGCGGAATGAACGCCGATGGTGGCATTGGCGACCCCGGGTCCTCTTGTAACGAAACATATGCCGGGCCGGCTCGTGGCGTCGGAATAGGCCATTGCCATATAGGCTGCACCGCCTTCCTGGCGGGTGGTGATGAAGCGTAACGCGTTGCCGGCGTCATGCAGGGCATCGAGTGCCGCCAGATAGCTTTCGCCCGGCACCCCGAAGATGACCTCAGCGCCGTTGATGCGCAATGCATCGATCAAGATTTGGCCGCCCGTACGTTCCATATGAAGTTCCTTAGGTGTTCGTGAAGGTGAGCTGTTGCTAGCGCAAGATCGCGGCAATGTTGCCGCCATCGACGGTCGCCACGTTGCCGGTGGTGCGTTCCGCCAATGCCTGGGCTAGGAACGCTTCGGCCACATGCCGGGCGGTGACTTCCTGCTTCAAGAGATTACCGGCCATATAATCATCGGTCGAGACGCCGCGCGCCGCCGCCCGGCTGGCAATCATGTCATCGTCAAGCAGGCCGGAGCGAATGCGGTCGGCGTTGACGGCGTTGGCGCGCACGCCGATGGCGCCATATTCCAAGGCGTATTGCCGCGATAAAAACAGTGTTGCTGCCTTCGGCAATCCATAAGCGCCGAAATTCGCCCCCGGATTGATCGCCTGTTTGGACGTATTGAACAACAATACGCCGCCAGTCCCCTGGGCCTTGTAGATGGCGACCGCCTGTTGGGCGACATTTTGATGGGCGAAGAAATTCAATTCAAAGCTCCGGCGCAGTACCGCATCATCTAGGGTGCCGATCTCGCCCTGCCAGGCCGCGCCGGCATTGGAGATGACGATATCAACGCCGCCAAAAGCCTGAACAGCGGATTTGAATGCCGCGGCAACGGCAGCCTGATCGGTGACGTCGCAATCGACACCGATCGCTGTTGCACCGATTGCTTCGGCAATTTTATTAGCCGCCTCACCATCGAGATCAGCGACCACCACGTGCGCACCATTTTGAGCAAATATTTTTGCGGTTTCAGCACCGATGGCGCCAGCACCACCGGTGACCAGCGCCACCTGACCGGAGAGCGGCAGGGTCTTGGCACCGGCCAGCTTAGCCTGCTCCAGCGACCAATATTCCAGTTTGAATAATTCAGCATGGGATAGCGGTGCGAACCGGCCGATGGCTTCGGCATCGCGCACCGCCTCAACCCAGATTTCACCGATATCGGCGCAGACCGCGGCGTCCTTAGCGGTGCGGCCAAAGCCGATGAGGCCATGGCCCGGCAACAACGCCAGGCGCGGCATTGGATCGAGCATCACCCGATCAATGTCGTCGTTATTATTGTTGGTTTCAAAGTAGTTGGCATAACCGGCGGCGTAGTCAGCCACCGCGGTTTTAACCGCGACAGCGTAACCGTCCATATCGTCGCCATCCGCCGGCGGCAGGATAACCGGCCCGTATTTGATGCGGATCGACAGGTCCGGCGTATAGACGCCGCGCGTGCCATAGTCATGAATGTCCGCGCCACCAACGAAATCGAGAATATCAGGCGAGGTCCTGAAGTCACCGACGAACCTGGTAAACCGTCCGCCGCCTAATTGCGCCGCAACGGCTCCGCGCACGATCGGGAATACATCGGAAAGATCCGCAATTTTAGCCGGCAAACTTATTTGCGTGAACGACGTAAATCGACGATTAGCGTCGATATAGTTTTCCGCCTCACTCACCGCCCCGATCATCCGATCATAGGCTGTACGCGCATCTTCAGCGAATGTGAATATCCCGTGCTTATCGAGGATCAACCCCTCCACGGTTGGATCGGCCTCATAGACCTCCGCCGCCAGTTTCGCCAGATCGAACCCGGGCATAATGTAGGGCACGAAACCCAGCCGGCCGCCGAAAACTTGCCGGCAAATTACTTCAGAATTATCCTGATTGACCAAGGCCAATATGGCCGAGGAATGGGAATGATCGATAAATTTGTGCGGCAGGTAAGCGTGCAGCAGTGTTTCCACCGACGGGTTGGGCGATGACGGATCAATGAGGTTAGCGCGCTGTAAATTGACCATGTCCTCATCGCTTAGGCGTTCAAACTTTCGCGCCTTGAGCAGCGGATCAAGTTTCACCGCCGGCAGGCCCGGCGCCTCGATGACGGCCATGTCCCAGCCGCTGCCTTTGACGCACAGCACCTGGTGGCTGTCACCAACCATATCGGTCGCCATCGTCTTGACCGATGTATTGCCGCCGCCATGCAGCACCAACCGGGGCTCACCGCCGAGCAAACGGGTGGTATAGACCCGCAGCGCCAGATCTTCGCCGATGCCATTTTCAGCGTGCGTTTTGACCGCTTGGCGGGCGCCCTCATCGGTCCATAAATTTTTCATGTTTGCCCTACCTCGTTGGTCTTAAAGATCGCCGTCACTGATCATCGCCAGAATTATCTGCTGCATTTTTCCTGCCGCCCGGTCGGCATTGGCAAGAATTTCCTCAATCGTGTCGGGCAGTTGATCCGGCCCACCGGTCGCGGCATTCGTGATGGCGGAAAATCCCAGTACCGACATGCCGCAATGATTGGCCGCTGTCACCTCTAAAACCGTCGACATGCCGACAACGTCGCCACCGGCCAGGCGCAAGAACCGCCGCTCGGCACTGGTTTCAAATTCCGGTCCGTGCACGGCAGCGTAAATCCCGGTCGGTAGATCAATGCCGAGCCGCCCCGCTGCTTTCAATGCCACCGCACAGAGTTCAGGATCGTAGGCCCGCGACATATCCGGGAAACGCGGCCCCAGTTTGTCGTCATTGGGACCAGCAAGCGGATGCTGCCCTTGAAAACTGATGTGATCGGTAATCAGCAAAGCATCCGCCACCGCCAGATCGGAACGAAGCGCACCAGCGGCGTTGGTGATCACCAGGCGTTGCGCACCCAATTGCCGCAAAACATAGATCGGCAGCACGATGTCCTCAGCCGACCAACCCTCATAAAGATGAAACCGCCCTGAAAGCGCCGCCACCCGGCGGCCATTCAGAGTGCCGATGACCAGAGCACCTTGATGGCCTGGCGCGGTGGAAACTGCGAAACCGCCAATTTCCCCATACGGAATAACGCAATCAGCCGTAATCCGCGCCGTCAATACGCCCAGGCCGGTGCCAGCGACGAGCGCCAGGTCGACAGGCCCGTCGCACTTTTCGCGAATACCGGCGGTTGCCGCGGCAACATTGTCGGAAAATTCCGGGCTCATGGTCTGATTCCAGGTCCTTTCAGCCAGCACTGTTAAATGAATGCCCGACCATTCGATGAATTCTTCGTTTCGGCAAGGGGCCTGATCGGGTTAATTTGCCCTGGAAACCAGTTTTGATCATCTATGGAGAAAAAAGTGACCGCCATCGGACTAAGAAAATTCTCCAATCCCAACACCACCGAGTTCTGGACCCCCGAACGCTGTCATGTGCTTGAGCTCATGAATATCCCGGAGCTTGGCGATTTATCAATCGCCCGCATTCGCGTCGAACCCGGCGTCACCACAGAACTCCACGCGCTTGCTGGCACTGGCGAAATCTACGTCCTGCTCTCCGGCACGGGCGAAATGGATGATGGCGCGGCTGCGCCATTCGCGGTATCGGCCGGCGACTGTGTGACCATTCCCGCCGATCATCGGCAGCGTATCAAAAACTCCGGGTCGGAAGATTTGGTATTCCTGGCGGTGTGCACTCCACGTTTTGTGCCGGCGAACTATCAGGCTCTTGACGACCTGGGCGCCATCGCATCTTCTGGCCCAGCAACGCCACGGGAGGATGATAATGCAGATTGACGGCACCCCTTACCGCACAATTTGGTGCCGGACATCCGGTGGCGATGTAACAATTATTGATCAGACTGCGCTGCCATTTGAGTTCAAAACCGTTGATCTGGCGACCACCGGTGATGCTCGCGATGCGATTGCCGATATGCTGGTGCGTGGCGCGCCGCTGGTCGGCGCTACGGCAGCCTATGGTGTTGCGTTAGCAATGCGGGAAGACCCGTCAGACAGCTACCTGGCGGCGGCTTCGAAACTGTTGTTTGAGGCTCGACCAACGGCGGTCAATCTGCGCTGGGCATTGGATCGACAACAGGCGGAACTTGCTGACGTCGAACCGTCGAAGCGGGCCGGTCACGCCTATAAAGTCGCGGCGGATATCTGCAATGAGGATGTGGAGTTGTGCAAATCCATGGGCCGTCATGGTCAAAAGCTGATCGAAGCCATTGCCGAACGCAAGAACGGCGAAACCGTCAACGTCCTTACGCATTGTAACGCCGGCTGGCTGGCGACCGTCGATTGGGGCACCGCCACCGCGCCGGTTTACATGGCCCACAACGCCGGCATTGATGTGCATGTCTGGGTCGATGAGACCCGACCGCGCAACCAAGGCGCCTATCTGACCGCCTATGAATTGGGTCAGCACGGCGTCCCGCACACGGTGATCGTCGACAATGCCGGCGGCCATCTCATGCAGCATGGATTGGTCGATATCTGCTTTGTCGGCACCGATCGGACAACGGCATCAGGCGACGTTTGCAATAAGATCGGCACTTACCTGAAGGCGCTGGCCGCCGACGACAACGACATACCATTTTATGTCTGCGCGCCATCGCCTTCTATCGATTTTCGTATCGATGACGGCCTGAAGGACATCCCGATTGAAACCCGCTCGCCCCGTGAGGTCAGTCACATTGCTGGCCGTACCGATGCCGGTGATGTCGTCTTCGTCGATATATTGCCGGCTGGCAGCCCGGCCCGAAATGATGCCTTCGACGTGACGCCGGCGCGCTATATCACTGGATTGGTGACCGAACGTGGTGTCGTCGCGGCAGACAAGAAAAAAATCGCCGCGTTGTTTCCAGAACGTGTGGTTTGAGGTCCCCGGTCGCCATCGTCGCCAAGCCAGAAATATTGCCCGATCCTTGACGACAGCGGAAAATATTGGTCCCATCCATTTAAACGCGCCCTGCACAAGACCATGGCGCCCGCTGGAAACGATGACCGGCGGAGAAAAATCGAGGGAGAATGGCCGACATTAAAACGGCCGAGACAAACAAACGAGCAGCAACAATGAGCACGATTGGGGCACTGCAAGACGACTCCGAAATTCGGAAACTGCCATGGTGGGGACGCCGGCTGGAATCCTGGATCCAGGGTTCCGCCGCCGGTCAAATCACCATCTACCTGCCGGACGGAAAGAAGCTGTTCGCCAGAGGCGACAATGCCGGACCGATTGCCGAATTCACCATACACCGGGCCCGCATGGTGCGCCGCATCTTGATGTCGGGCGACATTGGCCTGTTTGAATCCTACCGTGACGGCGACTGGTCGACCCCGGATATCGCCCAATTGCTGGAGTTCGGCCTGCGCAACGAAGAGGCGCTTTCCGAAACCCTCACCGGCACCCCTGCCAGCGCTCTTATCAATCGCATTCGCCACAAACTGCACGCCAATACCAAACGCGGCAGCCGCAAGAACATCGCTTTTCACTATGACCTGGGCAACGCGTTTTATGCCAAGTGGCTCGATGAAACGATGACCTATTCGTCCGGCCTGTTTCGCGATACCAGCGAGGATTTGGCCGAAGCCCAACGCAACAAATACCGCCGCATTGCTGAACAATTGGCCTTGAAGCCGCAGGATCGAGTGTTGGAAATCGGCTGCGGCTGGGGCGGATTCGCCGAACTGGCGGCGGAAGAATTCGGCTGCCACGTCACCGGCCTGACGATCTCCAAAGAGCAACTAAAATTCGCCAAAGAGCGCATCCAACGCGCCGGCATGTCGAACCGGGCGAAATTTTATCTGGAAGACTACCGAGACATGCCCGGCCTGTTCGACAAGATCGTTTCCATTGAAATGTTCGAGGCTGTCGGCGAGGAATATTGGCCGGCCTATTTTGATGTGGTGCGCGAGCGGTTGAAGCCCGGCGGCAAGGCGGCATTGCAAATCATCACCATCGCCGATGAGCGCTTCGAAGCCTATCGCAAGGGTGTCGACTTTATTCAGAAGTACATTTTTCCAGGTGGCCTGCTGCCATCGCGCTCAGTTTTGAAGAACGTCGTTGAACAATCCGGACTGACCTGGAAGGACGAAGCCTTTTTCGGCGTGTCCTATGCCGATACACTGAAATTGTGGCACGAGCGGTTCCTGGACAATTGGGACAATATCCGACCGCTCGGTTTTGACGAGCAATTCAAACGGCTATGGACCTATTATCTGAGCTATTGCGAAGCCGGTTTCCGGGCCGGGTCGATCAATGTCGGCCAGCTGGTGATCGAACGGCCCTAGGGTCAGATTTTGCTTTAGCTCAATTCACGCCCGAGAACGATCGGTTCACCGTGCGGGGTAGCCCGTGCGGCACGGTCCCAGGCGTCTCGCATGTGGGTCAGATCCGATCGCGTCGACGCACCCTTTTCCGTCACCAGACGTTCCAGTGCGTTCAGCCAATGATCATAATAAGTATCGCCCAAATCCGGATCACCGGCCTGCTGGGCCGATTTGATTTCCTCAGAAAACACCTGAGTCCATTCCGGCCAGGTAAACAGACCTCGCTCATAAAGCGCCAGGGTCATGGCGAAGGCCTGGGCCTGCCAGGGTTCGGCGAACACCGGCCCGTCCTCATCACGGGGAATGGACGGAATGGCAGCAAGCGCCTCGGAGGCGATCTCATGCGTGCTCAAGATAAGGCTCCCACAAATCAATCATCACCACCTGGGACGGGTCAGCGGATTTACCCCATAAATCACTGGCTTTGAACTCCACATTGTAAAGCCAATGTGGATCTTCGCCGTCGCCGGTGGCGCTGGCATCGGGAAAAACATGAAATCCGTGCACACGGGCAATGCGCCCAGATTGGCCGCGGGCATAGCGCGGCAGGCGGGTGTGCCCGGTCGGGTGCATATTAATGGTAACGATGTTCTCGCCAACGGCAAATTGCGGCGCACCGACCGGTTCACGGTTCGCCGGTCCGCCACGGCCCATGGTCGCCACCGCGTCGGCGGCGGCAAGGATTCTATCCGCCGGCCGGGGTGTTCCGATCATATGACCGGCGGCAACTTCTTCAGCACTCACCAAACCGTGGTCAATCAGTAATTTTTCCAGCCCGGCGATCCAGATTTCATAATAACTGGACGACAAATATTGCGCCGGCGGCAAGCTCTCGCGGGCATGGCGCGACTGATCGATATTCCAGCCTCCCGGCGCCCCCGCGGCCAATGTCAATGCCAACGCCTGCTTTTCCCAATTCGCATGGAACACCGGTTCGTCGGCTTCCGGATTGACCGGACCAAAACCCATCATACCGCCTAAATCCGCAGCACCGTTCATGACGCCACCTCGCTCGGGTCAAGCGTCAGGCCGGTTCCGATCATGGAATCCCGCGTTACCAGGTCGGCCAACCGTTCCTGCGACCAGCCTTCCGTTCCGGCCGGGCGCATGGGCAATACCAGATAGCGCACTTCGGATGTGGAATCCCAAACTCGGATCGTCGTCGTATCCGGCAAGGTGACACCGAATTCGGCCAGCACCGAGCGCGGATCGATCACCACCCGGGAGCGATAGGGTGCCGATTTATACCAAACCGGCGGCAGCCCCAGCACTGGCCAGGGATAACAAGAACACAGGGTACAGACGACCATGTTATGGGTGTCGTTGGTGTTCTCCGCCACCACCATGTGCTCACCCTGACGGCCGGCGTAATCCATATCTGCGATGGCTGCCGTTGCGTCCTTTAAAAGCCATTCACGATAATCCGGCTCCGCCCAGGCGCGGGCAACGACCCGGGCACCATTGCGCGGACCGACCTTATTTTCATACATGTCGATCAACACATCGAGCGCCGTCGGATCGATATACTTTTTTTCGGTCAGGATCGTTTCCAGTGCGCGAATGCGCAAAGCCGGTTCGCTGAGCTCACTGTGCTCATGGTCATGTGAGTGGTCGTGGCCGGCCATCGTTATCTCCAGGTATGTGGTGTTGTCTTGATTTAGTTGGGAGTCACCTGAAGCCGGCCCGCTCCCCCGTCCCAACCACCCATAGATGATACCCTCAGGGGTGTTGGGACGGGGGAGCGGGCCGGCTTCAGGCTGTTGCTGGTCTCAAATATCAGCGAACAATTTCCGGCCCACAATGCCTAAATCAACAACTCAACAATCAAATTCTTAGAACGCCAACCCTATCGCCTCGATTTAGTGCCGGTCAATCGCCCTATTCAGCCGCCAAAGTGGTACCGCCCGTCCGCCGCGCCGCATGAACGCGGACCGCATCACCAAAGGCTTCGAAGACACGCCGTGAGGCCTCGTCGGTTTCCGCCCAATATTCAGGGTGCCATTGGACACCGAGTGCAAACTCATCGGTTGTCGAGACGCGCACGGCCTCGATCGTACCATCCGGCGCGGTCCCTTCCGCCACCAGGCCGCCGGCTAGCTTGCCAATCGCCTGACGGTGCAGGGAATTGACCTCAATCTCGGTGCCGCCAAAGACATCGGCAAATTGCCCACCATCCACCAGACGAACACCGTGGCACAAGCCAAAGCGTTCATCTTGATCGTCGGAAACCGGCGCTCGATGATCCATACGCCCGTCAATGTCCTGGATTTCAACATCCAGGGTACCGCCGAGCATGACGTTGAGCTCCTGCAGCCCGCGACAAACGGCCAATAGCGGCACCTTGCGCTCCAGAGCGCGCTTAATCAGCGGCAATGCGGTGGCGTCGCGGTCGGTGTCATAGGGTTCATAACGCGGATCGGCGCTTTTGCCATAAAGGCTTGGATGCACGTTGGAGCGCGAGCCGGTGGCCAACAGCCCGTCGGCGGCATCAAGCAGCCCATCAATATCCACGTCGTCGCCCAGCGAAGGAACGATCACCGGATTGACGCCGGAAACGCGCGCTGCAGCCTGCAAGTAAAACGCGTTTACCGCATGCCAGCTATAGCCGTCGACGGGTTTCACGTCGGCGGTTACCAGCACCATGGGTTTGGCGGCAGAGCGGGTTTTCGACACGGTCTCACCTTTATATGAATTGATCCGGCGACGGCATATGCACAATCTCCGGTTTACCGCAACATCCACGCACGGAAAGACACCTGCCGGATGCGTGCAATGGCCGCTAACGCTAAATCATCAAACCGGCTGGAAATCGCCCTCCGCTTCGTCTAAACACCTAGTATGAACATGTAAATGTTCGAGGACATTTTTTAAGTGTGTATTCCAAATGGGAGGAAACATGAGCATGAAACGTCGTGAGTTTCTAAAAGGTACCGTTGTTGCAGGTGCCGGTGCTGCCGCGTTGGCGACGCCGGCAATTGCCCAGGGCGGCAAAACTTTGACCATCGTATCAACCTGGCCGCGGGACTTCCCGGGTCTGGGTATTTCCGCACAGCGTCTTGCGGCCCGCATTGGCCAGTTGTCGAACGGTGCGCTGAAAGTTGAGTATTTCTCAGCTGGCGAACGCGTCGGCGCCTTTGACGTTTTCGATGAAGTTGCCTCCGGCAACTCACAGGCCTATATCGCCGCTGATTATTACTGGCTCGGCAAACATCCTGGCTTCGCCTATTTCACCGCCGTGCCGTTTGGCATGACGACACCGGAATGGAACGCCTGGATCAAGTTCAAGGGTGGTCAAGCGCTTTGGGACGAGATTTCTGGTGAATTCGGCCTCAAGGCCATCACCTGCGGCTCCACCGGCACACAGGCCGGCGGCTGGTTCAACAAGGAAATCAATTCGCCCGACGACCTTAAAGGTCTGAAGATGCGTATTCCTGGCCTCGGCGGCTCAGTGATGTCGAAGCTCGGCGTTTCAACGGTGTCTTTGCCGGGTGGCCAGATTTATGAAAACCTGGTGTCCGGTTCAATTGAAGCCACTGAGTGGGTCGGTCCGTATAACGACTACTTCATGAAGTTCTATGAAGCTGCCAAATACTACTACACCGGCGGCATGCATGAGCCCGGCGGTGGCCTGGCGTTCGGCATGAACAAGAGCTGGTATGAAGGTCTGTCGGACTTCGAAAAAGCTGTCATTGAAGCGGCCTGCATGGAAGAACATGCGGCTTCACACGAAGAAAACATCGCCAATAACGGCACCTATCTTGCCCGCCTGATCAACGATCACGGTGTTCAGGTTCGCGCCTTTAGCGACGACGTTTGGGATGCCTTCGGCAGCGCGTCGGCGGAGGTTTTTGAAGACACCCGTGGCCATTCGCCTTTGGCGGCCAAAATCGACGATTCCTTCCAGGCGACGAAGAAAGAGCTCGGCACAATGATGGCCCAGTTCGAAGGCACCTTCGTCAACCAGCGTAACCGGGTGCTGGGCCTGATCTAGGTCTCTTCAATTCATAAATAAACAAGGCGGGGCGTTTAGCCCCGCCTTGTCCTGCCGAGATATGTTCACGGACATCATGTTCTCATGGCCAGCGCAGGCAAAAATATTCAATCTTCAGAAGATGTGAGCCCGGCGCCGATCGTCCGCATTTTCGGGTGGTCGATGCTGAGTTTTCTCGTCGCTTTTCTGATCAATAACGTGCTGACGGTCGGATTTGGTTTTCCGGCCAGCACCAGGGCATTTTCAGGCGGTGGTACGGCAGCCATGACGCTGGTCGCCATCTATGTGATATCGATTATCCTGGTAGTCTTTCTGGTGATGCGCTCGGGTCACCGCACACTACGCCAAGACGCGGAAATCATTCATAAATTCAATATTTATCTGATCCGGGCGTTCTTCTGGGCAGTGCTCCTGGTCGGCATTGTCGATGCTTCCATCGCCTTCATGCGGGTTGAGGGGATATTGCAATTTTTCATGGCTGAAGACACCGCCCGTTTGTTCAATCGGGCCCGCTTTGTCGGTACCTACATCCATATCCCGCTAATCATCGCCGGATTTATCATCGCGCTGTTTACCCGCACGCTCGGCTTTGCCTGGCTGGCGTTGCTCATTGTCGGCGCTGAACTGACCATCGTCATCACCCGCTTCGTGTTTTCCTATGAACAGGCGTTGATGGGCGACTTGGTGCGTTATTGGTATGCCGCACTGTTCTTGTTCGCCTCCGCCTATACGCTGTTTGATGAAGGCCACGTGCGGGTCGATATCCTCTATGCCGGCTTCAACCGCAGCCGCAAGGGTTTCGTCAACGCCATCGGTTCTATTTTTCTCGGCGCGACTACCTGTTGGGTCATTATTGTCATCGGCTTCAACGGCAAACAGGCGATCATCAATTCGCCGATAATGAATTTCGAAATCACCCAGACCGGCGGCGTCGGCATGTTCGTCAAATATCAAATGGCGGCATTCTTGGGCATTTTTGCCATCACCATGCTGATCCAGTTTACCAGCTACTTCTTTGAAGCCATCGCCGACTACCGGGACGAGCCGGGACATCGCGAACCGACGCCGATCGGGCATTAGAGCGAGATGAAGCTAGATTGGATCATTTGATGGAGCCAAATCAGTTCATATGCAAGGCGCGGCGCGATGCGGGGCATCGGGTAAGCGGCGCAACGCCGCACCTTGTCAGCAGACCCAAAAAGCCCGTCAAATGATTCAATCTAACCTCATCTCGCTCTAAGGCCGACCATGGAACTGCTCTTTCTCGCCCTACTAGTCGTCATTATGGCTACCGCCTTGGGGTCAGGTTATCCCGTCGCCTTCGCGCTTCCCGGCGCGGCAATCATCTCTTTTGGTCTTGCGGCGGCCTGCGGTTATATTTTTACCGGCAATATGGATGCCTTCTTCCACTCCGGCGGACCATCGCAATGGCTATCGGCGGGGGTGACCAATCTTCGAGGTGTCTACTGGGAGGTTGAGCGCGATACGCTGATTGCCATTCCGCTTTTTATCTTCATGGGGATCATGCTTCAGCGGTCGAAGATCGCCGAGGATCTGCTGGTTACCATGGCGCAACTGTTCGGCTCGGTGCCTGGCGGTCTGGGTATTTCCGTGGTTTTCGTCGGCGCCTTGCTGGCGGCGACAACCGGCATCGTCGGCGCCACGGTCGTTGCCATGGGCCTGATTTCACTGCCGGCAATGTTGCGCAACAAATATTCACCATCGCTGGCCACCGGTACAATCGCCGCCTCGGGCACGCTCGGCCAGATCATTCCACCATCGATCGTGCTGATCATTTTAGCCGATCAGCTGGCTTCGGCTACCGACCAGGCGAGCACCGCCCGCAAAGCGCTTCACAAAGAAGCCACTGGCGAATTGTCGATGCCGACGGTTTTCGATGTGGCCTCGACCAGCGCCGGCGAGATGTTCCTCGGCGCCTTTATTCCCGGCCTGGTGCTTGTCGGCCTCTATATGGTCTACATTTTGATCTTCGCCATTTTGCGCCCAAAAGATGCGCCAGCGGTTAAGTATGAAGGCAAGTTCAATCTAAAATTCTGGCGCAATGTGGCGTTGACCCTGATCCCGCCACTGGCGCTCATCTTCCTGGTTTTAGGCTCCATCATTACCGGCATCGCGACCGTCAACCAGGCCGGCGCCATTGGTGCGGCCGGTGCCTTGATCATGGCCGGCTACCGGCTGCAGGAAGGCGCGAGAAACGCTTTTTTTCCGGCCATCATGGCCATTGTCGCGCTGACAATCCTGGCCTATTGCCTGTCCAATTATGAGATGAACGTCAAGGCCATTGATAGTCCGCAAGACATGACCGGCATCCAGCTGGGTATCGTTGGCGCGGTCTTATTGTTGGTGTCGCTGGTCTGGAGCGGTTGGCGGGTGCTGAAATTCGAAGGCACCTTGCAAAGCGTCATGCTGGAAACGGCGAAAACCACATCGCTGGTTTTCATCATTTTGTTGGGCGCGGCAATGTTGACGGCGGCGTTTCGCGCCTTCGGTGGCGAGGAGCTGGTTCGCGAATTCCTCAATTCGCTACCGGGTGGATTCTGGACGCAGTTCATCATCGTCATGGCGGTGATTTTCGTGCTCGGTTTTTTTCTGGATTTTATCGAGATCGCCGTCGTGGTGGTGCCCATTGTCGCTCCGATCCTGCTGGCTGATCCCTCCGCCAACATTACCGCCGTCTGGCTCGGTGTCATGATCGGCCTGAACATCCAAACATCGTTCCTGACACCACCATTTGGATTTGCGCTGTTTTATCTGCGCGGTGTCGCCCCGGCGGCAGTTAAGACCGTACAAATCTACAAGGGCGTGATTGCCTTCATCTGCCTGCAATTGGTGGCGCTGGGGATCGTCGGCACCTTCCCGCAATTGGTGAATTATCTGCCCAACCGGGTCAGTTTCCTGTCCGACACATCACCGCCGCCGCGTAATCCAAAACTGCAATATTGCCTTGAGCGCTTCGTCAGCGACCATCTTAAGAACGATGGCGGCGCGACGTTGGCGGCAATTTCCAAAATCAATGATCTGGACCTGTCGGTATTGCCCAAGCGCCTAGCCGGCAATTTGAGCAAGAGCTTCAAAAATGCTGGCGTCGCCGCCGGTTCGCTGGACCATATTTTCAAGGCCGAACAAGCCGTCATTGATGCTTCCGCCGATTACCGTCCGCAATTGCGGCAGGTGCGTCGGATCGAAAAAGAAATCCGCAAAGCCGAAGCCGAAGCCAAGTTGATCAAAATTCAAATCAGCCGCGCCAACAAACCCGATCAAGCCGATCGTAAGGCGGCTTTGGAAACCCAGCGGGCCAAATTCTTAGCTAAGGTGGATCGTCTCAAGGGTGAGATTCCAAGCACCTGGAAACAGACCTACAAAACCTTTAGCGGCCTCACCAAGGCGGAGACCACGGCGCGGCGTACCTATCGGCGGGCAGCGGATTCCGCCTACGATACGGCGAAGAGTTTTCTGGCGGTACTGGATTCTACGGCCGGACTGGAAAGTCTGGGAACCTCGATACGCGGGTTGCGCCCCCTTGTGGAAGCTGGCGACCCTGCCAAAACCGAAATCGACGTCAACAACTTAGCCAAGCAGCTGAGCAAACTGGCCGGCACCAATAAAATCAAATCGGCACTTTCAAAAGCCCGGCGGGCGCTAAAGGCGAAAAAGCCGAAACGCGATAAAGCGCTGGCGGAAATCGACAAGGCGCTTATCACCTATGATGAAGAGCTTGCCTGGCGCCAGAAAGCCAGTAGCACTTTGCGTTCGGGCGTCGCAGCCTATATAGCCGCCATTGAACCGACACTGGGCGCGCGGTTACAACGACGGCTGTCACGCGATCAAGCGCTCTATCTGGCAAGCTGTAATTCGGGGCATCGCGACCTCTCCCTGAATTTCTGATCCAAGCCGCCCGTCGAAATTAATGGCGCAGTCGGCAAATGAAGTCGGGAACGCCGCTTTGACCACGCTGAATAGATCATGCTGAGCAAACTCATCGCCACCGTCGACGCCATCAATCTGCGTGTCGGTCGGCTGGTCATGTGGCTGACGGTGCTGATGGCATTGATCCAATTTGCCATCGTCATTCTGCGTTATGTATTTTCCATCGGCTTTATCCCCATGCAGGAATCCGTTTGGTACCTACTTGGTATTATTTTCATGCTCGGCGCCGGCTTCACCTTGCGCCACGACGGCCATGTGCGTGTTGATGTCTATTACCGGGAGGCCGCGCCACGCCGCAAAGCACTAATCGATTTAGCCGGCGCGATTTTATTTGTCATCCCCTTATGTGTCGCAACCGGCTATCTGGCGGTCCCTTATATCCTCCAATCCTGGATGGTTTTCGAAGGCTCAACCGAAGTCAGCGGCCTGCCATTTATCTTCTTGCTGAAAACCGTCATTTGGCTATTCGCCCTCCTTGTCGGCCTACAGGGCGCTGCTTTGGCGGTGCGGGCAATCCTGGCTCTGCGCAGCAATGACGTATCCTATCGCGCTTCGGCCTGGCCCGATGCGCGGGCTGATTAATCCGATGCGGCGGCGATGATGCCATGGCCGGTTTGATTGATCCGATCACCCTTTGCTTGATGATGTTCGTAGCCGCTTGTCTGTTGCTGATGGTCGGCTTTCCCGTCGCTTTCACGTTGGCTGGAACGGCATTAGCTTTCGCGTTGTTTGGCTACGGCGTCGGCGTCTTTGACCTGTCGTTTCTAACCGCCTTCCCGCAAGCCATATTTGCCACCATGACGTCGAAGGTGCTCGTTGCCGTGCCCTTGTTCATTTTCATGGGCGTCATGCTGGAACGCTCCAAGGTCGCCGAAGACCTGCTCGATACCATGGGCAAGTTATTCGGCGCCCGACCGGGCGGGTTGGCGATTTCGGTGTGCGTTGTCGGCGCCCTGCTTGCCGCATCGACCGGGATTGTCGGCGCCACTGTCGTGACCATGGGATTGTTATCACTGCCGACCATGCTGCGGCGCGGCTATGATCCGGCGTTTTCCTGCGGCACGATTGCCGCTTCCGGCGCCCTCGGCCAGATTATTCCGCCGTCGATCGTTCTGGTATTTCTGGGCGATCAATTGCTGGTCGCTTATCAAAACGCACAAATGGAAATGGGGATTTTCGCCCCGGATTCGGTATCCATAAATGACTTGTTCGCCGGCGCCTTGTTGCCTGGGCTGATGTTGGTGGGGCTTTATATTGTCTACCAAATCATCGTCGTCTGGCTTAATCCGGACAAGGCGCCACCGATCCCGGAAGACGACCGCATCGATCTGGCCGGCGGTCAGTTACTGCCAACCCTCATCAGTTCATTATTCGCGCCAGTGGTGCTGATCATTGCCGTGCTCGGGTCTATTTTGGCCGGCCTTGCTTCACCATCGGAGGCCGCCGGTGTTGGTGCCATCGGGGCAACGATGCTTGCCGGCTATCGCATCGACAGAACTCGCGGGTTACCGATCGTCGCTGCCGCCGCCTGTATGATCGGTCTCTTGATCCTGACGAGCCTATTCGATCTGCGGCTGCAACGTGATGTGATCGGCACCGGTGAATGGGTCGCCATCGCCGCCGCACTGGTGCTGACGCTTGGTCTGACTTGGGGCATCATCGTTGCGCTACAGCGGCTCTACTATCACATAGGTGACGACGGCACCGGCATACTGGCCTCGGTTGCCCAATCAACCATGTCGATCACCGCCATGGTCTTCGTCATCGTCATCTGCGCCCGCCTGTTCGCAATCGTATTTCGCGGCTTCGGCGGTGCCGATTTTATTTCCGCATTTCTAGACAACCTGCCTGGCGGCACGATGTCGGCGGTGCTCCTGGTCATGGCGACGATGTTCATCTTGGGCTTTTTCTTGGATTTTCTGGAAATCGTCTTCATCGTCTTGCCGATCGTTGCGCCGATCCTGCTGCAAATGCCGATGCCGGACGGTTCGCCCATGAACCCGGTCTGGCTCGGTGTTCTCATGGCCATCAACCTGCAAACCTCATTCCTGACGCCGCCCTTCGGCCTGGCATTGTTTTATCTGCGTGGGGTGGCGCCGGATTCCATTCGCACTATTGAGATTTACAAGGGGATCATTCCCTTCGTACTGATCCAGATTTCCGCGCTGGTGATCTTGTGGTTTGTTCCCGGCCTGGCCACCTGGCTGCCCGGACTGCTCTATCCCTAAACGGAATATCAGCTCTTCCAACAACGCGTTCGACCTTCGCCGTTTCCTGTCCTATGTTGCCAATTATGCCGGCTCGGAGGGGGCCGAATGCGGGCGGAATAATTAGGACACATCTAATGAGCTTCAAACCGGTCAGCCTTGATGACAAATACGATCTATCCAAGGACCGCGTATTTATATCGGGCACGCAGGCAATTATCCGTCTGGCCCTGACCCAAAAGGAGCGCGATCGGCGCGCTGGTTTGAATACCGCCGGATATGTCAGCGGTTATCGTGGATCGCCGCTGGGCGGTCTTGATCAACAATTCTGGCGCGCCAAACAGGTGACCCAGGAAAACGACGTGGTCTTCCAACCCGGTGTCAACGAGGACCTGGCCGCCACCGCCATCTGGGGCGCACAACAGGCGGAGCTGCGCGGCGACGGCCGCTTCGATGGCGTCTTTGGCATTTGGTACGGCAAAGGCCCAGGCGTTGACCGAACTGGCGACGTTTTCCGCCACGCCAATTTAGCCGGCACGTCACCCAATGGCGGCGTCTTGGCGCTGATGGGCGATGATCACACCTGCGAATCCTCCACCACCGCCCACCAATCGGAATTCGCTCTGGTCGACGCCATGATGCCGATCTTCAATCCGGCCGGCGCCCAGGAAATTCTCGACTACGGGCTCTATGGCTGGGCGCTGAGCCGCTACGCCAGCGTTTGGACCGGCCTGAAATGCATCAAGGATACGGTCGAATCGACGGCGGTCGTCGATAGCGCCATCGACAGGGTATCGATCATCCAGCCAGAGGATTTTCAGATGCCGCCGGGCGGCCTGCACATCCGCCAGTTCGACCCGCCGATTGTCCAGGAAGCCCGGCTCCACGACTTCAAGATACCGGCGGTGATGGCCTTCCTGCGCGCCAACAAACTCGACAAGATCATGGGCTCAGGTGGCCGCAAACCACGCATCGGTGTTGCCGCCGCCGGCAAGAGCTGGCTCGATGTTACTCAGGCGCTGGACGATTTGGGCATTGATGAGATCCGCGCCGCTGATCTTGGCATACGACTGTTCAAAGTCGGCGTCCCCTGGCCGCTGGAGCCGGAAGGCGTACGCGATTTTGCCAAGGGTCTCGACCTGATCATCGTCGTTGAGGAAAAGCGGGCGCTGATCGAAGCCCAGATGAAGGAAATTTTGTACGGCACCGCTAACGTCCCGCAAATCGTCGGCAAGAATGATGAGCAAAGCGCGCGATTGTTTCAGACCAAGGCATCGTTGGATTCCAACGACGTCGCCTCGGCAATCGGCGAGCGGGTTTTACGCTTTTGCGACGACGGTCCGTTGCGTGAGCAGGTCAACGCCGTCAAGACCGCCCAGGACAATCTGCGTAAAACCGAAAACGTCGCCGAGCGTATCCCTTATTTCTGCCCCGGCTGCCCGCACAATTCATCGACCGTCGTGCCGGAAGGCTCGCGCGCCTATGCCGGCATTGGCTGCCACTACATGGCCCAATGGATGGACCGAAAGACCGAGGGCTACACCCATATGGGTGGCGAGGGCGCCAACTGGGTGGGCGAGGCACCGTTTTCGAACCGCCAACACGTCTTCCAGAATATCGGTGATGGCACATACAATCATTCCGGATATATGGCGATCCGGGCGGCGGCGAAATCCGGCGTCAACATCACCTATAAGATCCTTTATAATGATGCCGTCGCCATGACCGGCGGCCAACCCCATGACGGCGGCATGTCAGTACCGATGGTCGCCAATCAGATGGCGGCCGAAGGCGCCAAGCGGGTCGTCATCGTCACCGACGAACCGGATAAATATGATCCAGGGATTGATTGGCCCTACGGCCTGTCGATCCATCATCGCTCCGAATTACAGACCGTTCAAAAAGAGCTCAGCCAGGTGAAAGGCCTGAGCGTGTTGATCTACGACCAGACTTGCGCGGCGGAAAAGCGCCGGCGGCGCAAGCGTGGCACGTTCCCAGACCCTGATCGTCGGGTGGTCATCAATGCCGCCGTTTGTGAAGGCTGTGGCGATTGCGGCGACCAATCCAACTGCATCGCCATCCAACCGCTTGAAACCGAATTCGGCCGTAAACGGCGGATTGACCAATCCGCCTGCAATAAGGATTTTTCCTGTTTGAACGGCTTCTGCCCAAGCTTTGTCACCGTTCATGGCGCCAAGATTAAAAAATCAACCGGCGGCAAAGCAGACCGGGTGACAGCCGATGATCTGCCAACGCCCGATCCGGTGGCACTCGACCGGCCCTACGGTATGGTCATTACCGGCGTCGGCGGCACCGGCGTCGTCACCATCGGCGCTATTGTCGGCATGGCGGCCCATATTGAAGGCAAGGGCTGCGGCATCATCGATATGGCCGGCCTGGCGCAAAAGGGCGGCGCCGTCGTCAGTCATGTGCGCGTTGCCAATACACCTGAAGACATTAAGACAATCCGCGTACCGGCCGCAGGGGCGGACCTCATCTTGGGTTGCGACCTGGTGGTCGCCGGTTCCGCCAAGGTTTTGTCGTCGGCGGCCCTCGGACGGACCAAGATCGTCGTCAACACCCACGAATCTTATCCCGGTGCGTTTACCCAGGATCCCGATTTCAGCCTGCCGACCAGGCGCCTGATCAAAGCCATCGGCGACCGCGCTGATGCCGATCAATCAGATTTTGTCGATGCCCAGCGGATCGCCACCACGCTGCTTGGTGATTCCATCGCCACCAACATGTTCATGTTGGGTTACGCCTTCCAGAAAGGCGGCCTACCGCTGTCGGCGGTAGCCATTGAAAAGGCGATCGAGCTCAATGCCGTGGCCGTTCAGATGAACACCGACGCCTTCCGTTGGGGCCGCCGCATGGCCGATGACGGTGAGGCCGTCATTGCCCGGGTCGCCGCATTGCAGCCCTCCGCCGCCGATGACACCACGCCGCGCACTCTGTCGGAGCTGATAGCCCATCGCACTGATCAGCTTTCCGCTTATCAAAACGCCGCCTATGGCGCGCGCTTTGCCGATCGGGTGAAGAAAATCCAAGCCGCAGAAGATGCCCTCGGCCTGGAAGAAACCGCCTTGACGGAAGCCGTCGCCAAGGGGCTGTTTAAATTGATGGCCTATAAGGATGAATACGAAGTAGCGCGGCTATACACCGACGGCGCCTTCAAACAACAATTGGCAAACACATTTGAAAGCTGGGAGCGGTTGGAGTTTCACATGGCGCCGCCATTATTGGCCAGTCGGGACAGCGAGACCGGTCACCTGGTTAAACGCGCCTTCGGCCCGTGGATGATGAAGGCGTTCGGCGCACTGGCGAAATTCAAGCGCCTGCGCGGCACCAGCCTGGACCTGTTTGGCCGTTCCCAGGAACGTCGCGCGGAGCGCCAATTAGTCAATGATTACGAGGCGGTTATCGATCAGATTACCGCCGGCCTGACCGCCGACAATCATGCCAAGGCGGTGGCGCTTGCCAGTTATCCCGATCGCATTCGCGGATTTGGCCACGTCAAGGACCGGCACATTGTCGCAGCGATCGGCGAGAAGGAATCCATGCTGGCACAATTTAAGGGTGGTCGCGGTTTAGACCGCGCTGCCGAATAGCTCAGAACCCCTCCCTCAAGAGAGCAACAAGACCTCGAATTCCGTTCAGATATCCGATTCAGGGCACTCACAAAAGGATTGTCTTGATTTCTGCTCCTGTGTTCTATTAATAGGCGCTAATAATCTAACGCTGGTTCGAAAAAACAGCTGATCCTGGGAGGAAAGTTGTATGGCGGAGGCCGTTTCTAACAGCAGTTCGGAAGACACGTTTCCGAAATTGTTGCTGCGCAATGCCGTGAAGTACGCGCGCCGTCCCGCCATACGGGAAAAGGACCTTGGCATTTGGCAAAGTTGGAATTGGGCGGAAGTCCTTGAAGAGGTCCGCGCCTATTCCATTGGTCTGGAAGAATTGGGCCTTAAGCGCGGTGACAAGATAGCTGTCATCGGCGCCAATCGCCCGCGACTATATTGGACCTTCCCCGCCGCCCAGGCGCTGGGCGCGATCCCGGTTCCGGTCTACGCCGATTCCGTTGCCGAAGAACTGGCTTACGTGCTGAATCACGCCGAAGTCCGGTTCGCGGTGTGCGAAGACCAGGAACAGGTCGACAAGATTATGTCGATCGCTGAGGAAGTGCCGAGCATCGAGCTGATCATCTATGACGATGACAGCGGTCTGCACGACTACGAAGAAGACCACCTGCACGCCTATGAAGATATCCGCGCCCAGGGCCGAGCCAAACTTGATGCCAGTCCGGAGACGGAAAAAGCCTGGCTGGCCGAAATCGACAAGAGCAAAGGGTCCGATGTTTCGGTGATGCTCTATACATCCGGCACCACCGGCCGCCCCAAGGGCGTCATGCTCACCTACGACAATCTGGCGATATCAGCCCGCAACGCGATTAAATTCGAAGGTCTCGATGAGACTGAGGAAACCATCGCCTACCTGCCAATCGCCTGGGTCGGTGATCATGTGTTTTCCTACGCCCAACAATTTATCGCCGGCTACTGCGTATGCTGTCCGGAAAGTGCCGAAACAGTTTTCGATGACCGCCGCGAAATCGCCCCAACTTACTATTTCGGCCCACCGAAAATATTCGAACTCATGCTCACCATGATTACCGTGCGCATGCAGGATGCAAGCCGCATCAAACAGAAAATTTTCAACTACTTCCTGGATGTAGCGAAAAAATCAGGCGAGAAAATACTCAATGGCGAGACCGTGCCTTTCATGGATCGCCTGCTCTACGGCATCGGCCAGTTTGTCGTTTACGGCCCGCTGCGTAATCAGATGGGCCTGACGCGCATGAAGCTGGGCTACACGGCCGGTGAAGCCATTGGGCCGGAGATGTTCCAGTTTTATCGCTCGCTCGGCCTGAACTTGAAACAGCTCTACGGCCAGACCGAAGCCAGCGTTTATGTGACCATTCAAAAGAACGGTGAAATCTACGCCGATACGGTCGGTACGCCGGCGATCGATGTGGAATTGAAGCTGACGGAAGGCGAAGTGCTGTTCCGTAGCCCAGGCGTATTTGCCGGCTACTATAAAAACGACGAGGCGACCCGGGAAACCAAAACCGAGGATGGTTGGGTTCATACCGGCGACGCCGGCCTGATTTTGCCGAACGGTCATCTGAAAATTATCGACCGGGCCAAGGATGTCGGCCAGCTCACCAACGGTTCGCTGTTTGCACCGAAATACATCGAAAACAAACTCAAGTTCTTCCCCAATATCGGCGAAGCGGTGGCTTTTGGTGACGGACGGGAATTCTGCACTGCGTTTATCAACATCGATTTGACCGCCGTCGGCAACTGGGCGGAACGCAGCAACATCATGTACAGCTCCTATCAGGAACTGGCCAACCATCCGCAGGTCTACGGCATGATCGCCGAGCATATAGACGAGGTGAATAAAATCCTCGCCAGCGAAGGTGAAATGGCTGATTCGCAAGTACGTCGCTTCCTCATTCTGCATAAGGAACTGGATGCCGACGATGGTGAGCTGACACGGACCTTGAAAGTCCGGCGCAAGTTCGTCAACGAGCGCTATGAGGATCTCATCAATTCGCTTTATGACGGTTCGACCGAAAAGTTTGTCACCACGGAAGTGACTTTCGAAGATGGCAAGCGCGGTGAGATCTCGGCGACGGTTAAAATTCACGATATGGACGTCCACCCCTCCTCGGGCGCCCATCAGGAGGCGGCTGAATGAATGCTTTTGTAGATCCCAAGGAGGCGTCGAACTCCGGCGGGGTGGCCCCGGGTGAACCGCTACTGGTCATTGATAACGTCTCGCTGGCTTTCGGCGGCGTCAAAGCAATTACCGATGTCTCCTTCGATATCTTGAAGGGCGAAGTACGGGCTATTATCGGCCCCAACGGTGCCGGCAAAACCTCCATGTTGAATGTCATCAACGGCTTCTACCACCCGCAACAGGGAACGGTGACATTCAAGGGACAGGTTCGTAGCCGCATGCGGCCTTATGAGGCGGCAAGCCAAGGGATCGCTCGGACATTTCAAAACGTGGCATTGTTCGCCGGCATGACGACGTTGGACAACATCATGTCCGGCCGGTCGCTGAAAATGAACAAGAATTTTCTCTGGCAGTGTCTGCGCCGCGGCCCGGCACTTGACGAAGAAATAGAAAATCGGCTGCGGGTTGAGGAAATCATCGATTTCCTAGAAATCCAAGCCATTCGCAAGACGCCGGTCGGAAGGCTGCCTTACGGCCTGCAAAAGCGGGTTGAGCTGGCCCGGGCTTTGGCCATGGAGCCGGAACTGCTGCTGCTTGATGAGCCAATGGCCGGCATGAACATGGAAGAAAAAGAGGACATGTCGCGCTTTGTCCTCGATGTGAATCAGCAATTTGGCACCACCATCGCCCTGATTGAACACGATATGGGCGTGGTGATGGATCTATCAGACCGCGTCGTGGTGTTGGACTACGGGAAGAAAATCGCCGATGGCGTTCCCGATGAGGTGCAGAAAAATCCCAACGTGATCGACGCCTATCTCGGCGTTCCGCACGAGTGAGTATTTTATATGCTTGATCTTATTTACAACATTTTCATCGACCCATTCATGCAGATGGGCGGCGATGTGGCCTTCTTCCTACAGGTATTGTGGGAAGGCTTCGTCGCCGGCACCTTGTATGCGCTGATCGCCCTTGGGTTTGTGTTGATCTTTAAAGCCTCCGGCGTTTTCAATTTCGCCCAAGGCATCATGGTGGTGTTTGCCGCCCTGACCCTGGTCGGTCTCTATGCCGCCGGTGTTCCGGCATTGCTGGCATTGATGATGACCGTTGGCGTCATGGCAATCTTGGCGATTACCGTGGAACGCTTGGTGTTGCGCCATCTCGTCAACCAGCCGGACCTAATATTGTTCATGGCCACCATCGGCCTGACGAACTTTCTGATCGGTTTCGGCGAATGGGTTTTCGGCGGCGAGCCGAAAGCGATGATCACCGAAGAGCTTGGTTTGCCTACAGGGTCGACTGATTTTGACGTCTTTGGCGGCCTGGTCATTTTAGAACATCTCGATATCGCCGCCGCCGTCATCGCCGCCTTGATGGTTGGTGTCTTGGCGGTGTTCTTTAACAAGACACGGATCGGCCGCGGCCTACGGGCGGTTGCTGACGATCACCAGGCAGCCTTGTCGGTGGGCATTTCGCTCAACCAGATCTGGGCGATCGTCTGGTTTACCGCCGGTGTTGTCGCACTGGTTACCGGCATCATGTGGGGTGCCAAATCGGATGTGTCGTTTGCTCTACAAATCGTCGCCTTAAAAGCCTTGCCGGTTTTGATCCTCGGTGGCCTGACGTCGATACCCGGTGCCATTGTCGGTGGCCTGATCATCGGCTTCGGTGAAAAAATCTTTGAAATTTACTGGGGACCGCTGCTCGGCAGCGGCGTGGAAGCCTGGTTCGCCTACGTTATTGCGCTGATATTCCTGCTGTTTCGTCCGCAGGGTCTGTTCGGCGAAAAAATCATCGAGAGGATTTAAGGCGCAATGTTTTATCGTGAAGCGGGCCAATTCAAGACCAACTACCGCGACGACCTGGCCGTATTTCCGATCCGCCAGGATCGGATTGGCATCATCGTCATTCTTGTGTTGGCTTATGTCGCCATTCCCCTACTCGGCAGTGATTTCCTGATCAAATCGGTGATGATCCCGATGTTGATCTTCGCTCTTGCCGCGATCGGCCTCAATATTCTGACAGGCTATGCCGGCCAGATTTCCCTGGGCACCGGGGCCTTCATGGGGGTCGGCGCTTATGCCTGCTACAAGCTGACGTCTATTTTCCCAGATGTGAACATTCTCATTTTGGTGCTGTCGTCGGGTCTGTTTTCCGCCGGCATCGGGATTATCTTTGGACTACCAAGTCTTCGGATTAAGGGCTTTTATCTGGCCGTTACCACATTGGCCGCCCAGTTCGTTCTGGAATGGTGTTTCATCCGTATCGGTTGGCTTTACAATTACAACCCATCCGGCGCCATCGAAGTGCCCCAGCGCGAGATGTTCGGCATCATCCTGACTGGCGCCAGAGCCCACGTACTGACATCTTATTTCGTGGTCTTGACCATCATTGTCTTGATGACCTGGATTGCCTCCAACATCATTCGTGGACGTATCGGCCGATCTTGGATGATGATCCGCGATATGGACATTGCGGCGGAACTGATGGGCATCAAACCGCTGCAGGCGAAACTCTCCGCATTTGCCGTATCGTCGTTTTATTGCGGCGTCGCCGGGGCGATGATGGTGTTCTTCTGGCTCGGTGCGGCGGAAGTTGAAAGCTTCGACATTAACCATTCATTCCTGGTTTTGTTCATGGTGATCATCGGCGGTTCGGGAAGCCTGATCGGCTCCTTCATGGGCGCCGCCTTCATCTGGGGATTGCCGATCATGATTAGGGCATTTCCGCGAACCTTCGGCGTCGATATCAGTGCAACGACCACCGAACATCTGAACTTCATGATCGTCGGCGGGTTGATTATGTTCTTCCTGATCGTCGAACCACATGGGTTGGCCAGATTGTGGCAAATCCTGAAGGAGAAACTGCGCACCTGGCCGTTCCCCTATGCCTGATGGGCTTGGCAGGCGCGCAATGACAATGCAATCATATAGCTGGATGGCGAGCCACATCCAGTTGTTCGTAACGGGCTCACCTTCGGCATATTAGCCGGACTCATATGGGAGGAAACTCGATGAGAGTTAAACAACTAGTCTTGGCGGTAGCCGCACTGGCAATCGCAGGCGGCGGCATCTCGTTTGATGCTGTGGCTGAAGATACGCACTATATTCCGAACCTCAGCTATCGAACCGGGCCGTTCGGTGGCAACGGAACCCGCATCGCCAATGGTTTCAACGATTACTTGACGATGCTCAATGAGCGTGACGGCGGCGTCGGCGGCCTCAAGGTCGTCGTCGAAGAATGCGAAACCGGCTATAACGCCCAAAAAGGCGTCGAATGCTACGAAGCCACCAAAGGCAAGGGTGCGCTCGTCTATAACCCGTATTCAACCGGCATTACTTTGCAGTTGTTGCCGAAATCAGCAGTCGACAAGATCCCGGTTCTTTCGATGGGCTATGGCCTGTCGGCTGGCGCGGTTGGCGAAAAATTCCCTTGGCTGTTCAATTTCCCGGCGACCTACTGGGGTCAAATGTCCGGTATCTTGCGCTATATCGCAACCCGCGAAGGCGGTGATGGTTCGACGCTTGAGCCCCTCAAGGGCAAGAAAATCGGCTTCATCTTCCTGGAATCCGGTTATGGCCGCGAGCCAATTCCGCTTCTCGACATGCTGTCAAAAAAATATGGCTTTTCAGTCGTCACCATTCCGGTGGCCGGCAAGGAAATGCAGAATCAGTCGTCACATTGGCTGACCGTGCGTAAAGAAAAGCCAGATTGGATGATCATGTGGGGCTGGGGCGTCATGAACGCCACGGCGATCAAGGCGGCTGTCAAAATCCGCTATCCACTGGATCATTTTATCGGCAACTGGTGGTCTTCCGCTGACGTCGATGCTGCGCCTTCCGGCGAAGCGGCGAAGGGCTATCTCGGCGCCACCTTTACCGGTCACGGCACCGACTATCCGGTGATCCAAGACATCATCAAGCATGTCATCAAAGCCGGCAAAAGCCAGGTCAAAGACGAGTCTGAAGTCGGTACGGTGCTTTACAACCGCGGCGTCATCAACGCTGTTTATGTTGCTGAAGCCATTGGCGTTGCCCAGAAGATGACCGGCAAGAAGAAAGTCGACGGCACGGACATGCGTGCGGCCTTCGAAAACATCAACATGGATGAAGCCCGTCTGGCCGCGCTTGGCATGACCGGATTTACCATTCCGATTAAGTCGACCTGTGCCGACCATTCAGGCGCCCATCCCATCTTCATGCAGCAGTGGGACGGCAGCAAGTGGGTCCGCAAGGGCGAATCTTCGCCGATGTCTGATGTTGTGCGTCCGTTGCTTGAAGCGGCTGCCGAAAAATACGTGTCCGACAAGCCGGGCTGGGAAACCCAGACCTGTAAGTAAGACACCACACCAAAAACCCGCCCCCGATTTCCGGGGGCGGGCATTTTCTTGGAGGCGACCCGGTGAGCGCAGTTGAACAGCAACCGACCGAAGTTGAGAACATTCTTGCGGTCAACAACATCGAGGTCATTTATGACCACGTCATTTTGGTGTTGAAGGGCGTATCGCTGAACGTCCCGCTCGGAGGAATTGTCGCGATTCTGGGCGCTAATGGCGCCGGCAAAACGACAACGCTGAAGGCGATTTCCAATCTCCTGCATGCCGAACGCGGGGAAGTCACCAAAGGCAACATTATTTACGAGGGCAATGAAATTCAGTCATTGACCCCGAACGAATTAGTCAAGCGCGGCTGCATTCAGGTGATGGAGGGCCGCCATTGTTTCGGCCATCTCACTATTGAAGAAAATCTGCTGACCGGCGCTTATACCCGCAAAGACGGGTCGGCGGCCATCAAGGCCGACATGGAAATGGTCTACGGATATTTCCCACGGTTGCGCGAACGCCGCAGCGCGCTGGCCGGTTACACGTCAGGCGGTGAGCAGCAAATGTGTGCCATTGGCCGGGCGCTGATGTCAAAACCGAATATGATTTTACTCGACGAACCTTCCATGGGCCTGGCGCCGCAATTGGTGGAAGAAATCTTCGAGATCGTCAAACGACTAAACGAAGACGAGGGCGTGTCCTTCCTATTGGCCGAACAAAACACCAATATCGCTCTGAAATACGCCACCTACGGCTACATCCTGGAATCAGGCCGGGTGGTGATGGATGGCGAGGCGAAATCGCTGCGGGAAAATGAAGACGTCAAGGAGTTCTATCTTGGCGTTGGCGGCGAGGGCCGCAAATCATTCCGCGATGTGAAACATTACAAGCGGCGCAAACGCTGGTTGGCCTGATCCCGTTGGTCAATGGCGATCTATTATTAGCACGCCCGTCGCCGCCGTCGCCCGGCTTGCATGCGGCGAATATGACGATTTGATTCTTCTCCGCTTGCTGTAAAAATCATAGGCGGATTGGCCTTTTACCTCATCTGGAATTCACCATGTCTGATCATTTCGACGAACTCGAAGTCCGCAGTTCCGACGCCCGTGAAGCATCAATATTTGGTGGCATGGCGGCATTCCTAACCAATGCAACGCAGGCACCTGGTTGGGCAAAACATCTGCAGGGCGTTGATCTTGGTTCCATCAGGGATCGGGCCGCCTTCGCCCAATTGCCGGTATTTCGCAAATCCGACCTCTTGACCCTGCAACAAGAACAACCGCCATTTGGCGGACTGACGACCCGGCCGGCCGGCAATCTGCGCCGCGTATTCATGTCGCCAGGCCCGATTTTCGACCCGGAAGGTTATGGTGATGATTGGTGGGGTTGCGGGCGTAGCATTTACGCCGCCGGCCTACGTTCCGGCGATATTGTTCACAACACCTTTTCCTATCATCTGACCCCGGCCGGATTGATGTTTGAGACCGGCGCCAGCGCCGTTGGCTGCGCTATCATTCCCGCCGGCACCGGCAACACGGAAATGCAATTCGACGTCATCGAGCATTTCAAGCCGGTCGGCTATGCCGGCACGCCGGACTATTTGAAGATCCTGCTTGATAAAGCCGAGGAAGCTGGAAGAGATCTAAGCTCGTTCCGCTATGGCGTCGTCGGTGGCGCGGCGCTACCGGAATCCCTGCGGGCTGAACTGGCCGGCCGCGGTGTGCAGGTACTGCAGACTTATGGCACGGCGGATCTGGGCATCGTCGCTTATGAAAGCGCGGCCAAGGAAGGCATGATCGTCAATGAGAATCTGATCCTGGAAATTGTCCGGCCCGGCAGTGGTGAGCCGGTAGCCGATGGCGAAGTCGGCGAGGTCGTTGTGACCCGGCTAAATGCCGACTATCCGTTGATCCGCTTTGGTACCGGTGATTTATCGGCGGTCTTGCCTGGGACAAGCCCCTGCGGCCGCACCAATGTGCGCATCAAGGGTTGGATGGGCCGGGCCGACCAACGGACCAAGGTCAAGGGGATGTTCGTAGATCCGGTGCAAATTAATGAGCTGCTTAAACGCCACGGTGAAATCGACAAAGCCCGTCTAGTGGTTACCCGTCAAAATGAGCAAGATCACATGGTATTGCGATTTGAATCGGCGTCAGCCGCTGCCGACAGTGCATCGATCGAGGCCTCCCTGCGGGACATCACCAAACTGCGTGGCGCGGTCGAACAGGTCGATACTGACAGTTTGCCGAATGATGGCAAAGTGATCTCCGATGAGCGTACCTACGGCTGACAATTGCTTGTCAGATCGGGTCGGACATCATTTTTTCGCCCCTAGATTTTATTACCTGTTCTCCTATTCACACAGGGTTGAATAGGTCATTCATGCTATTTCCCCTGGCCGTTCGGATTTTTATTATAATGTGCGGCGTGCGAATCAACTTTCTTAAGGTTTCACGTGACATTATCGATGTTTCCGGATGGTCAGTTCAGCGTTGATTACAATTTCAGGGTAATCCAGCCGTCAACCATCGGAGCGGCGAAGTGGTATCGAGTGGATTTTTCGAAATTCGCTTTGACAGGACAACAGGTATGATCGTGGCCGTCGTTCGGCCGTGATAAGCGATCAAGGGGTGCCTTAAAGAATGATCGAATTGTCTTCGTCTGATCAGCCAGTGGACATACCGGCGGATGCTTATGTTCTTTTGGTGGAGGATGATCCAGACGACATCCACGTAATCAAGCGTGTTCTCAAGCGTGCACCATTGTCGATTACCGTGGAAACCTGCGCCCATGGCCGGGAAGCCTTGGACCTGCTCGACATGGAGTTGGAAAAGGACAATCGGAAAATTCCCGATCTCATCCTTTTGGACTTGAATATGCCGGTCATGGATGGCAACGCGTTTTTGCGCGCCGTTCGCGAAAAAACCGGTTTGTCGGCAATCCCCATATGCGTGTTCACCACAAGCACCGATGAAGACATTATCCGCCGCGCCTACAACGATGGCGCCAATGCGGTCGTCAGCAAGGTCGATTCACTCGACGGTATGAGCCAGATCCTTAACACCATCATCGATTTCTGGTTCCGAACCGCAAACCGCTATTACGTCTGACAAACCGGCATCAAACTGACGGTGCGATCAAATACTCAGCAGCCGTTATAGGAATACCGCGGTATCATCATCGCTGTTAAGCATTGGCGCATGCTCCATCCCGACAGGCTGTGGAGATGGCGATGGCCGTTCAGCCCGTCTGATCGGATCAGCCCGGTGGGCACCTATGTGAACCGGCGCCGCGCGCAGCACCGATTCAATTTTATTGGCGACAGAACTGATCGAAAACGGTTTGGCCAACACTCCGGCGGCGCCAAGTTGGGCCGCTTTGATGACCGTTGACCGGTCTGGCCTGCCCGTCACCACAATCACAGGCACAACATGCGCCTTGCTCTTGTTCATGGCGGCCAGGACGGCAGCACCGTTCATCTTTGGCATGAACCAATCAAGCAACACCACGTCAGGTCGTTTCTCGGTGATCGAGCTCAGCCCATGGGTACCGTTTTGGCTTTCCATAACGGTGAGCGGACCGATCTGGCGAAGCATGCTGCGGATCAGTTTTCTGGAAAACGCATTGTCATCGATGATCAAAATCCGAAGGCGGTCAAAGGTAAAATTTTTCATGGGTAAATCAACAAACTCGACTGTCGTCACGTCCGGGAATACCTTTGAATTAGGCAATTTTGGTGGTTAAGAAATCGCAAAAAAACGCCGCGGGCGCTGATCACACTCCCGTGACAGGAGCTGGGCCCGCGGCGGTATTGGTTTTCGTTGTTTTTGGCGGCTATTTGGCGGTCACCCTGCCCTCGATTTTCGGCGTAACCGTACCAGCCTTGCGGATATAGACCATGACGTCGTTGGCCATCAGCTTGGCGTCGAGTTTCCCCAAAATCGCTTTGCCTTGCCGTAACGCCCGATACCCGTCGCCACCCCGGGCCATGTAATCGTTGGTCGCCAATGTATAGGTGGCTTTCGGGTCGACCGGATTGTCGCCGATCATGGCTGAGGTCACCCGTGATCCGGCCGGTCGGCTCAGGTCGGCAACGACCGTCAGACCGGAGACATGAGGGAACCGGCCGGCTGCATCTTCGACTTTTGATACACCATTTTCCAAGGCTTCAAAAATGACCTGACCGGTCACCTTGAGCAGCATCGTCCGATTGCCGAAGGGCAACTCGGTGAGGATATCCCGCCGGGTCAGATTGCTGCCCGGCTCATAGACCTTGTTGCCGCGAATGCCGCCGCCATTGGTAATGGCGACATCGGCGCCGACAGCAACGCGCATGGCGTCGGCAATCAGGTTACCAATCGTTGTCTCACCACTGCGCACCGTCGCCTTACGGCTATCGAGTTCACTGGCGGTTTTGCCGATCACAACATCGAGTTCCTTCGACAGCTCACCTTCATAATGGGCAATGCGGGCGGTCACATCGGCATCCGGTGCGACACCAGCGGTATCAATGATCCGAAAGTTCGGCCACCAGCGCACCCGCCGCCGGCCACGGCTTTCAGACACCGTGATCGACAGGTCGAGGGCGGTCACGTACTCCGCCTCTTCCTTCGATTCCACCAACACCTTGCGGCCATCATAAAACAACGCCAGGTCATGATCATCACCGGTTAAAAGCACATCGATGGCACCGGAATGAAACAGCGCCATGTCCTGCGACCGGTTGGCGTGGGCAATGGCGACGACGATATCGGCGCCCTGTTTGCGCAGCGCCTTGGCAAGCTTGATCCCGGTTTCCACGCTCGGTGCGAATTTTAGGTCACCGGGGGTCGATTTTACCGGAGAATCGTCGGCCGTCAGACCGATCACAGCAATCTTGACGTCGCCCAGCGTGATCATGTCGGTGTCTTTGATACCGCTGATCACGGATCCATCTTCGGCCCGCAGGTTAGCCGCATAAATCGGAAACTTGGCTTCCGACATACGCTTGCGGAAAACATCGGCGCCAAAATCGAACTCATGATTACCCGGCACGAAGATATCCGGCGGCACCATATTGAGCAGATCGATAATGTGCTCACCTTTATCAAAACCAGACATCAGTGACGGTGATATCGTGTCGCCGGCATGAACGTAATAGACCGTTCCGCCCTTGGCCCGTTCCGATTTGACCACACTGGCTAGCCGGGCGAAGCCGCCACGGGTCTTTGAGCCGGCCATTTTGTAAATGTCATTGACCAGTAAGAATGTGACCTTGATTGGGTCCGCCGCCAGGCTGCGGGCCGTTGAGGCTGCCACGATGACGAGGGCCAAAGCCAATGTAAGAAACAGACGTGCGCGCATAATGTCCTCCCGAAACACAAGTTGCGTCCAAATTTTCTTTATCGGCGGATTGTTACAGTCTTTACCGCCCGGCACAATCTTAGGCTGGTTTAGTCGGATTATTGGCGATGCCAGCGGCCGTTGGCGCCAATTGGCGCCAATTGGCGGCAGAATTTTGGGCAAATTTAACCGGCAATGAAATAGATAATTGAAAGCGTGGCGGTGATGCGCATAAGATAACCCTCAGTTTCGATTAGTTATTTTGAGGGGCATTGACTAATTGCGAATGGTTCTTAAAATCATTCAAGAGTAATTTGCGAGCGGATATGTATCATCCGAAGGATCGATGACTGAACTGGCACTATCGACCGGCCGCCTAATCGCCCAAACCGTGGATTGGCGCGTCAACCGCAATGCGTGGCGACTATTGTTACCTTTCTTGTTGCTGTTGTGTCTAACCAGCAGCCCGGAAATCCGTGAACTAACAATCCGCTCGCTATCCGACGCCTATCTTCAGGTGACCGTATTTGTCGCCGGCACCCTGGCTATCGTTTACTTCCTGGAATGGCGCTATAGTATTGATATTGGTGATGTTTTAGACCGCAGTGCAAATTGGCAACCGGTCGTGGCGGCGCTGTTGGGCGCGACGCCGGGCTGTGGCGGCGCAATCATCGTCGTTACCCAATATACCCGCGGCTATGCCACCTTTGGCAGCCTGGTTTCCGTTCTGGTGGCGACCATGGGTGACGCGGCATTTTTGCTGATCGCCCGGGAACCAACGACAGCGCTGCTGGTGATCACCTTAAGCGTGGTGGTCGGCTCAATCACCGGCGTTATTGTTGACCGCATTCATGGCCCGGATTTCTTGAGCCGCCAGGCGGAGCGCACCTGCCCGCCGTTCATACCCGGCTCGATCGCTGAACGTAATTTCATTGGATTCCATAAATCCGCGCGCAAAATCTGGTTGGTATTGCTCGGCCCCGGACTGATATTGGGGATTATGACCGCCTTCCAAATCGATGCTGATGTTTGGCTCGGCGATATCGGTGGTCTGGGCGCGTCACGGGTGTTTGGTGTGATCGGCGCCCTACTGGCAGTCACCATGTGGGCCTGCTCACGGACCAGTAATACCCAGCTCGGCTATTGCCCTTATACTGCGTCAGAAGTTACCACCGGCGAACGCATCGTCCGCGACACCAACTTCGTTACCGCCTGGGTGGTCTTGGCATTCCTCGGCTATGAGCTGGCGATCTACGCCATTGGCGCCGATATCTCCACCTGGTTTATGACTTGGGCGCCGCTCATGCCGGTAATCGCGCTGCTCGTCGGTTTCATCCCCGGTTGCGGGCCGCAGATCGTTGTGACGACGTTGTATCTTGCCGGCGCTATCCCGTTGTCGGCGCAATTGACGAATTCCATCGCCAATGACGGCGATGCATTATTCCCGGCCATCGCCCTGGCGCCGCGTGCCGCCCTGGTGGCAACGTTATATAGCGCCGTCCCAGCCCTCATCGTCGGCTATGCCTGGTTGTTTATGTTTGAGGGCTTTTAGGCCGTTCTTCGCGCCATTTAATTGATCATGGACTTTGCGCCCGATCGACCTATTGTTCTGCCGCATGAGCGCATCAGATCAACCAACACCGTCATCTTCCACGACTAAACTGGACGCCCGGGCACCCGACCACCCGCCGGCCGCTTCCGGCAAGGTCGGCGTGTTGGTTGTCAATCTGGGTACGCCGGATGCCACCGATTACTGGTCTATGCGGCGCTATTTAAAAGAATTTTTGTCCGACAGACGGGTCGTTGAAATGACCCGATGGATCTGGTGGCCGCTGCTTAATCTGGTAATCCTGACCATCCGGCCAAAACGCTCCGGCGCCGCCTATGATCGCGTCTGGAACACCGAACGCGACGAATCGCCGTTGCGTACCATCACCCGGGCGCAATCTGACGGGCTGGGTCAGCGTTTGGCCGAACATGATCCCCGCATCATTGTCGATTGGGCGATGCGCTACGGCCAACCGACCATCGCCAACGGGCTGGCACGGCTAAAGGAGACCGGTTGCGACCGCATCCTGCTGGCACCGCTTTATCCGCAATATTCCGCCTCGACCACGGCAACCGTCAACGACACGGCATTTGACGCGCTCAAAACCATGCGTTGGCAACCGGCTTTGCGGATCCTGCCGCCCTACTACGATACGCAGGCCTATATCGACGCTTTAAAGACATCGGTCGATGCCCATATTGCCAGCCTCGACTACAAACCCGAAGCGATACTGGCGTCGTTTCATGGCCTTCCCCAGGCATTTCTCGATAACGGCGACCCCTATTATTGCCATTGCCAGAAAACCGCGCGGTTACTGCGCGAAGCGTTGGGCCTGGACGAAAACGGCTTGCAGGTGTCCTTCCAATCGCGCGTCGGGCGGGCTGAATGGCTAAAGCCCTACACCGACGCGACCTTGCGCCAATTGCCCGGTCGAGGCGTGCATGACCTGGTGGTGATAACCCCAGGATTTTCTGCTGACTGCCTGGAAACCTTGGAGGAAATCGCCATGGAAGGCGGCGAAACATTCAAGCATCACGGCGGCAAACGATTTACTTTCATCCCTTGTCTCAATGATAGTGAAAACGGGATGAAGGCTTTGGAAAGCATTATATTACAGGAGCTTAAGGGCTGGATTTAACGCCAATTTGGCCGATTTAACTGCTGACACGGCGTTCACGATCTTGCGATCACGGGTGAACTTGCTTACCTGTGGTAGACACGTTTTTTACTGATTTTTGAAAAAGGGCCGCACGCATGCCATTTGAGCTTATGGGATTTGATATCTTCATCATCGTCTTGGTGGTTTTGGCCATATTGACGATACTGGCCGGTGTCAAAACCGTGCCGCAGGGCTATAATTATACGGTCGAGCGCTTTGGCAAATACACCAAGACACTAATGCCAGGTCTAAATTTCATCGTGCCGTATATCAGCAAAATCGGCGCCCGGATGAACATGATGGAGCAAGTTCTCGACGTCCCCAGCCAGGAGGTCATCACTAAGGACAACGCCACGGTTACAGTCGACGGCGTGACATTTTATCAGGTACTCGACGCCAGATCGGCCGCCTATGAAGTTGCCGGCCTGGAAAACGCCGTCCTTAATTTGACAATGACCAATATCAGAACAGTGATGGGGTCGATGTCATTGGATGAACTGCTGTCCAACCGCGATGAAATCAATGCCCGGCTATTAACGGTGGTTGATGCCGCCGCCGAGCCCTGGGGTCTGAAGATGACCCGCATCGAAATCAAGGATATCAATCCGCCGCGCGATCTGGTCGACGCCATGGCCCGGCAGATGAAAGCGGAACGCGACAAGCGGGCATCGATCCTGGAAGCCGAAGGCGCCCGCCAGTCGGAAATCCTCCGTGCCGAAGCCGTTAAACAGGGTGCGATCCTGGAAGCCGAAGGCCGTAAGGAATCCGCCTTCCGTGATGCCGAGGCTCGTGAACGCCAAGCCCAGGCGGAAGCCAAGGCGACTCAAATGGTATCGGAAGCCATTGCGTCCGGCGATGTCCAGGCCATCAACTACTTTGTCGCCGGCAAATATGTCGAGGCTTTGGGCAAGTTCGCCAATTCCCCAAACCAGAAGATATTAATGATGCCGGTAGAGGCCTCAGCGTTGCTGGGTTCCATCTCCGGCATCGGCGAGATTGCCAAAGCAGCTTTCGGTGAGGATGCCATTGCCGGACGGTCACGGCCTTCCGCTGCGGTGCCGCGGGCCGGCGGCAGCGATGACGGATCAACGTCGTGAGCCTGTTTCAGTGGCTCAACGAGACGCTCGGGCCATGGGCGTGGATGGTCGCCGGCGTGCTGTTGTTGGGTCTGGAGATCCTGGCGCCCGGCACGTTCTTCCTGTGGTTCGGGGTTTCGGCCGTCATCGTCGGTATCCTTTCGTTCCTGCTCGATTGGTCCTGGCAATTTCAGTTCATCGCATTCATCGCCATCGCGGTAATCAGCTTGTTTCTGGGCCGCCGATATTTTCGCCGCGATCACAGCAGCGACGATGCCGACGGCAGCAAAATCAACCAGCGGGCTGATCGTTATTTGGGGCGTTCTTATGTGCTTGGCGAACCGATTGTCGATGGCGCCGGGCGCTTAAAGATAGACGATACGATCTGGCGGATTTCCGGTCCCGACAGCGCCGCCGGCAGCCGGGTCACGGTGACCGCATCACAAGGCGCCCGGTTAATCGTCGAACCGACGCAGGCCTAAGCTGTTTTTTTGGGTTGACGTCTACGGCCGATAGGATGTCGGCAGGGGCGGCGCTTCGGCCATCAGCAAGATGCTAATACGCCGGTTGGAGGCCAGGAACGGATCGTTCGGAAACAACGGTTCAGCATCGGATTTCCCGACGACGGAATGAAACCGGTCCGACGGCACACCGAATTCCGCCAATATCCGCCGGGCAGCATTGGCACGATCAGTTGAAAGTTCCCAATTGGTATAATTCGGATTGCTCGAATTGTTTCCTGCCGTCGTATGCCCGGTCACCTTGACACGGTTAGGCATACTGCGAACAACCGGCGCCATCTTGGCCAGCAGTCGACGGGCTGCCTCATAGGGATATTTCGACCCTTCAGGGAACATCGCCCGGCCATCCTGGTCGACGAGCATGATGTTCAAACCCAACTCATTTTCTTCAATAATGATATTTTGCGATAACTCGGAAATGTCCGGCAATTCCTGCCAGGCCTGGCGCAGCGAAGCCGCCGCCGTGGCGAACTGGCGTGGATACTCATCTTCGGTCTTGTCAATGTCGTGGGTATTGGCTTCGGCACCTTGTTTGCGCCGTTCGTTGTGATCTTTTTCGGCGAAATCGGTCTTATTTTCGTGTTCAACCGACGTCACCCGCTTGACGAATTCGCGGGTCGGGATGCCTTCAAATTCAATCATGCCGGCCCGTCGGGCATTGACCTTGACACCAAAAGCTTCCCGCATGGAACCGGCAACGATTTGTAGTTTTTGTTTATCTTGAATAGAAAACGAGATGATCAACACGAAAAAGCAGACAAGGATCGACATCAGATCGGCGAAGGTCACCAACCATTCTGGAATGCCGCCGCCTGCTTTTTTCTTTGCCATCTAAATGTCTTTCGCCAGACCTGCTATTCGCGCTCTACGCTGCTTCCGCCATTTCCGCCCGGGCTTTTTCCGGCAGATAAGCGATCAACATTTCGCGGATCAGGTTCGGGCTCTTTGATTCCCGGATCTGCATGACGCCATCGATCACCAGGGTCTGGTTGATCTCTTCAACATTCAACTTGGCATCCAGTTTGTCGGCAACCGGCAGAGCAATCAGATTGGCCACAACCGCGCCATAAAGCGTCGTCAACAGGGCGACGGCCATCGACGGTCCAATCGCCGACGGGTCATCCATATTGGCCAACATCTGCACCAGGCCGACCAGTGTCCCGATCATGCCGAACGCCGGCGCGGCATCTCCTAGCGCCTTGAAAATGCGCTGACCTTCAGACAAGCGCTCTAGATAGAGATCACGCTCGCGCTCCAAGGATTCGCGAATGAACAAAGGCTCATAGCCATCGGCGATATATTGAACGCCCTTGGCCAAGGTATTGTCCGTGACGACGGCGTTTTCCAGACCCAGCGGGCCATTGCGGCGCACGATGTCGGCCAGGCCGGTGATTTCCTCAATCAATTCCCGCGGATTGATTTTCTTATGGGTAAAGGCAACCCTGCCACCGGTTCCAAAAGCGGTGAGGACGCCAGCAAGGGGAAACCGGATGAGCGTTGCCGCCATGCCGCCGCCAATAACGATCAGGACGGACGGAACGTCGATGAACTGGCTGAGGCTGCCGCCGAGGAAAATCGCGATAAAGACGACGCCCGCGCCCGCCAACATACCGATGATTGTTGCAAGATCCATGATGACTACCCACGCAAACCCGCCCGGCCGGGTTCTCCCAATAAACTGATACTGTGCGTTAAGGATGCGCGCTTGCAGCTAAATAAGTCCTAATGCAAGCCGCAATTCGGCCCACATCGGCGTGTGTTCGATCTATGGTTTATGAAACGTAAACAGTTGTAATGATTGCGTTTATTGACTGTTAACCATAAATTGCCGGGGATAGTGCCGGTCTACAGCCCTCAGGCAACGCCGGCGCGCAGCAAATCATGCATATGCAAAATACCGACCGGTTGATCATTATCGACCACGTAGATAGCGGTAATCTTCGAAGAATTGATAATATCCAAGGCGGCGGAAACCATCACCTGCGGCCCGATCGTTTTCGGTGAGCCGGTCATGACATCGTCAACAGTGCGCTCCAGCAAGCGGTCCGACAGGTGCCGGCGCAGGTCGCCATCGGTAATGATGCCGACCAACTTGCCGGCGCCATCGGTCACACCCAAACAACCAAAGCCTTTTTGGGATATCAGCACGATCGCTTCGCTCATTAGCGTGCCAAGCGGTGCCAGCGGGACCTGATCGCCGGTATGCATAATGTCATTGACGAATTGCAGGGAGGCGCCCAGTCGCCCGCCCGGATGAAAATCGCGGAACTCTTTCGCCGTGAAGCCACGGCTTTCCAGTAGCGATATGGCAAGGGCATCACCGAGCGCCATTTGCATCAATGTCGAGGTTGTTGGCGCCAGACCATGCGGACAAGCTTCGGTCACGGCTGGCAGCGCCAGTACAATATCGGCGGCCCGGCCCAATGTACTGTCGGCCTTGGACGTGACGGCAATCAGCGGGACCCGAAACCGCCTGGAATAGGAAATGATCGCCGCCAGCTCTTGCGTCTCGCCGGACCAGGAGAGGGCAAATATCGCATCCGCAGCAGTCACCATGCCAAGATCGCCGTGTCCGGCCTCGCTCGGATGAACGAAAAACGACGGCGTGCCGGTTGAGGCCAGGGTCGCTGAAATTTTTCGCCCCACATGGCCACTTTTACCCATGCCGGTGACCACGACACGCCCGGATATTTCGCGAATTACCGAAACGGCCTTGGCAAAGGGTGCGCCCAAACCGTCCAACAGCACCTCGTTTAACGCATCAAGCCCGGCGATTTCAGTCGCCATCGTGCGCTGAGCAGATGCCAACACACCCTGAATCAGAGCCTGTTCGTCGTCATTTATGGGTCCATCGTCAACGGCGGATTGGTTCATGCCGGTTCAGTCTCAATTGCGGTTTATTTAAAACCCGGCGGTTCTATCACGAAATATGCCCATGAGCACCCTGCAAGTTCGCCATGACAACAAAGCGTTAACCACACTTGTTTACTTTTCAGCAACAACCGGCCGCCGCCGTTCGTTGCCGGCCGCCGCCATGGATCGAGCGAGAAACGAGGTGCCATGAAGCGCCACGTCGTCATCATTGCCGTAAGTCTGCTGATGTTCCCGGATCTTGCCGTCCGGGCGCCGGCGCAAACCGTGCTGCCTTTGCTGCGTGGAACGACCGATGACGCCACTAATCCGACCGACGGTACGACGACTGACACTATCGTTGATGGGACTGTTGCCGGTTCTGTTATCACACCAGGAGATGCGCCCGCACGAACGATCGCTCAGCCTGCTTCCACACCACGCGCTACCCCCCGCTCAGCGCCAGGGCCGCTACCGGCATCACGACCTACCGCGCCAGCAATTGACCGCGGCCGCGCCGCCGCCGTCAACCGCGCCGCAACACCTGTCGTCGATCCGGCCACAACAGGCGGTATCAATGGCCGCCGGACGGCAACTGAAAACGAAGATGACAATGACTATCAGCCATTGGGGTTGCGGGTCGGCACATTTACGATTCTGCCATCGATAGAGATTACGGCCGGCGGTACGGACAACACTTCGCGATCGGTATTTGGAATTCCCGGCGGGTTTTATCGGATCGCGCCGGAATTGATCATTCGATCCGATTGGACCCGGCATTCACTCACATTCAATCTTTCTGGCGACTACCAGGGCTTCCCCAGATCGCCAGACGATGATGAACCGGAAGTCGATCTGGAGCTGCGGGGGCGGGTCGATTTCAGTGAAAACTCCGATTTGGAATTGGTGGCCGCCTATGGGTGGGATCGCGAAGCCCGGCGCAGCGCCGATGTGCCGCTGACGGCGAGCCGAACCTCCAACATCCACAATCTGTCAGGCGGTCTGTATTTTACTCACAATGCCGGGATGATCGGCCTGCGCGCCGGGATATCTGGAGAGCGGACGATTTACACCGGCACCGTGTTGTCGGGCGGTACGACCGTCGATGAAAGCGACCGCAACAACAGTGTCGCCGATGCCTCCCTGCGGCTATCGATTTTCCCAAGCGCCAGCTTGGTGCCTTACTTTGAAGCCGGTGTACTTTATCGAAATTATGACGCGGCCACCGACCGCAACGGTTATCGCCGCGATGCCAAAGGCTATCGGGTATTGGCCGGCCTGCAGGTCGATTTCGGTCCGAAGCTCAACGGCACCATTGGCGCCGGATACCGCCATGAAAAACTGGCGGATGGCCGCCTACCGGATCTGCGCGGCCCGATCATCTCCGCATCGCTGGCCTGGTCGCCGGTCCGCCTGACGACAGTATCGTTGAACGCCTCGACGGCGTTTGACGCCACCACAATTACTGGCGCTTCCGGTTCAATTGTCCATAACGTCGACATCAACCTGGCGCACTCTCTGCGCCGCAATGTCACTTTGGATTTCGGATTAGGTTTTGATTATCGCGATTATCGCGGCATCAAGCGCCGCGACCTAACCACAGGGCTGACCGCCGGTTACACCTGGGCGTGGAGTCGAAATGCCGCCCTGATCGCCCGTTACACCTATGAGCGCACCGATTCGACGTCGGCAACGGCACAATCGCAGACCAACACCTTCGAACTTGGCGTACGGCTGCAACATTAGGCTCGCTTTTCACCGGCGCCTTTCCATCAGGCCGGTGCAGTGCAAAATCCGCAAAGGACATCGACCAGTTATGCGATTGACCGATGGCATCATTAAACATTCACTCGTCAGCGGGCTGGTGTTGGCTTTCTTAGCCATCGCCGGCAGCAATGTTCAGGCGGCCTCTCGGTTCGACCGTTGGGTTAAGAGTTTTTGGCCGCAAGCCAAAGCTGTTGGCATCACCTGGTCAACCTATCGACGGGCCTTTTCCGGCGTTACGCCGGATCCAAAAATTATGAAGTTGGCCAACAAACAACCGGAGTTTCATCGCCCGGTTTGGAGTTATCTGGATTCGGCCGTTTCTGAAAAACGCATTACAGACGGACGTGAAAAACTCAAGGAATGGCGACGCTGGCTCAACCGTATTGAAAACCAATATGGAGTGGACCGTCACATCGTTGTGGCCATCTGGGGGATGGAATCTTCCTATGGGCAGGTTCTGGAAAACAAGAAAATCGTCCGTAACGTCATCCGCTCCCTGGCGACACTTGCCTATAAGGGCGGCCGGCGCGCCAGGTTTGGCCGCAAGCAGCTTCTTGCGGCTTTGAAGATCATACAAAACGGTGATGTTTCAGCCGCTAGAATGGTCGGGTCTTGGGCCGGCGCCATGGGCCATACTCAGTTTATTCCCACCACCTATCAACACTACGCCGTCGATGCCACCGGCGACGGCAAACGCGATATCTGGCGTTCTATCCCCGATGCTTTGGCGTCAACGGCGAATTATCTGAACAAGGCGCGCTGGCGGCCCGGCGAAACTTGGGGCTATGAAGTTCGTTTCAAACGCGGGTTTAACTATGGCTTGGCCGATCGTAAAACCAAGCGCAGTTTGTCAGCCTGGGCCAAGCTTGGCGTTCGCCGCGCCAATGGGCGCAATTTCCCGCGCCCAGGCGATCAGGCATGGCTGTGGCTTCCGGCTGGGTCCGATGGCCCGGCATTCTTGATGTTGCCCAATTTCCGGTCCATAAAACGCTACAACAATGCCAACAGTTACGCATTGGCGGTCGGCCATTTAGCTGATCGGCTGCGCGGTGGATCCGAGTTTGCAGGCAATTGGCCACGGAACAACCCGACCTTGTCGCGTTCTCATCGCCGAGAACTGCAAAATTTGCTCAACCGTCATGGTTTCGGTGTCGGCTCGATCGACGGGAAATTGGGTCCCAAATCAAAAGCCGCCATCCGGGCCTACCAACGGCGCGCCAATTTGACACCGGACGGATATGCGGGCATGGCATTGTTGAAGCGCCTGCGCGGCGGCGGATAAATCGATTCCCCACGCGTTGGCCCGTTCAGACCATGCCGGTTTTCCGGATTGTGGTTTGATGATCAGCAAGCGTGAGGCTCATTACCGTGGCAAAGCGACATTCGCTTTTTACAAGAACATTGGTAATTACAGCCCTGGCAGGCGCCATGGTCGGTGCCGGCGTGCCTTCCATTATGCCTGTTTCAAATGCTGCGGCCGAAAACGCGCGTCCTGCGTGGATGCCGCTTGGCGGCGTCTTCAAATTTCTCGGCATTGGCCGCAAGCGCAAAGATAAAAACGCGGCCAAACCGAAGGTCGTTCGCCGAAAAATCATAGAGATTCCCAAGGACCCCGATGCCCGGCAGGTGTTGGTCATTGGCGATGCATTTGGCAGCGGGCTGGGAAATGGACTGCGCGAGGCCTATGCAAAGGTACCAACGGTAGCGATTTCCAGAAAAGCCAGAGGAAGCTCGGGATTTGTTCGCATCAAACGACTGGACTGGAGCCTGCTCGCCAAGGAATTGATCGAGAAGTCACCGACAGATTTTGTAGTGGTGATGATCGGTCTCAATGATCGTCGAAAAATTCGCCAGAAGGGTGAGCGGCTGGTCCTTCGCTCAGAAGCTTGGGAGAAAATCTATCGTCAGCGGGTCAAAGCGCTGGTCGACGTTCTCCAGAAAGCCGACAAGCCATTCTATTGGGTCGGCCTACCGCCGACACATTCCGCAAAACTGTCCCAAGACCTGGCCTACTTTAACACTATCTATAAGGAAACCGTGGAAGCCAGCGGCGGCGTCTTCATCGACATCTGGAATATCTTTGTCAACGAGGAGGGGAAATACACCTCATTCGGCCCGGATATCGACGGCCGCAAGCGGCGGCTACGGTCGTCAAACGGCATATCCTTTACCGGTCGTGGCAACCGAAAATTGGCGTTTTTCGTCGAACGAGAGCTCAACCGGGCAATCAATGACGGTGTCACCGAACTCGCCAATTTGGATATTGGCGCTGGCATCGACGGCAAGCAGATCGGCGTCGCGATCTCCCTCGGCGAGCCGATTGCCCGCGCCAATGAAGGACTTGCCGGAGGTGATGCCGATGTTGTCAAACCGGACGAGGATAACAACCATTTCAAGCTGATCGTTCGCGGCGAAGCTATCCCGGCCCCAGCCGGTCGGGCCGATGATTTTCGCTGGCCCAGAGTAGACCCGCCGGAATCACCGCCAACACCCATCGCGGACAAAGTGGCAAATAATCCCGGCAAGACGGCTTTGGTCAAGCCGCAAAATTAGCGCTGCAAAAAACGCTAACGCGGCAGCGCCGTCGCCCCCATCAAAAATTGATCGACGGAACGGGCGGTTTGCCGCCCTTCACGAATAGCCCACACGACCAATGACTGGCCGCGACGCATGTCACCGCAGGCAAAGACTTTATCGGTACTGGCCTGGTAGTCATCGGTATTGGCTTCGACGTTGCCGCGGCCATCAAGCGCCACCTTCAGCTCTTCCAGCATGCCTTCGCGAACCGGGTGAACAAATCCCATCGCCAGCAGCACCAAATCAGCGCGAATTTTGAACTGCGTGCCATCAATCGGTTGGAATTTTTCGTCAACCCGCACACATTGCAGACCGGCCACATGGCCATTTTTTTCGATGAAGTTTTCCGTCATCACCGCGAATTCACGTTCCGCACCCTCTTCATGGGAGGACGAGGTGCGCAGCTTTAGTGGCCAGTCGGGCCAAGTCAGCATCTTGTCTTCCCGTTCCGGCGGCTGCGGCATGATCTCAAGCTGCGTCACCGAAAGGGCATTTTGGCGGACAGATGTGCCAATGCAGTCCGACCCAGTGTCACCGCCACCGATCACCACCACATGCTTACCACTGGCCAAGATCGGTTCAACCGCGCCAAGGGGTTCGCCGGAATTGCGCCGATTTTGCTGGGGCAAGAAATCCATGGCAAAATGGATGCCGGACAATGACCGGCCATCAATCGGCAGATCGCGCGGCGCTTCAGATCCACCGGCCAAGACCACCGCATCATACTCTTCAACCAACTCAGCCGCCGGTTTGGTCACGCCAATCTCAACGTTGCCCTTGAAGTTCACACCCTCGGCGGCCATTTGCTCGGCGCGGCGGTCAATCAGTGCCTTTTCCATTTTAAAATCGGGAATACCATAGCGCAACAATCCGCCGGGCTTGTCGTTTTTTTCATAAAGATCGACGGCATGTCCAGCCCGGGCCAATTGCTGAGCGCAGGCCATACCTGCCGGGCCGGCACCGACAACGGCAATCGTTTTACCGGTTTTACTGTTGGCGATTTCCGGAGCCAACCAGCCTTCTTTCCAGGCACGGTCAACGACAGCGCACTCGATGGTTTTAATGGTGACCGGGTTATCCGTCAGATTGAGCGTGCACGACGCCTCACACGGCGCCGGGCAAACCCGGCCGGTAAATTCTGGAAAATTATTGGTGGAATGCAGATTGCGCGAGGCTTCCTGCCAGTCACCATTATAGACCAGGTCATTCCAATCAGGGATCTGGTTGTTGACCGGGCAGCCTTCGTGACAATAAGGAATTCCGCAATTCATGCAGCGCGCCGCCTGGTCGCGGGCGGCATGCTCTTTGAGCGGAATGACGAACTCATTAAAATTGCGGACGCGATCGGAAGCCGGCAAATACTTGCGGTCCTGACGGTCGATCTCAAGGAATCCAGTTACTTTACCCATCAGATCATTCTCCAGGTACCAGGCGATTGTTATGTGCCGACGGCTGAACGGCCAGTTCAGCCAGCGCCCGGCGATATTCGACCGGCATGACTTTGCGGAATTTCGGGAGATAATTGTCCCAGTCGGCGAGTATTTCCCTGCCGCGATCAGAATTGGTATAGCGGACATGGTTTTCGATCAACTGATGCAGCCGTTCTGCATCAAAGCGTGTCATATCGGACATCACATCAACCCGACCGTGGGATTCCAGATCGCCACGTTGGTGATGGTGTGAGGCAATGGCATCTTCCTCCGCCAGCACCGGCTCCAGTTCAACCATGGCCAGATTGCATCGGCTGGCAAACGTCTTGTCTTCGTCCAACACATAAGCAATGCCGCCCGACATCCCGGCGGCAAAATTACGCCCGGTTTGCCCGATGACCACGACAACGCCGCCGGTCATATATTCGCAACAATGATCGCCAGAACCTTCAACGACGGCGACGGCGCCGGAGTTGCGAACGGCGAAACGTTCACCGGCAATGCCACGGAAATAGCACTCACCTTCGACTGCCCCGTAAAGCACCGTGTTGCCGACAATGATCGATGCCTCAGGCTTTATGTTTTTCGCCTCCGCTGGCGGGTAGATCACCAACCGTCCGCCTGAAAGGCCCTTGCCGACATAATCGTTGGCCTCACCTTCCAGTTCAATGGTTACCCCGTGCGCCGCCCAGGCGCCGAAGCTCTGGCCGGCCGTGCCCTTCATTTTGACGTAGACCGTGTCATCGGGCAGACCGGCATGGCCGTAACGTTTGGCAATCGCGCCGGACAACATGGTGCCGGCGGTGCGATCGGAATTGGCGATCTTTGTTTCAATTTGAACCGGCGTGCCATTTTCAAGCGCCGGCGCCGCCTCGGCGATCAGCTTGCGGTCCAGCACATCATCGATGTGATGATCCTGCGGCTCGCATTTGAAGATATTGACACCCTCGCCGGCTTCCGGCTTGAAGAACAAGCGGCTGAAATCAAGACCATTGGCCTTCCAGTGGTCGACAGCGGCGCGTCGGTCGAGCATCTGCATCTGACCGATCATTTCATCGAACCGGCGATAACCCATTTCAGCCATCAGCTCGCGGACTTCCTCAGCTAAGAAGAAGAAGTAATTGACCACATGTTCTGGCTTGCCTTGAAAGCGTTTGCGCAACACCGGGTCCTGGGTGGCGATGCCGACCGGGCAGGTATTGAGATGGCATTTACGCATCATGATACAGCCCGCAGAGATCAACGGCGCCGTGGCAAAACCGAATTCGTCAGCCCCCAACAAGGCGCCGACAACCACATCGCGGCCGGTACGGAAACCGCCGTCGACCTGGACGCTGATACGTCCACGCAAACCGTTCAACACCAAAGTCTGATGGGTCTCCGCCAGACCGATTTCCCACGGCGAACCGGCATGCTTGATGGAGGTCAGCGGACTGGCGCCCGTGCCGCCTTCAAAGCCGGCGATGGTGACATGGTCGGCCCGGGCCTTAGAGACCCCGGCCGCCACCGTACCGACACCAACCTCTGAACCCAGTTTAACGGAAATATCGGCATCCGGATTGGTGTTTTTCAAATCGTAGATCAGCTGGGCTAGGTCTTCGATCGAGTAAATATCATGATGCGGCGGCGGCGAAATCAGGCCGACGCCAGGGGTCGAATGGCGCACTTCGGCGATCACCGCGTCGACCTTGTGGCCGGGTAATTGGCCGCCCTCACCGGGCTTGGCGCCCTGCACCATTTTAATCTGGATCATGTCGGAGTTGACCAGATACTCCGTCGTCACCCCAAACCGGCCGGACGCCACCTGCTTGATGGCCGAACGCATGGAATCGCCATTGGCCATCGGCTCAAACCGGTCGGGCTGCTCGCCGCCCTCGCCGGTGTTTGATTTGCCGCCGATGCGGTTCATGGCGATGGCCAGCGTCGTATGCGCTTCACGGCTGATGGAACCAAAGGACATGGCGCCAGTGGCGAAGCGCTTGACGATATCTGCCGCCGGTTCAACCTGATCAATTGAAATAGCCTTGCGGCCATCCTCATCGGCATCGCGGATGCGGAACAAGCCGCGAATGGTCAAAAGCCGCTTCGACTGGTCGTTGATGTGGTTTGAAAATTCCCGGTATTTGTCTTTCGAATTGCCGCGCACCGCATGTTGCAAAGCGCCAACCACGGGGGCCGTCCAGGCATGTATCTCACCGCGGGTGCGGTAGGCATATTCACCGCCCACATCCAAGGCGTTGCGATAAATCGGGGCGTCGCCGAAGGCATCACCATGGCGACGAACCGTTTCGGCGGCAATTTCAGAGAGACCAACACCTTCGATCTGGGTTGCGGTGCCAAAGAAATATTCATCGACAAACCCGGTAGACAACCCAATGGCGTCGAAAATCTGGGCACCGCAATAAGACTGATAAGTCGAAATGCCCATCTTCGACATGACCTTCAAGATGCCCTTATCAACCGCCTTGATATAGCGATTGAGAACATCTCCTTCGGAAATTTCCTCCGGCAGATTGCCGCGTTGATCGAGCAGCGTTTCAAACGCCAGATAGGGATTGATGGCTTCTGCGCCGTAACCAGCCAGCACGCAGAAATGATGCACTTCACGCGGCTCGCCCGATTCCACCACCAAACCGACCGAGGTGCGCAGACCCTTGCGGATAAGATGGTGATGAACGCCGGCGGTCGCCAGCAATGCCGGTATCGGGATACGGTTTTGCGCCAACAGCCGGTCTGACAGGATAATAATGTTGAAGCCGTTGCCAACGGCGGCTTCTGCCTGGTCGCACAGCGCGTCGAGCGCTGATTTCATACCCTCAGGTCCGCGATCGGCGTAAAATGTAATATCGAGTGTCTTGGTCTGGAACTGATTGTCGGCGATTTCGCCGATCATGCGGATTTTTTCCAGATCGTCGTTGGTCAGGATAGGCTGGCGCACTTCCAGCCGCTTGCGCTTTGACAGACCCTTGCGGTCAAACAGGTTCGGCCTCGGTCCGATAAACGACACCAGGCTCATAACCAATTCCTCACGGATCGGGTCGATCGGCGGGTTGGTCACCTGGGCAAAATTCTGTTTAAAATAGGTGTAGAGCAACTTCGAGCGATCCGACAATGCCGAGATCGGCGTGTCGGTGCCCATGGAGCCTAGGGGCTCCTGACCGGTGGTCGCCATCGGCGCCATCAGCAGGGTAATGTCTTCCTGGGAATAACCGAAAGCCTGTTGGCGATCGAGTAGCGAGACATTGGTGCGCGGTGCACCGGCCCGCACTGGCGCCATGTCTTCCAGAACGATCTGAGTTCGGCCCAACCATTCCGCATAAGGGTGCCGGGTCGCCAAGGTCGCCTTGATTTCCTCATCGGAAATGATGCGGCCTTCTTCCAGATCGATCAGCAGCATTTTACCGGGCTGCAACCGCCATTTTTCGACGATCCGTTCTTCCGGTAACGGCAACACGCCCATTTCAGACGCCATGACGACTAGGCCGTCATCGGTGACGAAATATCGGGCCGGGCGCAGACCATTGCGGTCCAACGTGGCGCCAATCTGCAGGCCATTGGTGAAGGCAACGGCGGCGGGGCCGTCCCACGGTTCCATCAAGGCGGCGTGATACTCATAAAAGGCGCGGCGTTCTTCATCCATCAACGGATTGCCGGCCCAGGCTTCAGGCACCAGCATCATCGCCGCGTGGGCCATGGAATAACCGCCCTGGATCAAAAATTCCAAGGCATTATCGAAACAGGCGGTGTCCGATTGACCCTCGGTGGAAACCGGCCAGAGCTTCTGGATATCCTCACCGAACAATTCCGATTCGACACTGGCCTGACGGGCGGCCATCCAATTGACGTTGCCGCGCAGAGTATTGATTTCGCCGTTATGGGCGACCATGCGGTAGGGATGGGCGAGCTTCCACGACGGGAAGGTGTTGGTGGAAAACCGCTGGTGGACCAACGCGATCGCCGATGAACACCGCGGATCCTTCAAATCATCGTAGTAAGCGCCCAATTGGTAGGCCAGGAACATGCCCTTGTAGACAATCGTCCGGCATGACAGCGACACCACGTAAAAGCCGTTGTCACGGCCGTCGGTCTCTTTGTATGTGGTGTTGGAAATCACCTTCCTGAGGATGTAAAGCCGGCGTTCGAATTCATCATCATCGGCGATCTCAGAACCACGGCCGATAAACACCTGCTGGTGAACGGGTTCGGAGCCGGACACAGCCGTTGACAGACAGTTGTTGTTGACCGGCACATCACGCCAGCCCAATAAGACCTGGCCTTCAGCCGCGATTGCACCCTCGATGATTTCCACACAATGGGCACGCAATTCATCGCCCTGCGGCAGAAAAATGTGGCCGACGGCGTATTTTCCCGGTGCCGGCAATTCGAAATCGACATCCTGAGAATAAAGCGCGTGCGGGATTTGAATGATCATACCGGCGCCGTCGCCGACCAGGGGATCGGCGCCAACGGCACCACGGTGGGTCAGGTTTTCAAGAATTTGCAGGCCATCGGCAACGATTTGATGACTGGCCTCGCCCGACATCTTGGCAATGAAACCAACACCGCAGGCGTCGTGTTCTTTCGTCGGCTGATAAAGCCCCGATGCATGCGCGGCGGCGGTGCCGGTTGCGGCACGCCCTTTTAGGTTATGCTTGGCAGGCAGCGCCTTTGCAGCTTCGCTGTTTGTCATATTCGCATTCCCTGTCGCGCCAGATTTCATCATTCTTGTCGTTCCACCCGTTCAATCTCGTCCTGTTGGCGTTAGTCTCCCGTTGTCGGGTCGCACCCTAATGTGCGGCTCGAGCGACGAGAGCGGCCGAACGCCGCGGCTCTGTCGAAAATGAGCGGCGCCGGCGCTGCGTGCCGTCCGCTCCTACAGCAAGGTGATCCTCGCTTGCGTCGTTCCGATCATCAGGCCCAAAACACCAAGGTGGTGGCTAAACCAGATCAGAGCGCCTTTCATTGCGTCGTGTTCTACAGAACACGGTTAAAAAAGGCTATGACGGATTGGGACAGTATACCTGTCCTATTCCTGCCGAAAAAATGCCAGAATTCGCCCGCCTGAGCAAGTCTCTTTTCACCAAGTGAGACAATATGAGCGGATATCCGGGCCGAATTCACTGGCCAATTCTGAACCGGAAAAATCTCACTGACACCGAATAGTCGAAAAATGTCCTGCGATACCGTGAAAAGATTGCGCCTGGACGCGTGGGCATCTATGACGCGGGTATGATGTTTGCTAGCGACAATTGGGCCGGGGCGGCGCCGGAGATTATGACGGCGCTGTCGGCGGCAAATGACGGATCCGCTGCCGCTTATGGCGGCGATGATGTCACCGCCGAAATCGAGCGTACCTTTCAGGAAATATTCCAAACCGATCTGGCGGTGTTTTTCGTCGCCACAGGTACAGCCGCCAATGCCTTATCCATGGCCTCAGTCAGCAAGGTCGGCGGCGTCGTATTTGCCCACGAAGAGGCCCATGTGGCGGTGGAAGAATGCGGCGCGACCCAGTTTGCCACCGGCGGCGCGCGCATACATAGATTGCCTGGGCGCCAGGGCAAACTGTCTCCGCAAACGCTTAGCCATGCCATGGCTGAATATAACCCAGATATGGTCCATCATGGCCAACTGGCCGCTGCCAGCCTGACCCAGATGACCGAAGTCGGCACGGTTTATACAGCAAGCGAAATCGCTGCGCTCTCAAAGGTGGCCCACGATGGCGGACTGGCCGTGCACATGGATGGCGCCCGCTTCGCCAATGCCCTGGCCGCATCGAATTCAGCTCCTGCCGATCTCACTTGGCGCGCCGGGGTTGATGTGATGTCCTTTGGCGGCACTAAAAATGGCTGCTGGTGCGCTGAGGCGGTACTCCATTTCAACCCGGACCACGCCACCGACATGAAATATCTGCGCATGCGCGGCGGCCATCTGTTTTCCAAAAGCCGTTTCGTCGCCGCCCAGTTTAAAGGCTATTTCGCCGATGGCACCTGGCTGCGGCTTGCCGGCCAGGCCAATGCCATGGGCCGGAAATTGGCCGACGGCATCGCCGCCTCTTCCCATGCCCGCCTCGCCTGGCAACCCGATGGCAACGAGGTCTTTGCCATTTGGCCGTCCGACCTCAGCACCCGGCTACGTGACGCCGGCGCGGTGTTCCACGAATGGCCGTCCGCCGGTCTGGCGGAACAGGATATGCCCGGCGACGGCGAAAGCTTGATCCGACTGGTTGCCAGCTTTCGCACAACAGACGATGATGTTGGACGTTTTCTGGCCGCACTCGACTAGGATCTGTCCTTGAGCGATCGGTCGCAATTGTTTCATTCAAGCCAATGGATCACGTCCGATGCCAGCCCCCTCAACGAACGGTTCCGACCTTCCCGACATCAGCCAATTCGACCTTCTGAAACTGCCCGACGATTTCATCCCTGACCCGTACCGATACTTCGATGCCTTACGGGATCAAAGCCCGGTTCATCGTAATTCAGACGGCAGCTATCTGCTGACCCGCTACAACGACATGGTGGCGGCCTATCGCGACCCGGCCTGCTGGAGTTCAGATAAGAAGGTCGATTTTCATCCAAAATTTGGCCAATCACCACTTTATGAACACCATACGACCAGCCTGGTGTTCCGCGACCCGCCTGATCATACCCGCATCCGTAAACTGTTTCAGGCCGCCTTTACCCGCAAGGCGCTGGCAGCGTTGGAGCCACGCATTCACCAACTGGTCGATCAGTATCTGGATGAGCTTGAAGAGCGGCGGGAGATGGAAGTTGTCGCCGACTTCTCGTTCAAGCTGCCGATGGAAATAGTCTGCGACATGCTTGGCGTGCCCAACACCGACCGGCTGCTTATTCGCGATTGGGCGCTGCTTATTCTAGGCGGCCTGGAACCGGTGCTCACTCCTGAGCAATTTGACGCCGGCTGCAAGGCGGTCGATGATTTCAAAACCTACCTGCGCGAACTGATCGTCCACCGAAAGGCCCATCCCGACGCCGCCAAACCCGGTGAGATCCTTACCGCCTTGATGGAGGCGGAGGAGGACGGCGAAAAGTTGACGGAGTTGGAATTGCTGCATCAATGCATATTCCTGCTCAATGCCGGTCACGAGACCTCCACCAATATGATCTCCCACGGTGTCCATGAAATGTTGCGGCACCCAGACCAGGTGGCCAGGCTGCGTGATGATCCCAGCCTGATCGAGACTTGCGTGGAAGAAATCTTGCGCTTTCAAGCGCCCATTCAAATCAATAATCGTCGCGCAGTGGGCGATCAGCAGCTTTCCGGACAAGCACTGCCTGATGGCACCATCGTCCATATGATGATCGGCGCCGGCAACCATGATCCGGCGCAATTTGAAAATCCCGGTAGCTTCGATATCGGCCGGCGCCCGAACCGCCACCTGTCATTTGGTTTGGGCGTACATATCTGCGCCGGCAATAATCTTGCCCGCATCGAGGGCGCCATAGCGTTTGGCAAATTGTTCCAACGCTTCCCCACCTTGCACATGACCGGGCCGGCAGAACTATCAGGCCGGATAAGATTCCGCGAAGTCGAGAAATTGCCGGTGGCGCTTTAGAGATAGTCTGTGAAGACCCGGGGCCGGCCCGCTCCCCCGTCCCAACCACCCCTGAGGGTACTATCTATCGGTGGTTGGGACGGGGGAGTGGGCCGGCTTTAGGCTTTTGCTCATTTAAGAAAAGCAGGCGGCCCGTAAGCTGCACCTCAACGCAATACAGCGCGATCACAATCCGCCAAATCAGCAATCACGCCACTGCCTTCTTGCCGCTGGTCGGATTGATCGACAGACCACCCAACCGCTCGACCAAAAAATCGACAAATACGCGCACTTTGGCCGACAGATGCGCGCGGGCGGGATAAACTGCATAGATGCCGGTGGGTGGTTTTTGATACTCAGCCAATATCTGCACCAATGCACCGCCTTCCAACTCCGCCGCGCAGGCAAATGATGGCAATTGGGTAATGCCGACTCCGGCCTTGGCGAGCGCCAGTTCGGTCTCCGCACTGTTGCAGATCGCCCTTGGCGCAATATTGACACCAATCGTTGATCCGTCAGCATCTGGATATTCCCAACGGGTGGTCAGCTGCTTGTAGGCATAGGCAATACAAGTGTGATCTATCAAATCGCCAGGGTGTTCGGGCGCGCCGTTGCGTGCCAGGTAATCGGGCGCGACGACGGTCACCGACGTCGATTCCATGATTTTCACGGCGATCAGATCTGAATCCGCCAGCGAGCCAGTCCGGATCACCACATCAAACCCGTCGGCAACGATATCGATGATGCGATCATTGACTTCAATATCCAGGACGACTTTCGGCTGGTCGTTCAAAAACTGGGGAAGCAGAGTGTTCAGATAAAAATGCGTGAGGCTAACCGGTGCCGACACCCGCAACAATCCGGACGGTGTATCATGGGCTGAGGCCAAACTATTTTCCGCGTCGTCCGCGTCAGCGACGATCTGCCGGCATTTGTCGTAATAGGCCCGGCCGACTTCCGTCAGACTGATCGACCGTGTGGTGCGATTGAGTAGGCGTGTATCCAGTCGCTCCTCAAGGCGACCAATCTCCTTGGAAATATGGGAAGCGGAATGGTTGAGCTTGCGCGCCGCAGCGGTAAAACCACCCGCCTCCACCACTTCCACAAATATGACGATGCCGTCCAGGAGCGCGCTATTAAATGTCATATGGAATTAAAACCTTTCCATTCCACTTATTCAATAGCATACGGCAATAATCTATATGTGAAGTCCATTTCAAGAGTCATTCAACAAAGGACTAAAAACATGAAAATCGGACTGGCCATAATTGCAACGGCATTGATCGCACTTACCAATCTGCCAATTCACTCCGCAACGGCTAATGCTGCCGAGGTGGTTACCATCAAGACGGTCAATGGTGTCGCGAACTATCCCCCGGGCTACCAGGGCACGCCGATGCGGGCCGCCGACGAGGATCCATTCCTGTCGCCGACCAATGCCGCCCTGATCTTGATTGATTATCAGCCGCACATCTTGATGGGTGTGCGCAACATTGATCACGAGGCCCTCATGAACAACACGATCGGCCTGATCAAAACGGCTGTGATTTACGATCTGCCGATTATTTTCTCCCACGTCGGCGTCGGCCTAAATGGATCCAAACCGTTCATCAAGGAATTGCTGGATCTGGCACCGAACGCCACGATAATCGACCGCACCAATGTGAATGCTTGGGAAGAACCGGAATTCGTTGCCGCGGTAAAAGCGCTCGGTCGGAAAAAACTGATCATGGGAGGTCTTTGGACGGACGTCTGCCTGGCCTATCCTGCGATCGAAGCCAGGGCTGCCGGTTATGGTGTCTATGTGCCTGAAGACGTGATTGGCTCCATTACGCAGCTGTCCCACGACAACGGCATGCGGCGCATGGAACAGGCCGGCATTACCCGCATTACCTGGAATGTGGTACCGGCGGAGCTACAACGCGATCACGCCCGCTCTGCCACCGTCAAGCCTATCACCCGGATATTCATGCAGTACTTGTTTAAGATGGATCCCGACAAAGCCTGGAACTAGCGTCGCGATCCACACACATATTCGAAGCCATATCGCGGCCTCAAGAACCATCGATCGGCCAAACAAAAAGGCGAGGTAAAAACCTCGCCTTTTCGCAGTTCGTTCAGCTTGATTGCCTTATTCAACGCTCAGGCGATATCGCCGGCGCCGTAAAAGCATTTCAGGCTAATTAGACAGCGCTCAGATTATCGGCCGAAGACTTGCCTGAACGGGCGTCCTGGACGATTTCATAAGATATCTTCTGGCCCTCGGCGAGGTCCCGCATACCAGCGCGTTCCACCGCAGAGATATGGACGAAAACGTCGTTGCCGCCCTCATCAGGCTGAATGAAACCGTATCCTTTGGTTGCGTTGAACCACTTCACTGTACCAGTTGCCATAGCGCGTATTCCTTTTGTCGCTAGATGACGTGTAGCCAATCCGGGCTACGTTCCGATCGATTGTTTTGGAGGGTAGTGACGTCAGCAAGCGCAAAAGCGCGAGGCCATAGTCGCAAGGCCCAAATGTCGATGGGGTACAAATAGACCTAGAAGTGGACGAAAACAAGGCTTTTTGCGATATTTTTGGATGGTTCTTGAAGATGGGGTAAAGCGAGCTTCCCTAAAGGCAACCAAAATTCGAATAAAAAACGCCCCGCTTGGGTAAGCGGGGCGCAAGTAGTTAGGAACGTGCCGTGAAGATAATTCGATGTTAGGCGGCTTCGCCTTCGATCTGTCTGCTCGGCCCGGCACCGATCGGAATCGTCCGCGGTTTCATGGCTTCCGGGATTTCGCGGACGAGATCAATATGCAGCAATCCGTTTTCGATCGAGGCACCTGAGACCTCCACGTGATCAGCCAACTGGAAGCGGCGGTCGAAAGTGCGTTCGGCAATGCCACGATGCAGCATGTCGGGCTTCTCATCGGCTTCGGCGGTCTTCTCGCCACGCACGGTCAACGTGTTTTCCTTGGCTTCAATAGCAAGGTCATCCTCGCCGAAACCGGCCACGGCCATGGTGATGCGATAAGCATTTTCGCCTGTGCGTTCAATATTATAGGGCGGATAGCCCTGACCGTTATCGGGCGCGCCCATGGAATCCAACATGGAAAACAGGCGGTCGAAACCAACGGTGGAACGATAAAGGGGGCTGAGATCAAAATGACGCATGTCAAGTTCTCCTAGTGAGCAACATTGATGTAAGGGGATCTTCATTTTGTCCGCCATCTGGCCGGACCCGATCTGATCCCGCGGACCCGTTTTGGCGCCCGCTCCAAATATATAATTACGGTGGTTGGCTGGTTCAAGACGCGGGATGAACCGACAGATTTCAGTTGAGCCGGAGGCCACCCGTCGTTACATGTGGGTCCAATTGCCCCAACCAATCCGGCACGTATTTCATGGTCCTTGTCGCCACACCCGACAATCCGATTCCCGGTGAGACACAGTCTGGCTATTTGCATGCCCGCGATAGGGTCCGCATCCGCTATGCCAGTTGGCCGGCGCGCACAAAAAAACCGCGCGGCACGGTCTGTCTGATGCATGGGCGGACCGAGTTTATTGAAAAGTACTTCGAGGTCGCGGAAGATTTGCGCCGGCTCGGATTTGCAGTTGTTACCTTCGACTGGCGCGGACAGGGCGGATCCGACCGCCTACTGCGTGACCGAATGAAAGGCCACGTCGACGACTTCAAGGACTATGAGCTTGATTTGGATGTGTTGTTTAAACAGGTCATCCTGCCGGATTGTCCACCGCCCTATTATGCCCTGGCCCATTCGACCGGCGGCGCCATCGCGCTGATGTGCGCACCGCGGCTGCGCACCCGTTTTGAACGCATGGTGCTGACCGCACCGCTGCTTCGGCTGGAAAAACTCGGCACCAAATCCAGATGGATCCGGCCGCTGGTTGAAACGTTAGGCTCATTCGGGCTTCACGGCCGCCAGATTCCCGGTGCGACGACGCGGATGGCCTATGCGGCGGATTTTGAAAATAACATCGTAACTTCCGATAAGGAGCGGTTTGAGCGCACCAAGGCCATCGGCGCCGCAGCGCCTTATCTAACGGTCGGCGCCCCGACGATTGGCTGGTTGCGGGCCGCCTTTCACGCCATGGATGGCCTGTTCGAGCCGGAATTTACACGCAACGTCAAAGTCCCGATTTTACTGGTGGCCAGCGGTGCCGACGCCGTCGTCTCCGCCCGGGCGATCGAAGAATTTTCCGCCCAGACCCGCGCCGCCGGGCACGTGATTATCCCCGGTGCCAAGCATGAAATCATGATGGAACGCGACGGGCTACGCGATCAATTCTGGGCCGCTTTGGAGGCCTTCCTCCCCAAATAGGAGGTTGCTGCCCCCGCCAATCCTACCGAAAACTACTGTGATAATCGGTATTGGGCCGCATGTCGCTGGCGGCGGCGACCCGGTTGGTCATGTTGAAGAAACCGGTTGTCGAGGCGATGTCCCAAATATCGCGATCGGAAAATCCAACATCAGTCAGCTTCTGGCGATCCGCGTCTTCCATGGCATGCGGAGTTTCGGTCAGTTTGACGGCGTAATCCAACATCGCCCGTTGGCGGTCGGACAACCGGGCGACACGATAGTTCATGACCATCTGTTCACCCAAAATCGGATCGCCTGAATATTGCCGAACGGCGGCGCCGTGGGCGGTCAGGCAATAATAACATTTGTTGACGTTGGAGACGGCCACCGCAATCATTTCGCGTTCCAGTTTCGACAGGCCGGAATCGGCGAGCATCAAGTCGTTATAAAAATCGGTAAACGCGCGAAGTTTGGTGTCATCGAAGGAATAGGCCTGCAAGACGTTCGGCACCATCCCCAGTTTTTCCTGGCAAATATCGAAATATTTCTGCGTGGCGTCGCTTATGGATGCGTCACCGGCCACATCTAAGGCCACAATCGGATCATCATCGGCGGGTTTTTGAGCATCAGACATGGGGGGAACCTCTACGAATCGGTAATTTCACGAATTGTCCAAGTCACGGGAATGTGTGGGCGCATAGGGGCGTGTGTCGCCGAATTCGTCAAGGTTTCATTGATTGGTTACCAACCAGGTTGCAAACTTGTCGCATGGGGAACGGCTGATGTGGCAAAAAGGTTTGCCCGCCGGCCGATTGGGAGACTGAGCAATGCCGGACCAACAAGATAAAATCAAAGCCGAGCGTATTGATGAACTACGTGCCCGGCTCTCTAAACAGAGCGGCGCGGCATCTGCCTTCGCCAACGACCTTTTTGCCCAAGCGGCGGCAGAAGATTTCAACGTCTATTCCAGCGACGATTTGGAAGGTCTGACCAAGGCCGCCTATGACTGGCTAAAGGGCCACCGGCCGGGAAGCCACGCCGTACGGCTTTATAATCCCGATCCGCCGGCAGGCGCTGATTCGCCGCTGTCGCAAGTCACCATCATTGAAATCGTCAATGACAACATGCCGTTTTTGGTCGATTCCGTCATGGGAGAAATCCGCGACGCCGGCTGTGAATTACGCCTGGTGTTGCATCCGATTTTCAACATCGCCCGTGATAAAACCGGAAAACTGAAAAAATGCCGCCTGGCGCATAAGTCGGACCCCGCCGATTTTCGCACGAGTTTCATCCAAGTCCATGTCAGCCGCATCGATCTCGACGACGACCTTGCCGCCCTCGAAGCCAATTTATCCTCCGTGCTCGATGATGTCCGCCGTTCGGTCGAAGATTGGCAGGCAATGCTCAACCGCGTCAAGCTGACCGTCGCCAGCTACAAAGCCACCCCGCCACCAATCCCGGTCGATGAGATCGCAGAATGTGTGCAATTGCTGGAATGGTTGTTGGATGACAACTTCACTTTCTTGGGCATCCGCCAGTACGCCTTTACCGGCGGTGCCAAGAAAGGCCGTCTGACCCGGGTTGCCCGATCCGGCCTGGGTATCTTGCGCGATCCGAAGGTTCAAGTCTTACGCCGTGGCAAACAAATGGTGGCGCTAACGCCGGAAATTCGTGAATTTTTAATGCAGCCCGAACCGCTGATCATCACCAAGGCGAATGTTCAGTCGCGCATCCATCGCCGGGTGCATATGGATTATATCGGCGTCAAAACATTCGACGAGCGCGGCCACCTGACCGGTGAATTGCGCCTCATCGGCCTGTTCACCTCCACCGCCTATACCCGGTCGACCACGCGCATCCCCTATTTGCGGCGTAAAATCAATCAGGTGATCGAACAATCCGGCTTCGACCGCGACAGCCATTCCGGCAAAGCCTTGCTCAATGTGCTGGAATCTTATCCGCGCGATGAATTGTTCCAAATCGACGCCGACACCCTGACCCAGTTCGCCAAGCAGATCCTGCAACTCGACCAACGGCCACGCATCCGGGTGCTGGCGCGGCCGGACAAGTTCGACCGGTTTGTATCGGTCCTGGTCTATGTTCCCCGCGATCGCTACACCACCGATGTGCGCATTCGCATTGGCAATTACCTGGCCGAGACTTTTCAGGGCCGTCTGTCGGCCATGTATGTGGCCTATCCGGAAGGCAGCCTGGCGCGGGTTCATTTCATTATCGGCCGCTATGAAGGCCACACGCCAAAACATACCGCCCTCGAACTGGAGGACGCGGTCGCCAATATCGTGCGCACCTGGCCGGACGCCCTAAGGGGTGGCCTTCAAAGCGTTTATGACCCAGTCCGCATGCGATTGCTCGCCAGCCGTTATGGCGAGGCCTTTGGCGCTGCTTACCGCGAGGCATTTTCCGTTGAAGCCGCGGTCGGCGACATCAAAATCATCGAGAAGCTTTCTGAATCCAGGCCGACTGCGATTTTCTATTACCGTAATGAGCGCCACGAGAGCTCGCAGGTTTCCCTGAAAATATTCCACCTGCAATCCTCCATCCCGCTATCTGAACGGGTTCCTGTTCTGGAAAACACCGGTTTTCGCGTCATCAATGAACGCACCTACCGGGTCGAACCGACGGGCGAACGGCCAACAACCTACCTGCACGATATGATGCTGGAGCGCGGCGATGGCGCGCCGGTTGATCTGGATGAAGCCGGCGAACGGTTGGCGGCGCTGTTCCTGGCAATCTGGCACGACCTGGCCGAAGATGACGGCTACAACGCCCTGGTTCTCACCGCCGGCCTGGCCTGGCGGGATATTGCCATGGTGCGCGCCTGGTCGCGTTATCTGCGCCAGATCCGCATTCCCTATTCGCAAGACTATATGTGGGGGACGCTGAATCGCTATCCGGCGATCACCGCCAAGATTGTCGATTTGTTCCATATCCGCTTCGATCCGGGGCAAACCGAAAATGACAGCGCCCTGTCGTCGGCCCGCATCAAAGCCGATATCGAAGGCGCCATGGAAGAGGTTTCAAGCCTCGATGACGATCGCATCATCCGGCGTTTCGTCAATCTGGTGGACGCCACGTTGCGCACCAATTTCTTTCAGCTTGGCGACGATGGGCAGCCGAAACCGGTCTTCTCGTTCAAGTTCGATCCGCGCCAGATCGAAGATCTCCCGACCCCGGCGCCGTTCCGGGAGATTTTCGTTTATTGCCCGCAGGTCGAAGGCGTGCATCTACGCTTCGGCAAGGTCGCCCGCGGTGGCCTGCGCTGGTCGGATCGGCCACAGGATTTTCGCACCGAGGTGCTTGGACTGGTTAAGGCGCAGCAGGTCAAGAATGCTGTCATCGTGCCAGTCGGCGCCAAGGGTGGATTCGTGCCCAAGAAATTACCGGTCGGTGGCAGTCGGGAAGAAGTCTTTGCTGCCGGCACGGAGGCCTACAAAACCTTCGTCTCCACATTGCTCGACATCACCGACAATCTTTCCGGCGAGGCCATAATTCCGCCATCGGATGTGATCCGGCACGATGATGATGACCCCTATCTGGTGGTCGCCGCCGACAAGGGAACGGCAACATTTTCCGATACCGCCAACGCCATTGCTCAGGACCATGGATATTGGCTCGACGATGCGTTTGCCTCCGGTGGATCCGCCGGCTACGACCATAAGAAGATGGGCATCACCGCCCGCGGTGCCTGGGAGGCGGTCAAACGTCATTTCCGCGAGATGGACACCGATATCCAGACCACTCCGTTTACTGTCGTCGGCATCGGCGATATGTCCGGCGATGTGTTCGGCAACGGCATGTTGTTGTCCCCTGCCATCAAACTGGTCGCCGCATTTGATCACCGCGATATCTTCATTGATCCCGATCCCGACCCGCAAACCAGCTTCCCGGAGCGCCAACGGCTGTTCGATATGGGTCGGTGTTCCTGGCAGGACTACGACACAAAACTGATTTCCAAGGGCGGTGGCGTATTTTCACGCGCCCTGAAATCGATCGACCTGAGTAAACAGATTCAGGATGTGCTGGGTCTGAAAAAATCCAAAGCCACGCCGTTTGAAATTATGCGGGCGATCCTCAAGGCCGATGTTGATCTTCTATGGTTTGGCGGCATCGGCACCTATATTCGCGCTACCGAGGAAACCAACGCCGATGCCGACGACCGCGCCAATGACCAGATCCGCATCACGGCGCCGGAAGTCGGCGCCAAGGTGATCGGCGAAGGCGCCAATCTCGGCCTGACGCAATTGTCACGCATTGCGTTTGGTCAAAATGGCGGGCGATGTAACTCAGACGCGGTCGATAATTCCGCCGGGGTGAATTCCTCCGACCTGGAGGTCAACATCAAGATCGCCTTGGGCGCGGCGGTGCGTTCAGATCGTCTAAATATCAAGAGCCGCAACAAATTGTTGGCATCAATGACCAAGGAAGTCGCCGGTCTATGTTTGCGCAACAACTATCTGCAGACGCTGTCTATATCCCTTAGTGAACGCCGCGGCATGGAGGCCTTCCCCCATCAACAGCGCCTGATGCAGGCATTGGAATCGCGCGATTTGCTCGATCGGGAAGTCGAGCTGCTACCCGATGACGCCACCATGGCGGAATGGCATAAGACCGGCCGGACCCTTAGCCGCGCCGAGATCGGCGTCTTGCTGGCCTATGCCAAGATCGTTTTATATGACGACCTGCTGCAATCCGACGTGCCCGATGACGATTATCTCGCCCGCGAACTGGTGCGTTATTTTCCAAAGAAGATGCAGAATAGCTATGCCGATGAAATCGACGGGCATCGCCTGCGCCGGGAAATTATCGCCACCGTCTTATCCAATTCCATGATCAATCGCGGCGGCGCCACGTTGCTGCAGCGGATCGGCGATCAAACCGGCGCCACAGTGGACGATATCGCCCGCGCCTTTGCAGCCGTCAGGGATGTCTACGGATTGACAGCGCTGAACGAGGAAATCGACGCGCTGGACAATAAGATCGCCGGCGCCGTGCAATTGGAACTTTACGGCCAGGTGCAAAACCTCATGCAGGACGAAGTCGTCTGGTTCCTGCGCAACGTCAATCTGGCCGACGGACTGACGACCGTGATTGAGCGGTTCCGGCGCGGTATTGACGCTTTGGCCGCCGATATCGGCTCCGACCTGACCGAAGCGCAGCAATCGACCTTCCAGGAAAAGGCCGTAATCTGGACTGAGCAAGGTGTGCCGAAAAATCTTGCCGAGCGCATGGCGCTGCTGCCGATCAGCGGCAGTATTCCCGATATCGTCCTGGTGTCAGAACAGACCGGACGCAAACCCGGCGAGGCGGCAACAGCGTTTTTTGCCATTGCCGAACAATTCCGCATCGGCCGGTTGGATGGCCTCGCCCGCAACCTGCCGGTCGTTGATTTCTATGATGGCCTGGCGCTTGACCGGGCGCGGCAAGTCCTGGAAGAGGCCCACCGCTTAATCACCGCGCAGGTCCTGGGGCGGCGCAAGACCAAGGCCGATCCGGTGCAGACTTGGCTGGCCAGCCGCCAGGCGGATGTGGAACGCACCAAGAAGACGGTCACGGCAATCACCGAAGATGGTGGGTTGACGGTCTCAAGGTTTTCCGTTGCCGCCAGCTTACTGGCTGACCTGGCGCGCGGATGATTTCAAGCCGCCGTTGATCTCAGCGGACCGCCGTGACAGAGAGTTGGCGCACCTGGATCGGCACGTGCGGTGAGATGATCGCTTGTTGACCGGCGGCCAGATCCAATTCATCGCTGCCGGCCCGAACGCTCTGCATGACCAGTTGGCCCACCGATCCAAAGGTGCGCACCAACAGGTCCTTCGGTGCCAAACCGCGCAGCCCATGTGCGGCCACCAGCGCCGATGTCAAATCACCGGGACCATGCGGCGGGTTGGGGACAGCTTGATGTTCTCCAAGCAGGGCCGTCTTCGCGTCAACGTAAAGCGCGCCGATATGACCACGCAGCATGGCGTCGGCCGAGGTCACAACGACCCGTTCGGCCGGCAATTGCCGGGCCGCATGTACCAAATCGTTATTGGAAGCGCAGTCTGTGCCGGTCAGCCATTCCAGTTCAAACCGGTTCGGCGTGGCGAAATCGGCCCTTGGCAACAACGCGTCACGAATGGCGTCAGCCAGCGCCGCATTCACATAGAGCCGGCCGGCGTCACCCATCACTGGGTCGCAGACATAGATGATATTCGGATTGCGCTGCTTAAGCTCATCAACAAATCGGGCAAAGCTGACGACTTGTTCCGGCGTCGCGAAATAGCCGGAAATCACCGCACCGATCTCGCTTAGCCAACTGCTGGCTGCCAGATCATCAACGATCTGCTCAAAATCAGACGCATCTGGAACGGATCGCCCGGACGGCCCGTGTCCAGGATGAAACGGCAGAATGATCGTCGGCAGTGACCATACCCGATGGCCCAAGCGCTCCAGGGCGAACACCGCGGCGCGGCCGCCAATCCCGCCACGCACCACATGGCTAGTGGCAATAACCACGGCGGCGGGCGGGTTTTGCGAAGTTCTCGGGATCGTCGGGGACACGGGCGGCCTGCAATGGCATTTGTGAAAATTGTAAAATCGGCGATGACCGGGATATCACATCGCCAAGGGCATGTGTGTCAATCAACGCCGGATAAACACGATTAAGGCGAGTTTGTCCGGATCGGCCATTTCTTTGTCCGATCTCTCCATTGTTGGCCCTCATCCGCCACCATAGGCTTCACCAACGCACAATGGACCGCCCGCCGTTTCTTATTGGCAACCGGCGGGATGAGGAGAAATGGAAATGGCTGAGCATGCTCAACGGATCGATGGCAATCGCCTGCAATCAGACAGGCACCCGCTTTCCGAGGCGGTGCGCACCACCGAGCGGACCATGCCCGGTCACGCTTTTGGCCGCAACAACATGCGAGAATGGCAACTGCTATGCGCGGAGAATCTCTACCTGAAAAACACCGATTTCCAACACACCGTGCGCTATCATCTAGGGGCTCAATTCGCCCGCGCCGACAAGGAACTGGCCGCCTTCGGCGCCAGAATCCCCGTCGAATTGGAAGCCGCCGTGGCCGAAAACGACCTGCGGTTCAATAATCCACGCATCGACAATTATTCCGGCATCGGCGACCGCATCGAAAAGGTTGTTCACCACCCTGACTATGCCGTTGCCGGCGACATCATTTATGGCACTGACTTGGTTCGCAAACTCACGGAGATGGGCGGATTGCGGGAAGGTTATGCATTTTATTTTCTATCCAACAATGCCGGCGAAACCGGTCATAATTGCCCAGTTATCTGCGGCTATGAGGCAGCCCGAGTATTGCGCGATGTGGAAGATTTCGACGGCCGGCAGGACTATATCGATGGCCTGCTGACCCCCAGCTACACCGAAAACCTGACCGCCTCGCAATTTCTTTCGGAAGTCCAGGGTGGCTCCGATGTCGGCGCCAATGAAACCATGGCCTGGCAAGACGACAATGGCGACTGGTTGATTCGCGGCGAGAAGTGGTTTTGCTCCAACGCCAATGCCGATTTGATGGTGATTTCGGCGCGCCACGACCCCGATATCGTCGGCACTAAGGGCCTGTCGGTGTTTTTGATCCCGGCCGTCAAACCCGACGGCAGCCGTAACCACTACACCATGCGCCGCTTAAAAGAAAAAATGGGTACCCGCGCCCTGGCTTCAGCCGAGATCGATTATCACGACGCCTATGCCATCCCCCTGGGTGACACGGAAACCGGCTTTAAGGTTTTGATGGAGCGGGTGATCCATCATTCGCGTATCGCCCTTGCCGTCGCCGTGCTCGGGTTTACCGCCCGCGCCTATCAACTGGCGCTCGATTTTGCCCGCACCCGCCATGCTTTCGGCAATGTCGTGGTCAATTACCCGCTGGTGCGCCAAAATCTGGCTAACATCAAATCCGACATGACGGCCTCGCTCGCCGGCACCTACGCCTTGATCGCGCTGCAGGATGATATCGATACCGGCGTCGTGCAATCAGAAGAAGACCGGGCTTTCTGCCGGCTGATGACCAATATCGGTAAGAGCGTCATCTCCAAACGCGCTGTCGATAATGTTCACCATTGCATCGATGGGATTGGTGGCAATGGCGCCATAGAAACCACTTCCGCCATGCCGCGACTGTTCCGCGACGTGGTGATCCTGGAAAACTGGGAAGGCACCCACAACACGCTTTATATGCAGATATTGCGCGACATTGCCCGCTACGACCACGACAAGATTTATCTGTCTGTCATGCGCCGTCGGATCGACGCGATTCCGGCTGCACGCCTTGCCGAACGGTCCACCGCCAACGCCGCCTATAGCCAAATCGAGGCGATGATTGTCGATCTACATGTCGCCAGTGATGATTTGAAGACCCTGAATATCGCCGACGTGGTCACCTGGATGGCTAACCTGTTTTACTACGTGGAATGCGTTCGCGAGGGGGATCATCAGCTCAACGAAGATGGCACCGACAGCAAATTACGCGCCGCGGAATTGTTTGAACGAAATTTCCTGACCGAGAAGGCAGACGCTTACGATGCCGACTATCTAGTGCTTTGCTCTGCTGTCATCGGATATTAACGCATCAGCCGGTTAAGCCCGTTCAACCACCCGGGCAAAGGCCAGCACATCAACTTGCCGGGCGCCAGCGCGCAGCAGAGAACGACTACAGGCGGCGATTGTCGCCCCGGAGGTGATGACATCGTCGATTAACACGACCGCCGCGCCGCGCAACGACAAAGCCTCGGCCTTGGTGACCGCGAATGCGCCGCGCACATTGGCGTCCCGTTGAGAGGCGTTCAGCCCCACCTGCTGAGCCGTAGCACGTATTCGGGTCAATGCCATTGGCGCGGTGGCAATACCGTTGAGACGAGACAGCTCCTTGGCAAGCTCCGCTGATTGATTAAATCGCCGCGACCAGAGCCGCCGGCGATGCAGCGGCACCGGGACTATCAAATCCGCATCGGCCAACAGGGCCCGCCCAGCACGCATCATCCACGGCGCCAACACCTTGGCCACCTCACCACGGTCGTGAAATTTGAGCGACAAGATCAAATCGCGGGCAACGTCATCATAGACCGCCACCGCCCGGGCGCGCTCATAAGGCGGCGGATCGGCAATCGCCGCGGCGCTCAGAGCACCGGCACCCAAATCGTATGCGAAGGGAATACCAAGCCGGGCACAATAAGGTTCCTCAATCAGGTCAAGCCGCGACCAGCAAGAACCACATACCGCGCCGCGATCGGCGACCGGTGCGGTACAGCTTGGACATAGAGGCGGCAAGATTAGATCAATACCACGGCGAGCCGTGGCGCCAACGCGGCGAGTTACGCGCTGTGCGGTGGAGATAGGTTCCGGCTGGGTGCCTGTCCGCATCGACATGAAGCCACCTTATCACGATTATGCCACCGGATTGAGGATGCTTGTTTGCGCCGATCCATCATTCTAAAAAGGTCGGTGACAGTTACCCGATCGTCGACCGGAATACCACCGAATGAACCACCCAACTTTTGATCGCGCATTGTTGAATCTCCGTCGTCAGGCGGCTTCGCGGCGGCCGGCGCCGGGTGCGGAGTTTCTGCTCACCCGCGCCCTGCAGGAAATCGACGACCGGCTACCGGCTTTTAACAAGCAATTTGAAGTTGGCGTTGCCATGGGCGGCGGCGCCATGCTGACTGAATTGCTCGCCAAATCAGATCAATGCCATACGGTACTGCGCGCTGGCGCCCAGTTTCCGGCAAAGGATGGTGACCCGGTCGATCCGCCGAGCGATGATGAAACCCTGCCACTCGATGACGACTCGATCGATCTCGCGGTGTCGGCCATGCAATTGCAGTTCGTCAACGACCTGCCGGGATTGCTGATGCAGATCCGCCGGGCCCTGCGCCCCGATGGCCTGTTTATGGCGATCTTCATCGGTGGCGAAAGCCTGACTGAATTGCGCCAGGCCTTGGCTGCAGCCGAAGCTGAAATCTGCGGCGGTATCAGCCCACGGGTGGCGCCGATGGTTGAGCTACGGGATTTGGGGACATTGCTGCAGCGCGCCGGCTTCGCGCTTCCCGTCGTCGATGTTGATCGGGTAACCGCGCGCTATGACACATTGTTCCATCTGGTGGGCGATCTGCGCGCCATGGCGGCGACCAACATTTTGACCGACCGCCTAAAACGTCCCCCGCCTCGGCAATTATTCCTGCGCGCCGCGCAAATTTACCAAGACCAATTCAGTGATGCCGATGGCCGTATTCGGGCAACGTTCGATATATTATGCGCCACCGGTTGGGCACCGCACGATAGCCAGCAAAAACCCCTTGCACCGGGGTCGGCGCAAATTCCATTAGCTGATGTTTTGAAGAAAAAGTGACCAAACAGTTGTTTGTTCTAACTGAAACCGACCGCGATCATGTCCCAAAGACTGTCAAAGACCGCATCGCCTAAGCTGGCAATCGACAGCACGAACATGCCGATCATCATCACCAATAGGCCGTATTCAATGGCTGTCGCGCCGGAAATGTTAGCCCGGAAATCGGACACATATCTGCGAATATTCAGTTTCTGAGCGACCTTGAACACCACGCCAACTGGTTCCTCACTGCTTTCCCAAATCTCACAATAAATCCATGAGATGCGGGATAAGGGGTTCGTCTGCCGGTGGCATCGGATAATCCCTCAATCGCACGGGCCGAACCCATTTCAGAGCCTGACCTTCCAATGCCTGCACCTGACCTTCCCAGCGCCGGCAGATAAATAGTGGCATCAAAAGGTGAAAATCTGGATAACAATGGCTGGCGAAAGTCAGTGGTGCCAGACACGCCTTGTTGACAATAATTCCCAATTCCTCGGCCAATTCGCGAATTAGTGAATCCTCCGGCCGCTCGCCGTCTTCGATTTTTCCGCCTGGAAATTCCCATAGGCCAGCCAGCGATTTTCCCTCAGGTCGTTGGGCGATCAGCACCCGATTATCGGCATCGATTAATGCACAGGCGGCAACCAAAAGGATTGATGTTTCAGCGTTTTCCGACATCACTCAACCTCGCCTGCGTGCTGGCTCGGCCGCCGGTAGTGGTAGGTATAAAGTTGGCTAAACCCGAGATCGGCATAAAGCCCCTCCGCCGCTTTGTTACCGACAACGACCTGCAGCCAGACTTGCCGGCCACCAAGACGAACACCCCAACCGACAGCCTGGACCATGGCGGTTCGGGCAAAACCCTGACGACGTAGGCGCGGCGCTACCGCCAAATCCAAAATACCGATCTGATCACCTTGCACCACCGCCAGTACTGTCGCCGCGATCTGATTGTCGGCCAGCAATGAGAAAAATCCCGCTGGCACCGCCAATTGCCGCAACTTGACGGCCAACGCATCGCGACGCGCATCGGAAAACCCCGAATAACGTGCTACGGCATCAAGCCAGGCGTCGTTCACCACGCTATCGGGGGTGTTGTTGTCACCAGCTTCTGCGGCAAATTTTAAATCGTCGCAGACCAACACCGCGGTTTGATTGAACGTTTCAAACCCGCGTTGATCACAGGCGGCGGCGACAGCAGGCGGAGTCAGCGGGGTAATCCGGTAGAGCGGCGATTGTTCTCGGCGATGATAGACATCCTCAGCCGCCGCCATCCGCCGGACGCAGTCGGTATCATCGCGCGGATCAAGGATCGTGACGGAATTCGCCCGGCCAGTTTGCCCCAAGGAGGAACGGATAAACCAGGCGCCATCAACCACCAGCGCCAGGCTCGGCCATCCCGACAAGGTCGCCTCTTCGATGGGTCGGACGCGGCCCAGAAATTCGGCCTCAGCTGCGGTAATCGCCATTGATCGCAACATATTGTTTGGTCAGATCGCAGGTCCAGACCGTATCGCGGCCTTTGCCTAGACCGAGGTCCACCTTCAAGGTGATCTCGCGGTTTTGCATATAGGCGCCAGCGGCATCTTCTGAATAATCGGGATCGCGTTCGCCATTGACGGCAACACGAATATCACCGAACCAAATCGCCAGCTTGTCCCGGTCGGCCGGCTCTCCGGCTTTGCCAACCGCCATGACCACCCGGCCCCAATTGGCGTCCTGGCCGGCTATGGCGGTTTTGACCAGTGGCGAATTAGCGATCGAGCGGGCGATTTTTCCAGCCGATCTGCGGTTGACCGCGCCTTCGACGGTCACCTCGACAAATTTGCTCGCCCCCTCGCCGTCCTTGACCACCTGATGGGCCAAATCCAGCATCACCTCATTGAAAGCCCGACGAAAACTTCTTAGGCGACGATCATACGTGTTGACAATCGGCGCAATTTCCGCCGCGGTGCCTGTCGCAAAGGCAAGCACGGTGTCACTGGTGGAGGTATCGCTGTCGACCGTGACCGCATTAAAACTACCGCGATTGGCTCGGGTGAGCACGCTTTGCAGGACATTGCCGGCGATCGGCGCATCGGTAAAAATGAAGGAAAGCATGGTCGCCATATCCGGCGCGATCATGCCCGATCCCTTGGCCATGCCATTGATGGTCACCATCTTGCCGTCGATCTTCGCCGACCGGCTGACCAGTTTGGGAAAGGTATCGGTGGTCATGATCGCTCTTGCCGCGTCCAGCCAGGGATCATCCGTGTCAGCCGAAGCCCCGGCTAAATCGCCGAGCACGGCTGAGAATTTTTCCGCATCCAACGGTTCGCCAATGACGCCGGTGGAAGCCAGAAACACGTCGTTGACTGAACAGCCGCAGGCCGACGCGGTATCTTCCGCCGACCTGGCGACGGCGGTCGCACCCTTCATGCCGGTAAAGGCATTGGCATTGCCGGAATTGACCAGCAACGCCCGCGCTGTGCCGCCGGCCAGTTTGGATTTGCACCAATCAACCGGCGCCGACGGACACATGGACTGGGTAAACACCCCGGCCACCTGTGTCCCGGCGGGCAATTGAACCAACAGCACATCGGTGCGGCCAGTATATTTGATACCCGCCTGAGCGGTCGTAAGCCGCACACCTTCCAACGCCGGCAAACGCGGATAGCTCTGCGGCGCGAAAGGTGAGGGTGTCATATCCATTAGCCGTTGCCTCTAACTTTGCTATTCGGCTTTTTTCTCAGCGTCCGGGGTCGCCTTCGGAGCGGCTTCCGGTTCCGGCTTTTTGTCTTCGGCCTTGACGATATCGATCTTGGCCTTTTCGCGCAGGCTCTTCAACAATTTGGTGAACCGTTCACGCACCATGGTATCGCGCAATTTGTCTTTCACCTTGTCGAATTCCACCGGCTTGCTCATGCGGGTTTCTTCCGCCTTGATGATATGAAAACCGAACTTGGTTTTCACTGGTTCCTTGGTGTATGAGCCGAGGGCCAGTGCGAGAGCCGCTTTTTCAAATACCGGCACCATCCGACCGGGCCCGAAAAATCCCAGATCGCCACCGCGCGGACCGGACGGACCGGTGGATGACTTCTTGGCGACTTCCGCGAAGTCGGCGCCACCATCCAGTTCCTTGATCACCGCTTGGGCTTCCTCAAGGGTCTTCACCAGGATATGGCGGGCGCGAAGCTCACTTTTGGGGACATAGTTCTTAATGTCTGAATCATACTGGACACGCACCACCTCGTCGGTGACCGCGTCACGAATCTGGCGCAGGAAGTAAACATCGCGCAGGGTCCGGCGGCGCAGGAAGCGGAAGCGTTCCTTATATTCAGGGTCTTCCTCCATGCCTTCACGTTCGGCGGCATTGGCCATCAAGGCCACATCGATCAACACATCAAGCACTAATTCGCGACGCTTTGCCGCCGGGATTTGTTTCAGCTGGGCCTGATATTCGCCGACCGCGAAAGATAAATCCGATTCAGTAATCACATTGCCGTCGACGGTGGCCACGACATCATCTTCAGCGGCGCTGACCGGCAGTGCGGCAAGGCTTGCCGCAACAAATGCCGATAGTGCGATTTGTGAACCACGGCGGCAGATTTTCTGGTAAAAACGGGGCTGCATATTCAAAGAATCCTCTGTTCTGGGAAGGTCCGGAATGTCCGTTGCCGGCGGATCGTGCCGAAGCCGGCGACACATTTGCCGAAACAGACAGCGTTGACAAGCTCCGTACCCCTTCTTATGTGTCCTCGCGACCTACTTTCCGGTAGTTGGACGGTTGTCGCCAGGCCTTTCATCGGGCAGCATTAACCGGTCATCGCCTTTTGCGCGATGCCGTTCTTTAAAAAAGCAGGTAAAATATTCCGGCGCGCCGGTTCATCGTGAACTCCAGCGCGAACTTTATAGGGAAGAATTTCCATGGTCGGCCTTGGTTCGATTGCTCGTAAAATGTTCGGTTCGGCGAATGATCGCCTGATCAAGACCTACCGCCCCATGGTGGATCAAATCAACGCGCTGGAAAGCGAAATGGAAGCGCTGAGCGACGACGCGTTGCGCGCCCGCACCGATATGCTGCGCGGCAAGGCCGCCGATGGCACCAGCCTGGATGATTTGCTCGTTCCCGCCTTCGCCACCGTTCGTGAAGCAGCTAAGCGCTCATTGGGCCAACGCCACTACGATGTGCAGCTGATTGGCGGCATGACCCTGCACGAAGGCAAGATTTCAGAAATGAAGACCGGTGAGGGTAAAACCCTCGTCGCCACCTTGGCGGTTTATTTGAACGCCTTGTCGGGCAAGGGTGTCCATGTGGTCACCGTCAATGATTACCTGGCCCAGCGCGACTCTGAATGGATGGGTCAGATCTACCAATTCCTCGGCATGTCCGTCGGAGTCATTGTTCACGGTCTGGAAGACGATGAACGCCGCGAAGCCTACGCCGCCGATATCACCTATGGCACCAACAACGAATTCGGCTTCGACTACCTGCGCGACAACATGAAATACGAGCTGGAGACCATGGTCCAGCGCGGGCATAATTTTGCCATCGTCGACGAAGTGGACTCCATCCTCATCGACGAGGCGCGCACGCCGCTGATCATCTCCGGGCCGGTTGACGACAAATCCGATTTCTACACCACCATCGACGCCTATATTCCACACTTGGTCGAGGCCGATTATGAACTCGATGAGAAATCAAAAACCGCCAGCTTTACCGAGCAAGGTAACGAGAATCTGGAGAAAATCCTCGGCGAGGCAGGCCTCCTAACCGGTGATTCCCTCTACGACATCGAAAACGTCAACATCGTTCATCATCTCAATCAGGCCCTGCGCGCCCACAAGCTGTTCCTGCGCGACCGCGATTACATCGTCAATAATGACGAAGTGGTGATCATCGATGAATTTACCGGCCGCATGATGCCGGGCCGGCGTTATTCGGAAGGCCAACATCAGGCCCTGGAAGCCAAGGAACGGGTGACGATCCAACCGGAAAACCAGACGCTGGCATCGGTCACCTTTCAGAACTATTTCCGTCTTTACGGCAAGCTTGCCGGCATGACCGGCACGGCGTCGACCGAGGCGGAAGAGTTCATGGATATTTACAGCCTGGAAGTGCTGGAAATTCCCACCAATATGCCGATTTCACGGATCGATGACGATGATGAGGTCTACCGTACCGCGGATGAAAAATACCGCGCCATCATCGATTTGATCGCCGATTGTAAAAGCCGTGGCCAGCCGGTGCTGGTTGGCACGACGTCGATTGATAAATCCGAAGCCCTGGCTGAAATCCTCAAGGCCGACGGGTTCCGGCAAAAGGAATTCTCCGTCCTGTTTGATGGCGATTCCGGCTCGGCCAAGGAAAAGGTTTTTCAGGTCCTCAACGCCCGCTACCACGAGCAGGAAGCCTTTATTATCGCCCAAGCCGGCGTCCCCGGCGCCATCACCATCGCCACCAACATGGCCGGCCGTGGCACCGATATTCAGCTCGGCGGCAACGTCGATATGCGCATTCGCGAAGAATTGAAGGACACCGAAGAAGGCCCGGAACGCGAGGCCGGTATCCAGCGCATCACCGATGAAACTTCGAATTTGAAAGACACTGCGATCGCAGCCGGCGGGTTATTTGTGTTGGCCACCGAACGCCATGAAAGCCGGCGCATCGACAACCAGCTGCGCGGCCGCTCAGGCCGTCAAGGAGATCCTGGACATTCGAAATTCTTCCTCTCCCTGGAAGATGACCTAATGCGGATTTTCGGCTCCGACCGTATGGACGGCATGTTGAAAAAGCTTGGCCTGAAAGAGGGCGAGGCGATTGTTCATCCATGGATCAACAAGGCATTGGAGCGGGCCCAGCAAAAAGTTGAAGCCCGTAACTTCGACGTCCGTAAAAACCTGCTGAAATTTGACGACGTCATGAACGACCAGCGCAAGGTGGTCTTTGAACAGCGTATTGAATTAATGAGTGGCGAGGCGGTTCAGGAAACCGTCGTTGATATGCGCCGTGATGTGGTCGACAGCCTGGTGGCTGAGCATATTCCCGAAAAAGCCTATGCCGAACAATGGAACATGGCCGCTCTGCATGAGGCCATGCATGAAGTTTTTGATCTACATTTGCCGGTGGAAGATTGGGCTAAGGAAGAAGGCATCGCCGATGAAGAAATTCGCGACCGCCTGAATAAGGCGGCTGACGAGGCGGCGGCCCGCAAGGCGGCGCAATTCGGCCCGGACTTCATGCGCCACGTTGAAAAGTCGATCCTGCTGCAAATCCTTGACCATTTATGGCGCGAACACCTGCAGACTTTGGATAATCTACGTTCCGTCATCGGCTTCCGCGGCTACGGCCAACGCGATCCGCTGCAGGAATATAAAACCGAGGCTTTCACGCTTTTCGATGCGCTGCTGACCGCTCTACGCCGGGAAACCACGTCGCATTTGATGCATGTGGAGCTGTCGGATCCCGATGAGGCGCCACAAGAAGAAACACCGCAAATGCAGGCCCATCACATTGATGCCACGACCGGCGAAGATGAGTTTGAGATGGCCGGCGCGCTTGCCGGTGGCACCGGCGCGGCGCGTCTCAACGGTTCCGGCGGGTCGTCACGACGGGCGGCGTCTGAACGCAATGCGGATGATCCGTTGACCTGGGGCAAGGTCGGCCGCAACGAAGCCTGCCCGTGTGGGTCTGGCAAAAAATACAAGCATTGCCACGGCAAACTTTCGTAATCAGCCGCATTGTAGATTGAGGTTTGCGCCTGTTTGCGGTCGATGACCGCATCCCCCCCTCCCGTCCCTTCGGTCCGACCTCCCCCTTCAGGGCGGAGGCGAAGGAAAAAGATTCCAAATACTTACCTCCCCCCTTGGAGGGGAGGTCGGACCGAAGGGACGGGAGGGGGAGAACCCGCAGCACCGAAATATAATTTTGAATCATAAGTAACAATACTTATATACCCGCTGAACCCAATATCATTCCGGCGGGGATCCACATATGGCCGATACCGCGCTAATCAGTTCCATTGATGAATGGCTGATCGACCAGGCGCTAGATGAGCCTGACATGCTCAATATGTTTTCCCAAATGTGCGACCGCATCCAGGCGATCGGCGTGCCGATTGCCCGCGCCATGGTCACCTGGACTACCTTGCACCCGCTCATCAATGCCGAGCAGGCAATTTGGCAGCGCGACAAGGACACCCAACTCAGCCAGTTCGAACACCAAACCGAAGAATCCGAAGGTTGGTTGCTCAGCCCCATCCGCTTCATGCTGGACAGCGATGTTGATTTGATGCGCCGGCCATTGGCCGGACCGGATAGCCTGCTCGATTTTCCCCTGCTGACGGAACTGGCCGAACGCGGATTTACCGACTACCTGGCGACCACCGTCGGCTTCCACATGTCCAATAGCCTGGATGGTAAAGAAACCAGGGGCCTGGTGATCACCTGGGCCACTGACCGGCCGGGCGGATTTACCAATAACCACGTCAAAGTTTTGCAGCGCCTGAAAAAACACTATGCACTGGCCTCCAAAATGGCCATTCAGGCCCGCATCACGCGCAATATTACCGAGACCTATCTGGGCCGGCATGCCGCCAGCAAAGTACTTGCCGGCCAAATCCGCCACGGCGACGGCGACGCCACGCAGGCCATTGTCTGGTATTCCGATTTGCGTAATTCAACCGCCCTTGCCGACACCATGCCGCGCGAGATCTATGCGCAGTTGCTCAATGCCTACTACCAATGCACCGCCGGAGCGGCGATTGAAGCAGGCGGAGAAATCCTCGATTTTATCGGCGACGGTGTGTTGGCTATTTTTCCGATTGAACCCGATGCCGGGATCGACGAGGCGGCAACAGCAGCCGTATCGGCCGTCGGTGAAGCGCTGCACCGGTTGGAGGCGGCCAATCAGCGCCGCGCGCAAGAAGGCGACCAACCGTTTGAGTTCGGCATCGGCCTCAACCGCGGCGAAGTGATGTTCGGCAATATCGGCGTGCCCGAACGCCTGACCTTCTCTGTCATCGGCCCAACGGTCAACGAAGTGGCGCGGATTGAAAAAATGAACAAATCCCTCGGCCGCCGCGCCTTGGCAACCAGTGAGATCATCCGGGCCGACCCGGGCAATTGGGTATCCACCGGTCATCATCGCTTGGTCGGCGTTTCAGAACCGGTCGAGTTGTTTGCCTGGCAAGGTCCCGATGGCGCTCCGAAATCAGTCGGCCTCATTCAGGCCGCGGCAAGGGTCGCCGAGGCGGCTGTTAAACCGCCGGTTCACTAAGGTCAGGACCTTTACACCTGCAACAACACCCCAATCCCCCTCTCGCCCTTGCCCGGCTGATTACCTAAAGTAGTTGAAAGGCGGCGAATCACCTCGCCGCCAGCAACCGGTTTCGAGGCGATCATGGGCGTCATGACCACTGACCAGATTATCCTTTTCACCTTATTCGCCGGGGTTTTCGCCATGCTGCTATGGGGGCGGTGGCGTTATGATCTCATCGCCTTCGTCGCCTTATTGATCGGCCTGATCACCGGCGTTGTACCAAAAGAACTGGCATTTTCCGGGTTTGGCCACCCGGCCACGATTATCATTGCGTTGGTCTTGGTGGTGTCGCGCGGGCTGGTCAATTCCGGCGCCATTGAACTCATTACCCGCCGCCTGGCCAGCGCATCGCGATCACTATCGACCCATATCACTCTGATGAGCGGCGTCGGTGCGATATTGTCGGCATTCATGAACAACGTTGCCGCCCTCGCTCTGCTCATGCCGGTCGACCTCCAGGCCGCGGCTAAGGCCAAGCGCGGACCCGGTGTCACTTTGATGCCATTGGCTTTCGCGACAATATTGGGTGGCTTAGTGACCCTGATTGGCACGCCGCCCAACATTATTATTTCGCAATTCCGCGAAACCGCCTTGGGCGAACCGTACTCGATGTTCGATTTCGCGCCGGTGGGGATCGCTTGTGCCGCCGTCGGTATTGCCTTTGTCGCATTATTCGGCTGGCGCCTGATCCCACGGGCGGCCCAGGAAAACAATGCCGCGGCATCATTGTTTGAGCTGGAAGACTATATCGCCGAGCTGACGGTCAGCGAGAAATCACCGGCGGTGGATCAACTGGTGGCGGAGCTTGATTCAGTTGCCGATGAAAGCGACGTATCCATTCTCGGCCTGGTGCGCGGTAAACATCGCCTACCCGGGCTGGCCCGGTCTGAACGCATTCGTGTCGGCGACGAACTGGTGATCGAAGCCGGACCGGAGGCGATCGATCGGATCAAGGGCATACTAAAGCTTGAATTTGCCGGTGAAGAGCGCCACGAAAAAGAAGCCGCCGCCGCCGGTGGCATGGTGCTGGTGGAAGTCGTGGTGCAGCGCGATTCACGCATTGAAGGCCGCTCGGCGCTGGCCTTGCAATTGCTGCGGCGGCAGGGCGTCACGTTGCTCGGCGTCTCACGCCAACGCCGGCGTTTTCGTGAACGTGTCCGCCGGCTGACACTGCATGCCGGCGACGTCTTGTTGTTGTTGGGCCGGGCGGAACAGATCAACGATGCCGTCAACTGGCTCGGCTGCCTGCCGCTGGCCGAACGGGGCTTTAACGTCACCCAATACAAGAAAACCTGGCTGGCGATCGGCCTGTTTGCGGCTGGCATCACGCTGGCGAGCTTTAACCTACTTTATCTGCCGGTGGCGCTCGCCTGCGTCGCCGCACTTTATGTGTTGACGGATATTCTGCCCATTCGCGAGGTCTATGACCACGTCGAATGGCCAGTCATCGTGCTGTTGGGGTCAATGATCCCGCTCGGCTCGGCGTTGGAGAAAACCGGTGGTACCGGGCTGATCGCCAGTGGCATTGTCGATCTCACCTGGGGGCTGCCCGCCGCCGTGGTGTTGACCGTATTGATGATTGTCACCATGACCTTGTCCGATGTCCTCAACAACACCGCCACGGCGGTCGTTGCCGCACCGATCGCACTGGATATCTCGACCAGACTGAGCGTCAATCCCGATCCGTTCTTGATGGCTGTAGCAGTCGCTGCCTCCTGCGCCTTCCTGACCCCCATTGGGCATAAGAACAACACCTTGATCATGGGACCAGGCGGATATTCGTTCGGAGATTACTGGCGCATGGGCCTGCCGCTGGAGATCATCGTCGTCGCTGTCGCGGTGCCGATGATTTTGATCGTCTGGCCATTATAGGGTCTGGCTAGCTTTTTGGTTTGGCCTTTGGTGTCGCGTCATCGGACGTCTCGGCGTCCTTTTCGCTGGACTTGAACCACCGCGAAAACAGCGAACCGCCGGAGGTGTCCTTGGCTTCGGCTTCCTCAACCTTTTTGGCTTTTTTACTCGTTGTTTCCGGCTTGGTGGCGGTTTTCTTCTTTTTCTTTGCTGGCCCGGCAACATCAGCCGGCGGAGTCGGCCCGGCGGGCTTCTTGGTGCGGCTGAAAATATTGGAAACCGTGGAAAATACCGATCCCGGCGCCTTGCCGTTGGCGTAACCTGAACGGCGCGGCGACGGCTGCGGCACCGGCTCGCCATCAACCGTGGCTTTGCTCACGGCATCATCGCCGCCAAACACCTTGGCCAGCATTTCCTTGCGTTTGCGCTCACGTTTCGCCGAGGCGATTTTGCTTTCTGCTTCCTCGCGCTTGCGTTCTGCTGCCAGCCGTTTTTCTTCCTTCAATCTGGCGACCGCAACCGCCATGGCTTGGTTGTCAGACGCCTGCTTGGCGGCGACCGCAGTGGCGATAGGCAGCGGCACTTCATATTGTGGGCACCGCCCGGCCGCCCGTACTGGGCTGGTCGGATTGGTCATCTGGGCATTGAAGAGATAACGCTTTTCGCAGACGTCGATTTTCGGCGGCTGACCGGTCAACAGGAAATGATCGTTGCCGGCTTTCAGCATGCGCCAAAACGGCATGTGCTTATGCCCGGCATAACGGGCCATGTTTTCCGGCGTCATGCGGAACGGATAAGCCTGGATTTGGAAATTCCGCTGGCCGCCTCGGAACGATTCCCGCGCTAGCGCGTAAATATCCTCGATCTTATCGTCATCCATGGCGTAGCAGCCGCGCGATGAGCAGGCGCCATGGACCATTAGATGCGACCCGGTCCGCCCATGGGCCCGGTCATAGGCATTCGGGAAACCCATATTGAATGCCAGATGGTAGCTGGAACGCGGGTTCATCTGCGCCGGATTAACCGTATAAAACCCTTCCGGCGCCTGGCGGTCGCCCTCACGGAATTTCGGCCCGAGCCGGCCGGACCACTTGCAGATCGGATAGGTTTTAAGCAGTGCAAAACGCCCATTGCGGGTGCGCTTCCAGACCTCAAGCTGGGATTCCTGTTTGAAAATCCGCACCACGATCGGATCACCCTTGCGCATATTAAGGTCGGCCATCTTGGCCTTGGTTATTTCTTTCAAGGGCCGGAGATGCTTGGCGCCATAGCCGACGCCATCAACCTGGCAACCGGCAACAGCCGATGCGATCGCCAATAGTCCGATCATGCGGGTGATATTCATAAGGCGCATGCACACTCCTGCCGACGCCGCCAAAAAAAACGCTCGCGAACCCACCGGCTCGCCAGCCGTACTCAGGCTTTGCAGCCTAGAGGGTTAACGTTGACGGGGGGTTACCGCAAGTCCAGTTTGCGTGTCCTCACGCGAATGTCAAAGATCGCAATCAAGATTTCGTCAGGAACAAGGCGAAGACGCCGGTCAGCGGTAAATTACAGATTGCGGCCGATTTGCAGAAATTTTTCCCGCCGGTGCGCCCGTAATTGAGCGCCATCCAACCCGCTCAGATCCTTGAAAGCCCGACCGATCGCCGCGCCGGTGGCCGAAATCACGTCTTCAGAGCCGCGATGGGCGCCACCGACCGGCTCACTGATCACTTCATCGATGACCTTTAATGCCAAAAGATCCTGGGCGGTAATCTTCATATTCGTCGCCGCATCCTGCGCCCGGGACGAATCCCGCCACAAAATTGATGCCGCGCCCTCAGGCGAAATGACGCTGTAGATGGCGTGCTCCAACATCAGCACCTTATTGGCCGTGGCAATGGCAATGGCGCCGCCGGAACCACCTTCACCGATGATGACAGAGATATTCGCCGTTCGCATCGCCAGGCAGGCATCAGTCGACCGGGCAATAGCTTCCGCCTGACCGCGCTCTTCCGCGCCCAGACCCGGATAAGCACCTTGGGTATCGACCAGGCAAATCACCGGTAGATCAAAGCGGTCGGCAAGCTCCATGATCCGCACCGCTTTGCGGTAGCCTTCGGGCCGCGCCATGCCGAAATTGTGTTTTAGCCGCGATTCGGTATCAAAACCGCGCTCATGACCGATGACGGCCACCGGCTCGCCCTCAAATCGGCCGAACCCGGCGACAATCGCCGCGTCTTCGCCAAATTTACGGTCCCCGGCCAAGGGCGTGAATTCACTGATCAGGCCGTTGACGTAGTCGACAAAGTGCGGCCGGTCGGGATGGCGGGCTACGAGGGTTTTTTGCCAGGGCGTCAGTTTGGCATAAATATCCTGCAACGTCTGCGCCGACTTGCTCTCTAGCCGTGCAATTTCGTCGGCCACGTCGACGGCTTCATCGCCATCGGCAAGCGTGCGTAATTCCTGAACCTTGCCTTCTAAATCGGCGACAGGCCGTTCAAATTCCAGATAGCTGTGCATCGATAATCAACAGACCGTACTGATTTTTATGCTACTCCCACACGTGATTTTCCACGTCTGACGCGGTGCCGGCCGGAGTTGGCGCAAACTGACCGCCAAGCCGCCTTCTGTCAAGCTGGGGTCATTGGGTCGATTTAGCAAGAGGGTGGTGGTCATGTACCAGGCGCTTGAGGCGCTCTTCCAGGACATGGGTATAAATCTGCGTGGTAGAAATATCCGCATGTCCCAATAGCTGCTGCACCACCCGCAAATCCGCCCCGTTATGTAGCAAATGGCTGGCAAAGGCGTGGCGCAGGATGTGCGGTGATACCTTATCAGCGGCAATGCCCAAGCCAATCGCATGGGACTTCAAATCGCGGCCGAAGGCCTGCCGGGTCAAATGACCGGATTTTCCCGATGAGGCAAACAACCACGGACTTTTGCCGTTGCTGCTTTTCTTGACGGCATCGCGATAGGTCACCATTGACGACCGCGCCCGGTCATTCAGGGGTACCAGGCGCTCCTTGCCGCCCTTGCCGCGCACCACCAGAAAACGCCCATCCTGATCGGCGGCGGATGCCGGCAGCGTGACCAACTCGCTGACCCGCAGGCCGGTGGCATAGAGCACCTCCAGCAAGGTATAAAACCGCAAAGTCCGCAGATGGGTGCTGATCGACAAATCCGGTGTTTTTGTCGCCGCTTCGGCAGCATCAATCAGCCGCTCGGTTTCTTCCGCGGAGAGCACTTTTGGCAATGGCCGGGTTTTTTTCGGGCTTTCGATGATGCCGCTGGGTTCATCGCCGCGCAGGCCCTCAGCGTAAATGAACCGATGAAATTGGCGGATGGCGGAAAGCCGTCGTGCCTGGGTGCTGGCGGCCAGGCCGCGATCGGTCAGGCGGCGCAGATAGGCGCGAATATCATCTTCCGTAGCGGTATCAAATGAGCGATTTTTATCTACCAGAAATTCCGAATAGTCGCTCAAATCGCGGTCGTAGGCGGCCAGCGTGTTGGCGCTGGCGCCGCGCTCTGCGCTGAGCATTTCGGTGAAACTCTCAATCAAATACGCACCGGAGCGGCTCATTGGACCTTCTCCACGCGCGCGCCTATTATCATCGCGCCAGTTTGCTGGGCGGAATACGAATAGTCATTTCCCGCGGCTTGGGATCGACAAGATAGGCAAGCGAAAAAACCGCGCCATAAAACAACCCGGCCAATACGGCACAAATCACCAGAAATCGTAGCAAACTCGGCATATTTTCGCAGGCGCCTATATTTCAAGAATCGATTGCCAGTGGCATTTCTTACATTGCAAGTTTCGGCCGAACCGGCAGGCTTGGCAACCCCGCCAATCCCGTCGCCGGCTTGCGTGACCTTGACAGGTGCCCCATCTGTGGGATCAAAGCGGAAGGCTAGGGTGCCAACCATAGGTATCCGTCGTATCCACAGTGGAACCAACTTTGACCGAACGAAGCAGCCAAGCCACCCTTGACGGCGACCAGATCATTAGTGATCGCATCGGCGCCCGCAGCGTTGTGCTGATCGGTATGATGGGCGCCGGCAAGACGACGGTTGGCCGGCGCTTGGCGGCACGGCTGGGCTGGTCATTCATCGACGCCGACCACGAGATCGAGGTTGCCGCCAATCTAACCATTCCGGAGATTTTCGACCGCCACGGCGAAGCGCATTTTCGCGATGGCGAAAAGCGCGTGATCGCCCGGTTGCTTGAACAAAACCGGCAGATCCTGGCCACCGGTGGCGGCGCTTTCATGGACGATCAAACCCGGTCGGTGATTGAGGATAATGGTATATCCGTATGGCTAAAGGCCGATGCCGACTTATTGATGAGCCGGGTGAAACGAAAGGCCAACCGGCCGCTGTTACAAAAACCCAATCCGGAAAAAATACTGGCTGAGTTGATCGATGAGCGTTATCCGGTTTACGCCAAGGCCAATTTAACGGTCGACTCCCGCGACGTGCCCCATGAGGTGATCGTGGACGATATAATAGAAGCTTTGGCCAATTACCTTGACCCGGATCGCGATGTAGGGGGCCAAAGGGGCGAGGTGCATGACCAGCAGGCCCAGGAAATCCAGGAATGACTACCGAACAATTGGAAGCACCTGATCGCAGCAAATCAACCACCGTGCGGGTTGAGCTCGGCGCCCGCGGTTATGACATCGTCATCGGCCGCGGTCTTGTCGGCGATCTCGGCGCCCGCATGGCCGAACAATTCGGCTCTGTGCGCGCAGCGATCGTCTCCGACGCCAATGTCGCTGCGCTGTATATGGAAACCGTTCGGCAGAACATGACCAGCGCCGGTATTGATGCCGTTGAGATCGTCGTTGCCCCCGGTGAGGCCACCAAGGCCCTGGCGGTTTTGGACGATGTGGTCGATCAAATCCTCAGCGCCCGGCTTGAGCGCGGTGACGTGATCGTCGCGCTTGGTGGCGGTGTCGTTGGTGATCTGGCCGGTTTTGCCGCCGCCATTACCCGCCGGGGTATGCAATTTGTGCAGGTGCCGACGACATTGTTGGCGCAGGTGGATTCCTCCGTCGGCGGCAAGACGGCGATTAACTCACCGCAAGGCAAAAACCTGATCGGCGCCTTTCACCAACCGGGCCTTGTGGTTGCCGATACAGCGTTGCTTGATAGCCTGACGGCGCGGGATTTCCGCTCCGGTTACGCCGAAGTCGCAAAATACGGTTTGATCGACGACGCTGATTTTTTTGCCTGGCTGGAGGCCAATTGGCAGGCGGTCGAAGCCGGTGGATCGGCCCGCGACCATGCCGTCGCGGTGAGCTGCCGGGCCAAGGCCCGGATCGTTGCCGCCGATGAATTTGAAGCCGGCCAACGGGCACTGCTTAACCTGGGCCATACATTCGGCCATGCCCTGGAGGGCGCCACTGGCTATGACGGCACCGTGTTGCATGGCGAAGGGGTCGCCATCGGTATGGTCATGGCGCACCGCTTTTCCACCCGCCTCAACCTGGCCTCGGTTGATGACGCTGATCGGGTTGAACATCATTTACGTCAGGTCGGCTTGCCGACCCGATTGGCCGACATCGACGCTGAACTACCGGGCAGCGACGGCCTAATGGACTGGATCGCACAGGATAAAAAGGTTAAGCGCGGCCAGCTTACATTCGTGCTCACCCAAGGGATCGGGTCGGCCTTTATCGCCGACGATGTCCCGGATTCCGAGGTGCGGTCCTTCCTTGATGATGAGCAATCGCCATGACCACGACTTTGTGGATTATGATCGCCGCGATCATTTTTTTATTGATCCTGTCGGCATTCTTTTCCGGTTCTGAGACCGCCTTAACGGCGGCCTCCCGGGCTCGCATGTTGCAATTGGCCCGGGCCGGCAACAGCCGCGCCAGTGTGGTCGGCCGCTTGATGGAAGCCCGCGAACGGCTGATTGGCGCCCTGCTGATGGGCAACAACCTGGTCAACATCCTGGCCGCCGCATTGGCCACCAGCGTTTTTGTCAATCTGTTCGGCGAGGCCGGCGTCGCCTATGCGACCCTGGTCATGACGGCGTTGGTCCTGGTGTTCTCCGAAGTCCTGCCGAAGACCTGGGCGATCGGCGACCCCAACCGGTTCGCCCTGGCGGTCGCACCCCTGGTGCGGGTGACGGTCGCTGTCTTTGGCCCCATCATCCGGCTGGTGCAAACCCTGGTGTTGTGGCTATTGCGCGGGTTCGGGGTGAATATTTCCGAAGGTCAGTCGATCCTGTCGGCCCATGACGAAATCCGCGGCGCTGTCGACCTGAAGCATTATGAGGGCGGCCTGGTCAAAGATGATCGCGACCGCCTTGGTGGCCTATTGGATCTGCATGAATTGGAAGTCTCAGATGTTATGATCCACCGCACCAATATGCAGACCTTGAACGGTGATGCGCCGCCGAAAAAATTGATCGAGCAGGCCTTATCGAGCCCCTATACGAGGCTACCGATCTGGAAGGACGAGCCGGAAAACATCATTGGCGTCCTGCATGCCAAGGATTTACTGCGCTCTTTGGCGGCGGTGCAGAGCGACGCGGCGCGCCTCGATCTTCAGGAAATCGCCGCACCGCCCTGGTTCGTGCCGGAATCAACGAGCCTGCAGGATCAGCTCAATGCTTTTCTCAAACGCAAAACCCACTTTGCCCTGGTTGTTGATGAATATGGCGAAGTGATGGGGCTGGTGACGCTGGAAGATATCCTGGAGGAAATCGTCGGTGAAATTGCCGATGAACATGATGTCGATATTCAAGGCGTGCGGCCACAGCCCGATGGCTCGGTGCTGGTCGACGGCGCCGTGCCCATTCGTGATCTCAACCGCGCCATGGACTGGCGAATCCCCGATGAGGAGGCAACCACGATTGCCGGGTTGGTTATTCATGAAGCGCGGATGATCCCGGATGAACGCCAGGCATTCACCTTTCACGGCTTCCGCATTCACGTCATGAAAAAACAGCGCAACCGGATCACTCTGTTGCGGATCACGCCGTTAACTGGCGCCAGGCAGGCCGCGACCCCATCTGAAACTGATTAGTCCGGAACGTTTTCGGTATGACCGTGTTTGCCTAAAGCCGGCCCGCTCCCCCGTCGAATCATGCGCTGATGCGCGGCCTGAAGCCAGCCCGCTCCCCCGTCCCAACCACCCCTGAGGGTACCATGTATGGGTGGTTGGGACGGGGGAGCGGGCCGGCCTGGTTGGCTTCAATCACCACTAAACCGGCAACGTATCCCGCCCGTCGCGGCACACCCGGTAATAGGCCCATAACAGCCGTGCGGCGACCGACCGCCACGGTCGCCAAGCCTCGGCCAACTCATGTAGTTCATCCGCACTCGGCCGTGCCGGCAGGTTGAATGCCGTCGCGGCGGCGGCCTGTAGGGCCAGATCTCCAGGCGCGAACGCATCGGCGTGGCCGAGGCAAAACATTAAGAACACATCCGCCGTCCACGGACCGATGCCTTTGACCGCCACCAATTGACCAAACGCTTCTTCGGCGGAATGAACATGTAGCCCGCGCAAATCCAGTCCGCCGCTGGTTGCGTCCACGAGCGCCCGGAGGGTTTTGATTTTTGGGCGCGAAAGGCCGGCGCCCTGCAGATCTTCATCGCTCAATCGGTCAATTGTTTCGGCTTCAAAAGGGGTGACGGTAGCAACCAACCGATCCCATATGGCGGCCGCGCTCGCCACCGATACCTGTTGAGAGATGACGATCCTTGCCAAGCCTTCAAACCCTGGCTCCCGCAGGCGTAGCGGCAAGGGGCCGGAGACTTCCGCAATTGGCAAAAGCCGAGGGTCAATGGCCAGCAATTGCTTCAGCCCATGATCAACATCGTCGTCACAGCTGATGACCCGCATGTCGTCGCCTCGTTTGATCACACCATCTCACTTACTTGATATGCCAATGGCGCCGCCATGAGAACCAATGATATGGATGAGGCCATGTTTAGGGTCGGGACTCATTAATATCACTTGTTCTGTTCGACGAGGAGGCTTCGAATGGTGGTAAAGACATCGCCGATAAGGCTGGTTGCCTTTTCAAGATGTCTTTGCCGGCAGGCGGGGCCACCTCGTCGAACCCTGCGGGCGCTGCTCATTTGCCACATGAGGGCGTTGGAAAAGTTCGAAAACCAACCAGGTTTCCATCACTTTCCCGCCTTCTCAGCCGGCAAATGAGCAACGCAGAACAAATGATATTAATGAGTCCCGACCCTAAGCCGATTTTCAGATTCGCTCCCAGCCCGAATGGCTATCTCCATCTCGGCCACGCCTATTCAGCAATCCTGTGCCACGACCTAGCGCGATCGGCCGGCGGGCAGTTCCTATTGCGCATGGAAGACATCGATATCACCCGCTGCAAACCGGAATTTGAGACGGCGATATTGGAAGATATGGATTGGTTGCAGCTAATCCATGACGGGCCGGTACTGCGCCAATCGGATCGGTTTGATGCCTATCGCGATGACCTGACCCGGCTAACAGAACAAGGTCTGGTCTATCCCGCATCAATGACCCGAGGTGAAATCCGCGATTTTGTCGCCAGGTTCGAAGCGGCCGGGCAAACCTGGCCACGCGATCCCGATGGCGCGCCGCACTATCCAGGCCAGGAACGACAACAGCCCGGAGAAGGTTCCGATGGCGCCGCTGTCGCCTTTCGGCTGGACACTGACCGGGCAACGGACAACGTCGGCCAACTCAATTGGCGCGAAACTGGCGCCGGGCCGGATGGCCAATCGGGTGTCATTGAAGCTGATCCGACCATTTGGGGCGATGCTGTATTAGCCCGAAAGGATGTGCCGACCAGTTATCACTTGGCTGTCGTCGCCGATGACGCCGCACAAGGCATCACCCATGTGGTGCGCGGCATCGATCTGTTCTGGTCGACAAGCTTTCATCGGCTGTTACAGGAATTACTGGGGCTTCCTACCCCGGTCTATAACCATCACCGGCTGGTGCTGGATGAGGCCGGACGCAAACTATCGAAAAGCGATCAAGACACAGGATTACGCGAACTGCGCGCCGCCGGGTGGACGGCGCCAGATGTCCGCCGTCACCTGGGCCTATAGATGATCTCCCGGTCCCATAGCGAAGTCACGCCGGGCGCCTCTGATGGTCACCGCGAACCCGGCCACCACATCAACCAAGGCGATGGTCAGTAGGATAAAGAACACCGAACTGGCAGCTTCACGAACTGTCAGGAATTCAACCAGATAGATGATGAACACCACAGTCGACAATACGTGATCGGCAATCGAACCTGAACTGGTTCGGGTGGCTTTCAAGATCTCAATAAACAACAACACCAGGCCGGCGACGATCATCAGATCGCCCATGACCATGGTCCAGCGGGCGCCGGAGACCATCTGCATGGTGAAAATCGGGATCGACCAGGAATCGCCGGGCATATCGCCGAACAACCCGAAAGCTATGATGTTGTAGACAATGAGTGGCGCTATTGTCAGCGGAATATTGATAAGCATGGCGTTCCCCGAACCGTCTGAAAATAAGATTCTCAAACTTATCATACCGTGCATTGCGGACATGAAAAAGGCCGGTCATAAAACCGGCCTTCATCAAATCAGTTTGTGCACCGTATTGGTTACACGTCGTCTTTAGGCTCCATCACCTGCCTGCCCCGGTACATACCGGATTTCAGGTCGATGTGGTGCGGCCGCCTCAGCTCGCCGGAATCCTTGTCTTCGACATAGGTCGGCTGCTTCAGCGCATCGGTTGAACGGCGAAAGCCACGCTTCATACGCGAGACTTTCTTCATGGGCACAGCCATAGTCGAAACTCCGTCATCGGCCCTGGCCGGTTCCGTTTACCGGAAACGGCAGATTGTGGGCGCGCCTTAAATCAGAATGGCGCGTTATAACGGCTCGATTGTCCGTTGACCAGAGGGGATTTCAAAATATTTGAGCGCCGCGCCGTGGGACGATTATGCGCTAAATTCGCCACACCTTGAATGCCCCGGCCGGCTGGCGATCCAATCGCCATTGACACGGCGCCACTCAATTCCTAAGTAGCGGCCAGGGAGAAGGCCCCTGCCGTCCGCTGGCACTGCCAAGGTGAAGCCTTCACGACGATCCCATCCACCGACTTCAGTTGTGCGGTTTGATGGCAACGCGGGCACCATCTTTTTAAAACGCATCCAAACACTGAATGAGGTTTGTGATGAACGGATCAATATTGCTTCCTTCCATTGATATCCTGAAGGTCCAGGCCAAGCGCCTGCGCGCCCAATTACAGGTATCGGGAACCACCATCGGACACAGTCGCTCGCTAGAACTGCTCGCCCATCAACACGGCTACAAAGATTGGAACACGCTGATTGCCGCCGTCGGTAACCGGCCGCCGCCAAGCCCTGTCGCCGTCGGCCAGAAGGTCAGCGGTGCCTATCTGGGCCACCCGTTTACCGGCGAGGTGATCGGTGTTCAGGCACGGCTCCAATCGCAGAGCTACCGTATTACCATGGCGTTTGACGAACCGGTCAATGTCTCCAAATTCGAGGCGTTTACGGTTTTCCGGCGGCGGGTTTCCTGCACCATCGACCGGCATGGCCGAACAGCTGAGAAAACCTCCGACGGTCAGCCGCATGTGGTTCTCAATCTGTAGGGATCGCGACCGCGCCGACTAATTAACTTGCATAATGCCGCCGGGGCCAGGCTTCAATCCTGATCCCGGCGGCCCCTTTCGACAACGATGAATTGCTTGCCATGACTACGTCCACCACTGATCAACAAAACATTTTTCTGTCCGGTTCGCTGGCGACGCTGTTTGCAAAAACCGCGGCGCCGATCATTACCGTTATGACCCTCAATGGGCTGTTCACCCTGGTCGACGCCTATTTTCTGGGCGCCTATGTCAGTGCCGAAGCGTTGACGGCCGTAACCTTGATGTTCCCGATTTACATGCTGCTGGTGGCACTCTCTACTCTGGTATCCAGTGGTTTTTCCAGTGTCTTCGCACGCCTCTTAGGCGCCGGGGAGACCACTGAAGCCGGCCGGGTGTTCGTCCAGGCCATCATGTTGTCATTGATCGTCTGCGCCATCCTGGTCGGGCTATTTTTGCTCGGCGGTGACGGATTGACCCGTTGGGTCGCCAACGGCAAGGCAATACTGGCGGAGCTGGGCTACACTTATATTTCCATATCGATCTTTTTCTCGCCGCTGGTCTTCATTCTATCGATCAACATCGATGCACTGCGCGGTCAGGGCCTGTTGCCGGTCATGACAGCAATCACTTTGATGTCGGCCTTTCTCAATATCGGTTTCGATTATCTATTCGTCGTCGAATTTGAATGGGGCGTCGCGGGGTCGGCCTATGGAACCGTCCTCGCCCAGGCCTGCTCGCTTTCGACGGTTCTGGCCTATCGGTTTTCAAGGCGCGGTGGGCCGATTTCGGGCATCCGTAAAATTGATTTTCGGCGTGACTACTGGCGCACATTGTTGGCCCTGGGGGCGCCGTCCAGTCTGGGGTATATCGGTGTTTCGCTGTCGGCCGGGCTGACGCTTTATTGCCTGCAATTGTGGAGCGGCACCGCCTATGAACCGACGGCAGGCGCTTTCGGCATCATCACCCGTTTGATGACCTTCACTTTCCTGCCTTTGCTTGGCCTGTCCATGGCTTTCCAGACCATTGTCGGCAACAATTTCGGCGCGTCTGATTGGCGGCGCTCCAATGGCGCCATCAAGTTGGCGATCGCCATGGCGGCGATCTACTGCGTCAGCCTGCAGATCCTGTTTTTTGTTTTCCGCCGGGAAATAGGCGCAATCTTTGTTGATGATGAAGCGATTATCACCCAGATGGTCCGCATCCTGCCGTTGGCCACCATGTTGTTGTCGGTGTTTGGCCCGCTGATGATGATCGGCAGCTATTTCCAAGCTATCGGCGATGCCGGTCGAGCGGCGATTTTGGGCCTGTCACGGACTTATATCTTCGGCCTGCCGCTAACATTTGCTCTGCCGTTTATGTTCGGCGAACCAGGCATCTGGTATGGTGGGATTGTCGCTGAAGTCTTGATGATCATCCTGACTTTCACGGTGCTCTACCTGCGATCTTCAGGTCAACGGCACCCGTGGGGATTGTTCCAACCGGTCAATTGAGCGGGTCTCACTTAATCCTACTCTAGCGCTTGGCAAACAGGCAATCGTCATAGGCGCCGGCAAGCCGTGCGCGCTTTTGGACCACCTTCGCCAATTTGAAGTGGCCCGCCGCCGGACGGGCCGGATTGCGGTTGCGTGGATTGGGCAAGGCGGTCGCAAGCCGGGCCGCGCGCACGGCACTCAGCTTGTCAGCCGTCTGCCCGAAATAGTGAACCGATGCCGCCTGGGCGCCGAATATGCCATCACCCCATTCGGCAATATTCAGGTAGATCTCAAACACCCGCCGTTTGCCGAGCACCAGGTCGCCATAATAGGCCAACGGCACTTCCAGCCCTTTGCGCAGATAGGACCGGCCTGGCCACAAGAACAGGTTTTTCATGGTCTGCATGGTGATCGTGCTGGCGCCGCGCGCTGACCGGCCAGAATCAATTTCCCGCATTACTGTTTCCACCGCTGACCAATCAACTCCTGAATGGCTGCAATACCGCCCGTCTTCAGAGACCAGCACCGAACGCACCAGATGCGGCGAGATATCGGCCAGATCCACCCACTGGTGACGCACATCCTTGCCGCTTAAATAACGGCCGATCATCAACATCGATGCCGGCGGATCGATAAACCGGTAGACCGGTATGACGATCACCGGCACGGCGATCAAACAGACAATGACAATGACGACAATGCGCACAAATCGACGCAGCCAGCTGCCGGCCCGGCGGGATCGCGTCGATTGAAATTGCGTCGTCATGGCAAACTTGGCCCCGTTTCAGCCTAGGCAATGCACCGTTTGCGTGCGCCGACAAGGTTGGAGAAAGACTGAATACCTCATATAAGCGGCCGCCAGGCGCAGAAAAAGGCAACAAAGCAAATGGTTGACGCCCGCGCCGTGATCCGGCAATCGATATCCAGCCGCTGTTTGCGGTCGATCTGCTGCGGGGAATGCTGGTGAGCGCCAATCTGCCAAATCGTTTGTCTGAGGCTGCGGCCGCGGTGGAAGCCTGCCTTGAACAGTCGCTCTCAACTCGCCTGCTGCCCCAGGAAATCGCCAGACCTCGGCGTTTGATGGAGGCGATGCGCTATGCCGCGCTTGGCGGCGGCAAACGGTTTCGACCATTCCTGACCATGGAAACCGCCCGATTGTTCGGCGTTGACAGCGACAGCTCGGTGCGAGCCGCCACGGCAGTGGAATGCATTCATTGTTATAGCCTTGCCCATGATGACCTGCCGGCCATGGATGATGATGATTTGCGCCGCGGACGGCCGACCGTGCACCGGGCCTTCGACGAAGCTACGTCGATTTTGGCCGGCGACGGATTGCTGACTTATGCATTTGATCTACTGGCCGACGAGGCCACGTCCCCGGACCCGGCTATTCGAGCTGAACTGGTGCTTGTTCTTGCCCGCGCTGTCGGCCCAGGCGGCATGGTCGGTGGCCAAATGGTCGACATTCAATCGGAGTACCGCACACTCACCGATGAACAGATCGTCAAAATGCAGGCGATGAAGACCGGCGCGCTTATCCGAGCATCCGTGGAAGCCGGTGCGGTCTTGGGCGGCGCCGATGAAGACGCCCGCGCCACGCTGGCCCGTTACGGCAACATTGTCGGGTTGGCCTTTCAGTTGGCCGACGACCTCCTGGATGTGGAAGCCAGCCCCGAGATTATGGGCAAGGCCACCGGCAAGGATGGCGCCCGTGGCAAAGCCACGCAAGTCGCCCGCCATGGAGCAGACTGGGCGCGCAGCGAGTTAACCCGCCTTGTGCAAGAAGCCGATGCCTGCCTGGCTGATTTCGGCGATCGTGGCGCGATTCTGCGTGAAGCCGCCCGCTTCGTCGCCACGCGCAAATCTTAGGCGATAAGCGAGCGTTTTGGACCATCTGGTCAACATGAACAGGGACTAACACCCACTCTCAGCTTTGGTTCACCGCCACGCCGCTAGCCTCTTCATCATTGGCCTGGTGGGCACATGCGTGAAGGAGAGCAGTCATGTTGAAACCAACTATTTTCGCCGCTATCGCAGCTACCGTAATCGGATTTGCGGTCGTCCAGCCGACAACCGCGCAAGCCCACGGCCGCCACAACGGCGGCCAGGCCATGATGTGCTTTAGCCCCAATTATGGCGCCTGGGTGCGCTGCTATCCAACCCGCCGGCAATTGCGCCGTTTGAAACGCCGCAATTGGTTGCGATTTCAGTCACGTCGGGCCCACATCAAATGGCACCGGCGCAAGGATCGCCGCGATTTCGGCCGTGTCGAACGCCGCCGAGAGCAGCCGGCACGGCGTGACAGGCGCAATCGCCGCAACCGCAACTAAATTTTCTTGAAAACGATATTCCCGGCCCCGAGGCCGGGAATTTTTTATCCCACCTCAGGGAATGGGAATGTCCTGGGTGAATTTTGGCACGTGATAGCCCTTCTGAACCGCCGGGCGTTCGGCAATCGCGGTGTACCAGCGCTTGATGTTAGGGAATTCGTCCAAATCAATTCCTTGCCACTCAAACCGTGATATCCACGGCCAGGTGGCGATGTCGGCAATCGAATAATCACCGGCAATATAATCGTGGACCGCCAGGCGGGAGTTGAGAACACCGTAAAGCCGCTTGGCCTCCGCCGAATAGCGTTCTTCGGCATAGGGCGCCTTGCCGGGATTAAATTTGACGAAGTGATGAACCTGCCCAAGCATCGGCCCGGCGCCGCCCATCTGCCACATCAACCATTCAATCGTCGCCCACCGCGTCTTCGGATCGGTGCTTAAAAATTTGCCGGTTTTTTCCGCCAGATAAATCAGGATGGCGCCTGATTCCATCAAACTGATGCCGGTTTCCTGATCAACAATCGCCGGGATCTTGTTGTTTGGGCTGATTTTCAAAAAATCCGGCGCGAACTGGTCGTCTTCCATAATATTGATGGCGTGGGTCGTATAGGGCAGCCCCAGCTCTTCCAACATAATGGAAACCTTGCGGCCATTTGGGGTTGTCCAGGTAAATAGATCGATCATTTTTATGTACTCCTCTGGGCCGATTTGACAGGGTTTGGCGCCCGAATTCAACCGATTGAATGCATGGGTGCGTTGCGCGGTGATTGCCGGCCCGGTAAACTGCCTCAATACCTTCAATCTCCCGCCACGGCTGCCCTGCCGGACGGGGCTATTTCTGGCTCGGAGATATCATGCGAAACCTGGAGCTGCCCGGTCGTTCAACCGTTCATTCACTCAACGGTATGGCCGCCACGTCACAACCGTTAGCCAGCCAAGCGGCGGTCGCCGTTCTGCAGGCCGGAGGCAATGCCATTGACGCGGCCGTCACCGCCAGCGCCGTGTTATGCGTCGTCGAACCGCAATCAACTGGCATCGGCGGCGATTGCTTTTGTTTGATCTCGCCCAAAGGCAGCGGCGTGGTGGCCTATAACGGCTCTGGCCGGGCACCGGCGGCATTAAGCGCTGAGATTTTGAAGGACCAGGGCCTGGAGAAAATCCCCGACCAATCCCCCCATGCGGTCACTATCCCCGGCGCCATAGATGCCTGGGCACGACTACTGGCCGATCATGGCACCATCAGCCTGGGCGACGCGCTGCAACCGGCGATCCGTCTGGCGAGTGACGGTTATACGATCCATCACCGGGTCCATGAAGATTTCGCTTCCAACGTCGATTATCTGCAAACCGATACCAATGCGGCGCGCATTTTTCTGCCCGGCGGCAAACCACCGCCAGTAGGCGGGGTCCACCATCAGCCGGAGCTCGCCGCCACCATGGCGGCGATCGCCGACCAGGGCCGCGACGGGTTTTATGGTGGCGAGATCGCCCAGGACATGGTCGATCGTCTGCGCGAACTCGGCGGGCTGCACACCATGGCGGACTTTGAAAACGCCGCCGGCGAATGGGTCACGCCGATCAAAACGTCCTATGCCGGCCACGATGTCTACGAATGCCCGCCCAATGGCCAGGGGATCGTCGCCCTGGTGATGCTCAATATCCTCAAAGGTTTCGATCTACAGGCCCTGGCGCCGTTGTCGGCTGAACGCCTGCATTTGGAGATTGAAGCCGCCCGTCTGGCCTATCGCGACCGCGACCGCATTTTGGCCGACCCGGCAATGGCCGACGTCCCGGTTGAGCAATGGTTGTCGGACGAACACGCCGCCGCCTGCCGGGCGCACATCAGCCCAAGCAAGGCGATGGACCCGCTACCGGCATCGGATTTTCCCAATCACCGTGACACGGTCTACCTGTCGGTTGTCGACAAGGACCGCAATGCGGTCAGCTTTATCAATTCGACATTCTACAGTTTCGGGTCTGGCATCGTCGCGCCGAAATCCGGCATCGTCCTGCACAATCGCGGCCAGGGCTTCACCCTGGAAGACGGCCATCCCAACCAATTGGCGCCCGGCAAAAGGCCGATGCACACCATCATTCCGGCCATGCTCATGAAAGAAGGCCGCGCCGCCATGCCCTTCGGCGTCATGGGCGGCCACTACCAGGCCTGCGGCCATGCGCATTTGCTGACCAATCTGTTTGAATACGGCATGGACCTTCAAGAAGCGATTGATTTTCCTCGCGTATTCCCGTTTGACGGCCATGTGGAGGTGGAACACACGGTGCCTGAGGCCGTGCGCGCTGAACTGACCGCCATGGGCCACAATCTGGTGCAACCGGCCAAACCCATCGGCGGCGCCCAAGCCATCGCCATCAACTGGGACACCGGCGTGCTGTCAGGCGGTTCGGAACCACGCAAGGACGGCATGGCGATCGGCTATTAGGGGAAAGTTGCTGAACCTACAGCGCTAACCTTTGTGGGCGGCAAGCCAGTGTTAGCCTACTCCCCAGTCCCGTTCGGCCCCTCTCTCGTCATCACCCGGTTTATCCGGGTGATCCAATGGCCGTCACGACAACCCGATGATTGGATGACTAGCCTCCGCCATTTCGACGTGCTGAACCGCCAATGGATTGCCCGAATAAATCGGGCAATGACGGAGACTGTTGGCACAACGCCAATTGGGATGCGTGGCACAGGCAAGTTTACCGGAAGGAACCCTTGGCCGGGACCAACCCGCTCACCCCCTACGCCGCCATAAACCCGGCAAGCCGCTTGGCGATCAGGGCGTCGGCTTCCGCCATGATTCGGTCGATCAACTCCTTGCAGGTGGGGATGTCGTTGATCAGCCCGGCGACCATGCCGCAGGACCAAGCGCCGGCCTCCATGTCGCCATCGAGCATGATCTTTGGATAGACGCCGGCGACTTCATCGATGATGTCTTCGAACTTAAGATCGGCGCCCAGCGTTTTTTCCTTTTCTAAAAGCCGCTCCACGGCGTCGTTGTTGAGCACGCGCTCTGTGTTCCGCAAAGGCCGCATCACCAGCCTGGTGTCGAGCTCGCTGGCCGCGACGATGGCATCCTTGACGCGCTGATGGACTGGCGCCTCTTTGGTGGCGATAAACCGCGTCCCCATGTTCATGCCATCAGCCCCCATGGCCAAAGAGGCCACCAGAGACCGGCCATCGGCCATGCCGCCGGAGGAGACAAACGGGATTTCCAATTCGTCGGCGGCACGCGGCAGCAAGATCATATTCGGGATATCATCCTCGCCGGGATGGCCGCCGCATTCAAACCCATCAACGGAGACCGCATCGCAGCCGATCTCCTGGGCTTTGAGCGAATGACGCACCGACGTACATTTGTGCACTACCTTGATGCCGGCGTCCTTCAGGTACGGCAGCACCTGCACCGGATTGCGTCCTGCGGTTTCCACCACCTTCACACCGCCTTCGATGATGGCTTTGACATAGCCGGGATAATCCGGCGCATTAACCGTCGGCAGAAAGGTCAAATTGACGCCAAACGGCTTGTCGGTCATGTCGCGGCACTTGGCGATCTCATTGGCCAGATCCGCCGGTGTTTTTTGCGTCAGGCCGGTGATGATCCCAAGCCCGCCGGCATTGGACACCGCCGCCGCCAACTCCGCAAAACCGACATAGTGCATGCCGCCCTGAATGATCGGATGTTCAATGCCCAGCATTTCGGTGATACGCGTTTTCATGACCTGCAACCTTCAACTCTGGTGGCGCCGCCGACCGTTATTAGTGGCGGACAATCTAGATTGAATTCGACTTGGAAGGTAATTTCACACGACAGCCTGTCAAGCCGGAACCACCCGGCAAACATTGAAATTTCCTGCCACCGCGAAATATAGATGATAGTGTGCGCGAAACCCATACAAGGATGGGGTGGTCCCCATTTTGCCGGCGATCTAAATACAGTTGAATCGAGAGACGATGAAATCCGTCAAAGCCCTGATGGTCCATCCGCCGTTTAACGCCGGTTCCTTTTGGAATTACAAGGAAACCTGCGACCTGGCTGGTGCCAAGTATCCGGCCTCGCCGCTTGGCCTGATCACTGTTGCCGCCATGCTCCCGTCCCATTGGGATATTCGGCTGATCGATCAAAACACTGTTGAACTGAGCGATGAGCAGATCGAATGGGCCGACCTGGTGATGGCCGGCGGCATGCTGCCGCAACAATTCGGCGCCCTGGAACTGATCGAGCGGTGCCGGTCGCTGGGCAAGACGATCGCAGTCGGTGGACCGGATGCCACGACCACGCCGCATCTTTACGAGCGGGCCGATTTTCGCATCCTTGGCGAGGCCGAAGACGTCCTTGGACAATTTGTTGCCGATTTCGAGGACGGCGCCACCAGCGGCTACTATCAGGCGCCAAAGTTCCAGGTCGACGTCACCAAAACGCCGGTGCCGCGTTTCGATCTGTTGAATTTCAAAAACTACCTCAACGTCAATATCCAGTTTTCCCGCGGTTGCCCGTTCCTTTGCGAGTTTTGCGACATCATCGAACTTTATGGCCGCAAACCCCGCACCAAGGATACCGGCCAGGTGCTGGGCGAATTGCAGGCGCTTTACGACTTGGGCTATCGCGGCCACGTGGATCTGGTCGATGACAATCTGATCGGCAACAAGAAGGCCGTCAAAGCCTTCCTGCCGCATCTGATCAGCTGGCAAAAAGCCCGCAATTACCCGTTCGAGTTCTCCACCGAGGCGTCCCTCAATCTAGCCGATGATGCCGAGCTTCTGCAGATGTTACGGGCGGCGAATTTTTTCACCATTTTCATCGGCATCGAAAGCCCCGATCCGGACGTTCTGGCCATGGCCCGCAAGAAGCAGAATACCAGGCGCGAAATCTCCGACAGCATCCAATGTATCTATGATGCCGGGATCACCGTCATTGCCGGGTTTATCGTCGGCTTCGATAATGAAAGTCCGCACACCGCCACGGGAATGATCGACCTTATTGAGGATTGTTCGATCCCTGTCTGCATGGTCGGACTGCTCTATGCCATGCCCAATACGCAGCTTTCCAGGCGCCTCGAAAAAGAAGGCCGGCTCTACCCGGAAAACGAAGTGGCCGACGGACCGGGCGGTCACGGCGACCAATGTACATCGGGGATTAATTTCGACACCTTGCGGCCGCGCCAGAACATTCTGGCCGATTACCGCGCCGTGGTGGCGCACACTTATGCGCCGAAAAACTATTTCGCCCGCGTAACAAGGGTCGGTCGATTGCTCAATATGTCCGGACCCATGGGCTCTATCAATTGGCGCATGCTGGCCCACGACGCCAAACAATTCATCCGGTTGCTGTGGGGCATCACAATCCACCGGCCCGATATGCGCGTCGGCTTCTGGAAGGCCATAACGATCTGCCTGGTCACCAATCCAAGGGCCACCAAATCGGTCATCAAAATGCTCGCCCTATACGCTCACCTGGGCCGCTTTTCAGGTTATGTGATTGACCAAATCGACCTGCAGATCAAAGCCGTCGAAACCGGCCAATGGCAACCTAACACTATGTATGAAAACGCCGATTTCGAAGCTGCGGAATAGTAAAACTTCGATTGATCCGGTAGCAACCGAGCCTCTACCAGAGTGCAAATACCAATTACTCCCGGATAAGCGCGCTTAACCCGGCTCCGAATATTTCCCGCACACCGATGCCACCGTCGACGGTGAGCACCTGGCCGGTAATGTAACTTGCCGCGTCGGAAGATAAAAACGCCACCGCATTGCCGATATCGCGGGCCGACCCGGCGCGGCCAAGCGGCACCGTCGCCTTAATCACCCGATTCGCATCGGCATCATCGGATAATTTACGGCCGACATCGCGGTCAACCAGGGTAGGCGCCACACCGTTGACCCGAATACCTGATGGACCCAAAAGACAGGCCAAATAGCGGGTCAACTGATCCAGCCCGGCCTTGGACACGTGATAGGGCCAATTGCAATGATCGACCATCACGGTTTGACCGGCAACAGACGACACATTAACGATCGCCGCTCCTGGATTGAGGTGCGGACGCGCCGCATCGACCAGCCGCGTTACGGCGTTGATCACCAGATCGGCGTGGGCGTTCCAATCGATGTCACCAATATCGTACAACAGCGACCTATTGCGGCCCGGCGCTGCATTATTGACGATGATATCAATGCCGCCACATGCCGCCAGCGTGTCATCAACCGCCTGCTGGCATCCGCTTTGTGTCATCAGGTCGGCTGAAATGGCGACCCCGCCGATCGCTACCGCATGTTCAGACGCTTTTTCATCTTGAACGTCGATGATGGCGACTTTGGCACCGTATTCAGCCAACACCGTCGCGATGCCCGCCCCAATGCCCTGGGCGCCGCCGGTGACCATGGCTATGCGATCCTGCAACACTAGGCTAGGTCCTCAGTTTGGCGGCGGCGCGATGGCCGCATTTCAATCCAATTCAAATTGGCCGTGGCATGGCTTTTTAGGCAATTGGCGATCGCCTCGGCCACGTCTTCCGGCCGCAAATGCCAGTCTTGCGGTTCGATCCCGGAAAATCCCGTGCCGACTGTGCCAGGCGCCACCAGACTGACACCAATGCCATATTGAACCAAATCTAAAAACAACGCCTCGCTGAACCCTTGAATGGCAAATTTCGAGGCACAATAGGCCGTACCGCCCTCATAAGCGTAGCGCCCGGCGCGGCTACCCAAGTTGATGATATCTGCCCGATCAGACGCCTTTAGCCAGGGCAGCGCCGCCTTACAAATATTGAACGTACCGGTGACATTGGTCTCCATAATGGTCGACCAAGCCTGTGCCGTCATTTCCTCGATTGATGTGATCGTGCCGATCCCGGCGCAATTGATAACTGCGTCGAGGCCACCTAATTCCTGGGCGGCTTTGGCGACAACATTTTCGCACGCCTGATAGTCGCGCACATCGCTAGTACCGCCATTAATTTTGAGATCAGCGCAAGTTTGATCCAACCGGGTCCGGTTACGGCCAACCACGAATACGGAAGCGCCGTCGCCGGCGAGACTGGCTGCCGTCGCCCGGCCAATCCCTGCGGTTCCACCGGTTATCAGAACCCTGCGTCCGAGCAACGATCCCATCAACCAACCTGTTCAGCGTGGCGGAACAATCTGTAAATATGTGGGTAGCGCATCAGCATTTTGCCCAAACCATCAGAGCTACTGCCAAATTCCTGGGCATATTTATCAATCAGTTCCCGCTGGCTGGCATTGTGCGAAATGGCGAATTGCCGGTTTGTCGCCAGCGCGACCTCCTCTGGTTTGGTGACAAATGCCGCTTTATCGACCTGCTCCAGGTCGATGGCGAATTTTTCCACCACACCATCTTCAGGATTGAGCAAATTGCGCTTGCGCACCAGGCTGTAGCGTTCCAATTCTTCCAAATATTGCTGACATGCCGCATCGAGACGCCCGGCATCGGCAAGCCGCGTCTTCAATAAGCCAAACAGTGCGCTGTTGATCTGTTCAAACAATTGGAAAAACGCCGTTGCCTTACCGGTAGACATTTCATTGGTGCCACGTTCATCGGTCAACATCTCGTCGATATGATCTTTCACATAATCGACCAACGTTTCCTCAGACGGCCATAGCTGTTCAGTCGTACCGTGAACGAAGGCATCATACATATCGGCGATTTCCGAGCCATAATTTCGCCGGTTATCGTAAAAATCGATGATCAGGTCGAACCAGGAAAGCCCGTAGGAATCGCAAACACCGACAACCTCGTTGTAGATGCGGCCGTTATGGAGGATCTCAATCGTCAGATCCAATTCCCGGCTTGCCACGTAATCATCAAACGGCAACGTGGCATTGCCGATCAGAATTTCCTCTGATTCAACGGCAACAAAGTGCCGGTCGCCGATCGAATATCGCCCGAACGAGCGCGGCATAATGCGGAATTTCGTCTGCATACGGTATTTGCGGCGCTCCGCCGGCGTGTTCAGCCGGGTCTGCGGCAACATGATCAATTGGTACATGCGGATATTGTCGAACCGCATGTCCACCGTGTCGCGCAGGCTTTGCCTATGAGCTTTGAAACTGTCACCAGGCAGGCCCAGAATAAGCTCAGAATAGGTGCCGGTATTGGCAGCGTTTGCCATCTTGCCGGCCGCCGCCAATTGGTCGACCGAAATATTGGAGCGTGAAACATTGGCCAGAACCGTTTCGTCCGTCGATTGCAGTGACGCGGCCATTGATATCGCGCCATTGAGCGACTTGACGATATCGATGACACGCTCTTTCTGGTTCTTGCCGGTGGAGACATGGACATGCCGGGGATAGTCATATTTGGCTTGGCAATCCTGGAGAATTTTGGCCTTGTCGCGATCCTGTTTGAACATCCCAAAATTGGCGTCGGAGATGTAAAGATCTTTCGGTCCGCGAACCCGTTGTGCAATGTAGTAAAGCTCGTCTGTGAGCTGATCTGAACGCTGTTTGACCAAATTGTAATAGGCATCACCCTCGGTGCAAAAAGCACATTTGAACGGGCACCCACGGGTGGTGTGGATCAACGGCCCTAAATTCTCATCGAAAAACTTATCCATCATCCCCATCAGATAGGGCGAGGGAAGGTCTGCCAGTTCAACGCGCGGCAGGTCTGCGCCTTCGACGATCTCGCCGTCGACCGCATAATGGATGTTGCCTAATTTCGGCCGATCAGCCTTTAGAGCGCCAACATTCATGTCGACGTCGCTCAGTGCCTCCACCAGATTAGCGAAAGCCACCTCGCCTTCTTTGACCACATGAAAATCGACAACACCGGCGTTCTTGGCCCAAAACACATCGACCTCTTCATCGGTCAATCCATAATTGGGGCCGCCAAACACGATGACCGTATCGGGCCATTGCGCCTTGATCTGCTGCGCATAGGCGCGCGCCAGACCAGCGTTCCAGGAATAGTTGGCAAAGCCGACGATCGCCGGTTTATTGGCGATCAGCGCGGCGCTGAAATCGTCGGGATACTTGAAAAGATCGACGTCGACATTCGACCTGTTCTGAGTTTTCAGGTAAGCGCCGACCAAACCGATCGACAGGGGAAACACATTCGACGACAAAATCATGCCGTCATGGGTCAAATCACAAAGGTAGATTCTCGTAGCGGACACTCAACCAATCCCCCGAATGTAAGGCGTCCAGAGCAAAACAAGATCATCAGCGACCAGTTCTGACCTAGCTCTCAGAAGCCGTTACTTGGATTACCCCACGAATGTGAAAAAATTGGTGCCACATGGGTAACTTGAACACCCGGCCAATCCACCTCGAACGATGTGCTCTACCAGCTGAACTAATGCGGCGCCTGGAAAGGCGTGATACAGGCAAATGGCGTGCGGATCAAGCGGGCCGGAACGGTCTGATCGGCAGTTTTGTCGATTAGCAACTCAGACAACCTGATGTGTTATCCCAGTAAGTCAGCCGGTGATCCAGCCCGAGTTTGCCGGGCGGACGCGGCAACGAAAGCCCCACCGATAACGGACTATTGTCGGCCGCTTCCGGCTCTACACATTTATGGCGGATGATTGTTCCCACCTCCCTCGGTTAACCAAGCTCGATAACCACATTGCGGATTGCTAATTGACCTATCCCTTCCGGCCTTCTTGTATGCCAGTGATTGGGGTGACCAGATGCATCAGGCGTATGCATCTACCAGTGCGGACAAATGAGTATTCAAACGAAAAATAGCCGGTTGAAACGGCAGAATGGATCTGTGCCACAGGGCGGCCCTAGCGGGCGACCAATTCTGCTCGGCCGGGATCTGGCAACAAGCGCCGCCTTGGCTTTTGGGATCCCACTTTCAGGTCTATTACCGTTGAAAGTGGTGCAACCGGGTGCAGGTTTGCTGGCCTCCGTTCTAGGGCGGCTGCGTTCCGACAGAACATTCATTGATAACTTAAAGACGTTTGGGGGATATGATGAAATCGCCGCTCGCAAATTCGAAACAGACGCAAACCAAGGGTTGATCGAAACCGTATTGTTCATGATGCGCGGCCTCACGCGGCGCCCATTCATCGATATTTCGGTAACCGGCACTAACGAGATAACCGCGGCGCTGGCGGAAGGAGCCGGCGCCATCTTGTGGATCGCCGACATGATCTATATCGGCAATATCTCGAAAATTGGTTTGCGAAATACTGGGTTCGATATCCATCACCTGTCACGCCCGGACCATGGATTTTCCCATAGTCAGTTTGCCATGTCGGTTCTAAATCCAGTGCGGATTGGATATGAAATGCGGTATTTGTCGAGCCGGATCGTAATACATTATGAAAAGCCGACAAAAGCGCTGCGCCAAATCAAGAGCGTCCTTGGAAAAAACGGCATTGTATCCATCGGTAGCGCAATTCATGGCAGCAATACGGAGCTTGATATCCCCTTCCTCGGCGGCATCACCAAGCTTCCATCAGGCGCCCCGCGGATCGCTGAATCGAACGGAACGCCCATTCTGCCGGTGTTTATCCGCAAAGGCAGCGGCAATAATCGCTTTGAATTGATCATCGAGCCTGCGCTGAACCGCCCGATATCAAAAACCGGCGCAACGACTGAACAACTCATGGAAATCTATCTCCAACGGCTTCACCCCCATGTGCGCTCCGATCCCGCATTGTGGCGTGGGTGGGCGAATCTCAGAGCAAGATAATCCCATTGCGACAGAGCAGCGAATATCAGAGCAAGTTCTCATGAGTATTTTTGGGGTTACTCAAATTATTACCCGTGCCACCGTTGCACGCCGCGCTCAAGGCAATGCCTGCAAGATTTCATCAAACGATAGAAATCTATTCCGGCCCGTTGGCGACCCGACGAAGTACGACGCCACGCGAACTGAATGATCGTCTGCACAATCTTTGAAAAAAAATGGTGCCGCATGGGTGACTTGAACACCCGACCCCGTCATTACGAATGACGTGCTCTACCAGCTGAGCTAATGCGGCGCCTGGGAAGGCGTGATACAGGCAAATGACGCGCGGATCAAGCGGTCCTGAACGGTCTATTCGGCAGTCTTGCAAATTTGCATCTAGAACAGCTTGAAGCGTTTTTCGGATTCGTCGGCAGGTGTGTCCGGCCCCGGATCGTCAGGCGGACGCGGCAACGGAAATTCCACCGATACCGGACCGGTTTTGTCGGCATCATCGGATGGGTCAGCTTCACCACCATCATCAGTCGCGGCATCGGCGTCCGATGACAGGCCTACCGCATCTGACGGCTGCTCGTCTGCGTCCACTTCTAAATCGGCATCCTCATCGTCATTATCGACGTCCACATCTGCCGAATGCTGGACCTCCGAGTCGATGACCGCCGTGTCCTCGTCCAACGGAATCTCAGCATCGTCGGGCACCGTTTCAGTTTCCTCTGGCGCCGGGTCGTTGTCTTGAAAAAGTGCCGCCGGCGGCATGACTTCAACCAAACTGGCTTCCGCCGGGCCACCTTCGTAATCACCCTCGGTGATCGGCGCCGCCAACAAGGCGTCATCGATGGGGCTTTGCGCCAGCGGGGTTTCCGGCTCCACCGGTACTTTCCACTCAAATGCGTCAAGGCGGCCGCTGACCGGTGAAATCGGCGCCCAGGCGACGGCGGTAATGCCATCCGCCGTCCAGGCTGGATCGCGCGGCGCGTTGACGGCGCGGGCCAACCATTCGCGGACGCGGCCATCATCTCCGTGCTGGCTTTCTTCCAGGTCGGCCATCATCAGGCAGGCGCGCTGGCTAGAGGCTGATTTAAGCAGCGGTGTCAGCGTTTCCCGGGCAAGTTCAAACTCCTGAGCGTCAAGCGCCGCCTGCGCCAGCGCCAACGTCCCCTCACGGTGGTTGGCGCGTTGGGTAATCAAATGACGGATGCGCTTTAACCGATCGCGGGCGGAATCACCGGCCCGCACATGGGCATAGGCGTCGGCGATTTCTGGATGCGGCGCCTGTTTCCACGCTGTTTCCAACACCTTGGTTGCCTTGCGAATATCGCCCAAGCGCGAGGATATCCGCCCGGAGATCACCGCCGCCGGTACCAAGTCGGGCGCCAAGCGTTGGGCGTCGGCCGCCAGATCACGAGCATCGTCGGGCGAACCGTCCTCCAGATCCAGCGCCCGCCCGGCAAGAAGAACGGCGCGGCGGCGTTTGGCGAGATCCTTGTCAACGAGCTTGGCCCGTTTCATGGCGTCAAGTGTTGTCAAGGCGGCATCCCATTGGCGGGTAGCGCAGCGGCTTTCAAATACCGCTGTTGCCGCCCACGGCAGATCCGGGGCTTCGCGATGCGCTTCCTCGGCATAAAGATCGGCGGCTTCCGCCTGACCGGCGCGCAGCGCCTCAATATGTAATCCACGCAGGCCCAGCAATCGGGTTTGCGGCGTTTCGACCATTGTCTCAAATGTCTTGCGGGCGCGTTCGGTGGCACCTTCAAGCTGCGCCGTTTGTGCTTTCAGTAGCAGTGTTGCCGGATCGCCTTTCAAAAGCTTGCTGGCATCGCCGGACAACCGTTTCGCCAGACGGACATTGCCGGCGCCGACGGCGATCAAACCCCGCGACAACGCCTCCCGGCCGCGTTCGCTGCGGCGGCGGGTCAAAAACCGGCCAAACATCGCCGGCGAACCAAGCGTTGAGCGCAAAACAGACCAGATAAGCAACAGGCCGACAATGACGGCAAACAGGGCAACCAGCGAAGTCAGGACCGCCAATTCAATGTGATAGCCGAGCCAGTCGACCGCCACTGTTCCGGGCCGGTCGGCGACCCAGGCACCAGCGAAGGCCAGGGCGAACAACAAGCCGATATAGATGAGAATACGCACCATCTTGGCCGTCCCTTAATTGCTGTTCGAAGACAACGCCGAAAGCGCTGCTTGGGTCAAGGTATTGATGATTTCCACGGCTTCAATCCGCGCACCCAGCCGCTCAGCCCAGTCCTTCGAGATTGCCTTTCCGGTCTCTGGCAAACTTGCCCATTCGCCATGAGCGGCCGATAGATCACCATCCGTCAAATGCGCTTCAATGCGGGCGACAATGGCCGCCGGGGTCGTGCCTTCCCGCATGCCCACAGGCCGGACGTGGACGATCGATCGGGCATTCGACATCAAACGCCCCAGAAAACCGTCATTCTCATTGGTGCCGGTTTTTTCCAGGATGGCCCGCGCGACCGGCCCAAACTCGGCGATCAATGCCGATGGGGTGGCAATCCCGGTCTTGGCATTGGCATCAAGCGGCGCCAGCTTTGCCTGATCTCCGGCTAACTGGCGGGCGGCGGCGAGTTCGGTCACATATGGCCGGCCACTGACCACCACGCGGCCCAAAGCCGCAATGGTAACCGCCTGGGCAGCGGCCTGGGCGGCATTGCCGGATGGCTGCGACAGGGAAGCGATCTTGGTTTTCAATGTTGCCACCGCCGCATCAACCGCATCTAGACGTGTTTTCAGTCCCGCGATCTCGGCGGTATCGGCCGCCGTCGGTTTGACCGATGTAAGTGCCGCAACTTGGCGGTCCAGCGTGTCCAGACGTCCGATCAACCCAGCTGGCACATCGCCGGTAGAGGCGGTGGGAACCGTGCGGTTAGCATTGGCCAGCGCCGTGTCGGTTCGTTCAGCCAGTTTTTCAAGGTCGTTTCGCAGAGAAGCAAGGGCCGCATCACCCCCGGCAGCGCCGCCGGAAACGGCTGCCTGTAAGCCAGACAAATCTTTTTGCAACGCTGCCAGAGTGGATTTCACCACCGCCAGGTCGCTAGCCGCATTGGTAGCCGTATCAATTTTGACCCGTGCTGCATCCAACCCCTTTTTGGTGGTCGCCAGATCAGCATCAATAGTTTCCGCCCGCGTCTGCAGGCCGTTCAAGCGATCTGTGAGAACCTTATCGGCGCTTTTCCAAGCCTCCGGTTGGCCCAATCCAGGAAGGGCACCGAGTTTGGCAAGCCCGACCGTGCCACCGATGGCAAGAATTCCGCCGATGACCGCACCCATCAGCGCCGGCAGGACACTGCCGCGTTTTTCCTGCGCCGGCGCCGGGTGTTCATCTGCAGACGAAGCCGGCGGTTCGTCTTCGGGAGGCGCCGATGTCGGCTGCGCGGCGCTGGTTGCCGAAGCGCTTGATTCTGGCGGAACCTCGGCAGGCGTCGCCTTGTTCGTTGTTTTCGGCTCCGGCTTGTCCGCTGTCGCATCAACGGCTTGCTCAGTCACCGCATCGGCCGGCAAATCAATAGTCACCGGCTTTTTTTTCGCACCCCGCCGGCCGGAGGTGGGTTTCTTCGGTTGGCTATCGTCGGCCATCGCAATCTTCGCTTTCAAAGGTCACCGCAAAGTGTACAGGACACCATGCTTTCCAGATAGGGTGCGCGACGCTAATTCGCGAGGGGCGATTTGTCCCAAAATGCGCTTTCAGGCCGCCGTAATGGTGCTAATCAGCGCCAGCAGGGCGGCTTCGGTCGGATTTGGCGCCACAATGACCGACCGCCAACCGGCGTTGCGCAACGGCACTGCTGCTTGATCGGATATCGCCAAGGCAGGAATGTGGCGCAATGCGGCCAGGCAAGCGGAGCGTTCCGCTGCATTCACCAAGGCTGCGGAACTTCGGGCCGAATAATTCAGCACGCAATCGATATGGCCGCTGGTGACATCTGCAATGGTTTTATCGTCAAGCCGGTCAATCGCCTCTGACTTGTAGAATTCCGCCGTAATGACCTGTAGGCCGGCATTTTCCAACCGAGCAGCCAAATCGCCGGTTCTGTCCCGGCCGGCGGCGTATAAAACCGTCATTGATATGTCGAGTTCCGCTTCAAGCAGTCTCACCAGATCATCGGCATCTCCGGCTGCCGAGGTGACGCCAGCAAATCCCGCCTGTCTTGCCATTTCAGCCGACCGGTCACCGACGGCAAAGACCGGCAGTAATAAAAAAACTGCAAACCGTGGATGAAGCGCCAATCCGGCGACCGCATTGGCGCTGGTAATGGCGATGGCGTCGATGGTGGGACTTTCGGCAATATCAGGTGTCAGAAACTCAAGCTTCATGACCGGGCAGATAATCGCCTCGTGACCAAGGGCACGAAGAGCTGCCGCCGTCTGGCTGGCGGCGGGTTCGGGGCGTGTGACCAGCGCCCGCAAAACCTAAAACCCCGGATGGCCGGGAATATCGGCGAAAAAGTCCGGACCGCCGGCTTTCTTTAGTTCTTGCCCAGCAGCCGCACCCATTTGTTCGCCCTGATCAGCGGCGAATTGGCGTTGCAGGCCATGTTCCTCAGTGCCATCGGGCTTCAATATCAGGCCGGTAAATTCGATCACATCCCCTTCAAGCCGGGCCAGGCCGGCGATCGGTGTCCGGCAGGAGCCGTCCAATTCGCGTAAAAACGCTCTTTCGGTTTTGAGACAAACCGCCGTCGGTTGATGATGGATCGCCGCCAACAAGTCGTTGGTTCTTGGGTCATCAATCCGCGTTTCAATGCAGATCGCCCCCTGGCCAACCGCTGGCGGGAAGGTCTCCAGATCAAGCAACCCGGTGACCACATCGGCCATATCCAACCGCCGCAAACCAGCATAAGCCAACAACGTGGCATCTACCTGGCCCTCGGCGAGTTTCTTTAATCGCGACTGCACATTACCCCGGTAGGTTACCACCTCAACATCCGGCCGCAGCCGTTTCACCAGCGCCTGACGACGTAGCGACGCCGTACCGACAACGGCACCTGACGGCAGATCGGCCAAGCTCTTGGCTTTTGGGCTGATAAAGGCGTCGCGTACATCTTCGCGCTCCAAGAAAGCTGATAGATGCAGGCCATCGGGGATCCAGGTCGGCATATCCTTCGACGAATGCACCGCCAGATCGATACGCCCATCCAACAAAGCTTCCTCGATCTCCTTGGTGAAGAGACCCTTGCCACCGACTTCCGCCAGCGCCCGATCGAGAATTCGGTCACCTTCGGTTTTGATGACGACGATCTCAAATCCGTCGTCACTCATCCCGTGCGCAGCACTCAGCCGGGCGCGCACCTCGTAGGCCTGCGCCAGAGCCAAAGCACTGCCACGTGTTCCGATTTTGATAGGATTCGATTGCAAGCTAGAGGGTGTCCTTGTTAGAGGATGGGGTGTTGCGCCACCGGCGATCGGGATCATAGGCATTCGCGCGCCGGACACAATCGCCAATATCAGCCGATCGCGGGTAATTTATCTTGAAAATCTTAGGCATCGAGACAAGTTGCGACGAGACGGCCGCCGCCATTGTTGAACCCGACGGCGAGGGCGGGCGGATTTTGAGCAATATCGTCCATAGCCAGATCGACGCCCATGCCGCTTATGGCGGCGTCGTTCCTGAGATCGCCGCCCGCGCCCATGTGCGGCTAATCGATCATATCGTCGGCCGCGCCATGGCCGATGCGGACCTTTCTTTCGCCGACCTTGATGGTGTCGCCGCCACCGCCGGTCCCGGCTTGGTTGGCGGCCTGATCGTTGGCCTGATGACGGGCAAGGCGATCGCCGCGGCGGCCAGCAAACCGTTTATCGCCGTCAATCATTTGGAGGCCCATGCGCTCACCGCCCGCATGACCGACGGTTTGGCATTTCCTTATCTGTTGTTGCTTGTCTCAGGCGGCCACAGCCAGATCCTGCTGGTGCGCGGCGTTGGCGCCTATGAACGGCTGGCAACGACCATTGACGATGCCCTCGGCGAGGCCTTCGATAAGACCGCGAAAATGCTTGGTTTGGAATACCCCGGCGGACCGCAGGTGGAGGTTTGGGCGGAAAAAGGCGATTCGGCACGGTTTGACCTCCCACGTCCCTTAAGCGACCGCAAGACCATGGATATGTCGTTTGCCGGGCTCAAAACCGCCGTGCGGATTGCAGCCCAGCGGATCGCGCCGGTCAGCGAAAATGACATTGCCGATATCTGTGCGTCGTTCCAGTTGGCGATATGCGATATTGTCGACCGGCGGATCAAATTGGCCGTCACCGCAATGCGTGAGCGCGGGCTGCATCAGGTGCCGGTGGTCGCCGCCGGCGGCGTCGCCGCCAACAAGGGGCTGCGCGGCCGGCTGCAACAACGCGCCGATGAAATGGGTTTTGATCTGGTGATCCCGCCGCCGGCACTTTGCGCCGATAATGGCGCCATGGTTGCCTGGGCCGGTCTTGAACGGTTGCGCTGTGGCCAAAGTGACCCGATGGACAGTGGCCCCAGATCGCGGTGGCCATTGGATGAAACCGCCGAACCGGCCATTGGCGCCGGCAAACAGGGCGTCAAGGTATGAGATCATGAGCGGCGGATTTGAAACCATTTCAGTAATCGGCGGCGGCGCCTGGGGAACAGCCCTTGCCCATGCCGCCGCGTCCGCCGGCCAGCAAGTCATAATTTGGGCGCGCGATGCCGCGACCATCTCAGCAATCAACGACACCCATCAAAATCCCAAATATCTTCCGGAAATTCCCCTTCATGAGGAGATCACCGCCACCGATGATCTGGATCAGGCCGGCCGTGCCGACTTGCTGATCTTGGCGACGCCGGCTCAAACTACAGCCCAAACGGCCGGTGCCTTGCGGGATATCCTTGCCGATGGTACCCCCGTGGTGATCAGCGCCAAGGGGATGGAGCGGGCCGGAAACCGGTTGTTGGACGTCGTTCTAGCCGATGTTTTGCCGCAGGCGGTGCCGGCGGTGCTATCGGGACCCAGTTTTGCCGTCGATGTTGCCAGCGGGCTACCAACCGCGGTTACCATCGGCTGCCGGGATGAGGCGATCGCCGCAGCCATCGCCCAAGCCTTCGCCGGACCGAGTTTCAGGCCCTATATCTCGACTGACATGATCGGCATCCAGGTTGGCGGTGCCTTAAAAAACGTATTGGCGATTGCGGCGGGAATTGTCGTCGGCCGCCGCCTCGGCGCTAGTGCTCAGGCGGCACTGATTGCCAGGGGCTTTCGCGAGCTCTCCCGGCTCGGCGTGGCGCTCGGCGCCGATCGGCAAACCCTATCGGGGCTATCCGGCCTGGGGGACCTGGTATTGTCGTGTTCCAATCGTCAGTCGCGCAATTTCTCCTTTGGCATCGCCCTTGGCGAGGGACAAGCCCTGGACCGCCTGGTAGCGCCGGGCGAAAAACTCGTCGAGGGTGCCCATACCGCCGGAGTCGCGGTCACTCTAGCCGGCCAATATGGCATTGACGCCCCGATTTGCGCCGCCGTTGCCGACATCGTTGAGGGCGGCGTGGATATTGATACGGTGATTAGCCGGTTGATGGCCCGGCCACTCAAACACGAAGATATTTGAACTAGGGTCCTGACCTTAATAACGGAGAACAAATATATGCTTTTCATGGCAATCTGCCGCGACAAAGTCGGGCATCTGGAAGTCCGCCAGGAAAACCGCAGCGACCATCTGGCGTGGCTGCAATCTTCCAGCGATGCCATTCGTATTGCCGGACCATTTTTCGGCGATGACGGTGAAACCATGGCCGGATCGCTGCTGGTGGTCGAGGCGGACGATCTGGCGACGGCAAAATCATTGCTTGCCAACGACCCCTATGCCAAGGCTAGCCTATTCCAGGACGTCGAAATCAGGCCATGGCGATGGGTGGTCGGGGCGCCGGAATAACAATCGAATTAGAGGAGGCAGATCGTGGCCTATTGGCTGTTTAAATCTGAACCGGGCGCCTGGTCATGGGATGACCAAGTGGCCGACGGCAAGACGGGAAGCGAATGGGACGGGGTGCGCAATCACCAGGCCAAAAACAATATGCTGGCCATGAAAAAGGGCGATCGCGGCTTTTTCTATCATTCCGTCAATGAAAAATGCATCGTTGGCATTATCGAAATTTCCGCTGAAGCCCATCAGGATTCCACCGATGACACCGGCACCTGGAAGTGCGTCGACGTAGCGGCGGTGGAGCCGGTGCCCAACCATGTGACGCTGGCCGAAATTAAGGCGGAGCCAAAGCTCGCGGAAATGGCGCTGGTGAAAAACACCCGCTTATCGGTGCAGCCGGTGCTGGCCAGCGAATGGAAGTTGCTCTGCAAGATGTGCGGCGTCACCCCGTAGGCCCGCATGCCCGACGACGCCTCTACCCTGATCGCCGATCGCCGGGACTTCATTCGGTCGCAAACCCGTCTTCATCCGGTACCGCACGTGCCGGAGATATCCTTGTTCGTCGCCGATGAGGCACTGGATATTTGGGAAAAGACCGAAGAACAACTCGGCGCCATGGGCATGCCGCCGCCATTTTGGGCATTCGCCTGGGCCGGCGGCCAGGCACTGGCACGTTATGTTCTTGATCATCCCAAATTGGTTGCCGGCAAAAATGTTCTCGATTTTGCCGCCGGCTCCGGCCTGGTCGCCATCGCTGCGGCAATGGCCGGCGCTAAATCCGTTTTGGCCAGCGAGATCGATCTGTTCGCCTGCGATGCCATCGCCATCAATGCCGCTCAAAATGGCGTCGCCGTTACCGTTTCAGGCGATGATTTGACGGCGAGTGACGGCAGCCGGTTCGATATCATTCTGGCCGGCGATGTGTTTTATGAAAAACCCATGTCGGCACGGGTCTTTGACTGGTTGCAAGACGCTCATGGGCGCGGCACCATTGTGTTGATTGGTGATCCGGGCCGCTCCTATCTGCCGCGTGACCAACTGCAAGCGCTGGCTGAATACACCGTGCCGGTGGCCCGCAGTCTGGAGGATGCGGAAATCAAACGTACGACGGTCTGGCAAATTGCTCCCTCAGGTGACGGTTCAATCGGCAGCCGTTAAACTGACTGCAACATGGGGAGGATGAGCATGGTTTTCGTAGGCGTCAATTATCTTGCAATCATCGTCGCTGCCGCCGTTGGTATGGCAGTTGGCGCGGCCTGGTACACTTTGTTGGCAAAATCCTGGATGGCGGCGATCGGCAAGACGGCCGATGAACTCAAACCGTCGCCTGGTCCGTTCATCATTGCCGGCATCAGCCAGCTGGTCATGGCGGCGATGCTGGCTGGCGTCATTGGCCACCTGGGCGACGTGACAATCTTCAACGGTGTTGTTTCAGGTATTTTCGTCTGGGTTGGATTTGTCGCCACCACGTTGGCGGTCAACCATGCCTTTCAGGGTGCCAACCGAATGCTGACGGTGATTGACGGCGGCCATTGGCTTGCGGTGCTGATTATCCAAGGCCTGGTCATCGGCGCTTTCGGTGTGTGAACAGTGACCGCTGATGAAATGGCGCTGGTGGCACAATTACGCGGGGCGTCACTCATTGAAGCGGCGCAACTTAACGATCCAGATGCCCGATCGGTGGTCATTGGATCGGGATCATCCCGTTTGGACATTTTGGTGATCAATCAAAACGGCCAGGTTCACGCATTTGTCAACGCCTGCCCCCATGCTGGAACGCCGCTTGAAAACTTTGACGGACGTGTTCTTGATCGAGATGATCCGAATATCTTGGTGTGTTCGACCCACGGCGCACGGTTTCGGCTAGATGACGGCTGCTGCATAAAAGGCCCGTGTTTGGGCAAGAAGCTACCTGCCGTGGCGACCCATGTTGCCAATGGAATGGTCGTACTTGGGTCTGCGTAGTATCACCAGTTAATATTCCAGCATCTCTGAAAATATTGGTAACGCATTGTTAACCCTAATACTTTTTCACCGACTTTGTTAAAACAATGCTTGTTATTTTTACGTAGTTTTGACCGGTCGACCCGGGGCGATAGGTGGGTTTGGCAATTTTTCGCCACTACGGGATTCCACTTGAATCCGTGTGGCGGGTCTAAAAAACCATCAAGATAAGCGTGATACAGAAACGATCATGTTAGGGGCATATTTAGGGAAACGGCCGGTCAGGCGGGAGGCGAAGGAAAGTTCGCCGAAAGCCGCCACGACTGCCAAAGACACGGCGGCTGGTAATGTACCGGCCACGAACCGTTTCACCCGCGTGCTCGGAACATTGACATTTCGGGTATCCATCTATCTGGCGGTTTTCCTAGTAATTTTTACCGGCGCGGTGGTTTTGGCGAGCATCTTGCAAAGCCGGAACGATATTCGCTTACGGATGGTCGACCACGCCGACTATATCGGGCAGATTGTCGCCGATGTAACAGCCTCCCATATTCGCGGACTGCGCCTGAACGAGCTGGATCAGGTGTTGGAGGATTTGGAGCGTCAGCACGATATCGACCAGATCCAAATCTATGGGACCCACGGCACGATCATTTCCGACGGCAGCTCAAAAACCGGCCTGGCCCCGACCGGCGCCGTCGACACGTTAATCGGCGAAGCATTGCGGACCGGGAAACGGACATTGCGTATGACCGAAGCCAGTGCTGTCGCGGTTTATCCGATCGCCGTCGAGGGCCGCGTGATCGCCGCCGCCCGATTGGTTTTTAAGTTCATCGGACTGGAGCAGTCAGTCCGCGAAATCGTCTGGCAGAATATTCGCCTCGGTTTGACATTCCTGATCGGGGCGTTGCCGGTCGCCGCATTGTTGATGATCCGCGCTACAAAGGGCATTTCCGCTCTGACGGCCGCCAGCCGCCGCATCGCCGCCGGTCAATTGCACACCCGCATCAATTCCGGTCAAAAAGGTGAAATCGGCGAGTTGTCGAATGCCGTTGGCACCATGGTCGGCAACTTGAAATCGAACTTGCGCGAAATTGAGCGACTAGCCTATCGCGATTCAGTCACCGACCAGGCCAACCGGGAATTGTTTCGTCTGGAGGTCACCCGGGCGATCGAGGCCGGCGCCGCCAACAACCAATCGGGAACCGTTTTATTTGTCGACTTAGATCGGTTCAAGAAGGTCAATGATACCTTCGGGCACGCTTTCGGCGACATGCTGCTGCGCAAGGTTGCTGATCGGATGGTGGAAATGTTGGAAGACCCCGCCGATCCACTGATCGCCTCCCACGACAGCACCGTTGTTGCCCGCATTGGCGGCGACGAGTTTGCCATTTTACTGCATCCCATCCGCGATATGAAACTGCCCGAACGCCTCGCCGCAAAGCTGATTGAACGGCTCAACCATCCGTTCGACGTCCTTGGCAATGCCATAACGATCGGTGCCAGTATCGGTGTCACGGTGTTCCCGGAAGATGGCGACACCTATGACATCTTGATGCGCAATGCCGATATTTCCATGTACGCCGCCAAGAATGGCGGACGCAACGCCGCTCATCGTTTTACCAAGCAATTACAACAACAAAACGCCGAGCGGCTGATGTTGGAAAACGATCTGCGGGCGTCCATCGAGAATGGCGATCTTGATGTTTATCTCCAGCCGCAGGTGGAAAGCTCCTCCGGCCGTATCGTTGCCGCCGAAGCGCTGGTCCGTTGGAACCATCCGACCCGCGGATTTATGCAGCCTGATACCTTTATACAAATGGCTGAGGAAACCGGGTTGGTGATTGATCTGGGGCATTTGGTGCTGTCAAAGGTCGCCGACTATGCTCGTGATCTGGACAATCGCGGGATGGATATCCGTCTGGCCGTCAATGTGTCGGCCAGACAGTTTGAACGCCCCGGCTTTTCCGCCACGGTTATGTCGGAAATCCAGCGCGCCGGTATTCGGCCGGACCAAATCGAACTGGAACTCACCGAATCCGCCGCCATGAACGATCCTGAGGCCGTTCTGCAATGGGTGGCACCCCTACGTGACCAGGGAATTCGTTTTGCTATCGATGATTTTGGCACCGGATATTCCAGTCTGTCCGTACTTGGACAATTGCCGTTTGACAGTCTGAAGATCGACCGATCGTTTATCGGCGCGCTTGAGCGCGGTGATTCCAGCCGGTCGCTGGTGGAAACGATTTTCTATATGGCCGAGAAACTCGGCCTTGAAGTCGTTGCCGAAGGGGTCGAAACGGAAGGCCAGCTTGAATATTTGCGCGGCATGAATGCTGAACTGCTGCAAGGCTATTTGTTTAGCCGGCCATTGCCTTATGCGGATTTCCTGGCTTTTGTCACCGCATTCACACCTGATTCCATAGCACCCAATGCTGCCGGGAATGTCAGGGCAATCAACGGCGGATCGGTCTAGAACCGCCGATCTATCCAGCCTCCGCCTCAATCGCCACCATATCGGCGTCGGATAATCCGAAGTGATGGCCGATTTCGTGGATCAAAACATGGGCGATAATTGCTTTTAGGGTGTCCGGGTTATCCGCCCAATAGTCCAGGATCGGCCGCCGGAACAACCAGATTTCATTTGGTAGAACCCCGGTTTCTGGCGTCGCGCCCGACTGGGGCAGGCCATTACCGACGAACAGGCCGAGCAACTCAAATTCCGTTTCCAGGCCGAGATCCTCAACCACTTCCTCCGACGGAAAATCGCCAACCCGAATGACCACGCCAGCGCATTTTGCTTGAATATTTTCAGGCAAGCCGTTCAAAACCCCACGCGAAATTGCTTCCATCGTCTGGATATCCGGCGCCAGCCGATCAGCAAAATCGACGCCCCTTGGTAGTAATCCGCTTCGTCCCATTGTTCGCGTCCCGACATTGATGGGTCCTAACCCTGGTGTTTATCGCCCAAATTACAAGCTTTTGGCCGTGCTGATCTAAAACTATCGCAAATACCACCTCCAACAAACTGAACCGGTGATATTCCCGCAGCCATCACCTAAACTGCCATTCCATGGAGCCGCACCCGCCCCCATCAGTACGTGACATTTTGATCTTCGTGCCCGATCGCGCTGTCGGCATGAGCATCACCTTGATCAAGGATTTATGCTGGGTCGCAGCCACTCACGCTGCCCAGGAGGGTGGCAGTTCGATCGACCCAAGCCAACATGTTCGGCTGGCAAGCCTTGATGGCGATCCGGTCCGGTGTTTTTCCGGGACGGAACTTTCAATCGATGTGGGCCTTCAAGACGCCGGCAGCCCGGATGCGGTCTTCATTGGCGCATTTTGGGGGCCGCCGGGCCCTATCGTCGACAATAAGCCGGCAATAAATGATTGGCTCACCACCCTACACAATGCCGGAATTCCGATTTCCGCCGTCAGCAACGGGCCTTATTTTTTAGCTGAAGCCGGATTGCTCGACAACAAAGTTGCAACCGTCTATCCGCCGGCCGCCAATCAATTCGGCAAACGCTATCCGTCCGTCAAACTCCGCCCCGAACGCGCCATAACCGATGCCGGCAACCTTTATTGCGCCAACGGTATCGCCTCAGGATGCGATTTGATCGTCTCTATCGTGGAACTGCTCTACGGCCCTCGGATCGCCCGCCGCATCGCCGCCGATTTTCTGATTGGCTTCAATCGCGACTACACCATTTCAAATTTGAGTTTCGATGCTCAAAAATATCACCGCGACCGTCAAATCCTGACCGCACAAAACTGGCTGGAGCGACACTATCGCGGCGATGTGCGCCTCGACGCCGTCGCCGCCGATGTCGGCATGAGCCCGCGCAATTTTTCCCGGCGGTTCAAGCAGGCGACGGGCGACAATCCGCGTGAATATCTCAAACGTGTGCGTCTGGAAGCGGCGCGGGATTACTTGAAGAACACCGATCTATCGGTATCGGAAATCGCCCACCGCGTTGGCTACGATGATATCGGTCATTTCAGCCGGTTGTTTGCTGATCATGTCGGGTGCGCACCGATGCAATACCGCGAACAAGTGGAATAACCTGTTACGCCGCCTTGTGGTCGACAAGGACGGCTTCCAGATCGGCAATGACGGCGTCGCGCTCCTCGCGGCCGCCGGCCAGAAGGTGGATGTAGGCGTGGTTTGGCTGGCCGCTACGCCGTACCAATTTGTGCCCGTGACGATTGCCGCGTCCGTCAATTTCACCGATCCAGACAATTTTCTGCGCTTGCCGCCGACCCTTGTGAGCGAGCACGACAACGGCCTTGCGGTACTCGTCAACCGAGTCAACCGGAATGGCGGTGAACAGGTACCGCCGGCCAGAGGCGCCGTGCCAGTACTGGAATTTTTCTCCCAGTCCCAGGGCGGCCGCCGTTGAGGGCATTTGTGCATTCATGGGTATCGCCGAGCCTGTTGCGACAATACGAACAAAATAAGAACAAAATGTTACCGCGATCAAATTATCGCAGCACATACTAGATAAGGTGGGTGCCGGGCGATTTAGATACAAGTCCTCAGTCGGATCGTGTGATTATTCCCCGGCGACGGCCTGCAACTGGGCCATGCGGGTCTGTGCTGATTCGGGCAACGGCATGTTGTCGCGTTTTATCGCGTCGATCAGCAATTGGTCACTGGCAGCCTCTAAAACATCTTCCAGTTTTTCCAATAGTTGTTCCGGCGTCAGCCCCGGAGCGATGGCCGGCAGGACCCGGGCTTCAACGGTGCCGGGGTGGCGCGCGAAGCTGCGGCGCGGCCAATAAAGGCCTGAATTGACGGCCACCGGCACGACCGGGCATTGCAACGCATCATATAATCGGGCCACCCCGAAACGATAGGCCGGTGGCGCACCAGGAGCCCGGCGGGTGCCCTCGGGAAATATCATCAGCTGCCGGCCCTTGGCTATTTCCCGTCGGCCGCCGGTCACGACCTGTTCGATGGCACTCGATCCGGCGCCGCGGTCAACAGTAATCATACCGGCTTTCATCAAATACCAGCCAAATAGCGGGATCCATTGTAGCTGCCGCTTATAAACAATGGCGGGATCCGGAAAGACATCAAACAGCGCGAATGTTTCCCACATGGACTGGTGCTTGGCGGCGATAATGTATCCGCCTTCCGGCAATGGCGCATCAAAATGGAATGTCGAGCGCGTGCCGACCACGGCCTCCTGCAGGACAACAGAAAAATGCATATAGGTGTGGAGGACCCACAACAGGGCCCGTCGCGGCATGACCAAAGTCGGCAATATCAAGATCATCACCACGATCAGCGACACATAAAGTAACACCGTGAATAATAACGCCCGCCAAGTCACCATGATCCAACCATTTTCCTCAGCGATGGGTGGCTGTCGCCGTCGATCTATCCACCCGCCCGGTCTTTCTCATCGCCATGCGAAAACGGGTGGCGATGTATTTGAGATATTCAGCCAACAGCAGCCGCGCCGCTGGCACATGACGGTACCATTTTCCCATACCCAGTTTCTGAACAACGACCGGATAGGCGACCAACCGCACATTTGGCAAAACCCCAGCCAACTCCTCCAGGCTGCGCGGCATATGATAGGCGCTGGTAACAACAATCAGCGAAGTATAGTGGTTGCTGGTCACCCATTTCGCCGTTTCCGATGCATTGCCAATGGTGTTTTCCGCCTTGCGATCCAGATCGACGCAACAGGCAAACAATTTCTCATGACGCTTGTTCAGCTTGGCGATCTGCTTTGCCGTGGTTTGCGGATGGACACCGGATATCAACAACCGCCGGGCATGGCTTTTGGATAGTAAATCGATCGCCGCGGCGATGCGGGCGGAACCGCCGGTTAAAACCACAATGGCGTCGGCTTGAACGTCGGCTGGAGCCTGCGCTCCGCTGATGGAACTGGCGAACCGCAAAAATCCGCCCATGAAGAACCCACCGGCGATCACGGCGACCACCAGCAAAACCAACGCCAACAACCGCACCACGGACCAGATCCGTTGGCCTGGTGACCGGTGTTCAGCGTTATCGGCGGTATCAATGGGCGTGTTCATCTCGGTTCCAGACAACCACCAAAATATGTCGATCTGAAACCCTATTTCAGGAAATTGTGGCCGTCACGGAAAGATTTCAGCGCCAACGCCGCACCTGGTGGTCACAAATTAGTTCAGCACCCAACGGACGCCACCGAGCAAAATTCACACACATATCCGCGATCTGGCGATCAAATATGCAGACGCAGCTGCGAAATAACCGCGACGCGGGACGTTGCCGCCGTCAACGCGGCGACCAGCGCGACGATGCCAAAAACCCCAAAATATGCCGTCGGGCCAAGGGTCAATCCACCAAACAACGTTGTAAAAATCGTTGGTGAGCCGGCACTTGACGGCCCAAATATCGCGACGGTGAGAAACACCACGACCGCCGCCAGGCCCCCGGCAAGCCCGCCCTTGAGGCCGAGTAACAGGAAGTGGCGCTGAAATTCACGGGCGATAAAACCATCCTCGGCACCGACCATGTGCAAAACATCCACCACATCGCGATTGCCGGCCATCGCCGCCCGCGTCGCAAACACGATTGACAACACCATGGCCGTCAATACTAGCGCCAGGACCGCAATACCGATCGTGACGACCGTGCGGGACATGGTCCGCAAGCGCTTCGACCAAGCATTATGATCATCCAACGCCGCACCTTTGATCTGCGCCGCCAATTGCGTCCGCAGGGCGGGAAAGTCGACTTTGGCGGGATCATCGATCTTAACCAGAATAAGACGCGGTACCGGTAGATCACTGAGATCAACCCCTTCGCCGAGCCACGGCGCCAGCAATTTGCCCGCCTCCTTATCGTCCAGGACCATCGCCTCGCCAATGCCCGGCATTTTCTCAACCAATGCCACCGCCTTTTCCGTTTCAGCGCTGATTTCGGCGCCATCCACCGGCCGCAACTGGATGGTAATTTCCCTGGAAATATCGTTCTGCCAATCGCGCGATGCGTCGGCCACAAGACTGACGGCACCCACTGTCAGGCAAGCCAGAAGTGTCATGATGGCGACGACTGAAATCAGTGCGGTGCCAGCAATCGACCGGTTGGGTACGATCGGTGCATCACCGTTAAAATGCTTTGATAGCGCCGACCGCACGGGAGCAGATGTGGCACCATTTGGTTCCCCCAAATTAGTCATGGCGCACCACCTGGCCCTCTTCGAGCACCAAACGGTGGGCGTCGAACTGGTCCATCAGGGAAATATCATGAGTGGCAATGACGATTGATGTTCCCTGGCGGTTGAGTTCCACAAATAGCCGCAACAACCGCCGCGCCAAGGGCGGATCGACATTGCCGGTCGGCTCATCGGCAAGCAGGATATCGGGTTGCGAAATGAGCGCCCGGGCGATCGCCGCGCGCTGCTTTTCACCGCCCGACAATACTGGCGGCAGGACGTTGATCCGATCACCAAGACCAACCCAGTCCAGCAGTTCGATCACATCGCCACGATAACGCGCCTCTTCCAGCCCCATCACCCGCAAGGGCAGGGCGACGTTTTCAAATGTGGTCAAATGATCAAGGAGGCGAAAATCCTGAAAGACGACGCCGATCCGGCGGCGCAATTTTTGCCGTTCCTGCTTGGCCAGGCTGGCAGCGTCCTGACCAAACACGGTGATGAGACCGCGGGTCGGCGCCAATGCCAAAAACATCAAACGAATCAAGCTGGTTTTACCCGCACCCGATGGCCCGGTGAGAAACTGAAATGATTTGGGCCGGATGTGAAAACTCACATCCCGCAGCACTTCCGGTCCAGCACCGTATCTCAAACCAACATTGTCAAACCGGATCACATGCACGCTCTCAAATAAATCACAGGCGAGATTGTCCCGCTTAAGGCCATGAAATTAACGTTCTGTTAACACAATCGCGATCTCGTTAACCAAATTTCGCAATCAGTCCGGAAGATTGTCGTCAAAATTGCGCCGATTTCCAGTCCGTTAACGGAGTATCGGACATTGTCATCGTGCAACGCGGTCTTGTTGGCGAATCAACAATGAAAATTGTCTGCCCATCTTGCACCACCTCCTATGACGTCACCGGGGCTAAACTCGGTGCTGGCGGTCGCGTCGTGCGTTGTGCCAAATGCGGAAATTCATGGCACGCCACCATCGCTGCGGCCAATGCTCCGGCCGAGGAAGAATTCAATCCCGATGATTGGGGACTGGATTCGGCGGCCGATGTGGCGGCAGAACCCGCCGAAGCGGCCACGATGGATGGCACGATATTGCCGCCGGCAGTCGAACATCCCGCCGGATCCGACGACGAATCTGAGATTATTGATGGAACCCGCTCCAGGTTTGAAATGAACGCCGATAGCCGCTCATCCCGTTCCCGGCTCGGCGGATTTTTTCAAATGTCATCTCGCCGCCGACGGCGGGTCATTCAACAGCTTGTTCCCGCCTGGTTACGCCCCATGGTATCCGGCGCGCCAATGCTGGCGCTTGCCGTCTCGATGTTTGTCGTTGTTTTGGTGGCCCACCAGCCGATTGTCCGCCTGGTGCCGGATTTAGCCAGTGCCTACAAATTGATCGGCCTGGACGTCAACCTGCGCGGTTTGTCATTCCAAAAACTCCAAACTTTTCGCGAATTCGACGACGGTTCACCGGTGCTGGTCGTCGAAGGTACGGTCGTGAACATGACCAATGGTATTAAATCCATTCCCAAGATACGTCTGGCATTACGCGGCACCGACGCCCAGGAAATATACGCTTGGACAGTCGAACCGGCGGCCAAACGGCTGCGCGCCAACGGCACTGTGCGGTTTCGCACCCGGATCGCCGCACCGCCGGATTCAGCGGCAGACATTCACCTTCGATTTATTGGCGACGAACGGCAGGTAGCGACCCTTAAATGACCTATGCGTTAGATTCCATCAAGGTGCTCTACAACGAGGACACGATTGCCCGGCGGATCGATGAGCTTGCCGACGAGATTGCCACATCCAATTACCAAAACCTGCTCGTGGTGCCGGTCCTAAAGGGCAGTTTTGTATTTGCCGCCGACCTCATCCGATGCATGCACCGCGCCGGATTGGCGCCAGAAATTGAGTTCATACACTTGTCCAGCTACGGAACAGGCACCAAATCTAGTGGCCAGGTGCGTGTTTTGCGCGATGTGGAAAGCGATGTCACCGGCCGCGATATTTTGCTGGTCGATGACATTCTTGAATCAGGCCGCACACTTGCCTTTGCCCGCAAACAGCTTTCAGAACGCGGCGCCAACCGTGTCGAAGTCGCGGCATTATTGGATAAACCCGGACACCGGGCGGCGGATATTGACGCCGATCACGTTGGCTTTGTCTGTCCCGACAAATTTGTTGTCGGTTACGGCATGGACGTAGCGAACGCATGGCGGGAATTGCCGTTCATCGGCTACGTCGAGCCAGAAAATCAGGGAGAATAATCATGGCGCGTATTTTGCTGACCGAGGACGATGACGCGGTACGCGCGTTCGTCCAACGCGCGCTGCAAATCGACAATCATGAAGTCTTGGTGGCTTGCGACGGCGCCGAGGCGATGGAAATATTGACCAAGGAAGAAGGCCGGTTCGATTTATTGCTGTCCGACGTCAAGATGCCGGTCATGGATGGCATTGCCCTGGCGCTGAACACCGCGCGGACCTGGCCGGACCTGACGATTTTATTGATGACCGGCTATGCTGATCAGCGTGAACGGGCCCATGGCCTGGATCTGCTGGTCCATGACATTGTCACCAAACCCTTTTCACTGGCCGATATCCGCAAGGCGGTCGGCGAGGCCGTCGCGGCGCCGACGCCGGATCGCCAGGTCGATGCTCCAATGGCGGCACAACGCTAGAAACAGGCGGCGGCGGCCCGAAAATCTCATCTTCAGTTGGTTTGCCATTGGCAAGGCTGACATTCCATGGTTCAAATTGGCCAAAATTTGAACCATGAGGCCTTGTTATGTCGCAATCAGGTAAAACCGTCATCATTACCGGCGCCGGTTCCGGTGTCGGGCGCGCCGTCGCTCTCGGCCTGGCGGAGGCCGGCTATAATCTGGTGCTCGCCGGCCGCCGCTCCAAACCATTGGAAGAAACCGCCGAAGCGGCCCGGGCCACCGGCGCCACCACCAAGGTGACGCCGACCGACGTTTCCGATCCACTTTCGGTCAAAGCCTTATTCCGCTCCGCGGTCGACACCTTCGGCCGCCTCGATGTTGTTTTCAATAATGCCGGGATCGGCACGCCGCCAGTACCAGTGGACGAGATCCCCTTGGATGATTGGCAATCCGCCCTGGGCGCCAACCTGACCGGCCCGTTTTTGTGCACCCAGGAGGCTTTCCGCATCTACAAGGATCAAGACCCCGCCGGTGGCCGGATCATCAACAATGGCTCCATATCGGCCTATGTGCCCCGGCCGTTTTCGGTCCCCTATACCGCCACCAAACACGCCATCACCGGCCTGACACGGGCCTCGGCGCTGGAAGGCCGGGCCTTTGATATCGCCGTCGGGCAGATTGATATCGGCAACGCCACCACACCGATGACTGCCCGCATGGCCGAAGGCGTCCCGCAGGCCGACGGGTCGGTTGATGTGGAGCCAACAATTGATCCTAAATTGATCGCCGATGCGGTGGTCTATATGGCCGGATTACCGCTGAACGCCAATGTTCAGTTCATGACCGTCATGGCCACACAGATGCCCTATATCGGCCGCGGCTAGCAGCCGCGCGCCAGATTGGCTGACAAATTACCGGGAAACTTGATGCAAAATCTGACCAGCGTCTCCGCTGCCGACCTGACCCGGCGCATTGATAACGAAGATCTGACGGCCTCCGATCTGACCGACGCCTGTCTGCAGCGTATCGATCAGCGCGACGGCGAGGTCCAGGCCTGGACATTTCTTGACCGCGATCATGCCCGCGCCCAGGCCACCAATCTCGATGATCAGGGTGAACCCGGTAATGCGCCAGGCGCCCTCCATGGTATTCCCGTCGGCCTGAAGGACATTATCGATACCGCCGATCAACCAACGGAAAACGGCACCGTATTGGACGCCGGGCGCCAGCCCGATGTCGATGCCGCCCTTGTTCGTCGTCTGCGCCAGGCCGGCGCGGTCATCATGGGCAAGACAGTGACCACGGAGTTGGCATTTTTCGCCCCCGGCAAGACCCACAACCCCCATAACCCGGCCCATACGCCCGGTGGCTCATCGAGCGGTTCAGCTGCTGCTGTCGCCGCCGGCATGGTACCGCTCGCTGTCGGCACCCAGACTACCGGCTCGGTAATCCGTCCGGCGGCATTTTGCGGTGTTGTCGGCTATAAGCCCAGCCGCGGGCTGATCGCCCGAACCGGCGTTGTCGTCCAGTCTGATTGGCTTGATACGATCGGTGTATTTTCCAAGACAGTAGAAGACGCCGGGCTGATCGCTGAAGTCCTTGCCGGCGCCGACCCGGGAGACCGTCATTCCCGGACACTGGCACGGCCAAGACTGCAGGCTGCGGCGAACGCCAAACCGCCCCACCCGCCACGTTTTGCTTTCGTCCGCTCACCGGTCTGGGACCAGGCGGATGGTGAGGTCCAGGCGGGGTTTGAGGCGCTCGCCGATGACCTTGGTTGGCAATGCGAGGCGATCGATCTGCCGCCGTCGTTTGATACCGGCCACGCGGTGCATACAAATGTGATGGTCGCCGGCATGGCCCACCACCTGGGTCATTATTACGAACGCGGGCGTGAGCAATTGAGCGACCGCATGTGTCAGGCGATCGAAGACGGACGGAAAGTACTGGCGACCGATTACCTTGCCGGCATTGACCATATCCGTCGAATGAACGCTGATCTGGCGCTGGTCTTTTCCCGCTACGATGCAATTTTAACCCCGGCGACAACAGGCACCGCACCGCTAGGCCTGGAAACAACCGGCGATCCGGCCTTTTGCGCCCTGTGGAGCCTGGCCGGCACACCAGCGATTTCGCTGCCGCTCTTATTCGGCGCCAACGGCCTGCCGATTGGTGTTCAACTGATTGGCCCGATCGGTGGTGATGCGGGATTGCTGCGTACGGCGGCATGGCTAGCGGCGCAAAAGGGGATGGATGTAATACCGGTGTAGTTCGGCGTTGGCGGCGAATTTGAAGCTGGTTTCAACCGTTGCAGCCCCCCTCCCGTCCCTACGGGCCGACCTCCCCCTCCAGGGGAGAGGTTAAAATAGAAATGAGGTTCTTTCCCCTCCCCCCTGGAGGGGGAGGGTTAGGGAGGGAGAGGGTTAGGGAGGGGGGGAATCTACCCCTCCACAAATCACTCCCTTCAACTAACGGATCCAACCCGCCACAATTTCTACTCAGTCTCAAATATCGACGCCCGGCGATCACTGCGGAAAACCGGCTTTCCCTGGACGTGTTGTGGACGCACTTGTGTCGGCGCTCCGGTAGCCACCGGCCGTTCGGCGAACTTGCCCATGGAGCGAATACGGTCATACATGACGATGGCGCCAGCGGTGGCGACGTTGATGCAAAACGCCGTCGGGATTTTGATGATGTGATCGCAGCGGGCCTGCAATGGCGGCGTCAGCGAACTGCGTTCCGCACCCATGACATAGGCCGCCAAAACCGGATGGCCGAAACTGGGGAGTTCCACGGCGTCATCGGTCAATTCCACGCCCACCAGTTGGCAATTGCGTGGCAGGGCCATATCCTCAATTCCCTCCCAGGCATAATAGGGCAGATGATCGACCGTATTCGACGTATCGGATCGGATATTCCTGACCGCTGTGTCGGCATTGATCGTGAAGAAGAAGCTGGCACCAAATCCATGGGCGGAGCGCAACAAATTGCCGAAATTCATCGGCTTCGACAGTCCCTCCACGCCGATGGCGAAATATCCACGCATGGTTTTTCCCGTGTTCAGGTCAGTTGGCAGGTCCGGTGACCCGTTAATGACCGCTTCCGGCCATACTTGCAATCCCCGCCGCTTTTGCTTTGCCCGATGCAAAGGCCGTGCTAGGTGGATTTATCTTACTTCACGGGGAGAACATCAGGAATGCGCGCAGTATTATGTAAGGAATTCGGTCCGCCGTCCTCCTTGGTCATTGAAGAAGTTGCCGATCCGGTTCCGGGAAAGGGCGAAGCACTGGTGCGCATCGAGGCGGCAGGGCTTAATTTCTTTGACACGCTGATCATCAAGGACATGTACCAGGTCAAGCCGCCGCTACCATTTTCACCAGCCGCCGAACTGGCCGGCGTGGTGGAAAGCATCGGTGAGGGTGTCACCGATCTTGCACCGGGCGACCGGGTCGTCGGCACGGTCGCCTACGGCGCCTGCGCGGAAAAAGCCGTGGTGCCGGCGCAAGGTCTGATCAAACTGCCTGATAGCGTTGCCGCCGAACAGGCCGCCGGACTGATGGTCACCTATGGCACCACCTATCATGCCTATAAGGACCGCGCCGACCTCAAGCCCGGCGAGACCGTTGCCGTATTGGGTGCCGCCGGTGGCATCGGCCAATCGGCGGTGGAATTAGCGAAAATCATGGGCGCCCGGGTGATTGCCTGTGCCTCATCGGAAGAAAAACTCGCCTTTTGTCGCGAATGCGGTGCTGACGAGACCATCAACTACACCAACGAAGACCTCAAAGCCCGTCTGCGCGAACTCTCCGGCGGCAAGGGTGTCGACGTGGTCTATGATCCGGTCGGTGGCGACTACACCGAAGCAGCCCTGCGCTCCACCGGCTGGGGCGGGCGCTTCCTGGTGATCGGCTTTGCCGCTGGCAAGATCCCCAAAATTCCGTTGAACCTGCCGCTGTTAAAAGGCTCAAGCCTGGTCGGCGTGTTCTGGGGCACGTGGACCCGCATGGATCCGGCCGGCCACCGCGCCAATGTCGGGCAGTTGCTTGAGTGGGTCGCCGATGGCAGCCTCAAGCCGCATATTTATGGCACCTATAGCCTGGACGACATGCCCAAGGCTCTACAGGAAATCGCTGACCGCAAGGTTATGGGTAAGGTGATTATTACGCCTTAGATCCATCCCTGAGGGTGACCTGCAAGGGCAGTGGACCACCGGCGGTTAAAAACATCTGACCGGTCGGCCTGGGTTCAAACCCTGGCCGCACGGCAAAGCGGGCGGCGCGTACGAAATTCGCCAGCATGATCTTCGATTCCATCATCGAAAACGCCGCGCCGATGCAAATGCGCGGCCCGGCGCCAAACGGCAGATAGGTGTAGCGCCCAGGCTTGAATGACGCATCGGCTGCAAACCGAGACGGATCGAAATTTTCTGGGTCATCCCAAATATTCCGGTGACGGTGGACGGCGTAAATCGGCACCATGCCGATCGTTCCGGCCGGCACGGTGACGTCGCCAAACTGCGTATCTTCCGGGATCTCACGCAGGATGATCGGTGCCGCCGGATAAAGCCGCATGGCTTCCTTGAGAACCTGTTCGACGATAATCAAGTCTGGCAGGTGATCCGCCGTGATCGGGCCGTCGCCGGCAAGCGCCTGGACCTCGTCTAAGATCCGCGCCTCCCAATCCCCATGGCGGGCCAATAGATATAGCGTCCAGGTCAACGTCAACGCGGTGGTGTCATATCCGGAGACCAACAATGCGATGATGTTATCGATCAGCCGGCCATGGGGCATAGCACGATCGGTTTCAGGATCCTTGGCCGTCAGCAATCGGCCGAGCAAATCATCGCCGCCGGCTGCATGATCACGGCGTTCACGCACCAAGGCATCGACGCTGTCGCGCAGCAACTTTTCCTGGCGCCGCATGATCCGGCCACCTGGACGAGGAAACCAGGCCGGCAGCCGCAACATGCGGTGCAGCACCCACCAATTTATTTGCTGGAAATAGGCGCCGTGGCCTTTTTCGATCGCCGCGATCACCTCATCAGCGCCACCGGCCAGCATGGTTTGCGAAATCACCGCGAACGCCGCCCGCATCATATCCCGATTGATGGCGTGTTCCGTTCCGGCCGGTGCCGCCCGCCAGGCCGTTATGGTCGCATCGGCGGCGGCCTGCATGATCGGCACATAGCTCAGTAGTTGTTCATGGCGGAACAACGGCGCCATGGCACCACGTTGCCAACGCCATTCCGCCCCCTCCGAGGAACCCATGGCGGTGCCGAATAGCGGCGCGGTGATTTCAATTTGCAGACGGTCCTTGGGAAAATCGAAGGCGTCGGTCTTGAGAATTTTCTCCACCGCATCGGCACCGGTCAAAAAGGCGATGCGCGGCGGCCCCGGCGCCACCACCACTTCCTGCTCGTAAGCCTGAAGCGGAATAATCTCCACATTGTTGGAAAGCAACTTGACCAGATTGAACGGAAACCGCAGCGGCTTCGGTGCCGGCGTGACATTGGGCAGCGGTCCGGCGCTTTGAACCATCGCCATCTGATCAGCCCTCGACCTTCTGCCGCAATTGCGTCAGCGGCTGATGGTCGACCGTGATCCGGTCATAAAGCGGCTCATAGTCGGTCCATTCGGTTTTGGACAACTGGTCCAATATCCGTGTCCCAAGGCCGTAATTGCCTGTGTACCGGCTGTGGTGCAGCGAGTGATAGGTAGTGGTCGTCAGCACCTTGCCAACGTGGCGGTTAAAGCTTGGGGCGCGGAACTCAAAATTGGCGTGGCCAAAGGAATTGATCACCAGGTAACCAACGAACCAGGTGGCGATGCCGAAAAAATTGACCGGCAAAAAATAATCGGCCAGGGCGAAAGGCAACACCAGGCCGATATCGAAAATCAGCTTCTCCCAGAACGAAAACGATATCGCCGTCAGCGGCGTGTTCAGCCGGCTTTTGTGATGTTCGGCGTGAATCCAATGTAAGGCCGGAAGATGCATGGCCCGGTGGGAGTAATAATGCCAAATCTCCGCCCAAATGATCGTCGCCGACACGGTCACGGCAAACGATGTTCCGCCGGTGCTTTCAAAGAAACCCAGTACCAACAACAGCCCCAATATGACCGCATGGATCGGCGTGTGGATGGAGTTTTTCAGCTCCCGCCGCAACTGCCGTGATTTTATCGGCAGATCATAAATCGCCCGCCGGCAAAGCCGCCAATTGCGTTTCTTGGCCTGATACCAAAACAACGCCATGAGATGACCGGCCGTGGCGATGACCAGCAGCATGACAATTTGCCAGAAAGAAATAGACGAAAAAGTCATGATGTCTCTCCGGATTGCTGTGCGGCATCCGTCACTGCTTTCGCCGCCGCGGCTTCCCGCATCGATTTGACATAGGCCCGCAGCATGCGCCGCACACCGGCCTCGCTGCTCATCGCTTCAATATGTCGGGTCAGATCAAGCCGTATCGGCACAGATGGCCCGTTCTCGCGGTGAAAAAATGCCTCGCCGGTGATCTCAAAGCCCATCGCCTGATAATAGTCGATCAGCGACGGGATGGCGTCGCCATAACATTCCTCAATGCCCTGATGGTCGCCATATTGCGCCAACTGAGCAATCAGACGCATGGCGGTCAGTCCACCGCGATAGGCACGGTCGATGACGAATTTGGTAGAGATCGCCGTCGTTGCCGGGTGCCGGTCGGACGCAGCCATGCCATAGAGCCCCTCCAGGATGCCAAGCGGGCCTTCGCGGGAAAAGTTCACGCGGATGGTGCCGATCACATCGCTGTCGCGCACCGCTACAAAGCAATGGCCGAAGGCGTCGAGTTCGTCGGCGATGGTTTGTTGGTCGTGATCCGCCGCCGGGGAATCCCGGCCCAACTCGGTACAATAGACCCGGTAGCGCAGTTTTTGCGCCTCCCGCAGCATGTCGGCATTACGGCAGGTCAATATCTCCAGGTCGGGGATTTCCTCCTCAAGACCCAAATCCGCCAGCAGCGTCAAATTGGTATTGGTCCGGTCCTGCGCCGTCTTTGCCAATGTCCGCAACAGATCGACGGCCAATTCCGGCGCCGATCGTTCCAATTCAGCCATCGTCTGATCGGTGATTTGAAGCGCCCGCACGGCCGAGCGCGCCACCGCATCGGCATTTGCCGGTGTGCCGCGCAAAAACCCGATCTCGCCGACAAAGCCGCCAGCGCCCACTTCAATCGCCACCGGTTGCGATGCCTCCAGCTGTAAATCGATATCGACTTCGCCGCGCGCCACCACATACATGTCACGATAATGAACGCCCTTTTGGCGCAAGGCTTCGCCGGGCGCGAAATCACATTCAACGCAAAATTTCTGCAGGCCGGCCAAATAGCCGGTGCCCTGTGCCGGATAGATATTCATGCCCTCCCCCTTCACGAATTATATTCGTGATGGACGAATATTCCGCCCCAGGTGCCGTTAAGTCAACCGCGCCGCAGACGATCATGGCACGTCATGTCGCATCCGCGCGGCTGGCCTCGCACGTCATTGAAGGCTAGAAGAACCGCCGAACCCCCAAGATCGCGGCCCGCCCGCCGCGCCCATTCGGAGAAGTCAAAATGAGCGACACCTTCCGCCCGCTCCGCAGCGCTCTTTATATGCCCGGCTCCAATGCCCGCGCCTTGGAAAAAGCCAAAACCCTGCCCGCCGACGTGGTTATTCTTGATCTTGAAGACGCCGTGGCGCCCGATGCCAAGGCGGAAGCCCGTGCCCAAGTGTGTGCCGCTGTCACCGGCGGCGGCTACGGCCAACGCCAATTGGTCATCCGCGTCAACCACGCCGATACACCCTGGGGCGCCGACGATCTGGTGGCGGCGGCGAAAGCAGCCCCGGACGCCATTCTCATTCCAAAGGTCTCCGATCCGGCGGATCTCATCGCAATTGCCGAAGGCTTGAATGCCGCCAATGTGCCCGACCGGGTAAAGCTCTGGGCGATGATGGAAACCCCTTTGGCGATGCTGCGGGCTGAACAAATCGCCGCCGTTGCCGCCGATCCGAAATCGCGGCTGGCCTGTTTCATCATGGGCACCAACGATCTGGCCAAGGACACCGGCGCCGCCTTGTTGCCAGGCCGGGCGCCGATGCTGCCGTGGCTACAAACCTGCCTTGCCGCCGCCCGCGCCTATGGGCTGGATATTATCGACGGGGTCTATAATGCCCTTGATGATCTGGATGGCTTCGCCGAGGAATGCCGTCAAGGCCAGGAATTGGGCATGGACGGCAAGACGCTGATCCACCCCAAGCAGATCGAACCGTGCAATACGGCGTTTTCCCCAGCCGACGACGAGATTGCCTGGGCCCGCACCATCATCGCTACTTTCGACGAACCGGAAAATGCCGGCAAGGGCGCCATCCGTATCGACGGCAAAATGGTCGAAATCCTCCACGCCAACATGGCCCGCCGAACGGTCGCCATCGCCGAGGCCATTGCGGAACGGGATTGATTGAGAACGAATGTCTTGTTGGAAGTCAGGTGGCTGGAATTAAGGCAGGAGCCTCCGGCGCCCCCTTCCCTAACCCTCCCCCTCCAGGGGGGAGGGAACAAGGTGGAACATCCCCAAAACCTTAACCTCCCCCCTGGAGGGGGAGGTCGGCGCGCAGCGACGGGAGGGGGGCCGCGCAGCGATAACCGCCAACTCCTACACCGCCAAAAACCGAAACGACGCCCCACTGAAAGGCCACCACCCATGAAACTCTACCGCCTGCTCACCGGCCCGGACGAATCCGCCTTCTGCCACAAGGTCACCACCGCCTTAAACCAGGGCTGGCAATTGCACGGCAGCCCAACCATGACCTTCGACGCTGCCACCGGTGTGGTGACATGCGGCCAAGCAGTGGTCAAAGAGGCCGAAGGCGAATATGAGCCGGGGATGAAGTTGGGGAAGATGTGATCCCAACGCCAAATCCCCCCACCTTGACCGCAACCCGCATCCCGACTATGGTCCGCGCCGTTTCCTGAACCGCCAGGATTGAACACACCGCCGACCGGGCACACATGGTTTCATAGAGCCCGGAGGTCACCACCCGCCAGCGAAGGTTCGCCCGCGGGTGCGTTTTGCGTTGGGCTTGGGTTTACCGGTTCAGACATTGGAGAATGCCGATGGCATCGCCCGAATTGAGAATTGAAGATTGCGTCAATGAGACCTGCCCCTGGTCGGGCAAACCGGTCTCGGCTGATTCACTCGTCTTATACAAAGGCCAGGTGGTTGGCTTCTGCAATACAGGTTGCCGCGACAAGTTTGAAAGCGCCAGCCGGCAATTCGATAAAGCCCTCGACGCGATGATCAGGCAATGATGACACTGCATCCTAGTAAGCCACAGGCGGTTTCTTGGCGAGTAGGCCTGAAGCTAGCCCCCGCCCCTGTAGATTCATGCGCTGAGGCGCAGCCTAAAGCCGGCCCGCTCCCCCGTCCCAACCACCCATTATGGTATCCTCAGGGGTGGTTGGGACGGGGGAGCGGGCCGGCTTTAGGCCCTTCCTCGCCAAAATACGCCGTTCTCGAGATTTTCGATCAAGCCCGCCTACATTCAACAGGACAAAGCAAACAAAATGTTTGAGAGCTTATCCGATCGCCTATCGGGCATATTTGAAGGCCTGACCAAGCGCGGCGCGTTATCCGATAAGGATGTCAACGCTGCTCTGCGCGAGGTTCGCCGGGCGCTGATCGAGGCCGATGTTGCGCTCGATGTGGTGCGCTCCTTCACCGATAAAGTGCGCGCCAAGGCCGTCGGTCAGGACGTTGTCAAATCCGTTACGCCAGGCCAGATGGTGGTCAAGATCGTCCATGACGAACTGATCGCCATGCTGGGCTCCGATGCGGAACCGATTGATCTCAATGCCCCGGCGCCGGTAGCCATCATGATGGTCGGTCTGCAGGGTTCGGGTAAAACCACCACGACCGCCAAAATCGGCTTACGGCTGCAAGGCCGCGATAAGAAAAAAGTTCTGCTGGCGTCCCTCGACACCCGCCGGCCCGCCGCCCAGGAGCAGTTGAAGGTGCTGGGCGAGCAAAACGATATCGCCACATTGCCAGTTGTCGCCGGTCAGGGACCGACACAGATTGCCGAGCGCGCCATGACGGCGGCCCGGCTTGGCGGCTATGACGTGGTGATGTTGGATACCGCCGGCCGGCTGCATGTCGACGAAGCGCTGATGACGGAAATGGCCGATGTCAAACGCATCGCCGACCCCCACGAAATTTTGCTGGTTGCCGATGCGCTGACCGGCCAAGACGCCGTCAATGTTGCCAAGAGTTTCGATGAACGGGTCGGTGTCACTGGCATCGCGTTGACCCGCGTCGATGGCGATGGCCGCGGCGGCGCTGCATTGTCGATGCGGGCTGTTACCGGCAAACCGATCAAGCTGATCGGTGTCGGTGAAACCGTTGACGCTCTGGAAGACTTTCATCCAAGTCGTATCGCCGACCGCATATTGGGCATGGGCGACATCGTCTCCCTGGTGGAAAAAGCCGCCGAATCCATCGACGCGGAAAAAGCCGCCAAGATGGCCAGGAAGATGCAGAAAGGTGCGTTCGATCTGAACGACCTGTCAGAGCAGCTTGGCCAGATGCAGAAAATCGGCGGCATGTCCGGGATCATGGGCATGATGCCCGGCATGGGCAAAATGAAAAAACAGCTCAATGCGGCCAATCTCGATGACAGTATTTTAAAGCGCCAACAGGCCATCATCCAATCGATGACCACAAAGGAACGTACCGCCCCGAAGCTGATGAATGCCAGCCGCAAGAAGCGCATTGCCGCCGGCTCCGGCACGCAAGTCCAGGACGTCAACCGGCTGCTCAAGATGCATCGGCAGATGTCCGACATGATGAAAAAGATGGGCAAGGGCAAGGGCCTGCTCGGCGGCCTGATGGGCGGCGGCATGCCCAATGTCGACCCAGCAGAATTGGAAAAAATGGCCAAGGGCGGCGGCATGCCTGCCGGTATGCCCCCTGGATTGCCCGGCGGGCTCGGCGGCATCGCCGGCTCAGGATTACCCGGCTTGGGCGGCAAGTTGCCCGGCATGGGCGGAATGCCGGGTTTTCCCGGTAAGAAGAAATGACAATCGTTGTAACCGAACACGCGGGCCTGAAGCCCGCTGGAACTGACTAGTAAAAGGACGACAATATTATGGCTTTGAAATTGCGATTAGCCCGTGGCGGCGCCAAGAAGCGGCCGTTTTACCGGATCGTTGTAGCCGATGTACGCTCCCCGCGTGATGGCCGCTTCATCGAACGGGTCGGCACTTACAATCCGCTTTTACCCAAGGATAATGCCGAACGTGTGACTTTGAAGGTCGACCGCATCGAGCATTGGCTTTCCGTTGGCGCCAAGCCGACTGACCGCGTTCTGCGCTTCCTCGATGAAGCCGGCATTTTGAAACGCGAAGCCCGCAACAACCCGAATAAAGCCAAGCCAGGCGCCAAGGCTGTTGAGCGCCTTGAAGCCAAAAAAGAAGCCGAGGAAGCCGCCAAGAACGCGCCGGCTGAAGAGGCTCCCGTCGAAGAGGCCGTTGTTGAAGAAGCCCCGGCGGAAGAGGCCGCCGCTGATGAAGCGCCCGCCGAAGAAGCCGCTGTTGAAGAAGCACCCGCTGAAGAGGCCCCGGCTGAAGAGGCTGCGGCCGATGAGGCGCCGGCGGATGATGCCGCTGCTGACGAGACCGGTGGCGACGATACCGACAAAAAGGAAGCTGCGGCCGAGTAACGGCGCAGCCGGTCCATGGTAGGCGATCGCGACCAGGTTCTCATGGCGGAAATTGGCGCCCCGCACGGCGTCAAGGGCGAGGTGCGGGTCAAAACCCATTGCGCCGACCCTGCCGCCTTGGGCGCCTATGGGCCACTGGCGATTGAAACCGGCGGCCAACTGACCGTCAAAGCAATAAGGCCGTCAAAAACCGTCATGATCGTCCGCTTTGGCGAAGTGACCGACCGCAACGCCGCGGAGGCGCTAAAAGGCAAGCGCCTCTATATCGCCCGCGACCAGCTGCCTGATCCAAATGAAAACGAATTCTATCATTCCGATCTGATCGGCCTGAAAGCTATCGGCGGCGATGACACCTTCTATGGCCGGGTTGTCGCCGTCCATGATTTCGGCGCCGGTCCGCTATTGGAAATCCGGCCCGAGACGGGTCCCGTGCAATCGCTGCCGTTTACCCGCGATGCGGTCCCCGATATACGCATCGCCGATGGCCTGGTGATCATTGATCCGCCGGACGGTCTGTTCGACGGCGATGACGATCGCGACCCCGGCGCCAGTGACGACAGTATCGAGAATGACGACAATGGCGAGCAGTCATGACCGCCTTTCGCGCCGACGTGCTGACGCTCTACCCGGAACTGTTTCCAGGCACCCTCGGCGCCAGTCTCGCTGGTAAGGCGCTATCTGAGGGCTTGTGGGCCCTACAAGCTACCCAGATCCGCGATTATGCGACGGATAAACATCGCTCCGTCGACGACACACCGGCCGGCGGCGGACCCGGCATGATCATGCGCGCCGATATCCTTTCCCGCGCCATTGATGACGTCTCTCCGGCCGACGACCGACGCCCACGTCTGCTCATGAGCCCGCGCGGCCGGCCGCTGACGCAGACCGATGTGCATGACCTGGCGGCTGGCCCCGGCGCCGTCATTGTTTGCGGCCGCTTCGAAGGCGTCGATCAACGTGTGATCGATGGGCGCGACCTGCAGGAAATCTCAATCGGAGACTATGTGCTCGCCGGCGGTGAAGTGGCGGCCTGCGTCGTCTTGGAGGCCATCGTCCGGCTTTTGCCCGGTGTCATGGGCAACGCCCTGTCGGCGCAGACGGAAAGCCATGAGGCCGGGTTGCTCGAACATCCCCAATATACCCGACCGGCTGAGTGGGAAGGCCGGGTGATCCCGCAAGTTCTGACATCCGGTCATCACGGCAAAATCGCTGCCTGGCAGCGTCACCAAGCCGAAGCCCTGACCAAGGAAAGACGACCAGATTTATGGGCCAAATCCAGCCGCCGGGACGACTGAGGGAGCAACCGGCAGTTAAACCGGTCAATTGGGCCTTTTTGGCTAGAAAAACCGCCGGCTGATATCGACAAACCGGATTTGATCATGTATGCAAGCCGCCGACCTGACTATTGACCGCCGGTGACCCGGCGATGGCGCCGCCGAAACGGCCTGGCGCGAAGCCTTTGAGGAATTTTGACATGAATGTCATTGAACAGCTCGATTCTGAGCAGATGGCCGCAGTTGCCGAGAAGCGCGCCGTGCCGGAATTCGCCCCGGGCGATACCGTCCGCGTCAATGTCCGCGTAACGGAAGGCACCCGCACCCGTGTGCAGGCCTATGAAGGGGTCTGCATCGCCCGCGCCGGCGGCGGCCTAAACGAAAATTTCACCGTCCGCAAATTGTCGTACGGCGAGGGCGTGGAGCGGGTATTCCCGGTCTATTCGCCAATGATTGAAGGGATCGATGTGATCCGCCGCGGTAAGGTTCGCCGCGCCAAGCTTTATTATCTGCGCGGCCTCACCGGCAAGCGCGCCCGCATCACCGAGAAAGTGGTGCATCGTCCGAAAAAAGAAGCCGCCGGCGCCAAGGATTAGTCGCAAGAGGCTTTTACGACCGACGAATTTCAAAGCGGGCTCCGGCCCGCTTTTTTTATACCGCCTATAGGCAATCATATTGGGCAAAGACGCCGGCACCCATCAGCACCGGCGTCCAATTTCATTCTCTAAAAGTAGTGGTCGCGTGGCGACCCGTCATAGCGTTTTGATTTTAAGCAACACCGCTTGAAACCTTCGCCCGGATCCGCACGGGCACAGATCATTGCGCTCGAGTTTTTCGACGAGTTCTACATCGCCGTGAACCATACGGTCACCGCGTTTAACGTGGGTTTCTGACGGGAAGGACTTGCGACGTTTGCGCGTCACCTCAAAAGGACGGCATGTCGTCAAAAAGGCGATGTTTTGTCATGATGACCTCCATCGGTTTCTTGATTGATCCCACCTGATGTTCCAGCAGGCCGGCAGTGTTATACAGAAACTTCGTGCTTTTTGAAAATCACAGAAAACTCTCGTTTTCTTTGGCACTTTAGCCGGTGTTTTACAGGCCATTGCAAGCCTGCATCCAACTCACGCATCGGGCCCGTCATTGAACTTTTATCCCTGCCGGCGCGACAAATAAGGAGCAATTCAACTTTTACACCGAGCAATGGAGGCCACCATGCACGTACCAACGAAAGTAGCAATTGGGTTTAGCGCCTTGATGTTCGGCGCACTCATTGTCGCCGCTGATCCAGCGGGAGCCGCCATGGGTCAGTTGGTGTGTAAGAGCACGGTTCAGGGGTCAGCTTATAAAAACAAACACAAATCGATCGCCAAAACCCATGCCAAGCGGTCCTGGCTGCAGAAGGTGGCGCGGACTTACGGATCCTTCTGGGCGGCAAATCCAAGCGCCCGCAATCAATCTTATGGCTGCGCCCGCACCCCGGCGGCTGGCAATTTGAAATATTGGACCTGTTCCTATCAGGCCCGGCCGTGCAAGCGCACCGCACCGGGCGGCGCCTCGAAGTATCGCCAGGCCAATTAGGATTGCGACCGTAGTCAATGTCATGCAATTGCGTCGCGTCTGGAGGTGCACAGCGCGGGCTGCACCCGGTATTCGGGGTGTTTCCATTAGCCCCAACGTTGGCTTAGGATGGCGCCATACTCCTGAATGATTATAGGAATCCGCATGGTATCGCCGGAAGAAACTCTCCCAACCGCCGGCATTCGATTGACCATGCGGGGACGGTCTATCTCATTACAAACGCCGCACTATCGCCTGCGCAGTCTGCGGCCATCGGATGCGTCTGAACGCTATTGCGAATGGTTTGCCGATGAGACGACCATGGCACCGCTCAATATGCCAACCAGCAGAATTACCCTGGACGAACTACGCGCCCATATCGAAGAATTTGACAACAAAACGCGCTATCTGATCGGTTTGTTTGATAAGGCAACGGGCATTCATTTTGGTGTCTATCTCGTTGACGTTTTGCCGAAACATCGTATCGCCAAATTCAATGCCATGCTTGGCGAAGCTGATTTTCGCGGCATAGGTGCTGGACCAGAAACGGCGGCGGCGCTATTTGACCATTTGTTTAATGTACGCGGTATAGAAAAAATCGCCGGTCAAATCATCGTCGGCAATGAAGCCTCGTTGATCGCCGCGGAAAAACTCGGATTTGTCAATGAAGGCCGGTTTCGCGGCGAGATTATTTCAGAACGAGATGGCTTGCGACTCGATCAGCTTACATTCGGCATACTGCGTGACGAGTGGAACGCCCGACAGGGTCGAACCAAATAAAATCTCAGCACGTCCCGCTCATGCAGAATTTGCGGGTTATGCCCAGTCTTACAAGGTGAATGCTTGGATTAACAACAGCGGATCCAATTCCAAGGACCGCTGAGTTTGATCCTAGGTTGGCATATAGATACTCAATCCGACCTGTCCACATTGGCGAGAAACCTGCCTCAATGCCGGCACTAGCCGCCCAACCAACGAGCATTTTGGACGAGGAAGTCGCCAAGCCGTTGTTAATCAGACGGAGCTTGTTATGGGCGAGCGCAACACCGCCGGATAGGAAGAACAACATGTTATCGGTTCTTATGCCGGCACGGGCCCTGGCGGTTGCCAACCAGTCATAATCGCTACGCACTGATATCGTTGATTTGCCTCTCGAAAATGTTGCTCCGCTTTGTAGCCCGACATAGCTGATATCGCCTTCAAGGCCAAATATGAATTGGTCATGCTCGGCATTCCAGCCGGCATGGATACCACCGGTCACGCCAGTATCTTTAAGGTTAAAGACCCCGGGCGCACCGTTGTTGACCATATTGGCCCGAGCCTGCAATCTGGCCACACCAGCATGACCGCCGACATAAAATCCCGACCAATCAAACCGCTCCGAGATGTTGTCATCGGCGTTGGCGACGGCGCCCAGAGTGAGCGTCGAGGCGGCACCGAGTAAAATGTCCCTAAATTTCATGTCATGTGTCCAAACTGGCGATCGTTGGAACGTTACCAATATTTGGTTTGCAACACAATTTATTGTTGCAACATACTCAGTGCTGAGTGGTGACGAAAGCCATGTGGTCCGTTAGTCTCCATCCACCCCATACCGGTAATGCCCGGTGATCGGGAATTCAAACAACGTATCCTCCAACCGCGCGCCGGCGCCGATATTGTGGACGATGAGAGGCCTGAGGCCATCATTGCTACGCAGATGGGTGACTATGCCAATATGAGGTAGTCGCCCGGCAATCGTCTGGGTGATGAGATCACCGGGCAGATAGTCACCCGGCGCTTCCGACACCGGTAAACGTGTGCCATGGAGGGCAAAAAACACCCGCAAATTCGGTACGCGGCGATGATCGATATTGCGATCCGGCCGTTTGAGGCCCCAGTGTTTCGGATAAGCGCTGAAATGCCGACGCATATCTTCATGCACCTGGCGCTGCAAGTCGCGGCCGAAGGCGTCCCGGTAGGCCCGGACAATCACATCGGTGCACACCCCGCGATCGCGGGGCACATCGCCCATGGGATAGGTGAGTTTCCGATAGGCAGGATCATAGGTCACCGTGACATTGACCTGCCGCAGCGCCGCTGAAATCAGTGTCATCGAGCGCTCGGAGACGGTTTGATCAGCGACCGCCAGCGTCAGCCCACACCCCAGATACAGGGCGGCGGCAACCGGCAGAGCGGCACAAAGGTTTTGCGATGAGTATTTAGGAATCATGGTCAGCGGCCTCGTTTGATCCAGCCATCATCGGCAATATTCACGGCAAAAATATGCACATGTCATAGGCGTTGCCGGTAGGTGCCGGAATTCACCGCTTGACAGGCTGGCGCGGATTACCGACCGTCGATTTCTCACCTGCCTTTGGATAATTCATGAAAACCGCCGGTTCCGACCCGACGCCGCAAGTGCCGCTGACACCGTCCCAGGAGCGGCTGGTCTTGATCACCACGGCCATCGTCTCCGGCATCGGCTTTGCTGACATGACGGCGGTTAACACCGCCTTGCCGGTCATTCAATCGGAACTTTCCATGGATGCCACCAGTGCCCATTGGGTGGCTGAAATCTACCTGTTGTTCGTCGCTTCGTTGATGATGATGGGCGGCGCCTTGGGTGACCGGTTCGGCCGCCGACGGGTATTGCGGGCCGGTATTCTGGCTTTCGCCGGCGCATCGCTTTTTTGCGCCTTGGCGCAGACCAGCGGGATGTTGATTTTCGCCCGCGCCGTGCAAGGTGTTGCCGCTGCCCTTGCCATGCCGTCGAGCCTGGCGCTTTTAAATGCCTGCTTTCCGCGGGAACGTCGGGGACAGGCGGTCGGGTCTTGGGCGGCGCTGAGCTCCATGATGATCCCGTTGGGCCCACTGGTCGGCGGAGCGGCGGTCGATTTGTTATCCTGGCATTGGATATTCCTGATCAATCTGCCCCTGGCCGCACTCGCCCTTGTCACCTTGCGCGGCATTCCCCGGCCACCTTATGACCCACCCGAAGTCAGCCGGCTCGATGTGCCTGGTGCTTTAACCATCACCGGTGGCCTCGGGTCGCTGGTTTTTGGATTGTTGGAAGGGGCGCGGCGCGGGTTCGGTGATGACATTGTGCAATTAGCGCTCGTGGCGGCGGCGATCCTGCTGCCGTTATTCGTCGTCATCGAGGCCCGGACCCGGCAACCGATGTTACCCTTATGGCTGTTTAAGCGCCGCACCTTTGTGTTGGTGAATCTGCAGACCTTGCTGTTGTTCGGTGGGTTTCACGGGTCGATATTTCTGTTGCCGTTTTTCCTGATCCAGGTCTATGGGTTCTCAGCCTTTCAGGCCGGCGCCGCCGGTCTGCCGGTCTCGCTCGCCGTCCTGACGCTCTCGCGCCCGGCCGGACGTTTGATGGACCGCTTCGGGCCCGGTCCAATACTGGCCGGGGCGCCGTTCCTGGTCGCCGGCGGCCTCTTTTTGTTGTCGCGGACGCCGGCCGATGGGGCTTTCCTTACCGACATGTTGCCGGCCATCGTTTTGTTTTCGATTGGTATCGGCCTTTTCGTGACACCGTTGACAACGGTTTCCATGAACGCCGCCGGCGAAGGCCGCAGCGGCCTGGCATCGGGCGTCAACAACACTATGGCACGGGTCTCCGGCCTGATCGCCATTGCCTTGATGGGGTTGGTGTTGACCGCCGGATTTGGCCGTTATTTTGTACCTGGGCTGGAATCCCTGCCGTTAAACGATGAGCAAATCGCGGCACTTACCGACAACATCAAACAGCTCGGCGCCATGACACCACCACCGTCATTGAACAATGAGCACATTGAGATATTCGAGAACCTGGTCCGCGCCGCTTTTACCGACGGGTTCCAGAACGCCCTTTTGGCTGCCAGCTTGTCGGTGACTGCCGCCGGGCTCGTCGGCGTCATCGGTCTCAGGCGGATCAGATTATCCGACGAGCAGTAAAGCCGACCGTTGTTCTGCACTGCATTTTCCTTTGCAAGGCCGGCGGAACGGGCTAAATAACAGCCTGAACGATGACCGGGCTAAAAATGCAGCCCGGAATGAATATCCGCACATCCCGATAGACGACAGGCACGGACGAAAACACATGACAGCGCCAACGACCCTCTATGACAAAATCTGGGCCGATCACCTGGTCGACGAGCAAGATGACGGCACCTGCCTGATTTATATTGACCGGCACCTGGTCCACGAGGTGACCTCGCCTCAGGCATTTGAGGGCCTGCGCTTGAGCGGCCGAAAAGTCCGCTCGCCAGACAAGACGCTTGCTGTCGTGGACCACAACGTGCCGACCACCGACCGGACCAAGGGCATCGAAGACCCTGAATCGAAACTGCAGGTGGAGACCATGGCAAGGAACGCCGAGGAATTCGGTGTTGAGTATTACAACGAAGTCGATCCGCGCCAGGGCGTTGTGCATATCGTCGGGCCGGAACAGGGCTTCACGTTGCCGGGCATGACGATCGTCTGCGGCGATAGCCATACCTCCACCCACGGCGCCTTCGGCTCCCTGGCGCACGGTATAGGCACGTCCGAAGTCGAACACGTTTTGGCGACGCAAACCCTGATCCAAACAAAAGCTCAAAACATGAAGGTGACCGTCGACGGCACCTTGCCTGCTGGTGTCACGTCCAAAGACATCATCTTGGCGATTATCGGCGAGATCGGCACCGCCGGCGGTACCGGCAACGTCATTGAGTTTACCGGTGAGGCGATCCGCGCTTTATCCATGGAAGGCCGCATGACGGTCTGCAACATGACCATCGAGGGCGGCGCCCGTGCCGGCCTGATCGCACCAGATGAAACCACCTACGCCTATGTCAAGGATACGCCCCGGGCGCCCAAGGGCGTCCAGTGGGACCAGGCGCGACGCTATTGGGAGACGCTGAAAACCGATGACGGCGCCCATTTCGATACTGAATTGACGTTGAATGCCGCGGATCTGCCGCCGATCGTCACCTGGGGCACCAGCCCGGAAAATGTCGTGTCCATCGCCGGTAATGTTCCTGATCCGGCAAAAGCCGCAGATGAGGCCCGGCGGGCCGCTATGCAACGCTCGCTCGATTACATGGGCCTGGCCGCCGGTACGCCGATGACCAGCGTTGAAATCGACCGGGCGTTTATCGGTTCCTGCACCAACGGCCGCATCGAAGACCTGCGCGCCGCCGCAGCCGTCATTGGCGATGGCAAGGTCCACGACCGGGTCAACGCCCTCGTCGTGCCCGGATCCGGCCTGGTCAAGGAACAGGCGGAGGCCGAAGGCCTGGACAAAATTTTTGTCGCCGCCGGCTTTGAGTGGCGCGAACCGGGCTGTTCCATGTGCCTGGCCATGAACGCCGACAAATTGCGGCCACAGGAACGCTGCGCCTCCACGTCAAACCGCAATTTCGAAGGCCGCCAGGGCTTTAAAGGCCGCACCCATCTGGTGTCGCCGGCGATGGCGGCAGCGGCGGCCATTGCCGGCCATTTCGTCGATATCCGCGACTGGAAGTAATACCGCGCCATCGCCCGGCGAGATTTAGAACAATCAAACCCGGCTGATATTTCAGCCGGGTTTTTTTAATCGCCCTTGCATATCATATTAGTAATTACTAATTTAATAGTCGAATGCCTGCCGGCGCGGGCAACAGCACATCAATGACCCCATGCAAGGCGACACCATGAGCTTGATCGACAACATCGGCCTGCCGGTATTCCTCCTGCTCGCTCTGACCCTCGGCCTGGCGCCGTTCCTTCCTGAACCGCATTTGGTGGAAAAAGTTCGCATGCTGATTGGTGGCCGGTTGGTGCGCCCCGTCGACGTTTTCGACCTGCTTTTCCACCTTACCCCCTGGGTGCTGCTGGCCCTCAAACTTGCCAGAATGGCCATGCTGCGCCAGTCCTGAACGGCTGCCGTTCCAGCGCCACCACAAGCACGGATGAGCCCGGGAGGGCTGATTTTTAGTTGGATCGGGAAAAATTGGAGCGGGCGATGAGATTCGAACTCACGACTTCAACCTTGGCAAGGTTGCGCTCTACCCCTGAGCTACGCCCGCGCGGGCAGCACTTGTGCCGCCATTTGGAGCGCATATATGGACCAAGGCGGGTTTGAATGCAATACCAATAACCGCCCAAATCGAGCTGTTTACGGCACGATCGTCCGAAATGGTGAAGACGGCTGTCAGGGCACTGTGCGGGCAACGTAAGAGCCACGGCCATAGGGGTTGAAAATAGTTCAGCCAACGGTTATCGGAACCATTGAAATTCTATTCCCGGACCCCGAAATAACAAGGCGATATGCCGATGCCAGCTCAAATGCAGGATCTTCTTGATCGTTTTGCCGAACTCGGCATTGCAGTCACCACCACCGAGCATCCGGCGTTGTATACTGTCGAGCAATCGCAGGAATTGCGTGGCGAAATTTCCGGCGCGCACACCAAAAACCTGTTCTTGAAGGACAAGAAGGGACAATTGTTTCTGGTTGTCACCCGCGAAGATGCGCAGATCGACTTAAAGCGGATACACACTGTCATCGGCGCTTCGGGCCGGGTCAGTTTCGGCAAGCCGGACTTATTGATGGAAATGCTGGGTGTGATTCCTGGCGCCGTCACCGTTTTTGGTGTGATTAACGATGTTGATCAGCGCGTGTCCGTGATATTGGATGCCGACTTGATGCGCGACGAACAGCTCAACGGCCATCCGCTGACCAACGAGGCAACGACCACGATTGATCGCGACGACCTTGTGACCTTTCTTCGCGCCTGCGGGCATGAACCAAAAATCGTGTCGCTCAAAAGCGATGCGGCATAGCCTGCGGAACTATGTTTCGACTGACGATTTGACGGCCAAAAGCCGGGAGACAAGATAATGAGTGAACCGACCTTTACGTTTGGTGGCAATGGCGCCCAGACCGGCAATGCCGGCGGCGACCTTATTCGCGAAACCACGACCCAGCATTTCGTGACCGATGTGATCGAGGCATCACGCGATGCTATCGTTTTGGTCGACTTCTGGGCGCCTTGGTGCGGTCCGTGCAAACAGCTGACACCGATCCTGGAAAACGCCGTCAAGGGTGCCCAGGGCGCCGTCAAGCTCGTCAAAATGAATATCGATGACAATCCGGAAATTCCGGGCCAACTCGGTATCAAATCAATCCCGGCCGTATTGGCTTTCAAGGACGGCCAACCGCTTGACGGTTTCATGGGCGCGCAAACAGAAAGCCAGGTCAAAGCCTTTATCGAAAAGGTCGCCGGGCCGACAGGTCCGTCACCGGTGGACCAAATGATCGAACAGGCCGATGCCGCCCGGGAGGCCGGCGACTTCGCTGGCGCCGCGCAGGCCTATGCGGCCGTCTTGCAGCAAGAAGCGGAAAATGCACTGGCGCTTTCCGGCTTGGCTCAATGCTATATCGCCACCAATGAATTGGATCATGCCCGTGAAATGCTGGCGCTGATCCCAGAGGCGAAAAAGAATGACCCGGCCGTCGCCGCGGCGGTTGCCGCATTGCAATTGGCTGAACAGGCGGCGGATCTGGGTGATCTGGCCGAACTACAGCAAAAAGTTGAAGCCGATGGCGCCGACCATCAGGCGCGATTTGATCTGGCGGTGGCGCTGAATGCTAAAAACGAACGTGAAGAAACCATTGATCATCTCATCGAGATTATTCGCCGTGATCGGGCCTGGAATGAGGAAGCGGCGCGCAAACAATTGTTGCAGTTGTTTGACGCTTGGGGTCCAGCCGACGAAATGACGCTTTATGGGCGCCGGCGGCTGTCATCGATCCTGTTCTCGTGAAGTCAGGACAAAAGCGCTGAGGCGTATAAGTAGAATTTTCAAAATACTAAATCTATTTCTACGTGTTATACGCATAATTTAACGCCTTGAATCTATTTATATTAAGTAAATAGTGCACATACGTATTCACCCTATCCATACTCCTTCGCGATTCATGCCCTAGATTCACCGGTATGTTCGGTAGGAATCGCCAGATATGAGTGTTGGAAGCAGCCGCTATGGTAGCCCGCAAGATGTACCCGGCGTCGTGCCGGTCTTCCCGCTGCCGGGCGCATTGTTGCTGCCGCGCGGCCAACTTCCACTGAATATTTTCGAACCGCGTTACGTCGCCATGGTCGATGCAGCATTGGCTGGCGACCGGGTGATCGGCATGATCCAGCCGGCCGCCGATACTGCGGTGCGGAATGATCCCGGCGATATCGCTGATACTGATTTGTGCACGGTCGGATGCCTTGGCCGCATCACGTCTTTTCAGGAATCCGGCGATGGCCGTTATGTCATCAACCTGGCCGGCATTGCACGTTTTGTTGTGATATCGGAGCTCACCGTGATCACCGACTATCGCCAATGCCATGTTGATTACACGGATTTTGGCGATGATTTCATCGGCCATGTTGGCGAGGAAATGGTTGATCGCGACGGCCTGTTGAAGGTCTTTAAGGACTATCTGACCGCCAATGACATGGAAGCCGATTGGGAAAGCGTGCAGTCAGCCTCCAGCGAGACACTGGTCAATGCGTTGTCGATGATGAGCCCTTATGGCCCGGCGGAAAAACAGGCCCTGCTGGAAGCGCCAGACCTGAAGACCCGAGCTGAAACATTGGTGGCCATCACCGAGTTTGAGTTGGCCAGAAGCCAGGATTCAGGCACTATTTTGCAATAATCTTAGGGTTGGGATCCGATAGCTCAGCTGCTGAAAATCTGAAATGGTATAACCATGAATAAGGACCTGTCGCGGCACGCCCGCATCGATCCAAAAATGCTTGAAATGCTGGTTTGCCCGCTGACGCGAACTACATTGGAATTTGATGCTGACCGCCAGGAACTGATCAGCAAGTCGGCGAAGCTGGCCTATCCCATTCGCGATGGCATGCCCATCATGGTGCCTGACGAAGCGCGGCCGATCGAAGAATAAGTCTGAATTATTCCCTAAATCTGCGGCGGCGTCAGACCACGGCGCAAACAAGCAGCCTGAACCGTGTTGCGCAGCAGGCAGGCGATGGTCATCGGACCAACACCGCCGGGCACTGGCGTAATCGCACTGGCGACCTCCTTTGCCGCTTCAAAATCCACATCGCCGACAAGCCGTGTCTTACCCTCGCCGCGCTCCGGCGCCGGGATCCGATTGACCCCCACATCAATGACGCAAGCACCGGGTTTGACCCAGTCACCTTTGACCATTTGTGGGCGGCCGACCGCGGCAACCAAAATATCGGCTGTCCGGCATAATTCGGCCAGATCCCGTGTGCGCGAATGGGCGATGGTAACCGTGCAATTTTGCTGCAGCAGCAATTGCGCCAGGGGTTTGCCGACTATATTTGAACGCCCAACGATCACCGCATGAGCACCAGTGAGATCCCCCAAGGTATCCTTGGCCAGCACCACGCAGCCAAACGGCGTGCACGGCACGAGGCAATCCTGGCCGGTTGCCAGCCGCCCGGCATTGACGACGTGAAAGCCGTCGACGTCCTTATCGGGATCAATGGCCGTCAGCACCTTGTTGGTATCAATATGATCAGGTAGCGGCAACTGCACCAAAATGCCGTCGACCGCGTCATCGCCATTTAGTCGGTCCACCTGCGCCAGCAATTCCGCCTCGCTGACTGAGGTATCGTATTTATGCTCATAAGAATGCATACCGGCTTCGACGGTCTGAACACCTTTGTTGCGCACATAAACCTGGCTCGCCGGGTCTTCGCCGACGAGAACCACTGCCAGGCCGGGAATAATATTGTGCTCTGCGGTTAGTTTCGCCACCGCGGCGGCTACTTCGCCACGCAAGCGTTCCGCCCGGGCTCTTCCGTCGATCAAGCTGGCCGTCATATGCATCCCCATTTGGTCTTAAGATTGGTCATTTCGTGGTGCACAATGGCGCCAATGCTGAACAGATCGATTTTGGATCGCCGGATATCTCCACAATCTTCAGCCGTGATGCGGGCCCGGAAACGACCTTCACCCCCGACTTGGCGACACCGGCCGATTTGGCGAGTAATTTTGATACCGCTTTGTTGGCGGCGCCATTTTCCGGCACCGCGCGTACCCGTGCTTTCAGCACCGCCGTGCCGTCGGCAATCCGCATCATACCATCGATACGGTCACGATCGGCCTTCGGCGTTACCCGCACCTTGAGGCGGACAGCACAATCGAGAATTTGAATGGCATCAGCAAGAGCAGGTGGTGTGCTCATCATCCATAACAGAAGGCGGGAACCATGTTGTTTTGGACCAGCATCTGCAGGAAAATGATGATGAAGATGACAATCACCGGTGAAATGTCGATGCCGCCGAGGTTCGGTAGAAACCGCCGGATCGGGCTATAGATCGGTTCTGTCATCTGGTAGAGCGCCCGCCCGATCATCGATACGAACTGATTGCTCGGATTGACGATGTTGAAGGCATAGAGCCACGACAGGATGGCGCTGGCGATAACAATCCAAATGGCGAATTGCAAAATAATCAAAATGAGTTGTGTAATCGAACACATAAACCGGCACCATGATTGGGAGAAGACCGTGTTAGTGATTGGCCAAGATGTAGCCGCCCGCATGGCCAACTGCAAGACCTATACCGGGCCGTAGAGTTAATATTCCTGGCGAAGTGAAATTATGGTTTGCGACGGAGGCCGCTCGGTGCTTGACACGGCCCGGCCAGACACCGTAAATGCGCCGGTTGATAACAAGGCGGGGCCGTAGCTCAGTTGGGAGAGCGCGTCGTTCGCAATGACGAGGTCAGCGGTTCGATTCCGCTCGGCTCCACCAATCGCCTTATCGACCGGTTCTTTATACCCAAAATGCATATCCTAAATGCGCTGGACTCCAGGCGGACTGCACAATTTTTGTGGCCAAGGTTTTGGCACGTCGCCGAATAGGTCTGCTGGCAGCGCAATATTACCCGTAATGACGGATGCACGGATTTCTCCGCCAATCGTAACCAAGCTTCACAGGTAATTTTCGTGGGTGCATTGTGGGCGTCGGGGGAAAGGTCATCCAAATGGACCAATGCCCGACCGTGAACTAACATTCATTTTTGACCACGCGACGGCGACTGACTACGAAATGCATATTACTCGTACATTTAAGATAGCGGCCCTGACATTTGTTGTCCTTATCGCGGTGACGGCGAAGGTATTACAATATATCGGATTTCGTATTCACGATTGGGATACTGGAATATATTCAAATGTAGTCTGGAATATATTTAGTGGAAACGGGTTTTACTCTGACATTTTGAGCAAAAATCACCTCGGTGAGCATTTCTCCCCTATTACTGCGATCTTCACTCCATTTTACCTAATCTGGCCTTCAGCGCTGTGGCTTGTCATGGCTCAAGGCCTCGCTGTTGGGCTTACGTGTGTTCTTTTATATTTCTACGGGCGAAAATTTTTTTCCGACGCACGGACCCAACATGCGCCGCTGCTGGCTTTGGTGTTTTCTGTCTGGGCGCTATTTTTCCCGCCATTGACAGCCGCAATGTTGTTTCAGTTCCATCCGTCAACATTGGCAATACCGTTTCTCGCCGGTGCGCTTTTGGCATTGGAATATCGCAGGAACCTGTTTTTCTGGATGTGCGTCGGATTGATTTTCATCTCCAAGGAAAACGGCGCGCTTGCCATTCTTGGCCTTGGTATTTATGCGGCACTCGTTCAACAACGCTATCAAATGGGGCTTCTGCTAGCAGCGATGGCGGTGCTGGGTGCCCTGGTTTCTCTGGGCATTGTCATACCAGCCTTCCAGGAGGACAATTGGCATCACTACAGCCGGCTGGATCCGTTCGCTGATTTAGGCTGGAAGGCGCTTTATCTGACCGGATTGTTGGGAGGATTGTTGTTTTTGCCGCTCGCCTGCTGGCGGGCCCTGATCTGCGCCGCGCCTCTCGTACTCCTAAACCTATCTGTCGGGTATTGGCCGCAATATTCTCTGGGCTACCAGTATAATGATTTTGCCAGCATCTTCCTTATTGTTGCGGCAATGCACGGAACCATTCCTGTTCTGTCGAGGCTGTCGAAGCTTCTTGATGGGCGACGTTCCCCAGCGGTCACGACGGTCATCATATCTTCAACCTGCATAGCCTCCCTGGTAGGCGTTGGATTAATAGCGCGCGATTTTGCTTTGTCCTGGCCTCAGGATCATCACTGGCAGCTTCATCGCGAATTGACGAAGTATCGCGCCCACCCGGACAGTGTGGGGTTTTCAGCCGACTATCGTTTGGGACCCTATCTGTCCGCCCGCAGGCGCTTTGTTCCATTGCGTAGCCCGGAAAACCTTGAGCGGTTAAAGCAACACGATCTGGTTCTCATCACGCCGATCGGCGACACCCGGAATTTCAATCATATGAAAACAATGATGGAAGGTAATAACACCTGGAAACTTGATTATCAAAGCCCAGTTATTCGTGTGTATTCAAGGAACTGAATTGGAGTTCGCTCGGATTGACGGGCACCGTAAACGTCCTGCCGTTGTGAAAATCTGTATGTTCATTACCTGAGTTTCAGGGCCCAGCTTTCACTCGGTCATCGTTGGCCACCAAGAGAGACGGTGCTCACCTGTAACCGGTTGGCTCAACCAGATGATTGCGATGATTTTGAGTTTTGGACAATAAGATAAGTATTTGGTCTTATCTTTATGAAATGCGCGCGCCGTTTAATCCACAGGCACTATTATCCCCAACTGTGAATTACGGGGATAACACCAATATCTTATAAAATTGGTGTTTGATTTCCATATGTTAGGAATATCGATCGGGAACGGAGGAAAGCGGAACACTTGGTAATACCAATCCGTTTTCCCCCGCCCGGTTCAAGCTGACTACGCACAACCAAATGTCAGCCGGCACAGTATTGCCGAAAGCTCTTTCCAAATTGTTGTCATGAATGCGATTGGAATTATTTATTTCAGGCAATATTAGCCCGATATCCGCCCATATTTACTTTTGATTTACGAATTTCGCCGGTCGTATTGCAATTTGCAACAAAGCAACGCCCAAAGCGTGCTGACCTATTCGGCTGCGACCGCAGGCCGCATGGGCACCGGATCAGTCTTATGGCGCGGATCGCCGGCAATCCACAGATCCAGGAACCGGTCGAGCCATTGCCGCAAGGGCCGGTCGAAGACCGCCCGGCCGGCAAAATGATCGCGCCGCTGCTGGGCGCCGGGCAGGACCATTCGTGGTGCACCTTTGACGGTCCACCGGTGCATCATGGCAAGCGTCAGCTCCGGATGGAATTGAATGCCATAGGCCGCCGGTCCGACGGCAAATGCCTGGTTGGGAAATAAATCACCTTCCGCCAGCAATTCAACACCGGCGGGCAGATCGAATCCCTCCCGGTGCCATTGATAGACCTTGTTCGGCCAATCCATCAAAGCCCGGCCCTTGGCGGTTGGCCGGATCGGGTAATAGCCGATCTCGGCGCAACCTTGCGGATGAAAATCGACCCGGCCACCAAGATTGCGGATCAGCATTTGCGCCCCAAGACAAATCCCCAAAAAGGGTGCACCCTCCGCCAACGGCACATCGAGCCAATCGGTCTCACGGCGCATATAGGCTTCCGGTTCATTGGCGCTCATCGGACCACCGAAAATCACCGCGCCGGCATGATGTGCCAGGGTGCCCGGCAGTGGGTCACCAAAACGCGGCCGGCGAATATCAAGCGCATAACCACGATCAACCAGGGCACGGCCGACCCGGCCAGGCGTGGAATTTTCCTGATGCAAAACGATCAGGATTTTTGGTCTAATTCTGGCTTCTTCGGGTGAGATAACAGGGATCGACATAACAATGATTATAGACGTCCAGCGCCAAAGGTGAAGACATCACGCAGATTGTGATCCGGCTGCCGTCAAGCCAGGCTTGAATGCAATTGCCCGAAGCCGGCCGACGATCCCACATAGGCCTGCCGGGCGCGTGTTGTTTCAAACGAAATCTTCAGGCCATTATCCGTCAGTATTTCGCCAGCGCTTTCCCGGACCTCCTGCAACATCAGTCCTTCAGGACCCATGCGCATCAAACGCGTCGACCGGGTTTGCATCGTCATCCCATCCGCCTGATAAGAGGCAGCAGTGGTTTGTTGCATTTCAACAATGGTGGTCGCCGCCTTAGTGCCAACAGTCTTGATATCGGCAAGCTTGCTAGTAGCTGATGGCTCATCGTCACCGGATTTGGGCTTGTCGGCACTGGCTGGCCGCTTGGCGCCACCACTCTCTTCGGCATTTTGCTGCTTGATGGCATCCAGCGCCGCCTCAAGTTTGCCGATAACAACCGCGTCTTTAACCGCCTGCTTGGCGGCCTGGTGCAGCGGGTTTTGTGGTTTTTCCGCGGTTGATTGACCGGCATCGTTCGTCATCGCCGGCGTCGGCGCGGTGGCCGGCGTCGTGGCTTGTATCAGCATCGATCTGGAATGCTGGTTTGAGAACGAAATCTGCATGACATGACAATGCCGCAACAGGGTAAATGGATTGCAAACAAAGCCGGCACAATTTTATCGGTCTGACGGCAAACCTCCCGGCAATGTCGTCTCGCCGGCACCCAGCGGTCGCTGCAAAAGCACTGAATCCCGCCAGGCTCCATGTTTCATGCCGACGCCGCGCAGAGTGCCGATCACTTCAAATCCCAGCTGCTTGTGTAATTCAATGGATGCCACGTGATCGGAGCCGCCGATTACGGCAATCATCTGACGAAACCCGCGTTCTTCTGTTGCTGTGATCAGCGCCAGTAAAAGCGTCCGCCCCAAGCCGCGCTTGTTGTAATCGGGATCGACATAGACAGAGTTTTCCACCGACCATCGATAAGCCGGCCGGGATCGATAAGGGCCGGCATAAGCATAGCCCACGACCTGGCCATCCAACTCCGCAACAAGGTAGGGATATCCGGTGGCCAGCACGGCTTGCAGTCGTTTGGCGATTTCGGCTTCGTCCGGAGGTTCTAACTCAAACGATGCCACCCCATGGCGCACTGCGTGGGCATAGATCCGGGTTATCGCCGCCACATCATCGGCGTGCGCCGGTCTGATTTCCAGGTTGGAATCGCTCTTCACCATTCGTCAATTTATCAATAAAAAAGGGCGCGGCCAAGCCGCGCCCTTTGCGAATTTTATCGCTGATTATCGGCGGTGTTAATCGCGGCTGCCGAACAGGCTCAGCAACATGATGAACAGGTTGATGAAGTCCAGATAGAGCCGCAACGCACCCATGATGGCCTTGCGGCCGGTTACCGTGCCGTCATCATTGGCGTAGTACATTTCCTTGATCTGCTGGGTGTCATAGGCCGTCAGACCGGCAAACACCAAAACACCGATGACCGAAATGGCGAATTGCAGCGCCGAAGAGGCCAGGAAAATGTTAACGACCATGGCAATGATAATGCCGATCAGGCCCATGAACAGGAATGAGCCCCAACCGGAAATGTCACGTTTGGTGGTATAGCCGAATAAGCTCAGCCCGCCGAACATGGCGGCCGAAATGAAGAATACCTTGGCGATCGAACCATGGGCATAGACCAGGAAGATCGACGACAGGGAAATTCCCATCAACGCGGCATAAATCCAAAACGTAATCTGGGCGCTCGACACACTCATTTTACCGATGCGTGCGCTGAGGAAAAATACCAGGCCGAGCGGCGCCAACATTACCACCCAGCGTAAAGCACTGCCGTATAAAGCCGCGCCCATGCTGTTCAACATCGTGCCATTTTGCAGTTGCGCCACGGCGGCACTGGGATCGGTCGTCACGGTCATCATATAAGTGCCGACCGCCAGCAGACCGGTAATCATCAGGCCGATCGCCATGTAATTATAGACGCTGAGCATATAGCTGCGCAGGCCCGCATCAATCGACATATCTGCCGTTGCGTGGGTAGTCGCGCCGAATCGCCCAGCGGTATTGCGTTCAAAGTCCGACATGGAGGTTCCTTTCCTCAATTCGTGAAGGACCACAAATTTGTCCAGTTTCGAGATTGAATATGGTGCCTAAGTGCAGCAGGGGCAAGGCTTTAAGTCTGATTAAACGCTGCAATCGCGCCGATAGCCCGACGAAATGTCTCCATGGTGAACAATCAATTGGCTTATTGCCACCCCGCCGCGACGCTTTGCGCATAATTGCTCAATGGCCCAACCCGACCGATCATGCTATCGGGCGGCCACAGATTTCATCGAATCGATGTTGATCCGACAACAATCAGGCTGACCCATGGCACTTACGTCGAAGAATATCGCGGTTCCCGAACTGGCGCCTGTGAAAAGAGCGCTGCTATCGGTTTCCGATAAATCCGGCCTGGCGGAATTCGCCGCCGCACTTACTGCCCGTGGAATTGATCTGATTTCCACCGGCGGCACTCATAAGGCAATTTCTGAAGCCGGACTGCCAGTGACCGAAGTACAAGAACTCACCGGATTTCCTGAAATCATGGATGGCCGGGTTAAAACCCTGCATCCGACCGTTCATGGCGGTCTGCTCGCCATCCGCGATGACGCCGAACATGCCGCCGCCATGGAAGAACACAATATTCCGCCAATCGACCTGGTGGTGATCAACCTTTATCCGTTTGAGGAAACCGTCGCCGCTGGCGCTGAATTCGCCACAGCGATCGAGAACATCGATATCGGCGGCCCGGCGATGATCCGCGCTGCCGCCAAGAACCACGCCTATGTCACGATACTGATCGATCCCGCCGACTATTCCGCCGTGCTTGAGGCTCTAGACGCCAACGATGGCGCCATCGACTTGGCGACGCGGAAACGCCTTGCCGCCAAGGCCTATGCCCGCACCGCCGCCTATGATGCGGCGATCTCAGGTTGGTTTGCCGGCCAGCTAGGCGACCAAACCCCGGACTGGATCAGCTTCGGTGGCCAACGGGCTGAAACCTTGCGCTACGGTGAGAACCCCCACCAGGTTGCAGCGTTTTATAAATCCGGCACCGCCCGTCCCGGTGTCGCCACGGCGCGGCAGGTCCGGGGCAAGCAATTATCTTATAACAACATCAACGATACCGATGCGGCATATGAATTGGTGGCCGAGTTTGATCCAGACACGTCCGCCGCCTGCGCCATCATCAAACACGCCAATCCCTGCGGCGTCGCTCAGGCCGACACGCTGGCGGAAGCTTATCGTCTGGCCCTGCGCTGTGATCCGGTTTCCGCCTTCGGCGGCATCATCGCGCTCAATCAGGAGCTCGACGCGGCAACGGCGGAGGCGATCGCTGAGATCTTTACCGAAGTGATTATCGCCCCGTCGGCCAGTGACGCGGCCATTGCTATATTGGAAAAAAAGAAAAACCTGCGGCTTCTTCTTGCCGGCGAATTGCCTGACGCGACAGCGCCTGCCAGCCTGGTGCGTTCCGTCGCCGGCGGCCTATTGGTGCAGACCCGCGACAGCGCCACCGTCGACCAGATGGACTTGAAGGTGGTCACCAAACGCCAGCCTGACGCCGCCCAAATGGCCGATATGCGGTTTGCCTTTAAGGTCGCCAAGCACGTTAAATCAAACGCCATCGTCTATGTGCGTGATGGCGCCACGGTCGGTGTTGGCGCCGGCCAGATGAGCCGTGTCGATTCCGCCAAGATCGCCGCCAGCAAGGCCACCGATGCAACGAATGCGGCAGGATTGGATCAAAATCTCGCTATCGGTTCGGTGGTCGCCTCCGACGCATTCTTCCCGTTTGCCGATGGATTAATGGCGGCAATTGAAGCCGGCGCAACAGCGGTCATCCAGCCGGGTGGATCAATGCGCGACGATGAAGTCATCAAAGCCGCCGATGACGCAGGCATCGCCATGGTGCTCACCGGCATGCGCCATTTCCGCCACTAGGCCGGATTGTTGTTGACGGAATCACCGTGGTCTGGGAACCCTTGCGGCATTAAATGTCGAGGAGACAACATGACGGTCGCCACAACACCAATCAGACAATTGCGAAAAACCGTTCTGATCGCAGCAACAACTGCGATGATGACCGCGCCGGTTGTCGCCGCCGATCCGCAAAACGGTCACGACCTCGCCGCCAAATGGTGCGCTGCCTGTCATGTGGTTGAAAACGACCAATCCGCCGCCAGCGCCGATGTGCCCTCCTTCGAGGGTATTTCAAACCGTGCCGATTTCGATGCTGAGAGCTTGAAAGTATTCCTGATCGACCCGCATCCGAAGATGCCCAACATGAATTTGTCACGGTTGGAGATTGAGGATCTGGTCGCCTATATCGGGTCGCTCAAAAACTGACGCCGATAGCGCCCCGGCCAAAGGCTGGGACGATTTGCTTTTAGCTAATCAAAGAATGTATCGCCGCAGCTTAGGGGCAGGAAGAGCCGATGGTATTTAATGCCGCGGTAATGCCCGACAGCGAATAGGAATACTTGGTGGTCGTGCCACGGCTTGATTGGCCGCTGATCTGCATTTGCCGGCCCTTGCGCATGGCGTCGACGAGAGCTTTTTCCTGGGCGGCGTTTTCCACCCAGGCGCCATCGCCTTGGGTAAACAGCGAAAAGCCTTGGCCATCGATATTGATGGTGACTTTCGACTTGCTGGCGAACGGATAACCGACAACAACGCTGGCTTCATTGCGAACACCCTCGCCGGGGCGATGAGTGATGAAGAAAAACACATCGCCATGATCGCGGTCTGCTGGCGACTTGGTTTTTGGCTGTGACACCACGTAGCAAATTTTGCCCTTTTTTCCCGAATAGGAATAAGCGGCCCAGTCCTTGATGACTTTGACCTTCTTGGGCGTTTGCGCGGCGGTGGGTGAAATGGCCCAGATCGCCACAACCAATGTGCAGATGAGCAGGCGTGCTTGCATCATGTCTAACCGTCTCTTCGTCTTCATTACTCGGTCACAACGACCAGATTATCGCGGGTTTTTCAAGATATGGGAAATTGGGTTACCAAACCGTTGAAACATTGATGAAAATTAGATGCATTTCATCGCCACCCTATCGCCCACATAGCCAAAACAGCCAGATTTCAGTGATGCCCACCAAAAAACCAACAACCGGGCAACACTATGGCAGGGGCGCTTTCAGTCCAAAACTGATCGGTTATCAGCTGCGAAACCCGGGAATTGCCAGCGGATTATCCGTCATTGCCACGCTGTCGGGCGTATCGGTGGCCGGCTGATCGGTAAAGGCTGAAAACATGCGCCGCACAAATCCCTCCGCCAGGTCGCGGGTAATGAAAACCAGTCGGGTACGATGGTCATCATCGGGCCAGGTGGCGAGCTGGGCCGGCGGATGAAACATATGCTGGATGCCGTGAACGACGATCGGCGAATCGGGATGCTCAGCCACCGCGACGATGCCCTTTACCCGAAGCAGCTTGTCGCCATGGGTGGCCGATAGCAGTTCCAAAAATCCCTCCAATGCCTGACGGCGCAGCGGTCGGTCGGTGGTCAATGTGAAGGACTTGATGCGCGCATCATGGCGATTGACATCGTGACCGTGATGGTGGCCGGACTGCTTATCGCGGTAGGCTTCCTCGCGCAGCCAACGGCCAACATCGGGGCTCTTTGCCGCCGGATCGTATAGGCCGGTATCGATCAATCGCGCTGGCGTCGCGGCGCCACTTGCCCCGTCCAGTTGTTCCGCTGCCGGATTAAGGTGGCGCAATCGTTGAGCCAAGTCGGCGACCGTATCAGCATCGGTACAATCAGATTTAGTAATAACAATCCGGTCGGCGACAGCCACCTGTTTGACCGCTTCTTCTTGGGCGTCGAGCGTCGATTGACCGGCAACCGCATCGACGGCGACAACCACCCCATCCAACCGGAAGCGCTGCACCAGATACGGGTGCGCCATGATCACGTGCAACACCGGCGCCGGATCCGCCAGCCCGGTGGTCTCAATGATCACCCGGTTTAGCGCCTCAAGACGGCCTGAATCCAATCGCCGCAACAGGTTTTCCAAAGTGGTGACCAGATCACCGCGAATGGTGCAACACAGACACCCGCTGTTGAGTTCAATAATACCGTCTTCGGCCTGCTCCACCAGCAGATGGTCAATCGGTGTATCGCCAAACTCATTGACGATAACCGCCGTCCCGGCAAGCAACGGGTCTTTAAGGATCCGATTGAGCAATGTGGTTTTGCCGGCGCCCAAAAACCCGGTCAATATGCTCACCGGAATGACGGATGCGGCCATGGCGGTTCAGCGCACGTCGGTCGCCGGACGGATGCGCGGGAAAGGTCGCCCGGCCAAACGTGCCGATGGCGGTCCCGCCTTTGCGCCGTCAATCAGCGCCTTGGCTGCAGCGACAGATCGGCCTCCACGCAACGGATTGGGGCGTGGTAGCAAGTGACCGGCCACATAGGTGTTACCGGTGTCCGTAACCCGCGGCTTTGGACCCGGAGCGCCGTCCGGTAGTCCCAGATGCACCCGTATTGTGCCGGTCCGATAAAGATCAGGTCCGATCAACAAGGCCATCACATCCCTGCGCGGTTTCTTTTTCTTGTTCTTCTTGCGCTTCTTCGCCCGGGTCGCGCCCTGATCGATAATGATCCGTCCGGAATTAAGACCGTTTGGATTGGAGACCCCGGCCAACACCACCTGCGGTTTGCCCCGCACAGTGCCATAACGGGCGGCCAATTCCTCAAAAGTCGGTTTCGTTACTTTGCGGCAATAACGGTCCGGCGGCAGCTTGCCGATAGCGCCCGGACGCGGCAGATTGTTGATCGTGTGCCGTCCGGAACTGGAGAAAAAGCCGGATGAGGATTTAAATCCGCCTTCGACCAGGTGCTTGGCAACGACCGCCCGTTCCAACCCCGATCTGGCGCCAAGTATGACGGCAACGATCGTCCGCCCGCCACGGGTGGCGCTGGCAATCAAATTGTAACCGGAATTGCAGATATAACCGGTCTTCATGCCGTTGACGCCCTTGATGCGCCCCAGCAACGGGTTATACGACCGCAGGGTCCGTTTGCCGTGTTGAATGGCCTGAATACGATAATAGCCGCGATACTCGGGAAATTTGGTCAACAGCGCCCGGCTGAGCAGCGCCAGGTCGCGGGCGCTTGTCACCATGGAATTATCAGGCAAGCCATTCGGGTTCGCCCACCGGGTCTGGCGCATGCCAATTTCCCGGGCCGCCTTGTTCATTTGACCGACAAAGGCTTTCTCGCCGCCGGCAACCGCTTCGCCGAGTGCTACCGCGATGTCGTTGGCGGATTTGACGATGACCATCTTCAAGGCGGCGTCGATGGTCATCACCGTACCGACCGGAAAGCCCATCTTGCTCGGCGGTTCATTGCGGGCGTTCTGAGAAACCACCACCGGCGAGGTCAACTTCAGTCGCCCGGCGCGGATTGCGGAGAACGTCACATAGGCGGTCATCAACTTGGTCAGCGATGCCGGATACCATGGCCGATAGGCGCCCGATTGCGATAAAACACGGCCTGACTTGAGATCAAAGACCAGCCAGGAGCCGATTTCAGCTGCTGCAGGACGAAGACCAAACGCCTGGGCGGACAGAAATATGGCCGCTGCCAAAACGGTCAATACCGCCGGGCGAACATTACGTCGAAGAAACAAAGCAAATACCTGCAAAAGGACGCGCCTTCCCCACTTTCTTGTTTCTTTACATATAAGGCGCCCAAACGGAAGCGCACTATGCAGAATTCCTGACCCTCCGTCACAAGCGTCCCTGACGCAATGCTGGTCTATCGACAAAGCACTGGGCAGGCCCGCTATCGGTCTGCTATGAGAGCCGCTGCACCAGTTCTAGGTCATTTTTTGGGGAGGGAACCCGCACCAATGCCCATCGTAAACCGCTTTGCCGACCTGCAGGATGAGATCACCGAATGGCGTCGCGATATCCACGCCAATCCGGAATTGCTCTATGAAGTTCATCGCACCGCCGAAACCGTTGCCGTTCGCCTCAAAGAGTTCGGCGTTGATGAAGTGACAACTGGTATCGGCCGCACCGGCGTTGTTGGCGTCATTCATGGCCGAAAATCAGACAGTGGCAAGGTCATTGGCTTGCGCGCCGATATGGATGCCTTGCCGATCCTTGAAGCCACAGGCAAGGACTATGCCTCCAATGAACCCGGATTGATGCATGCCTGCGGCCATGATGGCCACACGGCCATGCTCCTGGGGGCAACCAAATACCTGGCCGAAACCCGCAATTTCGACGGCACAGTAATTGTAATATTTCAACCCGCCGAAGAGGGCGGCGCCGGCGCCAAGGCAATGATCGATGACGGTTTGATGGAACGCTGGAATATCGATCAGGTCTACGGCATGCATAATATGCCAGGTTTGCCATTAGGTGATTTTGCCATCCGCGCAGGGCCACAAATGGCCGCCGCTGACCGCATCTCAATCGAAATCGAAGGCCGAGGTGGTCATGCCGCCCAGCCCCACAATACGGTCGATACGGTCCTGGTCGGGGCACATATCGTTCAGGCCATCCAGTCGATCGCCTCGCGCAATGTCGACCCGCTGGAATCGGTGGTGGTTTCCGTCACCATGTTTCAGGCCGGTGACACCGACAACGTTATCCCGCAAACCGGATTACTGCGAGGCACGGTCAGAACCTTGTCGGCCGATGTACGTGATCAGGTTGAACAACAGCTTCACCATATCGTCGAGAACACCGCCGCCACATTCGGCGCCAAGGCCAAGCTGACCTATCTTCGTGATTATCCAGTGACATCGAACCACGCCGACCAGGCCAGCTTTGCGGCAGAAATTGCCCGCGAAATTTCCGGGCCGGACCGGGTCGATGACGAAATTACCCCGGTGATGGGTGGCGAGGACTTCTCCTTTATGCTGGAAAGCCGCCCGGGCGCCTTTATCTTTGTCGGCAACGGCGACACCGCCAAGCTTCATCACCCTGAATATGACTTCAATGATGAGGTCATTCCCATCGGCTGCTCCTATTGGGTGCGGCTGGCTGAAACCGCAATGCCGGCATAATCGGCAGGCCGGGCGAATGGATATTCTCAACCCGCCCGGCCTTTCGGCTGAATTTTCAGCGTTCCTGATCGGCTTGAGTTTTCTGACTTCCGCCATTACCGCGGCATTCGGCGTTGGCGGTGGTTTAGTTTTGCTGGTCGTCATGGCGACCGGCATTCCGGTGGCCGCGCTGATCCCGGTTCATGGCCTGGTACAGCTGGGCTCCAATACCGGCCGTGCGGTGCTGCTTTTTCGCGACATAAATTGGCGGTTTGTCGGATTGTTGGCCGCCGGCACCATCGTCGGCGCCGCGATCGGCGGTTATTTCGTCATAACCCTGCCCGACAATGTCCTGCGGCTGGTGATTGCCGGGTTTGTCCTGTGGACCGTCTGGGGCAACATACCCAAGCTCAACATGGCTTCCCCGGCTGTGGTTATTCCCGCCGGCGTCATAGCGGCCATTTTGACGATGTTTATCGGCGCCAGTGGTCCGTTCGTCGCCGCTATCATGGTGGCGCAGAAGTTCGTCCGCCAGACAACTGTTGCCACGCACGCGGCCTCGATGGTCATGCATCACCTGCTCAAGGTTATTGTCTTCGGGTTGTTAGGCTTTGCGTTTGCGCCCTGGCTGCCCTTCATTGCCGCCATGATCGCCACTGGTTTTGTCGGCACCTTCCTCGGCGTCCGGCTGTTGAAGGGATTTTCCGAAGACCGCTTCAGGCTGGCTTTCAAAATCTTATTGACCTTGCTTGCCCTAAACCTCATCTGGAGCGTCGTGGCTCAATCACTTTGGACATGACCTAGGTGATGGCAATCCCAATTCAAACAAGAGAATTAGCATGAACGCCGCCGAAATCCGCCTTGCCTACGACCGTATCCGTCCGCATGTGCGCCAAACACCTGTATTGGAACTCCCCGTCGGGTCATTGGGCGATTTCCCAGTGTCCATGAAGCTGGAATATTTACAACACACCGGCTCGTTCAAACCACGCGGCGCCTTCAACACCCTATTATCCCATGACATACCGGCAGCCGGCATTGCCGCGGCATCTGGTGGCAACCATGGCGCGGCTGCGGCTTATGCAGCGCGGGCGCTAGTTCATGCCGCCGATATTTTCGTGCCGGAAATTTCCGATCCCGTCAAAATCGAGCGCATTCGCTCCTATGGCGCCAATGTTCACGTGGGCGGCGGCGATTATGCTGAAGCCCTCATTCGCTGCGATGCTCATTGTGCTAAGACCGGCGCCTTTTCCATCCATGCCTATGACGCGCCGGCGACCATCGCCGGCCAGGGCACCACCGGCCTGGAATGGCAGAACCAAAGCGGCGAATTGGACACCGTTCTAGTCGCCGTCGGCGGCGGTGGCCTGATCGCCGGCATCGCCGCCTGGTTTGCCGGCAAGAAAACCCGCGTCATCGGCGTTGAACCAACCGGTTGTCCGACACTTCATGCAGCTCTTGAGGCTGGTGCCCCAATAGAAATTACGCCGAAAAGCATCGCTGCTGATTCCCTAGGCGCGCGCAGCGCCGGCGGCCTTGTCTATGACATCGCCAAAGATCACATCGACCGGGTCGTCTTGATTGAAGACCAGGCCATCAAGGACGCGCAAAAAGATCTTTGGCAAAACTACCGCATCGCCACGGAGCCAGGCGGCGCCGCCGCTTATGGCGCTTTGCTAAGTGACGCCTACAAGCCGGAGCCCGGCGAGCGGTTGGGAATTTTAGTCTGTGGCGCCAATGTGCAATTGCCGGCGTTGGATCAAACAGTCACCAAGGCGTAAGTGATCTTGCCTTTAATCTGGCAAGCGGTTAGGTCACCCATTCACGTAAAACACTTATTCAAGTCAGACGAGGCCCCTCATGCCCACTCATAAACTGCTTTTATTGCCCGGTGACGGGATCGGTCCGGAAACCATGGCGCAGGTCAAGGCGGTTATCGATTGGATGAACCGGTCCGGCGTGGCATCGTTTGAGTATGAAGAAGATCTGGTCGGCGGATCGGCCTATGATGCCCACGGCGTGTCCATCACCGATGCGGCCATGCAAACGGCGATGGATGCCGATGCGGTTTTGTTCGGCGCCGTCGGCGGCCCCAAATGGGACGATGTCGGCTACGATGTCCGCCCGGAAGCCGGTTTGTTGCGCCTGCGCAAAGATTTGGAACTGTTCGCCAATCTGCGCCCGGCAATCTGCTATCCGGCGCTGGCGGCATCCTCTTCCCTTAAACAGGAAGTGGTCGAGGGCCTCGACATCTTGATCATTCGCGAGCTGACCGGCGGTGTTTACTTTGGCGAACCGAAGGAAATTACCGATCTGGGCAATGGCCAGAAGCGTGCTGTCGATACCCAGGTCTATGACACCTTCGAGATCGAACGCATTTCCGGTGTAGCCTTCGACCTGGCCCGCACCCGGTCAAACAAAGTCACTTCGATGGAAAAACGCAACGTCATGAAGTCTGGTGTGTTGTGGAACGAGGTCGTCTCCGCCATCCACAAAGCAAAATATCCCGATGTGGAATTGGAACATATGTTGGCTGATGCCGGCGGCATGCAACTGGTCCGCTGGCCCAAACAATTTGATGTCATCGTCACCGATAACCTGTTCGGCGATATGCTGTCAGACGTGGCCGCCATGTTGACCGGCTCACTGGGCATGTTGCCATCGGCCTCACTTGGTGCGCCCGACGTTCTGACAGGCAAGCGCAAGTCGCTCTATGAGCCGGTACACGGTTCCGCGCCCGATATCGCCGGCACCGGAGCGGCCAATCCGATCGCCATGATCGCCTCATTCGCCATGGCGTTAAGGTACTCGTTCAACCTGACTGAATTGGCTGATCAATTGGAGAAAGCCATTTCCACCGTGTTGGACGCCGGCCTGCGGACGCCGGATATTTGGACCGATGGCAAGGAAAAAGTCGGCACCGAACAAATGGGCGCAGCGATCATCGCGGCCTTGGATGCCGACAGCGGCTAGCTGATGGGTCCAACAGCTTTTGGACTGGCCATATGCAGACAGACAACAAACCTGCAGTCTTATTTGGAATCGGCGTTCAAAAAGCCGCGACGTCGTGGCTCTACCGGTATTTTGATAACCATCCGGAAGTGGCCATGCCGCCGTTCAAGGAATTACACTATTTCGATGCCGTCTATGCGCCGCGATATTCCGTTATCAGCGACAATGCCCACATCGAACGTTACCAAAATGCCGTTGGAAATCTAAACAAGCGCAATATTACCCGAAATTCGGACTATATCAGGCGCTTGCAGGCGCTGCATGACCGCGTCCTAGCGATCGGCGATATTGAACACTACCGCCGACTTTTGTTTCGCGAAGGTCAGGGCAAGGCCTATGTCGGCGAGTTCACACCGTCTTATTCGGTCATCGGCCGCAAGGGTTTTCGCGCCATGGCGGCCTTTCACACCGAAGTGCGGTTCTTGTTGATGTTTCGAAACCCGGTCGACCGATTCGCTTCCCACGTACGCTTCGGCGGACGTGATGATGCGGTTTTCGATTTTCGATCGGCCTTCTACAAAAATCTCAGCAATCGGACCTATACCCTGCCGACCGATTATAAATGGATGCTTGGTGAGTTAGTCGCCGCAGTCGATATGGACCAAGTCAATATAGATTTCTATGAGCGCCTGTTTCATCAAGATGCGATCCGCAAGCTGTGCACGTGGCTCGGTATATCCTATGTAGCCGCCGACCTTTCCAAACGGGTCAATCAAGGGAAGCCGGCCGAGATGACAACTCAAATGCGCGCCGATGCATTCGGTATTCTGTCATCTGCCTACACGGCTGTCGAAAATCATTTTCACGGTGACATTCCAACCTCCTGGCTGGATGATATGCGGCAGTTTGGTTAGCCCACCGGCTCAGATATCAGATCAGTCGGGCAGCCATTTGAAAATACCAGCATCCGGCGACAACCTGTTGACAGCGGCCAATCTCCGGGCCATACATCGCGCCAACGGAAGGACGACAAGTATGAACCTGTGTCCGCTCAGGACGTCGCGCACCAAACGGTCGACATTTTTGTCGGGCGACGCGACCTGCTTGTCGAAACCCACCACCAAAACCACCGGTCATTGAACCACCCTTCCGCTCCCGCTTCTCTCCTCCGGGAGAGGAGGGCGGGGTCCGAGGCATATCGCCTGGACATCAGCGAGGAGAGGGATTGGAGTAAGTAGCATGGGATTCACCGTTGCTGTTGTCGGCGCCACGGGAAACGTCGGCCAAGAAATGCTGGATATCCTCGAGGAACGCGGATTTCCGGCCGATGAAGTGATTGCCGTCGCCTCGCGTCGCAGTCAGGGAACCGAAGTTTCATTTGGTGACCGCACATTGAAAGTGCAGGCTCTGGAAAATGTTGATTTTTCAAAGATCGACATTTGTTTGATGTCCGCCGGCGGCACCGTGTCGAAGGAATGGTCTCCTAAGATTGCCGGTCAAGGTGTCGTGGTCATCGATAATTCATCGGCCTTTCGCCTTCACCCGGAAGTGCCGCTGATCGTGCCGGAGGTCAATGCCGATGCCATTGACGGTTTCCGCACCCGCAACATTATTGCCAACCCCAATTGTTCCACTGCTCAGCTTGTCGTCGCCCTAAAGCCGCTTCACGATGCGGCAACGATCAAGCGGGTGGTTGTCGCCACCTACCAATCGGTTTCCGGTGCTGGTAAGGGAGCCATGGACGAATTGTTCGAGCAGACACGTTCGGTGTTCGTCACCGATCCGATCGAGCCGAAGAATTTCACCAAGCGCATTGCCTTCAACGCCATTCCCCACATCGATGATTTCATGGATGACGGTTTCACCAAGGAAGAATGGAAAATGACGGCGGAAACCAAAAAGATCCTCGATAAGAAGATCAAGTTGGTGGCCACCTGCGTGCGCATACCGGTTTTCGTCTCCCATGCCGAGGCGGTTCATGTGGAGTTTGACCGTGCGATCACCGCCGATGAGGCCCGCGATCTATTGCGTGAGGCACCCGGCTGCCAGGTGATCGACAAACACGAGGACGGCGGTTATGTCACGCCCTATGAAGCAACCGGCGAGGACGCCACCTATATTTCCCGCATTCGCGAGGATGCGACGGTGGAAAATGGACTGGCAATGTGGGTTGTTTCCGACAACCTGCGCAAAGGTGCAGCGCTGAATGCCGTGCAGATCGCCGAATTGCTGGTCAACCGCGATCTGATTGGCAGCAAGGCTGCCGCTTAGGCCCCACTACACGTCACACGAATCGCTTTTTTCGGCCCCGCAATCACCCGTTGGTTGCGGGGCCGATTGTCATTTACCTAGCGTAAATTCAATAATAATCCGGAGCACTGTGGTCTTACCCTTGTAAGTTATTACAGGGTTTTAGTAATAAAATTCAAAATAAGGCGGTTTGCTTTTCTAGTTACAGCGGAAACTAACTGATCGTTTACTTTCATGGTTAATTTTTAGGGCGCTGAAATTTAATTGACGCGGCACTATTTCCTTACAGGAGAATTTCAATGGCCCTCTCCATGAAACTTAGTCTCAAAATACCTATTGTTGTTGTTGGCGCTTCGCTGATCATGGCGGCTGGCGTCGGTATTGCCAGCTATATTGCAGCCCAGGGCAATGCAACAACCATGATTAACGACCGTCTGTCTTCCTTGCTCAATGCGCGCAAACAAGAAATGTCGCGCACCCTTGGCGCAATCGAAAAAGACCTGTCGGCACTCTCCCACAATATGACGACCAAAGCAGCATTGAAGCAATTTAGCGCGGCCTGGACCGACCTGGGTGATGGCGCTGCCAAGACCCTGCAGAAAGCCTATATCGATGACAATCCGCATCCGACCGGCCAAAAGGAAAAACTCGACGCTGCCGATAGCGGTACCGCCTATGATGCCGTCCACAGATCTTTCCATCCCGGTTTGCGCTGGCATTTGGAACAGCGCGGCTATTACGACATGTTCATTTTCAATACCAAGGGCGACTTAGTGTATTCCGTCTTCAAGGAACGCGACTACGCCACAAACGTCGTGTCCGGCAAATGGCGGGATACGGATTTAGGCAATGCCTTCCGCACAGCGTCTGCATCGACGGATGCAAGCGCCATCTATTTCTTTGATTTCAAGCCTTATGGGCCGTCAAATGACGCGCCGGCGAGCTTTATGTCGGCGCCGATCATCAACGCCCAGGGCCGCATGGAGGGCGTCTTCGTCATCCAATTGCCCAATGTTGCCGACACGGTTCTAAATGACGCCACCGGCCTCGGTGAATCCGGCGAAATCGTTCTGGTTGGCGAAGATCGTAAGATGCGCAACAATTCTCGCTTCTCTGAAGCCAACGATCTGTTGCAAACCAAAATCGACAACGTCGCTATTGATTCAGCCTTGAAGGGCAACCAGTCGATGGCCGTGATCGACAGTTATCGCAGTACCGAACTGCAGATCATCGCCGTGCCATTTGAGTTCAGGTCGGCCAAATGGGTGTTGGCCGCCGTGCAGGCGACCGCCGAAATCAACGCTCCCATCGCCACCATGCGCAATACACTGCTCATTATTACGTTGATTTTGATGGCGATTATTAGTGGCGTCGGGATTTTGATATCCCGCTCCATCACCCGCCCAATCGGCGCTTTGGTCAATGACATGATGGTGCTGGCAGACGGCAACACCGATGTGGAACTGCCCGGAACGGAACGCCAGGATGAGATTGGCGAGATGACCCGCGCGGTCGCCATTTTCCGTGACAATTCGATCGAGCGCGCCCGCTTGACGGAGGAGGCCAAGAAAGATGAAGAGGCCCGTCAGAAACGGCAAACAACGGTTGATTCCCTGATCGATTCCTTCAAAGGCGATGTCACCGGTCTATTGGGACATATGGGTGATGATGCCAGCCAAATGACGAATACGGCCGGCGTTTTGACCGAATTGGCTGAAGGCGCAACTAACCGGACAGCAGCCGCCGCGTCGGCAGCCGAAGAAGCATCGTCAAATGTTGAGACGGTTGCCGCGGCTTCTGAAGAACTGTCCAACTCAATCGCGGAAATCACTGAACAGGTCTCACGGGCCAGTTCAATTGTCTCGCGGGCTTCAGAATCGGCCAACGAAACCAATGTCCGGGTCACCGGTTTGGCAGATTCAGCCAGCCGTATCGGTGAAGTGGTCTCGTTAATCCAGGACATCGCCGAACAGACCAACCTGCTGGCCCTGAACGCCACCATTGAAGCGGCCCGGGCCGGTGAAATGGGTAAAGGCTTCGCCGTGGTGGCCTCGGAGGTCAAGACACTGGCCAACCAGACCGCCAAGGCGACGGAGGAAATCGGCTCGCAAATCTCCGAGATCCAGGGTTCGACCGACGAAGCCGTGACCGCGATTGGTGAGATCGCCACCACGGTTGACGAGGTCAACCAGTCGATATCTGCCATTGCCGCCGCGGTGGAGGAACAAAGCTCCGCTACCGCCGAGATCAGCCGCAATGTTCAGGAAGCAGCCACCGGGACCCGCGAAGTCGCGGCCAATATGACCGGTGTCAGCGAGGCCGCGAGCCAAACGGCCACTTCCGCCGATGACGTGGACTCCGCCTCTACCAGCGTTGCCGGGCGGACGAAGGAACTGCAAACATCTATCGACCAGTTCCTCGGAGACGTTGCCGCCGCCTAGCCGGCCGACAGCTCACCGTTACAACGATCACGCGCGGTCTTTCTGAAAAAGACCGCGCGTTTTTATTTCCATATCCCTGTGGTAAGCCAATCTGATCAAGGATGTCGCATTGCATTGGCGCCGCCTATGACGCTATTTGGCGGCCGACATTTGTGCCGATACCAACTGGGAATAACCGATGAACAAGACAGTCACGGGGCGATATTTCGAAGACTTCAAAGTCGGCGAAGTCATCCGCCACGCCACGCCGCGTACCGTAACCGCCGGCGACACCTCCCTGTACACCGCCCTTTATGGATCCCGTTTCGCGGTCCAGTCGTCGGATGCCTTTGCTCAGGCTATCCACTATCCCCGGGCACCACTAGACGATTTGTTGGTCTTTCACATCGTTTTCGGCAAGACCGTTCCAGATATTTCGTTAAACGCCGTAGCCAATTTGGGCTACGCCGGCTGCCGATTTCTAGCGCCCGTCTATTGCGGCGATACTCTGTCGTCTGTGTCGGAAGTCATTGGCGCCAAAGAAAATTCAAACGGCAAGACCGGTGTCGTTTACGTGCGCTCCACCGGCTACAAACAAGATGGCACCGAGGTGCTGGACTATGCCCGCTGGGTGATGGTCCGCAAGCGCGACGCCGCCTCACCGGCACCTGAACCGGTGGTGCCGGATTTGCCGGCGGCGCTGTCCCCGGAGGTCATCGCCAATGCTGTACCGATGCTCAATGTTGCCGGTTGGGATTTCGATCTATCCGGGGCAACCCATCGTTGGGGGGATTATCAGACCGGTGAGAAAATCGACCACGTTGACGCCATGACCGTAGAGGAAGCGGAGCACCAGATCGCTACCCGGCTTTATCAGAACACCGCCCGTGTCCATTTCAATCAATATTCAGAATCCAAGGGCCGGTTCGGCAAGCGGTTGATTTATGGCGGCCATGTCATTTCCCTGGCCCGGGCGCTATCATTTAACGGCCTGGCCAACGCTTTCCACGTGGCGGCGATCAATGGCGGCAGGCATGTGGCGCCACTGTTTTCCGGCGATACGGTATTTGCCTGGAGCGAGGTTCTGGACCGTGCCGAACTGCCCGGCCGCGATGATGTCGGCGCCCTGCGGGTCCGTCTGATCGCCACCAAGGACCGCCCCTGCGCCGAGTTTCCCTATAAAACCGCCGATGGCGCCTATGAAGATGGCGTCATTTTGGACCTGGATTACTGGCTGGTGCTGCCACGCTGATCTGACGGCGGTAGATACAAGCATCACGGCGCGCCCGTTTGCGCTATTCTCAACAACACCGCTCTGACCTGCGGTGATTGAATTCCTGCATCTGGAGACCCCCTTGCCGATCAATAAAATCCTTGTCGCCAATCGATCTGAAATCGCCATCCGCGTCTTTCGCGCCGCCAATGAGTTGGGGCTGAAGACCGTCGCCATCTATACCGAGGAGGATAAGCTCGCCCTGCATCGGTTTAAGGCCGATGAAGCCTATCAGGTCGGCAAAGGATTGGGCCCGGTCGAAGCCTATTTATCCCACGAAGAAATCCTGCGCGTTGCCAAGCAGGCCAACGTCGATGCCATTCATCCCGGTTATGGCTTTTTATCGGAAAGCCCGGAATTTGTTGATGCCTGTGACGCCGCCGGTATCGTTTTCATCGGACCGACCGCCGATACCATGCGCCGGCTTGGCAATAAGGTGGCAGCGCGCGACCTGGCTCTGGAGGCCGGCGTTCCGGTGATGCCAGCAACGCCGCCGCTTTCTGAAGATCCCGATGAAATGGCCGCAGCGGCGGCAAAAATCGGCTATCCGGTGATGTTGAAAGCCTCCTGGGGCGGTGGCGGACGCGGCATGCGGGTGATCCGTGAAGCCGGTGATCTGGTGCATGAGGCAACGATCGCCCGCCGCGAGGCCCAGGCAGCCTTTGGCAAGGACGAGATTTACCTGGAAAAACTGGTCGAACGCGCCCGCCACGTGGAAGTGCAGATACTGGGGGATAGCCACGGCAATCTGGTGCATCTGTTTGAACGCGATTGTTCGGTACAGCGGCGCAATCAAAAGGTCGTTGAGCGCGCACCGGCGCCTTACCTGGATGACGATCAGCGTGCTCAATTATGCGGCCATGCGCTAAAACTCGGCCGCTCCACCAATTATCGCGGCGCCGGAACGGTCGAATTTCTCATGGACGTCGACAGCGGTGAATTCTACTTCATCGAGGTCAATCCACGGGTTCAGGTGGAACACACGGTGACGGAAGAAGTCACCGGCATCGATATCGTCAAGGCGCAAATCCACATCGCCCAGGGCGCAGCAATCGGCGAGGCGGCAAGCGGCGTGCCGGCTCAAGATAACATCCAGCTCAATGGCCACGCCCTGCAATGCCGGATCACCACGGAAGATCCCGAACAGAACTTTATTCCAGATTATGGCCGCATTACCGCCTATCGCGGCGCCACCGGGTTCGGCATCCGGCTCGATGGCGGCACCGCCTATTCCGGCGCCGTAATCACCCGGTTTTATGATCCATTACTGGAGAAAGTCACCGCCTGGGCGCCATCGCCATCAGAAGTCATCCGCCGCATGGACCGGGCCCTGCGGGAGTTCCGCATTCGCGGCGTGGCGACCAACCTGTCGTTCCTTGAAAATGTCATCGGCCACGAAGATTTCATCGCCAACACCTATACCACCCGGTTTATCGACGAGACCCCAGAGTTATTTGATTCCGTCCGTCGCCGCGACCGGGCCACCAAATTGTTGACCTATATCGCCGATGTCACTGTCAATGGTCATCCTGAGACCCGCGACCGGGCGCTACCGCCCGCTGACGCCGCACCGCCGACCGTACCACTATTCGCCGGCACACCACGCCCGGGTACAAAGCAGCGGCTGGATATTGACGGACCGGATGCCTTCGCCCAATGGATGCGGAGCCATCCGCAGGTGCTCGTCACCGACACCACCATGCGCGATGCCCATCAGTCATTGCTGGCGACCCGCATGCGCACCCACGACATCGCCCGCATCGCCGACGCTTATGCCACAGCGCTTCCAGGGCTGCTAAGCTTGGAGTGTTGGGGCGGCGCGACTTTCGATGTGGCCATGCGGTTTTTAACCGAAGACCCCTGGGAGCGGCTGGAACAGGTCCGCGCCCGGGTGCCCAATCTGCTGCTGCAGATGCTGCTGCGCGGTTCCAACGGCGTCGGCTACACAAATTATCCCGACAACGTGGTGCGTTACTTCGTCAAACAGGCTGCCGGCGCCGGCATCGATCTATTCCGCGTATTTGACTGCCTGAACTGGGTGGAAAACATGCGTGTTTCCATGGATGCCGTCCGCGAGGAGGGCAAATTATGCGAAGCCGTCATGTGCTACACCGGCGATCTCAATGATCCCGGCCGGTCAAAATATGATCTGAAATATTATGTCGGCCTCGCTCACGAGTTGGAGGCCGCCGGCGCCCATATCATCGGCATCAAGGATATGGCCGGGTTGCTCAAACCAGCCGCGGCGCGGGTTTTGGTCCAAACCCTGCGCGAAGAAACTAAACTACCTATCCATTTGCACACCCATGATACATCGGGTGCGGCGGCGGCGACGGTGCTGGCCGCCGTGGAGGCCGGTGTGGACGCCGTCGATGCGGCGATGGATTCGCTTTCCGGCCTGACGTCGCAGCCCTGTCTGGGGTCAATCGTCGAAGCCCTGAAGGGTGAGCCGCGTGACACCGGTCTTGATCCGGCGGCCATCCGGCAAATCTCCTTCTACTGGGAAGCGGTGCGGGCCAAGTACCGCGCCTTTGAGAGCGACCTGCGGGCCGGCGCCTCGGAAGTTTACCTGCATGAAATGCCCGGTGGCCAGTTCACCAACTTGAAGGAACAGGCCCGGGCAATGGGTTTGGAAAGCCGCTGGCACGATGTGGCGCAAACCTATGCCGACGTCAATTTGATGTTCGGCGACATCGTCAAGGTGACACCATCATCAAAGGTGGTCGGCGACATGGCCCTGCTGATGGTCTCGTCGGGCCTGACGGCTGAGGACGTGACGGATCCCGACAAGGATGTGGCATTTCCTGAATCCGTCGTTCAACTGTTTCGTGGCGATCTCGGTCAACCGCCGGGCGGTTGGCCGAAAGATCTGCAGGAAAAGGTACTAAAGGGCGACACGCCGATCACTGTACGGCCGGGCTCGCTGTTGGCCGACGCCGATCTCAACACCGAACGCCAGGACGCTGAAGCCGCCATCGAACGGCCGGTTTCTGACCAGGAGCTCGCCTCCTACCTAATGTATCCAAAGGTCTTTACCGATTACGCCAAGGCCGCCGATATTTATGGGCCGACATCAGTACTGCCAACACCGGTTTACTTTTATGGGTTGGAAGCCGGCGATGAAATCATGCCGGACCTGGAACCGGGCAAGACCCTGGTGGTACGCTGCCAAGCGATCGGTGAGGCCGACGAAGATGGTCAGGTGCGGGTGTTTTTCGAACTGAATGGCCAGCCGCGCATTATTAAAGTGCCCGACCGGGCCCATGGCGCTTCAGCCGCCGGTGAACGGCGCAAAGCCGACGAAGATAACGCCGATCACGTGCCTGCGCCAATGCCCGGCGTCATCGCTACCCTCGCCGTCAAACCCGGTCAGACCGTCGCCTCAGGTGATGTCTTGTTGTCAATCGAAGCCATGAAAATGGAAACCGCGCTGCACGCCGAACGCGACGGCACAATTGCCGAAGTGCTGGTCGCGGCAGGTGCCCAGATCGACGCCCATGACCTGCTGATCGTTTATGAGGCGGCAGCGGAATAGGCAGACTGATATTTCAACGGCGGCCGATACCCTCTCCTGTAGCCTTTAGCCTGCATCCCACCCATCATCGTCACCCCAGGACTTGATCCTGGGGTCCATGCCGCTATCCGCGCGACACCTTCATCGGCGCAGGTGAATTTCCCTGTTAGCACACAGGCATGGATTGCTGGATCAAGTCCGGCAATGACGTGGAGAGGATATTCGCTTCACCCCTTCCATCGTCATCACCCGGTTAATCCGGGTGATCCAATGGCCTATTCGCAAATATAGGATCAAGGAGTTATCCCAGACGATGCCACTCGCTGGACCGCCAGTGGATTGCCCGAATAAATCGGGCAATGACGTGGAAGCGGCATTCGCCCCACCCCGTCCATTGTCTCCCACCTTGTCGCCACCTACTGCCCGGCAAACTCCGCGGCAAACCCCCTAAGAACCGTGGCGAAGGCATCGCTTAAACCGGCTTGCTTATAGTCCACTAAATCTGGCCGGCCGGCATCGCGGGTGGCGTCCATGATGGTTTCCGGCGTGTCGGCGAGTTCAGAAAAGCCCAGCATCAGCGCGTAGAGCACCGTCAGCATCCGCACCCCGTCGTCGTCGGATTGGCCGCCCATGATTTGCGCCAGTTTACCGGCCGGGCCGGTCATGGCGTCAAACAAGGCGGTCTTGTAGGCCACGATGCTGTCGTATTCGGCGCCCGCCTCAAGCGTGTTGATGGCAAGCTTCGCCAAACCAACCAGCAACGGATCATCGGCCATGCCTGCGGCGAGAATTTTGGCCAGCACCCGGCACCGGTCAGCCATGTCGGCCGGCGGCACCAGATTGTTCAACGCCGACCCCAGCTGCTGCAAGCTGTCGCTTTGCCGGTCGCCCAGCAATTGCAGAAACAAATCGTCCTTGGAGGGGAAATAGAGATAGACCGTGCCTTTGGCCAGGTCGGCCTGCCGGGCGATATCGGCCATGGTCAGCTGGTCATAGGCACTGCCGCGCAACAAGTCTTCCGCAGCTTTGAGTATCGCCGCGCGTCGTTGTTCTTTTTGTTCCGGGGCGCGCGCCTGTTTGGCCATGAATAATCGACTAAGGAGGGTCTGGGAACCGGGGCAGGCATCCGCCCCGGCCGGTCACACTAGGCGAAATCCACCTGCTTGCTCAACGGCAATTGTCGAATGCGTTTGCCAGTCGCGACATAAATCGCATTGGCGAGCGCCGGGATCGATGGCGGTGTCCCCGGCTCGCCGACACCGCCCATGCGCGGCGCGTTTTGCAGGATTTCCACATGGATTTCAGGACATTGATTGATCCGCATGGCATCGAAAGTGTCGAAATTGGTTTCTACCACCGCGCCATCTTCAAAGGTGATCTCCTGGCCCATCGCCGAGGATAGACCAAACACCACACCGCTTTGCGCCTGGGCCTTGATGATGCCCGGATCGAGCGCCAGACCACAATCAAAGGCGACGAACACCTTGTCGATAGTGATGCCGTCATCGGTGTTGGTGACCTCGATCACCTCCGCCACGTAGGAACCGAACGACATGGTGAAAGCCATGCCCCGACCTTTGCCTTCGGGTAGTGGCGTACCCCAGCCGGACATCTTGGCCGCCGTCTCCACCACCTTGGCGGCGTGTGGCCATTTCGCCATTAGTTTCACACGCATCTCCACCGGGTCGACCTTCCCGGCTTCGGCGAGCTCATCTAAGAAGGTTTCGTGCAGAAAGCCGTTGAACGAATTGCCGACCGAACGCCAAAACCCGACCGGAATGTCCAATTTAGCTTCAATGCCCTCCACCCGGTAATTGGCAATGGCGTAAGGCTGATTGTGGCTGCCTTCGGTAATCATCGGATCGGGCATGAAATCCGGCATGGCTGGCATGCTGGGCATGCCCCTGGCGAAATAACTTTTGATCGCCGGCTGAGAAACGACCTTGGCTTCCAATGCGATGGGCACGCCATCGCTGCCGACGGCACCTTTGAACTGCGCCACAGCACCGGGCCGAAAGGCGTCATGGGTGGCATCTTCCTCCCGCGACCAGGTTACCTTGACCGGCCGGCCGTCGGCGTATTTGGCCATGCGCATGGCGTAGACGCCGAAATCGGATTCGCCGCGTCGGCCGAAACCGCCGCCCATCAACGTGGTGTGAATGCGCACCTTGTCCGGGTCCAAACCCATTTCGATGCCGGCGTGTTCAACCAGCGTGGTCGGCGACTGGTTACCGCACCACAGATCCAGTTCGCCGCCTTTAAACAGCGCCGTGGCATTCATCGGTTCCATGCAGGCATGGGCCAGATACGGTGCACTATACGTGGCCTCAACGACCTTTTCAGCGCCAGCCAATGCCGCCGTTACGTCGCCATCGTCGCGATGGACATAGCCGGACTTGGTTTTCAAAGCCTCATCGAGCACTTTGAAAATACCATCGGTGGTCTCCGGATAAGACGCCTTATCCCATTTAATTTTGACCGCCTCGGCGCCTTTGAAGGCCTGCCAGGTGTCCTTGGCGAAAACGCCGATACCGCCGCCGATATCGACCACCTTGTCGACCCCGGGCATGGCTTCCGCGGCACTGGCATCGAATGATTTCATACCGCCGCCAAGGTGCGGGTTCATGCGGATGGTGGCGTAAAGCATGTCCTGTTCGCGCACATCGATACCGAACATCGCCTTGCCGGTGGATTTAGCTTCGATATCGACGCGCTTTTGCGGCTTACCGAGCAATTTCCATTCCGCCGCCGATTTTGGTTTGATATCTCCCGGCACGTCCAACTTGGCCGCCGCCCCGGCGATTTCGCCGAAGGTCGCGGATTTGCCGGAGGTGGGATCGGTGATGACGCCATCGGCGAGTTTCAATGTGCTGGCATCGGCCCCGAACCGGCTTGCCGCCGCTGATAGCAACATGGCGCGCGCCGTGGCACCGGCCACCCGCATGGGCACGAAGGCATCGGTGGTCGAGGTTGACCCGCCGGTCAATTGAATACCCATGAATTTGGAAATGACCTGCAGGGCGGAAAGCGTCGAATCAGCCAGAAACCCTTCTTCATAGGCTGGAAACGGCGATGTGCCGTCCATGGCGACCCGGTTGTAATAGACCTTCGAGGCCGGGCCATGTTCAACGGTCACCTTCTCGAGCGGCAGATCCAACTCTTCTGCTACCAGGGCGGCGAGCGTCGTCATCACGCCCTGGCCCATTTCCGCCCGAGGCACGATGATCTTGATGGTGTTGTCGGCGGCAATGTGAAGATAGGGATTGGGGGTGAAATCACCGTCCGCCAGGTCTTCCTCCAGCGGGTTGGCAAATGGCGTAACATATTTGTAGTAACCAAAGGCCGCGCCACCGGCGACTGCCGCGGCGCTGACCATGAAAAAGCGTCGTGTCCAACCCATGATGCTCAGGCCCCCGTCCCGTTGGCTTTGATCTTGGCGGCGTGATGGATCGCCTGGCGGATGCGCGGATAAGTGCCGCAGCGGCACAGATTGCCGGACATGGCCTCGTCGATATCGTCATCGGAGGGTGCCGGATTGGCATCGATCAATGCTGCTGCACTCATGATCTGGCCGGACTGGCAATAGCCGCATTGCGGCACCTGTTCTTCAATCCAAGCCGCTTGCACCGCATGCAGGCTGTCACCGCCGACGCCTTCAATGGTGGTTATGGCGCTGTCGCCGATATCGCCAACCGGGGTCTGGCAGGATCGCACCGGCTCACCGTCGATATGAACCGTACAGGCGCCACAGGCGGCGATGCCGCAACCGAATTTTGTGCCCGTCATACCCAAATGGTCCCGAAGAACCCATAAAAGCGGCGTTTCAGGATCAGCATCAACGTTTTGCGCTACGCCATTGATCGAAATTTGCATGATATCCTCTCAAAAATGACCGTCGGTCATTTTCCCTAGATAAGCGACCGTCAATCCGATGACAAGGCCCATTTCGCTATAAAATATTTCGCCAATTCGATTGGCCACCAAAATTCGGTGAGGCGCGGAACAATCCAGCTCCTTTGCCCCCCTACATTTCGTGGCGTGCCAAGGCATTTTCATGACATTTGGCGGAATTTTCTGAAAAACAGCAAAAAATCACATCGCTCAACGTTGCCAGCTGGCGGGAGACATCCAACACAGTCTCTACGGCGATATCCGCCGCCGGCTGCGCCGGGTAGCCGTAAACGCCAGTAGAAATCGCTGGAAAGGCAATGGTGGTTAAACCTTTGTTCTCAGCCAGCTTCAGGCAATTGCGATAAGCATTGGCTAGATTTTCCGCTTCGCCGAAATCACCGCCATGCCAAATCGGGCCGACCGTGTGAATGACGTGGCGCGCCGGTAGATGATATCCCTTGGTGATCACCGCTTCGCCCACGCCGCAGCCGCCAATCTGCCGGCATTCAGCCACCAGCTCCGGCCCGGCTGCGTGATGAATGGCGCCATCGACGCCGCCACCGCCCAACAACGATGTATTGGCGGCGTTGACGATGGCGTCGACGGCCAGCGTGGTGATGTCGGCGATTTGAACGGTCAGGTGTGCCACAATGTTTCTCCGAGCCGGCGATCATAGGCAATTCCCACGCATACTATAGGCCAAAGCCGTCGCCACCCCATGTGGTGGATTGACATTGCCGCCGTGATTGGCGAAGGCTGCCCGAGAATTCAAGGCCATCCATACCGGATGCCCCAACGCGAGCATCGTTCATGTCCGTATTGCGTGATCCGCTGCCCCGCCGCCGCTCCGTCGCCGTGCAAGTCGGCGCGGTGTCCGTCGGTGGCGATGCGCCGATCGTCGTCCAATCGATGACCAACACCGATACCGCCGACATTGATGCCACGGTGGCCCAGGTAGCAGCCCTGGCCGAAGCCGGGTCGCAATTGGTCCGCATTACTGTTGATCGCCCCGAGGCTGCCGCCGCGGTGCCGCATATTCGCGACCGGTTGCTGGCGAAGAATGTCGACGTGCCGCTAATTGGTGATTTTCATTATATCGGCCATACGCTGCTCGCCGACCATCCAGCCTGCGCCGAGGCACTGGCCAAATATCGCATCAATCCGGGCAATGTCGGCTTTCGTGAGAAACGCGACCGGCAATTCGGATCAATCATCGAACTGGCGATTAAATACGACAAACCCGTGCGCATCGGTGTCAATTGGGGGTCCCTGGACCAGGAATTGCTGACCCGGTTGATGGATGAAAATGCCGCCAGCACCACACCGATGCCGGCGCAAGCGGTAACCCGCGAGGCGATCGTGCAATCCGGCCTGCTGTCGGCGGAACGGGCGGAAGAGATCGGCCTCGGGCGCGATAAGATCATTCTATCTGCAAAGGTTTCCAAGGTTCAGGACCTGATTGCCGTCTATGCCGATCTGGCCGGCCGCTGCGACTACGCCCTTCACCTGGGCCTGACGGAGGCCGGCATGGGCTCAAAGGGCATTGTGGCCTCGTCGGCGGCCTTGTCTGTGCTGTTGCAGCAGGGCATTGGCGACACTATCCGCATCTCGCTGACGCCGGAACCGGGCGGCGACCGGACGGCGGAAGTTATCGTTGCCCAGGAACTGCTGCAGACCATGGGCTTTCGGGCCTTCCTGCCAATTGTCACCGCCTGCCCAGGCTGTGGCCGCACCACGTCGACGGTGTTTCAAGAACTCGCCCACGATATCCAAGATCACATCCGCCAGTCGATGCCGGCCTGGCGGGCGCGCTATGTCGGCGTTGAAGATCTCCAGGTCGCGGTGATGGGCTGCATCGTCAATGGCCCCGGCGAATCCAAACATGCCGATATCGGTATTTCCCTACCCGGCACAGGCGAAACGCCCGCTGCGCCGGTCTTCATCGACGGCAGGAAGGCGATGACATTGCGTGGTGAGAACATCGCCAAGGAGTTCACCGCCCTAGTGGAAGACTATATCGACAACCGCTATCGGCGGGTCTGACGAGGTTTCCCCCATCTACCCATTGCCGCCAGACCAGGGGCCGTGGCTGAGTTTTTCCGCCAGAAAATCATAAACAAGACGAATACGCGGAGACGTGCGGATATCGCGATGCACGGTGAGCCAGGCTGGAAGCACCGGTAAATCAACATCTTCAAACACTTGGATTAGTTCATTCCGGGTTTGCGCCAGCCAGACCTGCGTAAAGCCGATCCCGAGCCCTGCAAGAATAGTCTGCCAGCCAACGATTTGATTGTCGGCGCGGAGCGGGAAAAACCCGCGATCAACCTCCAGCCCAAGCTGACGCATACCGTCAATTAGTCCGGGCGATTGGTCGAACCCAATGATGTCGTGACCAGTCAGGTCGTCGATGTTGGTCGGCGTGCCCTTACGTGCCAGATAGTCACGATGGGCAAAGGCGCCCAGCTGAAAGTCGGCCACCTTACGGGTGATGACATCAACCTGGGTCGGGCGATACATGCGCACCGCTATATCGGCCTCCCGCTGCAATAAATTGTCAGTGCTGTCGGAGGCGACGAGTTCGATCTGAATGTCCGGCTCAAGCTGGCGTAACTCCGCCAGCATGGCCGGTAAAACGAACACCGCCAACATTTCCGACGTGGTAATCCGCACGGTACCGGCCACCGATTCAGAGCGGCCGGTGGCAATCCGCGACACCGCGTCGGCATGGGCCCGCATGGATTGCGCATCTTCAATCAGCGCCAATCCGGTCGACGTCGGCGATAGCCCAGAGCGGGTGCGCTCAAATAGCCGCACGTCGAGCAATTCCTCCAACTCTGAAATGTGCCGGCCAACGGTCGGCTGGGAAATGGCTAGCCGTCGGGCGGCAGCCGACAGGCTGCCTTCCTCGGCGGTGATCAGGAATGATTTGAGCAAATTCCAATCAAGCGGCTGCATGGCTGATCCTGCTGATTATACAATTTTGTATATCAACTGATCATATTTAGCCAATTTTAAATATCCAATCGCACCGCCATATTCGCTTCAGAACATTGATCACAGCGAAATCAAACCCATTCAAGAAAGGAAATTCTCATGTCAACAATTCTGGTTCTCGGCGCCAACGGCAGGCTCGGTCACACGGTCGCCCAATCCTTCATCAACCAAGGCTGGACAGTACGGGCCTTCGTTCGCCCCGGTCGTGGCGAAAGGGCGCCCCAGGGCTCCATGTTGATTGAGGGTGACGCCAAAGACACCGACGCCTTGATCGCCGCCGCCGATGGGGTCGATGTGATATTTAACGGCCTCAACCCGCCCTATACCGCCTGGCGCAGCGAATGCATGCCAATGGCAAAAGCCGTAATCGCGGCCGCTAAAGCCAGCGGCGCCACCCATCTGTTTCCCGGTAACGTCTATAATTATGGCGCTGGCGCCGGCCCGCTCCTGACGCCGGATACACCACAGAACCCGACTACGGTCAAAGGCGGCATCCGCAAGGACATGGAACAGCTATTCGCCGCCGCCGCCGGGGACGGCGTCCAGACCATCATTTTGCGCGCCGGCGATTTTTACGGCACCACCGGCACAGGCTCGTGGTTTGATCTGTTGGTCACGAAGAGCATGAAAAAGAACGTCCTGACGTACCCGGCACAGGCGGGCATCCCCCATGCCTGGGCCTACCTGCCGGATCTGGCTGACACATTCGTCGGCCTCGCCGAACGCCGCGATCAGCTTGAAATCTTCGCCCAGTTTACCTTCGCCGGCCACACCATCACCCGTGAAGAAATGGTATCAGCGGCGGAGCGCGCCGTTGGCCGGCCGGTGAAGGTACGCGGCGCGCCCTGGGCCATCATCGGCCTGCTGGCGCCGTTCATCCCCTCCTGGCGGGAAATCAATGAAATGCGCTACCTGTGGAATGAAAATCACAGCCTGGACGACACGGATTTGCAATCGGCCATTGGCAACGTGCCCCACACGCCGGTCGGTGACGCCATTGCTCAGGCATTGCGCGATCAGGGTATCGCCACGGTCGATGGTCAACCAGACCGGCTGGCCGCCTAACACTTCAATCTGCCAGTACATCCATTATTGACGCAGTCGCTGCATGCAACATGATAGCGACCGCGTCAAAATCTGATTGGTCGCCATAATAAGGATCGGGCACATCGCACCGGCCTTTTCCGGCAAAATCTAAATAAAGCGCCACCTGTGCACCCCCACCGGTCGGCGCCATGTGCTCTAGATCTTGTGTCGTCACCGCATCCATTCCCAAAATCAAATCGAAGCGGGAAAAATCACCCTGCTGGATCTGCCTGGCGCGCTGACTGCTCAGGTCGACACGGTGGTGGGCGGCAGCAATCCGTGCTCGCTTATCCGGCGCCTTGCCAATATGCCAGTCACCGAGTGCTGCCGAATCAAATCGACAGTTGGACCCTGAAGGCAGCGCATTCATCGCCGCTTGCGCAAACCCCTCCGCCAAGGGCGAGCGGCAGATATTGCCCAAGCAGACAAACAAGACCGATTGTATTTTTTGTGAAGCCTGCATTTGATAACACCTTAATTTGGGTGGATACGTGGATCGGAACTTAGCGGAGAACGTCCCATGCAGATCTTATCAACGGCGCAACGCCAGGCGGCACTGGATCAATTGCCCGGTTGGCGGGCCGCTGAGGATGGCGACGCCATTGAGAAAACCTTCTCGTTCGCCGATTTCTCCACCGCTTTTGCCTGGATGACCCGGGTAGCCATGGCGGCGGAAAAAATCAATCACCATCCTGAATGGCGCAATGTTTATGCCACGGTGGAGGTCACCCTGACGACCCACGATGCCGTTGGGGTTACCGATTTAGACTTCAAACTGGCGGCCCGGATGGATGCATTTCATAGCGGCTAGAGTGGACTAAATTGGCCGTTTGCCTTGAATGGACCACACAAAATACCGATATTTTAGGGAGTTACCGGCCAAATTGGTCGAAAGTGCATTTACTCATCGTGGAGCCATGGACGCCAAAAACAGCGACGACGATCTCAGCCGTGTCTATCTGAACCCGGAAATTCTCGGCCCGGAGGAGGGCCGTGAGGCGCGTGTGCGAAAAGGGTTTTGGAAGACCGTGCGCAAGGCCGCCGGCAAAATTCCGTTCATGGATGAAGTGGTCGCGGCCTATTACTGCGCCCTTGATCCAAAGACCCCCCACGCGGTGCGCGGCGGCTTGTTGGCGGCTCTTGCCTATTTCGTTTTGCCGCTGGATATGGTGCCCGATTTCATCATCGGCGTTGGCTTCGGTGACGACCTGACCATTTTAGCCACAGTCCTGGCGCTGTTTAAAACCCACATCACAGCCGATCACCGCGAGGCGGCAAAGCGGGTATTGGCCGATCCGCCGGACGGCGATACTACGGACTAGCTTGGTAACGGCTGCAAAGTTCGAGCCATTTGCATCCCCCCTCCCGTCGCTTCGCGCCGACCTCCCCCTCCCAGGGGGGAGGTAAATTCGGATATCATTGCTGCAACGTCCATACTTCAGAATTGGGGTTCGCTCGCCACCGCATTCCCTCCCCCTGGAGGGGGAGGGCTAGGGAGGGGGGCTGGCCTCCCAAGTGCCGCCGAATCCAGCAATTCACCCACATCTCCGACCACCCGCATACCTGTTGTGGCAATAGGACGCTTGTCGTCATCGGCTGACCTCTATAAACCGGCGCGATGTCCGCACGCATGCTCTTCATCCGCGCCGCGCCGGCGATTTTCGTTCTTTTATGGTCGACCGGATTTATCGGCGCCAAGATGGGCGCGCCCTATGCGGAGCCATTCACGTTTCTGGCCATCCGTTTCGCCCTGGTGGTGGTTCTATTCGCCTTCATCATGCTGGCCATGCGTCGGCCGCCGCGTTTTTCCAGCGCTGTCCATTCCCTGGCGGTGGGCGTTCTCACCCACGGTATTTACTTGGGCAGCGTGTTCTGGGCGATCAGCAACGGCATGCCGGCCGGCGTCTCGGCATTGATCGTCGGCTTACAGCCGCTGGCAACAGCACTGATTGCCAGACCGCTATTGGGCGAAGTAATTCGGCCGCGCATGGTGATCGGCCTTATCGCCGGCCTCATTGGTGTGGCGATGGTCCTGGCGCCCGGTCTGCAGCTCACTGGTTCTGGCATCAATATGGTCACCGTTACCGCCTGCCTCGCAGCTATGCTTGGTATGACGGTCGGCACGATCTATCAAAAAAAATATGTCACCGATGGCGATCTGATCAGTGGCGGCTTCTGGCAATATGTCGCCGCCACAGTGGTCATGGTGACATTGTCCGCGTCATTGGAAACTCAAGTCGTCACCTGGAGCACTGATTTCATTATCGCGCTCGCCTGGTTGATCATCGCCTTGTCGATTGGCGCGGTGTTCTTGTTGATGATTTTGATCCGTGAAGGTGCCGTCTCTCAGGTCGCCTCGCTGTTTTATCTGGTGCCGGTCGCCACCGCCCTGGAAGGCGCCTATTTGTTTGGCGAAACGCTGACCTGGCTGCAGATCGCCGGCATGGTGCTGACGGCTGTCGCCGTGGCCATCGCCACGGCCGGTCAGTCGGCTTCAACCAAACCGGCGCGGGCTTTGCGATAGCGGATCATCGCCGCATTCAGTTCACCGCCCAGGATGAACATGGCGGATACCAGATATAGAAAAATCAACGCTGTCATGACACTCGCCAGTCCGGCATAGGTCGAGGCATAATCAGCGAACTGCTCCAGATAGGCACCGAACAGACCGGCGCCGAGCAGCCACAACGCCAGCGTCACGGCGATACCAGGCACCACATCGCGCAGTAATCGCTTGCCGTCCGGCAGCCACAAATGGGCGATCACCAAGGCAATGACCAGCACCGCGCCGGCAATGCCGTAGCGGATTAGCGTGAACTGCGGGGAAAACCGGTCGATGAACGGAAACCATTTCATCACCGTCGCCCAGGCCAGTGGCGCCAACACAATCAGAAACGACAAGGCCAACATACTGGCCGCACCGATGATGACAAAAATGATGCTCTGGATCCGGCGATAAATAATGCTGCGGCTTTCGGTGACCCGGTAGGCGCGGTTGAGGGCGGTGCGCAGGGCCTCCACTCCATTGGCGGATAGATAAATGGTCAGCAGGAAACCGACCGTCAGCAAATCGGTACGCGGCCTTGTGAGCAGCGTGTGCACTTCCTTGGCAATGGGGCCGGCGACTTCATCCGGCCAGGCTTCAAACAGCAACCGGACGGCATTATCGGCAAGCTCGGTGTTGTCCATCATGCCGGCAACAGCGGTCATGAAGATCAAGAACGGGAACAATGCCATCAAGGCGGTCAGTGCCACGTGGCTGGCAAATGCCCAACCATCGTCATCATTAAAATGACCCAGGGCGTCGCCAAGGACGCGTTTAATGATGGCAAGTGTTTTCAAACCCATGGTGGATTCCGATGATTTCGCGCCACTATAGATCGCCCCCGGGCGCCGATGACCACCACACGGGAAACTTGACTCTTCGCGGCTGATTTTGCAGTGCATATATCAAAATTGCGGCGCAACAAACATCAAGGATCGATCATGCAACTTGCAACGGATACCAAAAACCCGGACGGGCAGGGAGATTTCCTCAGCCGGATGGCCGACGCCATCGTGGTTTTGGACGAATTGCTGGACCGGGCCGTCGCACGCATTCGCGACCTGGTCAGCGTTGACGGTGCCATCAGCGCCAAGCGAATCGAGCAAGAACAGCGCGCCACCCATGGTCTGGCCTGGCTAGCCACATACGTTGAATCTGTGCGGCAAATGGCCGCCTACGCGCAGCGCATGACCGCCGAGGGCCGGTTTGGTGAGACAGAGGGTTTGATCCTGCGGATCGGTGTTGGTGAATATCTGGCGCAGATCATCGGCGGTATCGCCATGAACCAGGGCGAGATCATCCGGCTTTCAGATATGGGGCTTGCAGGCGCCGATCTGGACGGATTGAATTCAGACGCGATCGCCGGATTGATCGCCGACGGCAACCGCACCGACACCCGCGCCCGGCTGGTCGACCTGATCCGCTCCGCCCATGGTGCGGCGACCCCCGGAGACGCCGGCCTGGATGAGACGTTGGATGCCTTCCGCACCGAAATGCGCCGCTTCGCTCAAAGCGAGGTCGAAGCCCACGCCCATGAATGGCATTTGAAGAATGAATATATTCCGCTCGACGTGATCACCGCCATGGCCGATCTCGGCGTCTTTGGCCTGACCATTCCTGAAGAGTTCGACGGTCTTGGTCTGGGCAAGGAATCCATGTGCGTGGTGTCTGAGGAACTTTCACGCGCCTATATCGGTGTCGGCTCGCTCGGCACCCGGTCTGAAATTGCCGCGGAACTGATTTTGAGCAGCGGCACTGAAGATCAAAAAAACAAATGGCTGCCGAAAATCGCCTCCGGTGAGATCCTGCCGACGGCGGTGTTCACCGAACCCAATACCGGCTCCGATCTGGCCTCGCTCAGAACCCGCGCCAAACTCGATGGCGATATCTATAAGGTCACCGGCAACAAGACCTGGATCACCCATCCCGTTCGCGCCGACCTGATGACGCTGCTGGTGCGTACCAATCCGGATGAAAAAGGATATCGCGGCCTGTCCATGATGCTGGCGGAAAAACCCCGTGGCAGCGACGACGATCCGTTTCCGGCCGAGGGCATGACCGGCGGCGAGATCGAGGTCATCGGCTATCGCGGCATGAAGGAATTTGAAATCGCCTTCGACGGCTTTGAGGTCAAGGTGGAGAACCTGCTTGGCGGCCAGGAAGGCCAGGGCTTCAAGCAGCTCATGCAGACGTTTGAATCAGCCCGCATCCAAACCGCCGCCCGCGCCATCGGTGTCGCCCAATCGGCCCTTGATCTGGGGCTGAAATATGCCGAGGAGCGACTGCAATTCGGCAAGGCGATCATCGAGTTTCCGCGCGTCGCCGACAAGATCGCCATGATGGCCACGGAAGTCATGATTGCCCGGCAGCTGACTTATTATTCTGCCCGGCAAAAAGATTCCGATCGCCGCTGCGACCTGGAGGCCGGCATGGCCAAGCTGCTGGCCGCCCGCGTCGCCTGGGCAGCGGCCGATAACGCCCTGCAGATCCACGGCGGCAACGGCTTTGCACTGGAATATCCGATCAGTCGGGTGCTGGCGGACGCCCGCATCTTGAACATCTTTGAAGGCGCCGGCGAAATCCAGGCCCAGGTAATTGCCAGGCGGCTGCTAGATAGCCGTAACTAGGCAATCCAAGCTCAGGATTACTTGCTGGCCGCTTCCGCCTCGATCGCCAGGGCGTGTACGCCGTCGGCCAGTTCCTGCATCAGTGCCTCGTTGATCAGGCGATGGCGCTGCAAGCGGGTGGTGCCGTCGAACGCTGACGCGACGATCTTGACGCGGTAATGGGTCTGACCGCCCTCTTTCCAGCCGCCATGACCTTCATGGCGGTGCGATTCGTCGATCACCTCCAAGCGTTCCGGCGTGAAGGCGGCGTTGAGCTTTTCGACAATGCGGTTTTGCATATCTGCCATGATTGGGTCTCTTAATCGTGTTTGGGGTAGACTTGTGCCAAAGCCGCGAAGCAAGTATGTCGACGGGTTGAACTTTAAGGGAACCCCGGTTCGGGTTTTCCTGAAGCCAGCCCGCTCCCCCGTCCCAACCACCCCAAGGGTACCATTCATGGGTGGTTGGGACGGGGGAGCGGGCTGGCTTCAGGATCGCTTGCAACTAGTAACGAACCGAAAGACGGATCACAAACTGAATCATGAAACTTGATTCCAAATATTTTGACCGCATTCGCGTCAAGCCGGAAGAAGACCGGCTCAATCCGCCACGCGAGCCGGATTGTCAGTGGCAGGGGTGCGAATTACCGGGAACCCACAAGGCCCCGAAGGGTCGCAATAAGGAAGGCGAGTACTTCCAGTTCTGCATCGACCACGTGCGGGTCTACAACAAGTCCTACAACTATTTTAACGGCATGAACGACGATGCCGTCGCCAAATATCAAAAGGATTCCGCCACCGGCCACCGGCCAACCTGGAAAATGGGTGTCAATCGCCAAGCCGAAGGTGTCGACCCTTCAGAGGAGGATGGCGGCAAAACCTGGGAAGGTGCGGCCAGCGATCCGTTCGGGATGTTTGAGGAAAGCCCATTTAGCGCCAAGGCAAAGGAAACCGAGCCGCGCCGGCGCAAGCTTAAGCGGCTGGAAAAACGCTCCTTTGAAGTGATGCAATTGGACGACGCGGCGACCGCTGTCGATATCAAGGCGCGCTATAAAGCACTTGTCAAACGCCATCATCCCGATGCAAATGGCGGTGACAGAGGAAGTGAAGACAGGCTGAGACAGATTATTCAGGCCTACAACCATCTTAAATCTGCTGGATTTTGTTAGAAAGTCCCGTGTGATTTCCATTAGATCTGGACGAAACCACCCCACCAGATGCGGGGTACGGAGGACAAATGAGCGACGTGGCGCAGGAAGTTGCCGGAGTACCGGACATGAAAGTGTCGGTCCGGCAGGTTTTTGGCATCGATTCCGATTTGGAAGTTAAAGCCTATTCAGAACCCGACGAACATGTGCCTGATTTCGATCAGGATTATCAATTTGACCGCGAAACCACCCTGGCCATCCTGGCCGGGTTTGAGCATAACCGGCGCGTCATCGTCACCGGCTATCACGGCACCGGCAAATCGACCCATATTGAACAGGTCGCCGCACGGCTGAATTGGCCTTGCGTGCGCGTCAATCTGGACAGCCACATTAGCCGTATCGATCTGATCGGTAAGGACGCCATTGTCATCCGCGACGGCAAGCAGATCACCGAATTTCGCGATGGTATTCTACCCTGGGCGTTGCAGACCAATACCGCACTGGTCTTCGACGAATATGACGCCGGCCGTCCCGATGTGATGTTTGTCATCCAGCGCGTCTTGGAAGTATCCGGCCGCTTGACGCTGCTCGATCAGAACCGGGTCATCCGCCCGCACCCGGCCTTCCGCATGTTCGCCACCGCCAATACCGTTGGCCTGGGCGATACATCCGGCCTCTATCATGGCACCCAGCAGATCAACCAGGGCCAGATGGACCGTTGGTCGATCGTTACGACGCTGAACTACCTGCCCCATGACGACGAGGTCAATATCGTCCTGTCAAAGGCCAAGCATCTGCAAAATGATGAAGGCCGGGAACTGGCTGGCAAGATGGTCCGCATCGCCGACCTCACCCGTAATGCTTTCATGAACGGCGACCTGTCGACGGTGATGAGCCCACGCACGGTCATCACCTGGGCGGAAAACGCGCTAATTCTTGATGATCTGGCTTTCGCCTTCCGGGTGACGTTCCTCAATAAATGCGATGAGCTGGAACGGCCGCTTGTGTCGGAATTCTACCAGCGCTGCATCGGTGAGGAATTGCCTGATTCAGCCGTCAATGTGGTGATGACCTGATCGGAGCGGGTTAACAGCAATGGCTGCTTCCAACAACAAAGGCGGATCGCCGACGGAACCGTTCAAACGGGTTGTGGCCTCCACCATGCGCGCCATTTCCGGCGAGCCGGAACTTGAGATCACCTTTGCCGCCGATCGCCCGTCGCTGTCGGCCGGCAAGGCGCGCCTGCCGGAACCGCCACGGCGGCTCAACATGGCCGATGTGGCAATCACCCGCGGTATCGGCGATTCCATGGCCCTCAAGCTGGCCTGTCATGACGCCCGCGTGCATCGTAAATTGCTACCCCAGGGGCGCAATGCCCGCGCCGTCTTTGAGGCCGTCGAACAAGCCCGCTGCGAGGCCATTGGTGCCAAACGGATGCCTGGCGTGGCGTCGAATTTGGGCGCCATGATTGAGGATAAATATCAGCGCAGCAATCTGGAAGCCGTCACCGACCGGGCTGATGCGCCGTTGGAAGAAGCCGTATCGCTGATCGTCCGCGAACGTTTGACCGGCCAAGCGCCGCCGGAAGCGGCGGAAAACCTGGTCGGCATGTGGCGCGACTGGATTGAAGATAAAGCCGGCTCTGAACTCGACCGGTTGTCACGCATGCTCGATAACCAGAAGCTCTTCGCCGAAGCCATCCGCGACGTCATTGCCTCATTGGACATGGCCGATGAGCTGGGCGAGGACAATGACGGCGACAGCGACGAGGAAGGCAACGATCAGCCCGACGGCGAAGAAGCTGAAATGCAGGGCGAGGCGGAGGAATCCGATGGTTCGGAATCCGCCGACACCGAAGAATCCGATGCCGCTGGCGATGACAGCGAAATGACGGACGCCGATGGCTCCGATTCGCTTGCCGACGATTTCCGCGACGACGACATGACACCCGATGCCGAGGATGCCGGCGAATCCTGGCGGCCCGATCAATCCGGCGCCAATCATCCGTTGTCAGACTACAAAGTATTTTCCACCCGTTTCGATGAAACCATTCGGGCTGAGGATTTATGTGATTCTGAGGAGCTCGACCGGCTGCGCGGTTTCCTCGATAAGCAGTTGGTACATTTACAAAGCGCCGTTGGTCGGCTGGCCAACCGGTTGCAGCGCAAACTGATGGCGCAACAAGACCGTGGTTGGGATTTCGATCAGGAAGAGGGGCTACTGGATTCCGCCCGCCTGCCGCGGGTGATTATCGACCCCATGCACTCCCTGTCGTTTAAGGTCGAGCAAGACACCAAATTCCGCGACACCGTCGTGACCCTGCTGCTGGATAATTCCGGCTCCATGCGCGGCCGGCCGATCACCGTAGCGGCAACCTGCGCCGATATTCTGGCCCGCACCTTGGAACGTTGCGGCGTCAAGGTGGAGATTCTCGGCTTCACCACCCGTGCCTGGAAAGGCGGACAATCCCGCGAATCTTGGCTGCAGGCCGGCAAGCCGGTTAACCCGGGTCGGCTGAATGATCTGCGCCATATCATTTATAAGGCCGCTGACGCCCCCTGGCGGCGCTCACGGCGCAACCTCGGCCTGATGATGCGCGAAGGGCTGCTGAAGGAAAATATTGACGGTGAGGCCTTGTCCTGGGCCCATAACCGTTTGCTCGGCCGGCCGGAAAGCCGTCGTATCCTGATGATGATTTCAGACGGCGCGCCGGTGGATGATTCCACCTTGTCGGTCAATCCGGGCAATTATCTGGAACGCCACCTGCGCCATGTGATCGATGAAATCGAATCCCGTTCGCCGGTCGAACTGATCGCCATCGGCATTGGCCATGACGTGACGCGCTACTATCGCCGTGCGGTGACCATTATCGATGCCGAAGAATTGGCCGGCGCCATGACCGATCAATTGGCGGATCTATTCGAAGATCAAGAACACGCCACGGCGCCGGTCCGGCGTGGTGGTGGCCGCCAGCCGCGCCCGGCCCGGATGCAATGAACCGCCGGGCTTTCGCGCTTGCCATTTGCCGGTCGATCGCGGCAGCCGGATTAGTCTTATTTGCCACTGAACCGGGTTTCACGGCGACCGGCATCAAACCGACGTCGCTGATCGTGACCGCCCGCCCGATTACCGCCTTTCACATAGGCAGGCCTGAAGAAACCAAGTTCGGTGCCCTGGAATTTATCGGCGGCCTGGAATTAGAATCGCCCAATCGCCATTTCGGCGCCCTGTCCGGATTGGCCATGTCGCCAGATGGCAGTCGCATGATTGCCGTCACCGACAATGGCTTCTGGTTTCAAGCCAGACTTGATTACGATGGTGCCGAGCGGCCGATCGCCGTCCGCGATGCTATATTGACGGCCATGCGCGACACCAGACGCAAGGCGCCGTTGATCGACCGCGGCAACGGCGACGCCGAAGCACTGGCGATTGATCACACCACCTCACCACCACAGCTACTTGTCGCCTTTGAACGCCGGCACCGGGTCATGCAGACGACCATCGGGCCAAAAGGCATTCCCGGTCGCCTGGCCGCCGGGCCAAAATTACCCAAAGCGGTGAGCAGGTTAAAATCCAACAAGGGTCTGGAAGGTCTGGCCATCGGGCCGGGCGGCAACGGACGGATCATGGTGGCCATAGCGGAACGGGATCGTGACGCGAAAGCCGATGTTCCCGGCTGGATCCTGGCAGGTGCGCGCACCGGTCCGTTCAAAGTGGCTCGGGTCGGCCGTTATGACGTCACCGACGCTACCTTCCTGCCCGGCGGGGATCTGTTGGTGCTGGAGAGGCTATTTAACCTACGCGACGGCATCGGCATGCGCATTCGCCGCTTCGCCAAGGCGGCCATCAAGCCGAAGGCACTGTTGCAGGGTACTATTATCCTTGAAGCGGATTTTTCTCACCAGATCGACAATATGGAAGGTTTGGCCCTGCACCGCTCAATAAACGGCGACCTGATCGTGACGATCGTTTCCGACGACAATCGCTCAATATTGCAGCGAACCTTGTTGCTGCAGTTCAGGTACGTTGAATAGCGGGAAGAATTTTAGGCGGCCTACGCCTGCGGCGCTGGATTTATAAACTGAAGAGCCTGAAGCCGGCCCACGCCCCCGTCCCAACCACCCCTGAGGGTACCCATCTATGGGTGTGGTTGGGACGGGAGCGTGGGCCGGCTTCAGGAATTCGCTACTCAGAAAATTCGCCTGCGGCGTAACTTACGCCGCGACGCTTTCGAGTTTTTTCTCGACCTGGCGTTTCACCAGGAGAGCCCGCTGCGACAGCTCTGCGTCGCGCGCCTTCAACAGATACGCATCAAGCCCGCCACGATGTTCTACCGAACGCAGAGCATGGGCGGACACCCGCAGCCGAAAGCCGCGGCCGAGCGATTCGCTCAGCAATGTCACCCGGCACAAATTCGGAAGGAACCGCCGACGGGTTCTGTTGTTGGCGTGGCTTACATTGTTGCCGGTCATTACGGACTTGCCGGTCAATTCACACCGCCGTGCCATGACAAAACACCTTTCATATCTGCCGGATCGGAGACCGCCCGGCTAAACGTCTTTGCAAAGACTGTTGGAAAAAGTCGCCTTCCTATAGTCAGGCAGCGCTGGGACGTCAAGTAATTCCAGCGATTCAACGTGATCGGCTTGTCAGAAATTTCGGTCTCCGCCCCATGGCAATTCCAACACACCGGAACAGAAAATTCATCTTGTTAACGTGGCGGTTACCATAGAGACAAACAATCGTCGTATTCGGCAGCCAAGGTTTTTCAACCCGAGTACCGCGGCAGACGGATTCGGGGATTTTTGATTAGTAGGAAGAGGGCGCGGGCCACATGTTTCAGTTACACCGTTTTGCAATAGGATTTTGTACCGCCGCGACCGCAGCGTTGATACCGCTCGCCGGGTTTGCCGCCGATGCGCGCATCGGTGTCGTCTATCGCGCCTCGCTGGGTGGCTTCCCACTGGCCAAAGGCACATTGTCGATGGTTATTCAAGGTGACGCCTATTCCACGCAGGTAGGACTGAAAACCACCGGTCTTGGACGAATTGCCATCAAATCGCGCACCAACGCCGAAGCCGTCGGCTGGTTGAGCGGTATCAAGATTTCACCGACGCGCTACACAATGGCGGCAATCACCAACAAAAAGCCCACCAATGTGCGCATGTCGAGCGGATCATCTGGTTTCCAGAAGGTCAACGCCAAGCCGAGATTGAAAAAGCGGCCCGACCGGGTGCCGGTGACCGGGCGCCACAGAAATGGCACTTTAGATCCAGTCAGTGCCATTCTCATGCCGGTGCCGCGGCATACAAAAACTCTAAGCCGTAAAGCCTGCGCCCGCACCCTGCCGATCTTCGACGGCTGGACCCGCTACGACATCAAGCTCAGCTATGCCGGTATGCGGACTGTCAAAATCAAGGGGTACAAAGGCAAGGTCGTTGTCTGCAAAATCCGTTGGGTGCCGGTTGCCGGGCATCGGCCCGGCAAGGGCAATGTCAAATACATGCAAAACAACCGCGATATGAAGATCTGGTTGGCGCCGGTCGGGCAATTGCCCTATCTGGTCCCACTGCGTATCTCCATTCGCACCAAGGTTGGACAATTGGTGGTTGACGCCCGCAAAGTACGCGTCGCCACCGGACGTCTCGCCCAGGCAAATACAGAGTAAGTTTCCGCCTTCCATGAAAGCTAGAAAGGATCGCTTCGGCGGCCCTTTTTTATGCCTCCTGACACCAAAGCACATCGTCTTTGCGTGATCACTAGTCAAGCCACCTCACAGCCCGGCCCAGGGTCTATACAATACGCCTTTCCACTCCCCAATTGGCACAAGCGGAGCCCGGAGATCGGACACTGGCATGGATTGCCGGATCAAGTCCGGCAATGACGTGAGAGGGTAGTCTGAGGAGCTTGTTTAGCTAATCAAGCGCGATCACGATCATCACCGCCTTTCCACTAACGCGTCACCCCAAGGCTTGACCTTGGGGTCCATGCCGCCGGCCTCTCCCCACAACGCCGGCTCAGGCGAAACCCGAGGTTCGGGCATAGGTATGGATCGCCGGATCAACTCCGACACCGATGTGGAGAGGGGGTCATAGCCGATGCCAAGGGGCCTGCCGATGCAGCGATCGGTTCAAAGTGGGACAGTTTGGTTAACGCCTGGGCGACGATGAATGAAATTGCACAATATTCGGTCCGACCCAAAATCAACATCTTGCAGAATTGCCGTCCAGACAGCGAAACCTAGTTAGAACAAAACCTCAACACGGCCAGGTCAGCGATTCGTGCCTATGGTGTTCTGCTTTAGATCGAATAGTTACCATCGGGAAGGCTCTCACGCTTGGCAGCGTTAACGATTTGCCACATTGGATCATGGCGCCCAGATTCGAGACGATGTGATTAACATATTGCCGTGACTCGGCTTTTGTCCGGAATCACTGATTCAGGATTTGGTATGATCCGGTGATTCTCATGCTACATATTGCCGTGAACGAATCCTGAATCTGTCCGAGTCAGCGATTCGGACGTCTTTTGTTCAAGACTCGTTCTGGTTGTTAACCATTCGGCGCCGGGTGCCCGAAAAAACGCGCAATTCGGTGTTCCATGTGCTAAACTAGGGGCAAGGAACCCGACGGGAAAACGTTCCAGCGTTAACATTTGGCCTGCAGGCCCATTAATACGGCGAAACCGACCAATCCTCATGAACATTCCAGCTTCCGCGCCGCTCCCGCCGGCTATTCGTTCGCGAACCGTCACCGCCATCCTCGGGCCGACCAATACCGGTAAGACCCATCTGGCGATCGAACGTATGCTGGCGCACAAATCCGGTGTCATCGGCCTGCCCCTGCGTTTGTTGGCGCGCGAGGTCTATGAGCGGGTGGCCAACCAGGCCGGCGCCGATGCGGTGGCGTTAATTACCGGCGAAGAAAAGATCATGCCGGCGGACCCGCGCTATTGGGTGTGCACGGTGGAAGCCATGCCAAGGCACACCGATGCGGCCTTTGTCGCCATCGACGAAGTGCAGATTGCCGGCGACCTGGAACGCGGTCACATTTTTACCGACCGTATTCTCAATCTGCGTGGCTTGGAAGAAACCTTGCTGCTAGGCGCAGCGACAATCCGGCCGCTGTTGGAAACCTTGCTACCAGGGCTGAATGTGGTGACCCGGCCGCGCATGTCGATCCTGTCTTATGCCGGGCAAAAGAAAATCACCCGATTGCCGGAGCGCTCAGCAATCGTGGCGTTTTCCTCCGATGAAGTTTACGCCATCGCCGAGCTGATCAAGCGCCAACGCGGCGGCGCGGCTGTCGTCATGGGGTCCTTGAGCCCGCGAACCCGCAACGCCCAGGTCGAATTGTTCCAGTCTGGCGACGTTGATTTTCTGATTGCCACCGACGCCATCGGCATGGGTCTCAACCTTGATGTCGACCATGTGGCCTTTGCGGGAAACCGCAAGTTTGACGGCTATCAATTTCGCAATTTGATGCCGGCGGAGCTGGCGCAGATCGCCGGCCGGGCCGGCCGCTATATGCGCGATGGAACGTTTGGTGTCACCGGTCGGGTGGAACCGTTTGAAGACCGCCTGGTTGAAGCGCTTGAAAGCCATGCCTTTGCGCCGGTGCGCATGCAGCAATGGCGCAACGCCCAGCTGGAGTTTGAAACGGTCAATGCGCTGCGCCGGTCGCTCGATATCGTGCCGACCGAACCCGGTCTGACCCGCGCCCCACCTGGCCATGACCTTTCCGCCTTGGAACATGCCTCCAAAAATGAGGACGTTCGCCAACTGGCCAATTCCGAAGATGCCGTTCGCATGCTATGGGACGTCTGTCAGATCCCCGACTATCGCAAGATCGCACCGGCAAATCATGCTGAATTGATCTTGGATATTTATGGGCATCTGCGTCGCGATGGCGCGTTGCCAACCGACTGGTTTGCCCAACAGGTTAATTACGCCGATAAAATAGACGGCGGAATTGATACATTGGCCAATCGAATCGCTCATATTCGAACATGGACCTTCGTCGCCAACCGGGCGAATTGGCTTGAAGACCCCGATTACTGGCGGGAGCGCACCCGCTCAGTGGAAGATCGACTATCCGATGCGCTGCATGAAAGATTGACGCAAGAGTTCGTCGACCGACGCACCAGCGTCCTGATGAAACGGCTAAGAGAAAACGCCATGTTGGAAGCCGAAATTACCCCGCAAGGCGAAGTCCGAGTTGAGGGCCAGCACGTGGGCCATCTCAGCGGATTTCGTTTCCGCCCTGAATCGACCGCCGATGATGCCGACGGCAAGGCCCTGCGTGCCGCCGCCATGAAGGCATTGGCTTCGGAAATCGATAACCGGTCGGAACGGCTAACCGGATCGGCGAACGATGATTTCGTCCTATCCAGTGACGGCGCCCTGCGCTGGCGCGGCGAAGAAGTGGCCAAATTGTCCGCTGGTGCTGATCCGCTCCATCCCAATCTTGTGTTGCTGGCCGACGAACAACTGACCGGCCCGGCCCGCGATCGCGTCCAGGAGCGGCTAAACACTTGGGTTCGCACCCGCATTGAAACCTTATTGAAGCCCTTAACCGATCTGATCGCGGCCGGCGATATTGATGGCCTGGCTCGTGGCCTAGCGTTCCGCATTGTTGAAAACCTCGGTATCGTCTCCCGGCGCGATGTCGCTGATGATGTGCGCCAGATCGATCAACCGACCCGCGCGGTATTGCGCCGCTACGGCATTCGGTTTGGTGCCTATCACATCTATTTACCGCTGCTTTTAAAACCGGCACCCAGCGAATTGCTGGCGCAATTATGGGCGCTTCATCATGGCGGCCTGGATATGAAGGGCCTGGCGGAATTGCCGCAATTATCAGCCTCCGGCCGCACATCGATCCCAATTGATCCAGAGATCGATGCCGGCCTATATCAATCTGTAGGGTTTCGCCATTGCGGCACCCGTGCGGTCCGCATCGACATCTTGGAACGGCTGGCTGACTTGATCAGACCTATTTTATCCTGGCGGCCAGGAAATGAAGCCGCTGAACAGCCTGAGGGCGCGGTAGAGACCGGTGGCGCGTTTACCGTCACTGTTGCCATGACATCGTTGTTGGGCTGCGCCGGCGAAGATTTCAGTTCCGTATTAAAATCCCTCGGCTACCGGCTGGAGCGCCGCAAAATCGAGCCTCAGGTGGCTGAGCAAGCGACTGATGCCGTAGAGGCGCAACCGGTCATCCCTGACAATTCAGATACTACCGGTGCCGAAGAAGATGCAACGGCGAATGTCGATAAGGTGGAAGCCGCCGACAGCGAGGCACAAGGTCCGGATCAATCTGCAGCCATTGCCCCGGACGCCGGCGCCGAAGTGCCTGAAACCGCCGAAGTCACGGCCGTTTCTGGCGCGAGTGATGAATCCGCTGAAGCTGCCCCGCCCAGCGAATCTAGGCCGGACGAGCCCACAACGGATGAGTCGACGGTGGACGAGCCGCAGTTTCTAGAAATCTGGCGTCCTGGCCGGCCCGATCGTGCCAAACCGGGCCAAGCGCAAAAAAACCGTCGGCCGCAACGCAACCGTAAATCCGCTGACGGTGGCGGCAAACCGGCTGATGGTGGCCGTGGGAATAAAAAGCCTTCCTCTGGCAAAGGACCGCGTAAAGGCCGCGGACCCGCACCCGCCAAACCCGCCGCCCGGCCGGTCGATCCTGATTCGCCCTTTGCTGCACTCGCCCAACTCAAGGCGCAGATGGACACCAAACCGGATAAGAAATGAGCTGCGATGCGGCAACGCCGGCGTGTCCACTACGATTTCAGCGGCTGCCGCATTTTAGAAGCTGCTGGCGATGAGCGATGAACGCCAACGTATCGATAAATGGCTGTGGTTTGCCCGGGTGGTCAAAACCCGCACTCTGGCACAGAAATTGGTGCTCTCAGGACATGTCCGGCTCAATCGGGTAAAAGTCTCCAGCACGAGCCAACAAGTCCATATCGGCGACGTATTGACCATTGCCCTGCCGCGCCAGATCAGGGTTTTGGAAGTATGCGCCTTCGCCCAGCAACGCGGCCCGGCCCGATTGGCGCAGGAGATCTATCACGATCTCAGTCCACCAGAAGTGCACAGCGCCAAAGATCCCACATCAGGCATCCGCACCGGCGCGCGACCAACTAAGCGCGACCGACGAAAAATCGACGCTTTACACCGCGGCTTTGACGACACGTAAAGAATTCTCTCTTGCGCTGGCTTGAGAAAATCGGTACGCAACCGCCGGAGAGTATTGCCAACCGTTTCATTGCCTGCGTTGAAGGAAATTCCGATGACGTATCTTGTCACCGACAACTGCATTCGTTGCAAATACCTGGATTGTGTCGAAGTTTGCCCCGTGGACTGTTTCTACGAGGGTGAAAATATGCTCGTGATCCACCCAGACGAATGCATCGATTGCGGTGTTTGTGAGCCGGAATGTCCGGCCGATGCGATCAAGCCTGACACCGAGCCGGGTCTTGAGCAATGGCTGAAGGTCAACACCGAATACGCCGAGAAGTGGCCGAACGTCACCATCAAGCGCGATCAGCTCCCCGATGCAGCCGATTTTGACGGCAAACCTGGCAAATTTGAGAAACATTTCTCTGCCGAACCCGGCCAGGGCGACTGATTAGATCAAGAGATCGCACCGAAACGAACGAAACTTTCAAAAGCTGGTTGGTAGGCTGATTCCGGCGGTATTTTCGCCGGAGCGGATTTACCGTGAATTGGCCAACTATTTGAAATTTGCTCATTTTTGTGTTAATGTTGACCATACAGTCGAATTGAGCCGCACATTTTCCGACCTCGCCAACGAGGCTTTTTTTATGACTGATGTTGGCAGCCCGGTGTTCATACCAGGCAGGTGACGTTGGATTTAGCCGGACGGATAAACTAATCCAGATCGGATGATACAAAATCGGCGAAGCAATCCTTTCGCATTCATTTTTGCGAAGCAGGTGAGTTTGCGCCCAAAGTCGCGCCGGCCATTGCCGGTAAAGACATAATGTCCGCTTGAGCGGGAACATCGGTGTTCCCACGCCGCGGGCAATGCAGGAGTTGACAGGCGTATGGCAGCCACACCCAAGAAACCTTCTCAACGGCAGGGTTTTAAGATCAAAGAATTCGTTGTTTATCCGGCCCATGGCGTCGGACAGATCACTGGTATTGAAGAACAAGAAGTCGCCGGTCATTCGCTGGAGCTTTTCGTCATCAAGTTCGAAAAGGACAAAATGACGTTGCGTGTTCCCGTTGCTAAAGTAACGTCCGTTGGTATGCGTAAATTGGCCGATACGAACGCGGTTGAGAAGGCGTTGCACACGGTTACCGGTCGCGCCCGTATCAAGCGCACCATGTGGAGCCGCCGCGCACAGGAATATGAAGCCAAAATCAATTCTGGTGATCTCGGCGCCATTGCCGAGGTCGTGCGGGATTTGTTTCGCTCAGAAACCCAGCCCGAACAATCTTACTCAGAACGCCAGCTTTATGAAGCGGCGTTGGATCGGATGGTGTTGGAGATTGCCTCGGTACGCAAGATTTCCGAAACCGAAGCCATGCGTTTAATCGAGCTGAATTTGGCCAAGAGCCCGCGTCGTGGCCCCAAGGGAGATGAGGCAGCGGAAGAAACCGGTGAGGCCGAGACAACCGAAACTACGGAATCGACTGAAACTACCGAAAAAAAGGACGGTTCGGACACTTCCGATGGCGGCCAGGAAGTCGCCGCCTAACGCGGCTTCACTCAGCCGTTAACGTATATACGTAAAAACCCTAATTTATTGGGTTTTCATTGTAGGTATTATTAACTAGTATTCACCACGTATTCGCGTGTTTGGATATCGGATGCGCCCCCAGGTAAGTCGTGGGCGTGATCCGATGTTCGAGCACCTTAATCGAAACGTGGTGGGTACTCATGAACGACAGCAGCGGATCCCGGCGGCATATCATCAAGGCGGCCATGAGCGCGCCTTATCTGGAACGGCAGGAAGAGCATGATTTGGCCGTGCGCTGGCGTCATAACGATGATCAGGTCGCGCTGCACAAATTGACCAGCGCACATATGCGCCTTGTCATCGCCGTCGCCGCCCGCTTCCGCCATTTCGGATTGCCCATGGCGGATCTCATCCAAGAAGGCCATGTTGGCCTGCTCCAGGCCGCCGCCCGCTTTGAACCGGAGCGCAATGTTCGATTTTCCACCTATGCAACATGGTGGATCCGCGCCTCCGTCCAAGACTACATTCTACGCAATTGGTCGATTGTCCGCGGCGGCACCAGTTCAGCTCAAAAAGCCTTGTTCTTCAATCTAAGGCGGCTGCGGGCCCGGCTAGCTCAAACCGGTCAGCCGGTCACCGATAGCGAGAATTTTCATGAAATCGCCACCGCCATCGGCGTCTCCCGCGATGACGTGGCGCTGATGAACTCCCGCCTATCCGGCCCGGACATGTCGCTAAATGCGCCGGTCATGGAGAGCGAAGGTTCCGGGTCAGACCGACAGGATTTCCTGATCTGCGATAAGCCTCTGCCGGATGAAACCGTCAGCACCAGTATCGACACCGAGCGGCGCAAAAGCTGGCTTCACGCCGCCCTATCAGTCCTCAATGAGCGGGAACTGCGTATCGTCCGCGAACGGCGGTTATCGGAAGACGGCGCGACATTGGAAGCGCTCGGTAAACGATTGGGCATTTCCAAGGAACGCGTTCGTCAGATTGAATGCCGGGCCTTGGAAAAATTGCGTGCCGAACTATTGCGCGATCAGCCGGATTCCGCTGCATTCATCTAACGCCGCTTATTCCGTCAATCGACGATAATCTTGACCTTGCTGCCGGGTTTGAGCGGTGCGTTGCCATTCAATCCGTTGAGCACCAGGAACAACTGGCGGGCCTTATCGGTGCCGCGCATGCGCCGGGCAAACGTATCAACCGTTTGACCGACACGGACGACAACGACCTGCACTTTCAGCGGCCGCAATGCCACGGCTTGCGCCCGGGTCAAACGGGCAAAGCTTTTCTGAGTGATTTCAAAAGCCCGTTCAAAGCTGGCATCCGGTTTGCGGGTGGCGAAAATGAAACGGTAAACCTGCCGATTTGTGCGGAACAAGGCAATGCGGAACGACCAGCCCTGGGTAACCGCAGAAGCCGTCGCCACGCGCAGGCGATTTCGACTGGAAGTGCGAATGCTGTCTGCCGCCAAGCCGTTCAGCCAACCCGATTTCAGATAGGCCGTCAGCGATAATTCAGGCTCTAGGTCGACACCATCAAAACGCATGGCAATATTGCCGCCATCGGTGGCCAAAACCGCACGGCTGGTATTTTCCAGTATAAATCCATCTGGCACCGAAAAGGCGATCCGCAAGGCCTTATGAAGGAACCGACGGCCGCGCACAAATCCTTCCGTCGGATCATCACCGAACAGTAATCCGCTTAAATGCCCCAAATAGGCATCCTGGTCGGTACGGCCGAGACCGGGCGCACCGATTTGCCGGGCCGAGAGCACCGCCTCGTTGACCCGTTCCGGCGTCGTTGGATGAGACGACAGAAAGTCCGGCTTGTTAGAGGCCGCGCTTGCCGACCATTGCAGCCCGGCGAACTGGCCCATGGAATTGAGGAACCGCGAGGCGGCAAACGGATCGTAGCCGGCACCAGCAAGCGTCCGAATACCGGTTTTATCGGCCTGAAGTTCCTGGATTTGCGAGAACCGCGCAAATGATAACTGCGTCGAGGTCAGCGCCGCTTTGGCCGCATCGGGGTCGCGTACGACATTCGCAAGCACCCGATTGACCAGGGCCGTTGCCTCGGCGCGACGCTGGCGGGCGACGCCATGCGACGCCGTCACATGGGCCATTTCATGAGCTAGAACAGCGGCCACTTCGGAAGCATCATTGGCCAATGCCAGCAGGCCACGGGTGACATAAAGCAGGCCACCTGGTAGCGCAAACGCATTGACAGTCGGTGAGTTTAAGATCGTGATCCGGTAGGATTGGCTGGGATCAGCGGAAGCGGCAACCAGCCGCCCGGTCATTGCCGCGATCGTCCGCTCCATACTGGGTGACCGGTAAATGCCGCCGTAATTGTCGACCACCCGGTCGTGCTCGGGAATCTGACCCGGTTGCGGTGCCGATATCAGTTGTGAGCCCGGCCCGGTAGGGTTCACACCGGTACCGTCCTGGATCGCTGTGCACCCCGCCAAATGGACGGCAGCAATCAACGCCACCAGCCGGACGGTCAAACCACGCAGAGACGACGCCGTACTCACCATGTCTGTCAGCGATCCTCCCTGATCACTTCGATCTGTTCAGGATGGCTCAGACCCATATGCGGGCCGCGCCAAACATCCATCCAACCGCGAACACGTACAGTTTTGCCTGACAGGTATTTCAGGTCCATGCCGGCGGTTTTAAAGTTACCCATGTCCCTTTTCCTGATTGACGCGGTAAAATCAAGGGACCAGTTGTCGCTAAAATTGAGATAGGTCCTAGATTTCGTCTGTCCAACCGACGTAACGGTACCGGTAACAATACGAAATTCATCGGCCGCCTCAACCAATGTTGGGTCATTTGCGTTAAAAATTTGCATCTCTTGCCGCCATATTCCGGCTTTTGAGCGCCGCGCATTGACCTCCAGCGGCAACAAGTGATCGGTGCAGGCCCAGCCTTCTAGGCCGCCGCGCACAAATGCCGACCCGGATGCAATCAGGTCTTGTTGTAGCCACCGGCCATCTGCTTGCCGCACAACGTGAACGATGCCCCGTCCGTGACGGTCTGTAACCGGTTCGGGGCTGGAGGAATAAAGCAAAATCCGGTCGCCCGGCCGCCATGCGCCGATCGCGGTTGGGCCGCCCTCCGGCTTAGCTTGCGGAAGTGGGCTCCCAGGCGGAATTTCGGTAATCGGAAGCAGGTCGATGCCGGCTAGGCGAATATTTTTGCCGGAACCCAGCTCAATTTGAAGACCTGACTTTAAGGAGTGAACGATGCCCTCACCAGAAGCGACAAGTCCGCAAGCACGCAAAACAGCCGGCTGGGCGCACGCCACTGCGGCGCCCGCGGCCGCAACAATCAATCCGAGAGCAAGACCGTGCCAAGAAACCCGAACGCACCCCCACCGCCGATATATCGCCAGTATGACCATGCCTTGCCCGCCGACCGCGCCTGTTGGATGAGCAGATAACGATCAATGGACCGGTCGTCACTGTCAAGCCGCCCGATTATGGCGATAGCAGCCCAAAATGGCGAGACTGGTACTGCACACTCACAAAAATCGTGATATTGGGAACGCACCGGCCCCGTAGCTCAGTCGGATAGAGCATCAGATTCCTAATCTGAGGGTCACAGGTTCAAATCCTGTCGGGGTCACCAATCAACGTTCAAATGGGGAATTCAGTTGGGTTTAATCCCGCTTTCTCCATTTCTTTTTCAACAAAATATCCACGAGGCGCGAAATGAGGCAGACCGTCGCGCAATGATGGCGATATGGCCTTGGCCGCTGGAAGGCCAATTTCTGGTCTGGTCAAGTCGGCGAACCAGACCTCTATTCCAAGGCTCTTAGTGGCGGCGAACAAGGCCGCGGCGTCTTCGGTCGCCGAACCGTTATCCGCCGATTGGTTCAGTGGCGCTGGTGCGCCCGCCAAATAGGGCACTTCAACAGCGTTTGCTGATAGCGCCCATCGATAGTTGCTTGGAACATTGCCTAAGTCGGATTGCTCGGATCGGCCGATCTGTTCAGCGGCATATCTGTAGGAAATTTCGGCCTTGAGCATTTCCAACGCCGCGGCTTGTGACGCCTCACCGACATCGAAATCCGCGCCAAGGCCAAGGGCCGGCAACCGGCCATCTGGCTCGCAGGATAGGCAGGCAATGACATCTACCGGAAATTCGGTTGGAAGCTTGAGAAAGTGAGTTTGTCGGCGACGTCGGGCCAGCCATTGGCCCAAATTGCTGTCGAAACTATCCGCGCAATCCACCCGGGGCGGCACCAATCGATTGTACCACCAGTTCGTTGCCGCATCCCGTTCTATCAATTCCAACAGGGCTTTGCCCCGGGCAGTCTCCGCATCCGTCCAGATGGCCGCACCAGCGGTTGATGAAATCGGAATAATCGGCGTCCCGGCAATCCCAAACGCTTCCGCCTCGTGAAGCAGAATACAAAGGCTTGCAACCTCTGCGGTTTCGCCGGCAAGGTTTGTGCAACGCACCCGTCGATGTGAAATCTTGTTCCAATCGATACCGCCGCCGGCCCGCAGCAGACCACGATGGTGATCGGCAATCTCGGCTTCCTGCATGTCGCTAAGTTTTAGAAAATCACCGGCGTCCAATTCCCTGATTGCGGGATCTTGTGGTGAAACCAATGGATCGGATGCGCCGCGTGTCCACAAGCTCATGCGCTCCGCGGCTTCGCCAAGGCAACTGGCCAATGCCGACTGCTCCGTCAGGCCCTGGCCGCTGACCAGCTGCCATCCTGTTTGCCACGCCGGTAATTGAGCGGTCCGGTCAATCGCTGTAAATCCGGCATAAAAGAATGCCGGGCAGTCAGCGAATTCCAGTTTTACCGGGGTCACCCAACCTTGTTCCGTAATTCTTCTAAGTAGTTGGTTTTCAACAATCATTCAAACTGGATTTCGCGCATTTATCGTTTTACGGATGCCGCAATTTAACAAGTATGCAGCCAATTAGTTGCACATACACGATGGAATATATTTCTACTTGTAGCAATCACAGGTATATGTATCCTTCTAATGCTACTTTTGAATAAACACAAAAACGAGGAATATTATGGCTCGAATTCCAGTTCAAGACAGTGCATTGGCATCCGTCGGCCAGGCGATTGCCGACGCCGTGCGTGATCCGCAAAAACGCGCCGCATTTAAGGCTGATCCAGAAACTGAATTGCTTAATGCCGGCGTTCTTGCTGCCGACATGGCGGGCTATTCATTGGGCGTTGTTGAAGATGAAGAGTTCACCGTCAATATCGTTCTGCCGTTTGGCGTCGACAATGCCAAAGTTGATGCCGGAGATACGGATTATTTAAGGATGCTCGGAACGGTGGCTCTTCTGACTTGCTACCGGTCTTAACAGGTCACTCTGGTGAAATATCGATACTAAGCGCTGCATAGCTATCGATATAGGCCTGACGTGGTTGCGGCGCGGTATATATCACTGTGCGCCGCAGCCAATTTTCCAGCTCCTGACGCGACGATCCGCCCGCCAAGGCAGCCAATCGGGCAAAACAATCGAACGCCCGCTCCAATTGCCCGACTTTGACATTTGCCGCCACCGCTAATGTTTGCGCTTCTAAACTGGAATGCGGCGCCATGGCGCACGATTCAATACAGGCATCGTAATCTTGCGCGGCAAACTGAATATTTGCCAGGTAGCCATAAAAAAATCTCGGCGGCTCATCAGCGCTTCGAAACGCCATTTCGCAAAAACGCAGCGCTTTTTCAATGTTCCCAGCTAAACCATTTGCTTCAGCCACCGCCATGTGGGCAAAGACGCTACTGGGGTTGAGATCATAGGCTTCATCAAAATGCTTTAGGCCGTCGGAGATATGGCCGTTGAAAAATAGACTCCAGCCGAGAATTTGATGATTAAAGGCCTCAAATGGATCTATCAAAACGCTCTTTTTAGCCAAGCGTAATGACTTCATCAGCAAATCATTGTTGCCGGAGTTGTCCTTATGATAAATTCTTTTCTTCAAGTCGATTGATGCAAGCGAGGAGTAGATTGGACCGAAGGGAATTCCGTCTTTCGCCATAGGTTCGAGCAGATTTTGCGCTGCGTGGTCAGCTTCGGGCCGAAACTCCCGTAAATATGAATCAGCCTTACACCAAATGTCGAACGGTGTTTTATCAGCCGGCTTCTGTCGGTCCCGCATGTGAATAATATATAGATTTATCCGATTGACCGTCCGTGAAATAAGTTCATCACGTTGGCTAGCGTCGGAAAATTTTGCTGTGTCGATAAAATCTAAATAAAGCACCCGGCCGGTTTGGTGTTCGATCAACTCAACATACAAACGCTGCGTCGGCTCATCGGTCCGAAAGCTCAGTTGATAATCACCAATATCGCGATGCGTAAGCTTCACCGCCGGGCTGTCATTGTGAACAAAGAGCTCGAAATAACGGTACCGAGCCAGTTGGACCATGACCGCATCTTTCGCCGAAATAGCCCAATGACCGGCGTCTTCCTGGGCGGAGATCAATATTGCCGGGCGGCCGATCTGGTCATTCGGCACAATCTGGGAAGGCGCCGGATCGCTTTTTGCCGCCTTTTCTTTTTCACCAGCAAGGACCCGTCTTTCCTGCATAAGCCAATCAGCAAAGACTGGGTCAAGATTATCTAGCCCTTCAAGAAATTGTGCCTGACCGTCGGCCGGCTGCGAAGATCCGCCAAACTCCAACCGCAGGTTATCCGGGTCAATCCATAACTCGGTAATGGACGCATGCAGTATGACGACGCCGGCTTTTTCTTGGGCGCGTCTTATCAGGCGCAGGCATTGACGCAGCGAGATCGCACCCTTCTCCGAGCCAGCCCCGCTCCACAAAAAACTGATGATTGTAGATCGTGGTGCCTTGTAGTCCCGCCGCCGCAAAAGATAACCCAGGAGCGCCAGCGCCTTCGTGCTTTTCAGCCCGATCTGGCCTCCTTCCGCGCATGACAAACGCGGGTGTCCCATTGCCGCGAAGTTAATGTGATTCATTCAGCCCGCGTCCCGAGATTAATATGCATATGGATTAAACCAGAGATTATCAAAAATACAAAGCACACGTGTTGCTACACTAATTGAAAATCACGCAAAAATCACGCCCCCGATTTATCGGTTGACGGTAACAAAATATGTGAATTGGGAGCAACGGGATGACTAGAATTTCAATTGAATCAGATATTGAATCAGCCAAAAGAATGATCGAATATTGCAAGCGCGAGGTGGATAACCTGGGCCACCCATTGTGCGCCCATCTGCTTGATATTGCGCTGGAGTCACTCAACGACCAGCAATCAACCGTCGCCTTCGATGAATCCGGGCAACTGCGCGTCAATTAGCGCGATCGGGTATGGCGATTATTCCGGCGGCAAATCCGGATCAATATCAGCCGATAGCGAAACCAGCATATTGCGAACCGCAAGCTTGAATTTCGGGTTATCGATCATGGTCAAGATCTTCATGATCTCATGGTCGGTACGGGAAAGATTGCCGAAATCCAAAACCTCTTGCGGCGGTTGACGACCCTCGCTATCGGCACCCTTAAAGAATGTCGAAACGTCGACGCCGAGCACTGTGGCGATTTCAAACAACCGACCGGAACCAATGCGATTGGCGCCAGATTCATATTTTTGAATCTGCTGGAAGGTCACGCCAACCTGGCTCGCCAGGTATTTTTGAGAGTGCCCGGATTGAAGGCGCACAGCTTTCACGCGCATGCCAATATGCTTATCTAAAGGATGAGATCTTGGTCCCAAGAGTAATTCTCACTATTGCAGTTTGATCATCGGCGCTTTCACCGATGATTTTTCGTCGAATCGATCATTGAAACATAAACGATTCGACTGCGATGGGTGACCGAATAGTCGGTCCCGGTATCGATATTCAGACGAAAGTGTCCGCATGAACCATTGAAAATCGATTATACCAGCAGATTGCAGACGCCCGGCGCGCCAGAAGGTTGGAATTGACAAAATCCAATATTTGAACGCTGGCGCAATGGTCTTCCGTGGCTCAGGCGAAATTGACGATATTCCTCAAGAAGATAGATCGTCGCACCGGTATCATCACCACGACGAATTCGATTTTTCCCGAATTGCACCGCGCGACAAGCACCTCACAATCATTATTTTACTTCCAATTTTGGACCAATATACGTATTCTGTTCAGAATAACGAACAAAACTTAGGGGAGATACCCGTATTTTTCGACTAGAGTTTCGATTATCCGATCAAGTGCGCGCACTATTTTTAGATAATCTAAGGCGGCAACTCGATCGAATGCAAGCGAGCGCCGGCTCTTTGACGACCCAAAATACGGTTTGGTAAGGATACCGAACGTGCACTGCCAGCAAGTCATCGAGTTTGGAAAACCTTTGGAAGGTCGGGATTATCCGGCGCCCGAGCCTGTCGGCACCCAGGTGCTGATCAAAATCGACGCCTGTGGCGTCTGCCATAGTGATTTACATTTGTGGGACGGTTACTTCGATCTCGGTGGCGGACAAAAAATTGAGTTGGCCGACCGCGGCATCAAACTGCCCTTCACCATGGGCCACGAAATCGTCGGCGAGGTCGCTGCCCTTGGCCCCGATGCGGAAGGCGTTGAGATTGGTGACAAGCGGATCGTCTTTCCGTGGATCGGCTGCGGCGAATGTCCTGTCTGTCAGGCCGGCAACGAACTTCACTGCAATGCGCCGCTGACACTGGGCACCCGCTATGACGGCGGATACTCAGATATGGTGATCGCGCCGCATGCAAAATACCTCATCCCCTATGATGGCGTACCGGCGGAACTGGCCTGCACCTATGCTTGTTCGGGCCTGACCGCCTATAGCGCCTTGAAGAAACTGGCGCATCTTTCTAAAGACGACCATGTGGTGATTATCGGCGCCGGCGGTGTCGGCTTGTCGGCCGTGCATCTGGCGCCGTCAGTACTCAAAGCCAAGATCATCGTCGCCGATATCGACGGCACCAAACGGGCTATTGCCCGCCAATCCGGTGCTCACGAGACCATCGATAACAGTGCCGATGATGTTCTTACCACGCTGATGGACATGACAGGCGGTGGCGCTGCCGCGGTCATCGATTTCGTCGGCGCCCCGGCAACCGCCACGTTCGGCATGAATGGCCTGAGAAAAGGCGGCATCTATGTCTGTGTCGGTCTGTTCGGAGACGCCGTGCCGGTATCTCTGCCACTGCTGCCGCTGACCATGCGTACCATCATGGGTTCCTATGTCGGCACATTAGAGGAAATGCATGAACTCATGGCCTTGGTGCGCGACGGCAAGGTGGCGCCAATACCTTATGAAGTGCGCGACTTGGACCAGGCAACCAATGCCTTGATGGATTTAAAGGACGGCAAAATCAAAGGCCGCGTCGTACTTCGGCCAAATCTTGCCTGAGAATCGGACCTACTTGAGAATTCGTCGCAATTGCGATCAACTAGGAGGCAACAACAAGTTCGATAATGGAACGGGATAAATCCCGCCAATTTACAAAACCAATGAGGATCGATGATCTTCACCTAAAACAGAGAGAGGAAGCATGGTAAAATTCTTATCCACCCGAAAATTGGTCGTTGCCGGTGTGGCGTCGGTCATGTTCGCCGCGCCAGCCCTGGCCGGCCAGGTTCTGACGTTTTCCGACGGCAGCCCCAACCGCGGCGCCCGCGCCACGGCCAGCAATTGGTTTGCCGCCGAATTAGACAAGCGCACCAATGGCGAACTGAAGATCGAGTTTCACTGGGGCGGCGCGCTGCTCAAAGCCAAGGCTGCGACCAAGGGCGTTGGCGCCGGTGCGGCGGATATGGGCGCCATCATCGGGGTCTATAATCCAAAGCTCCATCCCGGCTATCTTCTGTCTGACCTGCCCACCGACTTTTCCGATCCATGGGTCGGCACCCGGGCAATTTATGAGCTGGCGACCACCAACAAGTCGTTGATCGCCGAATTCTCCAAGCTGAACCTGCACTATGTCACCAACTTCACCACCACTGAAATCCAGGTGATCTGTAAGGGCAAAGCAGTCAAGACCATCGACGACATCAAGGGCATCAAGGTGCGCGGCGTTGGCGTCTACGGCAAGGTGTTTAAAGATCTCGGCGCCACCCCGGTGCGCATTTCCGCCTATAAGGCCTATCAGGGCCTCGATACCGGCCTGATCAATTGTTCGCAGGTCTATACCTACTTCGTGCCGGCGGTAAAAATGCAGGAAGTGGCCAAGGAACTGACGCTGTTGAACTGGGGCGCCTTGATGGGCCTGACTTACGCCATGAACAAGGACACCTGGGACGCGCTTTCCGATGACCATAAGAAAATCGTCACCCAACTGGGTTCCGACTTCATCGACAAGTATGCCCAGATCATCACCGACGGTAACACCAAGGCTTTGGCCGACCTGAAAGCCGGCATCGACGGCCACAAGGTCAACGTCCACGAGTTTTCCGCTGACGACCGCGCCAAACTCGTCGCCGCCGCCCAGCCTTATGTGGATTCCTGGAAAGAAAAAGCCACGGCTGCCGGCATCGATGCCGACGCCTTCCGCAATGAATATCTTGGCCTACTCAAGAAATATGACGACGAGTTCAAGGCCAAGGGCTATCCGTGGAAGCGCTGATCTAAATTAAAGCGCGCTGGATTTCGGTCCGGCACCCACCAAACAACGACCAACGCGGAGAGGGTACTTGTTGCCCCCTCCGCGTTTTTTTGTCCGAAATTGCCAGCTGCTACCAACCGCTAGATCGGGTGATCTATTTCCCGGGAAAAAAGACGGATAGTGTCATACCCGATACGGATCAAACATCGGGGTAGTGACATGGATCTTACCGGCGGCGCTTTCTATCCGGTTGTGAACACTTTGGCGGTCGTGTTCGTTTTTTTGGTTGGCATTGCCGCCATTGTCACACTTGCCCTGATCATTATCGACCTCTCCCAAACCAAGGATGCCATTCGCCGCAATTATCCGTTGATCGGCCGCTTTCGGTCGCTGTTCAGTAATCTTGGTGAGTTTTTCAGGCAGTATTTCTTCGCCATGGACCGGGAAGAAATGCCGTTTAACCGCGCTGAACGCAATTGGATCCACACCTCAGCATCGGGCAGCGACAATACGCTTGCCTTCGGCTCCACCAAGCTCCTGACCGCGCCGGGCACGGCGATCTTTGTCAATTGCGCGTTTCCCAGGCTCGACAAAGACAACAAGGCCACGCCACCGCTGGTGATCGGGCCTTTTAGCCGGGCGCCATACGAGGCCGCATCAATCATCAATATCTCCGCCATGAGCTTCGGATCGATCTCCCGTCCGGCGGTCCAGGCATTGTCCGCCGGGGCGAAGCTGGCCGGATGCTGGTTGAATACTGGCGAGGGCGGACTTTCGCCTTATCATTTGGAAGGCGGTTGCGACATCATTTTCCAGATCGGCACCGCCAAATATGGCGTCCGCGACGCCGACGGTGGGCTTGATGCCGACAAGCTGCGCGAGGTCGCCGCCCACGCCGAAGTCAAAATGATTGAGATCAAAATGAGCCAGGGTGCCAAACCGGGAAAAGGTGGCATCCTGCCAGGCGCCAAAGTGACACCGGAAATAGCCACGATCCGCGGAATTCCAGCAGGCAAGGATTCCATCTCCCCAAACCGGCATTTGGAAGTCGATAACGCCGAGGGACTACTCAATTTTATCCACCACGTCCGGGAGATCTCCGGCAAGCCAACTGGATTCAAGGCGGTGATCGGCGGCTACGGATGGTTGGAAACACTATGCGAGGAAATCCACGCCCGCGGCATTGAAAGCGCGCCGGACTTCATCACTGTTGATAGTGGCGACGGCGGCACCGGCGCGGCGCCGATGCCGCTGATGGATAATGTCGGATTACCGATCAAAGAATCCCTGCCGATTGTCATCGATATCCTGATCAAGTATGGCCTTCGTCAGCGCATCCGGGTAATTGCCTCCGGCAAATTGGTAACCCCGGCTGAAGTGGCCCTGGCTTTTTGCGCTGGGACCGATTTCGTCGCCTCGGCGCGTGGGTTCATGTTCGCGCTGGGATGTATTCAGGCGCTCAAATGCAACAAGAACACCTGCCCAACGGGTATCACCACCCACAAGGAGAGCCTGCAAAAGGGCCTGGACCCGCAGGTAAAATCAGTCCGCGTCAAAAACTATGTCGGCAAGATCCGCTACGGCACCGGATTGATCGCCCATTCATGCGGCGTGGCAAACCCACGGGCACTGTCGCGGGAGCACTGTCGGATTGTGCAGGAGGGCGCCCGGTCGGTTCCCATGAACGAACTGCACCCTACCCCGGAAATCTTGCCACGGTTTAAGACAGGCGATTGATAGCCGGGCAATCCCGACTCGGCACTCAGGCGGGAATTTGGACGGGAACGTCGGAAAAACCCATAACAAAATTCGATTTGATCCGGACCGGTTCGCCCACAAGATCAATGCGGTCAAACCGTTTCATGATCTCTTCCCACAAAATACGAAGCTGCATTTCGGCAACGTGGTTGCCCATGCAGCGGTGAATGCCAAAGCCAAACGACATGTGGCTGCGGGTGTTTTTTCGAGCGATATCAAACGTATAGGGGTTGTCGAACTTGCTGTCGTCGCGGTTGGCGGAAATGTACCACATGACGACTTTGTCACCGGCGCGGATCATTTTGCCACCAAGCTCAAAATCACTTGTGCAGGTTCGCCGCATATGGGCGAGTGGCGTCTGCCAACGGATGATTTCTGATACCATCGACGGGATGATTGCCGGGTCATCGCGAAGCATCTGGTATTGATCAGGGTTTTGGTTGAGCGCCACAACGCCACCGGAAATCGAATTGCGGGTGGTGTCATTACCGCCGACAATCAACAGCAAAAGATTTCCCAGCAACCGGTAGGGCTTTTCCATGAGCTCCTGCGTATCGTCGTGATGGGCCATCAAAGAGAGGAAATCGAGCGCCGGTTCAGCAGCTTTTCGCTCATGCCAGAGCCTGGTGAAATATTCCAAACATTCAAAGAGTATCTGCCGGCGCTCATCCTCCGGCATCACCGCCGCGCCAACCCCGGGAGCCGCGGTTGTCATGTCCGACCAATAGGTGAGCAAATGACGGTCTTCCCAGGGAAAATCGAAAAGCGTCGCCAGCATCTGAGTGGTGAGTTCCGTTGAAACCCGCTCCACCCAATTGAATGTCTCACCGCGCGGCAGACCATCAAGAATATCGCCGACACGGCTGCGAATGAGAGATCTGAGCTCATCCAACCGGTCCGGCCCGACCGCCGGCATAACCGGTTTTCGCCATCTTGAGTGCCAGGGTTCATCGGCCGCAATAAAGCTCGGCAGCCGCATATTGTCGTCCGCATCGCCGATAAAAATGTTCGGCCACGATCCGAAAACCTTCGGATTGGTTTCCACCGTCATGATGTCCTGCCACCGGGTGATAGACCAATAAGGGCCGAAGGCGCTTTCAGCGCAAAAATGAACCGGATCCTCAGCCCGCAGACGGTCGAAATAGGGCCAGTGAACGTTGTTTTGGAAAAGCTCTGAATCGGAGACGTCTATCCGATCAAGCGGCATACCAAACGCATCAGCTCGGGCGGATTGGAGAGCAGTGTTGGTCTGGGTCATAAGTTCTCTCGCAAGGAATGAATGGCGATGCAGGTTAGCCTTCGTCGGTCAGCGATCAAGTAGCGTTGCGCTCAAATATCCCGATCAACCAGCCGACCCCGATCGCCGGTCGGCCAGCATGAAACTGGCCGCCTGCTCGGCGATCATGGTGATCGGCGCATGGGTATTGCCTGAAATGATGGTTGGCATGATGGAGCCGTCGGCGACGCGGAGGCCAGCGATGCCGTGGACCTTCAACTGGTCATCCACCACCGCCATGTTGTCATCGCCCATTTTGGCGGTGCCGACCGGATGGAAGATGGTGGTGGCGATGTCGCCGGCGGCTTTCGCCAGATCTTCATCGGACGTGACCTGCGGCCCCGGTTTGAATTCAGCTGGTGAAAATTCGGACATGCGCGCTGTCGCCATCAGGCTGCGGGCGTGGCGGATGGAATCGGCGGCCACCGCCCTGTCGGCCGGCGTCGACAGATAATTCGGCCGGATGGCCGGCGGCACGAACGGATCGTCGGTGGTGATGTGGCAGGTCCCACGGCTTTCCGGCCGCAAATTGCAGACTGAGACCGTGATCGCCGGAAACGAATGCAGTGGCTCGCCGAAGGCCTCCAGCGACAATGGTTGGACGTGGTATTCAATATTGGCGGTCTCATATTCCGGCGCCGATTTGGCGAAAATACCGAGCTGGCTCGGCGCCATCGACATCGGACCGGAGCGGTTAAACAGATACCTTGCCGCGATCGACGCCTTGCCGAGAAGGCTGTTCGACGTTTCATTCAGCGTGCGGGTGCCGGAAACCTTGAATATCGTCCGGATCTGCAAATGGTCCTGCAGGTTTTCTCCAACACCTTTGAGTTCGTGGTGAACCGGTATGCCATGCGCCTGCAATACATGAGCAGGGCCGATGCCGGACAATTGCAACAGCTGCGGCGAGGCAATTGACCCGGCGGTCAGCACCAGCTCACCAGCGATCGTTACCGATTTTGCCACGCCTTGATGGCGAAACTCCAAGCCGCTGACCCGTTTGCCGTCAAACACCAGGCGTTCCGCCTGGGCCTGGGTGAGGATCGTCAGGTTCTTGCGGTGTTTGACCGGATCGATAAAGGCCTTGCGGGAATTCCAGCGAATACCTTTTTTCTGATTGACCGGAAAGTAGCCAACCCCTTCATTGTCGCCACGATTGAAATCATCCGTTGGTGCGATCCCCATTTCCGCCGCCGCTTCTTGAACGGCCGCCAGGATAGGCCAATTCAGCCGCTGTTCCTCGACCCGCAATTCGCCGTCGCCGCCGTGAAATTCATCGGCACCGCCATAATGCATTTCCGATTTCTTGAAAATCGGTAGCACATCGTCCCAGCTCCAGCCACGATTGCCGAATTGCCGCCAGCCGTCATAATCGCGGGCCTGGCCGCGCATATAGATCATGCCATTGATCGATGAACAGCCGCCCAGAACCTTGCCGCGCGGATAGTTCAATGACCGGCCATTGAGCCCCGGTTCGGGTTCGGTTTTAAGGCACCAATCGGTTTTCGGGTCGCCCATGCAGTAGAGATAGCCCACCGGCACATGGACCCAGAAGCGATTATCCGAACCGCCGGCCTCCAGCAGCAAAACCCTCGCGGTGGGATCGGCGCTTAAGCGGTTGGCCAGCACGCAGCCGGCCGAGCCGGCGCCAACAACCACATAGTCGAATGTTCCAAAATCGCTGCGCTGCGCATCCGCCATCTACCAGTATCCTCCCACCAAGGAACCGATCTTGCCGATTGCGGCGCAATTATCAATGAAACAATCACCTTGGCGCCTAAAACGTCCGGTGGCAGGAGCAGGATTGCGATGGGTGATATGAACGCCGACGTTCCTTCGGGCAAAAACCCGCAACATCACCTGATTAGGCGGCGGATTCTTCTTGCCCCATTGGCAAAGCAATTTGACCTAGGTGCTGCTTGGCAGCGGTCAGTTCCTGGGTGCAAATCGCTGACAACTTACTGATGCTGCCGACCGGGATCGATGCGGCCTTTTCAGAAATCGTTTGGCACAGCCTGGACAATCGTGCGGCGCCGATTTGACCAGCCATATCAGCCATGGACCCGGCAATTTGCGCAATCGTATCGCGATCCTGGGCAACCAAAGCGGCCTGCAATTGATCGTGAGAGGCGTCGGCATTTGCGGTAAACAACGCGATCGCTTGTTCGATCATCTTGGTTGCTTCATCTCCAGAGCCAGCTTTTTCAAATCGCCGCACCCACAGGGGATCTAGGATTGGTAGATCTTGAAATCGGCTAGAATCCTTGGTCGTTGACGGATTCGCGATCGGCTGGCCTCGCGCAACATCTGGCGCGATTGGCGCCGCTGCGGCAGAATTGGGAATCCATTTGGCCAATGCTTTTGCCAAGGTTGCACCGGTAAAGGGTTTGATGACGTAACCATCCATGCCGGCATCGCGCCAAAGGTTGTCCTTGACCTCCTCCTGGTCGACGACAAGCGCAACCAGGGGCGCCGCCGTTCGGCCTTGTTGATGTTCATACGCCCGGTACCGCCGAGCCATTTCATAGCCCTCCGGATTGTTAAATCCGCAATCGATCAGAATGAGGTTTCCGTCTTCGTCAATCAAATCGACAGCTTCCTCAACGTTATTGGCGATATGAACCGATACCTGCAGCCGCGCCAGGGCGTCGGCGGTACTTGAAAGATTGCTGGGATTATTGCCGGTCAACACCACGTTCAGGGCGCTGAGATTAGAAATTGGAATTGCAATGGCGTCGGCTATCGGCGCTCGGGCAAATAACCCGGTATTTTCGGAAGGATTTTCCGGTTCGTCGTTCGTTGGTGATGGGATTGACGGCGATACGGTAAGGGCCGGGACAGTCTCGTCGTTGTCGCCATTTGGCACCGGCTCGTCGACAATTGGTTTTTTCGGGATCCGATTCACAACGAAACCCGATCCGGCCTCTGGCGCAATACCCTTGCCCTCAGACATGTGTTGCAACTGCGCGGTGCGCACGGCAACTTCATGTTCCAGATGCTCCTGTTGTTGAGCAAGGCCGAAATCGCGCACCCGGATTTGCGATGTCATGGTGTTGAAGACATCGACCAACGTCCCGATTTCGTCGTTGCTGGTCCGCTTGACAGTTTCAACAAATTCGCGGTTTTCCGTAAGACCGGTCATGGCACTGGTCAGTTCGCGCAGGGGCCGGGTAATTTTCTTTTGTAGCCAATAGGCGATCAGCATAGAGATTGTCGCGGCGGCCAGGGCGGCCAGCATATTATCGCGGATTTGGGCGATGATACGGTCGCGCAGCCCATCGACGCCAGAGTACAGGATCAACCGGCCGACCGATTTACCGGATTTGATGATCGGTGTCTGCACCATCATCGGTGTGCCGAACAATTGGCCCAACCGGGCGAACCAGCCGCCCGTTTCACTGCGGCTGGCCAATTTCACACCGGATCCAAGTTCCGCAATAGTCTGGCCATTCAGATCAATCACGCGAACAGAATCAAGTCCGGGAATTTTACCGATCGCCCGTAAGGTCCGTAATACTGCTGTTCGATCACGCTCAGCAGTACCCTCAGCAATGGTGGATGCAAAAATCCGGGCGGTGGCGTGAAGTTCGCGATCGCGCTGTTCGGCATAATTGCGCGTTTCCCGCATGACCAGGAATACCGACGAAAACACCGCTGAAAAACAGACCGCCAACAGCACGATTCCAATCAATTTGATTGTAATCGAACGTTTTGGCTTAGGTATTTTTACAGTTTCGATCTCAGCCATTATCCAACAAGCATGCGCATTTAGTGAATTCATATAGGCGAAAGCAACTACATGAACTGGATTTCGGTCCCGTTAACTATGGACGGTTACGGATTATTTATCCTTGCTAGTTATAAATACGGGTGGATCTCCTAATTTTTAGTTAGGCAAGGCAACAATGAAACTGGGTCAACAACTTTCATCTTTCCTGCGGGATCAGTCTGCAAATGTGATTGTTATCGGTGCTCTGGCACTGCCGGTGGTATTGGGCATTGCCGGCGTCGCCGTTGATTACTCAACGTGGCTTTTGCAGGAAAAACGTCTCCAAGCGGCCGCCGATGCCGCGGCACTGGCCGCCGCCCGGGAGCTTTATATGGCTAAAATTGACGGCAAACGGGTTCAAGCCATCGCAACCAGTGTCGCCAAAGCGCAACTGGCCGATAAGTCCGGACCTTCTGGCCAGGCCATCAGTCTTTATACTGAAATTGTTGATCGCGGTTCCGGTGTCCACGTTGAAATCAAGCAGAAGAATGCGGTGCAAATGGCGGTGCTAACCGGCGTCCTGCCATCCGGCATCGGTGTGCGGGCAAGAGCCAATATCGCCGGCGGCGGCCGCATATGCGTGATCGGATTGGATCGCTACGCCAAAGGCACCGTACATTTAACAAAAAAGGCCAGGATCACAGCGCCCGATTGCGCCGTCTATTCTGATTCCAACCATACCGCCGGAATGATTTCAAAAAAACGCGCTGTGATTACCTCAGAGCTTGCCTGCTCCGTTGGCGGCACATCAGGATCTGCCGCCAATTTCAGACCACAGGCCGTGACTGACTGTCCGTATGTTGAAGACCCGCTGATTGGGCGGCCGCCCCCAAAAGTTGGCGCCTGTCGTGAAAACAATCTCGAACTGAAGGACAAGACAATCACCTTGTCGCCAGGCGTTTATTGCGGCGGCCTAAAAATCAAATCGAAATCAAAAGTAACGCTGCGCTCTGGCGTCTATATAATGAAAGATGGCCCGCTTCTTGTTGCATCGAACTCCTCCGTGAAGGGCAAGAATGTCGGTATCTATTTCGTCGGTACGGGCGCGACATTTGAATTTACCAGCAATTCCGCCGTTAGTCTGACGGCACCGGTTGAAGGCGATCTGGCGGGATTGTTGTTTTATGAAGACCGCGGATCCGATCCGGCGCGTAAATTCATTATCAAAAGTAATCGCGCCAACATGCTGCTGGGCACGATCTACCTGCCGCAGGGCATCCTGTCGGTCAAATCAAATGCCAAGGTCGCCGATAAATCCGCCTATACCGCCGTCGTCGTGCGCCGCATTGAACTATCGGGCAGTGCCGATCTACATCTCAACGCCGACTACGACAGAACCGATGTTCCCGTACCCGGCGGCATCGGACCGGTTGGCGGCAATATCTTCCTGACGCGGTAACGCCCTTCGCGGCTGGCACTACGAAGCAAATTGACCGGGTACTCATAGGTCGTCCCTGGACAATTATCACGTCAAATGGGAACCGGTCACAAAGCCCGGCAATCCTCAGGAGCGTTCCTTTTCGGAGCGTCTCTCCGCTCCCGAACGCCGATCTAACTCGGAGCGGCGTTCGCCCATAATTCGCTGTTCTTCAGCCGAACGGGTATCAACGCCACTGCGACGGTCGTTTTCCTGTCGCCGATCCTCACCGGAGCGGACATCTTCGGGCTGATTGGGGTTGTCTTTAGGCATCGCAAAAACTCCCACAAAATAGTCGAGCGCGAAGAATAACCGAGCAGTATGAACCAAGGGTAAAATGTTCTGAGCAAATCGCAACCTGTGCGATAATGTCGCGAATATTTGTGGGGTTATTGGACCATCTTCAACGCCGAAAATGTCGCAGGAGACCCCATTTCGGCTCGCTCACCTAATCGGCACCGGCACCGCCTTGCAAATTCAAACCACCTTTTCGCACCAATTTAAGGGACTATTCTAAACGCCCCCACCCACCCGACAGGATACCGAGCAGACCAAAATTCACGTCGAACGGGGGATTTCAAAAAAAGGTAATGGTGCCCCCAGGGAGACTCGAACTCCCACGCCCGTGAAGGCAACAGATTTTGAGTCTGCCGCGTCTACCAGTTCCGCCACAGGGGCCTTGGCTCATTGTTGCCAGATTTATTCACGAATCTGACACTATCCAAGCGGCGCGATCATAGCCATCGCGGCGGCCGCGTCAACGTATTGGATACGGTCTTTCGCTATATCTTTCGTTCAACGTAAAAACCGCCAAAGGCTGAAACATGATTCGCCGCCTCTACGACTGGACTATGCGCCTGGCCGCCCGGCCATCGGCGACCTATGCCCTCAGCTTTATTTCGTTTGTGGAAAGCTCGGTTTTTCCCATTCCGCCCGATGTTATTTTGATCCCCATGGTGCTCGCGGAGCGGGCCAAGGCTTGGTGGTTTGCCTTTGTCTGCACGGTGTCATCAGTGGCCGGCGCGATGCTGGGATATGCCATTGGCGCGCTGCTCTATGACATGGTGGCGGAGCCTATTATGAGTTTTTATGGTTACGCCCAAAGATTTGAAGACTTCAAATCGATGTATGACGAATGGGGACTTTGGATCGTGTTGTTCGCCGGCGTGACGCCATTCCCGTTCAAGGTGATCACCATCGCCAGCGGCGCCACCGGTTTTAACTTCATCGTCTTCGTGCTTTCAGCGATCGCCGCGCGCGGCCTGCGGTTTTTTGTCGTCGCGGCAATATTGTACTGGCTTGGGCCGCCTATTCGCGATTTTATCGAAAAGTGGCTCGGCCTGTTATTCACCTTATTCATGGTGTTACTGATCGGCGGGTTCGTCCTCATTCGTTATGTGATCTAGCCGCATCTTGCTTTGGTCGCCGGCGCGGCGCTTGTCTGGAGTTCCAATAGTGATCGATTACCGGCTGCTATTAAAAAACCCTCAGCTAACGGCAGCATTGTTCGTTTTGGCGCTGGGTCTGGCATCAATCGCCTCAGCTTGGGGGTTTCAGCTGATCGGCGGCTATATTCCTTGCAAATTATGCTTGGAACAACGGCTATCTTATTACGCCGGCCTACCGATCGCCCTGTTGGCGTTGATTGCCGCTTACTGGATTGGTTCCGGTTGGCTCGCCCGGCTTGGATTGCTGCTTTTTGCCCTTGTCATGGCGCACAGTCTTTACCTTGGAACCTATCAAGCCGGGGCGGAATGGGGCTTTTGGGAAGGGCCAACTGATTGCGGCGCCACCAATGCCGGTGCAACGACAAGTGCTGCCGATCTTCTCAGTCAGATCAAAAAGATCAAAATCGTCAGCTGCACCGAAGCTAGTTGGCGCATGTTCGGCTTGTCGTTTGCCGGCTGGAATGCCGCTATCTGTGCGGCGTTGGTGATCGCCGGATTATGGGGCGCGGCGATGCCGGCTCCTAAAAACAAGACCGCCGAGTAACCTCACTCGGAATAAATCAGATGCCGACCAACTTTAGATGTTTGCGCCGATCGAAGACCTTCAAGACATTGGTCAGATCCTGACCGCGTTTTAAAATCATACCGCCCGGTGCAATGACGCTGTATGCGCCCTGTTTGCGCGCCAGTTTCGGCACTTTTTCAATGCGAAACAGCGGCATTTCGGCGGTGCGCCTAAATATGGAAAACACGGCCTTGTCGCGCAAATGATCGATAGCGTAATCACGCCATTCGCCTTCAGCGACGTTGCGGCCATAGATTTTGAGGATTTCCGTCAGTTCCTGACGATTAAATGCGGTCAGGACGGGTGCCGGTTTCTGCGATGAACTTGAGACGGTGGCACTGTACTTGGTTGTTGCGGCAGCGCTTGCAGCACCGCCGCGGCGAGACGGGATTTCTTCTATTTCGCTCATGGCGCCTCCTTATGAGCCGGATCACATGAATGTCATGGATCCTCATGATTACGGGGATAAGGCGCCGATGCAAGGCTGGATATTGCTGCAATGCAGTGCGAATCCTAGCTTTTCATTGAGAACCCGGCATTCCTGGCCGCAAAATGACACCAAAGAAATCACATTTTCGCCGTATTTGAGCCCTTGGAGAGCCCGAATTAGGTCCCCATATGAGTATTGTTGCCTCAGACGGCCCGGTTCGGTCGAGGCTTCGGATTTTCATCAGCCCCCCAGCCCCCCCGGGGACTCTGATTGAACCGGGCCACCTGTTCCTCAGTTAGGAACGCAATACCCCCCGAAGTAACTGCGTAAAAGGCCGGTTTTTAACCGGCCTTTTTCTTTTGGCTTGATTTGTGCCGGCCACAGGGACTATCAGCCAGTTAGATACTCAATGATGCGATGACACTGGAGACCGGTTAATGAGTGAGACGCCCGCCGACGCCGCCACGGACGGAGAACACGTTTTTCAGGCGGAGGTCACCCGCCTCCTGCACCTGATGGTGCACGCTGTTTATTCCAACAAGGATATTTTCCTGCGCGAATTAATCTCCAATGGCGCCGACGCCTGCGAGAAACTGCGCTACATGGCAGTACAAGATGCGTCATTGCTGGGCGACAACCCGGATCTAGCCATTCGCCTGAAGGTCGACGATAAGGCCGGCACGTTGACCGTCACCGACAACGGCATCGGCATGGACGATACCGACCTGATTGAAAACCTCGGCACCATTGCCCATTCAGGAACCCGGGCTTTTCTGGACAATCTCGACCAGGCCAATGACGGTTCAGCGCTCATTGGCCAGTTCGGCATCGGCTTTTATTCCGCCTTCATGGTCGCTGACACCGTCGACGTCTATTCCACCAAAGCCGGTGGCGGTCAGGCCTGGCATTGGCATTCCGATGGCAGCGGCACATTTACCGTCACCCCTATTGAAGGCAGTGCTTCAGATGGTGCCGATGGCCGGGGAACACGGGTTGTGCTCAATCTGCGCGAGGACAGCAAGAGTTTCGCCGATGAGGCGACGGTGGAACGGATCGTGCGGGAATATTCCGCCCATGTGCCAGTGCCGATTATCCTGGAGACAACCGATGAAGAAACCGAGGCGGCCGATTCCCGCCAGCTGGCCGACGGCAGCGCCTTGTGGACGCGTTCGAAATCAGAGATTTCAGAAGACGAATACAAAGAATTTTATGGCCATGTGAGCGGTCAATTCGATGAACCGGCATTGACCATCCATTACCGGGCGGAAGGCCGCCAGGAATATTCAGTCCTGGCCTTTGTGCCGACCATGAAGCCGTTCGATTTGTTTGATCCCGATCGCAAGGGCCGGGTCCGGCTTTATGTGCGCCGGGTCTTCATTTCCGATGAGGTCAACTTGCTACCGGCCTGGCTGCGGTTTGTACGCGGCCTGGTGGATTCTGAAGACCTGCCGCTCAACATGTCACGGGAACTGTTGCAGTCCAGTCCGATGCTCGAGGCAATCACCAAGGGCGTCACCAACCGGGTGCTGTCGGAACTGTCGAAACAAGCGGAAAAAGACCCGGAAGCCTACGCGACGTTCTGGGACAATTTCGGCGCCGTGCTCAAAGAGGGGCTTTATGAAGATATGGAGCGCCGCGACACGCTGTTTGAGTTGGCGCGTTTCAAGACCTCTTCCGGCGGCGATAACTGGCGGACTTTGAAAGATTATATCGCTGATTTAAAGGACAATCAGACGGCCATTCACTATCTGCTGGCCGACACTTTGGAAGCCGCCAATTCCAGCCCGCATTTGGAAGGCTTTAAAGCCCGTGGCGTCGAGGTGTTGTTGCTAACTGATCCGGTTGATGCCTTTTGGGTGCAAACGGCAATTGGTTTTGACGGCAAGCCGTTTAGCTCAATCACCCAAGGCGCCGCCGATCTGGATAACATTGCCGCCGAATCTGATGACGATACCGACGACAAGGTTGCCGACGCCGATTTGGCAACCTTGATCACACAGTTAAAACAATCGCTCGGCGACCAGGTCTCCGATGTCCGCGCCTCGACCCGGCTGGCGGAAAGTCCGGTCTGCTTGGTGGCGGCGGATATGGGCCCGGATCGGCAATTGGAAAAACTGATGTCGCGCAGCCAGGGCGCCGGGCCGGGTTCTGCACCGGTTCTGGAAATCAATCCAAAACACGCTTTGGTTCGTCGGCTATCGGAAATAGCCACTGAAGCCCAAAGCGACGTCATGGAAGATGCCGCCGCGTTGTTGTTCGGACAAGCGCGCATTGCCGAGGGTGAAACCCCGGAGGATACGGTCGGCTTTGCCCGCGCTATGGCACGCATGATGGAACAGGCACTAGCTTAAAGGCTATTGCTCCCCCCCCTCCCGTCCCTTCGGGCCGACCTCCCCCTCCAGGGTGGAGGTAAGTAAATGGAATACCCTTGTTTCACCTCCACCCTGGAGGGGGAGGTCGGCCCGAAGGGACGGGAGGGGGGGTGCGGCTAAAACAATCCATCCGCTATGCGATTTGATAGATCCTCCCGATTGATCACTGATGATCTCAATCGTTCCATTACAGTCGAACCGCTGGCCGGCTGGCAATCCGGGTTGGCCGGCGCGGCGAGAATTGACTATTGTGGCCATCGTTCCTGAATTTCACGGTGACCAATGGCTTCCTCAAAACCGACCTTTTGCGACGTCCCCTTGGCTGACGCCGCATCACTGACCAAAGCCGATGTGGCGGTCTTTGGCGCCCCGCACGGCTCGCTATATCAGCCCGGCACGGCCAGCCACGCGGTGGACGCACCCGACACCCTTCGCAGCGCGTTGGCCTGGTATAGCCACAATCCGCAATCTTACGATTTCGACGCCATGACCAATGTTTTTGGCGGTGCCGATGTGGTCGATTGTGGCGATGCGCCCGGCGGCCTGGACGACAATGCCGCCAATCGCGCTGCCATCGCTGATATGGCACGCGGCATCCTGGATGCCGACACGGTGCCGATACTAATTGGCGGTGATGATTCCACGCCGATCCCGTTTATCGGCGCCTATGGCCGGCGCGGGCCGCTGACAATCTTACAGATTGACGCCCATATCGATTGGCGTGACGAGGTCGATGGCGAACATTTTGGCTTTTCATCCACCATGCGCCGGGCCTCGGAGATGGATCATGTGAAATCCATCGTTCAGATCGGCGCCCGTGGCCCCGGTAGCGCCCGGCCGCAAGAAGTCACCGAAGCCCGCGACTGGGGAGCGACGATCATTCCGGCTCGCCAGTTGCATCAACAACCGATCGCCGAAGTGATCGAATCTGTACCGCGCGGTCCGGATATTTATCTGGCCATCGATGTCGACGGTATCGACCCGGCGGTTGTTCCCGGCGTGCTGTTGCCGGCTTTCGGCGGCGTCACCTATACGCAGATGTTGGAGCTCATTTTCGGCATTGCTGAGCGTGGTCGCATCGTCGGCGCCAATTTTGTTGAATATGTACCGGACAAAGATCCAACCGGTACCGGCGCCCAGGCGATTGCCCGTTTGATTTGCAACGTTATCGCCGCCATCGGTAAGCAACGCCACGGACCCTAAGGTCAGATCCTAGGCGACGGGTTGCCGGATAATGGTTTTCAGTTTTTCCGGCGCCGTCCTGCGTGGATCACCCAGATAAATTTCATGGTGTTTGCCGGCCCGCGCAAGGCCAGCCGTGGCGATAAAATCATGTAATCCGGCAATGGTCGGTGCCTCGTCAGCATAGGACCCGATATGCATGATTTGCGCCGCCCGGCCCTCGTTAAAGCTCTCAAACCGCATGAGGTCCAAGGCGACGGGATCTTTCTTCTGGCGGACCTGATCGCTGGCAGCATCAAACATTTGCACTGTCACCAAATCCGGCTGCATGAGCATCGACGTCCACAACCAATTGGTCCGGTCGTTACGGGCAAATGCCGACATATCATCGGCCCACCACAGCCCTTCCAGCGGCATGACGGAATAATCAACTGCCAGCGGGCCCTTCTTGACCATGAATTTCAGCGTGTATGATACGGCGTAAAGCGCTTCGACGGCATCCGCATAAGTTTGCGCGGTGCCGGGATCGCCAGCGCCGTCGATCATCAAAAAATTCATTTTCGGCACATCGACGATTACCGGCGCTTTGGCGGACGGCCGGTAGAGATGTTTAAGCGCTTTGCGGTGATCGATCTTTTCCATTGTGATGGTCCTCGACGTCAATGTATCGCAACATTCAATCTTGCCAGGCCGGCAGGTTGGCCATTGCTTTTGCGGCGATCCCCTTGGCAACCTCCGCATCGAGCCCCTGGGTCCGGGTAATGAAGCCGGTCATGCCGTCCAGCACTTCATCGTAGGATTTCATGGAACCATCTTCATGGGCGCATTTTTGGCAATAGGTTTTATCGGGATCGCCCATGGCGTGGTCTTCAGCCCGGCGCAGCGGCATCGAACAGGCGATGCAGTTGGTATCGGTCATGATGTCTCATCCTTGTTGGAAATTAACTGCAGGTAATGCTGCGCCAGTTGCCCGCCATATTCGCCGATCACGCTCTTGCCCGGCGCGAACAGGTCGTGATTGGCCAGATAATGATGCAGCAGGCCGATCCAGGTATTGAATGCCAGCGCCTGGGCCATGGGGGTCACCCGGCCGGCGGCGATTTCAGCATTTAACGCGTCGCCGAAATAGGTGCCGATCGCCGATTGCACCGTCAGCCAATGGTTGCGCGCCGGCTCCGGCAGGTCGGCGGCCTCGCGCACCAGATGGATATACATCGGCTCCACCTCACCAATCGCCGCCAGGTGGGCCGCCAGGATTTGCGGCAGACCGGCATCGGCGCGCACCAGGTCATAAAGTCGATCGGTGAGTGATTGGGCGAAGGTACCGATGGCTGCGGTCACCAGATCCGAGCGGGTCGGGAAGTGGGTAAAAATCGTGCCATGGGAAACGCCGGCATGACGCGCTACGTCCTGGGTGCGTGTGTCGCGCAGGCCGTTCCTGGAAAACAGCTCTACTGCTGACCGTGTGACCGTATTGCGTGTGCGCTGTTTCTGCAGCCGGCGGGTCGGTGATCGCTGTGGTGCTGCCTGGGTCTGGTTCATGGATATACTATTTTCATTGAGTATTAACTCAATGAGTCATAACTCAACAATATTTACCCGTCAAGATCACCCGAAAGTCTTCAGACCAAAGTTTCAAAATTCCCGTGTTGCAGTGCGGCATCCGCCTCAGCATAATGCGCGGCGAAGAATTCATGAGTGCGAACGGGCGGAATTTCCCTGACCTGTTCGAAGACGTGTGGAGGTTTGCTATGCACGACGAGCTTTATCCGGTTCCTGCCGAGGTCGCGGCCCATGCGCTGATCGACAGCGATAAATATGAAGAAATGTATCGGCGTTCGGTGGAAGATCCGGACGGGTTTTGGGGCGAGGAAGGCAAGCGTGTCGACTGGATCAAGCCTTACACAATTGTCAAAAACACCTCCTATGATTACGACAACGTATCGATCAAATGGTTTGAAGACGGCACGCTGAATGTTTGCGCCAACTGCGTTGACCGGCATTTGGCGACCCGTGGTGACCAGACGGCGATCTTGTGGGAAGGCGATGAGCCGACCGACGACAAGGCCATCACCTATAATCAGCTCTACGAAGAGGTCTGCCGCTTCGCCAATGTCTTGAAAGCACAAGGTGTCAAGAAGGGCGACCGGGTCACACTCTATATGCCGATGATCCCGGAAGCCGCTTATGCCATGCTGGCTTGCGCCCGCATCGGCGCGGTCCATTCCATCGTTTTCGGTGGCTTCTCGCCCGATTCATTGGCCGGCCGCATCATCGACTGCGAATCAAAGTTCATCATTACCGCCGATGAAGGTGTTCGCGGCGGCCGCGGTATTCCGTTGAAGGTCAACACCGACGCGGCATTGGAAAAATGCGCCGGCGACGAGCGCGTCATCGTTATCCGCCGCACCGGCGGCGATGTCGCCATGAAGGAAGGCCGTGACGTCTGGTACCACGAAGAAGCGGCGAAGGTGTCCAACGATTGCCCGCCGGAAGAAATGAATGCCGAAGACCCGCTGTTCATCCTCTACACCTCTGGTTCGACCGGCCAGCCGAAAGGTGTTCTGCACACCACCGGCGGTTATCTGGTCTATGCCGCCATGACCCATGAATATGTCTTCGATTATCATAAAGGCGATGTCTATTGGTGCACCGCCGATGTCGGCTGGGTGACCGGCCACAGCTACATCGTCTATGGCCCGCTCGCCAATGGCGCCATCACCTTGATGTTTGAAGGCGTGCCGACATATCCCTCCGCTTCGCGGTTTTGGGACGTCTGCGACAAGCACAAGGTCAATATCTTCTATACCGCACCAACCGCCATCCGCGCACTAATGGGCGCCGGCGACGATCATGTCACCAAAACCGATCGCTCGTCCTTGCGCATATTGGGATCCGTCGGTGAACCAATCAACCCGGAAGCCTGGGCTTGGTATTATGACGTGGTCGGTAACGGCAAATGCCCGATCGTCGATACCTGGTGGCAGACCGAAACCGGCGGCATCCTGATCACTCCGTTGGCTGGCGCCATCGACTTGAAACCGGGTTCGGCCACCAAGCCATTCTTTGGCGTCCAGCCGGCGATCGTCGATGCCGATGGCGTTCCGCAAGATGGGCCCACGTCTGGCAACCTGATCATCCAGGATTCCTGGCCAGGCCAGATGCGCACGCTTTATGGCAATCATGACCGCTTCGTGGAAACCTATTTCTCCACCTACAAGGGCAACTACTTCACCGGCGATGGCTGCCGCCGCGATGAAGACGGTTATTACTGGATCACCGGCCGCGTCGACGATGTCATCAATGTCTCCGGCCACCGCATGGGTACCGCGGAAGTCGAATCTGCCCTCGTTGCCCATCCGAAAGTGTCGGAATCAGCCGTCGTCGGCTATCCCCACAACATCAAGGGCCAGGGCATCTACGCCTATGTGACACTGATGTCCGGTGACGAACCGTCCGATGAACTGCGCAAGGAACTGGTGACCTGGGTCCGCAAGGAGATCGGCCCAATCGCCTCGCCGGATCTGATCCAGTTCGCACCGGGCCTGCCGAAGACCCGCTCCGGCAAGATCATGCGCCGCATCCTGCGCAAGATCGCCGAAGATGATTTTTCCAATCTCGGCGATACCTCAACACTGGCCGAACCAGCCGTGGTCGAGGATCTGATCGAGAACCGGCAGAACAAATAGCGGCCTACACCTTAGGCAACAGCAACAAACATATCCGGCCCAACTTTTGGGCCGGATATTAATGATTAGATTTCGCGGCGTAAAAATGCCGGCGAACAACGACCCTCCATCAACAACCCGGGAAATTTCGATGTCGGATATTGAGTATTTCTATTCCGCCCATTCCGCCTTCGCGTATCTGGGTTCAGCAAAATTGCTGGAGATCGCCAGCGCCGCCGGCCGAAATATCGTTCATAAGCCAGTTTATTTGGATGAGGTCGTCAAAGCCATGGATCCAGGCGGTTTTAAGGGCCGCGGCAAGGCCCATCGGGCTTATTATTTCGGCCGCGAGATCGAACGTTGGGCGGAACATCGTGGCGTGCCGTTCAAAGTTGGTATTCCGGCTAATCACTTCCATGATATGTCCCGCGCCAACGGCTTGCTGATTGCCGGTATCCAGCAGAGCCACAATGTTGACCGGCTGTCCCATGCATTGATGGAAGCACACTGGTCACGTCACGCGGACTTAGCCGATGAAGTGGCTCTGGCCGAAATCGCCAGTTCCGTCGGACTAGATCCGGCGGCGCTTTTGTCGGCCGCACTGTCGCCGGAAGTTCAGTCGATCTACAAGGCGAATACCGCTGAAGCGATCGAACGCTTAATTTTCGGATCGCCAACCTATTTCGTCGATGGCGACATGTTCTACGGTCAGGACCACCTGGAACTGGTGGAACGGGCGTTCCAACAACCCTATGCCGAAACCTGGATACGCAGATAAGGCGCTCGGCCAAAGCGGATTTCCGGTCGGCGCCGTGTTTGGCATTGAAACAGGTACCCTTCTATACGGCATGGCCCGACCGCCAGTGTATTGCGGCGCCAGCCGTTGAATAGGGGCCGTATTCATTCAGAAAAAGGGTGTTATTGATGAACGGTCGATGGGCAGAGATGATCTGCCTGCAGCATAGTAATCACCTGTGATGGGACGCCGCTGAGGGTGATCTGACCGTCATCCTTATTCAAATTCCAGTTGTCGATGATCGAAGAGCAAATCGTTAAACGCCAGTTTTTCATGTCGCTCGTCAGGACCAAGCCAAACGGCTCGGATAGGTCAGATAAATTAGGGTTTTTGACAGACATATCGACTGTTTCATTATTGCCGCCAAGACGAGGAATAAGCGCAAATTCACCCTTGTTTTCATGCAAAGACATGACGATCTCGCCAGACATATCCGCTTTCATCTTCATCACGCGAAAGCGATTTTTAATGCGGTGAAACGAGTCTTGGTTGCCGCCCGATATGTGAATCAGGCGGCCGGTGATCACTTCATGAACCACTGCACCGGACTGTTGTACGCGACCATCGAACACGCTGGTCAACCGCTTGCCGATCATTTCTGAAAGAAACGATTTAAATCGTTCCGACATCGTTTCGGTTATTTTGATGACCAGTTGATTACCATTGCCATCGGACCGGCGTTCAAGCTGGATCCGATCGATATCCAATACCGAAAATGTGAGCGATTGGCCGAACCGATAAAGCTTAACCGCCGGTGTTTCGGCTGTAGCAACAGTCGGTGCGGTCCCCAATAAGATAATGCAGATAATGATTCGCAAGAAATACATTTGTGGATTGATTTCCCCAATGAGAAGTTCAACGCAGTATCGGGCCGGAATACTGGGCCACATGTTCAAAGCCCCGATCGGACAATACGAGATGGGCCGGTCGTGAATCGGTAAACCACCTAGAAATCGCTGGCGATACCTTTGTTCTCCCAATCGCCGAACCGTATCGGTTCCGGGCCATCACGGCCGCCGAGTTCCTTAGGGTTTTTCGCCGCCTTTGCCGCCTGCCGCCGCGCCTTGGCTTCCGCCAGTGCCCTTTTGGCCGCTGCCGGCAGGTCATCACGGGTCCGCCCCGCCTCTTGCAAGGCGAAGACCGGGTTCGGCTGATTAATTTCATCCATTGATGTTTTATCTTCTGAAGTCAGCGGCTTATCCATCATTCGATGATCAATAAAAGCAATCAAACCTTGTGATTTCACATTCCGATCGCCATCATATAGACAGACGATTGATTGGCAAGAAAGCCACGTCCGGCCGCCCGATGCGGCGGATTTCACCTTATACTCGCAAACCTGGAGACCGACCGAACGATGAACTACGTGCGCACCGCGATGCTGCTCGCCGCCATGACGGCGCTGTTCATGGGCATTGGCTACATGATCGGCGGACAGGCCGGCATGTTCATCGCGCTGGCCGTTGCCGCGGCGATGAACCTTTTCAGTTATTGGAACGCCGACAAGTTGGTTTTGCGCATGCACAACGCGCAACAGGTCGACGCCAGGTCGGCGCCGGAGTTTCACGACATGATCGCCAAACTGGCGGCTGCAGCCGATCTGCCAATGCCGAAGGTCTATCTGGTCGAAGAAGCCCAGCCGAACGCCTTTGCCACCGGCCGCAATCCTGAAAATGCCGCCGTGGCGGCGACCACTGGATTGCTCAACATGTTATCGCGGGAAGAAATTGCAGCCGTCATGGCCCATGAACTGGCGCATGTGAAAAACCGCGACACCTTGATTATGACGTTAACCGCGACGATTGCCGGCGCCATTTCCATGCTGGCTCAGTTCGGCCTATTTTTCGGCGGCAGCCGCTCCAACAACAACCCGTTGGGTTTTGTCGGCGTCATTCTGGCCGTCATCATCGCGCCGCTGGCCGCCATGCTGGTACAAATGGCGATCAGCCGGACACGGGAATACGCCGCCGACCGCAAGGGCGCGGAGATTTGCGGCGAACCGATGGCGCTGGCTTCGGCGCTGGAGAAAATCGCCGGTGGCGCCGCCAGCATCCCCAACCAGGCGGCGGAGAACAATCCGGCGACCGCCCACATGTTCATAATTAACCCGCTCTCCGGTCAACGTATGGACAATCTGTTTTCCACCCACCCGCGTACTGAAAATCGAATCTCCGCCCTGCAGGATTTGGTTGGCGGCGGCACGCCCCGGCCAAGTGGCGCCGGCCGTTCCGCCGTTCCAGATACCGGCCGCCGTACCGATACCGACCGACGACGCGGTCCATGGGGTTAGACCGCCGCCGCAAGGGCGAAAAATCCCGCCGAGCACAGTCCATGCCCGGCCAGGGCAGCCGCGACGCGGCAATCCAGGCCGTCAGCCAGTGTCTTTCGATCCGCAAGCCGCTTGATGGCATCCTCAATGATGCCTGCCGACGGGCCGGCATTGCCGGTCGGGACTGGGCCTTGGCGCGGGCTATCACTGGCACGGTCTTCCGCCGCCTCGGCCAGATCGATCTGGCCCTATCGCAACTCTTGGATCGGCCGCTACCGGAAAAAGCCCATTACGCCCAGGCTTGCTTGCGGGTCGGTGCCGCTCAGATACTTTACATGAACGTCCCCGACCATGCCGCCGTTTCTGCCAGTGTGAGCGCCGCTGGCGCCGACCGCCGTAGCCAGCCGTATAAGCGCCTGGTCAATGGTGTCTTGCGCTCCTTGATCCGCCAGCGCGATGAACTATTGGCCCAGATCGGCGATGACGGCGTGAACTGCCCTGAATGGCTTCAAACACGCTGGCGGCAGACCTATGGCGAGACGGGACTGGCACAGTTTATTGCTGCCCATAGCCTGGAGCCGAGCCTCGATATCAGCGTCAAATCCGATCCCAATCAATGGGCGGAGCGCTTTGGCGGCGTGGTGATCGGCGGGTCCAGCGTTCGCTTTATGGCCCAGGGCCGGATTGAAGAGCTGGACGGCTTTGCCGACGGCGCCTGGTGGGTCCAAGACGCGGCCGCGGCCCTGCCGGCGCGTCTATTAGGTGATGTTGCCGGACTGCAGGTCGCTGATCTATGTGCCGCGCCTGGTGGCAAGTCAGCCCAGCTGGCGGCAACCGGCGCTCATGTCACCGCCGTTGATATCGCCGCTCCGCGTCTGGAGCGGCTGCGCGAAAATCTCGATCGCCTGAAACTTGAGGCAACGCTGGTCACCGCCGATCTTCTCACTTGGACACCCGACCAGACATTCGATCGCATCCTGCTTGATGCGCCCTGCAGCGCCACTGGCACCATCCGCCGCCATCCAGATATTGCCTGGCTGCGCGGCCAGAAAGATATCGACATGCTGGCCAAATTGCAGAGCCAATTGCTTGAGCGGGCGCTATCCTGGCTGAAGCCTGACGGCATCATTGTCTATGCGACGTGTTCCCTGGAGCCGGAGGAAGGCGAACAACAGATCGAAAATCTGCTCGCAAAAAACACCAAAGTCCGCCGGGAGCCGATCACCGCTGACGAAATCCAAGTTGATCCAGCCTGGATCGATCCGCGCGGCCAATTGCGCACCCTGCCCAGCCATTTTCCCCATGACGACCCGCAAATGGGCGGCTTGGATGGTTTTTTTGCCGCCCGATTGCGTATTGAAGGTTGACGCATCGGCGCCAGTGCAGATGCTGGCAGGTGCGATTTGCGGGGGGAGATCGGCGAACCCTTGATATAGTCCCGGTCTGGCTGATTCGCTGCGAAAGCAGCGCTAATAAAGGCGGGCGACTGCGGACCCCCCAGAAGTGAGGCTGAAGCGACATGGTGCAAGGCACGATGTCAGAACAGACCCGTGTGTGGCGGCTGATGGCGGCCCATGCCTGGCGTTCGACGCTCGGCTGGCTGCATGGCGGCCCGCTATTGCGCTGGCGGCCGTTGGCGCCCAACTCCGACACGCTGCTGATCGCACCGCAGGATATCCGCACCACCGATCCGACAATCGCCGAGGAGATTTACGCCGGGCGCTTCACCTTCGCCGGCCAAGTGGTGGAAGCAGCAGGCCAATCGCCCTTCCAGGCAGACTCACCTAGCGACGACTGGGAACGCGGCCTGCATGGATTTGGCTGGCTGCGCCATCTGCGTGCCGCTGATTCAGCCATCTTTCGGGCCAATGCCCGGGCATTGATCGATGATTGGATTCGTCATCGCGGTCGCGCCCATGCCGCCGCCTGGGATCCGCATGTCACAGCCCGGCGGGTATTGAGCTGGCTCGCCCAGTCTCCGGTCCTGCTGGAAGATTGTGAATTGGATTTTTACCGCCGCTTCGTCCGTTCGCTCGGTCGCCAGGTGCGTTACCTGCGGCGCACGATCAACGAAACCCCGGACGGATTGGAGCGCATGCGGGTTGCCATCGCGCTCTCCGCCGCGTCCCTGTCGATTTCCGGTCAAACCCGATTTGCCCGCCAATGCGCCCGCCGCCTCGATCATGAAATCGCCCGCCAGATTTTGGGAGACGGCGGCCATATCTCGCGCAATCCGGCCGAATTGGTGGCTATCCTGACCGACCTATTGCCGGTGCGCCAAGCCATGATCGCCCGGGGCACGGCCCCGTCCAGCGACGTTATGAATGCCGTTGACCGGATGATGCCGATGATCCGGTTTTTCCGCCATCGTGATGGCGCGCTGGCGCATTTTAACGGCATGGGCGCCACACCGCGCGATCTCATCGCCACGATTTTGGCCTATGACGACACCCGTGGATCGCCGCTGGCCGGGGCACCGCATTCCGGCTATCAGCGCCTGGAGGCCGGCAAGAGTGTTTTGATCATCGACACCGGCAGCCCGCCCCCGACAGCCCATAGCGGCGAAGCCCATGCCGGCTGTCTGTCCTTTGAGTTTTCCTCCGGCACCAAACGCCTGATCGTCAATTGCGGCACACCCTCAGTCAACAATAGTCGATTGCGGCAAGTGGCCCGGTCGACGGCGGCCCATTCGACCCTGGTCGTCAAAGACACCTCGTCGTGTCGGTTCTTAAGCAAGCCCGGCCTGGTGCGCTATTTGGGTGCGCCGGTGATTTCCGGGCCTGGCCGGGTGACCGTGACCAGAGAGGATCCTGATAGCGGGCCACAGATCACCGCCAGCCATGACGGCTATAGTGACGCCTTTGGACTTATCCATGAGCGTACCGTGACCCTGGCACCGGACGGCACCAACGTGATTGGTGTCGACCGGCTAACAGGCAAGCTCGGCGCCGATACGCCATTTGCTATCCGGTTTCACCTGCATCCGAGCGTCAAGGCCAGCCGCGTGCGCGGCGGCGATACAGTGTTGTTGGTGCCCGGCGGCGGCGATGTGTGGGAATTTCATGCCCCTGAACAAGACATCGACGTGGAAGAATCGATTTATTTCTTCGATGATCATGGCCAGCGGCGGACCGACCAGATCGTCATTTACGGCCAGACTGACCAAGTCAGCGACGTCGCCTGGTCATTTGTCAAAGTCGAGCAGGACAAACCGTCGGCAACCGCCGCCGAACCCACCAACAAACTTCTTTAGACCCTAAAGGTTGCGCAATACCGGCGCCGGCTTGTTGCCCAGAATGCGCCAGGTGCCGATCAGACCGAAGCCGACGGTCATGATGAGGGCGATAAAAGCGGCGCCGCCGGCAACCGACGGCAAAAAGACGAAAGTCGCACCCATCACCTGGGTAACAACAAACCAACCGGCGCCGGCACCAGCAACAATACCGAACACCGCTGTGGCGAACCCCAACAACAGATATTCCATGCCATAGGCGGTAAGCACCCGGCGGCGGGTGGCGCCGAGGGTCTTCAATATGACCGCGTCATAAATCCGGTTGCGGTGACCGGCCGCCAAGGCGCCGGCCAGCACCAGAATTGAAGCAATCAAGGTGATCGCCGAAGCGCCGCGAATGGCCCAGGCCAATTGCCGGACCAGGTTGTTGATAGCCGTCAGCGCATCCTTCACCCGTACCGATGTCACCGATGGAAAAGCCGCAGTAACCGTCTTCATCAGAGTGAGTTCGCGCTCTTCCGAAACGTTCTGCGGCCAGGTGATTGTCGCCAAATGAGTGTGGGGGGCGCCGGCAAAGGTATTGGCTGAAAACACCATGACGAAATTGATGCCCAGTGATTGCCAGTCAACAGCCCGCAAATTGGCGATTTTTGCCTTAATGGTCCGGCCCAGAACATTGACGGTCACCATATCACCGATTTTCAACCCGAAAGCCTGGGCCAAATCAGATTCAAACGACACCAGGTTTTCGCCGCTATGATCGGCATCCCACCAGGTTCCTGCCGTCAGGGTCGAATTATCCGGCAATGTTGAGGCATAAGTGATGCCCCGGTCGCCCGATAGTGCCCATTGGGCATTCGGCGGCGCCTTGATCTGATCGCCGGGCACACCCTTTAGCGCCACCAACCGGCCGCGCAACATCGGCACCCTTGATATCGTCGCCTCGGGTGCGGCTTTATCAAGCAACTTTTCAAAGTCGGCGACTTCGCTGTTTTGGATATCGACAAAGAAGAAACTCGGCGCCTGCTCCGGCATCGACGAGGTCAGTTGGCGGCTCAAATTACCGTCGATCAGCGCCAGGGTCACCAACAGCGTCAAGCCGAGGCCGAGGGATAAGACAACCGAGGAGGTCAGCGCGCCGGGGCGGTGAATGTTGCCGATTGCCAGGCGCAATTCCGTCGATTTGACCCGTGGCGCCCGGCGGGCGATGGCCTGAATGGCAATTGCCACTATGCGCAACAATCCATAGGCGGCGGCGGCGGCGACCACGTAAATTGTCGCAATCCACTGATCGAAGGCCAAAACGATGGCCAATATCGCCAAGCCGATGACGATCGCCGCGGTGGCAACAATATAGGCCGGTCGCGGCCAATGGCGTTCCTGGACCACGGAATCGCGAAACAATGCTGTCGGCGGTACGTCATGGGCCCGGCCCAGCGGCCACAGTGCGAAAGCCAGCGCGGTGAGCAAACCGTAGAGCGCCGCCAGCGACAATTCCGCCGGATAAAGGCCAGCCGCCGTCTTGATCGGCAGGAATTGCGACAACACCAATCCAGCACCCAACGGCATCAGGGCGCCTAGAACCAGCCCGATGGCAATACCGACCCCGGCCAGACAGAGGATCTGGATGAGATAAATCTTGAAAACGAAACCACCGGAAGCGCCGAGACATTTAAACGTCGCAATGACTTCGCGCTTGGTGTCGAGAAAGGCGCGCACCGCGTTGGCGACGCCGACACCGCCGACGATCAGCGCCGTTAATCCCACCAGCGTTAGAAACTGCGCGAACCGCATGATATTGCGCGACAGACCGGGCGTGGCGTTGGCCCGTGAACGGATGCGCCAGCCGGCGTCAGGAAACTGTGATTTTGCGTCAGCCATCACCTGCCGGATGGCACCGTCGCCGGCCACCTCATTGGCATTTACCCGCAGCCGGTAGTGCCAACGCACCAGGCTGCCTGGTTGCACAAGACCGGATGCTTTCAAGGCCGCCAACGACACCATCAGCCGTGGACCAAACCCGAGACCGCCGGCCAAACGATCAGGCTCGCCGGCAATAACGTCCATGATCTTAATGTTGATTTTGCCCAGCGCCACCGTGTCCCCGACCGCAACATTCAATCGCGCAAGCAGGCCGGTTTCCACTACGCCGCCCCAGGCTTCGCCCTGCCGCTGCAGATGCGCCGCCAGGGCCGCTTCACCGGTCAGCTTCAAATCACCGTAAAGCGGATAGGCACCATCAATGGCTTTGACTTCAACCAGGGCCTGGGTGTTTTTTTCCGGCAGTCGGGCCATTGCCCGCATGGTGGCGACATTTGAAACCGTGCCGCGCGAATCCAGGAATTTCCGCTCCGCCGCGCTGGTTTCGCGATGCATCAAGGATAAATCCAGGTCACCGCCCAGAATCGTCTGGCCTTCTTCGGCAATCCCCTGGGTCATCGACCGCGAGACGGAGCCGACCCCGGCGATCGCTGCCACCCCGAGCGCGATACAGGCGATGAAGATGTAAAAACCCCGGATACCACCGCGCAATTCACGCATAGCAAACCGCGAGGCAATCCCCCAACCGTTGGCATTCGAACTAGTCGCGACGAAGCCGCTCACTGGGCGACTTCCGACAATTGCGGCGCGTCGGCGACAATTTCGCCCGATTGCAAGCGCACCACCCGGTCGCAACGATTAGCCAGGGCATGATCGTGGGTGACCAGGATCAAGGTCATCGACCGTTCGACCTGTTTTTCAAACATCAATTCAGTAATCTGCCGGCCGGTCGCCTCGTCCAGGTTGCCGGTCGGCTCATCGGCGATCAGCAGCGGCGGATTGGGCGCCATGGCGCGGGCCAGCGCGACGCGCTGTTGCTCACCACCGGACATTTCAGCTGGGTAATGAGTAACCCGGTCGCCAAGGCCGACCGCCGCCAATTCCGCCTCGGCCCTCTCAAACGCATCTTCATGGCCGGCCAATTCCAACGGCACGGCGACATTTTCCAGCGCCGTCATATTGGCGATCAAGTGGAAAGACTGAAAAACAATGCCAATGTTGCGGCCGCGGAACACTGCAAGTTGGTCCTCGCTCATGGCCGCCACATCAAGGCCGGCGACATTGATGACGCCGGAATCAGCCCGCTCCAGTCCAGCCATGACCATTAGCAATGTCGATTTGCCAGAGCCGGATGGCCCGACAATGCCAACCGATCGGCCGGCCTCGATTTGCAGGCTCATGCCCTTTAGAATATGGACACGGCTGGCGCCGGATCCGAGGCTAAGTTCAACTTTTTCCAGATCGATGACTGGTCCGTCCAAGATATCACACCCATGTAAGTGAATTCGGCGCCGTAGCGCATTCCCTGATATGGGGATGCGAGCGCAACAATCCAGAGATAACGGTGATGCAGCCTATGCAAAAAATCACAATTGTTTCATTGGCGACCCTGTTGGTGGCATTTGTCATCTGGTCGGGCCCGGCGACGGCCGCCCAAAAGATCAAGATCGTTGCCCTGGGTGACAGTCTGACCGCTGGCTACCAGCTACCCGCCGTCGACGCCTTTCCAAACCGCTTGCAGGCGGCGCTGATTGCCCGTGGCCATGATGTGGAAGTCATCAATGCCGGTGTTTCCGGCGACACCACCCAGGGCGGTCTGGCACGGTTGGACTGGTCAGTGCCGACGGATGCTCAAGCGGTCATATTAGAGCTCGGCGGCAACGACGCCCTACGGGCGATCGACCCGGCGATTACGCGTAAAAACATCGATGAGATGATCGGCCGGCTGAAAACCCGTGGCATCAAGATTTTGCTCGCCGGTATGTTGGCGCCACCCAATCTGGGCGATAACTACGCCGGCCAGTTCAATGGCATTTTCGCGGATCTGGCGGAAAAGCACGGCATATTGTTGTATCCGTTCTTTCTCGATGGCGTCGCCGCTGAACCGGGCCTCATCCTTTCAGACGGTATGCATCCCAACGGTAAGGGTGTGGGCATTATCGTTGAGCGGATAATGCCGACCGTAGAGCAACTGATTGACCAAATCGGCAACTAACAGGCAAATGGAATCTGTCGGCCATCACCATGAGACGTTTCAGATAAACATTCGCCGGCATTTAACGTATTGAGGGGAATATGAGATGAGCGATCTACCAAGCGCCTTGGATGTATTGGACTTTTGGTGGTCGGCGGGACCGGAAAAATGGTACGCCGGCTCCGACGAATTCGATGCCGAGATCCGCGATAAGTTCTTGGCGCTTTATGAAGCCGCCGCCGCCGGTAACCTCGATACCTGGATGGACGCGCCGGCAAGCGCCCTGGCCCTGACCATCGTGCTCGATCAGTTTTCGCGCAACATGTTTCGCAAGAACCCGCGCGCTTTCGCCGCTGACGGCAAGGCTTTGAAAGTGGCGCAAAACAGTGTCGCCCAGGGTTTTGACCGGGCTTACGGCATGCCGGGGAAGCAGTTTTTTCTGATGCCGTTTCAACATAGCGAAGATATGGACATCCAGGAACAAAGCCTGGACCTGTTCCGCACCCGCTGCGATGACAACGGCTATCATTATGCATTGATCCACATGGATGTCATCCGCCGCTTTGGCCGTTTCCCTCATCGCAATACGGTACTAGGCCGGCAATCGACGGCGCAGGAACAGGCCTATTTGGACGCCGATGGATTTTCTGCCTAGTAGCTTATTAAGTTGGAAGTCCTAAAGCCGACCCTCTCCCCCGTCCCAACCACCCATAGATGGTACCCTCAGGGGTGGTTGGGACGGGGGAGTGGGCCGGCCTCGGCCTAGTGCTCATGAAGAACGAACGCCGAATGCATTGGACGGGGAAGCGGGCTGGCTTCAGACGCTTTCCTACCCAAAACCGCGCGGCCACCATCTTGTCATCACCAACGCTTCGCGCCATGGTGATGACCTTCATCCGCGTCATTTTCCCGCCAACCCAGAGACCTCATGCCCATGGCCGACACCTTCCGCATTGCCACTTGGAACATTAACTCCGTCCGCCTGCGTATTGGATTGGTTGAGCGGTTTTTGAAAACCTATGAGCCGGATGTCCTGTGCCTGCAGGAGACCAAGTGTCCTGATGCCAATTTTCCCTTCGCCGCTATTCGCAAGACCGGCTATGAGCACATCGCCATTCGCGGCCAGAAGGGTTATCACGGCGTCGCGATTATTTCCCGGCGACCGTTTTTAGGCGAAGATCGTCGGCAATTTTGCGGGATGGAGGATGCCCGTCACGTCAGCGTTGATGTCGACTATGCCGGCAAGCCGCTGACCATCCATAATTTTTATGTACCCGCCGGCGGCGACGATCCTAATCCGGATAAAAATCCGAAGTTTGCCCATAAGCTTTCGTTTATCGAGGAAATGAAGGGCTGGCTGACCGGTAAGAAAACCGCGCAACCGAGCATTCTTGTTGGCGATCTCAACATTGCGCCGAAAGAACAGGATGTCTGGTCCCACAAGCAGCTGTTGCGGGTTGTCAGCCATACGCCGGTGGAGACCGACGGCCTCAATGCGGTTCAAGCTGCTGGCCCATGGGTCGATGCCATGCGCCACTTTGTGCCGGACGATACGCCGTTGTTTACCTGGTGGAGTTACCGGTCGCCGAATTGGCAGCAATCCAACAAGGGGCGTCGGCTCGATCATGTCTGGGTGACGCCGCATCTGGAACCAGCATTGAAGTCCATGGAAGTCGTCAAGGAGGCGCGTAGCTGGGAAAAACCCTCCGACCACGCCCCGGTTATCGTCGATCTGGCCGGATGATTGATCGTTCCTGATCGCTTATTGGATTTGAGCCGTACGAGGTTGTGGAGCTTTGTAGATCATGCGCCAAGTTGCCTTTAAGGCCGGGCATCATTCGGCGTCTGTGCCCGTTCGCTCGACCAATTCAATAACGTTTCTGTCCGGATCGCGGATGAACAACGACGTCATGCCTTTAAACGTGTGCCGGCCTGTAATGGCAACGCCGAGGCTTTCCATCAACGCCTCGGTATCCGCCGCTGAAGTGATGCGCAGCGCCACGTGAGTGTAACCGGGGAATTTTTCCGGTTCGTCCATGAGGACGTTTTCGCCGGCCTTGTCGGTCGCCGGGCCAAGCAGGTTCAAGATCAGACCACTGGGGTGGCGCATGATGACCGGATGCCCCTGGTCGAAACCAGAATCAGACAAAACCTCGTAGCCAAGGTCGGCATAAAAGGAAATCGACCGTTGCTTGTCGCTGACACGGATCCCCACATGATCAATTGACTGAATATTCAACATAGATCGCCCCTGTTGGTGATGGTCACTGTCTATATGGCTGATGTTTCGAATAACGAAAGGGGTCAATTGGGAAATGAGCGGTTCCTGTAGGCGGCGAATGATTTGACGCCTGGACGAAAAAAGCCCGGGCAAACGACCCGGGCTTTTTCGCAGCGCGTTGATGCGGCGGCGCGCTGCTACTGCACGACTTCGCCGTGCAGGTTGATGTCCAGGCCTTCGATTTCCTGTTCCTTGGTGACCCGCAGGCCGATGATCATGTCGATCACCTTCAAGATGACGAAGGTGGCAGCGCCCGACCAGATGATGGTGGCCGCGATCCCCCAAAGCTGGATGCCAACTTGGCCGATATTGCCTTCAATGGCGCCAGCGGTACCGCCGATCGATTCCATGGCGAAGACCCCAGTGAGCACGGCGCCGACGATGCCGCCCAGGCCGTGGACACCGAATGCGTCAAGGGAATCGTCGTATTTCAGTTTGGCCTTCAAGGTTGCCACGCCCCACATGCAGATCAGGCCGGCGGCAACGCCGATGGCCAGGGCGCCGGCCGGGTTGACGTAACCGGCGGCCGGGGTAATGGCGACCAGACCGGCCACCGCACCCGACAGAATGCCCAAGACGCTGGGGCGTTTGTGCATCACCCATTCGCCGAACAACCAGGCAAGCGCGGCGGCGGCGGCGGCAATTTGGGTCACGGCCATGGCCATGCCGGCGGTTTCATTGGCGGCGGCAGCGGAGCCGGCATTAAAGCCGAACCAGCCGACCCACAACAAAGAAGCGCCGATCAGGCTTAAGATCAAATTATGCGGTGCCATATTCTCAGTGCCGTAGCCGTGGCGGCGGCCAAGCACAATTGCGGCTACCAAGCCGGCAACGCCGGAGTTAATGTGCACCACGGTGCCACCGGCAAAATCAAGAACGCCGTCGCCGCCGAGGAATCCGCCGCCCCAAACCCAATGACAAATTGGCGCGTAGACGACGATCATCCAAACGCCGAGGAACCACAACAGGGCGGAAAACTTCATGCGATCGGCAAAAGCCCCACAAATTAAGGCCGGGGTGATGATGGCGAAGGTCATCTGGAAGGTCATGAAGACCGATTCCGGAATGGTGCCGGTCATGCTGGTTTTGGTCATGGCAAGCAGCAGGAAATTGGATGTGCCGCCGATCCAATCATTCATCGTGCCGCCATCGGAGAACGCCAGGCTGTAGCCGATCACCATCCATAAAATGGTCATCAAGGCGCAGGCGGTGAAGCTCTGCATAGCCGTTGCCAGAACGTTTTTCTTGCGCACCATGCCGCCGTAGAACAGCGCCAGCCCCGGCACGGTCATCAACAGCACCAAAACCGTTGAGGTCAACATCCAGGCGGTATCGCCGGAATTGAGTTCATCAGCCAGCGCCGGCGTGGCAAAACTGATGGCCGCGATCAAGGCCACAAGTCCAATCTGTCGCGTAGTCCCCGTCATTTTTAATTCCTTACCTAGTACTCGTCGCTACCGGCATGTGGCCGGCGGCGCTGTGATTGCGCCTCATGGACTAGGTAAGGCAAGCACTGTGCCAGCCGCTCTTAGACGGGAATAATATAAATAAATCAATTGATTAACCGATTTGATGAATCAATGGCGACAATGGCGTTAGTACTATTCGCACAAATTTTGCGCATTGTCGGTTTGTCTGCTGTTTTTTTAGGCACTTTAGATTTAGTGAAAATTTCGACCCTTTGGCAACACCTGACTGGCCTTGTCGGCAAGTTGGGCGTAGTCGGTTTGCAGGTCCGGCACGTCGGCCAACAGACGGATCAGCCGGCCACCAGGAGAGACCTTAGCGCGTTGATCGGCGATTGGCCGCTTGACCTCATCGCATCGGGCAAACGGATCAATGGTCGCCGCCTTGTCAGAAATGGTTTCTAAAAGCGGCGTCATATTTTCCAGATGCTGAGCAACCACGTGAATGACGCCTTGCTCATTTTGCAGCCGGCCGGTAACGGCGATAAAACGCGACCCTAATACCACCGGGCGATAGCGTTCAAAAACATCCGGCCAGACAATGACATTGGCCACCGCCGTTTCATCTTCCAGCGTCATGAAGATGACGCCCTTGGCCGATCCCGGCCGTTGCCGCACCAGCACCAGGCCGGAAATATTGACCTGCCGGTTCTGTGGCAAGCTGCGCAATGCCTCATTGACCAGCATCTTGCGGGCGTTCAGATCAGTGCGCACGAAGGACACCGGATGGGCCTTCAAGGACAGGCGCAATGTCCGATAATCATTGATGACATGTTCGCCCAACGGCATCGGCGGCAACGCCACATCCGGTTCGCGGCGAATGTCACCAAGACCGGCGACATCAAACAGCGGCAACCGGTCAGCGGTCTTTCCGGCATCAAGCCCACGGGCCGCCCACAACGCCGCCCGGCGGTCCAGGCCGATGGATCGGAATGCATCGGCCTCGGCAAGACGCTCAATGACACTGCGCGGCAGGCCGGTGCGTAGCCACAAATCGCGCAATGAATCATAACCCGCCCCCCGACGGTCGACGATCACCTCCACATGCGCCTCCGACAGGCCCTTGATCTGACGAAAACCCAACCGCACCGCCCGGGTCGACCAGATCTGGTCGGCCATTTCGCCATGCATGGCATGAAGATTTTGGATGGCGTAGGAGGGGGCGGGGTCAGGATTGGAGGAGGATTTGTGGTGCAGCTGAACCTCGGCAGGGCCCCCCCTCCCTGGCCCTCCCCCTCCAGGGGGGAGGGAATGAGAAGGCGCGTGTTCTTTGCGCAAAATACTCTGCGTCTGCTGGCCGGAACCTAACCTCCCCCTCCAGGGGGGAGGTCGGCGCGAAGCGACGGGAGGGGGGGTGCCGCTTGCTTGGCTCGGTTGAGAGACCGGGCCGACATTGTCCTGCGCCTCTTCAACCACCACCGAACCGCCTTCATATTTCTTTTCTTCTTCCCCCCACACCTCCAGCCGGGCGTCCCAGTTCGACAGATTGATGTCCACCTCGCGCACTTCCACGCCGTGCTCGCGGGCATCGCGCACCAGCTGCGCCGGGGCGTAGAACCCCATGGGCTGGGCGTTCAAAATCGCCGCTAGGAAGACGTCGGGATAATGGCATTTCAGCCAGGCGGAGGCGTAGACGAGTAATGCAAAACTGGCGGCATGGCTTTCAGGAAAACCATATTCGCCGAAGCCTTCGATCTGACGGAAACAGCGCGCGGCGAACTCCGCCTCGTAGCCATTCTTGACCATGCCGTCGATCAGCTTCTGCTGAAACGACCCGATGGTCCCGACCCGACGAAAGGTGGCCATGGCGCGGCGCAGGCGGTCGGCTTCGGCGGGGGTAAAATCAGCCGCGACGATGGCGATCTGCATGGCCTGTTCTTGAAACAGCGGTACACCCATGGTTTTCGACAACACCCGTTCCAGCTCTTTCTTTGGATAGGTGACCTTTTCCTTACCCTGACGGCGACGCAGATAGGGATGCACCATGTCGCCTTGAATGGGGCCGGGGCGGACGATCGCCACTTCGATCACCAAATCATAGAAAGCCCGCGGCCAAAGCCGTGGCAGCATGGTCATCTGCGCCCGGCTTTCCACCTGAAAGGTGCCAAGCGAATCGGCCCGACACAGCATGTCGTAGATGGCCGGATCCTCCGCCGGGATCTCGGCGATCGAAAGCCGGCGGTCATAATGATCTTCAAGCAGGGTCAGCGCCTTGCGGATACATGACAACATGCCCAGCCCGAGAAGATCGATCTTCAACATGCCCAGCGATTCCAGATCATCCTTGTCCCATTCGATCACCGTGCGGTCTTCCATGGCAGCGTTTTGGATCGGCACCACCTCGTCAAGCCGGCCACGGGTAATCACGAAGCCGCCCACATGTTGCGACAAATGGCGGGGAAAGCCGATGATCTGGCGGGAAAACTCAAGCACCTGGTTCATCCGGTCATCATCGGGATCAAGGCCGGCGCGGCGGGCGTCTTTTTCGTCAACGCCGCCCGACGACATGCCCCAGATGGTGCCGGCCAACGCGCCGACCGCATCCTCCGACAGGCCGAAGGCCTTGCCGACTTCGCGCACCGCCGACCGCGACCGGTAGGTGATCACCGTGGCGGCCAGGCCGGCCCGGTCGCGGCCATATTTATCGTAGACATATTGCAGCACCTCCTCGCGCCGCTCATGTTCAAAATCAACGTCGATATCGGGCGGTTCGTTGCGTTCCGGCGAAATGAAGCGCTCAAACAACAAGTCCGCCCGATCCGGATCGACCTCGGTGATGCCAAGACAGAAACAAACGGCGGAATTGGCCGCCGAGCCGCGACCCTGGGCCAAAATATCCTGCGAGCGGGCAAAGCGGACAATGTCGTAGACGGTCAGAAAATAAGGGGCGTAGCCAAGCTGTTCGATCAGGCCGAGTTCATGGCGCAGGGTTTTATCGACCTTTTCCGGCAACCCCCCAGGATAGCGGCGCTTGGCACCGACATAGGTCAGCCGCCCCAATTCGTCTTGCGGCGTGGCGCTCGGCCCGCTGGGTTCTTCAGGATATTCGTAGCGCAGTTCATCAAGACAAAAATCAAGTGCGCCAAGCACGGCGACCGATTCAGCCACCGCCTGGCGATAGCTGCGAAACAAGCGGGCCGTTTCCGCCGGGTTTTTCAGGTGCCGTTCAGCATTTGCGGCCAACAGCCGGCCGGCCTCATCAAGGGACACGTGTTCGCGAATACAGGTAAGAATATCCTGCAACTGACGCCGCTCAGGCGCGTGGTAATAGACGTCACCAATCGCCAGAAGCGGCACATGGCAGGCCTCCGCCAACACTGACAGCCGCGCCAGACGTCGCTGATCGTGGGCCGAAAAGGCGCGCGCCGCGGCAAGCCGGATCTGATCGGGAAATGCTTCTGCCAGGGTGGTCAACGTGTCGGTCAGCTGGCTATCGAGGTGCAAGCCGGGCACCGGCGCCAGGATCAAACCGGTACCCCATTCCAACAGGTCATCGAGCTGCAAATAACAATCACCCTTCGGCGCCCGGCGGTTGCCGACGGTCAGCAAACGAACAAGCCGCCCATAGGCGGTGCGGTCGCGTGGCCAGGCCAGAATGTCCGGCGTGCCGTCGTTAAAAACCAGCCGGCAACCAACGGCAAACCGCAGCCCTGCCTCCTTTGCCGCCATATGAGCGCGCACCACCCCGGCCAGCGAATTGCGGTCGGTAACCGCCAACCCGGCCAAACCAAGCCGCGCCGCCGTCACCGCCAGCTCTTCGGGATGAGAGGCGCCGCGTAGGAAGGAGAAGTTGGTGGCGCAAGCTAATTCAGCGTAGGCGGGGGTCATGGTCGCGCAGCCTCGCAGGAGCCTCGCACGCCGTCTTCAGGCTGTTCATGGCTAGAGCCAACGTTGCAGATGTTCAGCAGATTTTTTTTGCATGGCCGGACCTGTTCAGATCCCCCCCTCCCTAACCCTCCCCCTCCAGGGGGGAGGGAATGAGGTGGCGCGTGGCGTCGAAAATGCCGGCTCTTTACTTGCTGGAGGGTGGAAAAGGAAGTGCGTGGCGAGCCTGCATTCCACCTCCCCCCTAGAGGGGGAGGTCGGCGCGAAGCGACGGGAGGGGGGGTAATGGCGGGACAACAAGTCATCGACGACCCCTGAACGCACCAGTAGTTTGCCGCAGCCGTTCTTTTGCCACAGTCAAAATCGTCTCACAAACACCATTGAGATTGCCGTGAACTTCGCCATTCCAAAATCGCAAAACCCGGTAGCCGCGTGCTGTCAGCCAGGCGGTTCGATTTTGATCATGTTGTGTTTGTGCCTCTTGCGTATGTCCGCCGCCGTCCAATTCGATAATCAGTCGTGCCGCCGGGCACAGAAAATCAACGACGTAGGGGCCGATCGGTACTTGCCGGCGGATACTCAAACCATTCAGCCGGTGAGCGCGCAGGCACCACCAAAGACGGTGCTCTGGTCCCGTCATTGCCGTACGCAGGCTCCTGGCGCGTTGACGCGTTTGATCGGCGGCTCGCTGCTGCGACATTACCACCTCCCTCACCCGAACAGGCCATGCATGAACCAGCCGGGCTGATCGGTTTCACGACCATAAAGCCCCTCCCGGAAAAGCCAGAAGCGGCGGCCGGAGGTGTCTTCGATGCGGAAATAATCCCGGGTCGGCGGCGATGACGCCTCAGGCGTTGGTTCTTGAATATGAGACGCGCCGTAGGAACCTGAAGCCGGTGATTCTTGCGCTGAGGCGCGGCCAGAGCCGGCCCGCTCCCCCGTCCCAACCACCCCCAACGCACCAGGCGTTGGTTCTGAGTTGGAAAGTCCTGAAGCCAGCCCTCTCCCCCGTCCCAACCACCCATCAATGGTACCCTCAGGGGTGGTTGGGACGGGGGAGTGGGCCGGCTTCAGGCGCGCTTCAGCGCATAAATCCTCAGGACGGAAGGGCGGGTCAGTTTCAGGCTCTCCCTCAACCAAAACCAACGCCGGCGGTGCCTGGGTTAGCTGGGGGTCTTGCCGGTCCGTCGCCAGTTCCGACCAGATGGCCCGCTCGTTGCGGCCAGGTAGCGATCGTTGGCGCGTGGCGGCAGATGGCGATGGGTCAGACTGTTGTTCCCGCCCCTCTTGCCGGGGAGGTTCAAGCTGGTGGGGAGAACCGGATAGAGAAACCCCGCCGCCCTGCCACCAACTTGCCGCCAGACGTTCCGGGCCTTCCGCCCGGGCCACCTCATAAAGCGCCCGGCGCCAACGGAAGCGCACCGGCGGTCCGTCGGGCACTTCAGCCACCGCATCCACCGGTTCCGGCGTTTCAAACAACCGCAACGGCCGGTCAACGGGCATATCCGCTGGTTCCGCCTGCCAGGCAAGGGCGGTGGCGTTGACCAGGGCGGCGGGCACAGCCAGAACGGCGGTTTCCGGTTGATGGCTGTCACGGGAAATCAGCCGGGTGACACGGTTCATGCCCAATCGCGCACCGAGCCGGTCGACCAGCCGGTCAAGGGCGGCCTCCATTTCCATGTCACCACTGAAATCGACCTGGCGGGGGGCGTTATCCTGGGTCTCCAGGGCGGCCAGGCGCATCAGGTCAAAACCGAAACCGGCATCCAGTTCATCGCCCAGACGATGCAGCTTTTCATAAAATAATTCCGCCATGCGCTGCGGTTTGACCAACGGCCGGCTGGTGCCGACCACCGTGCGGGCAACGACGCCGTCGACGCGAAACAAGGCAAGCTCCAGGGCCCGGGCGCCCTGGCCGCGCGACGCCAGCAACTCCGACAGCCGCCCGGCAAGTTCGATAATGGCAGCGCGCAAACTATCGGCATGGGAGACCGGTTCGGCGAAGCGCCGCTCAGCCACCAGCTCCGGCACCGGCAGACGGGGTGAAATAGGTTCATCGGCAGCGCCCAACGCTTGATCGAGCCGCTGGGCCAACGTCATGCCAAACCGGGCGGCAAGTGGCGCACGTGGCTGGTCTAGCAGTTGCGCCACCCGTTTCAGGCCAACCCGGTCAAGGGTGGCGACAATTGCCGCGTCCAACCGCAAGGCGGCAACCGGCAGCAACGCCAGATGTTGGCGCTGACAGCCTGAGGGGACAACGAAACTGGGCCCCTGGTCGCTGGTGGCATAACGGGCCATTGCCCAGGCCGCACCCGGAGTATCGGCAAGAGCGGCGCGCAGGGCAAAACCTTGCGCCTTGAGGCGGCTTTCCAGATCGGCGATCAGCGCCGCCTCGCCGCCAAACAGATGGGCGCAGCCGGACACATCAAGCAGCAAACCGTCAGATGGATCGAGCGCCACCAGCGGCGTATAGCGATCGCACCAATCGGCCACCGCCTCCAGCAAGGCCGCGTCGCTTGTCGCGTCGTCGGCCTCCACCACCAGATCGGGCTGAATGGCGCGGGCATCGGTCAAGGCCTGGCCAAGCCGTAATCCGACGGCATCGGCCTGTTCATTAAGGGCGACCAGACGCAGGGCATTTTTTTCCTTGGCAACAGCGGCGCGCGGCCGCCGCATCGCTGACCGATCGGCGCTATCCCTACACCGCCATGACGGTCCCCACATGCGCCGGGCGGTGCGGTCGGTCGTCAGCCGGGGTAGCCACAGGGAAAGAATGCGCTGCGGCGAGCGCGAAACGGCACGTGTCATGGTTCCACTCCACAATCCATTGGCCGGTGGGTCCGGCGCGGTTTTTCTGTAACTCCAGCCGCCAGGCCGGCCGGCCGATGCCGGTTTCAAAATCATCCATGATGCCGGCCTCATGCGGCTGCACCTGCCAGCGGGTTTGCGCCGCCGTCGGGATGATGGCGTCACCACGGCGCAACAACATGGCAAACCCGCCACCGGCCTGAGCCCGCAGGGCAAGACGTCGCGCCGCGGTCAAATCGAGGGCCCGTGGCTGACCACTGAGATCACCGACCACGGCGGCAACGCCACGACAGGAAAGACCCTCTTCCATGGCCCACAAAACGTCGTCAGCCCGTTGCCCGGCAATCATCAGTAAATGCGCCGGATCAAACCCGAACCGGGCGATGCCCGGCCCGTAAAGATGGCCGGCTTCCGGCGGGCCAGGCCGGTCATGAGCCCAGATAACCAAGCCATTTTTCTGATGGGTCAACCGGGCAAGCAGAGCGGCGAGAAAGCCGGTCGCCAGGCCGCTATGACGGGTCTCGGCGGCGTGAATTTCATGCAAGGCGCCGCCAGCCAGCCCACCTTTGAGAACCTGATCGACCGCGTCGATACCAAACGGCAGCAACAAGCCGGCATGGCGTCCGGCAGCGGTGGAGCGCGACGCCGTCGCCGGCGACAAATCACCGTCAGCCGCCAACATCGGGCGTGGCCGGTCCTCGATGGCGGCAACACGGTGGCGCAGGGAGGCAAGCCTCTCCCGTGCCCCGGCAGGGTCCTGCGTGGCGATCGTCATTGATATGTGCCCACGTTCTAGGGTCCGCCGGCATTCATAATGACGATACCGGCAGGCTCAATACGGGAATATGTTCCTGTTATGTTCTTATTGATTCCGAAAAATGTGAAAAGAGTCAAGAGCCAGACGAAAAGTAAATAAAAATCACGCTGCCAACGGGTAGGATTCTTCCACCACATAAGGCCCGCCACCGCGCGAGGAACGGGCGGAAAACAACACGAAGCGGCTGGCCGCAAAGGCCTCGGCGCGAAAGCCACCTCGCATCGTCAACCAATCGGCAACGGCCATCGGCGTGATTCCTTTTAGCCGCGCCAATGTCACATGCGGCGTGTAGCGGCGACCTTCCGCCGGTAGCCCAAGCCGTTGTATCAGGCGTTCTTGTTCGCCCTGCAACTCCGTCAACGCCGCCAGCGGCTCCACCCCGGCCCAAATCGCGTGCGGACGCCTTGATCCAAACGCACCCAACCCGGTCAGCGAAACATCAAACGCCGGACGCTCTATCCGCGACAACGCATCGGCCACCTCGCCGGCGGCTTCATCATCGACGTCGCCAATAAAGCGCAAGGTGAGGTGATAATTTTCAGCATCAATCCACCGGGCGCCAGGCAGGCCACCACGCAGAAGCGACAATTGAAACCCAATATCGGCCGGCAATTCCAGCCCGGTGAAGAGACGTGGCATGGTCTTCCCCTCCCGATTCGCCCGGTCGGGTCAGCTTTCCATGGGATTTGAAGATTGGGAAGGAATAAAGATTATGCGCGGAGCATTCTAATTGGGGAAGTCCTGAAGCCGGCCCGCTCCCCCGTCCCAACCACCCATAGATGGTACCCTCAGGGTGGTTGGGACGGGGGAGCGGGCCGGCCTCGGCCCCTTGCTCACTAAGAACGAGCGCCGAAGGCGCTGGACGGCTTCAGGCGCGCCTCAGCGCATTCACAATAATCCGCGCTAGCGGATGATCGTATAATCAATAAAGAACCATTTTGGATTGGTCGGCTTGCCGGTTTCGACGTTGTATATTGCCACCGACGTGTCATAGCCTTGCGCATCCTTCACCGTCCATTGCCGCAATTGATGGGTTTTGGCATCGAACATCAAGGTCAACCGGCCATCACCGAACACGGTGTTTTCATCAATCACGATCGTTACCAGATCCGGCTCCACAGTGATATTGCGGATCTTGGCGTCTTTTTGCAGATCAAGACTTTCGGCGACTAAAAACCGCAACGGCGTGCGTTTCAGCGGCCAGATATCCTGCGTCGCCAAACGCCGGTCGCGCACCGCGACGGATTTGCCGTCAGCTATAATATCGAGCCGCGCCGGCTTGGCGTAGCGAAAGCGGATCTTGCCCGGCCGGGCAATATAAAATCGTCCCTCGGTGCGGGTACCGTCCGGGCCGAATTGAACGAAGTCGCCCTGCATGGTGCGGATGGCGTTGAAATAGGCATTGATGGCCTTCAACGTCGTGCGTTCGGAACTTGAAACCGCTGCCTGTGCCCGCACCTGAACCAGCGGGCCGCCGATCAGCAGTGTTGCCAGCACCAGGGGAATCGCCCAAGCCAGGGCCGATGATCGAATCCGGGGGATCATTCCGCGTCCTTTCTTTCGTCCGGGTTGATCGTATCATGCCCGGAGGAGGTCCAATCAGGTATCAAGCCGCGCTCCTACGCCCGCCATGTGGCAAAGTTACGACGACCCATAAATAGTGCCATTTAAAACCCTTCCGGCTCATCGCCGCCGACCAGGATTTCACGTTTCCCAGCATGGTTGGCGGCGCCGATAACGCCTTCCTGTTCCATGCGCTCAATCAGTGTAGCGGCGCGGTTATAGCCGATCGACAACCGCCGCTGGATGTAGCTGGTCGATGCCTTGCGGTCATGCAGGACGATCGCCACCGCTTTGTCGTAAAGATCGTTGGATTCGCCACCACCGCCGCCGTCCAGGTCATAGCCGCCTTCAGTGGTTTCATCATCTTCGGTAATGGTATCGAGATATTGCGGAACGCCCTGAGTCTTCAGGTAGGCGACAATATTTTCAACTTCATCGTCAGCAACAAACGGCCCATGAACCCGTTGAATTCGGCCGCCGCCGGCCATGTAAAGCATGTCGCCCTGACCGAGCAGCTGCTCGGCGCCCTGTTCACCCAAAATCGTCCGGCTATCGATCTTGGAGGTGACCTGGAAGGAAACACGGGTCGGGAAATTGGCCTTGATGGTACCGGTGATGACATCGACCGAGGGCCGTTGCGTCGCCATGATGAGATGAATGCCGGCGGCGCGCGCCATTTGCGCCAGGCGCTGGATGGCGCCCTCGATATCCTTGCCGGCGACCATCATCAAATCGGCCATTTCATCGACAAGTACGACGATGAACGGCAACGGCTGCAGTTCCAATTCTTCCTGCTCGTAGATCGCTTCGCCGGTATCTCGGTCAAACCCGGTTTGCACCGTGCGAGTAAGTACCTCGCCTTTTTTCAACGCCTGTTGGACGCGGGCATTAAAGCCGTCGATATTACGCACCCCGAGTTTCGACATCTTCTTGTAGCGGTCTTCCATCTCCCGGACCGTCCACTTCAAAGCGACGACGGCTTTTTTGGGGTCGGTGACAACCGGGGTCAGGAGATGCGGAATGCCGTCATAAACCGACAATTCCAGCATTTTCGGGTCGATCATGATCAATTTGCACTGATCCGGCGACAACCGATAGATCAGCGACAGCACCATGGTATTGACGGAGACCGACTTACCGGAACCGGTGGTCCCGGCGACCAATAAATGCGGCATGCGCGCCAGATCAGCAATCACCGGTTCGCCGCCGATGGTCTTGCCCAGGCAGACCGCCAGCTTGGCTTTGGATTTCTCAAAATCTTCAGCCGCCAGCAATTCCCGCAAAAACACTGTTTCCCGGCGCTGGTTGGGCAGTTCGATACCAATCGCGTTCTTGCCGGGAATGACCGCGACGCGGGCGGATATAGCGCTCATGGAGCGGGCGATATCATCGGCCAGACCGATCACCCGGGAAGATTTGATCCCCGGTGCCGGCTCAAGCTCGTAAAGGGTGACGACCGGGCCGGGTCGGACATTGAAAATTTCACCACGCACCCCGAAATCTTCCAATACGCCCTCAAGAATGCGGGCGTTCTGCTCCAAGGCATCGGCGCTGACGGCGGATCTGCGGTTCACCCGCGGTGGCTCCGACAACAGGTGCAGCGGCGGCAGCTCAAAACTATCAGCGTTCAAAAACGACGGTTGGGCTTCCTTGGCCAGGCGCTTGCCGGGCTTTGGCTTCGGCGCCGGCGATTGAACCCGTTTGCGCGGTTGTGGCGGCGTCGGTGTGTGATCTTCCGCGTCATAGGGTTCATCGGAATTGCCAACAGGCGCTTCCGGGATCGGCGCGGCACCACCGAATTGCGGTTCAATGCGGCTCCCCGGTTCTTCTTCTTCGACCGGCTGCCGATCAAACACCGCCTCACGCAGTTTGCCGATCGACATGTCGGGCAGACGCAGCCCGCCGACGGCGGCCGGCCGCAACCCGGTGAGACGCCGCAGGTTGGCCCGCGCCACCAATACACCATGGGTCAGCGCGCCTAGAATGGCGCTACCTTTGCCATCGTCGGTTTCTTCGTCATCATCGTAGAAATCATCCGCCGACGGCACGTCCGCGGGCGCGGCGCGGCGCCACCTGAAGGTCATCGGACGGCGCGGATCAATCCCCATGGCATAAGCAAGTAGGAGCGCCGCGGCGATGGCGTAGATCATACCGACCAATTTGGCGAAGCCGCCGAAGGCCGGCGCTTGGAACAGTGATAGAGGCACCAGCATCAAGACATCGCCAACCAAACCGCCAAAGCCGGTCGGTAAGGGCCAACCGGCCGATGGAATGATCATCGCCAAGCCACCGGCGGCGAGCAATGTTCCGCCGATCCAGGCCCACAAATGCCGACGGGCAAAACGTCGATGGCGCCGAAACAGCAACCGGGCGCCCCAAAAAGCCACTGGTACGGGAATGGCGATCGCCGCCAACCCCAAAATCTGCATCGCCAGATCGGATATTACCGCGCCGCCATAGCCCATAACATTGCGGATTGGTCCATCAGTGGCGTGATTAAAGCTGGGATCTTCGATCGACCAGGTTGCCAGCGCCGCCGCCAGCATTGCCGCGAAAGCAATCAGCACAAGGCCGGCACCGCCCTCCAGATTGCGGCGCACGACGGCGCGCAGGCCGCCGTCCTCGACGGAGAAGGGTTCAACAGTTGATCCTGGCAGGCGCATGGGCTTTTCGTTCCCAGTTCGATTAAGTCAAGGTGTCGACGAGACGGCGCAGAGCCGCTTCGGTGACATCCAATGATTCCACCATGGCAAGGCGGATATAACGTTCAGCCGGATTGTCGCCACTGGCATCAGGCAACGCCAGATAGCCGCCGGGAATGACGCGCAGACCAGCCTGTGACCAAAGCCGGCGGGCTGCCGCTACGCCACCATCGTAGGCGGCCGCATCAAGCCACAAAAAGAAGCCGCCTTGCGGCCGCTGATAGCCGAAGCGGCCATCCAGAATTTCATCAGCGAGGGTGTATTTGGCATTATAGAGCGCCCGGTAGGCGGTGACGTGATCCTCATCGCCATAGGCCGCAACGGCCACCGCCTGAACCGGCTCGGGTACCTGCGGCGCCACCATATTGCGCATCACCGCCCAACGGCTCAAAAAAGCCGGATCGCCGGCGGCAAATCCGCAACGCAGGCCCGGCATGTTGGAGCGCTTCGACAGCGAATTCATCGTCACGATGTTGGTAAATGACAAGCCGTTACGCTGTGCCGCTTCAAGCACACCGACCGGCGGCGTATCGCGGTAGATTTCAGAATAACATTCATCGGCGATCAGCAGAAAATCATACTCTTGGGCCGCCTTGATCCAGTCCACCCACATAGCTTCGCTCAATACCGCGCCCTGGGGATTGGCTGGTGAGGCGATAATGGCCGCAATGGATTGAGCCAACGTTTCTGAAGAGACATCGCCGACATGAGGCAAAAACCCGTCATCCCGATCACAGCCGGTCATGTGCAATCGCGCGTTGGCGGCAATCGCTCCAGCGGCATAGGTCTGGTAAAACGGATTAGGCAGCAAAACCGTCGCGCCCGGACGGGCTTTGTCAGTGGCGGCGGCGATGAGGGCGAAAAACAAGCCTTCCCGCGATCCGTTCAACGGCAAAATGCCATGATCGCGGTCGAGCGCACCGGCAAGCTGATAGCGCCTATCCAGCCAGTCACCGATGGCATTACGGAAATCTGCCGTTCCACGTATCGCTGGATAACGTCCGAACCCGTCTATCGCACCGGCCAAGACACCGGCAACAAAATCCGGCACCCCGTGGCGCGGTTCGCCAACGGTCAGATTGATCGGCGTCTGCCCCGGCGCGACTCCTTCCAGGAGTTCAGCCAGGCGGACAAAGGGCGAGCGCACCGATTGTTGATCTGTGGCGGTGTCAGACATACCCGCCACGCTAATTGGCAGTGGTTAAGCGGCCATTAACCAATCGCCGCCAAACGGCCAATCGACGCGCATATCAACGCTTATTTGATCTAAGGCGCCGGTTAAATCAGCCTGGCGGCCGATCAGGCTGAAATTGCGCGCCTAATCAGCAGCGTTCAGCCCGCACTTTGCCGGAAATATAAGACAATTGCGGTGAGATCTCGTCCCAATCGGTGTTGTAGACGAAATTGTCGAAGACCCAGCTTCTGCCGGTATACCCGAACGTCACCACTGCATAGACTTTGTCACCGGTATCCAGATTCAAAACCAGGAAATATTGCGCCAGTTCGTCTTCAAACCGGCGGGTGTCGTAAAGCTGCGCGTCGGTGAAGGTTTTATCGCTCACATAGCCCTTAAGCGGATCGATAATACCGGGGATCTTATCGCCGGCGACACGGTCTTCGAACATGTTGACGATACCGTCAATCACAGCGGTATTGTCGCCTGACCGCGCAGCAGTGACGATCTCGCATTGCGGTGTTGCTGGATCGCGCCAGCCTGAGGCCGCCATGGCGGAAGCCTGCATAAAAATCAAAGCCAAAATAGCGGCACCAAAACGCCCCATAATTCCGCGCATTTCAAAATTCTCCCAAAAATCGTCAATCCAAGCCTAAGCCTAGACGATCATTGGTCAAATGGGAACTGAAGGCGAAGCCCAGCGCGATCAGCGCCTGCCCTAGCGGGAAATTTCAGGCTCAATAAGTGCCTGCCGGGCCTGATTGAACTCGGCCGCGGATTTTTGGACCTGGCCGGCAATATAGCTCTGCAGCCGGGCTGCCAGGTCGGGATATTCTTCCATGATCCGGCGGAATAGGGCGCGGCGGATCTGGATCACTTCAGCCGGTCCACGGGAAACCGCGGTGATCGGCCGGTCAGCATCGGTGATCATCGCCATTTCGCCCATCAAACTGCCGACTCCCAGGCTTTCCACCACCTGGCGAGAATCGGAACTTTCCCGCACCAAGTCGATTTCACCTTCAACCACCAGAAAGCCTGATTCAGCCCGCTCGCCGGCATGAAACAGCGTTTCGCCGTCCTGCAACTTGCGGGTTTCAGCCGAAAACGCCAATAGGCGCAGCTGATCACCTGAAAACGCCGCCAGGATCGGCACCTGTTGGAGCAAGGAGATATCGCGATCGAGGCTCATAAGGACGATTTCCGCATCCGGCCCGCAGGCCCATTAGGGAACGAGTTTATAGCCGCCCGATTCGGTCACCAGCAACTCCGCATTTGACGGATCGCGCTCAATTTTTTGACGCAACCGGTAAATGTGGGTTTCCAGCGTATGGGTGGTCACACCGGAATTATAGCCCCATACCTCGTGCAACAAAACATCCCTGGTAATGGGTTTTTCGCCGGCCCGGTAAAGATACTTCAATATTGAGGTTTCTTTCTCCGTCAGCCGCACCTTTGAGCCGCGCTCATCGACCAGCATCTTGGCGCTCGGCCGGAAGGTGTAGCCACCGATAGCGAAAGTGGCGTCTTCGCTTTGCTCATGTTGGCGCAAATGCGCCCGCACCCGGGCCAATAAAACGGCGAATTTAAACGGCTTGCTGACATAATCATTGGCGCCGGCTTCCAGCCCCAAAATCGTGTCTGAATCCGTATCTTGCCCGGTCAGCATGATAATCGGCGCTTTAAAACCGTTCTTGCGCAACAGCTTAACCGCCTCACGGCCATCCATATCGGGCAGACCGACATCCATTAAAAGCAAGTCGACATGTTCGTTACGTGCACATTGCACACCTCGGGTCGCCGTTTCGGCTTCCTGGGTTTCAAATTCTTCATAAAGCGATAATTGTTCCGTCAAGGCTGATCGCAGATCGTCATCATCGTCCACAATCAAAATTTTGCGCGCCGTCATATTTTGCCTCGCTGATAGTCCCAACTCGGGAAAAATGATACATCAGACGTCTAATACATGGTCTTGACGCTGTGTATCCCCGCAACCGGTACTCAATGTGGGAGAAGAACACGCAAATTGCGAGGGGTTCAAGGCCGATTGATCGGTCTAGCCGTCATCAACTCACCTCACGACTATGTGACCCAGCATCAAGATATAGCGATTTCCTTTGTAAAATGCTGCCTGATAGAGCCATTCCGCCACCGGCCAAACCTGCCCGCAGGGTTAACGCCAAAAAACCCATTATTCAGGTTTTGCCTAGTCCGCTGAACCGTTGCCAGGCCTGGGTCACAGTGGGTTCCAGACGTTTTCGCGCCGCCCTCGGCCGGTCCGGCATCGTCGCCAGCAAACGTGAGGGCGACGGCGCCACGCCAACTGGCACATTCGATCTCGTGGCGGTCTATTATCGGGCAGATCGCGGCCACCCGCCGGTTACAGCTCTGCCGCGCCTTCAAATTCAGGCCGATCACGGCTGGTGCGATGATCTGGCAAGCGCCAATTACAACCGCCCAATCCGGCTGCCATCCGCCGCTGGCCACGAACGGCTTTTCCGGTCTGACCAGCTTTATGACATCGTTATTGTCCTTGATCACAACCTCAAACCACGCAAGCGCGGCGGCGGTAGTGCCATTTTCATGCACGTCGCCCGCCCCGGTTATTTGCCGACCGAAGGCTGCATCGCATTATCTGCCGCCGATCTGAGGCAATTGCTAAAGCTGGCCGGACGCGGTAGCCACATCAAGATCTAGACATTCCCTCCATGACAAATACTGGCAATTTCATCGCGCATCGGTCATATAAAGGCCGAGGCGGGATAAATACCGCACCAACAACACTGAGAATTTTGGGTTTTTTCGCATGGGCGACGCGCGGGTTTCATTTCTTAAAATGAACGGGCTCGGCAACGACTTTGTCGTCATCGATGCCCGTGAGCAATCTGTGTCATTCACCGTCGATCAGTTGCAACAGATCGCTGATCGTGACGAGGGTCCTGGTTTCGACCAGTTCATCACCATTGAACCATCGCCGGCCGGCGCCCACGCCTTCATGCGCATTCATAATGCCGATGGCGGCGAGGTGGAAGCTTGTGGCAATGCCGCCCGCTGCGTCAGTTGGCTGTTGATGGAAGAGACCGGCGAAAGCGAAATCCTGGTCGAAACCACCGGTGGCCTGCTGCGCGCCCGGCCCGGACCGAAGCCGATGACGGTCACCGTCGATATGGGCGAACCGAAATTTGACTGGCAGGATATTCCCCTTGCCGAGGAGTTCCGCGATACCCGCGCCATTGAATTACAGATCGGTCCGATCGACGATCCGATCCTGCATTCACCGGCGGTGGTCAATGTCGGCAATCCCCACGCCATCTTTTGGGTTGATGACGTCGAGGCCTATGATCTGTCCAAGATCGGCCCGCTGCTTGAGCTCCACCCGATTTTTCCCGATCGCGCCAATATTTCCCTCGCCCAGGTGGTCGATCGTCAGCATATTGTCTTGAAAGTCTGGGAACGCGGCGTCGGCCTGACCCGCGCCTGCGGCACCGCGGCCTGCGCCGTGGTCGCCTGTGCGGCACGCAAGCGGCTGACCGACCGGCATGTCATTGTCAATCTGCCCGGCGGCCCGTTGGACATCGTCTGGGAGCCCGGCACCGATCATATTTTGATGACCGGCGATGTGACGTTGGATTTTTTCGGTGACCTCGATCCGGTCACCCTGGACTGGTCGGGCCAACCCCCGGGGTTTGGCCTGATGACCGTTGATGTGGTGACCTTCGGCTGCCGGTTAAACACGCTGGAATCTGAAGTCATGCGGTCTAAGGCGGAAGATGCCGGACTGAAAGACGCCGTGGTCTTCAATACCTGTGCGGTCACTGGTGAAGCAGTTCGCCAGGCCCGCCAGGCCATCCGCAAGGCCCGGCGCGATAATCCCGGCGCCAAGATCGTCGTCTCCGGTTGCGCCGCGCAAACCGACCCGGCTGCCTTCGCTGTCATGAGCGAAGTTGATCTGGTGATCGGTAACGCCGAAAAGCTGCAACAGGCCGGCTATCGCCATATCCCGGATTTCGGATTAGCCGGTGACGAGCGCATCCGGGTCAACGACATCATGAGCGTCACGGAGACCGCCGGCCATATGGTTGATGGCCTTGATGGCCGCGCCCGCGCTTTCGTTCAGGTTCAAAACGGTTGCGATCATCGCTGCACATTTTGCATCATTCCCTTCGGTCGCGGCCCATCCCGGTCGGTGCCCATGGGCGCCATTGTCGATCAAATCCGCCGGCTCACCGGCAACGGCTATCGCGAGGTGGTGCTGACCGGCGTCGATATCACGTCTTATGGCGGCGATTTGCCCGGCACGCCGCGGCTTGGCCGGTTGGTGCGCACGATCCTTGATCAAACCGATCTGCAGCGCCTGCGCCTGTCTTCCATCGATTCCATTGAAACCGATCCGGAACTGATGACGGCGATCGCGCAAGAAGATCGCCTGATGCCACATTTGCATTTATCACTGCAATCCGGCGATGACATGATTTTAAAGCGCATGAAACGCCGCCATGACCGGGCCCATGCGGTGGATTTTTGCCGCCAGGTGCGCGATCTGCGCCCCGATATGGTGTTCGGCGCCGATTTTATCGCCGGCTTTCCCACCGAAACCGATGAGGCCTTCGCCAATACCAACCGCCTGATCGACGATTGCGGCCTCACATATCTGCATGTTTTCCCGTTTTCGCCGCGCGCCGGCACGCCGGCGGCAAAAATGCCGCAAGTCGACCGGCAGATCATCCGCGCCCGCGCCGCGATACTGCGCGACCACGGACAACAGGCATTGGAACGTCATTTGGCCGCCCAGATCGGTCAGCGACGGTCGATCCTGATCGAAAAAGAAGGCCTCGGCCGCACCGAGCAATTCACCTTAGCCCGCCTATCCGGACCGGCGCCTGGCGACGTGGTGGCGGCCCGCATTATCGGTCATACCGGTAAGGATCTGCTGGCGGAGGCGGCGTAGAGGCACCATGAACGAAAAATCCGAAAGCGGCGTACTCGGCCGGCTATTTGGCCGGCAAAAGCAGAAACCGGAACCTGATAAAAAACTGGAATTTGATAAACAGGCGCGGCCCACCGATACGCCGGACACCCAAGAGACGGCATCAGCCCCACAAGCCGAGCCAGAAACCACCGGCGCCGAACCATCAGCGCCATCCGGCGGTTGGTTGCAGCGTATGCGCGCCGGCTTGCGGCGGTCGTCGTCATCGCTTGGCGAAGGCATCACCAATGTTTTCCGCAAACGCAAGCTCGATGACGACACCATCCAGGAACTGGAGGATATCCTCATCCAGGCCGATCTTGGGGTGGAGACAGCGATGGCGATCACCGATGCGCTTGCCACCAGCCGCTACGACAAGGAAATTTCCGATGCCGATGTACGCACCGTGCTGGCGGAAGAAGTTGAAAAGGTGCTCACCCCGGTGGCGCAACCGCTGACGGTCGACCCGACCAAAAGCCCGCACGTCGTATTGGTGGTCGGGGTCAACGGCACCGGCAAGACCACGACCATCGGCAAGCTTGCCGCCAAGTGGCGGGCTGAAGGTCATGACGTCATGCTCGCTGCCGGCGATACCTTCCGGGCCGCCGCGGTTGAACAATTGGCCATTTGGGCCGAACGCACCGGCTCAAAGATCGTCATGCGCGAAACCGGATCCGACGCCGCCGGGTTGGTTTTCGATGCCATGACGGAAGCCAGCAGCGCTGGCGCCGATGTATTGCTGGTCGATACCGCCGGCCGCCTGCAAAACAAAACCGAACTTATGGCCGAGCTCGAAAAAGTCGTGCGCGTCATCAAAAAACATGACGTGGATGCGCCACACACCGTGTTGCTGGTGCTCGACGCCACCACTGGCCAGAACGCCCTCAATCAAGCGGATGTTTTCGCTAAGACCGCCGGCGTCACCGGCATCGCCATGACCAAGCTCGATGGTACCGCCCGCGGCGGTATTTTGGTTGCCATATCATCAAAATTCGGTCTGCCGGTACATTTCATTGGCGTCGGCGAGGGTGTCGATGATTTGGAACCGTTTTCCGCCGCCGAATTCGCCCGGGCTATTGCTGGATTGGAGACTTAACGACGTGAACGAGACCGCAAAAAAACCGGAAATCAATCCGTTCTTGAAGCTGGTGCTGGAACTCGGCCCATTGGTGGTATTTTTTATCGCCAATGCCCGCGCCGGCATTTTTGTCGCCACCGCCGTGTTCATGGTGGCGATCGCCATCTCGCTCATCGTCAATTATGTGTTGGCGCGGCGGCTGGCCATCATGCCGCTGGTAACCGGCGTGGTCGTTATGGTGTTCGGCGGGCTGACCCTGGTGCTGCAAGATGATTTGTTCATCAAGCTGAAGCCGACGATCGTCAATTTGTTGTTCGGCACGGTGCTGCTGGTCGGCCTGGGGTTTGGCCGCTCGTTACTGGGTTACGTGTTTGACAGTGTTTTCCATCTGACCGACGAAGGCTGGCGAAAATTGACCATCCGTTGGGGCATTTTCTTCTTCGTGCTGGCCGCCATCAATGAGATCGTCTGGCGCAACTACACCACCGATTTTTGGGTGTCGTTCAAAGTCTTCGGCATCATGCCGCTGACGTTCGTGTTCGCCATGGCGCAATTACCGCTTATCCAAAAGCACGCTATCGATCCGGAAGTTTCTGATTAGGAAGCACGCTTTGGCGAAATCCGGCGACTATCGTCAGAACCGTTCAAGCAGCCGTTCCAGATAGTCCCGTTCCAACTGTGGGCGCTGGGCTTCGCCGAGGCGGCGACGCAATTCCTTCAAGATACGGCGGGCCCGCTGAATATCGATTTCATCGGGAACCTTTGTCGTCGGCCCAAAATCAGGCCCTTCGGTTTGCCGCGGCCGGCCAAGCGGGTCATCTTCCCGGGAATTTGGATCATGGCGGCCGGCTTCATCGCGGCGCATACCGAGCAGTTCCTGGATCAGGCCTTGGGCACCGCTGCGCAATTGGTTCAGCGCCTCTCCCTGGCGGCCGAGCGCCGTACCGGCCCGACTTTCGCCAAGCGCTTCTTCAGCCCCGCGCATCGACTTTCCAGCCTGACCGAGTTCGTTGCGCTGCACGCCCATGTCGCGCAGGCCCTGCAACAATTCTTCCAGCCGCTGGCGCAAGTCACCCTGACCCTGGCCGAGTTGTCTGAGCGCTTCCCCACGGCCACGGCGTGATTGTTTTGAGCGGCCTTCTTTGCCTTGTTGGCCGGGCCGGTTGGCGTTCGGGCCATATTTGTAGGTTTGTTCCATCAGCTCACGTTGCCGTTGGATCATTTCACCCAGCTGATCGAGCATCTTGCCCAATTCACGCGACGCACCACTGGGACTATTTTCCGCCCGTCCGGTCCGCAGGTTTTCCAGCATATGCTGCAACTGCGCCAACATTTCCTTGGCCGCTTCCTTAGCGCCAGACCGCGCCAAATCTTCAATTCGGTCAATCAGCTTGCGCAAGTCCTGGCTACGCAAAACGTTACTGTTCTCATCCATCGGCCGGGACATTTGCGGATTGCGACGCATCTGTTCGGCCATGCTCTTCATGTATCTGTCCAGCGCCTTGCGCAGATTTTCCGTCAGCCGTTTGATTTCTTCATCACCGGCACCTTCTTCCAGCGCCTCGCGCAATGCATCTTGGGCGGCGCGCAATGCCCGTTCGGCCAGAGACAAGTCACCGTCTTCAATCGTCAACGCCAACGCCCACATCAAGTCGACCACGTCGCGCAGATCATCTTCTGAACCGGCGACGACCAGGCGGCGATAGGTAAATTTCAGAGCCAGGAAATAGCCCGGCTTTTCAAAAAACAGTTCCGGACGCACCAGCAAGGCGTCAAGAGATTCCATCACATCCAGGTAGCGGTTGGCATCAAGCGCCAATTTGCGCCGCTGCTCCACCACCGCCTTGGCAAGCGGCCGGGTAAAGCGGCGCTCCGGTAGCGTGAAGGTATGAGCGACGCTGATTCCCTCCTTGTTGGCCTCGTCACGGGCAATCAACGACATATCGACCTTGGCACCGGCCCAGGGATGGGCGGTCAGGTCACGGAAGGTTTCACCAACACCGGTGCCATTACGGCCGCCCGGCAGGGTCAACGCAAATTCCGGCGGTTTGACCAGCGGTAGGCGATTTTCTTGAGCCGGTTGATAGGCCAAGGCGAACTTGGCGCCGGCAAAGACCACACCGTAATCATCCTTGGTCTCATAGGTGAGTTTCAGCGCCCCGGTCTCAGCCGGCTTCGGTGGCGCCATCAGCCGAATGACCGGCGGCTGATCTGCGACGACACTAAACTGCCACTGATGCAAAGTTCTATCGGTCTGGGTCACGTTGACGGTCGAATCAGCCTTCAAGACGAATTCCAATTGCCGCACGTCCGGTGCTGCCGCCCCGCCGGCCAGTTTCACCGGGCTTTTGTCACCCGCCAACGCGGTGATTTTTTCGCCATTCTTGTTCACGCCGCTCACCACGGTGTTCGCCATGCCCTGCAGGCGGACAACCACGCGGCTTGATTCAGGCACTTCGATGTTACTGCCGGCAACAACGCCATTGCGTTCGCCGGTCAGGAAAAGCGGCGGCCGACCAGTATAGTCAGGTGGTGCGATCCAGGCATCGATACGGCCGGCGACCAATTTCGCATCGGGTTGGCCGGTAAAGGCTGTCTGCAGCCGCTGCAGGCGAGCGTCACCGGCGGCAAAATATCCAGCGATCAGCAGCGCTACAGCGACGACACGCAGGGCATAAGGATCAAACCGATGGAACTTTGGTGAGGCAAATCCGGCCCGCAAGGCCTTTAGCCGCGCCGCCATTTGTTTTTGGTGGGCTTGCCACAGCGCAGTTGATTGCGCCGCATCGGCGCCGACGGCGATATCATCTGAAATAGCGGTCAGTGGCCGATGGGCCAAACCGGATTGTCGTTCCAGCCGGGCGAAAGCTTCCTCATGCGACGGCCAGCGCAAAGTTCGCATCTGCCAAAGCAGCCAGACGAACCCAATGCCGAAGGCGGCCAGAACGGCAAAGCGGGCCCAATCGGGCAGGGGTGCGATCAATCCCAACCAGCTCAACCCAATAAAGCCGGCGACAACCAAACCCAGGCGCGCCAGATGCGGCCAGACGATTTCCCATATCAACGCCAGCCGCGCCAGGCGGGTTTTATTTACAATGCGTCGATCAAGTCGGTTGATCCGGTGGTCTGCCATTTGGCCTCCCGGCCAGATTGTTCAGCTGATTTGCCCGGCGTCAGGCCCGGCCAACTCATACAATCATACAGACTGTATGCATCTTCAGACAATTGTATGGCGCTAAAAAGTGATGGTAAGTGCGATCACGACCTTGCGAGCCACGGTGGCAGGCGATCAAGGCCTATCAGCTCTTCCAGCGTCTGGCGCGGCCGCACGACGGCAAATTGGTCACCTTTGACCAGCACTTCGGGCACCAACGGCCGGGTATTATAGGTACCAGCCTGGACGGCGCCGTAAGCCCCGGCAGTCAAAAACGCCAATAGATCACCTTGGCTTACCGGTGGCATCTGCCGGCCTAACGCCAGGTAATCTCCAGTTTCGCAGATCGGCCCGACCACATCGGCAAACACGGTTTTTGCCCCGGACGCCGGTTCCTTGACCGGCGCAATCTCGTGATGAGCTTCATAAAGCGTCGGACGCAGCAAATCATTCATAGCGCCGTCGACAATGATAAAGGCTTTATCCTCACCCGGTTTGACATGCACCACTTGCGTGACAAAAACGCCGGCATTGCCAGAAATTAGCCGGCCCGGCTCCAAGATAACTGTGCAGTCGAGCGCCGCCACATGGCGTTTGACAACATCAGCATAGGCGGCCGGAAGCGGCGGCGCGTCGTCGCCGGACTTGTAGGGAATGCCCAATCCACCGCCCAAATCGACGTGTTCGATCTGGTGGCCGTCCTGGCGCAATTGGGAAATCAACTCGCTCAGGCGCTGAAACGCCGCATCAAACGGCTCCAGGTCGGTGATCTGGCTGCCAATATGCATATCAATACCGGTCACCGTCAGACCCGGCAACGCTGCTGCCCGCCCATAGACGCCCCGGGCCGATTGCCACGCGATACCAAACTTGTTTTCCGCCTTGCCGGTGGCAATCTTGGCGTGGGTACGGGCATCGACATCGGGATTGATACGCAGCGACACCCGGGCGGATTGCCCCCTTGCGGCGGCGATTTCAGACAACAACTCCAGCTCAGATTCAGATTCCACGTTGAAGCACAAGATATCTTTTTCAAGTGCATAACCAAGTTCTTGGGCGGTCTTGCCAACACCGGAAAATAGGATATTTTCCGCCGGCACGCCGGCGGCGAGCGCCCGCCGTAATTCGCCTTCCGACACCACATCCATGCCGGCGCCCATATTGGCCAATGTCGCCAGGACAGCCTGATTGGAATTGGCCTTCATGGCATAACAGACCAGGGCCGGGATGCCGGCAAAGGCATCGACGAAGACCTGGTAATGGCGTTCCAATGTGGCTGACGAATAACAGTAAAACGGCGTGCCCACTGCCTCAGCGATGCGCCTGATCGCCACCTCTTCAGCGAACAATTCGCCGGCCTGATAGTCAAAATGATCCATGGGATAAAACCGAGTTGAGCCGAGACGAGTTGAGTAGAGGGTGGATTAAAGCAGAAAATCGAGAAAGAAATCTTTGTGCGGTTTTTCTTCTCGCGATTCCTTTTCGCGCACCACGTCACTGGGCGTTTCGGTTGTCTGCTGTTTGGCGGCGGTGGGTAATTGCGGCGTACCGCTGCGGCCGCAAGCCGACAGGGTAACGGCCGCGCAAAGCACGGTGGCGGATATCAGCAAGGTCTTATTATTCAGGCGCACGCCTTCGTCTCCAAATTCCGTCGCCAACCTATCGTAGCCGGCACGGTTCGACAAACTTTACACCAGCCGGGTTAAGTAATTCAGGCTTTGTCGAGCCGTTGCCGCCAGGCAAGCGCCGCCTGTTTGACATTGGCCGGCGCCGTGCCGCCATAACTTGTACGGCTTGCGACGGAATTTTCAACCGTGAGCACATCGAAAACCGCCTCAGTAATCCCGCCATCAAGTGCCTGAAGATCGGCAAGCGGCAGGTCGGCGAGCTCAACTTTGCGATCCGCCGCCAGCGCCACCGCCTGCCCGGTGACATGATGGGCCTGGCGAAACGGCATGCCGACGACCCGCACCAACCAATCGGCCAAATCAGTGGCGGTGGAATAGCCCGAACCCGCCGCGGCGGCGAGCGCATCACGATCGATCGCCAAATCATTGACCATCCCGGTCATGGCGGCCACACATAAAGACAGGTTTTCCAAGGCGTCAAATGCCTGTTCCTTGTCTTCCTGCATGTCTTTTGAATAGGCCAGCGGTAGGCCTTTCATCACCACCAACAATGCCGTCAGCGCGCCGATAATGCGACCGGCCTTGGCCCGCACCAATTCCGCCGCGTCCGGATTGCGTTTTTGCGGCATGATCGACGAGCCGGTGGAAAACTTGTCCGACAGGTGGATAAATTTGAATTGCGCCGACGACCAGATCACCAGTTCCTCAGCAAAACGCGATAAATGCATGGCGGTGACTGCCGCCGCTGATAAGGCTTCCAATACGAAATCACGATCGGACACCGCATCCAGCGAATTCGCTGTCGGCCGGTCAAATCCGAGTTCTTCGGCGGTCATATGCCGATCGATCGCGAACGACGTACCGGCCAACGCCGCCGACCCAAGAGGGCTCTCATTGCCGCGTTTGCGGGCATCTGAAAAACGTCCCCGGTCACGGCCGAGCATTTCCACATAGGCCAACATATGGTGACCAAAAGTCACCGGTTGCGCCGTTTGCAGATGGGTAAAACCGGGCATCACCGCATCGGCATGATCCAACGCCTTGGCGACAAATGCCCGCTGCAGATCGGCCAACTGGCCATCGATGGTATCCAGGCAATCACGCATCCATAGTTTGAAATCGGTCGCCACTTGGTCGTTGCGCGACCGGGCCGTGTGCAGCCGGCCGGCGGCGTCACCGATTAATTCAGCCAGCCGGGCCTCCACATTCATATGGATGTCTTCCAACGAGCGGGAAAACGAAAATGATCCTGCTTCGATCTCTGACAGGATCGTGTCTAGACCGTGAAGGATCTTGTCTGCATCTTCGCCACCGATTATGTCCTGTTGGGCAAGCATACGCGCATGCGCCTTGGACCCTTCGATATCCTGGCGGTAAAGCTTCCGATCGAATTCGATGGAAGCATTAATCTCCTCCATGATCGCGTCGGGACCCTCCGCGAAACGTCCGCCCCACATGCGGTTGCTCATAATTGGCCTCTGGAACAAGAACTAAAATGACAGACGACACGCCCGCCCCACGATCAAAACGCCCGATTTTCATGTTTGCCGGACTTGCCGCAGTGGCGGTCGTTGCCGGGATATACGTTATGTCAGGCGCCCCTGGCAACGCACCAGATGCGGGAAGCTGCCAATTAGCCTCAAAGACGGCTGAGCGGATTGACCCGCTATTGACCGGTCAGGTGGCGGCGATGATCTCAAATCGGCAGAAGATCGACGTCAACGGGCTGACCTTTTCAGACGATGCCGGCGCGGCAAAGACCTTGAAAGATTACACCGGACGGGTGGTTTTATTGAATTTGTGGGCAACATGGTGCGCCCCATGCCGGGAGGAGATGCCGGCACTAGATCGTCTGCAGGCGAAACTCGGCGGCCCGGATTTTGAAGTCGTCGCCGTCAATATCGATACCCGAAACCCCGATCGACCGAAGAAATTTCTAAACGAGGTCAAGATTGAGCATCTTGCCTATTACGCCGATCCGACCATGAAGGTTTTCAACGACTTGAAATCCCAGGCCCGGGCGGTTGGTCTGCCGACTACCATGCTGGTCGGCCGCGATGGCTGCGAAATCGCCACCATGAAGGGTCCGGCGGTGTGGGATTCCGACGACGCTATCAAACTGATTGCGGCGACAATCTCAAAGGATGATTCCTAGCCGTAGCCAAGTATTTTCAGCCACATGCCAATCGTCAGCACGGCACAGGCGGTGGTCAGCGTGATAGCATTCGATGCCAGGCCATGGCCGGTGTTGAAATGGTTGGCGAACAGATAAGCGTTGATACCGGTCGGGTTGGCCGCACCCAAAACCGCGACGGCAACCCATAAGGGCGGCAGACCCAACACGAACTCCGCCATCGTCCAGACCACCAGCGGCAGGAAGAACAGTTTCAACACCGACACGGCGGCACCGGCGCCGATATTGCCGCGAATGCCATACTTTCTGAGCGACATGCCCATGGAAAATAATGCGCACGGCAATGCCGCATAGCCCAATTGGGAAACCACCTTGCCGAGCGCACCGTCTCCAAGCTCAAGGCCGGTCTGGCGCCAGGCAAGCCCGCAAAACATACCGATGATCACTGGATTGAGAACCAGATTACGGCCAATCTTTAACGCCAAGGCCAGAATTGAGATCGCCTCGCCGTCGGCACGGGCAAACAAAACGGTGGAGATCGTCATCATCACCGGCAAATGCACGACGATGATGAGGAACAACAAGACCGTGCCTTCTTCCCCGAAGGCCGTAAAAGTCAGCGGGATGCAAATCAGCACCAAATTGGAATAGCCCGCCGATACGCCGGCAATGACACCAGCCTCCCGTTCGCGCTTAAATATTTTTCGCACCACTAAGTCGGCCAGGATCCAAGTGAGAAAGATGCCTGTAAAATATGAAATCCACAGACCCCACGGCGCCACGTCGGGAATATCTGCGGTCGCAAAAGTACGAAACAACATCACCGGGACGGCGATGGTAAAAACAAACCGCGCCAGACCGTCGCCGGTATCCTCCGACAAGATGCCCAAATAGGCGACCAGATAGCCCAGACCGATCAGACCGAAGACCGGCAATACGATATTGGAAATTTCGGAAATCGACATAGACGCAAGCCTGATGGTCAGCGGTTGAGTTGCCGGTTTACCGGCAAATCGCCGATTCGCCAAAGCGCCATTGTGCTGTTTTGGCCGGAATTATCAGACATTTGGCGGAAAAATGTCCATTTTCCGGCCTTTTGCACCTATGAATCGTAGGGGAATGTGTAAAAATGCGGATGTGAATTTCTACAGGGGATTCCTATATCTCGCAAAGTGCGTCGGTTCAGACATCAGCCACTCTGGCTTGCGATTGCTTGACGTATATGCGCATTGCGCGAACTAAATTTGATCAGCACAATACGAGGATTAAGCCATGGGATTATTCGATTTCGTCAAGAACGCCGGTAAGAAGCTTTGGGGTTCTAAAGAAGATGACGCCGCTGAGGCCATTGCCAAGGAAGTCGGCGATTTGGGTCTGAAAGACGACATCAAAGTGGTAATCGACGGCGATACCGTCAAAATTGCCGGCGAAGTACCGTCACAGGAAATTCGAGAGAAAATCATCCTCGCCGCCGGCAATGTCGCCGGCATTTCCAAAGTTGAGGAAGACCTCAAAGCTGGCGGACCCGCTGGCGAAGGCACCTTCCACACGGTGGAAAAAGGCGACACTTTGTGGGCCATTTCAAAAGCCGCTTATGGCGATGGCAACAAGTACAACTCCATTTTCGAGGCCAACAAACCGATGTTGTCACATCCTGACAAAATCTATCCTGGCCAAGTCCTGCGCATTCCGACGCAGAGCTAATCGATACAATTCGTTCGCCGGTCACCTGACCGAACATTCAAACGGCGCCCCTTCGGGCGCCGTTTTTATTCCGCCTGATAAAACCAGCCGCGACACAGTGGATCAATCACCGTTTGGCAACTTGTCTTTGCGATCGGCAAATGATCATGTTCACCGAACCTGATTCGCGATCGGGAAATTCATTTCATTGCGGTCACAGGTACCTAAGGCGGAGAGTTGAGATTGGATGAGACGGGTTCCGATACGGTCGATGTGCAGCCATCGCAGGACGAACCGCAGCCAGCCGGCCAAATGACGCATTTGCTCGTCGTCGATGACAACGCCGTCTATTGCCGCCTGGTCACCGTCTTGCTGGAATCCTTTTCCATGACCTGCACCACCGCCAGTTCGGGTGAAGAAGCTCTAGAACTGGCACAATCACAGCCATTCGACGGCGCCCTGCTGGATATCCACATGCCCGGCATGGACGGCATTGAAACCGCCACCCGCCTGCGTACCCTGCCGGCCTGGTCTGAACGGCCAATTCTGGCACTGACAGCCGATCCGCCGTCTGAAACCGACCCGCGCCTGGCCGCCGCGCGCTTGACCGGCGTCATCTCAAAGCCGATCCACGCCGATGCCTTCCATCAGGCTTTGATGGCGGCACTCTAATTCAATTTTAGATCAAACCGAGCTTCAGTATGAATTAGTTCTGGCCGATGCTCGGAACAAAAGATCGCGGCAAGCAATGCTATGCGGCTTTTTCAATCCGCGCGTCGATCACTTGCACGATGTCAGTCATTATATCCGACAGCTGAAAATCCTTCGGCGTGTAGACGCCGGCAATGCCCATGGAGCGCAGGGCTTCAGCATCTTCGGGCGGGATAATACCGCCGATCACCACCGGAACATCATCCAGGCCGACGGCATCGAGGCGCGCCAACACATCGCGGGCCAATGCCAAGTGGGATCCCGATAGGATCGATAGACCGATGACATGGACGCTCTCCTCCAGGGCAGCGTTGACGATTTCCGCCGGGGTCAGCCGAATACCTTCGTAGACCACCTCCATACCGGCGTCGCGGGCGCGCACGGCAATCTGTTCGGCACCATTGGAATGGCCATCCAGGCCGGGTTTGCCGACCAGCATTTTGATCCGCCGGCCAAGACGCTCCGAGACCGCCTCGACGTGTTTGCGCAAGGCGTCCAGTTCACCAAATGTCGTTTGACGGGCCTGGCCAACGCCGGTCGGAGCCCGGTACTCCCCGAAAATATCCCGCAAGGCCGCGCCCCATTCGCCGGTGGTGACCCCGGCTTTGGCGCAGGCGATCGACGGATCCATGATGTTGGTGCCATCCTGAGCCGCGATCTTCAGCGACCCCAAAGCTTCGGCAACCGCCGCCTCGTCTCGAGCCGTCTTCCATGCCGCCAACCCGTCCAACGCCTGCCGTTCAACGGAATCAGGCACCGTCAAAATGGCGCCCTCGCCGGCCGACAGGGGAGAGGCTTCGGTTTCGGTATAAGCATTGACGCCGACGACCGTCTGAGTGCCCGATTCAATACCAGCCAAACGAGCGGCATTGGATTCCACCAGGCGCTGCTTCATGTAACTTGATTCCACCGCCGCCACGGCGCCGCCCAACTCTTCGATGCGGTCCAACTCGCCTCTAGCCTCAACTTTCAGCGCCTCGACCTTGGCTTCAATCACCGGCGAGCCATCAAACAAATCGCCGTATTCCAACAAGTCGGTCTCATAGGCGAGGATCTGCTGCATTCTAAGCGACCATTGCTGGTCAAATGGCCGCGGCAGGCCGAGCGCCTCATTCCAGGCCGGCAATTGCACCGCCCGGGCTCGCGATGATTTCGATAACACCACGGCGAGTGTCTCAATCAGGATTCGATAAACGTTGTTTTCGGGCTGCTGTTCAGTCAGGCCAAGAGAATTAACCTGCACGCCATAACGGAAACGGCGGAATTTTTCGTCTTCCACGCCGTAGCGCTCGCGGCAGATCTCATCCCATAGTTCGGCAAAAGCCCGCATCTTGCACAGCTCGGTGACAAACCGCATGCCGGCATTGACGAAGAACGAAATACGACCAACCGCACCGGGAAATTGTTCTGGCGCAATGGCGCCGCTATCGCGCACTGAATCGAGGATCGCCACGGCTGCCGCCAGGGCATAGGCAAGCTCCTGGACCGGCGTCGCGCCGGCCTCCTGCAGATGATAGGAACAGACATTCATCGGGTTCCATTTCGGCATCTGCGAATACGTCCAGCAGATCACGTCGGTGGTCAGCCGCATGGACGGCGCCGGCGCGAACATGTAGGTGCCGCGCGATAAATATTCCTTGATCAGATCGTTCTGCGTGGTACCGCTCAGGGCCGCCCGATCGACACCTTGTTCATCGGCCAGCGCCACATAAAGCGCCAACAGCCAGGGCGCCGGCGCGTTGATGGTCATCGAGGTGTTCATGCGGTCCAGCGGAATGCCATCAAACAACGCCCGCATATCACCCAGATGAGCCACCGGCACGCCAACCTTGCCGACCTCGCCGCGGCTCAGCGGATGATCGGGGTCGTAACCGGTCTGGGTCGGCAGGTCGAAAGCCACGCTCAGGCCGGTTTGCCCCTTTTCAAGATTGCTCCGATAAAGGGCATTGGATTCGGTGGCTGTGGAATGCCCGGCATAGGTCCTGAAGATCCAGGGCCGGTCGCGCTTCACTGTTTCGTCCGCCATGTTCATCCTGTCTGCAATAAAATGTTCGCCATTTTCGGCATTCGGCTTATTGTGCACCGCACAGAAAACAAATTCAATTCGCCAGGCGTCCTTGTGGTTTGCGACAAAAACACGCTGAAATGGGCATTGACCCAGACGTCCATGATTTGCAAAGTCGCCCAATCAGCATCGCTGCATTGCAACAATCCGGCCAATAATCAAACAAATAGGCCAAATTAGACAGGAACAGGCTCATGAGCGCGACCGCACCGGCGCCGGCACCAGAACCTCAAGACGACCGGCCGAAGAAAGATCTCTACGAAATCGGTGAGATCCCGCCGCTCGGCCATGTGCCCAAGAACATGTATGCCTGGGTGGTGCGCAAGGACCGCCATGGACCGCCCGAAGACGCCATGCAAATGGAGGTGGTGCCGACCTGGGAACTGGACAGCCACCAAGTGCTGATTTTGGTGATGGCCGCCGGCGTCAATTACAACGGCGTCTGGGCCGCCCTGGGCATCCCCATGTCGGTGCTCGATGTTCACAAGCAGCCCTATCATATCGCCGGATCCGACGCCGCCGGCATCGTCTGGGCGGTCGGCTCGAAGGTGACGCGTTGGAAAGTCGGCGATGAGGTCGTTGTCCATTGCAATCAAGATGATGGCGACGACGAGCAGTGCAATGGCGGCGATCCGATGTTTTCCGATACCCAACGCATCTGGGGCTATGAAACCCCTGATGGCTCATTTGCCCAGTTTGCCCGCATGCAGGCGCAACAGCTGATGCCGCGTCCGCAGCATTTGACCTGGGAAGAATCGGCTTCCTATACCCTGACGCTGGCCACCGCCTACCGGATGTTATTCGGCCATTCACCGCACACGTTGAAACCTGGCCAAAATGTTCTGGTCTGGGGCGCTTCCGGCGGCCTGGGCGTGTTCGGCGTCCAGCTTTGTGCCGCTGCAGGTGCCAACGCCATCGGCGTTATTTCCGACGAAGACAAGCGCGATTTTGTTATGGGACTTGGTGCCCGTGGGGTCATCAACCGCAAGGATTTCGATTGTTGGGGCCAGCTGCCGGAGGTCAATACTGACGAATACAATGCCTGGTTCGGCGAAGTGCGCAAGTTCGGCAAGGCGATCTGGGATATCACCGGCAAGGGCAACAATGTCGATCTGGTGTTTGAACATCCCGGCGAGGCGACCTTCCCGGTTTCCACCTTTGTCGCCAAGCGCGGCGGCATGATCGTCTTTTGCGCCGGCACCACCGGCTACAATCTAACCTTTGATGCCCGCTATGTATGGATGCATCAAAAACGCATCCAAGGCTCCCATTTCGCGCACTTGAAACAGGCATCGGAAGCCAATCGCTTTGTGCTCGACCGGCGGATTGATCCGTGCATGAGCGAGGTCTTCCCATGGGAGCAGATCCCCAAGGCGCACACCAAGATGTGGAAGAACGAGCATGCGCCGGGCAATATGGCGGTTCTGGTCAATGCGCAAACAACCGGGCTTCGCTCATTTGAAGACGTCTTGGACGCCCAAAGCTAGGTCTTAGAAAGACTTCCAACGACTTTACCGGCAGGCGTTGCACCGTCGACCGGTTAACGGCATTGTTGCGCCATGATGACGCATTCACACCGCACCCGATTCGGCCGCTTTGGCTTGGCCGCTCTCTTTACAGGACTGATTTTGATTGCCGGCGCGGCGATGAACAACGCCGGCGCCCAGTCGGAAGCGCCACAAAAGCCTGCTGAAAAATCATCGACCACTGAAACTGCCAAATCCGTCGAATTACCGGCCAAGGACAAGGCCCGACAAACCCAACTCGACGCCTGGGCGGAGCGGCTCGAAGAGATCGAAACACTGTTGAAAGCGGGAAATCTGACCGCAGCCGACCTCGATGAACTACGTGGGCCGATCGACAAGATCGCGGCTGATTCCGATGCCTTGCTGCTTGAGATTCGCCCGGAGCTGAGATCTGTTGAAGCCAGGTTGGTAGAACTCAAACCGGCGGAAGGCACCACAGTCGAAACCGAGGGCGTCAAGGCGGAACGGGAGCGCCAGGAAAACCTCCAGGCTGCATTGTCCGGCATTCTCAAACAGGCCAATGTCGTTCAGTTGCGATCCAACGAACTGGTCAATGCGCTGATCCGTATTCGCCAAAGGCAGATCACCGAGCAGATACTAACCAGTACACGCAGCATTGTTTCACCGGACCTGTGGGTGGATGTTATTGCCGGCCTGCCGCGCGCCAGCCGGGATTTTACCGCGCTGATATCCGGCTGGCTTCGCGGCCTTGCCAATCAGTACGGCATCGGTGCATTGATCGGCCTCCTGGCATCATTCGTCGGCGCCTATTTCATCGCTTATCCCTTGCGCAAACGGCTGCTTGACCGCGCCGCTCGGGATCCGGAGATTACTCACCCGACGCCGGTTCAACGCTCTACGGCCGGTCTCAATATCGCCCTGCTTGCAGCCATCGTGCCGGCCGCGACGCTGTATGGTCTATATCTGGCGCTGGATGTTCTTGAATTGACACCACCGCGGATTGATGCGGCGTTGAAAACTATCATCAATGGGATTTTGTTCTTTGCCATTGCCCATGGCACCGGCCGGGCGATTTTGGCGGTCAACCGCCCAGGTTGGCGGCTCATCCGATTTGACGATAAGGCAGCGGAGAGCTTTCAAAACATCGTCATCGCCCTTGGACTGGTGTTGTGTGTCGGTTGGATCATCGACGGTATGGCGGTGGTGCTGCGCGCACCTTTGGCGCTTCTAACGGCGTCAGCCGGGGTGTTTGCCGCACTGATCGCCATATTGATCCTGGTGATGTTGCGGATCGTCTTGCGCGGCCAGACCAGTGCCACCGATCCGTCCCTGCTGACGGCGGCGCGAATTGCTTTTCGGTGGTATGTGCCCGCCGCCGGTATTGGCGCGCTCGCCTGCCTGTTGGCGGTCCTCACCGGTTACATCTCACTGGGCTGGTTCATCGCCAATCAATTGGTATGGATTTTAGCCATCCTGGCGATGCTGCACATTGCCTTGCTGTTCGTCGACGACGCGTTGACCGGCACCTTCCGCGATGACAACGATTTCGGCGGCATGATCCGCGAAACCCTCGGCATCACCGGCCCACGAATCATCCAGTTTGGCGTCGTTTGCAGCGGCGTTGTTCGCATCATGCTGATTGTCGCTGCGGTATTGTTGATCCTGGCGCCTTGGGGCGTCAATACCCGCGACTTTTCCAGCATCGGCCGGCACGTATTAAGCGGCTTTTCTATCGGCGAATTCACTTTCTCGCCTGTCGATTTGCTGATCGCCGGTGCCATACTCATCATCGGACTGGCCATCAGCCGCGGCTTGCAACGCTGGTTGAGCAACCGGTTTCTGCCGCAAACGGATCTTGATGTCGGCCTGCAAACCTCCATCCATACCGCCTTTGGCTATATCGGCTTCATCGTCGTTGCCGTGGTGGCGTTTTCCTATATCGGCCTTGATCTGCAAAATATCGCCCTGGTCGCCGGCGCGTTGTCGGTCGGCATCGGTTTTGGCCTGCAAAGTATCGTCAATAACTTCGTCTCCGGCCTGATTTTGCTGGCTGAACGGCCGATCAAGGTCGGCGATTGGATTGTGGTTGGGGCAGAACAAGGTTACGTCAGCCGTATCAATGTGCGAGCAACGGAAATCCAGACCTTCGATCGCGCCGCGGTCATTGTTCCCAATTCCGATCTGATTTCAGGTGTCGTCAAAAACTGGATGCATCGCGGTAAAATTGGCCGCGTCCGGCTGCCGGTGGGTGTCAGTTACGATTCTGATCCTGAAGAGGTCAAAGCGCTGCTGTTATCTTGCGTGGAAGGCGAGGATCAAATCCTCAGTTCCCCGGCGCCGGTGGTTTATTTCGTCAGTTTTGGCGACAGCTCGCTTGATTTTGAGCTCCGGGTCTTTCTGCGTAATATCGATAGCTCGCTGAAAGTATCTTCAGCGCTACGGTTTAAAATCATTCAAAAATTCCGCCAGGCAGGCATCGAAATCCCCTTCCCGCAACGGGATATCAATTTGCGGGATATCGACAAGCTGGAGCATATGGTCACGCCGGGTAATGCTGAGCCAGAGAAGAAGTAATCGGTTTTATGGGCCGATCAGGTGGTCGGCTCGCCATAATAATAGTTGGCCCGGCGGCCGAAGAATAATCCGCGCAGCAGCCGACGAGATCGCTCCGAACGGCGCAAGGGCTCAACAATTGCCCGCGCCATTGTGTAGGCCGCCACCTTGCCGCCATCCAACCACGGACGGCTTCCCGGGCGGGCCTGCGGCAAACCGCGCCGGCGCAGCCAGGCATTGACGAACAGCAGTTTGTTCATCCGCTGGACCGTTGGCGACTTCCAAGTCATTTGCATAGAAATCGCCGGCTTATCGCCGGTTTCTACCCAATGCGGCCAGGTAAAAGGCACGAATACCCCTTCGCCTGGCGCCAGCCGATAGCTATCGGCGGAGGTTTGATAGGCATCGTCAAAGGTCAAATTACGGTGCTGTCCGGGATAGGCCTCCATATCGGCATCGCTGGCAAATTCGTAATCCCGATTATCAAAAATATGCATGGTTTTGTCACCGGCCAGATGGATAAAGAGATTTTCCTCGTGGTCGACATGAAACGGCGTCGTCGAATTCGGTGAGGACACAAAGATAAAGCCCTGCAGATCTTCAAAACCGGCCTCTTCCAAACTGGATTTACCCAGCGATTTGGCCACATCTAGAAAATAGTCCTGCATCAACGCCATATATCGTGGATCGCTCTCCACCCGTTTCAGCACCATCCAGGCGCCACAGGTTTCAATCTGGCGAACGATTTCCGCTGGCGCCAGGTCGATACTGGCAACGTTGTCGGGGTCCTGGCTGCGATCCATATCGCAACTGCAAAATTCGACCCGGTCGCGGTCAAGACCGCCTGCCAGTTCCGCCAGCGCCGAGACGGAAAACAACGGATGTTCGGCCAGCTCATGGCAGGTGCCGAACGGTTGATCGGGAAATTTCTTATCCAAATCGGTTTTAGATGCACCGAAAATACTCATTACTTTCACCTGCTTACTCATGACGCCAAGGTATTTCAGCCGGCTCGTAGTCAGCGCCGGACAATGCCGTTAAGTCGCCGGCGGATTGCCGATTTAGCTCTCTGTACAATTTCACTCATCCGGTAGGAGGCTCGGCTCAGATATCGGTCGATCGGCCGGGTTGAAATCACCAGATCGGCCACGGCCATGCGGTCCGGCCAAAGATGGTTGATCATCGGATGGTCGGGAATGGCCGACGAATCAGTTCGGCTGATGGTTGGATCGCCAAGCAAATACCGGGTCGCCTCGATCATCAACAACACGCCAGGAGAAAATTTGGCGAAGTCTTCGTCATAGGCGATCTTCCAGGTCACCGCCTCGCTGCCGGCGGTCAGAATAATCAATCCGGCAATCGCCTGATCACCAACCTGCAAGATCATGATCCGCGCCATTCCGGCGGACATCATCTGGCCGATCGTGCTTCGGGCCAATGTCTGGGTCACCGGGTTGGATTCCAGCGCCGTCCCGCGTCGGCCTTTCCAACCGGCCCGCTCGATGGTCATGAACGCATCCAGACAGGTATCAGCCTGTCCCGGATCGGTACAAACACGCACTTCGACCGGCCCGCGCTCTGCTAGCCGGCGTTTCAAGCGGCGCAATTCCTTGCGTTTTTTGGTGCGGATCACACCATTGAGGAACGCATCAGCATCTTGTGGCCCATGCAGAACTGCCCGTTCTCTGATGAACGCCGTTTCACACGCCAGTCCCAAGGCTTCGCAATGGGCCATCAGGTCAGCGGTAAAATCATCATCAAGTCTTTGATCTTGAAAGATTATTGACGAGATACCTAAATCTCTGCGGCAAAACGCGACGAGCGCTTTGACGGTTTCTTCGTTCAGTTGATCCGCCATAAGAGGTGCGGCAAGCGGTGCATAATCGCTGTTCCAGGAAACAATGCGCAATTGCTTCACACCCGGCAGCAATGTCTTGATGATGACCGGGGCCATAAACACCAACGATGCGGCGGGGCCGTCGCCCTGCCAGGCACAAAGCACCCGCGGCGCCTCCATGCCAAAGGCCGAAGCCGCCGGTATCAGCCATTGTGGCCGATGAAACGGATTATCGGTGACCGCGCGAACGGTCAGGTCGGCCCATTGCGGCTGCAGGGCGGCATCAGTCGCGGAACGCAATTCAAATCGAATTGTCGGCATGGATGCGCCGGCGGCCTCGCTCATCTGAGCCCGATCCGCCGCGACAACGGTAAATGTGCCCCGATGGCGGTCGAATCGGATTGTATGGCCCGATTTTATATCCTGGGAAACGTTGTAGTTCACGCCGATTTCGTCCTTTGACCGTTTATTCGTCAAGAACGCAGCAAAATGGATGCCAGGATTTGCGTATCAGCGTGGGACAGGCTGGCGGCTAAGTTTCCGCCCAGACCCTAGCCTCGTGGCCCGAATATCGCCGAACCGACCCGCACCAGGGTGGCACCTTGGTGGATGGCGCTCTCAAAATCGGCGGACATGCCCATAGACAATTCTTCCAAACCATTGCGCCTGGCAATTTTGGCCAACAAGGCAAAATGCGGCGCCGGCATATCCCCGGCCGGCGGCAAACACATCAATCCGGCGATTTGCAGACTATGCTCATCCCGGCAGCGGCCAATAAAGCCATCGGCGTCGCCTGGTAGAATACCGGCCTTTTGGTCTTCCTCGCCGGTATTCACCTGGATGAACAGTTTTAGTTGCCGGCCCTGTGCCTGCATTTCCGTGGCCACCCGGGCCGCCAACCGGTCTCGGTCGATGGAATGAATGGCGTCAAACAATGCCACGGCATCTTTGACCTTGTTTGTTTGCAAGGGGCCGATGAGATGCAGGTCGATATTATCGGATTGATCGCGCAGCTGGGGCCATTTGCCCATGGCTTCCTGTACCCGGTTTTCACCGAATACCTTTTGCCCGGCGGCAATGACCGGGGCGATGTCGGTGGCGGGGAAGGTTTTGGAAACCGCAATCAAGGTTGCAGATCCGGCCGGCCGGCCAGCGGCGGCTTCGGCGCGGGCAATTTGTGCCTGCACATCTTTCAGTCGGTCAGCCGCATGATCACTCATCTCGCCACGTCCTTTTCGTTTCGGATTGACGTATCCAATTCGGGCGTTCCCTGTCTTGCGCAATCAACTCAAATTGGCAAGATCGGAACCGTGTAAAGTACTGATTTACGTCGAATAACGGCGCAATAGCGCCGAAATTTGAATTCTTTATTGACCCTTGCAACGAATTCTGTTGCAAGGTCGGCAGGGCCGCGTGCCCTGGTTCCACCGGTGAATGGGAATGAAATTACAAAGTCATGGCAGCTGAGCGCTATAATCCGCGGCAAGCCGAACCACATTGGCAAAAAATTTGGGCCGATCGTGAAGTCTTTTTGACCGATAACGACGATCCAAGGCCGAAATATTATGTCCTGGAAATGTTTCCCTATCCGTCTGGGCGCATTCATATCGGCCATGTGCGCAATTACACCATGGGTGATGTCATCGCTCGTTATAAGCGCGCCCGTGGTTTCAATGTTCTGCACCCCATGGGCTGGGATGCTTTCGGTATGCCGGCGGAAAATGCCGCCATGCAGAACAAGGTTCACCCCAAGGACTGGACCTACGAAAACATCGCCGCCATGCGCGATCAGCTCAAGACCATGGGGCTATCGCTGGACTGGAGCCGCGAATTCGCTACCTGCGATGTGGAATATTATACCCGCCAGCAACAGCTGTTTTTGGATTTTTATGAAGCTGGTCTGGCCTATCGTCGGCAATCGAAGGTCAATTGGGATCCGGTTGATCACACCGTGTTGGCCAACGAGCAGGTAATCGATGGTCGTGGCTGGCGTTCCGGTGCGGAAGTTGAGCAGCGCGAACTGACCCAGTGGTTTTTTAAAATTACCCAGTTTAATCAGGAACTGATTGATGCCCTGGACGGATTGGACCGTTGGCCGGAAAAGGTGCGCACCATGCAGCGCAACTGGATCGGCCGTTCGGAAGGCCTGCATATCCGCTTTGAATTCGATGGCCAAGTCCCGGTAGAAGAACCGGCCCTGGATGTCTTTACGACCCGACCAGATACACTGTTCGGCGCCAGCTTTATGGCTTTATCACCCGATCATCCGATCGCCAGTCAATTGGCCACCGATAACGCCGAACTCAGTGATTTCATCGCTGAATGCCGCAAGCTCGGCACTTCGGTGGCAGCGCTGGAAACGGCTGAAAAGAAAGGTTTTGACACCGGACTGCGGGTCAAACATCCGTTTATTGATGGCAAGACCTTACCAATATACGTCGCCAACTTCATCTTGATGGATTACGGCACTGGCGCCATTTTCGGCTGCCCGGCCCATGACCAGCGCGACTTGGATTTTGCCAATTCCTATGGGCTGGAAGTGGTGCCGGTGGTTCTGCCGACCGACCAAGATGTTTCGGCTTTTCGGATCTATGAAGAGGCCTATCTGGGCGATGGCTTGATGGCCAATTCCGATTTTCTTGACGGCATGAACGTGCCTGACGCCAAGGAAGAAGTGGCCCGGCGGCTTGAGGCTGAAACAGTTGGTGGAACGCCGCAAGCAACCCGCCAGGTTAATTTCCGGCTGCGTGACTGGGGGATTTCCAGGCAGCGCTATTGGGGCTGTCCGATCCCCATCATTCATTGTGGTGAATGTGGTCCGCAACCAGTGCCGATCGGAGATCTGCCGGTGGAACTGCCAGACGATGTCAGTTTCGATATTCCTGGAAACCCGCTCGATCGCCATGAAACCTGGAAATCAGTCGATTGCCCGGCCTGCGGCAAGCCGGCAACCCGGGAAACCGACACCATGGACACATTCGTGGATTCGTCGTGGTATTTTGCCCGCTTCACCGCGCCGCGCGCTGAAACACCGACCATCAAATCCGCCGCCGATGGCTGGCTGCCGGTCGACCAGTATATCGGCGGTATTGAACATGCGATTCTACATCTGCTTTATTCGCGGTTCTTCACCCGGGCGATGAAAATCACCGGCCACTTGAGCCTTGATGAGCCGTTCAAAGGCATGTTCACCCAGGGCATGGTGGTGCACGAAACATATAAATCAGCCAGCGGCGATTGGCTGACCCCAGCGGAAATCCGCATCGAGGATGGTGACAATGGCCGGTCCGCCTTTAGCCTTAATACCGGCGAAGCGGTTGACATTGGCCCAATCGAAAAGATGTCCAAGTCGCGCCGCAACACGGTCGACCCATCTGATATCATCGCCACCTATGGTGCTGATACTGCACGGTTTTTCATGTTGTCGGATTCGCCGCCAGACCGCGATGTGATCTGGACGGAAGATGGTGTTGCCGGTGCCTCACGGTTCCTTCAGCGCATCTGGCGGCTTGTTGACGAGGTCGCCGATTTACTGCCGTCGGTGGATATGGCCAAGCCGGATACATTTTCTGCAACCGCTGAAGCTTTGCGCAAATCCGCCCATGGTGCCTTGGCGGCGGTGGAAGGTGATTTGGAACAGCTCGGCTTTAACCGCGCCGTTGCCCGCATATATGAACTGACCAATATGGTGATGCGCACCAAATTTGATGCCGCTGATTCCAGTCTCGCCTGGGCCCAGCGGGAGGCCTACGAAATGCTTGTCCAGATGATCGCGCCGATGATGCCGCACCTTTCTGAACAGTGTTGGCAGCGCCTTGGTCGAACGCAATTGCTGGCGCTGGCTGACTGGCCGTTGGCCGACCGCTCGTTGTTGGTGGAAGACACGGTGACTTTACCCGTTCAAATCAATGGCAAGAAACGCGGCGAACTGACAGTTGCGCGCGACGCTGAAAAATCGGATGTTGAAGCGGCGGTGATGGAATTGGATTTCGTCAATCGGGTTTTGGAAGGCCGGGCGCCGCGAAAAATTATTGTCGTTCCGCAGAGGATTGTGAATGTGGTCGCCTGATCACCAGTTAGGGTTTTTCGATATCCGCCGAATGTTGCCAGCGGTGCTTGCGGCATTATTGGTGTTGATGGTCGGCGCCTGTGGTCTGCGGCCAATGTATGCACCGCTGCCCGACGGTTCGCGGGCCAGTGACAATCTGCGGGCAATAGAAATTCTGGAAATTCGGACCCGGGTCGGCCAGAAACTACGCAACGATTTGATCTTCGGTTTTACTGGAGGCGACAATGCTGATTCAGCACTTTATGAATTGAAAATTGTCCTGACAAAAAATGTCTCTTCGGTATCGGTCGAACAATTTTCGGATACGCCTGCCGCTAAGCTATTGACACTAAACGCGTCTTTCATATTAACCGACATCGCGAGCGGCCGCACATTGCTCAGCGGATCCAACTTCGCCAATGCCTCCTACGACTTTTCCGATCAGCGCTATGCCAATATCCGCGCCGAGCGGGATGCCGAAAATCGCGCCGCCAAAGTGGTTGCCGAAGATCTCCAGGCGCGCATCGCTGCTTACTTTGTAACGTTGAACGACTGATCCTATAATGGGCGCAAGGTAATTACTAAAAAATAGGCCGGGCTAATATGGTTGCGCTCAAATCCGCCGAAATCGACCGGTTTATCGCGAAGCCATCATCAGATGCCGGCCTGATATTGATTTTTGGCCCCGATCGCGGCCTGGTCACCGAGCGCGCCGATCAGCTAATTTCCAGATTTGACACCTCCGCCGATGACCCGTTTTCCATTGTAAAGCTAGATGGCGCCGACATTGGTTCGGATGCGAATCGATTAATCGACGAGGCCTCAACCGTTTCCATGTTTGGTGATCTGCGGGTCATTCGCGTCCGTGATATCGGCAATCGCAATGTGATCCCGGCAGTAGCCCCATTACTGGATGCACCACCACCTGGCGCTATTGTCGTCATCGAGGCCGGCGATTTAAAACGCGGTACCGGGATCCGCAAGCGGGTCGAAAGCCATTCCCGCGCCATCGCCATTGCCTGTTATCCCGACGCCGGGCGCGACTTGGAACGGCTGATCAAGGATGAGTTTTCCGGCTCCGGTATTACCGTCAGCGACGCCGCCCGCCAGGCGCTGGCTGCGCTGTTGGGTTCAGACCGACTGGTAACCCGGTCGGAGTTGAACAAATTGCGGCTTTACGTCGGCGATGCCGGCCACATTGATATTGATGATGTGGAAGCGGTGATCGGTGACAGTTCGGCGCTGCAAACCGACCAAGTGGTCGATATGGTCGCCGGCGGAAATCTGGATGGGTTGGAAGCGCAGTTTCGGCGGTTGATTGCCGCCGGCAGCGCCCCGGATATGGTTGTAATGGCGGCCCTTCGGCATTTTCAAATGCTTGATGCGGCCCGAGCCCAACATGATCGCGGCGAAGCGGCTGATCAAATCGTTAGCCGCTTGCGTCCGCCAATTTATTTCAAACGCCGAGGTCTTGTCAGCCGGCAGATCAATCTCTGGCAGACGTCAGGCATTCGCCGGGCGCAGGAGATTCTCAATGCCGCGGTGTTTGACGTTCGTCGCCATCCGGAATTAGCATTTGCCGCCGCCCACAACGCCCTACTGCGGGTCGCCGCATTTGCCCGCCGTGATGGATCCCGTCGCCGATAGTGACAAGTCGGCAGCCGTTAGCTATTCGAAAGCAACAATATAATCAATAGTTTATAAGAAATTTCTTAATTGGCAACTGGTCAGTTGGACTGACCGGTCAACCGCCGACAAATATCGTCGAGCTGTTCAAGGTCCGAATATTTGACTTTGATTGTGCCGCTGCCATTGGCCTTGTGGGTGATGGCAACCGACAGGCCCAAGGTATCGCTCAGGCGTTTTTCAAGGGCCAAGGTATCGGCATCCTTAGTCGGCGCTTTGCCGTTACCGGCAGATTTGGATTCGGGTGCCTGCGTTAGGTTTTCAGCGTCCCGCACGTTCAAACCGGATTCAACAATTTGTCGTGCCAGTTCTTCCGGGTTCTTAGCGGTGATCAATGTCCGGGCATGTCCGGCACTCAGCCGGCCATCCACCAACATCGCCAAAACCGCATCGGGTAGCTTCAAAAGCCGCATCGTGTTGGCCACATGACTACGGCTCTTGCCGATGACCCGCGCCAGGTCCGATTGGGTATATTCAAAGTCCTGAACCAGCTTGTCGTAGCCGCGCGCTTCTTCAACCGGATTGAGATCGGCGCGTTGAACATTTTCAACAATCGCCAATTCTAGCGCTTCGCGGTCGTCGACCTCACGAATCATCACCGGAACATCTGGCAGCCCGGCGGCCTGGGCGGCGCGCCAACGCCGTTCACCAGCAATAATCTCATAGTTCTGTCCGGCCGCATCCGTTGGCCGAACCAAGATAGGTTGGACAATGCCTTTTTCGCGTATAGACCGCGTGAGGTCTTCCAACGCCTCGGCGTTAAACTCCTGGCGGGGGTTGCGCGGATTAGGCGTTAGAAATTCAATCGGCACTTTGCGATTACCGCGGGCCTGTTCGACAATACCCGTTTCTGAAGCCGGTTCACCGATCAATGCGGCAAGGCCTCGACCCAGCCGGCGACGGCCGCCGTCCTCAGATGCCGTTGATTCAATTTTCTTTTTTGCGCTCGCCGCCATCGTTTTCTCCGTGAAATGGTAATTAGTTTCGTTAGCGAATCAATCAGGCGGCGTCAGCCTGATAAGTCTTTTCTCGTTGGATGATTTCCGAAGCCAAGCGCAGGTAGGCCTGACTGCCGCTACAGCTTAAATCATAGAGCAGCACCGGCTTGCCGTAAGACGGCGCCTCGGAGACCCGAACATTGCGCGGAATGACCGTCTGGTAGACTTTTTCACCCATATGCTGGCGCACATCGGCGACCACCTGTGACGAAAGATTATTGCGCGAATCATACATGGTCAGGACGATGCCGTGGATCGTCAGGCCGGGATTGACGGTGCTGCGGACCTGATCAACCGTGTGCAGCAACTGACTTAGGCCCTCCAATGCGAAGAATTCACATTGCAGCGGTACCAAAATCGACTGCGCGGCGGCCATGGCGTTAATGGTCAGCAAATTCAGCGACGGCGGGCAATCAATCAACACATAGGTGAAGGGATCGCAGTTTCCGGATCGGCCGCTGTCACTGGCGATCGCATCCCGCAACCGATATGCCCGGTTTTGCTCTTGGGCAATTTCAAGCTCAACACCGAGCAAATCCAGTGTCGATGGGGCGATCGATAGACGCGGCACAGAGGTTTCCAGCACCGTTTCGGACAAAGTGTGGGTGCCGACCAGGACATCATAAGTCGACAACGCCCGCTGCGAGCGATCAATTCCTAAGCCGGTAGAGGCGTTGCCCTGGGGATCAAGGTCGACGATCAACACCTGCTCGCCGATCGCCGCCAGGGCTGTGCCCAAATTGATGGCCGTGGTGGTTTTGCCAACGCCGCCTTTTTGATTGGCGATGGTGATTACCCGAGGCGATTGCGGTCTTGCTGTCATCTTCAATCCTGTCTTCAAGACCGGCGCGCAATGTTGCGGAGCGTCAAAATTCGGCCTTCTGAATCTGTCTTACTCATCTGTTCTATCAGATCGAAACCCCAATACTGAGTAGCAATTTCCAATTCAGACACAAAATATTGTCCTTTGTGGAAAACGCAAACAGTTTTCGGGTTTAAAAACGGAAAGCTCAGATCAAGCAACGGATCAAGTGGTGCAAGGGCCCGCGCGGTGACCACATCGACCGGTTCGTGCCAAGCCGCGCCGACTGATTCGATGCGATCACTCAGCACATCGGCTGGTGCGCCGGTTTCACGAATAACCGTGCGCAAAAAGGCCGCTTTACGGCGATTGCTTTCGACCAACGTCATTTGAAAGCCAGGCTGGTCCCGCCGGCAAATGGCAATCACCAAACCCGGGAAACCGGCACCGCTGCCCAGATCAACGTAGCGACGGGCCTCCGGCAGCATATCTGCGATCTGCGCGCTGTCGGCCACATGGCGGCACCAAATATGTGGCAGCGTATCCGGCGCCACGAGATTTTGCGCCGCCTGCCACTTTTCGACCAACCCAACAAATATGGTCAGCCGCTCGACTGTTTCACGTGAAACATCCATCAGACCGTCAAGTATTTGCGGGCCGTCACTCGCCGTCGGCTGGCTCATGCGGCACCTTGCTTAGAACGGCCACCGCGTTTGGCGTGCGCCAAAATCAGCGTCAAAGCCGCTGGCGTCATACCGTCGATGCGGGACGCCTGGCCAAGGGTTGTCGGCCGTACGCGATCAAGCTTTTGGCGCATTTCATTGGAAAGCCCGGGGAGACCATTGTAGGCGAGATCAGCCGGGATTAGGGTTTGCTCATCGCGGCGCATGGCCCGGATATCGGCTTCCTGACGATCAAGATAGACCGCGTATTGCGCATCAATTTCGGTTTGGGCCCGAATGGCCTTTGGAATGTCAGCAAGTTCTGGCCATATCGGCAACAGCCGGTCCATATCGATATCGGGATAGCTCAACAAGTCATAGGCGGAACGGCGAACCCCATCGCGGTTAACCCGTAAACCGTGCCGTTGGGCGGCATCTGGGGTCATGTTGAGTTTCTTTAGGTGCTTTTCAGCCTCAACCAGTTCTGCTTGCTTGCGAGCATAACTTTCCGACCGAACGCTTCCGGCCAATCCCGTCTCTATCCCCAACGGGGTCAGCCGCTGATCGGCGTTATCGGCTCGCAAGGAAAGCCGGTATTCCGCCCGCGAGGTAAACATACGATAGGGTTCGCTGACACCCTTGGTTACAAGGTCATCGATCATCACACCCAGATAACCATCAGTGCGATCAATGTGGAGCGGTGACGATCCACCAGCCTGGCGGGCAGCATTCGCACCGGCGAGAAGCCCTTGGCCGGCGGCTTCCTCATAACCAGTGGTGCCGTTGATCTGTCCGGCAAGGAACAAGCCGGCAAGCCGTTTACACTGTAGTCCGCGATCAAGCTCGGTGGGATCCACATGATCATATTCGATGGCATAACCCGCCTGCAGGATTGTCGCCTTTTCAAGGCCAGGAATGGTCGCCAGAAAAGCCGCCTGCACATCTTCAGGAAGCGATGTGGATATGCCATTGGGATAAACCGTATGGTCGTTCAAACCCTCCGGCTCCAGAAATATCTGATGGCTATCGCGATCACCGAACCGGACAATTTTATCCTCAATCGACGGACAGTAGCGCGGGCCGGTGCCACTAATGTTGCCTGAGTACATCGCTGATCGGGTCAAATTGTCAGCAATGATGGCGTGGGTCTTCGCTGTTGTCCGGGTAATATGGCAATCGATCTGTGGCGTAGTGATTTCGTCAGTCAGCGTTGAAAACGGCACCGGCGGCTGATCACCCGGCTGCGGTATCAAGGACGGCCAATCAATAGTCCGGCCGTCCAGACGCGGCGGTGTCCCGGTTTTCAGGCGGGCCAACCGAAAGCCAAGGCTGGAAAGGGTTTTAGACAACGCATTGGCCGGTTTTTCGCCGACACGTCCGGCCGGGATTTGTCGGTCGCCGATATGGATGAGACCACCCAGAAACGTGCCGGTGGTCAGCACAACGGTGCTACATTTGAGGATCCGCCCGTCGCTTAGTACCACACCGGCGACGGCGTTTTCCTTGATATCTAAGTCCGCGACTTCACCTTCGATAACAGTCAGCTCTTGACAGGACTGTATCGCCGCCTGCACGGCTTGTTTATAAAGCGCCCGGTCAGCCTGCGCCCGCGGGCCGTGCACCGCCGGCCCCTTGCGCCGGTTCAACATGCGAAACTGGATACCGGCCTGATCGGCCGCCCGCCCCATAATCCCGTCGAGCGCATCAACTTCCCGCACCAGGTGCCCTTTACCCAGACCGCCGATCGCCGGGTTACACGACATCACACCGATGGTATCGGCACTATGGGTTACCAACGCCGTCGCCGCACCAAGGCGGGCGGCGGCCGCGGCGGCCTCACAGCCGGCGTGGCCACCTCCCACAATGATCACATCAAAGCCGTCGGACATGGTGTTTTAGTACTTCTTGGAAATTGAACAAGTCGGGGTTTTAAACGCTTCGCTGGCAACCGTCAAAATGATCCTGCGGTTCTTTTGAACCCGATCAATGACCGTGGCAATGATTCACGTGAAACACTTACTGGGAATCTTACTTGCCGACACAAAACTGGGAGAAAATAACGTCCAATAGATCTTCCACACCAATCGAGCCGCTGAGCCGGCCAAGGGCATCAGCAGCCCCGCGCAGATCTTCAGCAACCATTTCCCGCGGTTTTCGGCGATCATGAAGCGCTGCTTCGATCATCTCCAGCGACTGGGATAACAACACCCGATGCCGTTCCCGGTTGATGATCCCGTCCCGTCCCGCACCGCATCGTTCAGCGGCAAACTCAGCCAACTGTTCTATTAACCGGCCAAGTCCATCGCCGGTTTCAGCGGAAATTGCGAAAGATTTCGTATCCGAATCAAATTTGGCGACGTGTCCAGACCGGTCTGTTTTATTTTCTACCGTCCAAATAGACGGCAGTTTAGAAACCGCCGCATCTGGTTCCGCATCCGAATCAATTGCCCCGTCCCATAACCACAGAACCAAATCTGCGTCTTTCGCTCGGGCAACCGCGCGCGATATCCCTTCTTTTTCGATTGGACCCGTCGCCAACCGCAGGCCAGCCGTATCCAAAACGGTGACCGGAAACCCCTGAAGATCCAAATGCACTTCCAACACATCGCGCGTTGTCCCAGCCTCTTCGGTAACGATGGCAACGTCACGCTGGGCCAAACGGTTTAACAGCCTAGATTTACCGGCATTTGGTCGGCCCAGCAAAGCGACCTGCACACCCGACCGCAGCCGTTCGCCGGATTTACCTCTGTCCAAATGGTGAATCATTTCAGAGGTTAAATCGGAAAGGTCGGTCCATATCTGTTCGCCGGCACTATCGGGGATATCTTCCTCATCAGCAAAATCGAGCTCAGCTTCAATCATCGCCCGGGCATGGATAAGCCGCGTACGCCAATCCGTTAGAAGCTGCCGGACTTCACCCGACACCCGATGAACCGCCTGCTCCCGCTGGCCCTCGGTTTCCGCGGCAATCAGATCGGCAATGCCCTCGACCTCGGTCAGGTCCAGCTTGCCGTTCAATAAGGCCCGACGGGTAAATTCTCCGGGTTCCGCTAACCGTGTGCAATCGAGTTCCAGGACTGCCGCAATGACCGCCTTAACAACCGCCGGGCCACCATGCAGGTGAAGCTCAACCATGTCTTCGCCGGTAAAACTATTCGGTCCGGGAAACCACAAAGACAATCCCCGGTCCAATAGGGCACCATCACCGGGACGACGAAGCGCGCATAGATGGGCGGACCGCGGCGCCGGCAAAGATCCACCAAGATCGGTCGCGATGCGTCCTGCCTGCGGCCCACTAATGCGGACAATGGCGACGGCGCTCGGCAAACCACCACTTGAAAGCGCTACGATAGTCTCGCCGTCAATGACGTCAATCTGATTGGACCTATCGGCGTTTCGCGCTAGCTTCTGTTCCATCATCAATCACTCATCAGCCAGCGCCATGTCAAAAAACCTCCTGGACCAAGAGACCAGTCCCTATCTCTTGCAACATAAAGATAATCCCGTCCACTGGCGCCCGTGGGGCCGTGCTGCTTTAGAGGAGGCACAGGAGACCGGCAAGCCGATCTTGCTGTCCGTTGGCTATGCCGCATGCCACTGGTGCCATGTCATGGCCCATGAGAGCTTTGAAGACCCACATACGGCCGGTGTGATGAACCAGTTGTTCGTCAACATCAAGGTCGACCGTGAGGAACGGCCCGATATCGATCATATTTATATGTCCGCCTTGCAGGCCTTGAGCCAACAGGGAGGCTGGCCGCTGACCATGTTTCTCACCCCTGAAGGTGCGCCAGTCTGGGGTGGCACCTATTTTCCCAAAGAGGAACGCTATGGGCAACCGGCTTTCACCGATGTTTTGGAAAGCGTTGCCGCCACCTTTCGCCAGGATCCCGATCGGATAAACCACAATCACCAGGCCCTGATGGAACACCTGTCAAAACCGCCTGTTTCACGTGAAACATCCGAGCCACTAATTCTGGAAACCGTGATGGAAAAGATCTTATCCTTCATGGACAATGAGCACGGTGGTGTTCGGGGTGCTCCAAAATTCCCCCAAGCGCCACTAACTGGATTTCTGCTGCGTTCCTATTATCGAACCGGCGATCAGGCAGCGCTCGATGAGGTAATCCGGGCGCTACGCCACATGTCGCAGGGTGGTATCTATGATCACTTGGGCGGCGGATTAGCCCGCTATTCCGTTGATTCCCGCTGGCTAGCGCCACATTTTGAAAAGATGCTTTCCGACAATGCCCAGTACATAGATCTCCTAACTACGCTCTATCTTGAGACCGGCGAGGCACTGTTTCGAAACCGAATCGAAGAAACCGTCGGATTCCTTATCTCCCATATGCAATCCCCCGACGGCGCGTTTTATGCCAGCTTCGATGCTGATAGCGACGGGCGGGAGGGCGCCTATTACGTTTGGCAGAAATCGGAGATTGAAGAACTATTAGGCGCTGAAGAAGCTGCTCTTTTCTGTACTCATTATGACGTTAGTGAAAATGGAAACTGGGAAGAAACCAATATTCTCAACCGCCTTAACGATCTGCACCTCACCGATGCTGAAACCGAAACGCGGCTTTTAAAATCCCGCGCTGTATTGCTTGAACACAGGGCAAAACGCAATCCCCCCGGCCGCGACGATAAACACCTAGCCGACTGGAACGGTCTAGCTATTTCAGCCCTGGCCCATGCCGGTATTGCCTTGGCACAACCATCATGGATTGAAGCAGCCGAAAAGGCATTCGATTACTTTGCCGACTATGCTGCGGCCGACGGACGTCCACCTCACTCCGTTTGCCAAAACATTCCGGTTCATCCAGCCCTATCGACCGACCTCGCATTGATGATCCAGGCGGCTCTTGCACTCTCCCGAGCAACCGCAATACCGGTATACCTGGAGACGGCTGAAACCTGGACCGGGCTTATCAATCAACATTATTGGGATGAGGAATCCGGCTCGTTTTATCTGTCCGCCGCGGATGCCGACGATATCATTTTGCGCAGCCGGTCTATCGGTGACGCGGCAGTGCCGTCAACTGAGGGTATTCAAACCGCAAATCTCATTCGTTTGTGGCTTCTAACCGGTCAAACAAAATACCGCGATCAGACGGATACCTTGTTGAAGCTCGCCGTCCCCGCCGCTGAGGCCAACTTGTTTTCAGCTACCAGTCTGCTCAGCGCCCTGGATTTCCGTCTCCGGCCAATCCAGCTTGTCATTCTGCGCCAATCAGCCGATAGAGATGCTGACCTAATCCGCACTGCCCACAAACTGCCGCAACCCAATTTGGTTTATTTCGAAGCCGAATCAACCAGCGGACTTGCCGCCGAGCATCCAGCTTCCGGTAAAACCATGATTGATGACCAACCGACGGCATATGTTTGCATCGGTCAATCGTGTTCACTACCGATTACGGATGCGAATCAATTAGCAAAACAGGTAAATACGTCAATAGCTTAGATATAAGCCGGCTAGGTATTCATTGAATCGAAGAACTCACTGTTGTCCTTCGTCTGGCGCAATTTATCCAACAAAAACTCGATGGCATCCACCGTACCCATCGGGTTGAGGATACGCCGAAGAACGAACATTTTCTTCAATGTGTCCTTGTCGACCAGCAGCTCTTCCTTGCGGGTGCCCGATTTGGTGATATCGATCGCCGGGAACACCCGTTTATCGGAAACCTTACGGTCAAGAATAAGCTCTGAGTTACCGGTGCCCTTGAATTCCTCAAAGATCACCTCGTCCATACGACTACCGGTATCAATCAACGCTGTGGCAATAATTGACAGGGAACCGCCTTCCTCAATGTTACGGGCCGCACCGAAGAAGCGCTTCGGCCGCTGCAATGCATTGGCGTCGACACCACCGGTCAGCACCTTGCCCGATGACGGCACGACGGTGTTGTAGGCGCGGCCAAGGCGGGTAATGGAATCAAGCAGGATGACCACGTCACGGCCGTGTTCAACCAACCGTTTGGCCTTCTCGATAATCATTTCAGCAACTTGAACATGGCGCGTTGCCGGCTCATCGAAAGTAGATGACACCACTTCACCGCGCACGGAGCGCTGCATGTCTGTCACCTCTTCCGGCCGCTCATCGATAAGCAGCACGATCAGATAGCATTCAGGGTGGTTGGTGGTTATGGAGTGGGCGATGTTTTGCAGCAAAACCGTTTTACCGGTCCTCGGCGGCGCCACGATCAGGCCACGCTGGCCTTTGCCGAGCGGTGCGACCAGATCAATGATCCGTGACGAAAAATCCTTCTTGGCCGGATCAATCAGTTCCAAATTGAACCGTTCATCGGGAAAAAGCGGCGTCAAATTATCGAAATGGACTTTATGGCGAACCTTTTCGGGATCCTCAAAGTTGATGGTGCTGACTTTCAGCAGGGCAAAATACCGTTCACCGTCCTTGGGGCTACGGATATGGCCTTCCACCGTGTCTCCGGTACGCAGCGAAAAGCGCCGGATCTGGGAGGGCGAAACATAAATATCGTCTGGGCCAGGCAGGTAGTTGGCGTCGGGAGAACGCAGGAAGCCGAAACCGTCCTGCAAAACCTCAACCACGCCTACACCGATAATGTCGATGTCCTGCTCGGCAAGCTGTTTTAATATAGCAAACATCAGTTCCTGCTTGCGCAAGGTACTGGCGTTTTCCACTTCATGTTCCTCGGCAAAAGCCAATAATTCGGTAGGGCTTTTGGCCTTCAGGTCTTGAAGTTTCATTTCCCGCATGGGGTTAATTTCCTTGGATAATATGCCGGCGGGATGGCCGCGGGCATCTCAAATACGAATGGGGGGTGGCAGGCTTATGACGGGATCGAACAGGTCTGTCGCTTTTGTCGCGCGTTGAAATTCGACCGGGGGTCGCCTGCTCTCAACTTGGAATCGCCGGCAACATACTGTGTTTGCCTCATTCGGGCAAGGGCCAGCACAGGCTTTATCGACGCAGCTTACAAAAACGGTTTAACAATCACCATGATGACAATCACGATCATCAGTAATGTGGGGATTTCATTGGCGATCCGAAAGGTCCGCTGAGACAAATTATTACGATCTTCCGCAAATACCCTCACCCAGCCGGCATAGAAAAAGTGACAAACTGTCAGGGCGATCACGCCTGCAAACTTGATGAGAAACCAGATATCTGTCCAAAAACCGCCTAACCAGGCGATCCATAATCCGAAAACCCAACTGGCAGTCATCGCCGGCGTCATGATCGCCCACAACAATCGCCGTTCCATCACTTTGAAGGTTTCAGATTGCTGAGATCCCACATCAGCGTCTGTGTGGTAGACCATCAACCTCGGCAGATAGAGTAATCCGGCCATCCAAGAAATAACTGCGATAACATGCAGCGCCTTGACCCACTCATACATGGCAATTCCTGCTTACGTTAGGATGCGCGGACCCGTTGGACCAATTGGGCGACATGATCCACCGGTGTTTCCGGTGTAATCCCGTGGCCCAAATTGAAGATCAACCGGCCTTCGCCTAACCCTTCCAGCGTAGTATCAATCGCCGCATCAAGGGCCTTGCCACCGGCAATCAATCGCATTGGATCCAAGTTGCCTTGAACCGCTGTTGTCGGCTGCAAGGTCTGCCGTGCCCAATCATGGGGAACGCTCCAGTCAAGACCTATGCCATTGACCTCGGTTTCCGCCACATAATCAGCCAGGTTCAAATTGGCGCCTTTGGGAAATCCAATGAACCGGGCTTCAGGAATCTCAGCTCGAACACCGGCAACGATCTTCTTCATTGGCGCAATGCTCCAACGGCGAAAATCACCCGGAGATAACACACCCGCCCAGGTATCAAAGACCTGAACCGCATCAGCGCCGGCTTTCAACTGAGCAATAAGATAATCAATTGACGCATCGGTGATGAGATCAATGAGCTGCGCGAATCCTGATGGATCCCGCAGACTTGCCAGCCGAGCCGGTGCCTGATCCGGTGTTCCCCGGCCGGCGATCATATAGGTGGCCACCGTCCACGGGGCGCCGCAAAAACCAAGCAACGTCGTTTCATCAGGTAATTCAGTACGAAGCCGGGAGACTGTTTCCATGACTGGCGACAAGTGGTTGATCACCTGATCCTTGTCGTAGTCAGGCAGCTGCGCCAAATCGATCGGTTCAAGGCGTGGACCCTGGCCGGATTCAAATTCTACCTGCTGGCCCAATGCATCAGGGATGACCAGGATATCTGAAAACAGTATCGCTGCATCAAATCCATATCGCCTGATTGGCTGCAGGCTGACTTCGACTGCAAGATCTGGCGTATAACAAAGTTCTAGAAACGAACTGACGGTCGAGCGGATCTGACGGTACTCAGGCAGATATCGGCCTGCCTGGCGCATGATCCATATAGGCGGTGGCCAGATCCGGGATCCATCGAGGACCTGAACCACTGTCCGGTTATCCGACACGTACTATTCCTTTCAATAAAAGATCTCTTTCTTATTGTTATTATTGTTTGGCGGTGGATTACCGGGATTAAACGTCATCCACAATCCCATTGAGAATAAAAAACAATCACAGAACCCAGATTGAACAAATTTCAGATAATCAAATATAGCGAGGATAAACTGGTAATATCAATTATTTCAATAAGTTACACGGTTTTCATTTCCAAGTATTGTGGATAAAAATTGTATAAGCCCTGAACAGATTGTGCATATAAATATTACCCCCATTGTCTTCCACACCATCAGAATGCGCACCGCACCCTGTTGATTTGTTGACAGCTGGGGAAAGAGTTGGAAAAAAACTCCCCCAGTGTCCACGACGCCATGTTATTGACCCCTTATCCACATCAGCCAGGATATCCGTGTGAATACATCCCGTAAGTTCTTCCATTTACATCTGATTTCCGATTCAACTGGCGAAACTTTGTCGACCGTGGCGCGCGCCGCGATGGCGCAGTATGATGATATCCAGGCAGTTGAACACGTCCATCCGCTGATCCGCTCCGAACGGCAGATTGAGCGCATCGCTACCCAAATCGCCGATGCTCCGGGGATCGTGCTTTATACCCTGGTCAACGAAGATCATTATTCCCGGCTGGAAACCGTCTGCCGTGACATTGGTATTCCCTGCGTCTCGGTGCTTGAGCCGGTGCTCGGGGTGTTTCAGTCCTATCTCAACGCCGAAATCACCCATCGCGTCGGCGGTCAGCACGCGCTTGATGCGGACTATTTCCGACGGATAGACGCGTTGAATTTCACCATGGCCCATGATGACGGCCAATTGCCTGAAAACGTCGATGACGCCGATATCATCATTATCGGCGTTAGCCGAACCTCAAAGACCCCGACCAGCATCTATCTGGCCAACCGAGGCATCAAGGCCGCCAATATCCCGATCGTTAAAGGCCTGGACGTGCCGCCGGCCCTGTTTGAAGCCCGCCGGCCCTTGGTGGTTGGGCTGATCGCCAGCCCGGAGCGCATCATGCAGATCCGCCAAAATCGTATTTTGACCTATAAAATGCAATCTGACGGCGGCACTTATGTGGATCGCCGCGCCATTGCCGAGGAGGTCGCCTTTACCCGGCAAATCTGTACTAAGCATGAGTGGCCGATCATCGATGTCACCCGCCGCTCGATAGAGGAAACCGCGGCGGCGATCCTGGCGCTCCACAAAGAACATTTCGATGCCTGATAGCAATCCGCTCATCCTGGCCTCAAAAAGCGCCATCCGGGCTGAGCTATTGCGCAATGCCGGCCTGACCATCCAGGTCGAAGGGGCAGACGTCGATGAGCGCGCCGTGGAAGCGCCGCTGCTGGAGGCTGATTTCAGCCCGATGGATATTGCCCAGGTTCTGGCCGAGGCCAAGGCCCTTGATGTCTCCGCAAGAATGCCGGGGCAATTAGTAGCCGGCGCCGATCAAATGCTGTCATTTGACGGCGATCGGCTGACGAAGGCTGATAATATGGAAATGGCGCGTCGGCAATTATTGCGCCTAAGCGGCGGCACCCACGAACTTCATTCAGCCGTCGTCTTGGCTCGTGACGAAGCTGTTTTGTGGCGCCATGTGGAAACCGTCCGCCTGACCATGCGCCAGCTGACCCCGGAATTTGTTGGCCGCTATCTGGCGCAAGTCGGCGATGCGGCGCTGGATTCCGTTGGCTGTTATCAGTTAGAGGGGCGCGGCATACAATTATTTGAGCAGATCGACGGCGACTATTTTGCCGTTCTCGGCCTGCCGCTATTGCCGCTTTTGGCGCAGCTGCGGCTATTGCGGCATCTTGATCAATGAGCGCCCCGAATGCCTGTGTCATCGGTTGGCCGATCAGCCACTCCCGTTCGCCGCTCATTCATTCCTACTGGCTTGCCGAACTTGGTCTGACAGGCTCGTACGTTCGCCACGGTGTTGAACCGGAACAGCTCGACGCCTTTCTAAGAAATCTCGCCGACCACGGCTTCGTTGGCTGCAATGTCACTCTACCCCACAAAGAAGCAGCTTTCGCCGCCATGGATGAGGTTGATGATACCGCCGTCGTCCTTCGTGCCGTCAACACAATATGGCTGGAAAACGGCCGTTTGTGCGGGTCGAACACTGATGTTTATGGGTTTTTGGCCAATCTGGATGCCAGCGCGCCCGGCTGGGATGCTAACGCGAAAACTGCCGTCGTCCTCGGCGCCGGCGGAGCTGCCCGCGCCATCGTTTATGGGCTGAAAGCCAGGGGATTTGACCGGATCCAGGTGGTCAACCGGACGCTCTCCCGGGCGGAAAAAATCGCCGAAGAATTCGGCCGAAATGTCACCGCCAAGGATTGGAACGCAACCGAATCGTTTGCCGCCGACACCGGCTTGCTGGTCAATACCACCAGTTTGGGCATGACCGGCCAGCCGCCCTTGGAAGTCAATCTTGAATCCCTGCCGGACACCTGCGTTGTCACTGATATTGTCTATGCGCCGCTGATCACCAATTTGCTGTTGGATGCACGTGAGCAAGGCCTGAAAACTGTCGATGGACTGGGTATGCTTCTCCACCAGGCCGTGCCGGGATTTGAGAAATGGTTCGGTGCCCGCCCGGCTGTCAGTCCCGGCTTGCGGTCGCATGTCCTTAAAGATCTGGAGCCAGCCACATGATCACCATTGGATTGACCGGCTCCATCGGTATGGGCAAATCTGCCACCTCGGCAATGTTTGCCAGGTCCGGCGTGCCGGTCTTTGACGCCGACCGCGCTGTCCATGTGCTATATGCCGGCCGCGCCGCGCCGGTGATTGAAGCAGCATTTCCAGGCGTGGTTCAAGATGGCAAGGTCGACCGGCAAAAACTCAGCGCTCAGGTCGTCGGCAACCCGCCGGAGATCAGCAAACTTGAAAAACTCATTCATCCCATGGTGCATGAGGAACGGGTCGCCTTCGTCGCTGCGGCAAAATCAGCCCGGCATTCGTTTATCGTCTTCGACATTCCGCTGCTGTTTGAAACCGGTGGCCAAAAGCGCGTCGACATCACCGTCGTTGTTTCAACCGATGCGCAGACCCAGCGCCAGCGGGTGTTGGAACGGCCCGATATGAGCGAAGACAAACTCAACGCTATTCTGGCCAAACAAATGCCCGACGAAGAAAAACGCCGCCGCGCCCACTTCATCGTCGATAGCAGCCATGGATTTGCCTACGCCGAACGCCAAGTGAAACAAATCCTGCGCGCCATTCGGCCATTGGTGGGGAAAGCCGGCATCTAGAACTTGCCAGCTCCCGCTGCATTTGGGACAAACAATCCCCCACCACTACGGCAGGCGAAACGATGACCCGGGAAATCGTTCTTGATACGGAAACCACCGGCCTGGATCCGCGCACTGGCGACCGGGTGGTGGAGATCGGCGCTGTGGAGATCATCAACCGGTTTCCCACCGGCGAATCCTACCATGTCTACATCAACCCGGAACGCGACATGCCCATGGGCGCCTTCGAGGTCCACGGCCTGTCGGAAGAATTTCTATCCGACAAACCGGTCTTTGCCGACGTCGCCGCCGCTTTCACCGAATTTGTCGCCGGTGACATGCTGGTCATCCACAACGCCACCTTTGATGTTGGCTTCCTTAATATGGAGTTGGAAAAACTCGGCCACCCCCGCATCAACAATGATTTGGTGGTCGACACCCTGGCGATCGCCCGCCGCCGCCATCCGGCAGGGCCGAACAGTCTGGACGCTTTGTGCCGGCGCTACGGCATCGATAACTCCAAACGCACCAAACACGGTGCGTTGCTCGACGCGGAGCTGCTCGCCGATGTCTACCTGGAGCTGACCGGTGGCCGCCAGGCCCATCTCAGCCTCGACCCGGTGGAAGTCACCCAAGAAGCCGGCCCGCAAGCCACCGCCCAGCCGGCCCACCGGCGCCCTGAACCGTTGCCATCACGGTTGACCGACGAAGACCAACAAAAACACACCGACTTCGTCGACACCTTGGGCGACAAGGCGATCTGGAAGATTTATCGCGATTAGGAATGAGCGCGAAGCAAAGCTGCACCATCCATATCAGACGGGCAGTAGACGCTTGACCAGCAACCTCTTATGATTGTTGTATGAATCGCGTAGATACAACCCAGACGGAAGAATTCAAGGCGTTTTTAGAGAGCGCCAAGGCGTCCGGTGGTTCTGAATTAGCCAATTGTCAGCCGTTTGTGGATCGCTTGTGCGGGTATCTGGGAATAGCCGGGCCGGATCTGGCGCAAGAGAATAATCAATTCAACGACTATGTGTTTGAACGCCGTGTTGATTTTAAACACAGCGACGGAACGCGCACACCCGGACGCATCGATTGTTATAAACGCGGTGCCTTTATCTTAGAGGCCAAACAGTCGTCGAAGCGCGATTCAAAACCGCGCGATGCCCAGCAATTGGCATTGCTGCCGGAAGACGGCAGACAGCATAAACCTGGCCATGCAAAACGCGGCACACGGACCTGGGACAAGGTCATGTCGGCGGCGCGCCGGCAGGCGGAAGATTATGCCCGCGCCCTGCCGGTCAGTCATGGTTACCCACCCTTTCTACTGATCGTCGACGTTGGCCACGTAATTGAAGTGTTCGCCGATTTTTCCGGCCAAGGGAAGAACTACGCTCATTTTCCCGATCGCCAATCCTTCCGGCTATCCATGGACGATTTGCTGGACGCTGAAATCCAAGACCGCCTGCGGGCGATATGGAGCGACCCCCTATCGCTCGATCCAGCCAAGAAGTCGGCTGAAGTCACCCGCGATATCGCCGACCGCCTGGCAAAAATCGCCAAACGCCTGGAAGGCAAGCACGACCCGCGCGATGTGGCTGAATTCCTCATGCGCTGCCTGTTTACAATGTTTGCCGAGGATGTCGATCTATTGCCCGATGGCGGCTTTGAAAAGCTGCTCGACCAGATGAAGGAAACGCCGAAAAATTTCGTCCCGGCGTTGGAAAGCCTCTGGCAGGTGATGGACACCGGTGGTTACGCGCCGCATTTGAACGCCACGGTGAAGCGTTTTAATGGCGCGCTTTTCAAAACCAGCAAGGCATTGCCGCTCGATGCGGAAGATATTCATGAATTGGCCATCGCCGCCAAACGCGATTGGCAAGATGTCGAACCGGCGATATTCGGTACCTTGCTGGAACGCGCCCTTGACCCCCGTGAACGCTCTAAACTTGGCGCCCATTATACGCCGCGCGCCTATGTTGAACGGCTGGTGATCCCGACCATCATCGAGCCGCTGAGAGACGACTGGGAGGATGTGCAGACACGGGTGCAGGAATTGTACGAACAAGGCGACGAACGAGAAGCCCTGCGGGTGGTCCGTCGGTTCCATCGCAAACTTTGTTCAACCCGCGTTCTCGACCCGGCCTGCGGCACCGGTAATTTTTTATACGTCTCCCTGGAACTAATGAAGAAGCTGGAAGGCGAGGTGTTGGACGCCATTGCCGAGCTCGGCGGCCAGCCGGACCGCTACCAGGATTATCCCGACGAAGCCGGCCGCGATCTGGTTGGCCAGAAGCTCGCCCGCACCGCCGGGAGGTTTTCCGTCGATCCGCACCAGTTTTACGGCCTTGAGATCAACCCCCGCGCTGTGCCCATCGCCGATCTGGTGTTGTGGATCGGTTATTTGAAATGGCAATTAAAAACCGGCGGCCCCAATTCGGTGACCGAACCGGTGCTTGATGCCTACGGTACCATTCGCCAACAAGACGCCATCCTGGCCTATGACGCCCGCGACCTGCAACGCGACGACGCCGGCAAACCGCTGTCGCGCTGGGATGGCATCACCACCAAACCGCATCCGATCACCGGTGAGGACGTGCCTGATCCGTCAGCCCAGGTGGAGCTTTACGATTATATCAATCCGCGCCCGGCGGACTGGCCTCAGGTCGAGTTCATCGTCGGCAATCCGCCGTTTACGGGGAGGCGAAAAATTCGACAGTATCACGATGACGGGTATTTACGTGCATTGTCTAACGCCTATCCGAAATTTCCAGAAAATGCAGATCTTGTAATGTATTGGTGGGAACTGGCCGGGCGATGTTTGCTTGCGAATCCGCCGCATATTGGATTTGGCCTAATAACCACGAATTCAATAAAACAAGCTTTCAATCGGAGAGTAACAGAGCCGTTCCTCTATGCTAACAAGTCACCGCTTTTCCTTAAATTTGCGATACCTGACCATCCCTGGGTAGAGGAGAGAAATGGCGCTTCCGTCCGAATATCTATGACTATTGTCACTCGAATCAAATCAGAAGGAAAGCTCACTCAGGTAGTATCCGAATTTCCGTCTAAAATCGAATCTATTGGAGCAAAAATAGAATTCAAATTGTCAACAGGATTTATCTCATCTCGTCTCCGAATTGGCGCTCGAATTAGCGATTCAAAAATACTAAAAGCTAACGCTGACATTTCATCGGTTGGATATCAGCTAACCGGAAGAGGTTTTATTCTATCAGCATCAGAACGAGAAAAAATTCTCTCCCGCGAACCGGGTTCCTCGAGTGTAATTCACGAATCTACAAATGGTATGGGAATACAGAGAAGAATAGAAAATAAATATGCTATTGATGTCTCGCATCTATCGGCGATGGAGCTTCAGAGTGATTTTCCTGTTGTATTTCAACATTTATCAGAAACTGTTAGGTCGGAGAGAAGTTTAAATTCGGTACAAAACCTCCGGAATTATTGGTGGAAATATGCTCGCTCTAGAAATTCGTTCCGGCCCTCTTTAAGAAATATTGCACGGTTATTAGTAACAAGTCTTACCGCATCGAATCGTATATTTGATGTTAGGAACACAGATCTCAGGGCAGATAGTACTACGGTAATTTTAGCTTTGGAGAAGGGAGAGTTCCTAAGCTTGGTATCTTCGCGTGTTCACATAATCTGGGCGCTTGCTTCTGGTGCACAACTTGGTGTTGGAAATGATCCACGCTACACAAAATCAAATTGCTTCGACGCATTCCCTTTCCCAGCCTGCGTCACAGACGACAGCAACTCCAACCTGACCGCACGCCTCTCCGATCTCGGCGAACGGCTCGACGCCTTCCGCAAGGAGCGCCTGGACGCCCATGACTTCCTCACCATGACCGGGCTTTACAATGTGCTTGAGCGGGTACGGGAACTGGAAAACGAATGCGATGTGCCACCGCTCACCGACAAGGAACGCGACATTTATGATGCTGGCCAACTCCAGATCCTGAAAGAACTCCACGACGACATCGACCGTGCCACCATTGAAGCCTATGGCTGGGACGACTTGATCCCGGAACTGGTCGGAAAACCCGGCGCCACGACGCCGAGCCTCCATAAAACCGAAGACCAAGAGGCCGCCGAGGAAGAATTGCTTTCCCGCTTGGTGGCGCTGAACCAGGAGCGTGCGGCGGAAGAGGCAAACGGCCAGGTCCGTTGGCTGCGCCCCGATTATCAAATCCCCAAACTCGGCCACAAGGTCAAGACACCGGATGCCGAGCAATTGGAAGCCGAGCTGCCGGTCGCCGCGGCTACCAATCAGCCGGCCTGGCCGACGGAAGAACTCGATCAAATCCGTATCGTTCGAGAAGTCCTGGCTAAGGCCCCGGCGCCGGCTCTACCGGGCGACATTGCCGCCCTATTCTCCGGCCGCAACACCCAAAAACGCAAAACCCGCGTCGACACCGTGTTGCAAACCCTGGTCGCCGCCGGCACCGCCCGTACCGGCGAAAGCGACGGCCAAACCCGCTACTTCCTGCCGCGATAATGCATCACCCGGCCGATCAAATTCATCAGCAGTTGTGCGGCTAAGATTGCCGTGGTGCCGGTGTGGTCGTAGTCGGGTGCGACTTCGACCAGGTCGATGCCGACGATGTCGTGGTTTTTGGCTAGGCCGTCGAGCAATTCCAGGCCTTCGTAATATAAAAACCCGCCGTGGCTGGGGGTGCCGGTGCCTGGGGCGATCGACGGGTCGAAACCGTCGATATCGATGGTAATATAAATCCGCGCATCAGTTGGAATGCGTGCCAATACCGCCTCGATCCCCAGTTTGCGCACCTGCCGCACCGATAATATATCCGACCCCATGGCCCGGGCATCCTCATAACCGTCGCGGGCCGTTGACGAGACATTACGTATGCCGAGCTGGGTCAATCCGGTGACATAATCCTTCTCCGCCGCCCGGCGCATGGGATTGCCGTGGCCGAAGCGGACACCGTGGCGCTCGTCGACAAAGTCCAAATGCGCATCGATTTGCACAACGTGTATTGGTCCCTGACCGTCAAAAGCATTAATGCAGGGAATATTGACCGAATGGTCGCCGCCCAGCACCACTGGCAGGGCGCCGGCATCGAGGATCGCCCGCACACCGATCTCAATATTTGTGTGGCTTTTGATCGTATCCGTATGAACGATATCCGCATCACCGATATCGACCATGGTCACCGCGTCCGCCGGCAGATAGGTCACATCGTCCTCGTGGTCGTAAGCACCGCCATGGCCAAACGAAAACAACGTCGACGCCTCGCGGATTCCCCGTGGCCCAAACCGGGCACCGGGCCGCCACTGGGTACCGAAATCAAACGGCGCGCCGAGCACGGCAACATCGGCGTCAATCGCCGCCCAGTCGCTCACATAGGGGCTTTTGGCGAAGGTGGAAATGCCGACAAACGGCAGATCCAGGCGGCCCTTGTCATATCCGTGGGTGGTCATGGCATGTCCTTGGAATAGATCGTCGTCAATCAGAGCCTAACCGGCCCTTAAATTATGTGCGAGGGCATTTTGCCGGATGGTACCCGGTGGATGTCGGGCTGGCAGCGGCTTGACACTTTGATTCAAGCGAATGAACTTAGAATTCGGACGGGCTATTATCATCAGGAACACATCATGCAAAAACGCCAATTGGGCCGGGGCGGCCCGGTCGTCTCGGCTGTTGGACTGGGGTGCTGGAGTTTTGCCGGTGCTTATGGGCCGACAGACGAGGCTGAAAGTCATGGCACATTGGCCGCCGCACTGGATCTCGGTATCGATTTTCTGGATACCGCCAACGTTTATGGCGCCGGCGTTTCAGAGCGCGTCATCGGTGGGTTCATCAAGGATAATCCAAACGCCTTTATGATCGCCACCAAGGGCGGCATCCACCGTGATCGCAATACCAATAAACGCGGCTTTGACAATTCCGCACAGCACTTGCGGCAAGCGCTTGAGACGTCACTGACAAATCTCGGCGTTGACCATGTGGCGCTTTATTATATTCACCGCCGGGAGGCTGAACGCCCTATCGAGGAGGTGATGGAAACGCTTGTCCAGTTTAAGCAGGAGGGCAAGATCGGCGGTATCGGCTTTTCGGAAATCTCGCCGGCATCGCTGCGCCGCGCCCACGCCGTTCATCCGGTCGCCGCGGTTCAAAGTGAGTATTCGCTGTGGTCGCGCATGCCCGATCTGGGCATGATCCAGGCTTGCGATGATCTCGGGGTCGCCTTCGTCCCCTTCTCGCCACTTGCCAGGGGCATGTTTGCCGATCAGTCGCCAGATCCGAAGGATTTCACCGACGGCGATTTTCGTAAGAACAATCCGCGTTTTTTGGAACCGAATTTCAACTACAACTCCGCTGCTATCCAGCAACTGCGGGATTTGGCCGCCAAAACGGGCACAACGACCCCAGCGCTGGCGATTGCCTGGGTGCTGGCCCAGGGCCAACACCTCATCCCGATTCCCGGAACCCGTACCGCGGTGCATTTAAAGCAAGCTGCAGCCGGCGCGGCGCTTGATCTGTCACAAGCCGATTTGGATGAAATCGCCCGGCTGTTGCCACCCGGATTTGCACATGGCGACCGTTATTCACAAGCTCAACTTGGCGGCGCGGAGCGCTATTGCTGAATAGTCCCATCGGGCGCCGCCGGCTACCACAAGGGATAGGTGTCGGAATCTTCACGACGGTTTTTGCGGTGGCGAATCCAACGGCGGAATCGGCCGTATAACCGGGACAGGCTTCTTTTCGCTTTTGAAAACATTATGGTCACGCCAATCCGGCGAAGTTGGAGGACAGACTTTTTCTTTTATGCCAATTTGATCTGGCTCACAAACATCGATCATCCGGGAAATCGCAGCCCATGGCCAATCCTCGTCAATTGCTATCCAGAGACGCAGTACCAAAATCTCCCCTTGCGACCGCCCGCGCCTATCAAGAATGGTTGGATTGGATGAAGATGCGCCGCGATCCGAATATCAAGGATCCCTGGGCCGATACCGTTCGCTATGATCTGAACCAATCCGGTTATCGATGTGATGAGTTTGAGGGCAGCAATGGCGTTCGTATGTTCACCATCGGATGCAGCCGCACCTATGGCACGGCAATCCCTTACCAATCGACCTTCAGCTATCAACTCGCCGGCATGATTGAGCAAAATCTGGGATTGCCGACTATCAATTGGAATTTGTCTAACCCGGGTGGCAGTAATGATTATGTGGCCCGGGTTCTCAGTTCAGCGGTTCCGACCCTCAAACCGGATCTGGCGATTATCAACTTCACGTTTATGGGTCGGCGGGAATTTATCACCGAAACCGGTCAAGTCATCGGCTATACACCAAATGTTCCAGAAAACATTATCAAGGACGTCATGCATCCAGAGGCGCTTGATGTTTATCGAGCCTTTGATCAATTGGCATCCCGTGCCGACGACATTAAAAGATTCACGCTTAACTATCGATTATGTGAGGCGGTCCTGGAGCAACATGCCGTCACCTGGTGCTACAGCACACTTGAGAAAATCGCGTCAGAGGAGATTTTCGCCATTGAAGGCGGCAAACATCATATCGGAGCAATCCTGGATGCCGACGCCAAGGCGGCCGACGGCCAGCATCCCGGACCGGAGGCAAACCGCCTTTTTGCCGACGCCATATTTCAGCACCTAGAGGCAACCGGCAAACTAGCGGCGATTAAATCGGCCGTTCTGGCAAGGGGATGATTGCTGCTTGTGGACGATATTGTTCATTCAGCCCGGCAATCCGCCTGTCGCTAGATCACCACTTTGGTTCCAGCGGGAGAATGTAGCCTAGATGTCCGGGTCGGGCAGAGGAAGATTGGTGCACCCGACAGGATTTGAACCTGTGACCTCTGCCTTCGAAGGGCTAAGGAAAGCGGGTTTTCAAGGTTTCTCCATTTTTCTTCAAATTCCATAAACTCCTGAAATATTGCCACTATCACCCTTCAAGATTGATTGTCATTCATTGTCGTTCTGGCTTTGGTGGGTACTATGTGGTTACTTTTTCAAAAAAGTAACCACCGTTGGATCGCGGAGCCATTGTCGATCAGAATAACCAGGTCCGCCATAGATCGCGCGCATTCGAGCGAAGTCGACTACTTGATCCGGGACGGCGAGTTGAAAGGCTTTGGCATCAAAATCGCTAAAGGCGGGAGAAAATCTATGTTTGCAAATACCGCGTCGGATCGGGCCGTGCAGCACCATCGCGTCGGATGACAATAGGTGCTCATGGCTCGCCTTGGACAATTGATCAAGCACGAGCGGAAGCCCGTAAAATTCTCGGGCGTGCAGCCAATGGTGGAGATCCGGCCAAAGAGAAACAGGATGAGAAGAAACAACTCACCGTTGCGCAGCTTTGTGATCAGACACTGAGATTGTGAGTAGAAGATTTAGACCAACAGCCATATCCCCGGCAAGTCCGTGCTGCAGGTTGGATACGCAGGCGCAGTATTTAACCGTCATAACGTCTGCAATATTCCCTATTACGAACTCAATTGCGACCGCACAGAGAGTCCGGAAAGTGCCATTAGCGGACGTCAGCGATAGGCTCGATCCTAAAGGCTTTGACCCGCCGCAAGTTCAGCTGAGCCGCCATCCCTGCTGCAAACCTTGCAACCAACCTACAAACCCAGCATCAAAAAACGGAACGGTGGCAACTATTCCGCCAAGATGTGCAGGCTGGTGTCCAGTTCGTCATATGGCCGATGGACTATTCTTCCAGAAATGCGCGCGCGGGCTCGTGCCGCAATCCGCGCACTTACCGTCCTCATAGGCTTCCGTCTGAACCGGATCGGGCCTAACAGCGGTTCAGGGTCGGCCTTGTGGGGGGTCGTAGCAAGCGAACTTCTTCTCACGCGTGAGGCATTCTCTGAGGGCAAAATACGCCGATTCCTTGGCATTGAGTACACGGTGCCCGTAATCAAGATCGTCGATACCGCTTTTGAGAATTGCTCGTACGTAGATGCTACCTGATTGACGGGGCTATCACATGAAGCAGGACCCAAATTTGGCAAACGATCTCGACGCCTTTGGCAATGCGGTGTTTTGCGGCGGGCCAGTATTCACGCTGAAGGCCGATTAATGCCAAGGCGATGACCAGACAGATTATCCACCTCCGCTAGATGGTTACACGTGGCGCAATATTCTGCCCGTCGTCACAAGCCAGGTGCAATGAACCCTTTCAGCCCATGACGCGACTAATCAGTGAGAACAACACCAGATACCCTTTCGATTTAATGGACAACAAAGGGACATGAAGATCATGACCAGCAATATTCTGACGGCCACATTTGCCGCCTCGCTGTTGGTTTCCGGCACAACCATTGTGTTGGCCAATGGAGGTGAAGGCGGCGGAGGCAATGCCAATTATCGTCAGGCTCAGCGGGCTCATCTCACCCGCGGCCTTGAGCTGAGACGGTGGCGCAATTGTCAACCGAGCTGGAGGGTCATCCGGAGCGAGCATTTCGTGCGCCGGGTTCCACGAGTTCAATGCGGACAACACCAGGCGTTACCCAGCGCGCCACCTCGACATTAGGCCAATGATGACCGCAATCAGGTGCTCGTTCCGATTTGAGACACAAGAAGGCGCAAGACCAGAGATAAGCTGACTGAGCATTTCATACAAAAAGCCAGCTCAACGCTTTTCTGAACCGCCCGACTAGGTATCAACAGAATGCATACCCGCGCTGAGGACATTGGGCTTAACCGATATTGACCCGCCGTGAGGTCGCCCAAGCTTTGCCCAGGTTCTCTAGCGCCTCATTGCCAAGCACATCTTGAGCAAGCGGAAACAGAGCTTCCTCCTCTTTCCGGAAATGTTCGCGGGCAGTATGAATAGCTTTGCCGATCCATTCGGCTGCATCTTCCGCATCTACAGCGTCTTCAATCCCCTCCAGCAAACGGTCGATATCGGCATGCTCATCGCGCATCAATTTCTGTGGGCCGTCGGCACCCAACACGGCTTCAAGTGCTCCGAAGAGCAGATCGTCTTCTAACTGGGCATGAGAGAGCACCAGCGCGTTGAGTACCGTTGTCGCGCTTTGAATTTGGGGAAGCCCGCCGGCCAGTGCCGCCATGGCTTCAATTTCATCGAACAACACGTAAAAGGCTGCGTGTTCGCCGAGCAGGGCATCGGTTACCTTCATTTTGTATTCCAATTCAATCGCTCCGGCGGTTTTTGGTGCCTCGTTAGAAATTCCAATTGGTTTCCAGGTCGATACGGCGCTGTGGGTATGCACAGATTGATCGGAGGCCATATTCGAACAAATTTTGGCTGATCAGAGCCGCTTATGGGTTGTCAAACTCCCGTTTCGGGCCGAGGTAGTACCACCAGTTGAGAATTAGGCAGACGAGATAGAACGTCGCAAAACCGTAGAGGGCGTATTGCGGCGTTGCGGCTTTGATTTGCTCTCCGAAAACCTGCGGAATGATAAAGGCGCCATAAGCAGCAACTGCCGATGTCCAGCCCAAGGCCGGGCCGGCCTGTTCTTTCGGGAATATCATCGCGATAGTTCTGAATGTTGAGCCGTTGCCAATACCGCTGCCTGCAAACAGCACTAAAAATAGCAAGAAAAACGGGACGAAATGGTCTTCCGGCGTCGGCGATGTATAGGCGGCCTGCATGAAATAGGCGACGCCGAGTGCGCTCGCGATCATGATGATTGTGATAATCTGGGTTACCTTGGCGCCGCCGATTTTGTCGGAGACCCAACCGCCCAGCGGCCGGATAAAGGCGCCGATAAATGGGCCGATCCAGGCAAACATCAATGCGCTTGGCCCGTTTGGATTGAGGGAATCGTGCGTCAGCACGCCATCGACTTCGATATGTTGAAAGCCGAACACAACTTTGATGGCCAATGCAAACGCTGCTGAGTACCCGATGAAAGAACCGAATGTCATGGTGTAGATGACACTCATGATCCAGGTATGTTTGTTGCGGAATATGCCGTATTGGCGTGCCAGATTGTCTCTGACGAAAAAGCAGACATAGTAGAGCAGCAAGACTGTCGCGGCGATCGCCCCGACCAGCACAAGCCATTTGCTCCATGTCGGCAGGCCTAAGCCAGCTGGCGGCGGTAAAATCAGATATAGAGACCCACCGGCAACCAGCAATCCGATCGCTAGCATAGCGCTAATCCGCAAGAATGCGCCGATGGCACCGCCGGCGATATGCGGTGTGACCTCCTCGGTGCGAATGTTGTTCATCCCAAACCAACCGGCAAAAGCCAGCGGGATCAGAATAACCAGCCAGACAAATCCAGCATTTTGGATCCAGGTTTGTGAGCCGGCCGGGATTGTGCCAACAAGCGTGCCCGACGTGCTTTTCAGTTCCATGGGATCGCCGCCAAAGGCGCCGAAAACCGCGTAGGTCATGGCCAGCGGCACCAGGATCTGCATGGTGGTCACACCGGCATTGCCCAGCCCAGCATTCAGTCCCAGTGCCAGCCCCTGCATGCGCTTGGGGAAAAAGTACGAAATATTCGACATGGAGGAAGCAAAATTGCCGCCGCCAAAGCCACACAAAAGCGCCAAAATCTGGAAAACCCATAGTGGCGTATTAGGGTCTTGAAGAGCAAAACCGGTTCCCGCCGCTGGGATCATCAGCAATGCGGTGGTAAAAAATATCGTGTTTCGGCCGCCAGCAATGCGGATAAAAAACGTACTGGGGATGCGCAAGGTGGCGCCGGTGAAGCCGGCGATTGCCGTTAGAGTGAACAATTCCGACTTGGCGAAGGGAAAGCCCAGATTGAGCATTTGGACGGTGATAATTCCCCAGTAAAGCCAAACAGCAAATCCGCAAAGTAGGCTTGGGATGGATATCCAAAGGTTGCGATTGGCTATGCTTTTTCCGGTTGAGTTCCAGAATGCATCGTCTTCAATGTCCCACTTTGTAATGTCCGTCATGTCGTTCTCCGATTATCACGGCGGCCGTTGTTCGGCCGATAAACTACCCATCCCATTACCTGCATTTGACCTCAGCTCCAGGCCGCCGGTACCACCACCAGGTGGCAAACAGACAGGTCGCGTAAAAGCCGACGAAGACGTAAAGGGCAAGACGTGGGGTGCCGGTGCTGTCGATTGAAACGGCGATGAGCGCCGGGATAAAAAACAAACCAAGGGCGGCAACCGATGCGGTAAAGCCCAGAACGACGGAGGCCTCGATTTCTCCAGCGGTAATGGGGGCTTCGCCGGGGTCATCGGCTGCATCTGCAGGTTCGGTCGCATGGAGTTTATGGAAGACGCTCGGCACCAATCGGAATACTGATCCGTTGCCGATACCGGTGGCTACGAACAGCACCATGAATGCCACCGCAATCCACGTCGGATCGTTGCTGCCGGTTGCTGTCGGAAGTGTTGCCACAACACCGATGGTCGCCGCCAGCATAACGACGAAATTCCAGAACGAGACCCTGGCCCCGCCGATCCGATCCGACAGCCAGCCGCCGAGCGGACGGGCGAGCGCGCCCAGCACTGGTCCAACAAACGCCCATCGGACGATATCTGACTGCGGGAACAACGCATAAAGCAACATCGGAAAAGCGGCGGACAGGCCAATAAAGGACCCGAACGTTCCGGTGTAGAGCCAGGCCAACAGCCACGCGTGCTTGCGGCGAAATATGACGCATTGTTCAGTAAACGTCGCCCGCACATGTTGGATATTATCCTGGCCCAAAGCCGAAACGATTGTGGCGCCAATGATAAAGGGTATCCAGGCGAAGCCAGCGTTCTGTAACCAGACCCTGCTCACCACGCCGCCATCGGTATGGGTTTGCGGGTCGCCGCCGAGGATGGTAAATGCGCCGGCATAGATGACCAGCGGCACCACTGCCTGCACCAGACCAACACCGAGATTGCCCATCCCGGCGTTCCAACCCAGCGCCGTCCCCTGCATACGCCGGGGGAAAAAGAAGCTGATATTGGCCATGCTGGATGAGAAATTCCCGCCACCCAGCCCGCACAATAGCGCGATGACAACGAAGACAGCGTAATCGGTTCCCGGATCCTGAACCGCCATCGACATCCACAAGGTTGGAATTAACAACGATGCGGTACTGAAAACGGTCCAATTCCTGCCGCCGAAAACCGGCACAACGAACGAATAGAGCAACCGTAGCAGGGCGCCCGATAGCCCTGGCGCGGCGGCCAACCAGAATAATTCGCCGGTGGTGAACTGGAATCCGATCCGTGGCAGTTCAACGACAACCACGCTCCACAACATCCATACCGAAAAAGACAGCAACAACGGCGCCATGGAACAGATCAAATTGCGTAGCGCGATGCCGGCTCCAGTTGATTTCCAGAAGGTTTCGTCTTCTGGCCGCCAATCGGTCAGCCACCGGTTCTGGCGTTGCACCGCCGCCTGCACTTCATCGCGGATGACCTGCTCGCGATAATGTGGATCGCCGGTCAGCATTTCCAGACGCTCCTGCCGGGCCGCCCGCCAGGTCCAAATCATTACGCCAGCCAGAACCGCATACATCAGCATGAAGGTACTGCTGCGCACGCCGGTCGCGTCGGCGGCGATGCCGAACATGATCGGCATTGAAAACCCGCCCAGGCCGCCAATGACCCCAACCAGGCCACCCACTGCGCCCATATTGGTCGGATAGCTGTCGGCAAGGCTGCGGTAAACACTGGCCTTGCCGATGCCTTGTGCAATGCCGAGGATAAAAACCAGGAACGAGAAGAAGATGACGCTGACGGCGAGATCAAAAGTGACGTCACCGGATATGCCATGGACGGTGAATGTCGTCGCCGGATAAGACAGGAAGAACAGGCAGATCAGAGATACCCAAAACACCCACCATGTGACGGTGTCACCGCCCCATTTGTCGGAAAACCATCCGCCCAGTGCCCGGATAACACCTGACGGCAGGGTAAATCCCATCGCAATATAAGCGGCCGCGGTCAGGCTGAGATTGTATTCCTGCATGTAATATTTCGGCAGCCACAGGGCCAACGCCACGAAGCCGCCAAAAACAAAATAATAGGCCAGACCAAAGCGCCAAACCCGAATGTTCCAAAGCGGCGCAAGTTGATCGGCAAAGGTTGGCAGTTGGCCGGTTTTCCGACGATGTTCCAACAACGGGTCGGGGAATGTGAAAAACCAAAAGACGATGGCCATCACCAACATCGTTACCGAATAAATCTCTGGTACGGCACGCCAACCCAATGCCACGACAATTAATGGTGCGACCAGATTGGTCACCGCGGCACCGGCATTGCCGGCACCGAAGATGCCCATCGCCGTACCTTGCTGCTTATTGTTGAACCAGGCGGATGTGTAGGCGATGCCAATGGCGAACGACCCCCCGGCCAGGCCGACGCAAAGTCCAATGAGGAGGTATTGCCAATATTGATCGGCGAAGGACAACCCATAGGTCGCCACGGCAACCAATATCATTTGAATGAAATAGACGATGCGTCCGCCGAACCGGTCGGTAAGCAGGCCCAGCGGCAAACGCACCAGGGAACCGGTGAGGATCGGGGTGGCGACAAGCAGGCCGAATTCGGTTTCGTTGAGACCGAGTTCCGATTTGATCTTAATGCCAATAATGGAGAACATCGTCCACACCATGAAATTGACGGTAAAGGCCGCCGTGTTCATGGTCAGAACGGTGTATTGTTTCCTTTTATCGTAGTGAACATTATCGCTGGTCATTTCCCTTTCGCCCTTAATGAGGGGCCGCACCACACAACCGTTATTTGGTTGCTTGGAATCGGTGCCGTTCATCCGTTGCCGGGGAATAATCCGACCGGAGGGACGCCGAAATTGAGCATCGATCTGCCGCCTGTAACGACTACTTCTTTAGGGCCACGTACCGTCTCATGGATATGAATGGCCGAGTGAAATAGCCGAACGGATAACTAAAAATGTGAACCAGTTTGGTGAACGGCAGGTAGGCGAAAAAAGCCAACGCCAAAATGATATGAAGCTTGTTGACAAGGGGCGCGCCGGCAATCAGTGCGGCGTCCGGTTGTAGCTGGAAAATACCGGCAATCCACGGCCCGACCGAATAGGAAATGCCGAATACCATTTCGACCGCCGACTGATAAAGCCCAAAACCGCCAATGACGATTAAGAACAACAAGATAATGTAATCATCGGCTGTGCTCATTGCCTTGACCTGCGGAATAACAAGCCGGCGTAGAAATGCCCAACAAATGCCGAATAGAAATACAATGCCGGCCCCTAAGCCGGCCCACCTGAAGAAGTCGACAAACGAGGCAAGCCCATAAGCGCCGCCTATGAAGCCCAGGATATGCGCTAAAAGCAGAACGAGTGCGCCCCAATGCAGGCATAGCGACGCCGCACCTATGGAGGCCCGGCCGAAGAACCCGGTCGAGCGGGTTGTCCATAGATAATCGCCGCGCGTCGTTAGATCCCACTTGCCGCGGTGACCGCTCATTAATCCGCTCAAGCCCCGGTAAATCGTGCCACCGATAAACAATAGGATGGCGATGTAGGGCAGGCCGATGAAAAGAAAATTATCCAACATCTTCTTCCACCTCTCGATCGTTGTTCTGTGACAATGATTGTGTTTGGCGCTCGACCTCGATCACCCGCTCCATGGCGTCAAACAGATGAAGATACGGTGTTTCTAATTTCTCCAGCCGAGTCCGGATCGGCGGCAAAAACGGCAGGAAAAACTCATCGACGAATTTTTGCCTTATGGGGTCATCTTTGGCATCAGTCGTCATCGACAGAAAGTCGATCATCAACGGCAAGTAGTCGGGCAATTCCTTGCCGTTCGGTGCTCTGCCAAAATGTCGATAAACACCGACCAGGTCGATCATATAGGCGTTGCGATCGGAGACCGCGGCGCCGGCGCAGGTTTTGGGTTCGTCAAAGCGATGATGGCCCAGGTAAAGCGGACATTGCGGGTCTAGTTCAAACAGATCGACATAGGCCTCCTCGGAAACGTCGTGTTGATCGAGGAAATCGGAGAGCGCTGATGCGCCTTCCTTGTCGACCGCCTTCAACTGTTTTGCCAATGCTGCGCCGTCACGACGTATATCGGCATTTTGGGTATCCGACGCGAGCGGGCCAGTCCATAGATCGCCGATCAGCGTATAAACATCCTGCAACATCTGCGTGACCCTTATCTATTCGTACCGCTTCGATCCGGTGTGATGGGATTTGTGATAGCTCTTGCGCCGCTTCATGGGCGACCAAGGCGTCATTTGATCGAAGCCAGCAAGCCCGCGCTCGGTATACGGACTGATGTCAGCTTCCTCGCGCTTGGTCGTCGGCACCACAAAGCGTTCGTTGTAGAATGACAGAGACAATCCCCGGACAATGCCCTTGGCATCTTCCTCGGTTAGGCCGACCCGATCTAAGATCTCCGTGTCGGGTTTGCCTTCCACCCGGACACTTCGTTCGTAGTGGCGTACGGCCAGTTGGCGCAGAAGCGATCTCTTGACCACCTCTTCATTTCCGGCGCCAAACATGCTTGCCAGATATTTCATCGGCACCCGGAATTTTTCCAATTCATCCAGGCCGATAAGCGGGCCGTTTGACGGCTTGTCCATGTCGAAAACATCGTCCTTGCCGGGAGAATCGTGACCAGCACTTGTCGTGATCGGTGCCAAGGGCGGGATATAGAACAGGCTCGGCAGCGTCCGGAATTCCGGATGGAGCGGTAGTGCCAACTGCCATTTTTTGACGATTTTATAAACCGGCGAGCGCTGTGCCGCGTCGATCCAATCATCGCTAAGGCCGCTTTCCTTGGCCGCGGCGATAACTTCAGGATCAAACGGATCCAGGATGATGTCTCGTTGCGCCTCGACCAAATCTTGATCATCGGCCATGCCGGCTTCCTCGACACGGTCCATGTCATAAAGGATGACGCCGAACGAGCGGATCTTGCCAACGCAAGAATGGAAGCAAACCGGCGGCAGGCCGGATTCAATGCGCGGATAGCACAAAATGCACTTTTCCATCTTGCCGCTTGCCCAGTTGTAATAGGGCTTCTTGTAGGGGCACGACGAGATGCAATACCGCCAGTTGCGGCAGCGGGTCTGATCAATCAGGACGACGCCATCTTCCTCGCGTTTATAGGCGGCACCGGACGGGCAGGCGCCAACACAGCCGGGATTGACGCAGTGATTGCAGATACGTGGAAGATAGAAATAAAAGACGTCGCGGAACTTAAGCGCCGCCTCCATTTCCGCATCGCTCATATCGGCGAAATTGACGTCATGCTTGCCGGTGATGTGAGCACCGCCGGCATTATCTTCCCAATTGACGCCCCAGTTTATGGCAACGTCTTCCTTATCGGTAACCATGGATTTCGGCCTGGCGACCGGTGGCTGCTTGGTTTGTTCAGTCGAATGCAGATCTTCGTAGGTAAAGGTGTAGACGTCACTGTCGCCGTAATAATCAGCCATTTCCGGCGTATGCGGATTGGAGAACAAGTTCGACATCATGTAGGCTTTGCTGCCGTAGCGCAGCTTCAGTTTGCCGTTCTTACGTTCCCACCCACCTTTCCAGAGATCCTGATTTTCCCACTGCTTGGGATAACCAATGCCGGGTTTGGTTTCGACATTGTTCCACCACATGTATTCGGCGCCTTCGCGGTTCGTCCAAACGTTCTTGCAGGCGACCGTGCAGGTGTTGCAACCAATGCACTTCTCCAGATTGAAGGTCATGCTTATTTGGGCTTTAACTTTCATGGCGTTCACGCTCATTCCGCTGGCAATTTGTGGAGTTCGCTTTCCTGATAAATCGGTCGGTTTTCCGAGCCCAACGGCATCTTTCGAATGATGACGCCATGGTCGCGCTCAGACGGGCTGGTTCCCCAATAATTGATGTAGTAGGAGAACTGGGCATAACCGCCGATCATCGTGTGGGGATTCATCAAAATCCTGGTGGTGGCATTGTTGTTGCCGCCGCGCATGTCGGACAACTTGTGCTGCTTGGCAAGTGGCGAAAACGGCACATTTACATTGCGTTCCACCTGGTGATAGGTGATCGCCATGTTGCGTGGCACCTGATGGCTAACCACTGCCCGAACGACTTGAATGCCGTTCTCGCAAAACATCTCCACCCAGTCGTTATCGATGACCTCAATTTCATCCGCATCGTCAGGATTGAGCCAAACCGTGGGACCGCCGCGCGACATATGCAGCATCGGCCAATGGTCTCTGAACGACGAATGGATCTGCCATTTACCGTGCGGTGTGATGAAGCGGAATACCTTCGATTTGGGCCCCGCCTTGGCCAGATTGACGTCACCGATGGCCACCATATCCAAGGGCGGCTTATTGGTCGGCAGCGCTTCACCCAATTCACGTAGTCCCTGGTGGTCGTAATAAACCTCCTGGCGACCCGACAAGGTGTGCCAGGGTTTCAGTCGTTCGACGTTCATCGTCCACGGAGCAAACGTGCGCTGCTTGCCGTCCTTGTCGTGCAACATGGCACTCCACTGCGGCGTGGTGTGAATGCGTCTTGGCTGGGAAATGATATCATTGTAATGAACCTTCCGGGCTTTAACGACTTCCACCATGTCGGCGAGCGGCAACCCGACTTTCTTTTCCATTTCCTTGAAAAACATCGAAGAAAGCCGGCCGTTCAGTTCCGGCGAGATCTGCATAATCAGTTCGCAGACCTGTTCCGCTTTTTCGAAATGAACGCGCCCGTCTTTGACGTCCAACACCTCGTTGTTTTTAAGTTCTTCCTCAACGATCGGGGTCAGATCGGTATATTGCCCTTTGGAGCCATACCCCTTGGGCTGACTGACAAGCGGGCCGAGAGACACCAGTTGGTCGTAAATCTTGGTGTAATCGCGCTCGACAATTGAAATGCTTGGGAATGTTTTGCCTGGCACCAGTTCAGTATCACCATCGTGCCAATCCCTGACCTCGCCCATGGGCTGTGCCAACTGCTGAGGACTGTCCATCCACAAAGCATTGAAAACAATATCTTTTACCGGTTCTGGGAAGTGTTTCTCCGCAAGTTTGGAGAACTTTTTAGCGATGATCTTGAAGGCCCCCCAGTCGTCCTTGGATTCCCAGGGAGGCTGCGTTGCCGGCGTTAGTGGATGCACGAATGTGTGCATGTCTCCGAAGGTGACATCGTATTTTTCGTACCAGAAAGCGGCAGGCAGGACGATATCGGAATAATTGGCCGTGGAGTCCATTCGGAAGTTGATATTGACAAGAAAGTCGAGTTTTCCGATTGCCTCTTCTTCGTGCCATTCAATTTCTTTGACAAGATCCTTCGCAGGTTCTTCATCCCACATCACATTGTGGTCGGTGCCGAGGAAGTGTTTGAGCGCCAGTTCGTGGCCGCGCATGCTGGTGCCGATCAGGTTGCCCCGATAAACGGTAAGCATTTTTAGGCGGTTGTCGGGCGCGTCGACATCATTGATGGCGAAGTTTAAATCACCGGATTTGAACTTATCGCCGACCCATTTGATGACTTCATCATCGTCTTTGCATCCGGCTTCGACGGCTTCCTTATAAAGCTCCATCGGGTTCTTTTTGTCGATTTGCGGGAAGAACGGCAGCCAACCCAGCCGGACCGCCAGTGAATTCATATCGGCGGCGTGATTGTATTTGGGCAATTTCTTGGCGCCGGTTGACCATTGGGTGTCGAGCGGCATGTTGTCGTAGCGCCATTGACCGGTGTGGAAATACCACAAGGAGGTGGTGTTCATCAGCCGCGGTGGCCGCTGCCAGTCAAGGGCGCCGCTCAAGTTAACAAAGGCGGCGTTGAGCCGGGTGTGTTGTGTGCCGACGTAGTGGTTGAAGTTGCCGCCGTTGACACCGTTGCAGCCGCAAAGCGCCAGCATCACCGCCTCATTGCGGTAGTAGATCGAGGCGCCGTGATAAAAGTGCTGGATTCCAGGGCCGGTAATGAACAGGGATTTACCCTTGGTCTTTTCGGCGTTGTCGGCAAATTCCCGACCGATCTGAATGGCCAGGTCCCGGCTGACACCGGTTTGAGCTTCCTGCCAAGCCGGGGTGTACGGTTTCGGGTCGTCGTAGTCTTTCGGATAGTCGCCGCCCAATCCGCGTGAGACGCCGGCCTGGGCCATCAGCAGATCGAAGGCCGTGGTGACTAAAACCTCACCGCCATCGGCGGTTTTTATTTTTCTGGCCGGAACTTCGCGCAATATCTCGACGGCTTTATTTCCCTTACCTTCGGTCTTACCCAACTCGATGTTGAACGTGTCGGAGAAGTCCGAAAACGAGACCGTCGCCTGTTCTTCGTCATTGCCCAGAAGGGTCAACAGCGGATCAAAGTCCTCTTTGGTAACGGCGTTCTTGAGTTGCAGGTTCCAATTGCCGCTTGGTTCCTCTTCCCATCTGAACCCGATAGAGCCGGTCGGCAGGTGCAATTTGCCGTCGCCGTCGGTCATGATTAGCTTCCAGTCGGCGTTTTCCTCATTGGCATAATCGGCAATGTCGGAAGCCCGCAGGAAACGGCCCATCTGGTAATTGTCACCGTCTTTGTCGAGGACGACGAGAAACGGCTGATTGGTATATTGCTTTGCATATTCGACGAAGTATGGGGTTTCTTTATCGACGTAGAACTCTTTCAAAATGACATGGATACAGGCCATCAAGAAGGCGCCATCACTGCCCGGCACCAACGGCACCCAGGTATCGGCATATTTGGAAACATCGGAGTAATTGGGCGAAAGCACGACAATTTTTGAGCCGCGGTATTTTGCTTCAGAAACAAAATGGGCGTCTGCGGTGCGGGTCATGTTGATGTTTGACCCGGCAACGATCCAGTAGGTTCCCAAATACCAGTCGGAGCTTTCGCAATTCTCTGTTTGGTCACCAAACATCGACGGCGAAACATGCGGTAAATCGTGATACCACTCGTAATAGCTGCAGTAGATGCCGCCCAGTAGATTGTTATAACGGTGACCGGATATGAAGCTGACCAGACTCATCGCCGGGATTGGTGAAAAGTTGGCCATATGATCCGGGCCATACTTTTTGATCGTATAGATCTGGGCTGCGGCGACGAGTTCCGTTGACTGGTCCCAACTCACCCGTTTCCAACCGGCCTTACCCCTCGCGGCTTTATATATTCTTGACCGCTCCTCGTCCTCAACGATACTGGCATAGGCCTCGACCGGGTCCTTGCCCGATTCCAGTTCTTCTGTGTAGTAATCCCACAAAACCTTGCGCACGTATGGGAATTTCGGCCGCAGGGGACTGTAAGGATACCAGGACGCAGTCGCGCCGCGCTGGCAGCCTCTGGGTTCGACATTGGGGATATCTGGGTCGATTTGCGGGTAGTCAGTCTTTTGAAGTTCCCAACAAATCAGCCCGTCCTTGACGAACACTTCCCAACTACAGGCCATGGAACAGTTGACGCCGTGCCCGGTGCGCACACTGTAGTCGTAGTTCCATCTTTTTCTGTAGAAGTCCTCCCAGGAGCGGGAGTCTTCGGAAATGTTGAACCATTTGCTGTGTTTTGTCATGACTTACCTGCCGGTTATCGAATTTGCTCAGGCGAGTTCGAACTCACCTAACGTCAACTTTTTTGCGTCCCGCGTAGAGGCCGATGGATGTCAGGCCGAGCAGCACCAGGATGCTGATCAAAATCGTCGGCCAGTACTCCGATGGCAGCCCCATCTTCACGCTTGCGAGATTTTCTGTGCTTTTTAGATAGGCGACGACTGCCAGAACTTGATCGTCATTCAAATCCGGCGGCGGCATTGGAACATCTTCGGCATCAGCTAAGAGCTTTAACGCGATCGGATCCTTTTCCTCGATCAGCACATCTGGTTCTTTGATTTGCCGGATAAGCCAACTCTCGTCGCGACGCGAGGTCACGCCGGCCAGATCCGGCCCGACAAGATTTCCCTTGCCGATGGTGTGGCAGGCTGAGCATTGGTCTTCGAAAATTTCTTGGCCGATCTGGTTGGCCTGACCCGGCGCTGACATCGTCAACATAACGACACCCACGAGAGTTCCTATTGTCCAAATCCACCGACTTTTGAATGCTTCCGTAGTCATTTCGTCAGTCTTTCAAAATTGGCCGTCGATCCGGCATCAACCTAAAATTCTGCTTGCTTACTTCGAATAATCCGACTTTCGAATAATTCGGCGGCACCTGTAGACGACGTGTTGGTGCCGCTGCCGCCAAGGTTAAATGTCCGGATATCAGTGCCGTTTGGAAGGTGTTCAATCATTGCGCCGATTCTCCACCATCCCGCGGCATGACACGCCCGTGACGTTTTGAATGAAGTCCAGCATTTCCCGTACCTGCTCAAAATATTGTTGTTCCGGACCTTGGACATGACGAATATGGCCGCGCCAGACAGAGTTGCCGTTATGCGCGCGTTCCAACCAGATGCGCGTGATAAAGGATTCCGTCATTTGCCCGTCATCGGCCATGGTCATGCCACTCCGGTTGACTTGCCGCGAGCGTTGCAACGCCCGGTGACATGGAGGTAACAGCCGTCAGCTATTTTGATCTCTGTTCAGCCGTCAGACGGAACCCGCGCCAAACGCCCGAAGATGTCGTTTGGCGTGGATCCAGAATCGATATGAGGAAATAAACCGGGCCGTCAGTAACCAGTGAAAAAGGCCGATAATTGTCTGTTTATCAAGGTTTTCGCCATGATCATCAGAGGTGTTTTCCATGGTGGGATAATCGACGGCACATCGGTCTGGAGATGCCTGATCACGATTGGGATTCGCCAGGTCCGTCCGCGACAGTAGGTCGCGAAGTCCAAATGCATCCCTGGTTTTAGAAGTTGACTATTTGAGGTTGGGCCGGATCAGCCGAGTTTCCTTTCAACCGGCAAAAGCTGGCTTTTCGCCGATTGAATACTTTGATGAAGCGCTATCGTGGCCGGCAGCGGAGCGACACCGAGCTCACTCTTGAGAATGTCCCGGCAGCGATAAAACTGAGACACGGCCTGTTTAGTCAATCCGGCGGCATGCAGACAACTCATCAAGGCGCGGTGGAAGCCCTCCCGGCATGGCTCGCGCACAAGTGCGGTTCGGCAGGCTTGCGCTGCCTCGGCATGGCGATCCTGCAGGCAATAGATGTGGACCATACGCTCCATCATGGCGAAGTAGATCTCGCGAAGCCGTTCGCGCTCTTCGGCACACCAGTCGGCGTAAATATTCTCTTCCATATAGTCGCCGCGATAGGTGATGAGCGCGTCCTGATAACAGCGCAGGGCCTCATCCAACTTTTCTCCGCGCTCTAGCTCAATGCCGACGTTCACCAGTCTTTCAAACGTGTCGGCATCCACCCAGACCATTTCCTCAGATAAAATCAGACTATCGCCGGCTGTCTCGACCAAGCCGTTCTCAATTCCCGCCTCGCGCATTTTTTGGCGAAGGAAGTAGACCGTTACCTTTAAACGCTGGCGTGCCTTGGCGCTGTCAACATTCGGCCAAAGATATTCCTGAAGGCGGTCTTTGTGGACAGCCTTGCCACGCTGGGTAACCAGGTATTTAAGCAGCGTCAGAGATTGCTTTCGTGGCCATTTGTCGACGCCGATCCGGGCGTCATGGTTGACTAGGCAGAAATGCCCCAATGTGTATATCCGTAAAGGCTGGTCCGATGGGCAGCATAATTGATCATCCTGATCCAAGTGGAGAAACACCACCGCGGCGGCGGCACCGGTAGTGCTGCCGCGCGCCGATGTCGGAACACTCATATTGGAAAACAATCCCACCCGTACCCGATAGCCGTCGCGATGCAGAGCCAGGCAGCACGGAACAGCGAATTGCTGGTGGAGCGTCAGACATTTACCACCGTGGCAGGATGGCGTGCATAACGGCTCACCGTTGGGTAGGACGGCCTGCAGAATTTCATAACATTGCAGGCCGACGACCTCACTTGCCGAATAGCCAAGAAGTGATTGTGCGGTTTTGTTCCACGCCAGGACGTGCAAATCCTCCGCCACGGCGAATGCCGCGTCGGACGCGAATTCAACCACTTCGCGAACGTCGGCCATTGGCTTGCCTGCTTGCCACTTGGCGGTTTCAAATATGACTGAAACCAGAATTTGTTGTGTTTATTCGGCAATACAAGGACGAATCATAGGACCAATAGCGTTACCAGGGGAATGTGGTGTTATGGCGCAGTGTCCGCATCTGTGCGCCCAGTTCTTTCAAAACAAAATGTTGGACTTGGATATCGTACCATGTCGAGTATCCGGTCGTTATTCCGTGGCATCAATCCTATTGATCTAAACATCGATTGTTATGTGGTTGCCAAACCTATCACCTGCGAGGCCACCGCTGTTATCGCTACACATGTTGGCCGGCGGGCCTGCGACATCTTCGAATATGCCGTTCACAGATTTATCTCGCCACCGAGAATTGCCCGGGCAATCGCCTGCTCGCGGGTTTTTGCATCAAGCTTGTGTTTTGCATTGGAGATATAGAGATTGACCGCAGATTCACTGATGGAAAGTTTGTTGGCGATCATTGACACCCGCAAACCGGCACACAGCCACCGCAGGCATTCTTTTTCGCGATTGCTCAACACTGGCTGAAAATCACGCTTTGTAACGCCAACAACCACCATGCGTTCATAAGCCAACACCGAGGCGAGGTGTATGTCTTTGGAAAATTCGTGGTGCAAACGATCAATATTCTCTACACTTTCACTGCTGCCGAATGACCAGCCCCCAAACAATTCACAATCACTTGTGCGCACGGGAACAGCGAAACCGCCCTGCATGCCGGTTGACGACGCATAGTCAAACATTGCCTGGTGTTTTGATGTTGCCTTCGGAAAGCAGGTCATGTCGTTACTAGAAAGGCGTGTGATCGAGGCTGTATCGCAGCCGAACAATAAAAGCGGGTCGATTTTGATCAACCCCTCATCATGATATTGGGAAAGAAGGGGGGCGGGTGTATTTGAGCGCATGTAGTGGGACTGCAATCCGTTTTGAGTATCCGACGCAATCATCAGATTGCAGCACTCATAACCACGCTCATCGACAAATGCCTCCATATTCTTCCATATTGATTCAGCATCTGTCAGTGAGGTCAGACTGTCTGCAAATTCTTCAAAACCATAAATCAAAACAACTCCGCATAGAAAAAGCGTAATCGATTACCTATTATCCTATAGTAAAATCGATATAGCAATTTTGCCATATTGACTACCGTCTACCCGGTGGTAATCTTACCTGTAACCAATTGATTTTATTTGGATTTCCCTCAACCAAACGATCGAATTGAAACGGAAAATCTCCAAATGAACTGAATATGAATTCTACTTTCACGGGTCGTTCACAGTGAGCTTTCTATTATTGGATGATCGGCGCGCATTGCAAAAAGAGGAATTCTCATGAACGCAAAAACTTCAGGCGCTGGCTGGTCTTTCGATTGGCATGTACGCCATTTCACCAAGCTTTTCTTATGCAAACAATCATCTTAACTGCAAGGCCTATGCCCAATCTGTTGTAAACCAAGCTAAGAAGAATATCGCGTTGGGTTGCGGATTCTCCGGCCCAGTCTGGTCAACAAAGAGTGCTCGGCGGGGTATGGCTTGTTCCTCTAAAAACCGATTTCGACCGATGCATGAAGGACGGGCCTGGTAAAGCATTCGTAGCAAGTAACATCATTTTTTCGAATGTATTCTGGTTGTCTAGCCGGAAAGGGGAAAGCGAAGCTTGCCTCAACTTACTGGATAGGTTCGAAGAAGGCCTGTCATGGCAAATACGCAGGGTTTCGGTACATCATCTGCAGGGGCAAACGATGATCAGCCACGGCACTCAAATCTGGAACAGCATTTGTGTGCGGCGGCAGGAATGCCTTTCTAACCAGAAACAAACCAGGATGGCCACAAACATCGCTGGTTCATTGGGGGGCACAATTAGAGGTACTGATATGAAATATCAAAAAACAATATCCGCGAGAATAATTGCTGCTGGATTCGTTGTCGCTATTTCACTTATCGTGAGTATTTCTGCTCCCATTCACGCCGCCGCCGAGCCCCTCAAGGTCGACGCCGCTTTCAACGCCAATGGATATATATATCTGTTCCGGCAATGGGCCTATTGGCGGTTCAAAGGTAATGTTGTCGAGAAGGGATATCCTAAAACACTGAACCGGTGGAAAGGCCTTGAGCGGCCTTTTCTTGAAGGCCTTGATGCGGCCTTTTATCATCCGGATCGGAAAAAAATCTACATGTTCAAAGGCAGCAAATATGTTCGCATCACCAAAATCACCGTCGATGAAAAATATCCGAAGTCAATTGGCAAGGCCTGGAAAGGGCTTCCAAAACGATTTCATTCTGATCTGGATGCTGCGATCTTTCGCAAAGGCAAAACCTACTTTTTCAAAAATAATGAGTATGTGCGCCTGACGGGATCGAAGATGGATGCGGGCTATCCGTTGGAGCTACCGGGCGGTTGGGGTTTACCAAAATCCTTTGGTAGGCGTGTTGACGCAGCATTGAGCTGGCGTGACAAATCAAAAAACTATTTTTTTCAAAGTGATAAATACGCCCGCCTAAGTGACGTGAAGCTCGATGACAAATATCCCGCTCCGATCAGGAAGGGGTGGCTTGGTTTGGATACCGAGACACGATTAGAAGTAACAAAAACGAGTATTCCGACAACGCTTTTGATTAACCTGCTAAACACTACTTTCAAGGGCACCAAGCTGCGCCTGGACAATTATAATGGCAGCTACAAAGAAAACGATTCCCGCCTGACGTTGCCAAAAAAACTAACCGGCGGGAAAAAACCGACAATATTCGACATTCCTGAGGGCAGATGGGGGCCGTTTTTCTACTACGTCAACGATATCGACTCGACCGGCTTCAAGTTTTATATGTCCGGCAAGAAGATTGCGCTCAAGCTCAGTTTTGAAGGTAACGGTACTGAAATTCCTGGCCGGTGTTTACACGATGCCGTTCTTTGCGTGTTGGGTGACGATGCCACCGCACCGGATGTTGAATGGAACAATCTGTCCGTCATTGTCACGATGAAGCCCAAGGCAAGCAATGGCCAGATTTACCTGGTCAAGCCAGCAGTCACAGTAACTGGTGCACCAGAAATACAAGGCCTCTGCAATGCAATCCCAGTCCCTCGTGTTGACCTGTGTGACATCATATCCGATTACAAAAACATAATGAGAATTGCCGTGGCCAGTGCATTACAGCGCGAACTGAACAAACCGGCCCTACGCGAACGCCTGGCAAGCGTCATCCAAAAGGAAATTTTGAGCAGTCTCAAGATCGCATCCGTTGAAAGCATCAAGGTTGCGGGTGGCAATTTTGAAATCCGCCATGAGAAAATCATTAAGTGACGAGTACTAACCCCTTGCCAAACGGACGCTCAGGTTCAAATTTGAATCTGGGCGGCCTCCCTCGATCACCTCACCGGATGCCTGCTAATATGATTCCATGCGGTTCCGTTTCCAAGAACCAATTTTCTGATCATCGTCATATCATTGAAATCATTGGTGCACCCGACAGGATTCGAACCTGTGACCTCTGCCTTCGGAGGGCAGCGCTCTATCCAGCTGAGCTACGGGTGCGTGCCGGGCAATTTGGAGCCGGTGCGCCTTCTTAGCCGATTGTCTGGCGGCGGGCAACGATGGAAATGACCGGACCTAAATTGCGCGGAGCGCAACGATGCCGGGGCTGCCACCAATTAGGATGGCGCCCGCTTTCAGCGAATAAAGCCTGTGACACCGATGGCATCGATGATCAACGAGGCCATATTCGAGGTGCTGACGGGGTGAGGATCCAAGCCATGATATGGATACCTACATCACCACCGACGCCCGCACGATGATCGAAATCTGGATGGGTGAATCAGCCGCTTCCCGCCGCCGATGATGATGGTCACGTGTTGTTGTCCGGGATACAGTGTTGCCGCGCGGTACCGGCGTGATGGCAGTATTTCCCGCTACCGGCCATAGCAAAAACAATGAGATATATGCATGCAGGCAATTGATAACGCCCAGGTTTTTATTACCGATTTATGGGCGACACACGCCAAATTTCATCCCCAAAAAGAAGCCATTATTTGCGGCGAGGTGCGGCGGAATTGGGGTGATTTTGACGCCAATATGAGCCGCGTCGGCAACCAGTTGATCGGCGCCGGTATCGGTAAGGGCGACAAGGTTGCCGTGCTGATGGGCAATCACGTGGAAACCCTGGAGATCATGTTCGGCGTCGTCCGCGCTGGTGCCTGTGTCGTGCCGTTGAGCGGCTTGTTGGTGCCACAGCAAATTGCTGGGTTGATCAATGACAGCGGCGCAGTGGCTATTTTCTGCGGCAAGGAATATCGCGATGGATTAGAGGAAATCCGCGCCGAGTTGCCTGATATCGGCGACGGGCGTTTTATCGGTTTCGGATTTGCCGGCCGTGGCTGGATTTCTTACGCGGATTTTCTTGCTGGCGCCTCCAGCGACAAGCCGACCGTTACCTACGATCTGTCCGATGATTTCAATATTATCTATAGCTCCGGCACCACCGGGCTGCCAAAAGGCATCGTCCAGTCTCATCGCGCCCGCCAACATTGGTCGTTCAGCAACGCGGTGGATATGCGGTTTCATGTCAATTGCCGGGCCATGACGACGACAGCGCTTTATTCCAATGGCACCATGTTGATGGCGCTGCCGGCATTGTTTAGTGGCGGCACGATCGTGGTTTTGCCGGAGTTTTCGCCGCGGGCATTTTTGGAAACCGCCGAGCGGGAGAAAGTCACCCACACGTTCATGGTGCCAACCCAGTTTATCGTCACGCTGGCTGATCCCAGTTTTGATGATTACGACTTATCAAGCCTGGAAGCCGTGCTTTGCGCCGGCTCACCCCTGCGTCCGGATACAAAGGCCGAAGTGCTCGCCCGTTTGACCCCAAATCTATATGACATGTATGGGTTTTCGGAAGGCTTCGCCACCATGAACCGGCCGCATATGCATGTCGGTAAACCGGATTCGGTCGGCACACCGGTGCTTGGGTTTGACGTCAAGATCGTCAGTGACGAGGGCAGGGAATGTGGGCCTGGTGAAGTCGGCGAGATCGCCGGCTACGGCGCCGGCATGATGACGGCTTATCACCGCCGGGCCGACGCCACGTCTGAGATTATCTGGCAGGCCCCAGACGGGCGAACATTTTTGCGCTCCGGCGACATCGGCAAACTCGATGCCGATGGCTATCTCTACGTTTTGGACCGCAAGAAAGACATGATCATTTCCGGTGGTTTCAATGTTTTTCCTGCCGACATCGAGGCCATTATCGGCGAACACGAGATGGTCGCCGATGTCACCGTAATCGGTGTGGCCCATGAAAAATGGGGCGAAAGCCCGCTGGCTCTGGTTATCCCGCAAAGTGACGCCGATCCGGCCGAAATTCTCGCCTGGGCAAATCAACGCCTTGCCAAACCGCAGCGCCTGATCAATGTCGAATTTCGCGAAGATTTCCCCCGCAATGCCTTGGGCAAGGTGTTGAAACGCATCCTGCGCAACGAATACGAGACAACGGCGACCTAAATCTTCACCGCCGCGCCGGCTTTTTGTCCGGGCCGCCCTGGCTGTAATCACCAAATGGCCCGTCGCGTCCGGCGACCGCCGCCTGGACACTGTCATCCATGGCGGTTTTAACAAAGCCGCGGCCCTCCGGCGTATTGCGCATGATGCCATCAAGGATCGGTCCGAGCGTTTGGGTCGATTGCAGGCCCATATTGTCGTAGGCCTGGTTGACGATCAGCTTCATGGCGGCCAATTGGGTGGTGGGGATTTTGGCCATTCGGTCGGCCCAATAGCGGGTGCGCTCGTCGAGTTCCTCCAACGGCACACTGTCATTGATCAATCCGACCTCGGCTGCCTCCTTGCCGGAAATCGAATCGCCGGTCAGCGCATAATGTTTTGCCCGGGTCAGACCGAGGCGGTAGATCCACATGCCGGTCAGGTGACAGCCCCAGACCCGCGCATAGGGCGTGCCGAATTGGGCGTCATCGGCGGCGACGACATAGTCGGCGCATAGAGCCATTTCTGAACCACCACCGACGCACCAGCCCTGGACCTTGGCGATCACCGGTTTGGCGGAGCGCCAGATGTTCATGAATTTCGGAACCGGGCCAACAAACGGACTGGTCGCCATCATCATGTCACGGCCCGGGTCGTAATTGTCGGGCTTCAGGTCGACCCCCCAGGCATCGTAATGATCCAGGTCGTCAGAGAAATCAAAACCGGCGCAGAACGTGTCGCCCTCACCTTGCAGAATGATCACCCGCACGTCGTTGTCGGCGTTGGCGCGGGCCAGGGCGGCATCAATTTCCTCCGGCATCGGCGGCCGAATGGTGTTGAATTTCTCCGGTCGGGTGAAAGTGATCGAGGCGATCGGTCCGTCGGTTTCATAGCGCAGCATCGTATAGGTCATGGCAGGGCCCTCTTGATCATTGGAACGGCTGAAAGATACCGTCGGCCAGAGAAAAGAAAATGCGATTATAGGAAAATTACCGACCGGTCGGTAAGGTGTCAAGAATTGTAAAAATGCTCAGCGGGCATGCCGTGCAATTCACAATTTGCGCAGTGATACTTGCTCGATACGGTGATCAGCGCCCTTGCGCAGGATCAGATCGGCCCGTGGCCGGGTCGGCAATATGTTGTCGTGCAAATTAAGCAGGTTGATGTTTTCCCATAAGTCGTTGGCAATGCCAAACGCCTCGTCGTGGGAAACATCGGCATATTTTCGGAAATACGAACCGGGATCCTTAAACCGTGTTTCGCGAAGCCGCATGAAACGCTCCACATACCAGGTGCGCAACACATCCTCGTCGGCATCGATATAGATGGAATAATCAAAAAAGTCCGACACGAAGGGAACCGCCTTGCCATCCTTTGGCAAATTGCGGGTCTGCAATACGTTCAGACCTTCAAGGATCAAGATGTCCGGCCGGTCAACGGCGACGGTTTCACCGGGCATGATGTCGTAGGTCAAATGCGAATAGACCGGGGCTTCGACCCGCGCCTGGCCGCCCTTGATGTCGGACAAAAACTTCAGCAGGCGCGGCAGGTCATAGCTTTCCGGAAAACCCTTGCGGTTCATGATGCCGTCTTGTTCCAGCACCGCATTGGGCAGCAAAAATCCATCGGTCGTCACCAGGGTTACCCGGGGACTGTGCGGCCAGCGCACCAGCAATTCACGCAGGATCCGCGCCGTCGTCGATTTGCCCACGGCCACCGATCCGGCGATGCCGATAATGAACGGCATCTTGCCATTGCGGGTGCCCAGAAAATCCTCCGTGGAGCGAAACAGCCGCTGCAGCGCTTCAACGTAAAACGATAACAGCCGCGAAACCGGCAGGTAGATCTTGATAACCTCGGAAATGGAGATCGGGTCATTGAGCGAATGCAACCGCTCCACTTCGCCCGGCGTCAACGTCAGCGGCGTGTCGGCGCGCAGGCCGGCCCACTCGTTGCGCTCAAAAACCTGATAAGGCGACAATGCCCCAGCAGCCAGCTGATCCATCATGTCGGCGTCAAAGCCCCTATCGATCACTCGTTTACCGGCGTTTCTTAGCGCTGCGGGCGCGCCGGCACAATCACCATAAAGCCGCAGTTTCCTAAAGCCGCTTCCTGCTCGCTTTTTCCTCAAGCCCGCTTTGCGCGGTGCGGCTTTGTAATTCGTCCATCACGTCTGCCAACGATACGCCGGAAACGGCCAGGACAACAAGCAGATGATAAAGCACATCGGCGGCTTCTGAACGCACTTCCTGTTGATTGCCCTGAACTGCCGCTATCGCCGTTTCCACCGCCTCCTCGCCGAGCTTCTGGGCACATTTGGCAATGCCCTTGCCGGCTAATTTAGCGGTATAGCTTGAGCCGTCGGTTTCGGCGATGCGCCGGCCGATGATCTCAGCCAGGTCATCCAGATTAAAGTCGCTCATGGCGTATCCTTCCCGCCGGGCGGATCCAGGTCGTCCAGTCGCATCGATAGGCCGGCATCAGCCATGTGCCGTTTGGCCTCAGCAATGGTGTGGTCGCCGAAATGAAAGATCGATGCCGCCAATACTGCCGTGGCATGACCCTCGCGGATGCCGTCAACCAGATGATCCAGCGTACCGACGCCGCCCGAGGCGATGACCGGCACATGAACCCGGTCGGCGATGGTGCGGGTCAGTTCCAAATCAAAGCCGTCCCGGGTGCCGTCGCGATCCATCGAAGTCAATAAGAGTTCGCCTGCCCCTAACGTCACCATGCGCTCAGCAAAGGCCACCGCGTCAATGCCGGTCGGCTCGCGACCGCCATGGGTGAAAATTTCCCAACGCGGTTCCTCACCTGGTCCGCTGACCCGTTTGGCGTCAACGGAGACAACGATGCACTGATTTCCGAACTTGTCAGCGGCTTCGGCGACAAAATCCGGATTTTTGACCGCCGCGGTATTGATCGACACTTTGTCGGCGCCGGATTTTAAAAGATTGCGGATATCGTCAACTGTACGGATGCCGCCACCAACGGTCACCGGCATGAAACATTCCTCCGCAGTGTGACGCACCACGTCAAAGATGATGCCGCGTTTTTCATGGCTGGCGGTAATGTCCAGAAAACACAATTCGTCCGCACCGGCGGCGTCATAGGCTTTGGCGGCTTCCACCGGGTCACCGGCATCGATCAGATCGACGAAATTGACCCCCTTGACCACCCGGCCATCCTTGACATCAAGGCAGGGAATGACGCGGGATTTAAGGGTCATGGCGCAGCTCCGGCGGCGATCAGCGCCAACGCCTCGGCGGCATCAAGCCGGCCGTCATAAAGCGCCCGCCCGGATATGGCGCCTTCAAGTTTGGCGCAGTCGGGCCGCATCAGCCGTTTAATGTCATCGATGGAGGCAAGACCACCAGAGGCAATGACCGGAATCGAGACCGCGTCTGCGAGCGCCAGAGTGGATTCGATGTTGAGGCCGGCCAACACCCCGTCGCGATCAATATCGGTATAGATGATCGCCGCCACGCCGGCATCCTCAAACCGCCGGGCAAGTTCAATCGCTGAGAGTTCCGATGTCTCCGCCCAGCCTTCCACCGCGACCTGGCCGCCCCGGGCATCGATGCCGACGGCAATGCGACCAGGATGGTTCTTGCAGGCCTGACGGACCAGATCCGGGTCGCGCACGGCGATGGTGCCCAAAATGGCTCGGGAAATACCGTTATCCAGCCAACCATCAATGCCGGCATGATCGCGCAGGCCACCGCCAAGTTGGATCGGCATCGCAACTGCCGCCCGGATTGCCTCGACGGCGGCGGAATTGACGCTCTGGCCGGCAAAGGCACCATTCAGGTCGACCACATGCAGGTATTCAAATCCCTGGTCCTCAAAAGTCTTGGCCTGGGCGCCCGGATTATCATTGAACACCGTCGCCTGGTCCATATCACCCAGCTTCAAGCGCACACACTGGCCGTCTTTTAGATCGATGGCGGGAAATAAGATCATGGCGACCACTTCAAAAAATTACCGATCAGCGTTAGGCCCAGGCGCTGGCTTTTTTCCGGGTGAAACTGCGTGCCGATCATGGTGCCTCGGGCAACGATGGCTGTCACCGGCCCACCATAATCGGTGGTGGCGACCACATCGGCGTCGTTGTCGGCAGCCAAATGATAGGAATGAACGAAATAGGCATGCAGGCCGTCGGCGCCGGTGGTGATATCGTCCAATACCGGGTGATCGTGGCGAAGGGTCAGCGTATTCCAGCCCATTTGCGGAATTTTGAGCGACGGGTCGTCCGGCGTCATCATCACAACGTCACCTGGGATCCAATCAAAGCCGGAACTGATTTGTTTTTCCAGGCCACGGCTTGCCATGAGCTGCATGCCGACGCAAATACCTAAAAACGGCGTGGCGCCAACCTCGACTTTTTCGCGCAACACCTCGACCATGCCGTCCACGGCGTATAGCCCGGCCCGGCAATCAGCGAAGGCGCCGACACCAGGTAAGACGATACGGTCGGCGGCGGCGACTTTCGCCGGATCGGCGGTGACAATAATCTCAACCGACAAACCGGCATCCCGCGCCGCCCGTTCAAAGGCCTTCTGGGCGGATTTCAAATTGCCAGAGCCGTAATCAATAATGGCGACGCTCACCGCGGATCTCCCGGCTCTGGAAACAGGCCGACGACGTGCTGTGCCGATGCGGTCCGGACCGGTTTTGGTGCCGGTACAGGCGCGGCCAGGGGCCGGTCGGTCTCATCAGATTGAAGCCACTGATCAAAAAACCGTCGCTCGCAGGCATCCAGGCCATCACCGGCAACCGTTCCCACCATCCGCCAATTGCCACGTGAATACGTCCAGCGGCGCACGGCGTTGGCTTCCAGACCAAACAATAGAACAATACCTAGTGCTGTCACGGATATGGCGGTTTCGCCGATCAGGCCGGCGGCTGAAAGTGCGGCCGCCGCGACCACAAGATAGCCGACTAAAGCCAGCCAGAGGCGGTGATAGACCAACCAGAACGGCTGGCTGATCAGCGCCCGCCAGGAAAAACCCTCGCGGACAAATTGAAACCGCAGGGCATCGGCCTGCCGATTGCCGGATAGCTGTCGCGGCGTGTGAACCGTGTAAATCGCCATATCGTTTGCGTCTGTCCGTCAGTCGCCTAGCCGGCCCTTGGTGGAGGGGACACTATCGGCCATCCGTGGGTCGATTTCGATCGCCTTGCGCAAGGCCTTGGCGGTCGCCTTGTAGCAGCTTTCGGCAATGTGGTGACAATTGCTGCCATAAAGCGTTTCCACATGCAGAGTTAGCCCGCCATTAATCGCCAAAGCGCGGAAAAATTCTTCAAACAATTCCGTATCGAAGTCGCCAACCTTGGGGCGGTTAAATTCGACATTCCAGACCAGGAACGGCCGGCCGGAGACATCCACCGCGCACCGGGTCAGCGTTTCATCCATCGGTAGGTGAACATCGGCATACCGAGTGATCCCGGTGCGCTCGCCCAGCGCCTTGACCAGTGCCTGACCAAGCGCGATGCCGACATCTTCCACGGTGTGATGAAAATCAATGTGGGTGTCGCCGGTCGCCATGATGGTCATGTCGATCAACGAATGGCGCGATAACTGCTCCAGCATATGATCGAAAAAACCAATCCCGGTGGAAATATCGTACTGGCCGGTTCCATCTAAATTTATGTCGACGGAAATATTAGTTTCCTTGGTCGAACGGGTTACTTGAGCGGCGCGCATTGTTGTCTCCAAAACGCCGGAAATCGGCGAAATGTTGAATTCATGGTCGATGGCCGGCTTTTATCAGCAACCTCAAAAGAAAGCCATAAGTGGCCGGATAAAAACGCCGATTGCGGTAAATCTCATGCCATATCGATTTGCATCCGCCAAAATTGGGACTACATAAGGCCCCGGTCGTTGTCGAACCGGCTTGCCTGCAGGTGTGGGAAATTTGGTGCGGCGAGCGCGAAAACATACGGGGTGCTTGGGAAGGCTTCAAAATGAAGATTTCAAGGCGCCGCCGAAGGAGAACCAGATGAGTTCATCACCTTACGATCCCTGGCACGGGACGACGATCTTGACCGTACGCAAGGGCGATAAAGTGGTTATTGCCGGCGATGGTCAAGTGTCGCTGGGCCAGACCGTCATCAAACATTCCGCCCGTAAGGTGCGCCCGCTATCCGGTGGCAAGGTGATTTCCGGCTTTGCCGGCGCCACCGCCGATGCGTTCACGCTGTTTGAGCGCCTGGAAGCCAAGTTGGAACAATATCCAGCCCAGTTGATGCGCGCCGCGGTGGAATTGGCCAAGGATTGGCGCACCGATAAATATCTGCGCCACCTGGAAGCCATGATGATTGTTGCCGACGAGCAGGTCACACTGGTGATTACCGGTAATGGCGATGTGTTGGAGCCGGAAGGCGATGCCATGGGCATCGGTTCAGGCGGTAATTATGCCCTTGCCGCCGCCCGGGCGCTGGTTGATACCGACGCTGATGCCGAAGCCATCGCCCGCAAGGCCATGGCCATCGCCGCTGAAATCTGCGTCTACACCAATGGCAATGTCGTGGTGGAAACCCTCGACGCGAAATAATCGAGTTTAGGCACTAAAATCATGCTGACAGATGATGATCTTCAGGCTGCCGCTGATGCTGGCGTCATCAGCCAACATCAAGCCACCGATCTGCGTAATTTCATTGCCGACCGCAATACCTTAAGTGATGCGGCGGGGCCGGGTGAGGAACGTTTCGCGTTCTATCGCGGCTTCAACGACATCTTCATCGCTATCGGCGTCGCCCTGTTGGGCGCCGGGCTGTTCTTGCTGCTGGTCTATTCCGCCAGCCTGGTGCCGGCGTTGATCATCGCTTTTGTCGTGGCGTGGGGCTTGGCGGAGTTTTTGACCGGCCGGATGCGCCTGGTGCTATCCAGCATTCTCCTGGCCATCGCAATTACGTCGATCGGCGCCACGTTGGTGGCGATTATTGGCGCCGGTTTGTCCAAATTTAGTCAGGTAGATGTGGCAAATATCTGGTGGATATTCAGCGCACCTGTCGTCGCCAGCATCCACTATCTGCGCTTTCGGCTGCCGTTCTCGCTTCTCATCATTACCGCGACGGCGACCGGAACGGTACTTGTCGCATTGCACAAATTTGCGCCCGGTCAGGCTGATGATTTAACGACGGTCGTGATTTTCATCGGCGGTATCGCCAGCTTCGCCGCCGCCATGATGTTCGACCTGAAAGATCCCGGCCGCACATCACGGTTTTCTGACTGTGCATTCTGGCTGCATTTGATCGCCGCGCCGATGATCGTCCACCCACTGGTGTCCTGGTTAGTGCCAAATCTAAAGCAACTCGATGGCGCCGGCGCCGCGTCGATACTAATCGTCACGTTGGTGGTCGCCTGCATCGCCTTGCTGGTCGACCGGCGGGCCATGTTGGTCTCGTCGCTGATCTATGCCGGCACGGCCATCGGCTACACGCTGCGCCAGACCGAGGCGGAGAGCAACATGGTGTTGATCATCACCTTGGGCATTCTCGGCCTGGCGGTCATTCTATTGGGCGCCGGATGGGCGCCAGCCCGGACACTCGTCTTAAAGGCGGTGCCGTCTTCATTGTTACCGTATTTCGTTAGGCAAGATTCATGACCAACTTCTCCCCCCGTGAAATCGTCTCCGAGCTTGACCGCTATATTATCGGTCAAAATGCCGCCAAGCGCGCTGTCGCCATTGCCTTGCGCAATCGCTGGCGGCGCCAGCAACTGGAAGGCCAGATGCGCGAAGAGGTACTGCCGAAAAACATCTTGATGATCGGCCCGACCGGCGTCGGCAAGACGGAGATTGCCAGGCGGCTAGCCAAGCTTGCAAACGCGCCGTTCTTGAAGATTGAAGCAACGAAATTCACCGAGGTCGGCTATGTCGGCCGCGATGTCGAACAAATCGTTCGTGATCTGGTGGAATCGGCGATTTTAATCGTTCGCGCCGACAAACGCCGCGACGTCGAGGCGAAGGCGCATGTCCTGGCCGAGGAGAGGGTGTTGGAAGCGCTTGTCGGTGCCAATGCCAGCCCGGCGACGCGGGATTCGTTTCGCCAGAAGCTGCGCGATGGTGTGCTCGATGACAAGGAAATTGAAATCGAAGTCGCCGCCGGCGCTTCCGGGATGCCCAGCTTCGATGTGCCCGGCATGCCGGGCGCCAGCGTTGGGGTGATGAATATCGGTGATATGTTCGGCAAGGCCTTTGGCGGTGGCACCAAGCAGAAGCGGGTGTCGGTGCGTGAATCCTACGAGCTGTTGATCGCCGAGGAATCCGATAAATTGCTCGATGACGACCAGGTTACCCAGCTGGCCATCGAGGCGGTGGAAAATGACGGCATTGTTTTCCTCGACGAGATCGACAAGATCTGCGCCCGGGAAGGCCGCCAGGGTGGTGATGTCAGCCGCGAAGGTGTGCAGCGTGATTTACTGCCGCTAATCGAAGGCACGACGGTGGCCACCAAGCATGGGCCGGTGAAAACCGACCACATCTTGTTCATTGCCTCAGGCGCCTTCCATATCTCCAGTCCGGCCGACCTGCTGCCGGAACTTCAGGGCCGCCTGCCGATCCGCGTCGAACTGCGGCCACTCACCGGTGAGGATTTCCGCCGCATTCTGACGGAAACCGAGGCGAGCTTGATCAAGCAATATGTTGCCTTGATGGGTACTGAAGAGGTGAAATTGACCATTACCGATGACGCCATCGATGCGATTGCTGATATCGCTGTTGAGATCAATTCCACGGTGGAGAATATCGGCGCCCGGCGGCTACAGACGGTGATGGAAAAAATCCTTGATGAAATCTCATTTACCGCCCCCGATCGCGGCGGCGAGGAAATCGTCATCGATGGCAAGCACGTCCGCGACAATCTTGGTGAATTGGCCAAGAACGCCGATCTGAGCCGATTTATTCTTTAGCGCGAGAATACCCCGCCGGTGGGACCAGTCGGACTAGATTCCGTCCCGGGCCGCCGCCTTGCGGACCTCATGAATGAGGTCGGTCAACGATTTTTCTGATAGGGCGCTGATTTTGGCGCCCAAAAGGTTGGTCAGCTCGGTGGCTTCCGGCGCCAGCCCGCCGGTGTCGATGGTCAGCTTCGGGTCGGAGATTTCCGCCAACCGCTGCAGTTCTTCAGCTTCATCCCAGATGACGTTGAAATAACTGATGATCCTTTGCACCATGAACCAGGTGGGCCGGCCACGACGGCCGTGCTCCAGGGCGGAAAGATAAGCGCTGGATATGCCAAGCGCCTTGGCCATTTCCTTCAGCTTGATGCCGCGATGATCGCGCAGTTCCCTAATTTTCGCTCCAAAAGGCGTCATAACAAACTCACAAATGCGCTGGATTTCGCCGCCGCCGCAGCCTGACATAAAGCGCCCCGGAACCGCCATGGCTTAAATGCGCCTGATCAATGCCGCTGACATAGGAAGCAAATTCCGGCAGCCGCAGCCATTGCGGTACGGCGCGGCGCAATACGCCGCCTTCGCCACCATCCATTTCATGGGCCGGTCCCGGCGTGCGCCCCTTGCCGGTAATCACCAATACGACGCGGGCGTCGCGGGCATGGGCGTCGCGAATGAAGCCCATCAACCGGAGGTGGGCCTGACGCTGGGTCAGGCCATGAAGATCGATCCGCCCATCAATGGCAATGGCGCCGCGTGCCAAGCGTTGAACCATGCGCCGGCCCAAAGGTGCTGGAGCGGCGGCGGATGGGTTCGATCGCGTCGGTTGATTGGATGGCTTTGGAGTTGCTGGTGTTTTGGCCGCCGCAGCCGGTTTGGCTTTCGTGGTTTTCGGATGAGCTGGCTTGATCGGTTTGGCCAAAGGCGCCGCCGGGTCGTCTTGCCGGCTTGCCTGGTAGTTGCGTTCCGCTTCGCTCAACGGTGCCAGGTCCCGGGTGACCCGATCCCACAGGATCCGCTCATCGTTTGTTAGGGTCCGTCGGATTTTTTTACCGGCCATGATCGGCCTCAATCGGCCGCAGGACGACGAAATCGACCTTATGGCGTATATTACCGGCATATTGGCCGGCTTCGCGTCCTGATCCGTAGAAAATATCGCCGCGCGCCGGCCCGACAATGGCCGAACCGGTGTCCTGGCCGATCATCAATCGGCGAAAGGGCTCGGTACCGCCATTATCAGCTGGAAACAAACCTGAAATCCAGACCGGCATCAGCAGCGGATAAAGTGTGCGATCAATCGCCAGGCTGCGGCCGGCAGTCAATGGTACACCGCCGGCGCCGATCGGGCCGTCGTCCGGATGATCGGCATCACGACGCCGAAAGAAAATGAACGACCGGTTTTGCTGTAATACCTCGTCCCGTTGATCCGGATTCGCCGCCAACCATTTGCGCAGCCCCTGCATATTGGCCTGTTCCAGCGTCAGCTCACCTTGATTGACCAGCACTTTACCGATTGCCGTATACGGGTGTCCGGATTTACCGTCAAAGCCGACCCGCATCGCCGTCCCATCGCTCAACCGAATGCGCGCCGAGCCTTGAACATGGATAAAAAACGCATCGACCGGGTCGCGCAGCCAGACCAGTTCCAGGCCTTGGCCCGATAAGGCGCCGGCTTCGATCGCCGCCCGGTCCGGGTGGGCAACGATAGAACTATCGGGATTTTGGCGGGCAAACTGAATGTCGTCAGATAGGTCTGCCGGCCGGTTGGTGTCATCAATCTTGATCAGATCGGCCGGCCGCCGATAGAGCGGTGCTGAAAATACTTCGGTTTTGACCAGAGAACCGTCCACTTCCGGTTCGTAGTAACCGGTCACGAAACCATTGGATGGGTCATCATCGGCGCCCGGACGGTAGGGTTCAAACCGCCGTTCAAAAAATTCCCGGGCTTGGTGCGGCGCGTCCACCGGCAAGTTTATTGCTTCCCGGCAGACGGCCAGATAGGGCGTTTCCAGTGCTTTGGTGTCACCGGCATCGGCACGCCTGAACAACCATGCGCAGGAGCGCTGGAACACGGCGAGCGCCTTGCCGTGATCGTCATCGGCCCAGCCGTCCAGATCCGAAAACGAGATTGTGGGGTCTGAAACAGTGTCCATCGCCAGCCAAGCTATGCCGGCAATCGCAGATAAAAACAAGCCCGCCAAAAAGACGGGCTTGGTGAGGGCCATTGGCATTAGATTTTACTCGGACCTGCCGAATTTGATCATTCAGCCGATTCGGTCGCGATCAGCTGCCAATTCGGGTCCGATGAACTCGTGTCACGGGAAAAAGTCCAAATGTCGGTGACTTCGACCACTTTATTCGGATCACCGTCGATAATGCGGCTTTCCTTGTCCTTGGTGGCGGAAATCATCTGGCTTTGGAATCGGATCGTCACCTGGGCATTGGTGTCTTTCATGGCCGCTTCAACGATGCCGGCCTTGTCGATGCCGATGAAGGTGGATTCAACCGTCTCGCGGCGCGCTTCACGTTCATCAATAGCGGTGACAAAGCCACTATAAACGTCGGCGCTTAACAGCGGCTTCAATGCTTTGCGATCACCGCCGGCAAACGCCGTGACGATCATTTCATAGGCACCGCGGGCGCCGGCGACAAAATCTTCCGGATCAAACGACCGATCAGCCGATAAAATTGTCTTCAGCGCCGCATAAAGCGCCGAGCCTTCCGGCGCGACGCGCTCGATGCGCTCAAAATCAGGTGTTGGTGCCTGATCCGGCGTGTCCGCCGCCTCGCTGCCGCGCGGCAAAGGGATGACATTGTCATTGTTGCCGCCATTACCGGCCTCGGCGCGGCCGGACGAATACGGATCAAACGGTGGGCGCTCACTGCCGGTACGACGGCCGAGCACGCTGCGTAAGCGGAAAAAGATCGCTACAGCAAGCACAAGGAAAATTATCGAGTAGATATCAAGCAGTTCCGACATTGCAGGTTTACCGACCAAAGATCAGTGAGTTACACAGCCGGCAAGGGTCATCCTTACAAACCGTTTCCTATATATATGACTTCTTGAAGCAGCATCCAGGCCTTTTCACAAGTGCTATCTTGCGAACTTCGGCACATATAGTTTATCTCATTCGCCCGCAAACGCCAATGTGTCGCTAAATAGCGCCTTGGCAGTGCTGTCCGCCGTCCCCATTTGAAAGAGATGCCCATGGGATTTTTGATACTTCTGGCGTTACTGGGAATACCGATACTGGAAATCGCGGTATTCATCGTCCTTGGCGGTCAGATCGGCGTGGTGCCCACCTTGGCGATGATTTTCGTCACCGCGGCAATCGGAACATTCCTGCTGCGCAGCCAGGGCCTGTCTCTCATCAATCGAATTCGGATGGAAACCGAGGCCGGCCGTGTGCCTGGGCGCGAACTCGGCCATGGCGCCATGTTGTTGGCGGCGGGTATTTTACTTTTAACACCTGGATTTGTCACCGATGCGATCGGTTTCTTGTTGTTCGTACCGCCCTTCCGTGATGCGCTTTGGCAACTCATCAAAACCCGTTTAAATGTCACGGTCACAACCAATGGCCAGACGAGGCGATCCGGCCCGGCGGTCGATGAACCAACCATTGACCTGAGCGACGAGGATTTTTCCCGCAAACCCGATCCGAACTCACCCTGGCGCGATGACCATTAGCAACGCAGCAACAGGTTTTACCGAAACCTGATTGTCCAGTACCATCCCGGTCGGCGGCGGATGTGTCATATTGCTCTTCATTTGCCACCGTGCTAGCCAGCAGCAGCATTTATTCTCTTTTGAAAACAGGACAATCTTGATGACCGATACGTCCGGCGGCGACGCCAACCCCGATATTGAAGGCGCCGCGCCCGGCCAGGCACCAACGGTCAACGTGCTCGGCCAGTATGTGAAAGATATGTCCTTTGAAAATCCCAACGCGCCGCAATCGCTGGCGCCGACGGAAGAAGCGCCGACCATCAACATCAACGTCAACGTTGACGCCAATAAAGTCGGCGATGACGAAGAATTTGAAGTTGTGTTGACCCTGGAAGCGCGGGCGGAAAACGACGATCAGACTTTGTTCAACGTTGAAATCGTCTATGCCGGCGTATTCCGTATCGGCAATGTGCCTGAAGAACACATGCACCCCTTCGTGCTGATCGAATGCCCGCGGCTGTTATTTCCCTTCGCCCGCCAGATGCTGTCTGAAGCCACGCGCAACGGCGGCTACCCGCCGCTGATGATCGATCCCATCGATTTTGCAGCGCTTTATCAGCAAAACATGATGGATCAGGCCGGCGGCTCGGTTTTGAAGAATTAGGATTTTTCGTAGTAGGAAATCCTAAAGCCAGCCCGCTCCCCGTCCAACGCCTGCGGCGTTCGTTCTTAGTGAGCAAGAGGCCGGGCCAACCCGCTCCCCCGTCCCAACCACCCATTAATGGTACCCTCAGGGGTGCTTGGGACGGGGGAGAGGGCTGGCTTCAGGACTTCTATATTAAGACGGCGTAGCGCGCGGGCGGGCTTCAGGCCCAAAACATTTCTTTATTCCTTCAACGCCCATTTAAATGACCGCCGCAGAAAATCCTCTGCATCTGGTTCAACAATCAAACCGTGGGACATGATCAGCCGTTTTGGTTGCCAGGCCAGAATGCGCGCCAGGCTTTTACCTAGCGCTTGTTTATCGCGGAACGTCATGCGCCAGTCGCGCGGCATGCCGCCGTGGGGGGCCAGGATACCGGCCGGGCGGGCCAGAAGTCGCATCCACCAGGGCGTGGCAACCGGATCGAAGTTTTCGACGAAATCAGCAACGATGGCGGTTTGGGATTGTCGGTGAAACAACACCAGTTCTTCCATGACCTTTGATCCGCGCACCAGGCATTGATCGATCTCGGCTGCCCACAATTCTGGTGCATCATCATCCAATGCCCCGGTAAAACGGAGATCTGACCGTTTGGCGACAAGTTCCGCCGTGCCGTAAACGGCGGCGTCTGGATAGCGCTCAATCCAGGCCGGCATGAACAGGTGATGGATTTTGTTGGGGCCGATGATCGCTGCAATTGGTCCGAGCGCCTCGACGGCGTCAAAATCAACATCGTCCGGAGCGATCGGTGAATGCACCACCAGGCTGCCATCGGCCAGTCGGATTAAGGTCATACGCGTTGGGAAGGGTAGGCCGTAAAACGAGACATTGCTGCCCTCGACAATCCACAGGCCGGGGTCAAGTTGGATCGGCGTTCTGGATCCTGCCGTCATTGCTCCTGCTCCGGTCAGTTCAAGTGGCTTAGTATCGGATGGTTTCAAACCGCGCCGCCCGGGCATCATAAAGCAACAGGCGTCCGACCAGACCCTCGCCGACGCCGGCGATCTCCTTGATGATTTCCAAGGCCTGCATAGCGCCCAGCACGCCTGTCAAAGCGCCCAGCACCCCGGCCTCGGCGCAGGTCGGCACCACGCCATCGGGTGGCGGTGCGGGAAACAGATCGCGGTATGACGGATTGTTCTTGCCCTCGGCGTTGGTCTCATAGGGCTTTAGCAGTGTAATTGACCCGTCAAATCGGCCAACGGCGGCGGTCACCAAAGGCACCTTGGCGGCGGCACAGGCATCTGCAACGGCGTAGCGGGTGGCAAAATTATCCGAGCCGTCGGCGACGCAATCATAGGCGGCGACCAATTCCAAAGCGTTGTCGTCGGTCAGGCGGGTGGCGTGGGCTTCGACGCGCACATGGGGATTGATGCGGGCAACGGCTTCGGTGGCACTTTCCACCTTCAAACGATCAATATCATCCGTGGCGTGGATAACCTGGCGCTGCAGATTGGAGAGCGAAACCACGTCATCATCAACAATGCCGATCGTTCCAACACCGGCTGCTGCCAGATATTGAATAACCGGCGCGCCCAAGCCGCCGGCGCCAATCACCAGCACCCGCGCTGCCTTGAGTTTTTGCTGCCCCGGGCCGCCGACCTCGGCCAGCACGATGTGGCGGGCGTAGCGTTGGAGTTCATCTGTTGTCAAATTCATGGCCGCACAATAAGCCCACCAGGGCGGCTTGGCGAGTGCGGCATGGATGATCGTGAAATACGTGTCGGTGACACCGCGGAGACGATGCCTCAGCCGGTCAAAAGCCGCTACTCGTCGGCGCGGATCATCTGAGCCGCTTGGCGACGGGGTCCCGTATTGCCGGACCGGTATTCGTTCATGACATTGATGATCAATTGGTCGTTGGCGACCCGTAACACCAGCCAGCGGTCAGCGGCGAATGTTTTGATCAAGGCCACCAATGTGCCATCGGCAGCACGCTTGCCGCCGCCGAAGCCCCAAATACAATCCCGACGCGGGCACTTCACCCGGGCCCGGATCATCCACTGATCGGCGCCCTTGGTATCGCAATCATGTTGGACGACGATGAGCGTCAGATCACCCTTGTCCTTGGCTTGCGGGTTAACCCATCGGCCGGCTTCATCAGGAAGCCCACAGGTGTTGGCCGCCGCAGACGGCGCCGCGATCTGCAGAACAAGGAGGATAAAAATGGGCAATATCGCGAACAGGCGCATGACCGGTTCCTCGCATCCATTAAATCCATTCTAGTGGTCTGAGGTGAGCAAACTGTTAACGCATTATGAATGACGCCATCGACCAGCCATGCATTCAAGAGCGCGGATGGGCGGCATCATAGCTTTCAAGCAGGTGTTTGGCATCGATCTGGGTATAGATCTGCGTCGTCGACAGGCTGGCGTGGCCAAGCAATTCCTGAATGGTTCTAAGATCACCGCCAGCAGCCAGCAGATGGGATGCAAAGGAGTGGCGTAGGGCGTGGGGGGTGGCCGACGGCGGCAGCCCCAGGGCGCCACGTAAGCGCTGCATCTCCAACTGAATGATCCGTGCCCGTAACGGTCCGCCGCGAGCGCCGAGAAATAGCGGCGCCTCGTCACCAGATTGATAAGGGCAAAGCTGCAGATAGTCGGAGACCGCCGCCTGGATGGCAGGTAACAGTGGCACAAGCCGAATACGGCCGCCCTTGCCGATAACCCGCAAAGTCTGGGCCTGGTGACCCGGCGCATCGCCTCTGGTGATCGACAGCGCTTCTGAAATGCGCAGACCGGCCCCATAAAGCAGACAGAAGACGGCAATATTGCGCGCCGCGATCCATGGTTCCTCATGTTGGATGTTATTGGCGGCGGCAAGCCGCGTTGCCGCTTCCACCGAAACCGGCCGGGGCAGTCCACGCGGGCTCTTTGGCGTGCGTACCGCCCGCAATGAGGCGGCGTTGACCAATTGCTGGCGCTCAAGATAGCCCATCAGCGAACGCATGCCGGCCAAGCCCCGGGCGATGGTTCGCGATGAGGCGCCGCCGGCACGCCGGCGGGCAAGAAAGGCGCGAATATCGGCCGGCCGCAGCTGATCAAGCTCTGCAATGCCCGGCGAACCGCCCAGGTGGCCGGTCAAGAACATCAAGAATTGCCGGACATCACGGTCATAGGCTTCCAGCGTCTTGGCACCCAGCCGGCGCTCGCCACGCAAGTGACCCAGCCAGCCGGCAATCTGCGATAACAAATCCGGCTTGGCGAAAACGATTGGGGCGTCGGGTTCGGCGGTCATGACATGTGGTTCCGGCAATCCATGCGACGGCGACGTCATCGCCGCCGGCAAACTAAGATCGCCGAAAAGTATGGATGAAACCTTGCTGAGGGCTGGTTTATGCCAGTGTGGCGATGTCGTCGTCTGATAAGGTACCAGGCACAACGGTGACCGGAATGGGGAACGACCCGGCGATTTTGCCGGCGATCGTTGAGACCAGCGGGCCTGGCCCTTCGGTGCTGGTACCGGCGGCCAACACCAGGATTGCCACGTCTTTATCTTCTTCAATCAGTGACAAGATCGCTTCCGACGGCGTGCCTTCCCTGATCACCCGTTCCGCGTCAACCCGAGGCGCCACGGTGCGGGCATGGTCTTCGGCGCGTGACAAAATCACTTCCGCCGCTTCGTAGGCTTCCGCCCGCATGATATTTTCCACCCCCAGCCAATGCTGAAACTCGCCAGGTTGGATGACATAAAGCATATCGAGCGCACCGCTGGTGCGCTCCGCCCGTTTGGCGGCATAGGCCACGGCACGTTTGCATTCCTCCGTGTCGTCGATAACGACAAGAAATTTGCGCCGATGGCCTTCTTCGAAACTTGAGCGTTTTACCATAATGGGCATGCTGCCATCGCCGGCACGCATCGGCAAGCGCCAATCGCGCCCGCCCAGTCCGGCCGATGCGGCGGCGCTGACCGGCTTGGCCGGGGATAATTTTTCAAATTTGGGCAAGTTTTTGCCATTCCTGCGACAAACAGGACCCCTCTCCATGTTGCCTCGCAATGATCCTTGTGTTAGAGGAGGCGCGGCTTCGGGGGCTTGGTCAGCCCTTTCCCCTGTGCGCCTTAAAATAACTCAAATAATTCAAAGCGTTATGCGATGAGCACTCACGCAACCGGTTTGAACATGCGATAACGAGCTAAGATAAGTGGCAAATACACAATCACTCGTCTCTGGTGTTGCTGGTCGATACGCCCTGGCGCTATTCGACCTGGCTGCAGAAGAGAAGGCGCTAGAAGAGGTCGAAGGCGGCCTTAATGCTTTTGGCAGCATGATGTCTGAAAGCGAAGCGTTAACCCGGTTGGTTCGCAGCCCGGTATTTTCCGCCGACGACCAAGATAGTGCTTTTGGCGCGATTTTGGAGAAAGCGGAGATTGGTGGACTGGTTGCCAATTTCCTGCGTTTGGCGGCCCGTAACCGGCGGGCATTTGCGATCCCCGACATGATCAAAGCTTTTGCCACCCTTGCCGCCGATCATCGCGGTGAAGCGACCGCAGAAGTCGCTTCAGCGGAGGCAATGTCGGATGGTCAAATCGACGCCTTGAAAAAGGCACTTAAGGAAAAGGTCGGCAAGGATGTCAAAATTGACGCCACCGTCGACCCGTCGCTCATCGGCGGTCTGGTCGTCAAGATTGGCAGCCGCATGATCGACACTTCACTTCGTACAAAACTTAATTCTCTCAAGCTTGCGATGAAAGAGATCGGCTGATGGATATTCGGGCCGCGGAAATCTCCGCAATCCTAAAAGAGCAGATCAAGAATTTCGGCCAAGAAGCCGAAGTCTCTGAGGTCGGCCAGGTGCTATCGGTGGGCGATGGCATTGCACGCGTGTATGGTTTGGACAATGTCCAGGCCGGCGAAATGGTCGAATTCCCTGGCGGAATTCGGGGCATGGCGCTGAACCTGGAAGTCGACAATGTCGGCATCGTGATCTTCGGGTCCGACCGCGACATTAAAGAAGGTGACACGGTCAAACGGACCGGCGCCATCGTTGAAGTGCCGGTTGGCAAGGGCCTGTTGGGCCGCGTTGTCGATGCGCTCGGCAATCCGATCGACGGCAAAGGCCCGATCGAAGCCGATCACCAGGCACGCGTCGACGTCAAGGCACCGGGCATCATCCCGCGCAAATCGGTGCATGAGCCGATGTCGACGGGTTTGAAATCGATCGACGCGATGATCCCGATCGGCCGCGGTCAGCGCGAGCTGATCATTGGTGACCGGCAAACCGGCAAGACCGCCGTGGTGCTCGATACCATTCTCAACCAAAAACCCCTGAACCAGGGCGACGATGAGAGCCAAAAGCTCTATTGCGTTTATGTCGCCGTCGGTCAGAAACGCTCCACGGTCGCGCAGTTCGTGAAGGTGTTGGAAGAAAACGGTGCACTGGAATATTCCGTCATCGTCGCCGCCACCGCCTCCGACCCGGCACCGATGCAGTTCCTGGCGCCGTTCTCCGGTTGCGCTATCGGCGAATTCTTCCGTGACAACGGCATGCATGCGGTGATCGCTTATGACGATCTGTCCAAACAGGCGGTTGCCTACCGGCAGATGTCACTTTTGCTGCGGCGCCCGCCTGGACGTGAAGCCTATCCTGGTGATGTGTTCTACCTGCATTCGCGTTTGTTGGAACGCGCCGCAAAGCTGAACGAAGACAATGGTTCAGGCTCGTTGACGGCGTTGCCGGTGATTGAAACCCAGGCCAACGACGTGTCGGCCTATATTCCCACCAACGTGATTTCCATTACCGATGGCCAGATCTTTCTTGAAACCGACCTGTTCTACCAGGGCATTCGCCCGGCGGTGAACGTCGGTCTGTCGGTGTCGCGGGTGGGGTCTGCGGCTCAGGTCAAGGCGATGAAACAGGTTGCCGGCCCGATTAAGGGTGAATTGGCCCAGTATCGTGAGATGGCGGCATTTGCCCAGTTTGGCTCCGACTTGGACGCCACCACCCAGCGTTTGCTTAATCGCGGTGCCCGGTTGACGGAACTGTTGAAGCAAGCGCAATTCTCGCCGTTGAAAACGGAAGAGCAGGTGGCAGTGATTTATGCCGGCGTGAACGGTTATTTGGACCCGCTTGAGGTCAGTGCGGTCGGTGAATTTGAAACCGGTCTACTGATGTTCTTGCGCGACAAACATCAAGACGTGCTGGACAGCATTCGCGACAAAAAAGAACTCACCGATGAGCTGGCTGAAAAACTGAAATCAGCCGTTGATGCTTACGCCAAAAACTTCGCCGGTTAATCGGCCTAAAAAACGGGGTCGGATGTGCCGAGCCTTAAGGAATTTAGAAACCGTATCGCTTCGGTAAAGGCGACGCAGAAAATCACCAAGGCGATGCAAATGGTCGCCGCGGCGAAGCTGCGTCGTGCTCAGGAGGCTGCCGAGGCCGCCCGTCCTTATGCTGAGCGTATGGATGGGGTTCTGGCCAATCTGGCGATTGCCTTTGAAGGCCGGGAAGATGCGCCCAAGCTGATGGTTGGCGGTGGCAAGGATGATGTTCATCTGCTTGTCGTTGCGACCGCTGAGCGCGGTTTGTGCGGTGGGTTTAATTCTTCCATCGCGCGATTGGCCCGTGGCCGGGTAACCAAGTTGCTCGCTGACGGCAAGACAGTGAAAATTCTGTGTGTCGGGCGCAAGGGCGCCGACCAGTTGAAGCGGAGTTTCTCCACTCACATGTTGGAGAATATCGAATTACGCGGCGTCAAACAGATCACCTTCGATATCGCTCATGATATCAGCCAACAGGTGATTGATATGTTCGACAACGGCGAGTTCGATGTCTGCACGGTGTTTTATTCCCGTTTCAAATCGGTCATCAGCCAGATTCCCACCGCCCAGCAATTGATCCCGGCGGAATTACCCGAAGATGCCGGCGCCTCCAATATCAATGGCGCGATCTACGACTATGAACCAAGTGAGGAAGGCATTCTTGAGGATCTGCTGCCGCGCAATGTGGCCATTCAGATCTTTCGTGCCCTCCTTGAAAACGCTGCGTCGGAACAAGGTGCGCGGATGTCCGCCATGGATAGCGCCACCCGCAATGCCGGCGAGATGATCGACAAACTGACGCTGACCTATAACCGCCAGCGCCAGGCGCAGATCACCAAAGAGCTTATTGAAATCATTTCGGGCGCTGAAGCGCTTTGAACGACAGGTTAAGACGAGGAAGAACTCATGGCTGACAGCAAAGGCGGGCGTATAACTCAGGTGATGGGCGCGGTTATCGACGTCCAGTTTGAGGGTCAACTCCCGGCCATCATGAACGCGCTGGAAACCGAAAACCAAGGCAACCGCCTGATTTTGGAAGTGGCGCAGCATCTAGGTGAAAACACCGTGCGCACCATTGCCATGGATTCGTCGGAAGGCCTGGTACGTGGCCAGAAAGTCACCGATATGGGTGAGCCGATCTCGGTTCCCGTCGGTGACGGTACGCTGGGCCGGATCATGAACGTCATCGGCGAGCCGGTCGATGAAGCAGGTCCGGTGGTTTACACCGAGACCCGCGCCATCCACCAACCGGCGCCTGAATATATCGACCAGTCGACGGAAGCCGAGGTTTTGACCACCGGCATTAAGGTCGTGGATCTGTTGGCGCCTTACGCCCGTGGCGGTAAAATTGGCCTGTTCGGCGGTGCTGGTGTCGGCAAGACAGTGCTGATCCAGGAACTGATCAACAACGTCGCCATGGCCCATGGTGGCTATTCGGTATTTGCCGGTGTTGGTGAGCGCACCCGCGAAGGCAACGACCTTTACTGGGAAATGATTGAATCCGGCGTCAACAAGCAAGGCGGCGGCGAAGGCTCCAAATGCGCACTGATTTTTGGTCAGATGAACGAACCTCCCGGTGCCCGCGCCCGTGTTGGCCTGTCCGGTCTGACCGTGGCCGAACATTTCCGCGATCAGGGCCAGGACGTGCTGTTCTTCGTTGATAACATTTTCCGCTTCACCCAGGCCGGCTCGGAAGTGTCGGCACTGTTGGGCCGTATCCCGTCGGCGGTGGGCTATCAGCCGACGCTGGCGACCGACATGGGCGCCCTGCAGGAGCGCATCACCACCACCCATAAGGGCTCGATCACGTCCGTGCAGGCGATTTATGTGCCGGCCGATGACTTGACTGACCCGGCGCCGGCGACGTCGTTTGCTCACTTGGACGCCACAACGGTGCTTAACCGGGCGATTTCTGAAAAAGGTATTTATCCGGCGGTTGACCCGCTTGATTCCACCTCCCGTATGCTCGACCCACGCATTATCGGTGAAGAGCATTACCAGGTGGCCCGCCGGGTGCAGGAAATTCTGCAGCGTTATAAAGCCCTGCAGGACATTATCGCTATTTTGGGCATGGATGAATTATCCGAAGACGACAAATTGGCCGTGGCCCGGGCGCGTAAGATCGAACGCTTCCTGTCGCAGCCATTCCATGTGGCGGAGGTCTTCACCGGCGCCCCTGGCCTGTTCGTCGACATGGCCGACACCATCAAGGGCTTCAAGGGCCTTTGCGAAGGTGAATACGACCATCTGCCGGAAGCCGCCTTCTACATGGTCGGCACCATTGAAAATGCCGTTGAAAAAGCCCAGCGGCTGGCTGCTGAAGCGGCTTAGTCTGACCGGGTAAGGGACAAGGAAAGCGGCGATGGCCGAGGCCTTTAAATTTGAACTTGTGTCACCTGAACGGCTGTTGATGTCGGAAGAGGTGGAAGAGGTCGTGGTCCCCGGCAGCGAGGGCGAATTCGGCGTGTTGAAAGACCACGCGCCGTTCATGTCGACTATTCGTCCCGGGGTCATCGTGGTCCGTACCGCATCGGGAGATGAAAAACGGATTTTCATCCGCGGCGGGTTCGCCGACACCAATCCTGATGGCCTGACGATCCTGGCCGAACAAGCCATTCCTTTGGACGAACTGCATCCTGACGAAATTTCCACGGCGATTCGCGAAACGCAAGAAGACGTCACCGACGCCAAGGATGATACGGTTCGCGAAGCCGCCGAGCTGAAGCTGTCTCAACTCAAGGAAGTTCAAATAGCGCTTGGCAACAGCTAATTCGGCTGGAATTGGTTTTTCAATTACGTGATCAACGACCTCGCCCGATTGGGCGGGGTTTTCTTTTGCCCAAAAAAGAAGACGGCCCGCCTATGAGGCGAGCCGTTTCCGTCCGACCGAGGGGTGTGACGGGAGAGGGATCGGGGCTGATCGCGGGGCACCCGCCCGGTCGGTGGTAAAGTCTTTTTTTGTTATTAGTTCCCTTTTTTTGTTTTTGTTATCCGACCGGTTGGCCCGGTCTGTCTTCGTTGTTGATGAACCCAATATAGGCGGCACCTAGAAGGCCCGCCGTGATGAACATCACAAAAATGTCAGTTGGGAAAATGAGCGCTTGGCGGGGTCTGGATTCTAGGGCCGGGACCCAGACAGGTGGCCAAAAGCGTTGATGACGTTGCGATAGATAGGCTGCTTGTATGCGACCACGTTATCGAGCAGATCGGGAAGCGCCATCCAGCGCCAATCCAGGAATTCCGGCGGATCCTCACCGTTGGGATTGCCAATGTCGATCTCAGTTTCGTCACCGTGATAGCGCATGGCGACCCATTTTTGCCGTTGCCCGTTAAAGCCCGCCAGGCGATGTGGTGGGCCGTCATAGGGCGGGAAATCATAGGTCCACCATTCATCGGTGACCGACAGCACGTCAGCCTGCGATATGCCGGTTTCCTCCTGCAATTCCCGCTTGGCGGCGACGACAATATCTTCGTTGGGATCAATTCCGCCCTGGGGCATTTGCCATTCGGAGCCGGGCGCGACAATTTCCGGCCCATCGCTCCAGGAGCGGCCGCAAAACACTTCGCCGCGACCATTAAACAGGCAAATGCCGACATTGGCGCGATAGGGTTTCATGGGCGTTGTTAGCCAAGAAGTATTTTGAAGGCAGCGACAACCTGCTCATAAACCGGCCGCTTGAACGGTACGATCAGGTTTGGCAGATTTTCGAGATCTTCCCAACGCCATTCGCAAAACTCTGCTTCATGGCCAGCCGGCGGCGGGTTGATGCGGATCTCTGATTCAGCACCATCAAATCGGAAGGCATACCATTTTTGGGTTTGGCCCCGGTACTTGCCTTTCCAGGCTTTGCCGACCACATCGGCCGGTAGGTCATAGCAAAACCAATCCGGTGCCTCGGCGACCAGCGTCACCGTTTCCATACCGGTCTCTTCAAATAGCTCACGTCTGGCGGCAGCCAGGGGATCTTCACCCTGATCGATGCCACCCTGTGGCATCTGCCAGGCGTGATCGGGATCAGCGTGCTCCGCGCCACCAATGCGCCGACCGACCCAGGCCTGGCCGTGTCCATTGATCACCAACACCCCAACGCATGGCCGATAGGGCAGTCCTTCAGTCTTTTGTTTGTTCATGGGTAGTTGGTCCTAGCCGCCGTTGCCGGGAACGCGAACCGCAGCACTTGCCGGCACCAGATAAACACCGCGGGCTTCAGCCGTGTTTGCCCATTCGGCAATTTCTTTGACGGATACCGGCAATGCCGAGGCAACACCGATGGCTAGTCCCTTCGACCGGGCAATGGCTTCAAGCTGTAATAGCCGGCCATCTATTTCTTCCGGACTGGGAATTGAATCGATCACCAGATCAGCCCGGGCAAAAGGCGCTTTCGCCGCCGATGCGGCGGTGGCCATGACGCTGCGTGACGACGAGCCGTCATCAATGAGCATCAGGCCGCGCTTGTTGATTTCCTCAATCATCGGACCCAGGGCTTCCGAAGACGAAGAAAACCGGGCGCCCATGTGATTGATGACACCGGCATAGTTGGTGACCCGCGCCATCAGCCAGGTCATGCGGTCAATATTGGCGGCCGGCGCCAGGGAGGTCAAAAGCGTATGCGGGCCGGGATCGTTATCGGGAAAGTCGAACGGTTCTAGGGGAATTTGCAGAAGAATTTCATGGCCTTTGCGGCGAGCCTTCTTCATCCAGCGGTCGAGGCTTGATCCATATGGCGCAAATGCAAAAGTAATACCATTGGGCAGTTTTTCTATCGCAGACTGGCTGCCGGTTTGCGACAGGCCGAGACCGCCAACGATAATGACGATACGCGGCACACCGGCGACCTGAAACCGTGGCGGCGCGGCATAGACATCCAGCGGCCGGCTGCCGTCCTTGGCGATAATCGGTAATGGCCCATGGCGGCCGGCTTCAGTCACCTTGGCGACCGGCGATGTGGTAAGCGCGGTTGATCGGGAATCGTTGGACCGACTTGATTCGTTACTGTTGTTGGTCTTGGCGTGATCGGTTCCGCCGTTGGAATTGCTGTCACGGGTGGTTTTGGTGGTGGCTGGAGATGGCGCGCCACTGCGATCGCTCGGCTTTACAGAAACCACTTCAATATCACGGGCGGTAATGCCGTCGCGGCTTTTGATCAGCGGCACCTGCGCCGTTGGCTGGCCGCCCAGCGGGTCATCGACCACGGTTACCCAGACGATAACAAACAGCGCGAAAATGCTGACCAGTCCGGTAGCAATCAATCCGAAGGGAATGCGTAACCGCCGTCCCTTGCGTCCCTTGTCGAGCCCTAACGGCGCGGTAATATCATCCGCGGCCATGGCGATGCGCCCTTTTCATCCGCCATCCGGCATTCGCTACCAAACTTTAATTTGGAACGCTGGAATTGGCGTTGGGAGGAAATGCCTGATTGACCTTAATTCCACGCAGAAGATCATAAGCAAAGTTCAGTTGTTTATCGTCTTTCGGCTCCGGCGGCACGTAAGCCTGCGAACCGGATTTTTCTTCACCCTTGGCGTCGCCCTTCAGATGGCCACGTAGCCCGGCTTCACCCTTGGTTTCCGCTTTGCCCTTCAATTCTTCCGGCAACACCTGGAGGATCTCGATCCCCGGATCAATGCCTTTGGCCTGAATGGTTCGCCCGGACGGGGTGTAGTAGCGCGCCGTGGTCAATCGCATGGCACCGTTGGCGCCCAAGGGGATGATGGTTTGCACCGAACCCTTGCCAAATGACCGGGTACCCAAAATAGTTGCCCGACGGTGGTCCTGCAGGGCGCCAGCAACGATTTCCGAGGCTGAAGCGGAACCGCCGTTGATCAACACGATAATCGGTTTGCCATTGGCCAGATCGCCGGAACGGGCATTGAAACGCTGGGATTCATCGGCATTGCGGCCACGGGTGGAGACGATTTCGCCTTTGTTCAAAAACGCATCGGAAACGGCGATCGCCTGATCCAACAAGCCGCCTGGATTATTGCGCAGATCAAGCACGTAGCCTTTCAGCTTATCGGACGGAATATCCTTTTCGATGGCCTTGATAGCTTTGCGCAGGCCTTCGAATGTCTGTTCGTTGAATTGTGTGATGCGGATATAGCCGACATCTTCTTCCTTGCGGAAGCGGACGGAACGAATGCGAATGATGTCGCGCACAATGGTAATTTCAACAGGTTCATCAACACCCTTTCGGCGCACGGAAATTTTGATTTCCGTATTGACCGGGCCACGCATCTTATCGACCGCCTGACTGAGCGTCAGACCGCGGATCGCTTCGCCGTTCAAATGCGTGATCAGGTCGCCGGACATGACACCAGCGCGGTGGGCCGGCGTATCGTCGATCGGTGTCACCACCTTGACGAGGCCGTCTTCCATGGTGACTTCAATGCCCAGGCCACCGAATTCGCCACGGGTCTGCACTTGCATATCGCGGAAGTGTTTCGGCGACATATAACTGGAATGCGGATCAAGTGACGATAACATGCCGTTGATGGCATTCTCAATCAGCTTGGCGTCATCGGGAACTTCAACGTAATCGCCCCGGACCCGTTCAAACACATCACCAAAAAGGGTGAGTTGGCGATAGGTATCGGTACTGGCGGCGCTGGCACTATTGCCTACCGTGAACCGGACCTGTGTCAGTGCTGTTGCGGCAACCGCGCCAACAAGAATACCAACGGCCAAAATTGATGCTTTGCGAATCATCCGCGAACCTTTTCATCGTTCGGTGCGGCCCACCAGGGGGCCGGGTCTATAGATGTACCATCTTTTCGGAACTCGACATACAACACTGGCTGCGAAGAACCAACATTCAATGTGGTTGCACTGGCATAATGCCGTGTCCCCATTGTGGCAACCGGCTCACCTGTCAGCACGAATTGCCCAAGTTCCACGTCGATCCGATTCATTCCCGCCAGAAGCACATGATATCCGCCGCCGGCGTTAAGGATCAAGAGTTGACCATAAGACCGGAAAGGACCGGCATAAACAACCCAACCATCGCAGGGGGCCGAGACCCCGGCGCCGACCCGTGTGGCGATTGACATGCCTTGCGCCGCGGTGCCGAAATTGTCTTCCTCGCCAAAGCCGCGAACGCCGACACCATGGGCCGGACGGCGTAAGTATCCCTTTGCCTGATGGAAGGGAATGGCGGGCGCCAATCGGTTGGGATTTTTGAGTAAAGCCAGTTTTTGCTTCTTGCTGACCGTGCCGGTTTTTTTGTTTTTTTCGTCAGCGGCGGCGGCGTTCTTGGCCGCCTGCTTGGCGGCGCCGATCTGGGCTTCCATGCGGGCGATCAGATCCTTCAAGGAACTTGCCTGCTTGGCAAGTTCCGCCGCCTTTTGGCGTTCCTTTTTTAGGATTTCAGCGGAACGATCGAATTGCTTGCGTTTTTGGCCGATCAATAATTCGGTTTTATGGCGTTCTTCGGCAAGTGCCGTCAGATCGGTTGCCATGGCCTGGCGCACGGTCTGGGTTTCCCGCCGCAATGCCGCCAATTCCGACAGATCGGCTGCCAAAGTGTCGGCCTCCAGGCGGACCTGCGGCACCACGCCGGAGACCAGCATGGCGCTGCGCAGTGCTGCCAGGGCATCGTCGGGCCGAACAAACAACGCCGGCGGCGGTTTTCGACCCATTTTCTGCAACGCGGCCAGCAGATCAGACAGCAGGTGTTTTCTTTTTTGCAGAGATTTGCCGATGCGTTCTTCATCGAGGCGTAAAAAGGTCAGGCGCTTGGCGGTTTCTGAAACACTGGTTTCCAGCTGCCGGGATTTCTGGCTGGAAATCAGCAGCGCCGCCGTCAATGTCGTCCGATCTTTCTTAAGCCGAGATATTTCGCGTTCCAGAACCCGCTGACGTTCGGAATTGACGACAATATCGCGGGCAATTTGGTCCAGTTCGCTTTGGGTTTTGTCGCGTTTGGCGGCCGCTGCGGGTTTTTTTTCCGCTGCCTTCGGCTCTTCCGCGGCGATGGCGATCGGAACAGCAGCCGACAGGGCAAAACAAACCGCCAAAGGCAGGATGTTTGTCAGCCTGTATCTGAGGCCTCCGTGGTGCAAAAATCCAATCCCCAATGATGCCAACATGGTTAACAAATCAGTCTAGCTGGCGCGCCGTTAACGGTTCGTCACTTTTTCGAGTGAACCACCGGCAACCGCCATTTGCCAAGTCTTGCCATATGGGAAGCGTTGATTGCGGCAACAAGCGGGCGGCGCTAGCTATTCGCCCGTTCAGGCCCGGTGATAGGGATGTCCTGACGCGATTGTGATCGTCCGGTAGATTTGTTCAGCCAGCATGACCCGGGCCAATTGATGCGGCCAGGTCATGGCACCAAAGGCAATTGTCCAGTCGGCACGGGCCCGCAATCCATCGCCAAGGCCATCGGCGCCGCCGATGACAAAGGCCACGGATGGTTTCGATGCATCACGCCATTGCAAAACCCGATTGGCGAAGTCCGCACTGGTCACCGACTTACCCTTCTCATCAAGAAGGACAATAATCGCATTGGACGGAATTTTGGCGCTGAGGATTTCGGCTTCGGCATTTTTGCGGCCGGCGGCACTGTCCTGCCGGCCTTCTGGAATTTCAATCAGGCGTGTTTCTGTCAGGCTGACGGCACGGCCGGCAGCCTTGGCACGCTGGATATAGCGATCGACCAATTCCCGTTCCGGGCCAGACTTCATCCGCCCGACCGCGGCGATCAGTATCTGCATGGATGACCGCCGGCGGTTCTCGTGGTTACGATTTTTCTTCTGGAACGTGATCAGCCGACCACATTTTTTCCAGATTGTAGAAAGCGCGGACCTCCGGGCGGAAAACATGCACGATCACATCACCGGCATCCAAAAGAACCCAATCGCAATGGGGCAGGCCTTCGATTTTCGAATTGCCGAAGCCGGCCTTTTTCAAATCGCGCTGCAAATGGTCGACAATCGCTCCGACATGACGATTGGATCGGCCGGAAGCAACGACCATTTGGTCGGCCAGGCTGGATTTGGTGCCAATTTCGATTGAGATGATGTCTTCGGCCTTGGAATCGTCCAGGCTTTCCAGAACGGCTTGCCAGATTGCCGTCCCGACTGCCGCCGCGTTGGCGGCCTGTTCCTGAAGCGTTGTTTTGCCAACGCCGTCAGACTGCATGGTCATGGTCAGGGAATTATACCTCTCGCCATGGTTACCGTCAGGCTGGTTTTCCAGCCTGCGCCCGCTACGTAATGCACCGGTGAGGCTATTTAAATCAGGTGAATCTGACATGATCAAGACGGTAACCGGATTACTCGTTTAACTCGTTGAATAGTTTGAATTATTTCTGGCGGCTTTTACGCAAGATCGTCGACGACTGCCAATGTAACGGACCATGCAGGAAGACCCAGGCCGGTGGCATCAAATCTGGTAAGCGGGCACAATCGGCCTCCGGCAGGCGAAACCGCTCAAACCGCCGGGCGGCGCGGGCGCGCAATGGTTCGTGCCTGGAGTTAGGCCGATCGACGATCGCCACCGGCAGCATTTCAAAAATCGCCTGCCATTTTCGCCAGCGATCAAAGTCAACGAAACTATCCGCCCCCATGACCCAGACGAACCGCGCCGCCGGCCTGCGGCTGGTCAAATGACGTATCGTGTCGATGGAATAGCGCAGCCCGGCGTCGGCCTCAAAAGCGCTGACCCGGATGCGCGGATGGCGCATGACCTGCCGGGTGGCGGCGACGCGGTTTTCCAAGCTCGCTAGCCCGGATGTGTCCTTAAGCGGATTGCCCGGCGTCACCAGACACCAGACCTGGTGCAGGTCGAGGCGCCTGATGGCGGTCTCAGCCACATGGCGGTGGCCCTCGTGAGGCGGATTGAAACTGCCGCCGAGAAGGCCGATCCGTTGACCGGCGCCGACCGGTGGAATGATGTCGACCCGGCGGCGTTGTAAGGCGGTCGATGAAGGTTGTGTCACGGGCGGATCTGACCGTTTCCGGAAACCCGGTATTTAAAGCTCGTCAGTTGTTCCACGCCGACCGGGCCGCGGGCATGCATACGGCCGGTGGCGATCCCGATTTCCGCACCCATGCCGAATTCGCCGCCGTCGGCATATTGGGTTGAGGCATTGTGCATGACAATGGCTGAATCGCAGCGCGACAAAAACCAATCGGCGGCTTCTTTGTCTTCGGTGATGATCGATTCAGTGTGGCTGGAACCATAAGTCACAATGTGATCAAGGGCTGCATCGATACCATCGACCACCTTGATGGAGATCACCGCGTCCAAATATTCCGTTGACCAATCCGCCTCGCTTGCCGGGACGGCGTCGGCGACTTGGGCACAAACGGTCTCGTCGCCGCGGATGGCGCATCCGGCCGACAACAATGCTGAAGCCACCGGCATCAAATGTGTACCGGCGATGGCCTTGTCGATCAGGATTGTTTCCGCCGCACCACAAATGCCGGTACGCCGCATCTTGGCGTTGACAGCAATCGCCCGGGCCATGTCGAGATCGGCCGCCTGATGAATGTAGAGGTGGCAAATACCCTCCAGATGGGCAAAGACCGGCACCCGGGCTTCCGATTGCACCCGGCCGACCAGGCTCTTACCGCCACGGGGAACAATGACGTCGATGTTGCCCTCCAGGCCGGCCAGCATCATGCCGACGGCATCGCGGTCGCGGGTCGGGACAATTTGAATGGCGTGTTCAGGCAGGCCGGCAGCCGTCAGGCCGGCGACCAGGCCGGCGTGAATGGCACCAGAGGTGCGATAGCTGTCGGAGCCACCGCGCAGGATCGCCGCGTTGCCGGCCTTCAAACACAGACTACCGGCATCGGCGGTCACATTCGGGCGGCTTTCATAGATCACGCCGATCACCCCGAGCGGTGTCCGCACCCGCTCAATATGAAGACCGTTCGGCCGGTCCCAGGCGGCAATCACCGAACCCACCGGATCAGCTAAGGCGGCTATCGCTTCAACGGCGCTGGCTACACCTTCCAAACGCGCTTCATCAAGGGTCAAGCGGTCAATAAATGACGGCGCCGTACCGGCTTCGCGAGCATCGGCCACATCATCAGCATTGGCAGATAGGATGACATCAACGGATTGCCGCAGGGCTACCGCCATGGCGGCCAACGCATCATCCTTCTGGGCGCCGGAAGCGACACTGAGGGTTCGTGCCGCATTTCGGGCCTGTTGGCCGATCCGCGCCATTGCGGCGGCGATATCGGTATCTTCAATGGGTTCAGCCGTGGTCAGCATGGCTATTGTCCTACTGCATCATCGAATTGAAACTGTTGCATGGTCAGTCTTTCCCGCGCAACGCCATGTCGTCGCGGTGGATCATTTCCGCCCGGCCGGCATAGCCCACCAAGCTTTCAATGTCGGCGCTGTTGCAGCCGATGAGGCGTTCCGCATCGTCGCAATCATAGGCGACCAAGCCACGGCCGACTTCCTCGCCGGTGTTATCTGCGATGGCCACCGCGTCACCACGGGTAAATTGGCCGGAAACCCCTGTAACGCCAGCCGGCAACAGGCTTTTACCGGAGTTCAGTGCCCGAACCGCGCCAGCATCAATGGTCAAGGCGCCACGGGTCTCCAGGTGGCCGCCGATCCATTTCTTACGAGCGGTCAGCGGCGTCGAAGCGGCAGGAAACCAGGTGGCGCGGCCGCCGTCGTCGATCTGGCGGATCGGGTGCAAGGCCTTGCCGGACGCGATCACCATGGTGGTGCCGGCGCCGACGGCGATCCGCGCCGCATCGATTTTCGTGCGCATACCGCCACGGGACAAATCCGACCCGGCGGCACCGGCCATGGCTTCAATCTCCGGGGTGATGCGCTCAACCCGGTCGATGAATTTCGCATCGGGATGGGAGCTGGGCGGGGCGGAATATAGCCCCTCTACATCGGACAACAAAATCAAGCAATCGGCACTAGCCATGGACGCCACCCGCGCCGCCAGCCGGTCGTTGTCGCCATAACGAATTTCAGATGTGGCCACCGTGTCGTTTTCATTGATGACGGGAATGGCGCCGAAATTCAAAAGCATGGAGATGGTCGAGCGGGCGTTGAGATAACGCCGGCGTTCCTCGGTATCGCCCAAGGTCAAAAGCACCTGACCGGCGGTTAAATCCAAGGCGCCAAAAACTTCCGCATAGGCCCGGCTTAGGGCAATCTGGCCGACGGCCGCCGCCGCCTGACTTTCTTCCAGGCGCAGAGAACCTTCAGCCACCTGCAATACGCCCCGACCGAGAGCAATGGCGCCGGATGAGACGATCAGAAGTTCACGGCCGTCGCCGTGCAGATCGGCCAGGTCCGCAGCCAGGGCCTCCAGCCAATCGCGCCGCAACGCCCCGGTTTGCCGATCGACTAAGAGAGCCGAGCCGATCTTGACAACGATGCGCCGGTATTTTGACAGTGCGCCTTTCATGGCCGCCATTCTGAATCGTCGTCGCCGGCGAGTTCAGCTTTTTCTTCTGCCCGCGCGGTATCGATCACCGCCAGGAGGGCGCGCAGGACGACATCTGTGTTTTGATGGGCCGCCGCCGACATCGTCATCGGTGTCGATCCAAGGGCGGCGGTTAATTCCGCCACCTGGCTCGCCATAATTTCGTCGTCGATCGCGTCGGCCTTGCTTAGGACGACGACTTCCGGCTTATCGGCAAGCCCATGCCCATAGGCCGCAAGCTCGCCGCGTATGACATGATAGGCAGCGACAGGATCGGGCTCGGTGGCATCGATCAAATGAAACAACACGCCGCAGCGTTCCACATGGCCCAAAAACCGGTCGCCGATACCGACACCATCATGGGCGCCCTCAATGAGGCCTGGAATATCGGCCAGCACGAACTCGCGCTCATCGACCCCCACGACGCCTAGATTGGGGTGCAGCGTCGTGAAAGGATAATCCGCAATTTTTGGTTTCGCAGCCGAAACACTTGCTAAAAACGTTGATTTTCCCGCGTTTGGAAGGCCGATAATTCCTCCGTCGGCAATCAATTTCAGGCGCATGAGCAACCATTTTTCAATGCTCTCCAGGCCCGGATTGGCGTGCCGTGGCGCCTGATTGGTGGAGGATTTGAAGTGGGCGTTGCCGAAGCCGCCGTTGCCGCCGGCCGCCAACAACACACGCTGGCCGACACGCGTCAGGTCGGCAATTTGAACATCCGCCTCCACGTCGAAAATCTGCGTGCCGATCGGCACCCGCAAATTGACGTCTTGACCGCCAGCGCCGTTGCGGTTCTTACCCATGCCGTGGCCACCGGTCTTGGCCTTGTAATGCTGCTGGAAACGGTAATCGATCAGTGTATTGAGGCCGTCGACACAAACCGCCCAGACATCGCCGCCACGGCCGCCGTCGCCGCCATCGGGGCCACCCATGGCGATATATTTTTCCCGCCGGAACGACACCGAGCCGGCGCCACCGGAACCGGAGGCGATGTGGACTTTGGCCTGGTCAAGAAACTTCATTGGTCGTCCCGTTGGTTGGTAGTCTTCATTGCAAGGTCATGACCCAGATTGGCGCCCAGTGCAAGCCGCCGCGATCCCCGAATATCGGCGCAATCGTTGCTTTTTGCCGTTGCCAAGGGTCGGCAAATCATGAGGCAATCCGCATGACGCCATCGCTGTCATCAGTATCATCGTCTGTTTCCCGCCGGCTTTTGGCTGCCAAGGATCGCAGGCTGGTCCAGATACCATGCTCCAGCAAGAACCGGTCGACAGGCACCGAACCGCCATGAAACCGGCTTGCCGCCATGCCCGGTCCAGCCTGTTGAAAGCCACATTTGACCAACACCCGGCGCGAGCCGTGATTGCCGATCCGGCAGCGGCCCCAAATGGCGCTTAGGCCCAGTTGGCCAAAGCCAAAGTCGATCACCGCCCGGGCAGCCTCGGTCGCCAGGCCGTTGCTCCAGAAAGGTTCGCCGATCCAGTAACCGATTTCCAACCCGCCTTCTTCCGCCCGGCCAAGACCGGCGGCGCCAACGAAGGTTTGATCGCTCTTGTCAAACAAAGCAAACCGCACCGGATGGCGGTCGGCTTCCTGATCGCCCTCAATCCAGGCTAAGGCGTCCGCCGCCGTATAGGGCGACGGCAAGGTTGCCAGGTTTTCGGCCACGCGAGGGTTATCAGCCAATGCGACGATGACTTCAATGTCATCAAGCGTTGGCGGCCGCAGGATCAGCCGCTCCGATTCCAGTATGATTTCCTCAGCAGTTTCTTCCATGGTCTCCTCCAGGGCATAAGCCCCTTCGAAGCGCATCGGCACGACGAAGGGGGAGATGGTGTCCCATCTCCCCCTTGTCTTGATCTTAACAATCGCCGGGTCGATGAGACGCCGGCGAATTGGTGTTCAAAGCCGGCTATTCAGCTGCGTTCATGGTCGGTTGTACGGATACATAAATGCGTCCGCCGGCCCGGGCGCGGAATTCGACCTTGCCTTCAACCTTGGCAAAAATTGTGTGATCTTTGCCCATGCCGACGCCGTTGCCCGGATGCCATTTGGTGCCGCGCTGGCGGACCAGAATGTTGCCCGGGATTACAGCTTCGCCGCCGTATTTCTTGATGCCGAGACGGCGACCTGCCGTATCGCGTCCGTTGCGGGACGAACCGCCTGCCTTTTTATGTGCCATGGCGTGTCTCCTTGTCTCGTTTAACCTTCACCCTCGGCCAATGTCTTGGCCTGGGAAACCCATTCTTCACGTTCGATGCGGCCTTTGAAGTTTAATACCTCATCAGCGCGGGCAATGTCATCAGCAGAAAAACCGGCGATCTGCTGAAATTGCGTAATACCGAGCGCATTCAATTTTTTCTCAAGCACTGGACCGACACCTGAAATCTTCTTCAGATCATCCGCCGGGCCGGCTGGGGCGGTAAACAACGCTTCGGTTGCCGCCGCTTCCTTGGTCGGGGCTTTCTCAGCCGGAGCCTTCTTGGCCGGGGCTTTTTCTTCAGCCGGCTTGGCTTCGGCCTTCGGCTTGGCGGCTTTCTTCGCCGCGGCCTTTTTGCCGCCAGTCAGGATCTCGGTGATCTTGACCAATGTCTGCTCCTGGCGATGACCCTTGGTGCGGCGATAATTTTTCCGGCGCTTTTTCTTGAAAACGATGATCTTCTTGGCGCGGGATTGTTCAACCACCTCGCCGGCAACAGATGCACCGTCAACGGTCGGCGTGCCGATCGCCGTATCATCATCACCGCCAACCATGAGGACGTCGTCGAAGGTGACGGTTTCACCGACTTCGCCGCTCAGTTTTTCAATGGTGATGATGTCTTCGGCAGCAACTCGATATTGCTTGCCGCCGGTTTTAATCACAGCGAACATGTCGTTCGTTCCTTGTCACTTCTTGCGCGCCCTTCGGCGCCGCGATCGTTTCGCGGACTTTGTCGATCAGTTAAACTGTCGGAGGCCTCGGGCAGCGCGTTATAGCGGTTTCCCGCTGTTCGCGAATGCGGCGGCACTATACGAATAATCAAGATGATGTCAACGCGTCAGGCCGGTTTTTCGCCGGTGCTTACTGAAGTACTAACCGGCGCGATCATTGACCACATAAAGCCACGCCACCTTTCCACCAAGTGACGCAGGCCCCTTGTTTCGCAAACGGCCTGTGTGTATGGTCCGCGCGCCCAGACCACGAGGTCAATATTGGGCATGCGGAGAGGTGCCGGAGTGGTCGATCGGGGCGGTCTCGAAAACCGTTGAGCGCGCAAGCGTTCCGAGGGTTCGAATCCCTCTCTCTCCGCCAAAAGCTTTCAGCCCCGAGTAGTATCAATAACCTACTGATAAACAATGCGTTCTTGTTTCCGCTGTTCCAATGAACTGTACCAGTGGAGCCGTGTAAAGGATGCCCAATCACACGTTCTATCGCCGTGGCGCGGCCTATTACCATCGCGCCGCAATTCCCTCCGAGATCAGAGAACTGTATTTAAGAACTGAGGAAACGTTTCCCGGGGAACGAAGGACCTCATCGACGCGCTCCGCGAAAAACTATGATCAAGACCGTTGATGCCCCAGGGTATCCGCAGGTTACACATGACGGGAAATAACAGATTATGTTTCGATTCTACGGTCGATGCGGGGCGAGATTCGGTTTTAACGGTCCGTCTTTGTTTTTTACGTAATTTCAATATTGATATGTGAGGCTGATAATAACATCTAGCTCCAATCATTTGATCCCGAGCCGCGTTATACTCGTCAATCAAGAGTAGCGCCGCGTATTTGTTGGCCAAATTGATTCAAAATTCCCTGTCCCAGTTGCTTCGATCGTTTGTTCCAACCCCTGTTTGGACGTTTGTGGAACGCAAAGTGTCGACGCAAGGTGATTATGGGGGAATTAAAAAATCGGCGCTAATCGCGCTTGTTGTCCGCATCACAGCCGCTGGCCTTGCTTATATCTTGCAGGTTTTCCTCGCGCAGATGCTTGGCCCTCATGAATATGGGCTTTATGCCTACGCATGGATTTGGCTTTTGATCGGTGGCCGTTCAGGCGCCATTGGTTTTCGACAGGCGTCAATCCGGTTCATTGCCGAGTATCGAGACACCGAGCAATATCCGCTGGCCCAGGGGTTCATCTGGGCAAGCCGGACCATTGTAATTATTGGGTCAGTTCTGATTGCTGCTATCGCGTTGACAGGGCTTTTCCTGTTTGAGGATATTGTCTCAAAACCCTACGTGATGCCGCTGTATCTGACGATTTTCTGTGTCCCCTTGTTTGCTTTACAAAACTTGCTGGAGGGGCAGGCATTGGCGTGGTCTTGGACCGGGCTGGCTTTAGGTCCATCATTTATCCTCCGGCAGATTTTGATCATTTCGTTTGTTGGTGCAGCGGTTCTATTTGGTCTGCCAGCCACGGCGGTGACGGCAATGGGTGCCGTCATTATTGCGGTGTTGGTATCGACCCTACTGCAATACCTTATCCTTCAACGCCGCACCCGCGGAAGGTTGCCTTCGGGACAAAAACAAATCCGACTTGGATATTGGCTGAAAACCGCATTGCCGCTGTTTTTAATGGATTCATTCCAAATGGCGCTGACCTTCATAGATGTGCTCATTCTGGGATTATTTGTCAGCCCTGCAATGGTGGCTATCTATTTTGCGGCGACCCGGGTCAATACGCTGATCAGCCTCGTCCAACTTGCCGTACTGGCAGCGGTTAGCCAGCGTTTTGCTGGGTTCGCGGCAAGCAATCGCCGCCACGAACTGGAAAACCTGGTCTACCGAACCGTTCAGTGGACATTCTGGCCGTCGTTGCTGGTGGCGGTTGGTATCATCGCTTGCGGCTGGATTCTACTACGCCTATTCGGTGCGGAGTTCACGATCGCCTATCCGTTATTGCCGATTCTGGCGTTAGGAATGGTCGCACGGGCAAGTGTCGGCCCGGCTGAAAGCTTGCTGGTTATGCTTGGGCGCGAACGCTCGGCATTCACGGCACAGGCGATAAGTACGGTTTGCAACATAACCCTGAACCTCGCCTTGATACCCTCTTGGGGCATATTTGGAGCTGCGATTGCCACAAGCACGTCAATGATAATATTCAGCACATCACTGGAGTTGTTCGTACGGCGGAAAATCGGCATTTCAAGTTGGATTGTGACAGCCAAACCGGTAGTTGCCCGAGCAGAAAACGGGCAACAGTCCGACTAAGAACCGCTCCAAATCCGGATAAAATTAGCCGGTGTAATTTTCCATCGATAGACCGACCGGGCCAGCCAGGTCGCTTAAAGCGGCCACGAGACCGGTCTGTAATTCCACCCCATGCTGATCATGGTGGTGATAATTGCGCCACCTGATCTCGCCCGGCAGAAGCACTTCGCCATCAGGCTGTGACGCTTTAATCAACTCAATGAGCCCCTCCAGCCGAAAATAATAGGTTTCAAGAGGCATCAGGCTATTGATGTCGATCGCCATCATCAAATGGCCGTTGTCTCCGCCAGTTGCCAGATCCCGGTACATCGACTTTACACCATGTGATATTCCGGCGCCGGCAATTACGCCGGCAAGGATTTCGACCATAAGGGCTAGGCCATATCCCTTTGCACCGCCGAAGGGCAGCAATGCGCCGCTTTCCGCCAGATGCGGATCAGTGATTGGAGCCCCCTCACCATCAATAGCCAAGCCTGGCGGCAGGGCTTGGCCGGATTCCTTGTATTGTCGAACCGTTGAGCCGGCAAGCGCGCTGGTAGCCATATCAACCAAGATGTTCTCGCCATTTCGTCTGGGCGCGCCAAAAGCGAAGGGATTTGTCCCAAAAACAGGTGTCAAACCACCATGGGCGATCACCTTCGGAAAGGAATTGCTCATGGCAATACCAATCAATCCTTCCGCCGCGGCCATATCGGTAAACCATGCGCCACTGCCAAAGAAATTGCTGTTTTGGACCGCGATGATGCCGGTTCCAAAATCCTTGGCCCTACCGATAGCCGCCTCCATGGCCATTGTTCCAACATATTGTCCGAAACCGTTGTCGCCATCCATCACCCCCATACCGGTCCCGGATTCTTCCAGCAACGGACAAGACACCGGGTTCAGGCCGCCGGCAACAAGTCGGTCGACATAGAGCGGCAAGCGTAACAACCCGAAGTTCGTTCGCCCCACCATTTCATGCCAAGCCAAGTTCTTGCCGATAATGGCCGCCTGCTGATCTTCGACGCCATATCCGCGCAGCAGGTCATGGGAAAACGATTGCATCTGAGAATGTTTTATTCTCATTTGAGCAGTGCCGGGAGATGCCGCTTAATGAGACCATAGGTTGCCGCAAAACTCGGCCGAGGGTCCCTGAAGGAATGAATAGGCGATACCGATGCTATTGGCTTGAGAGTGGCCAACCACGTTCGAAGGTCAAGCTCGCCCCGGCGGAACAATTCGCGACAGGCGAATGCGTCGCGCAGTGGATACCAATAATGGAGATCTTCTGTAAAATCCGGGAAAACCGGTATTGGTTGTCCGGTAAGGTGGCAATATTTGATCAAATCTATGGGCATTCCGGCCCTCAACGCGAGTTCCTGAGCGGCGGTAAATCTCGCGTTGGCTTCAATAATCTTTAGCTTACCGTCTCGTGTATCTCGCTTGAACTCAATATTCCCAAGGCCAAGAAAATTGATCCCGGCGAAAAACGTCCTGCCGGCTTCCGCCGTTTCAGGAAGCCATTTTGTTGCGTGATAAGTCGCAGGACCCTGGTTGATCGGATATCGCCGAAATATTCGCTTGGTGAAATCAAATAGAAATCGATTATCGGCTGTTCGGTAGGTGTAGTAGCTGCTGAGCAAACTATCCGGCCCGGGAATCATTTCGACCACCATGACTTGGTGGCCGGCGTCCCAGGCCTGTTGGACTTTCTCCTCGACCTCCCGAAAATTGGATTTGACAATAAAAAGTTTGGTTTTGAATTGCTTCGCAAATCCGAAAGTATCAAGCGGTTTTATCATAACCGGAAAATCGACCCGACTGCGAAGCGGCTCTAGATTTTGACCGGTTTCCAATCGCCAAAACCGGGGTGTCTCAATGCCGGCTTCGCGCGCGATTTCCAGCGTTTTAAGCTTATCAAGGAGTTGAAGGCGTTGCGTAGGTGTCGCCTCGTCAAAAACATATTTGCGCGCCAGGGCATCGTTGTTATTTGCGATAAACCGTAAGGCATCGTCGCTACAGGGAAACAAAATCGTACCATCGGCGACACGACTGTTTTCCCCCAGCAGCAATTCAGCCCAATAATCGCTGGGGTTTTGATGCGCCGGAATCCTAAACCGGTCCTTACAATACCGCGAAAATAGGCCCCAAGTATCCAAGGTGCCGCTGACCGAAACCGAGATACCAATCCGCCCCAAATGCCGCACGATCGAAAGCGAATTCTCCTGGCCATCAAGCACAAGCACAGGCGTATCCGTTGAAACAGCCAGATCGTTTCTCAAATCAACATTCAACAAAACAATACCTACCTTCGATCAAGCCTATCAGGGCCCTCATCAGACGCCTGCTGATTTCCGATTCGGAAGCGGGGCAGCTCCCTGAATAAATGAGTTTTTTCTGATTGTATGGGCGCCCTGGCCAGTGGCCAGAATGTGTTCAAGTACGATCTCTGCTACCGGAGCAGATTGATCAGTTTCGTGGACAAGGTAGTGATGGTGAATACCCGGAGTGGTATTAATCTCGCTAACCAGGCCGTTTTCAACACTGAGCGGCTGAGAGATGTCCTGGCACAAAATATCTATACCGGCGAAATCCACCGAAAGGTCTTGAACCAACTGCGACGCAAACGAAATCGTGCTTGCATGGACATGATCCCGAACCACATGGTTTTGGGCGGCTGCGTTCTCGTTTACCGCCTTTTTCACCTGTGTAATTTGTCCTAGTTCGGGCCGGGTTTTTAGCGAAACCCCCTGGGATGAAAGCCAATTCACGCAATCCCGATCAACCAATAAGGGGCTAAGCGCCAGAGTTGATGAGCTTGACAATCTGCGCTGATTTTCGACTTGGATTAGTCGCCTGATGGTACTGGTACCATCACCAACAACGACCGGCGGATCCCTGCGTATCGCATCGATGAACTGGCCATTTAGATAAAGCAGCCGATATGAGGATCCGTTGATTTGCTCTTCGGCGATCAGATGGGTATCGAAACACAAGGCCAGACGGACGGCTTTCCACAATTGGCCGACAGTCGTAATCCCAGTTGTTACCCCGCGGCCACCGCCTGTGCCGCTTTCGGGTTTGATGACAATCGGGCGCGGCTTCCGCGCCAATAAGGTCACTGCATTCTCGACCGTTTGGGCCGTGAAACGGGTATATTCCGGCACCGGATCGCCACGTTCGCGCATTATGTCATAGACAAGGGATTTATTGCCCATGATTTCCAACGTCAGATGGTCGTCGAGCATCACATGACCATCGCGCACGAAGGTTGCCATGTTGCCCCGTGAAATTCGGCTAAAGCCGTTTCTCCACGGTTCAATACCGGCGCCGATTTCGTGCGCAGCGTTGTGCCAAATCTGACAATTGTATTGGGCGCGAAGCCGCTTGAACTTCAGCTTATTGGCCATTCCCTGTAAATCGGAATAGCGCTTCAGCTTATAGAAGCCACGCCGAGCCCGGTCGACTAAGACCCTCAAATTAACGGAATCCATCAGACTAACCTCGACCGGGGCTATTCAAAAACACAGCTATCGCTATGCAATTGTTCATCTACCCAGCTGTTTGAAAATACGCCGCGTTTCACATTCGCGATATAATTTTCCATGCCGGCTTTCTGGTCGTTTAAATCTTCTAGAATAACCGCTGCAAATTCCTTGCGAACGACAGTAATACCAGTTTGGTCGGCCGATATAATATCACCCGGATTGACGACGATTCCGCCGCAACTAACCGCATAATTCAGCTCGCCGGGGCCGCGATGCAGCGGTCCAAAAGCGGTCACACCCCGGGCATAGACCGGAATTCCCGTTTCCTTGACGCCATCCAAGTCCCTGATCAATCCATCAATAATAAAACCACGAATGCCGACATGTTTTGCCTTGTTTGCGATCATGTCGCCAAACACCGCGTTGCGTCTGCTCTCGCTCGTATCAACAACAACCACATCTCCAGGCGATGCCAAATCGAGCGCCTTGTGCAGCATCAAATTGTCGCCGGGAAACAGCTTCACGGTCAGGGCCGGGCCAACCAATGATTTCTCGTTGGTCAGGTTCCTTATCTCCGACCGCATGGTAAACATTCGGTTGGTAATGTCGGAAATATCCGCCGCGTCGAAGGCTTCATAGCCCTTTATTATATCAGCCGGCGGACGTTCAAATTGCCGCTTGACCCGGAAACCGGGGCCTGGATTAAGTTCCGACGAATTCGGTTTCGATACGCTACCGACATTGCCGGTTTGTGAAGACGACTCGCCGGTCACAATTATCGCAGGATCCGCAACAACTGATACCGGGCGTTTTTGATTGAGTGCTGTTATTTTTGTAGACATGGCCCACCTGTTAATAATTCAGCCAGGTAGCTGCATGCGGTGTGCCAACATTTATTGCGTCAGACTAATACAGGTAAGCAATTATCTGTATTATTATTGGACCAAAGGGCGACGGTCGGCGACGAACGCATTCCTCGTCTTGCATCCTTCGCGAAATACGTGGTGGCCTTACTTTGGGATATCCCGCTTTTCGGTGACCCTTACCAAATCAAACCTAAATCAACTGATCTGTGCAGCTTGTTTGCCCTGTGTATAGGGAGTGGGGACGGCGCGGAGCGTCACGCGGCTCTTCACAGGTTATTTATGGTCTGGGTGATCTCCACCCCGGCATTCCTATACGGCGACAGTTTTCAACCTGCGACCCCATCGTAAATTTGAACGGGATGTGGGCTAAGCAATTTCAGCTTGAGCCATAAATTGTTGGGCAGGGATTTGGGTTTCAATCTGGTATCGCGAATAAGGGTCTGGTGATGGACAGCATTGTAGTAGATCACAATGATATTGCGCTCCATTTCCTGTGCCATATCCAAGAAATTGCGGACAACATTATCAAGCAATTCAGCTTCGAATGGGTTGTAAAAATATAATATAATATCAGTATTAGGCGGAGTGTACTCAAGAACATCGCAACATATTGATCGTACATCTTGGCACACTAATTTGTGCTTGGGGTATTCGTCCAAATTTTGTTTAGATTGCGTTTGCAACAAGCGGCAAAATTCAATGCCATGAATAGATTTGAATGGTCTTTCAGCTGCCGCTAATAAAATGCGGCCCCGGCCAGAGCCGACATCTACAAATGTATAATGTGACTCATCTACATCTATCGCGCTTAAGATCCAACTAATTACCAGGCGGGGCGAGGCGCCATATTCATAAGATAAATGGGCGTTCGTAAGGTTCACCGGAGAAAGATCATTCTTGTGAACAGTCCCTCTAGTGGCAACCTTTTCGAGTGCTTCGAATTTCCTGTCCCAGAACGCGTAGTGCATTCGACATAGAAATCTTGTCCATACATGGCGGGCCAGAGCTGCAATGCCTTCAGCACGCCATAAGCGTTTCGGGTTCACAACCCGCTTGATTTTCAATTTATTCAAACCAATATTTCCCGGACCATCGATTTGAATCCATTGATAATGGGTACATCGCACGGTGCAAACCTTGAGATTATTGTATGGTAAACAACAACTTTTGACTGACACCTCATGGGCCATAGCTGATCGAGGGTTTTTGAGTAACGGGCCGAATAAGCCCGGCGGTCAAGGTGACCGCGGTATCGCCCATTCAGCCTCCCTAAGATGGCGGAGAAATTCTCTCCCTCCGCCATACACTTTCAGCCCCGAGCAATATCAATAGTTTACCGATAGACAGGACGTTCTTGTTTCCGCTGTTCCAGTGAACTGTACCAGTGGAGCCACGAAAAAGATGACGATAAACATCCGTTATTATCGTTGCGGCACGATTTGTTATCATCGCGCCGCGATTGCCTTCGACCTCAGGGAACTCTATTTGAAGGCAGAGGAAGTTTTCGCCCGCGGCAGCAAGGACCCTGGGCCCGGCTTGTTCTAAAGCTTCAACCAAATCCCGTCCTGGACGCTGCCGGGAATGACCATACCGGGTTCCGGGGTCGGGATGTTGCCGGCGTCGGTGTCCTTGATGACTTGGCGGCGGATCGCTTCCAGGTCGGCGATGGTTTCATGCTGGGAAACCAGGCTCATCTGCCCAACGGCGCCGCCGAACCGGGCATAAAGACCAATATCGATATTATAAGCTTTTTCAAGCGCATCACGGCGTTGTTCCAAGAATTCCTTGCCTTCTTGAAGCATGCCCGGAGTCGCAATCATGGTGCGTGAAAATACAATCATCTTTGTCTCCCGATTTATTACATAAATTTTCATTTGAGCGCGCCTAGTTTTGCACGCCGAAACTATATCAAAAACGCGGCATAACGCCGTTCCCCGGATTGGTTATTTCTGATTACTTTTTATGTGTTGGAATTATCGAAAGCATCGCTTGGCGCGGTGCTGATAAACCGGTCTGAACTTAGACGATTGCCGATAGCCCGCCGTCGACAGTCAACACTTGGCCGGTAACGAAAGCGCCACTGTCGGCGGCTAGAAACAATGCCGCGGCGGCGATTTCTTCCGGCCGGCCCCAGCGTTTCAAGGCGTTGCGGCCGACGATAAAATTGTCCCATTCGGGATCTTCGTGGAGATTTTGGGTGGCGTCGGTCAGGATCCAGCCCGGCGCAATGGCGTTACAGGTGATGCCGTCAGCGCCGAGTTCGGCCGCCAGGGCACGCACCAGGCCATTGATCGCCGCTTTGGCGGCGGAGTAAGCCGTATTATTCGGCCGACTGACCGAACCCATGAGCGATGACATGATGATGATGCGGCCATGGCCGTTGGTCGCCATGGTCGGCGCTAAAAGCTGCGCCAGCGCGAAGGCGGAAGCGACGTGGCTGTCCATCACCTGCCGCCAGTCATCAAGTGATGTATCAGCCAATGATTTGCGAAACGGCGCGCCGGCATTGGACACCAAAATATCAATTGGGCCAGTGCGGTCGATAAATTCCCGACAGCGGGCGACCACCTGGTCCGGATCGGACACATCGAAAGCGACGATATCGGCGTCATGGCCTTGCGCCAGCAAACTGTCCCGGCGTTCGGCGAGGGTTTTATCATCGCGGCCGTTAAGTACGACTTTGGCGCCGGCGGCGGCAAACATTTGCGCCGTCTGCCAGCCGATCCCGCGCGACGATCCGGTGATCAACGCACGGCGGCCATGTAGAGAAAATAATTCCACTTTTCCGTTCCCCTCCGGATATCTATGTGGTCTTGAGTCAAAAGTCCTGAAGCCAGCCTACTCCCCCGTCCCAACCACCCTGAGGGTACCATTAATGGGTGGTTGGGACGGGGGAGTGGGCTGGCTTCAGGACTTCCCACACTATGAACCGCGTGGAACGCGGGCCGGCTTCAGGACTTCCTATACAAAGACCGAATGTCGCGCCCGCCTACAACATGCTTGGCAGCACCCTGTCGGGGGGCCGGTGGCCGTCCATGAAGGTCTTGATGTTGATGATGACCTTCTCACCCATGTCGATGCGGCCTTCAATCGTTGCCGATCCCATGTGGGGCAGAAGTAATACCCGCTCTGATTTGGCCAGTTTCGGGTTGATCGCCGGTTCGTGTTCAAACACGTCCAGGCCGGCGCCGGCCAGTTCGCCGTGTTCCAACATTCGCGCCAGGGCATTTTCGTCGACTACTTCGCCGCGCGCTGTATTGACCAGATAAGTGTCCGGCTTGAGCAATTTTAAGCGCCGGGCGGAAAGCAGGTGGTAGGTCGCCGGCGTATGCGGGCAATGGACGGAAATCACATCCATGCGGGCCAGCATTTGGTCGAGGCTTTCCCAATAGGTCGCTTCCAGGCTTTCTTCCACCTGTGCTGAGACCTTGCGCCGGTTGTGATAATGGATCGACATGCCGAAAGCTTTTGCGCGACGGGCGACGGCTTCACCGATCCGGCCCATGCCGATAATGCCCAGGCGCTTGCCCCAAATCCGGTGACCCAGCATCCAGGTCGGCGACCAGCCGTTCCAGTCCTGGTTTTCCATGATCTTGATGCCGTCGGCCAAACGCCTGGGCACCGCCAGGATCAACGCCATGGTCATGTCGGCAGTATCTTCGGTCAAAACACCGGGCGTATTGGTGACGGCGATGCCGCGGTTGTTGGCAGAATTGACATCGATGTTGTCGACGCCGTTGCCGAAATTGGCGATCAGTTTGAGATTTTCACCCGATTGGGAAAGCACCGCCGCGTCGATACGGTCGGTCACCGTCGGTACCAACACATCAGCGGTTTTGGCGGCCTCTACCAGCTCCGCCTGGGTGAGCGGTGTGTCATTGAGATTGAGCCGGGTCTCAAACAATTCCCGCATCCGGGTTTCGATTGCCTCGGGCAATTTTCTCGTGACAACGACCAGGGGTTTTTTGGTGGTCATGCGGGCGCGCCTCACGCGAATCATTTATCCAACCGGTGGCTCCGACCAATAAGCGCCGGTTGGGCGCGGCAAGGAACCGGAATTCACCATCTTGTGTATCAGATGGCTTCAAAATCACAAACATTGCCAACCGGCAATGTGTGGTTATTTAAATGGTCCAGGTCCTTGCCGTGACATTTTGTCCGCGTAGAGTTTGCCCAGGTGGGCCGCGGACGGAAATTATTCAGCGTTAGATGCCGAAATAGCGTTAATAAAGTTATGGTACTGGGACTTGATTGAGGCAGCGTATCGGTCGGTAACGGTCGAAATTCAAATCGTGGTGGGTATGCAGTTAGGGTTCAAATTTTCGTTTCTAGCGGTGGCGTTGGGTGGACTTGCCTGGCTGATGCTGGCCATCTTGCCAACCGCCGCGCAGACCACCAAGACCGGTGCCAGCGGGCTACCCGTACCGCGATTTGTCTCGCTCAAATCAGACCGGGTTAATGTCCGGCTCGGGCCCAGTCGCGATCATGAAATCGGCTGGATATTCGTCCGCACTGGACTGCCGGTTGAGGTCATCCAGGAATTTGAAAATTGGCGCCGCATTCGTGATTCAGAGGGTGCGGAGGGCTGGGTCTTCCATAGCCTGTTGTCCGGACGGCGCACGGCGCTGGTCACCCCTTGGCAGGAGGGCGTCTCCTCGGCGGTGCGCACCGACGCCGACGCCCAATCCAGGGTCACAGCGTTATTGGAGCCGAAAGTGCTTGCCACCGTCTCAGAATGCGCTGGCAATTGGTGCAAGGTGTCCGGTAAGGGCTGGTCAGGCTGGATCGAGCAGGCCAAATTATGGGGCGTCTACAAGGCTGAAAGTTTCGATTGAACGGGGCTGGGCCACTCCGTTTCCCATTACATCGCGATTGCGCGGATTAAAGTACCACCCAGCCCTCAGGCGGCTTTCCCTTGCCGGGATGTATGGTGCCGCAATTGGCGCAGGTACGCGCCGAGGTATCGTTATGGAACGCATCAAAGACCTTTGGCAGTTCCGTGACGATGCCGCTTGGATCTGTTAGCGCCACTTCAACCCGGTGCACACGGGCCTCGCACTGGAAGCAAAACCATTCAAAACCATCCTTCATGCCCATCATGCGCGGCGCTTCGACAACCAGCCCGACGGAACCTTCTTGTGGCCGCTGGGGCGCGTGCCGCACGTGCGGCGGCAGCAGGAAAACCTCCCCCTGGCGGATCGGCACATCGTAAATCTTGCCGCTATCGGCGATTTTCAACATCATGTCGCCGCGCACTTGGTAGAACCATTCCTCCACCGGATCATCATGAAAATCGACCCGTGTATTGGGGCCGCCGACGACCATGACAATCATACCGGATTCGTCATGAAGCAATTTGTTGGCGACCGGCGGTTTTAGATTTTCGGCATTCTCGTTGATCCATTTTTCAAAAGAAAAAGGTTTTAGCCGCGGATGGGAGACCATCGGGTTCCTCCAAAATTATTGCCCGGTCCATGGTCGCTGATTATTTCGCCGCGTCAACTGCGGGCGATGTCTGTTGGGCTGCGTTCTGTTTGGCCTCGGCGACAATCGCGTCCTGACGTTGCTGCTTGGCTACCGCCTCTGCCGCGCCCCGCGTGTCCAGAAACATATCGAGTTTTTTGACATCTTGTTGCGTCGCCGGCGTCAAGGCTAAATCGGTATAGGCCATACGGTCGGGGTCTTTCTTGATGGCCGCCCGAACCCGCCATAGCCGGAACAACAAAGGCAGGATGCCGATATGTTTGGCTACCGTTTCGCGCCAAAAGCGCGGATAAAACACCAATGGATTTTCTATCGGCATGCCATGCCGACGGTTTTTGCGGTTTTTGCGGCGAAAGTAGCCGCCTTCCACCGGGTGCACAGCTTCCAGCCGGTAGGCCAGATAGAACCAAAGCATTAGGAATAGAAGATTGCCGGCATTGATGCCCTGGGCGGTCGCCCGTCGCATGATTGTTTCCATGTGGGCCACCGAGAAGTAGTTTTTCCACAGCGTGTCATAAGTCGCCATGAACGTCTCATGGGACATGGTCGGATGATTCATTACCCAGTGATTGAGATCATACTTGTTGAGATCAGGGTCCATCCACGTACCAGCTTCGTACATTTCCTTGTGGTCTTGGGAGCCGGGTAGAGGCGTCAGAATGTTGAACTCGATCAAATCTACAGCAAGTTCGCGCTGCAGAATTTCCACGTCATGCAGCAACGATTGTGGCGTGTCGTTGGGGAATCCGACGATGTAACCCACATAGGTCATGGCGCCGTGTTGTTTCCATTTCAACAACATGTCGCGGTATTCGGTAATGCGGTTTTGGCCCTTATGGGCGGCCGCCAAATTGTCTGGATTGATGTTTTCCAGGCCGATAAACACTTTCGTGGCACCGGCCCGGGTCGCCTTTTCAATGAAATTAGGAATCTTGTGACACAAGGTGTCGACCTGAATAACGAACCGCAGCTTCATGCCGTCCTGCTCGCGCAATTCGATCAACCGGTCAAACAGTGCTTCCCACTGCTTGTTGCGGGCAAAATTATCATCGGTGATAAAAAACCGTTTCACGCCCTGGGCATAATTGGCCCTGATCATCTTCTCCAGATCGTCTGGAGAGCGATAGCGTGACTTGCGACCCTGCACATTGATAATGGTGCAAAATGAGCATTGGAAGGGGCACCCGCGCCCCAGATCAACGCTGGAGGTGGAACCGGCGGTCCGTTTAAGATGTTCTGCCGCCAGGATCGGCGTAGGTTGACCTTGGATCGATGGCAGATCGCTCATGTGATCGTAAAGTGGTTTTAGTCCGCCCTTCCAGGCGTCCTGGAAAACCGTATCCAACCGACCATCTTCTGCTTCTCCGGCAAAAAACGATATGCCCATATCCTGGGCCACAATCATTTCGGGCGGCATCTCGTTGAGCATGGCGATGCAGCCTGATACGTGAAATCCGCCGATACAGACTTGCAGGCCGGCGGCCAGAAATGGTCGGGCAATGTCAACGGCGCGAGGAAACTGATTGGATTGCACCCCGACCAAGCCGATCAGGGCACGCCCACCGGATCGCCGGATCATCCGCATTATCTTTTCCGGATTGACCCGCGTGTTGGTCTCATCGACCGTGTGCAGTCGAATGTCCACGCCATCACCCAGCACCTGCCGATCGCGACAGTCATGCGCCAGTCCATTGATACATGCCAACGTATTGGAGGGAATTGCAGAGCGCAGCCACTGAATCGGGTATCCGTCCGCATCGTAATGCGCCGGCTTGATCATGATGAAATGAAAGATGTGTTTGATCATATCACATGCATTTCTTCTCAATTGCAGCATTATAGGATAAATTGGATCTTTTTGAAAGAAACGGACTCCGGTCTGCTGGCTGCATAGCTCGTGTAGCTGGTGATTCACCTTGCCGCGGAGCGGCTTGCGGCACGCGTCTGGGAATGCAAATCACCCAAATTAATGACCAGATGGCCAAGAGCCGGATACCGTCAGGCGCTGCAAGTCGACGGCGGTCTGTACACGCTTGCCGAAATCGAAAGGTAGGCCACCAACAATTCTGTCAGGGCCAACGAAGATATCCGCGATGTCATGGCCTAACTGTGAGAGGGCTCTGCCTCAATTGAACCCGCCGTCGAACAGCAGCGGACGCTAACGGAAGAAACTTCCCGCAATGCGCAATATACCGCTTGGATTATAAACTAGACGACCCGGACATGTTTCTGAGCCGTTTTTAATTGTCTTGGTGCTGGCCATGACCCAACATGTCGGTGGCCGTGCGGTCTGAGAATTTCGACAGGCATGTTTGGCAAATCCAAAGCTCGTCTAATGCCCGGTCTTTCCGGTCCCGCTATCAACCCGCCAGGAACAACAAAATTGAATCCTGCGAAAAACCGAAAACAACGCGACGATAATCAAGATCATCACCGTGTTGAAGATGACCGCTTGATCCGTGGCGCCGGTTGTTTCGTGGCCGATCTGGCGACATCGGAAACACGGCATGTACTGTTTGTCAGAAGCCCCGTCGCCCATGGGCGCCTGGTGGGCTTGGATGTCGCCGCGGCGGCGTCTCATCCGGGCGTCGAGCTAGTCCTGACCGGCGCTGACATGGCCACGCTGGCGCCGCTGCCGGTCAATCGGTTTTTTGATCATCAGGTCGTCGCACCGACCCCCTATCTTGCCACCGATAAGCTCTATGCTGTCGGTCAGCCAGTGGCGGCGATCGTTGCCCGCAGCCGGCGGATCGCGGAAGATGCAGCCGACTTGGTGCAACTTGATTTCGACACGCTACCAGCTGTGAGCGATGTCGTGGCAGCCCAAAAGGCACCGGCGATCTACGCCGGTATGGCTGATAATCTGGCGCTCGATCATTCCTGGCGCCAGGGCGATTGTGACCGGGCCTTCGATGCGGCCGCCCATGTGGTGGAAATCTCGCTGACCGACCCAAAGGTGGCGCCCTCTACCCTTGAACCGCGCGCCTGTTTGATGGCGTTTGATGCGAATTCAGGCTGCCTTTCAGCTGCAATCGCCACCCAAACGCCGCATCGCGCCAAAGCCTGCCTTGCAGACGTACTGGCCCTTGATCGTCATCAGGTGGAGGTCATCGCGCCGGATGTGGGCGGCGCATTTGGCATGAAAGCCGCGCTTTATCCGGAAGACATCATCACGGCCTTCGCCGCCAAAAGATTAGGCGCGGCGGTCTTGTGGCAGGCCAGCAGATCTGAAGATCTGATAGCCGGGTCTCACGGGCGTGGATCGGTGATATCGGCAAAATTGGCGCTTTCCGCCGATGGCCGCATGACGGCACTGCACGCCGATATTCAGTTTCCCTTGGGCTATTTTATGCCCTTTAGCGCCGCCGTACCGGCCTGGAATGCTGGCCGTATCCTGCCTGGCCCCTATCAAGTCGCAGCCGTTGATATCCGCGCCAGAGGATACATCACCACCACCGCCCCGATGGGAATTTATCGCGGTGCTGGCCGGCCGGAGGCCGCCATGATCATGGAAAGTCTGGTGGATGCGGCGGCGGCAAAACTCAATGCCGATCCGTTTGAATTTCGCCAGACAAATCTGATTGCCGCGCGAGACATGCCATTTCGCACCGCCACGGGGATGACGCTGGATAGCGGTGACTACGCCACGTTGCTAACCAATGCCGCCGAGCTGGCCGGCCTATCGGCGCCGAAGTTGGAGCAAACCCGCCGCCGCGCCGCCGGCGAGCTGATCGGCATTGGCATGGGATTCTACGTTGAACCGAGCGGTATCGGCTGGGAATCCGCCCAGGTGAGTCTGATGCAAGATGGTTCGATCGTCGCGGCCACCGGTTCCACCGGCCAGGGCCAAGGTCGGGAAACCGCCGCGGCACAAATCGTCGCCTCGGTGATTGGCTGTCACCCAAGTTTCATCACAATTCGTCATGGCCATACCGCTGATTTGCCTAACGGCATTGGCGCCCTGGCCAGCCGTTCCACACCGATCGGCGGATCGGCGTTATTGGAGGCGGCGGCAGAATTTACCGCCGTTGTAAAAGGCCGGGCCGCCGATCTATTAGGCGTATCATCCGATAAGATCGATTTGGATGGCACTGGCGCCTTTATCGAAGCCGATGCTGGTCAGGCAAAGTCATGGGCACAGCTGGCGGCAAGCGTCTCAAGCGGCGCCGACGGGCGGGCGATCTGCGCCTCATCGCGTTATGAAACTCAGGGAGAGGCTTGGGGCTACGGCTGCACTATCGCCGTGGTCTCGATCGACCGCCAAACTGGGGCATTGACAGTGGAACGCATCATCGGGGTCGATGACGCCGGCCGGCTGATCAATCCGCAATTGGCCGAGGACCAGGTTGTCGGCGGCATCGCTCAAGGACTGGGCGCGACATTGATGGAGCAGGTGATCTACGATGATGATGGTCAGTTGCTTACCGGGTCATTGATGGATTATGCCCTGCCGCGCGCCGACCAAATACCGCCGATCAATCTGTCGGCCATGCAGACGCCATCGCCCATGAACCTGATTGGCGCCAAGGGGATCGGCGAAGCCGGCGCCATTGGTACGCCGCCGGCGATCTATAATGCGGTCATCGATGCTTTACGGCCGCTTGGCGTGAACCAGCTTGATCTACCGCTGACATCTGCAAAAATATGGCAGGCCCTCAACGAGGCAGCCAACAAGGACGAGGCTTTATGAAATATACCCGTGCTGACGCCACGAATTACGCCTTGACCCATATGCGGGGTATTTGGGCGGCGGCCCTAACGCCATTTACCGCCGACGGTGCCATTGATGAGACCGGCTATCGCAACAATATCCGTCATTGGATCGATGATTTGGAGATCGATGGGTTTTTCATTTCCGGCAAACAGGGCGAGTTCTTTTCCATGTCGGTGGCGGAGCGCAAACAGACCTTCGAAATCGCCGTCGATGCCTGCGGATCGAAGGCTACCACCATCATGTCCTGCTCAGATCAAAACATGGACGTGGTAATTGAGCTTGCCAAACATGCTGAAGCCGTCGGCGCCGATTACATCGTTGTCCATGCGCCGCTACTGCATTTCCTCAAAGACGTCGATGAGACGCTCTATGGCTACTATCGCCATATCTGCGAGCAGGTGAATATCGGCATTGCCATGTGGAGCCATCCTGATTCTGGCTATTTGATGAGCCCGCAATTGTGCGCCCGCATCGCCGAATTGCCGAATATCGTTGCCATCAAATATTCAGTCCCACGGCCGATGTACACTGAGCTGACGCAGTTGGCCGGCGACAAGCTGATTGTCAGTACTGCGTCGGAGGAAGAGTGGCTGGATAATATCATCGAGCTGAACTGGAAGCTTTATCTGTGTTCCTCGCCGCCCTACCTGCTGCAGTCAAAAGCTGACAAGCGCATGCGCGCCTATACTGACCTGGCACTTGCCGGCGATCACGACAAGGCGCGGGCGGTCTCCGCCAGCCTTGATCCCGTACGCGCCGCCTTGAAAGAAACCCGCCCGGCCGGCAAACCCCACGCCCACCAGAAATACTGGCAGGACCTTCTGGGCCAGACCGGCGGCTACGTACGCCGGCCAATGCTGGAACTGACGGAAGCTGAAAAAACAGCGACGCAAGCGGCGTTTCAGGGTTGCGGTCTGAAGATCTGAGGAATGAGTGGGACCGGACTTATTGCGCTGCTTTCCATACCTGACTGATCAGATCTGCTGTCATCAAGTCGAGATGCGCGCCACCACCGTTCTTGTAAAGGGTGATGGCTTCCGGCCCAGAGCGGCCGGAACCATCATTGCATAAATCATAAAGATCGCCGCGAATATCGGCTTCGCTGATCACCCCGGCGGCCAGCGGGATGCTGATTTCACCAATATCTTCAATGGTGGTCTCGCGGGCATCAACAAAGAGTTCCGCCTTGGCCATCAATGCGTCATCGGCTTCCCGCATATCGGCCTTGAAGGCGCCGATCAAATCCACATGGGTGCCCGGGCCGATCCAGTCGCCTTTCAAAATCGGATCGGATGTCATCGTGGCGCAGGAAACAATATCTGCCTGTCCAGCAGCCTGTGCCAGATCGCTGACTGCATGGCAGGGATGACCGGCGGCGCGCGCCTGTCCGGCCAACGCTTCCGCATTGGCCGTGGTCCGGCTCCAAATCTCGATATTGTCAAGGTTCGGGAAAATCGATGTATAGGCATCAACCAGCGCCGTGCCGATCGCACCGGAGCCGCAAATCAGCAGTTTTTTGCTGTCCGGCCGCGCCAACAGGCGAGCGCCCAGAACGGAATCACCTGCTGTCTTCCACTTAGTGACCAGCCCGCCATCAACCAGCGCCTTGACGGAGCCGTTGGTGTCATCGAATAAGATCGTCACTCCTTGAACCATTGGCAATGGTTCCGGCAGGGCATGGTTTCCGGGGAAAATCGTTACTGATTTTAAGGCAATACCAAGCCCTTCAATCCAGGCACCGCGATTGAGGATACCTTCGGCGCCTTTCATCATCAAAAGATCGTCGATGTCGGCGCGCGGCAGCCGGTGACCGGCGGCCAGAGCGTCGGCGATTTGCGGCCAGGTCATCAAGCGGTCGGCGTCGTCATAGCCAATAAAAGGAACGTCACTCATTTGCTGCCTCGTTGTGGGAGATTTGGCATCGGCCAGGTGTCAGAAAGCTTATAGCCGCCAGGCCACGGATCATCGGGATCAAGCATGACCTGATGGGTTCCGGTGATCCAGGCGCGCCCGGCAATTGTCGGGACGATCGCCGGTTGGCCGCCGGAAGTGGTGATATCGGCGATCTGGCAATCAAACCGGCTGCCTATGATTGACCGGCCGATAAATTTGTCGCCAGCGGCCAATTGACCCTTGGCGTGCAGAACCGCCATCCGGGCGGAACACCCAGTGCCACAGGGCGAGCGGTCGAGTTTGCCTGGCTGAATAGCAACGGCATTTAACCCCGACGCGACACCATCTTCTTTGGTGAGCGGTGCTGCGATCTGACAAAACGATATGTGGTCCCAGGCGGCATTTGTCGGGTGTTTGAATCCGAGTTGTTCATTGGCTGCCTTGGTGATGCGGATCCCGGTTTGTGCCAGATCGTGGGCCTCATGGGGTTTGATTTCAAAACCCAGGCTTTTCGCATCAACAATGACGAAACTGTCGCCGCCATAAGCGGTATCGACGGTTAATGTGCCGATGCCTTCGACCTCCAGGGGAACATCCAGTTTATCGACAAAAGAAGGCACGTTGCGTACCGTAACCCGTTCGACCTTGCCGTCCCGGCATTCTGCTTGAACTTCGACCAACCCGGCCGGTGGTTCCAGCACCAGCCTGGTTACCGGTTCGGTCATGGGAATAATGCCGGTTTCAAGCAACACCGTCGCCACGCACATGGAGTTCGACCCCGACATCGGCGGTGTGTCTTCCGGTTCCATGACGATCCAACCGGTATCGGCGGCCGGATCTATCGCCGGCACCAGCAAATTGACGTGCCGGAACACCCCGCCGCGTGGTTCATTGAGCATGAAATTGCGCAGGGTCTGGTCGCTGGCAATAAAGTCGCGCTGTTGCCATAGGGTTTCGCCAGGCGGTGGCGCCACGCCGCCGACGATCACATCGCCGACCTCGCCCTCCGCATGACAGCTGACCACGTGGATCACATTACTTGCCCGCATGGTGCCGTTCTCCCTGACCGTGGATGATGGCCCTAATCGGTGATCACCTCAATGGCCGGTGCCCAGATGGGAAACGAATTCGGCTACATAGTCGTTGGCCGGATTGTCGATGATGTCCCGCGGCGTGCCGTGTTGGACAACGCGGCCGCCCTCCATGATGGCAATGTGGCGCCCAAGCTTCATGGCCTCCGACAGGTCGTGGCTGACGAACAATACGGTTTTGCCCAGCTTGGCCTGCAATTCCAATAGCTCATCTTGCAGTTTTGAGCGGATCAGCGGGTCAAGGGCGGAAAACGGTTCATCCATGAGCAGCACATCGGCATCCGTCGCCAAGGCCCGCGCCAGGCCGACGCGCTGTTGCATGCCGCCAGAGAGTTCGCTGGCATATTTATCCGCCCACTGCGCCAGGCCGACGACCTGCAGTTTTTCTTCAACGATCTGGTCGAGTTCGGCCTTCGCCGCACCGCGCACCTCCAGGCCGAACGCAACATTTTCCCGCACGGTCCGCCACGGCAGCAAGGCAAATTGCTGAAAGACCATGGAACAGCGATGCCGGCGAAGGTGCCGCAAGGTGTCTGCGTTACAGGTTGCCACATCGATCATCTGGTCCTCGTCGGCAACCAGTACCCGACCACGGGCAACTTTGTTGAGACCGTTGACGGCCCGCATCAAGGTTGACTTGCCAGACCCGGATAGGCCCATCAGGACGCAGATTTCGCCCCGCTCGACACTCAGGCTGGCGCCGGCGCAACCCAGAACCTGACCGGTCTGATCGAGGATCGTCTCACGGTCGGCTCCACTATCGATCAGCGGCAGGGCCTTCTTCGGATTGTCACCAAAGACAATGTCGACATTTTCAAAGCGTATGGCATCAGTCATCGGTCAATCCTCAACTGGCCGGTCCGGCGGGATCATTGCGCCGGAATATACGGTCAAGCAGGATGGCGACGATAACGATCGCCAGGCCGGCCTCGAAACCCTTAGCGATATTGACCGTGTTAAGAGCCCGCAGCACCGGCACGCCGAGACCGTCGGCACCGACAAGGGCGGCGATCACCACCATCGATAACGACAACATGATGCATTGAGTTAGGCCGGCCATAATGGTCGGCATGGCATGTGGTAATTCGACCTTCATCAACAATTGCCGCCGGGTGCAGCCGAAGGCCTCACCGGCCTCGATCAGGTCACGCGGCGTTGACTTGATCCCCAATGTGGTCAGCCGGATCGGCGCCGGAATGGCGAAAATGACGGTAGAAATTAGCCCTGGAACAACGCCGAGGCCAAACAGGATCAATGTCGGAATAAGGTAGGCAAAAGTCGGGATCGTCTGCATCAGATCGAGCACCGGCCGCAAGGCGGTTTCAAGCCAGGGCCGGTGGGCGGCCTTGATGCCGACCGGCACGCCGACCCCCATGCAGACTGTCGTGGCAAAGATCACCAGGGCCAGGGTTTCAATGGTTTCTTCCCAATAACCCAGATTGATGATCAACAGCAGCGACAGGACCATCATGACGGCAAGCGGCCAGCTGCGGCGAAACCACCAGGCAAGGCCTGTGAACCCGGCCACCAGCAACAATGGATGCGGCCACAACAAAATGTCGATCAGACCCTCGATCAGAAAGCTGAGGCTTTCCGAAATGGCGTCGAAGACAAAGGCCGCGTGCTCGTTGATAAAATCAACGGCGTTTTTAACCCATTTGCCGAGCGGTATTTTGGTTTCCGTCAGCCATTCCATGAAATTCCCCCCGCCGATCGCGACAATGCCCGCAGCGTCACCGGCATGCTAGAGCCTCTTTCGTTCATACGGAACCGTTCTGTTAGCTCATGGCGCGTGCGCCTGGATGCGAATCGTTCGCTGGGCGATGTGGCTCATCGTCCAAGGGCGCTTCGCTTGCAGGAGCCCGCTAGGAGTTAACCCTTTGGGCCTTTTGAAATTCCCCCATTATCAGCGCGAAATCGCTCGAACATATCCACGGATATGCCCTTCGCGCTTTCGCTTGATCTTGGAAAAAATTCAAAAGGCAGAACGGTGCTGTATGAACGAAAGAGGCTCTAGGTCACGATCATCCAAAATGCACCACGCCCATGGCGCAAAAATAATACCGGCCCGAATCGTCATGATCCAGACCGGCTGATTTGTTCCACCGGATTTGTGGTTACATGCCCAAGGCTGATTTGACCGCCGCCATGGCGTCGCCGCCGGATTGGGTGGTCACGCCCTTGACCCAAGACATTGCCACGTCCGGGTTGGCTTTCAGCCAGGCCATCGCCGCGTCGTCGGGTTCGGCACCATCGTTGAGGATGGCGCCCATGATCTCATTTTCCATTTTCAGCGAGAAAACGAGGTTTTTCAAAAGCCCGCCGACATTGGCGCATTCGCTCACATAGCCCTTGCGGACATTTGTGTAGATCGTCGCGCCGCCGAAATTCGGGCCGAAAATATCATCGCCGCCGGACAGATAGGCCATCTGGAAATTGGCGTTCATGGGGTGCGGTTCCCAACCCAGAAATACGATGTGTTCGCCCTTTTTCACCGCCCGTGCCACCTGGCTCAACATGCCGGCTTCCGATGATTCCACCACTTCGAAGCCCTTCAGCCCGAAGGTGTTTTTCTCGATCATGTCGAGGATCAAACGGTTGCCGTCATTGCCTGGCTCGATGCCGTAGATCTTGCCATCGAGCTTGTCTTTGAATTTGGCGATATCGGCGAAGCTCAACATGCCGGCGTCAGCGGTGTATTTGGGAACGGCCAGGGTATATTTGGCGCCTTCCAGATTGACCCCGAGGGTCTCCACCGAACCGTCCTCACGATAGGGCTTGATGTCGGCTTCCATGGTCGGCATCCAATTGCCCAGGAAGACGTCGATGTCGCCATTTTTAAGCGATGCATAGGTTACCGGCACCGACAATACCTTGGCTTCCGGCGCATAACCGATGGCCTTCAAGACCACCGATGTGGCGGCTGTCGTTGCGGTGATATCGGTCCAGCCGACATCAGAGAACCGCACGGTTTTGCAAGATTCCGGTTCAGCGGCGAGTGCCGGGAACGCCATGATCGCGCCGATGGCGCCAAAGAGAACTGTCCGCTTCATCATCGTTTTTCCTCCCACGATGCAACACATATTCAGCCGCCGTTCGGGTTTGAGGCGGCGACACTTGCCTAGAGTTTAGCCGATTATTGAACAGACAATCAATATAAATTGGCGGAATTCGCCACTGCCACCATTTTCAAACGTCAACTCAAACCTGATAACTGCTGATTTCCCTTTCCATTTCGCCTAATTGGGAATATTTATATTGAACGCTCAATCAATAATAAGATTTCGGATCAGGACGCATGCCCAAGGTTGGGGTTGAACAAAAGCGCAAGGCGCAATTGATCGAGGCGGCGATCGCCACGATCGGCGAACTGGGCCTGGGGGGCGCCAGCCTGCAAATGATTGCCGGCCGGGCCGGCCTGTCGACCGGCCTTGTTGCCCACTATTTTCGCGATAAAAACGGCCTGCTTGAAGCCACCCTGCGCCACATCATGGACCAGCTCGGCACCGAGGCCGTTTCCCGCTACAAAAAAGCCCGTGGCCCGCGGGCTCGTCTGAAGGCCATCGTCGACGCTAATCTGTCCTATCAGCAGCTTGATTCAGAATTCGGCGCGGTCTGGTTGGCATTTTGGGCGGAATCTCTGCACTCCGACCGGCTCTATCGGGTCCAACGGGTCAACCACCATCGATTGCTTTCCAATTTGCGCCACTGCCTGCGCGACCTTGTCGCCAGTGCCGAAGTCGACCGCATCGCCGAATCGATCGCCTGCCTGATCGACGGCGTCTGGCTGCGCTCCACCCTGGTCGGCGGTGACAGCCATAGCCGGCGGTCGCGGGCTTTGGTGATGGAGGCCGTCGACGCGCTCCTCGATAGCGCCGAACTCGGTAATGCCAAACCGGGGGAATCTCCGTGACCGTTGCCATCAGCCATAAAGCCAAGAGAACGCAAGATGCCCGCGACTGACTATTCCGCCGAGTATGACTTCATCGTCATTGGCGCCGGTTCCGCCGGCTGCGCCCTGGCCAGCCGGCTGAGCGAAGACGGCAAGAATTCGGTCTTGGTGCTCGAATATGGCGGTACCGATATGGGTCCGTTCATTCAGATGCCGGCTGCGCTCTCCTACCCGATGAATATGCGGACCTACGATTGGGGCTATCAGACAGAACCGGAACCGCATTTAGGCGGACGACAACTGGCCTGCCCACGTGGCAAGGTCATTGGCGGGTCTTCATCCATCAACGGCATGGTCTACGTGCGCGGCCATGCCTGCGACTATGATACCTGGTCCGATATGGGCGCCGCCGGCTGGAGCTTCGCCGACGTCTTGCCCTATTTCCAGCGCCTGGAAACCTCCCACGGGCCGACCAACGGCTGGCGTGGCCATGATGGCCCGGTTCATGTCAGCCGCGGCAAACAGCAAAACCCGCTCTATCAAGCATTTGTCGATGCCGGTAGCCAGTCGGGTTATGGCGTCACGCCGGACTATAATGGTGAGCGCCAGGAAGGCTTCGGCGCCATGGAAATGACCATCCATGAGGGGCGCCGCTGGTCGGCTGCTAACGCCTATCTCAAGCCGGCCAGCAGCCGCAAGAATTTGCAGATCATTTCCCGCGTCCTGGTCGATAAAATCCTGTTTGACGGACAGCGTGCTGTCGGCGTCGCCTATGCCCAGCGCGATACGGTGACCAACGTCAAGGCGCGCCGCGAGGTGGTGCTGTCGGCCGGGTCGATCAATTCGCCGAAAATCTTGATGCAATCAGGCATCGGCGATGCAGCGGCATTGTCGGAACTGGGGATCGCTTCTGTTAGCAACGTGCCCGCTGTCGGCCGGAATTTGCAGGACCATCTGGAGCTATATCTGCAGATGCGCTGCACCCAGCCGATTTCGCTCTACAGTTCATTGAACCTGTTTTCCAAGGGGCTGATTGGCTTGCAATGGCTGTTGACCAAGACCGGACTTGGCGCCACCAACCATTTTGAATCCGCGGCGTTTATTCGCTCCGCCGCTGGCATCCGCTACCCCGACATCCAATTGCATTTCCTGCCGGTGGCGATCCGCTATGACGGCACGGCGCCGATCCATGGCCATGGATTTCAGGCCCATGCCGGGCCGATGCGTTCAAAAAGCCGGGGGCGGGTGAAACTGACGTCGCCGGATCCGGCGGCGCCGCCGTCGATCCTCTTCAATTATATGAGCCATGAAGACGATTGGGCGGAATTTCGCACCGCCATTCGACTGACACGGGAGCTCTTCACCCAGCCGGCCTTCGCCCCCTATCGTGGTGAAGAAATTGCCCCGGGCGCCGATGTCACTGACGACGCGGCGTTGGACGCCTATATCCGCGACCATGTGGAAAGCGCCTATCATCCCTGCGGTACCTGCCGCATGGGCGACCCGGCAGACGCTACCACCGTGGTCGATCCGCAATGCCGGGTCATTGGCGTCGAAAATTTGCGGGTGATCGATAGTTCAATCTTCCCGCAAATTACCAACGGTAACCTCAATGGACCATCGATCATGGTCGGCGAAAAGGGCGCTGATTTATTGCTCGATAAATCACCCCTGCCGTCGGCCAATCTCCAGCCTTGGATCCACCCCGATTGGCAGACCACCCAGCGCTGAGGTGGATGCTCTAAGCGTCCAGGTGCTCAAACAAAGCTGTCGATAGATAGCGCTCGGCGAATGACGGAATAATCAGAACGATATTCTTGCCCGCCATGGCATCACGCTGGCCGACTTTGACGGCAGCGGTGATGGCGGCGCCTGATGAAATGCCCACCGGAATGCCCTCGGTGAGGGCGCAATCGCGGGCGGCGGCGATGGCCTCGTCGTTGGAAACGGTGATAATTTCGTCATAGATCGACGTATCGAGCACGTCGGGCGCAAAGCCGGCGCCAATGCCTTGAATTTTGTGCGGTCCAGGATTGCCACCGGACAGAACCGGGCTATCGGTCGGTTCCACGGCGACGATATGCAGGTTCGGATTGCGCGGCTTGAGCACCTGGCCGACGCCGGTAATGGTGCCGCCGGTACCAATACCGGAGATGAATGCATCGACCTTGCCACCCGTGTCGTTCCAGATTTCCTCTGCTGTGGTTTTGCGGTGAATCTCCGGGTTGGCCGGGTTGGCGAATTGTTGTGGTATGACCGCGCCGTCGATCTCACCGACCATTTCATCGGCCCGGGCAATGGCGCCCTTCATGCCTTTCGGCCCTTCGGTGAGCTCCAATTCCGCACCCAGAAAAGCCAGCATGCGCCGCCGTTCAATCGACATGGTCTCCGGCATCACCAGGATCAACCGGTAGCCCCGGGCAGCCGCCACAAAGGCCAGCGCGATACCGGTATTGCCCGATGTCGGTTCAATCAACGTCGTCTTGCCCGGAGTGATGGTGCCGTCACGCTCCATGGCGTCGATCATCGATACGCCGATGCGGTCCTTGACGCTGGCGATCGGGTTAAAGAACTCAAGCTTGGCCAGCAAGTTGGCTTTGACGTCGTTCTTCTCCGCGATACGGTCCAAACGGACCAGCGGTGTATCGCCGATCGTGTCGGTGATGGAATCATAAATACGGCCGCGACCGGGTTGAGAAGCAGTTTCCTGGCTCATCTTGGGCTCCTGTGGGCGGCAGAAGACCGCCAGCAACAATGGTGGGAAAATAATGCTGCAGTGTGACTGATCGAATTTTAGAATTCGAGTCCGGTATGATGCAAATTCACTCTAGAAAATAGAATGAAATTTTATATCAGCGCTAAATATCGGAATGAATTGGCCAGTACCGCTATTGCCCGGTTGAACCAAAGCCGCCGGTACCGCGTTCAGTCGTAGAGATATCATCAGCGGCGATCGGTGTCGCCTGTACCACCGGGGCGATGATCAATTGGGCAACCCGTAGGCCACGGGTGATTTGGAAAGAGGTATTGCCGTGGTTGATCAGCAGCACCTTCAGTTCGCCGCGATAATCCGCGTCGATCGTGCCCGGGGCATTCAGGACGGTGACGCCGTGCTTATAGGCTAGCCCGGACCGGGGCCGCACTTGGCCTTCGAACCCGGCAGGGATTTCGACGATCAAGCCGGTCGGTACGAGGCTGCGGCCGCCCCTCGCCAACTCAACTGGTTCAGCCGCATCGACAGCGGCGATCAGGTCCATGCCGGCCGATAGTGCTGATTGGTAGGCGGGAAGGTCGAGACCGGCGGCGTGATCAAGCCGGATGATCGGCAGTTTCATAGTGCTCACGTCTTCTGACTGCCAAGCGTTTCGCCGATTTTCTGGATCAGCCGTTGCGCCACATCGGCTTTTTTCATCAGCGGCCATTTCTCAACACCATGAGAACTGATCAGCCGAATGGTGTTGGTGTCACCGCCCATGACGCCGAATTCAGCCGAAACGTCGTTGGCGACAATCCAGTCAGCACCCTTGCGCTTCAGCTTTTTACGGCCATTGGCAACCAGATCATCGGTTTCAGCGGCAAATCCGATGACCAATGCTGGCCGGCCTTTTTTAGCCTTGCCGACGGCGGCAAGAATGTCGGGGTTTTCCGTCAGCGCCAGATCCGGAATGTCGCCGGAGCCATCCTTCTTGATTTTGTTTTCTACTTCATCAGCGGCCCGCCAATCGGCGACGGCGGCGGCCATGATGGCAATATCGGCGGGCATTGCCGCCTCTACCGCAGCCTTCATCTGCCGCGCCGTTTCCACCTTCACCACATCGCAGCCGGCCGGATCGGCAATCGCCACCGGTCCACTGACCAGCGTCACCCTGGCGCCGGCCTTGGCGGCGGCGGCGGCAATGGCGTGTCCCTGTTTGCCCGATGACCGGTTGGCGATATAGCGCACCGGATCGATCGGCTCGTGTGTTGGGCCGGAGGTGATGACCACATGCCGGCCGGCCAGAGGTCCGGCTTTCAATGATAGGGCGTCGGCCACGGCATCGACGATTGCCAACGGCTCTGCCATGCGGCCGGGGCCATATTCGCCGCAGGCCATGTCGCCGTCGTCGGGTCCGACAAAGCTGATGCCATCTTGTCGAAGTTGGGCGACATTGCGCTGTGTCGCCGGGTGGGTCCACATGCGCACATTCATTGATGGCGCCACCAGAACCGGCGTATCGGTTGCCAGCAAAACAGTACTGGCCAGATCGCTGGCCAGGCCATGGGCCATACGGGCCAGTAAATTCGCCGTTGCTGGTGCCACGACGATCAGATCGGATTGGCGCGACAACTGAATGTGGCCCATTTCCGATTCGTCGGTCAGATTGAAGAGATCGCTATAGACCGTGTCTTCACACAGGGCTGAAAGCGACATCGGTGTCACGAAGTTTTTTGCTGACGCCGTCATCACCGGGCACACCGAGGCGCCACGTTCCCGCAGCCGTCGAACCAGGTCCAGGCATTTATAGGCGGCGATGCCGCCGCCGACGATCAACAAGATGCGTTTACCCGTCAGCATGACAATAAGCCGGTTAGCTTCCCGCCCCGAAGGTGCGCGGCGCTGAATTCAATATCCGGGCTGTGCCGTCCTTGACCTCATAGATGGCCAGACCGCGCTCATTGCCGCCCGATGGCAGGAAGCGGAAGACACCATCGATGCCCAGGAATCCATCCCGGTTGGTCAGCGTTTCATTCGAAAAACGACCGGCGCCACGGCTGCGCACCAGGCCGGCAGCCAGGATCGTCGCGTCATAGGCCAAAGTCGCGGTGCGCGGCGGCGCGGAGCCGAATTTTTGTGCATAGCGTGAGGCGAAGTTGGCATAGCCGGATTTATCTGGTGCCGGGAACCAAGCGCCGGCCAAGGCCTGCTCCTGCAACACCCGGGGATTATCCCATTGGCCGGAGCCGAGGATTTTGACTTTCCTGAGATTGACCCGTTTGGTGGTCAGGATCTGAGCCAGGAAAGGTGCTGCTTCGCCGCCATCGGGCATGAACAAAGCATCAGCCTTGCTGGCGGCGCGGGCAATTGATTCCGCCTTTGCCTGCATATCGAGTTTGTTGAGCGTATATCGTTCAATGGCAACGACCCGGCCGCCATATTTCGCCACGGCCTGGCGGAAGGCGGCTTCAGTCACGGTCCCATAACCGTTGTTAGGCAATAGCGCGGCAAAGGACTTGCGGCCTTTCTTGACGGCGAAACTGATAATGCGTTGGACGTCCTGCTGTGGCAGGAAGCTCATTAGATAGACACCGCGTGCGGCGACGGAAGAATCAGTGGAAAAGGCCACGATCGGAACGCCGGCCTGTCGCGCCACTGATCCCGCACCGGCAACGGAGGCGGAAAATATCGGTCCGATGATCAGTTCGCTATTTTCCTTGATCGCTGACTGAGCAGCGGCACGGGCGCCGTCTGACGTGCCGGCTGTATCCTTGACGATCACCTGGATGTCGTTACCGGGGAAATCATTCAATGCCAGTTCAGCGGCATTTTGAAAGACCTTGGCCAGGGCGCCGGCATTGCCAGATGCCGTTGACGGCAACAACATGGCCACCCGAACATTGCCCGTCCCAATGACCGCGCCGCTTGGCACGGTGGGACCGGTCGCCGTTGGTGTGCCCAAACCACTCCACCCGGAGGGTTGGCCGCTACACGCCGCAAGCGCCAACGCGCCCGCAAAAACGAAAGAAAGGGCTGCTAATCGAGAATATCCGCCGCGCCCGGCATTATTTACGCAATACACGTTTTGCCTCCTGGATGCGCTGTAACGCGCTGAAACTCTGCGATTTTGAAGCTCTTGCACTGTTCTGTCAAAATATACAAACAAAAATGCCGGTACCGGCCCCCCAAACGCGCCTATTACTTAGCATGTTTCACAATAAGGCGAAATTCCGGCATTGTGGTTTCCCATGAATCAGACACCACCAAATAACACCACCTCAACCTACGCCATTGATGCCCATACTTTTGAAGCCGGGGCAATGGCGCCCGGCCTTTATGTGGTGGCAACGCCCATCGGCCATTTGGGCGACATTACTTTGCGGGCGCTGTCGGTGTTGGCAGGTGCCGATGCCATTGCCTGTGAGGATACCAGAGTTACCGGCAAGCTGTTGCATCATTATGCCATCGCCACGCCGATGAGCCCCTACCACGAGCACAATGCCGCCCGGCAATTGCCCAAACTGATGGCACGCTTGGCCGACGGCGCGGCGATTGCCTTGGTCAGTGATGCCGGCACGCCGCTGCTGTCCGATCCCGGATATCGCCTCGTTGGTGCTGCCATTGAGAACGATTTTCCAGTAATTGCGGTTCCGGGCGCTTCGGCGCTGCTTGCTGGCCTTGTGGCGTCAGGACTTGAAACCGATACGGTTTTATTCGCCGGCTTTCTGCCACCAAAGCAAGGCGCCCGCCGCCGCCGCATTGAACAAATTGGGGCGATTGATTCAACCATCGTGCTTTATGAAACCCCCCGGCGGGTTGGTTCCGTGTTGGCCGATATGGCTGAAATTCTTGGCAACGACAGACGGGCGGTCATTGCCAGGGAACTGACCAAATCGTTCGAAAGCCTCTATCGCGGCAGCTTGGCGGATTTGCGCACGATCGTTGAGACCATGCCGAAAAAGGGGGAGCTGGTGTTACTTTTAGCACCGCCGACAGAGCAAACGGCGCCGGCCGACGAGGTCGATCGGCTATTACTGGACGCCTTGTCGCGATTACCAGCAAGCGCTGCCGCCCGTGAAGTCGCCGCCAGTACCGGCGTCGAACGCCAACAGCTTTATCGCCGCGCCTTGGCCTTCAAGGAGTCCGCCTCGTCCGGTAAACAGGAATGACCACCGCAGCGCGCGACCGGTCCAAGGCCTGGCGGCGAGGCCGGCGGGCCGAATGGTTGGCGGCCTGGTATTTGCGCGGCAAGGGCTACCGGGTGCTTGAACGGCGCTATCGGACCGGCACGGGCGAGGTTGATATCGTCGCCCGTCGCGGCACGACGTTGGCCTTTGTCGAGGTCAAGGCCCGCGCCACGCTCGCCGCCGCCTTGGAGGCAGTGCCTTACCGCGCCCAACAACGCATCGCCTCGGCGGCACGGGTTTGGATAGCCGGCCATCCTCTTTCTGGCGGCCTGACCTACCGCTTCGACATCATCGCCGTCCGGCCAAGGCGATTTCCCGATCATATTATCAATGCATTCGAGGTTGATTTTTAAGCCACAAGAACATGGACAAGCATGGCGAAAATCGCCATATGGTTCATGGTATGGGAAGTCCTGAAGCCAGCCCGCGATCCGCGCGGTTCACATTAGGGAAGTCCTGAAGCCGGCCCGCTCCCCCGTCCCAACCACCCATAGATGGGACCCTCAGGGGTGGTTGGGACGGGGGAGCGGGCCGGCTTCAGGACTTCCGATCTTAAATTTATCGCCGTAGGCGTTAATCTGGTTTTACGAGCTTCCCCTAATAAGAACCGAATAGATTGATTAAGGAAATCACCATGCCACTCAAAGTCGCCGTGCAGATGGATCACATCTCCACCATCTCAATTGCCGGTGATTCCACCTTTGCCATGTTGCTGGAGGCGCAAAGGCGTGGTCATGAGCTGCACCATTACACTCCCGACCAGTTGTCTATGCGCGACGGTGTGGTAACAGCCCGAACCGAGCCGTTACAGGTACGCGATGTGGCTGGCGACCATTTCGACCTTGGCGCGCCGCGGCGCACGGATATGACCGACTTCGACGTCGTGTTGCTGCGCCAGGACCCGCCGTTTGACCTGGCCTATATCACCACCACCCATCTGCTTGAGCGTATTCATCCGGCGACCTTGGTGGTCAATCATCCAGGTGAAGTACGCAACGCGCCGGAAAAAATCCTGGTCACTGAATTTACCGACCTGATGCCGCCAACTTTGATTACCCGAGATATTGAGGAAATTCGTCAGTTTCGCGCCGATCACGGCGATATCGTCGTCAAGCCGCTTTACGGCCATGGCGGCCAGATGGTTTTTCGGCTGAAAGCTGATGATCAAAATTTCGGTTCGCTGACCGATTTGTTCGCGGAAACCTACCGCGAAGCCTGGGTGGTGCAGAAATATCTCGACGATGTGCGCGCCGGCGATAAGCGCATTATCCTGATTGACGGCAAGGCGGCCGGGGCTATCAACCGCATCCCGGCCGAGGACGATCTGCGCTCCAATATGGTGCAAGGCGGGCGGGCGGAAGTCACCCAATTGACGGCTCGCGAACAGGAAATCTGCGACCGCATCGGCCCAACCCTGCGCCAGCGGGACCTGATGTTCGTCGGCATCGATGTCATCGGCAATTGGATGACGGAGATTAATGTCACCTCACCAACCGGCATCCGCGCCATCGCCAACCATGGCGGGCCTGATATTGCGGCACTAATCTGGGATGCCATCGGCGCCCGTCGCGGCGGTTAGGCACACTCAACTCAATTTGTTCTTGAAATGTTCTTGAAATACAACCCTATGTGACGTATGGTTGCAAATCTTGCAATCAAATCCATGGGCGCGTGTAGATGGTCAGCCGGGTTACCACGGTAGCATTTCAAGGCATCAATGCGGTGCCCGTCGATGTCCAAGTGCAGATCGGGCCGGGCGCGGTGATGTTTTCCATCGTCGGTCTGCCGGATAAGGCGGTGGCGGAAAGCCGCGAACGGGTACGTTCAGCCCTGGTGGCCTCCGGTCTGGCACTGCCGCCCAAGCGCATAACCGTCAATCTGGCGCCGGCCGATCTGCCCAAGGAAGGCAGCCATTACGATTTGCCCATCGCTTTGGCATTGATGGCCGCCATGGGCGTTGTTCCCGGCGAAATGCTGGCGGAATATGTCGTCATGGGAGAATTATCCCTAGATGGCGAGATCACGCCGGTGACCGGGGTATTGCCCTCAGCAATCGGTGCCAACGGTCTTGGCCGTGGTCTGATTTGCCCGCGGGCCAGCGGCCCGGAAGCGGCTTGGGCGGACCCTGAGATGGACATTTTGGCGCCACGCAGCCTGATCGCCCTGGCCAATCATTTCAAAGGAACGCAAGTACTCAGCCGTCCTGATGCCCACTTGGCGATCTCCGAACCGCCGCTGCCTGATCTTGCCGATATCAAAGGCCAGGAAATGGCCAAGCGGGCCCTGGAAGTCGCCGCCGCCGGCGGGCACAATCTGTTGATGGTCGGTCCGCCCGGCGCCGGCAAATCAATGTTGGCCAGCCGGCTACCGTCGATCCTGCCGGCCTTGTCACCAAGAGAATTGTTGGAGGTATCCATGGTTGCCTCGGTCGCTGGCGAATTGGCCGATGGCCGGCTATCCGCCCGGCGGCCGTTCCGCGCCCCGCATCATTCCGCCTCCATGGCCGCCATGGTCGGCGGTGGTATCCGGGCCCGGCCAGGCGAGGTGTCGCTGGCTCATAACGGCGTTTTGTTTCTTGATGAATTGCCCGAGTTCACCCCTCAGGTGCTCGACAGCCTGCGCCAGCCGCTGGAAACCGGCGAAACCGTCATCGCCCGGGCCAATCATCGGGTCACTTATCCGTCGCGCATTCAGTTTATTGCCGCCATGAACCCCTGCCGCTGTGGCATGGCTGGCGAGCCGGGGCACAGCTGTCGGCGCGGCCAGCGGTGTGTCACTGACTATCAGGCCCGTGTCTCTGGCCCGCTTCTTGACCGTATTGATCTGCGCATCGAAGTCCCGGCGGTAACGGCCAGCGACCTGATCTTGCCAGCCCCGGCGGAAGGTTCCGCCGCCATTGCCGCCCGTGTCGATGCGGCACGACAGATCCAATTGCAACGGTTCGCTGCCCTAGGCGAACTGGCCACCACCAACGCCCAATGTTCGCCGAAGCTCATTGAAGGAATCGCCGCACCGGATTCAGCCGGTACTCGGCTGTTGACCGATGCCGCCGAAGCAATGGTTTTATCAGCGCGGGGTTATCATCGGGTACTCAAAGTGGCCCGCACTTTGGCTGATCTGGATGGCGTCGACCGCGTCGGCCGGCTGCATATTGCTGAAGCCTTGGCTTATCGCGGTAGCGCTTCAGGTTTGGCCCGCGCCGCCTGATCGCAGTTCGGCGGCTTTCGAGATTTTCCCCGGCCAGCATTGAGCCTGATGGCGTCAAGCCTTTGGCAATACTTCACACGTCATAATCGTCGCTGAATCGGCAGGTTGCGGGGACGAATCTCAGCCGGATGCCCAATTGGACGTGGGTGTGAGCGCTGAATTTTGCTGATACTCACCTCTCCCGTGATACCGGCCGCATCGCGGAGCCAGACCAATGACGCTCAATTCTCCCCGCCGTCGACGGGCCCAGGCCAACCAGCTTTTTCAGCCGGTGGACGAGACAATCGCACATGGTGCCGTCGAGAACCGGGAGCCGCCCCGGCCCGAATACTCGATGCCGGCAAGGGTGATTTATGCGCTGATTGGCGCGGCTGCCGGGCTTATCCTAACTGGTCTGGTCATCGATGCGCCGATCCTGGTGTTTATCGCTTTGGCCTATTTGGCCGGGCTTTTGACCCTCTGGCTCTTTATTCGGCCGACCCAACAAAAGCTGAAACCAAGTGTTTCGTCCTCCGCAATGACGGCGGAATCGGAGCGCATCGCCGATCAAATCTGGGAGCTGAAAGAAAGTGCGGAACGGTTTCGCAGCGTTGTCGATACGCTCGGTGATGCTATTGTCCGCCGCGATTTCGAAGGCCGTGTGGTGTTCGTCAACGATGCCTTCGCGCGCACCTTCGGGGTCGATGCGCAGGCTTTGATTGGCCATCCGCTGGATCTGCGGCCGATCAGCCAAGCGGAGGGGGCGGCCAGCGAAATCGGCCACCGAAACCGTGAAGTATGTCTATCGACGAGAGACGGGCCGCGATGGTTTTCCTGGATTGATCTGCCGGTCCGCGACGACGGTGACGACCGACCGCATCTGCAATCCATTATCCGCGACATTACCGAATTGCGTTCCACCCAGGATGCGCTGATTGGCGCCCGCGACCAGTCGGATGCGGCAAACCAGGCCAAATCCCGATTTCTAGCCGCTGTCAGCCACGAGATCCGCACGCCGCTCAATGGCATCTTGGGCATGGCGCAACTGCTGATCGACACCAAGTTGACCAAGGAACAGACCGCTTATGCTGGCGCGGTAAGTAAGTCCGGCCGGGCCTTGCTGAGCCTGATCGATGACATTTTGGATTTCTCCAAGATCGAGGCAGGCCGCCTGGAGCTGCGGCCGGCGCCGACAAATGTCCACGATCTGGTGGAAGGCGTCATGGAACTTTTGGCGCCCCGGGCCCAGGACAAGGGTCTGGAAATGGCCCACTATGTTGCCGCCAACGTGCCGCCAACCATGAAGCTGGATGGTGCCCGCCTGCGCCAGGTGCTGCTCAATTTGGCCGGTAACGGTGTCAAATTCACCCAAACCGGCGGTGTGGCGGTGATCGTGGAAATGACCGGCGGACCACAGCCACTGGTGATGTTTTCGGTACGTGACACCGGTATCGGCATTGATGAGGTCGCCCGCGAGCGCATCTTTGAAGAATTCGAACAGGCCGACCCCGGTTTGGATCGCCGCTTCGGTGGCACTGGTTTGGGTCTATCGATTTCCCGCGAAATCGTCCGCCTCATGGGCGGCGACATTTCCGTCGACAGCCGGCTTGGACAAGGCTCGGCGTTCACCTTCGATTTGCCCGTCGCCGAACAGCCGCGCGCCGTCGTGCCGCCGGAAGGCTTGGCTGGCCGCCGGGTCATCTGCCTGTCGAAATCCATCATTGAGATCCCGCTACTGGTTCGCCGGTTGCAGGATGCTCAGATGTCCGTCTCTGACCACACGACGTTGCAGGCTGCCAACGACGCGATTGCCGACAAGTCCGCCGGTCCGGTGGACCTGGTCATGATTGATGGCGCCTCCCGCGCCGACCCGGCCGCCGATTTGAAGGCGTTGACGGAAACTTCACCAGATGGCGTTTCCGCCTGTATTTTGATCACCCCGTCGCAACGGTCGCAACTAGAGGACCTACGCGATGCCGGTTTTGGCACCTATCTGGTCAAACCGGTTCGGTTGGTCTCCCTGCTGCGAGCCATGCAGACCATTCACGGCGGTGAATTCGGCATCGCCGGCGCCGAACATCCGGCTACCCGAACGCCCGCACAAAAAGATAAAAATGGCCGTCGGGTGCTGCTGGTTGAGGATAACGACATCAACGCCTTGCTGACCCGGTCGGTGCTCAGCCGCAACGGTGATGAAGTCGAGCTGGCCACCGACGGCAAGCGCGCGGTCGGCGTTATCGGCGACGCCTTTGAAGGCAATGCGCCGGGTTATGATTGCATCTTGATGGACCTGCACATGCCCGGTATGGACGGTTTGGCGGCGACCCGCCAGATCCGTAGTCTCGAGCGTGATCACGGCCGCCCGGCGACACCGATCATCGTGCTGACTGCCGATGGCCTGGAAGAGACCAAGCGTGCCTGCCTGGCTGCCGGCGCTGACCGAATTCTTGCAAAACCGGCCGAAGCCGATCGGTTGATACTAGAAATCGACCAATTCTGTTCCTAGATACCCTGTCACCATAGCCACAGCCTGAACCTTTTGGGTGCCGATTGGCTGGATCTGTAGCCGGGAGGGATTGCAGATTGTCATACTAATGTCGAATAAGTATGGTCATGATGAGTTTGGAATTTTTAGCGGATTTTGGCTGAGGCAGTTGAGTCCAAACCCTAGTTGCACGACAAGATGAAAAGATCGGCAAAACTTTCTCCGCGACGATTGCTGCGCAAATTCGTGCCCGGCGGCCGCATGGTGGCCGGACAGCAACGTTGGCTTCCCAATTTACGCTTCCCCCAGCGCCGTATTGGCCCGGTTACCGATCCAAACCATGTCAGTCTGGGACGCATTGGGCCGCTTGAGGCCCGACTGGCGCGCACCATGGGCGAACTGACCCGCGCCCAGCAACTGCGCTATCACGTGTTCTATGAAGAAATGGCGGCCATACCTGACGCACGCATGGCCGCCGCCGGGCGGGATTTTGATGATTTCGATGCCATTTGCGACCATCTGCTGGTGCTTGATCACGATGTTGAAGTCCGTAAATTTCGCCGCCGCCAGGCCCAGGTGGTGGGCACATACCGGCTACTGCGCCAGGAAGTCGCCGATCTCAATGACGGATTTTATACTGCCGACGAATTCGCCATTCAGCCTCTGATCGATGCCAATCCGAATTTGCGGTTTTTGGAACTTGGTCGTTCTTGCGTGCTCAAGCCTTACCGTAGCAAACGCACCGTTGGGCTCTTATGGCAAGGTATCTGGTCGTATGTGGTCATGCATAATATCGATGTGATGATCGGCTGTGCCAGTCTTGAAGGCACCGATCCGAGCCGCTTGGCTGAACCACTGTCCTTCCTGCATCATTACTGTGCACCGCCGGAAGAATGGAACGTACGGGCCGTTGATGACCGCCGTGTTCCGATGAACCGGATGGCCAAGGAAAGTATCAACCAGCGCGCCGTACTGCGCGATTTGCCGCCGTTGATCAAGGGGTATTTGCGTCTGGGTGCTTATATCGGCGACGGCGCGGTCGTCGACCACCAATTCGGCACCACCGACGTCATGATTATCTTACCGGTTTCGGTGATTTCGGAACGCTACATCAATCATTATAGTGCGGATGCCGAGCGGCACGGCGGCTAAAGCGGTTCGCGTTTTAACTGCGCCGATGAAATAGCAATACGGCCGGGGAATTCCCCGGCCGTTTCGTTTTTATAGTTATCTAATAGACAGTGCTGAATTAGTCAGCTGCTTCGTCGCTATTCTCAGTACCGGATTCCTGGTCGATCATTTTCATCGACAGGCGGACCTTGCCGCGGTCATCAAAGCCGAGCAGCTTGACCCAGACCTTGTCGCCTTCGTTGACGACGTCGTTGACCTTGGCGACCCGTTGCGGGGCCAACTGGGAAATGTGCACTAGGCCATCCTTGGGACCGAAGAAGTTCACAAAGGCGCCGAAATCGACAACCTTGACGACCGTGCCCTGGTATATCTCGCCGACTTCCGGTTCCGCCGTGATCGACTTGATCCAATTCAGCGCGGCGGTGATCGCCTTGCCATCGGAAGAAGCCACCTTGACGGTACCGTCGTCTTCAACGTTGATCTTGGCGCCGGTCTTTTCGACGATCTCGCGGATCACCTTGCCGCCGGTACCAATAACGTCGCGGATTTTGTCGGTCGGGATCTGAATGACCTCGATGCGCGGCGCATATTCGCCCAGTTCCGGACGCGATTCGGTGATGGCGTTGGCCATCTCGCCCAGAATGTGCATGCGGCTGCCCTTGGCTTGGTCCAGCGCGGTCTTCATGATCTCCTCGGTGATGCCATCGATCTTGATATCCATCTGCAAGGAGGTGATGCCTTCTTCCGTGCCGGCAACCTTGAAGTCCATGTCGCCCAGATGATCTTCATCACCTAAAATATCCGACAACACCGCGAAACGGTCGCCTTCCTTGATCAGGCCCATGGCGATACCGGCCACCGGCCGACGCAGGGGCACACCGGCATCCATCAAAGCCAGCGAGGTACCGCAAACTGTCGCCATTGACGACGAACCGTTGGATTCGGTGACCTCAGAGACAACCCGCAGGGTGTAGGGGAATTCATGATGCGGCGGTAGGACCGGATGAATGGCCCGCCAGGCCAGCTTGCCGTGGCCGATTTCGCGGCGGCCCGGTGACAGCATGCGACCGGTTTCACCGACCGAATAGGGCGGGAAGTTGTAATGCAGCATGAAGGTTTCTTTATAGGTGCCGGCCAATGCGTCGACGAACTGCTCGTCTTCGCCGGTACCGAGCGTCGCCACGACCATGGCCTGGGTTTCACCACGAGTGAACAGGCCGGAACCATGACTGCGCTGCAGGAAGCCGACTTCCGCCTCGATCTGTCGCACGGTGGTCAGATCGCGACCGTCGATACGTGATCCATCATCAAGGATCTGACCGCGAACGACCTGGCTTTCCAGTTTCTTGAACATCTGACCGACCTGCTGTTTGGTCGGAGCGTTCTCATCGTCGTCGGAACACAGGGCTTCAACCAGGCCGGATTTGACCGCGTCCAAAGCATTGCGGCGTTCCGTCTTGGTGGGGATCTTGTAGGCAGCATTGACGCCGTCGGCACCAATTTCAGATACCTTGGCCAACAGTTCCGACATGTCCGGCTGAATATGCAGGCGCGGTTCCTTGGCGGCTTTTTCCGCCAGGTTGATGATCGCGTCGATCACTGGCTGGATGCCGGCATGACCAAACATGACAGCGCCGAGCATGACGTCTTCGGGCAGCTCCTGGGCTTCCGATTCGACCATCAACACGGCCTCGCCGGTGCCAGCGACCAACAAATCGAGCTTGGAATCTTCCATGCTGTCGATGATCGGGTTCAAGACATATTCGCCGTCGATATAGCCGATGCGGGCGCCACCGATGGGGCCCATGAACGGTACGCCGGACAAGGTCAATGCCGCGGAGGCGGCGACCATGGCAACAACGTCGGGGTCATTTTCCAGGTCGTGGGCGAGGACGGTCAGAATAATCTGCGTCTCACACTTATAACCAGCGGCGAAAAGCGGCCGGATCGGCCGGTCAATCAGCCGTGACGTCAGGGTTTCTTTTTCCGTCGGCCGGCCTTCGCGTTTAAAATAACCGCCGGGGATTTTGCCGGCGGCGTAGGTTTTTTCCTGGTAGTTGACGGTCATGGGGAAGAAATCGAGGCCGACGCGGGGCTCTCTTTCAGATACGACCGTGGCCAGAACGGTGGTTTCACCGTAGGTGGCGACAACTGCGCCATCAGCCTGACGGGCGATTTTCCCGGTTTCGAGTACGAGGGGGCGTCCGCCCCAATCGATTTCCTCGCGATGAGTAGTAAACATGGCAGTCCTTTCATGTGCTTGCCAAACACGAGCCGCCATGGGCAAGACGGCAAGAGGCTTCTCCGGCGTCGGTGGTGAAAATACGCTTCACCAAACCTTCAAACGCGCAGACAAGCATCCGGCGATCCTGCCCCATGGCTCCCATGCGTATCGTAATGAGCGCGGCCAAATTCAAATTCAGGCCGCGCCATGTCGCGCCTTTAGCGGCGCAGTCCGAGTCGTTTGATCAGATCTTGATAGCGCTCAACATTCCGACTTTTTACATAATCGAGAAGTTTGCGGCGCTGACTGACCATTTTTAACAGACCACGGCGGGAATGGTTGTCCTTGGCGTGGGTCTGGAAGTGTCCAGTGAGATTGGCAATTCGCTCGGTCAAAATTGCCACCTGGATTTCAGGTGAACCCGTATCGCCACCTTTTGTGGCGTACTCTGAGATCAATTCCTGCTTACGTTCAGCGGTAATCGACATCGTCAATTCGTCCTATAGATTAAGTGCCGGCTCCGGTGAGGCGGCAAGGTTAAACACGCGCTTAGGGTGGAGCGCTCCTTGATCGATTTCGCCCAGAGCCACTAAACGGCCCTGACATGTGGCGTAAACCAATCCAGAAAAAGTGGGCGCATCCCGTCCACGCAACAAAATAGCCTGGCCCCTTCGGAGCCTGGCTTCATCGGTCCGGTTGACGGCCAGTGCCGGGATGTCGTCCAGCGCGGTCTCAATCGGTCGAAGATAGTCAACGAAGTCACCTTCGCCGGGCGCACTATTAGCAGAGCTTTCAAGTTTTTCCAGCGAAATCATGTCGTCTTCGTCAAAAGGTCCGACCAACAGGCGCCTGAGCGTCGTCACATGGCCGTGGCTGCCGAGCCGGCGGCCCATATCGCGGGCCAGCGCCCGCACATAGGTACCCTTGCCGCACTCGGCTTCAAATATGGCTGTATCGGCGTCTGGGCAGGTGACCAGATCAAGCCGGTGCACATCGATCGGCCGCGCCGGCAACACCACCTCTTCACCGTCGCGGGCCAGATCATAGGCCCGTTGCCCGTCCACCTTGATGGCAGAATAGACCGGCGGTACCTGCATGATCTCACCGGTAAATTCGCCGACAATGGCGAGAATTTCATCGGCGGTCGGACGCACGTCGCTGGTGGCAACCGGCGCGCCTTCCGCATCGTCGGTCTCAGTCTCGATCCCCCAACGCACCGTGAAACGATAAACCTTACGCCCGTCCATGATGAAGGACACGGTCTTGGTCGCTTCGCCGAAGGCCAGCGGCAACAAACCCGATGCCAACGGATCCAATGTACCTGCATGTCCGGCCTTGTTGGCGTTCAACAACCGCCGAACCTTGCCCAATGCTGCCGTTGACGTCATGCCGACCGGTTTATCCAGCACCAGCCAACCATCCACATCATTGCCACTTTTTCTGCGCCGACCCATAACTCTAAGCGCCCGTTTGATCAGGTTCGTCGGGATCGATATCCAAATCCCGGCGCACTGGGTCGGAATTCAAAATCGCCGTGATCTGATCATCATCATCAAAACGGGTATCCGGAGTGAACCGCAATTCCGGCGTAAATTTTGTTGTCATCTGCCGACCGACCCGGCCGCGAAACCATTTCTTATTGCGATCCAAGGCAGCGACCACGCGCAGCCGGTCGGCTTCGTCGCCAAACGATGTAATGAAAACATGGGCATGTTTCAGGTCAGGGCTCATACGCACCTCCGGCACGGTGATCACCTGGCCTTCCAGCTCTGGGTCGCGCACTTCGCCGCGCGACAGCAGCTCTGAGAGCACCTTGCGCACCAATTCGCCGACCCGCAATTGCCGTTGCGACGGCTGATGAGCCGCGCCCTCGGTTGCAAACCGCGTCATATGTTGTGTTCCGTTGGTTGGTTCCGGCGGCAGGGCGGATTTGGACCGGCCTGCCGCGAATTCCTTGTCTTAAAGTTACAGGCTCCGCGCCACTTCCTCGACGCGGAAACATTCGATGACATCGCCTGCGCGCATGTCTTGATAGGTTTCAAAGTTCATGCCGCATTCCTGACCGGCAACGACTTCCTTCACTTCGTCCTTGAAGCGTTTCAAAGTACCCAGTTTGCCTTCGTGAATGACCACGTTGTCGCGAACCAGGCGCACTTCCGCGCCGCGTTGGACGACGCCTTCGGTCACCCGGCAACCAGCCACCTTGCCGACCTTGGAGATATTGAAGATTTCCAGGATTTCGGCGTTGCCCAGGAAGGTTTCGCGCCGTTCCGGCGACAACATGCCCGACATCGCCGCTTTCACGTCGTCGACCAGATCATAGATGATGCTGTAGTAGCGAATTTCAACACCATCGCGTTCCGCCGCATCGCGGGACTGGCGGCTGGCGCGGACATTAAAGCCGATAATTGCTGCGTTCGACGCCATTGCCAGACTAACATCGGATTCTGTGATACCACCGACGCCGGAATGGATGATGCGCGCGGCGACCTCATCGGTACCCAATTTGTCCAAAGCACCAACGATGGCTTCCACAGAACCCTGCACATCACCCTTGATGACCAGCGGGAATTCCTGCAGACCGGATTCCGCTAAACGGGTCATCATTTGTTCAAGCGAGCCACGGGCGCCGCGAAGCTGATTTTCCTCACGCCGCTTGCGTTGCCGGTATTCGGTAATCTCGCGGGCGCGACCTTCGTTTTCAACGATGGAGAACCGATCGCCGGCTTCCGGGGCACCTTGTAGTCCAAGAATCTCCACCGGCATGGACGGCGTCGCCGACGAAATTTGTTGACCGTGATCGTCGATCAATGCCCGTACGCGGCCCCATTCAGCGCCGGCAACGATAATGTCGCCGACATTCAAGGTGCCCCGTTCGACCAGAACGGTAGCGACCGAACCGCGGCCGCGATCCAATTGTGCTTCGACAACCATACCATCGGCGAGGCGGTCCGGATTGGCCCGCAGCTCCAGCAATTCCGCCTGTAGCAGCAACGCTTCAAGCAGTTTGTCCAGGTTGGTTTTCTTGAGTGCCGAGACTTCGACCTCAAGCACATCACCACCCATGGATTCCACTACCAGCTCATGCTGCAGCAAATCGGTGCGCACCCGGTTGGGATCGGTATCAGGCAGATCGATCTTGTTAATGGCGATAATGATCGGTACGCCGGCCGCCTTGGCGTGATTGATCGCCTCAATTGTTTGCGGCATGACACCGTCATTGGCGGCGACGACCAAAATCACAATGTCGGTCGCCTTGGCGCCGCGCGCCCGCATCGATGTGAAGGCGGCATGGCCCGGTGTGTCAATAAAGGTAATTTTCTGACCGTTGCGTTCGACTTGGTAGGCACCGATATGTTGGGTGATACCACCGGCTTCACCACCGACAACGTCGGTTTGGCGAATGGCGTCCAACAAGGACGTTTTACCGTGATCGACGTGACCCATAATGGTCACGACCGGCGGCCTTGGCAGCCGTTCGCCGGAATCTTCTTCGATATCAAACAGACCTTCTTCAACGTCCGATTCCGCCACCCGTTTTACCGAATGGCCAAGTTCCTCGGCGATCAACTGAGCAGTATCAGCGTCGATCACGTCCTCGACCGTCAGCATCTGGCCCTGTTTCATCAATATCCGGATAACTTCCACGGCCCGTTCCGCCATGCGGTTGGCGAGCTCCTGGACGGTAATCGTTTCTGGCACAATGACTTCGCGGGAAATTTTCTCCCGGGCGCCAGACTGGGCGGCGCGTTTTTCCTTTTCGCGGCGGCGCTTCAATGCCGCCAGCGAGCGTCCGCGGGCGGCGCCGTCATCACCGGATGTTGCCGTGGCAATTGTTAGCTTCGTCCGGCGGCGGTCGTCGCCGCCGCGCCGTGACGGCCGGGCTTCCGGCGCGCGCGGTCTTTTGACTGCCTTCAGGGCGTCTTTTTGCGGCTCTTCAGTTTGCGGTCGCCGGCTGACCGGCTTCTCTGACGGCGGCTGCTGCGGCATGCTGTCAGCCGGATTGGCCGGCGCCTCTGCCTGGTCGGAACCGGCAGTATCACTGGATTCGGCAGCTTTAGCGGCCTCTAACTCTTCGGCTTCGGCCTTTCTGGCCTGCTCTTCGGCTTCCAGGCGCTGGCGTTCAGCTTCTTTCGCCGAGGCCTCTTCTTCTTCAACCTGGCGACGTTTGGCGTCGTCTTCAGCTTGGACTTTTTCTTCGACTTCGCGAACCTTGGCGTCTTTTAGGGCCTGGGCTCGGGCCGCCGCTTCCTCGTTGGTCAGATTACGGGCGGCGCCACCTTGCACAGCGGCGGCCTCCGGTGCCACTTCAGGCGCCGGCTGTTTCGCCGTTTCGGGTGTTTCCGTTCCGGGTTCCGCCTGATCGGGGACAATGACGCGCCGTTTCTTTTTCTCCACCACCACGGCCTTGGTGCGGCCATGGGAGAAACTCTGCCGAACAGTTCCCTGTTCAACAGTACGCTTCAATGTCAGCGTCTTCGTGCGGTCCACGCTGATTGTCTTATCGCCGGTCGTCTTCGTATCGCTCATACGTTCTCAGTCCTGCGGATGATGATTTCTTGCATCATCCTGGTGACGCAAATGCGTCTGATTTACATTCATTTGTGCCGATACCGTCCCACGGTATCGCTCCAGCCGGTCTACCCATTGGCGGACCGAACCAGTCGTCGAGCCGCCGAGCAGTGCAGCATGTACCACATTTGACCCACCGAATGCCAAATCCAATTGCGCTGAATCGAAAATTCGTAAACCCGGCAGGCTATTTTCTTTATCCGTGTGGCGTAACAGCATCGCCGACAGCCGCCGAATGCCATCTTCAGCGGCGTCGCTGGCATGGATTAGCATGGCGGCACGGCCGGCGCCGATGGCTTTTTCAACCTTGGTAAAGCCGGTGACCAAGTCGCCGGCCTTGCGGGCCATGGACAACGCACCAAGCAAACCGCGTTCCAGCAAACCATCGACCTGATCGGCCAAGTCTGGCGCCACGGTAACCGCCGCCCGAAATCCCTTGGCGAATCGGCCGGTCCGCCGGGCGCGATCGACGACATCACGTGATCCGGTGACCCATACGCCGCGGCCGGGCAGCCGGCGGCGCAAATCCGGCACCACATTGGCGTCAGGATCAGCGACGAACCGGATCAGGGTCTCTTCCGATCCAGATTCGTTGGTCACAATGCAGGTCCGTGCTTTCAACAAGCGCTCCTCAAGATCGGCGTTCGCCGACTTAGCGTTCTAATTACTCGGCAGCCTCGGTGCTGGCTTCCGCCTCGCCCTCTTCGGCTTCTTCTTCCGCCGCCTCTTTGGCGAGGTCTTCTTCCGTCACCCAACCCGCGGAAAGGCGGGCGGCCATGATCATTTCATCGGCTTCGCCACGTGATATGTTTAATTCCGACAGAGCGCCGGGATGGTGGGTTGCCTCGCCATCATTGCGTTCTACCCAACCGACCAGATCGTCGCCGGCACAACCGGCAAGATCCTCAATATTGCGCACCTCATCCTTGCCCAGTGCCACCATGATCGGCGTCGTGACGCCAGGAATCTGGCGCAGCTCGTCTTCAACGCCCAAGCCGCGGCGTTCCTCGTCGAGCTGGCGCTCAACTTCTTCGATATGTTCGCGGGCACGGGCCTGGAGTTCACCGGCTGTATCCTCATCGAAACCCTCGATGACGGCAATTTCTTCCGACTCAACATAGGCGACTTCTTCAACGGCGGTGAAACCTTCCGATGCCAGCAGCTGTCCAACCACTTCATCGACATTAAGGGCGTTCATGAACAACTCGGTGCGTTCAAGAAATTCCTTCTGGCGCCGTTCTGATTCTTCCTGCTCGGTTAGAATATCGATGTCCCAGCCGGTCAGTTGCGACGCTAAACGGACATTTTGGCCGCGACGGCCGATGGCCAGTGACAATTGTTCGTCCGGCACCACCACTTCAATGCGCTCGGCATCCTCGTCGAGCACCACTTTGGCAACCTCGGCCGGCTGCAGGGCGTTGACGATGAACGTTGCCGCATCGGGCGACCAGGGAATGATGTCGATTTTTTCGCCTTGCAGCTCGTTGACTACCGCCTGGACCCGGCTGCCGCGCATACCGACGCAGGCGCCGACCGGATCGATGGAGGAATCATTGGATAAAACGGCAATTTTGGCGCGTGATCCCGGATCCCTGGCGACAGATCTGATTTCGATAATACCGTCGTAGATTTCCGGCACTTCCTGGGCAAAAAGCTTGGCCATGAATTGCGGATGGGTGCGCGACAGGAAAATCTGCGGGCCGCGTTGTTCACGGCGCACATCGTAAATATAAGCCCGGATGCGGTCGCCATTGCGAAACGCTTCACGCGGGATCAGCTCGTCACGGCGTACAACCGCTTCGCCGCGTCCCAAGTCAGTGACGACGTTGCCGTACTCGGTCCGTTTGACGATGCCATGGACAATTTCGCCGGTGCGGTTCTCAAATTCCTCGAACTGCCGGTCACGTTCGGCCTCGCGAACTTTTTGTACGATGACCTGCTTGGCCGACTGAGCGGCAATGCGGCCGAAATCCATCGGCGGCAGCGGTTCAGAGATATGGTCGCCGATTTTTGCTGCCGAATCGGCTGCCTGGGCGTCTTCCAAGCTGATCTCAACAGTCGGATTATCAATTTCAGCGACCACTTCACGCAGCCGCTGCAGCCGGATTTCCCCGGTCTTTGGATTGATATCCGCCCGGATTTCAGTTTCCGATCCATACCGGGATCGCGCCGCCTTCTGAATGGCGTCTTCCATCGCCCCGATAACGATCTCCCGGTCGATCACCTTTTCACGGGCGACCGCATCGGCGATCTGTAAAAGTTCCAGGCGGTTTGCACTAATGGCCATCTGCTTTTTCCTTAACCCCTACCGGCCCCTTCCGCCGGCAAGTCCTGGTTGTCAGCGCGCGCCTCATCGGCGGATTTTTCCGCCTTAAGTGCCGCGTCAATTAATTCATCCGTCATGATCAGCCGCGCATCGGCGATATCATCAAACGGTAATTCCACCGTCGCCGGTAAATCCGCAATCGGCTCTGAAAGTTGCAACAAGACCCGTCCGTCGCTGGTGCCTTCGACCTGGCCTTTAAACCGCTTACGCCGATAGGTAGAGACCGCCATCTCCATCTTCGCCAAATGGCCGGCCCAGCGGTCAAAATCGGACGCCCGCACCAACGGCCGGTCGATGCCCGGCGAGGAGACTTCCAAATGGTAGGCGCGATCGATGGGATCATCGACATCAAGCGCCGGAGATATGTCGCGGCTGATCTTCTCGCAATCCTCTACCTTCATCGTGCCGTCGGGCCGTTCCGCCATGATCTGCAACGTGCAGCCGTTGAGCCCGGTCACCCGCACGCGCACCAGACGGTATCCGAGGTCTTCAACAACAGGTTCAACGATAGCGGCGACGCGAGCGTCGAGCCCGGTCTCCGGCACGATCCGGCGCTCATGGCGGGATTCGTACAAGGCGCTTGATCTCCTGATATTATACCAAGGGCAGCAAATAATGACCCGTTTGATGGTCCAGATCGGCTCGTTCGGCTAGGCGCGGCGCGAAGCGCGATGCCGGCGCATCGGGCAAGTGACGCAACACAGTCCGACGGGCCGATCTGGGCCACCGAAGGCCGGGTTGCTTTGCTTTGTGACGGCCGCGCGCTCCGCTTATTGTACCGTGCACCACCGCGCGAACCGCACAGCCGTCACAAAACAAATCAATCCCGGTCAAACGAGTCATTATTTACTGCCGTTGGTATTTCCACCCGCAATGACGTCAAACAGGGTCATTACGGTAAAAAAAAGAGCGGGTCCCGGGGGGCCCACCCTCAACTGATCGCTTATTCGATCGCTTGAGATATTATCTTGGTGGCGAATATAGTCTTCAAATCTGCAATTGCAAGCCGTTTCCGCATCGCCGTTTGTTGGCCCTGGAGGCTGCCGAGCGGCGGCTAAGACCGTTGTGCGGCGACGCCCTATCGGCGTTGAAAAGTCAGATAGGCCGGTTGCCGTCCGGCCTTTAGGGCTTTTTGTTCGTAACGGGTGGAATACCAGTCCGGCCACGGCTGCCGCCAGTCGGCTGCGGTTTCAGCCAGCCATTGAAAATCTGAATGGCCGGTCACATGTCTCAGCGTCCAGTCGGCATAAGAGGCAATATCGGTGGCAACGCGCAATATGGCGCCTGGCTTGAGTACCCGCGCCAGCTCATTCAGCATCGCTGAACTGATGAAACGTCGTTTCCAGTGCCGGCGTTTTGGCCAGGGGTCGGGATAAAGCAAATAAATCCGTCCAAGCGATGCCGCCGGCAAGCGCTCAATCAGGTCTACTGCATCGCCGTGATGAAGCCGGATATTGCTGCGATTTTGATCATGAATTTGCACGACCGCCTTGGCCATACCGTTCAAATAGACCTCACAGCCAAAAAAGCCGACATGCGGATAGGCTTGCGCCTGATGCAGCAAATGTTCGGCAGCACCAAAACCAATTTCCAGCCAGAAATCATCTTGGGGTTCGTCAAACAGCGCCGCCGGTTCGACGGTATCGCTGTCGCTCAGATCGACCGAGTACCGGGCGAGCTGGGTTTCAAGCAGGCTCGATTGGCGTTTGCGAAGGGTGTGACCCTTACGCCGTCCAAACAGCTTTGACCGAGGCGTCTGGTCCGTCGGTTCCATCAATTGGCTCTATTTATTCTTTGAATGGCGCGCCGGCCGTGGCCGGCGGTCCGATCAGGTCAGGGCCGACCGAATTGCTTCCACCAGGTCCGTTTTTTCCCAGCTAAACCCGCCGGTATCATCGGGCTGACGGCCGAAGTGACCGTAGGCGGCGGTTCTTTCATAGATCGGTCGGCTCAAATCTAGTTGGTCGCGAATACCGCGCGGCGACAGATCCATCGCTTCCGACAAGGCGCCTTCCAATTTGGCTTCGTCGACCTGGCCGGTGCCGTGGGTGTTGACATAAAGCGACAGCGGCTTGGAAACGCCGATGGCGTAGGCCAACTGGATCGTGCAGCGATCGGCAAGATCGGCGGCGACGACATTTTTCGCCAGATAGCGGGCGGCATAGGCCGCCGAGCGGTCAACCTTAGTGGGATCCTTGCCGGAGAATGCGCCACCACCATGGGGGGCGGCACCGCCATATGTGTCGACGATAATCTTGCGGCCAGTCAGACCGGCGTCACCATCGGGACCGCCAATAATGAACTGGCCGGTCGGGTTGACGTAGAATTCGTCTTCTTCACACATCCAGCCCATTGGCAGGACATTGTCGACGAACGGCCGCACCAACTCACGCACCTGATCTTGGTCGACATCGGCGCTGTGCTGGGTTGAGACCACCACGGATGTGGCACGTACCGGCTTGCCGTTTTCATAGGCCAAGGTCACCTGGCTCTTCGCATCCGGTCCAAATTGCGGCACCGCACCGGAATGACGGGCATCGGCCATTTCCTGCAATATGCGATGGGAGAAAATAATCGGTGCCGGCATCATCACATCGGTTTCCCGACAGGCGTAGCCGAACATGATCCCCTGATCGCCGGCGCCCTCATCCTTATTGTCGGCGGCGTCGACGCCCATGGCGATATCAGTGGATTGGCCGTGGACGTGAACATCAACGTCAGCATGTTGCCAATGAAAACCGTCTTGCTCATAACCGATGTCGCGCACGGCGCGGCGGGCGATTGCCTCCATCCGGTCGTGATCGATTTCCGCCGGTCCGCGAACTTCGCCGGCCAAAACGATACGGTTCGTCGTCGTCAGGGTTTCAACGGCTACCCGCGATCCGGAATCGGCGTCAAGAAAGGCATCAACGACGGCATCTGAAATGCGGTCGCAGACCTTGTCTGGATGGCCTTCAGAAACCGATTCACTGGTAAACAAGTAAGATTGTCGGGACACGGGCGGTAGCTCCAATTTTCAGGCCGGAATTCGTCTTCGAAAAAAATGCGGCGGAAACCAGATGCTCCGCCGCAGGGTTTTTAGTCGCAAGCACTGAAAAAGGTCAATGTTTAAGTTGGTATTGCTAGTGATCGTCGCCGCCAAGCGATTTAACCAGATCAACAATGCGCCGGCGGATCTTCGGGTCCTTGACGCGAACAAAGGCGCGGTTCAATGCCAGCCCTTCAGGTGACGAAATAAAATCGGTGACGTAGGTTTCCGATCTTGATTCACCAAAGCCGGATTCAAGTTCAGCTGATCCAGGCGCATCATCATAAAAGAAACCCACCGGCACACTTAGTATGTTGGCAATATGATAAAGCCGGCTGGCGCCGATGCGATTGGTGCCTTTTTCGTATTTTTGGACCTGCTGAAAGGTAATGCCAAGCTGCTTACCCAGCTTCTCCTGGCTCATATCCTGCATCATCCGCCGAAGCCGGACGCGGCTGCCCACATGAACGTCAATTGGATTGGGTATTTTTTTTATTGCCATGGGGTGTCCATGTTTTCCGGTCGGCAACTTTCAAATTGGCTGTTGCCAGATAATGCCTGAGCTTACCCCGTCACGTCGAAAACACAATCAGGCGTCTAATCGAAAGACCATGCCGAGGCGACGTTCCCAATATTGCCCCGGATCGCCGCGTAAGGCAATCAGTCCGGCTGCCGGGCTCTTGGTTTGGGCCGCCCAATCAGGATCCACAGCAACGTCAGCGCCGCGAGCACAAAGAATATACTATCCCCAAATCGGCCGTACGGTGGTGCCGAAACCGGTTTGGGCAGGAGCCCGTCTAGGACTCCTTGCTGGCCAAGTTTCAAGGAAGAGATAACCCGGCCATAAGGATCAACAATGGCTGAAATCCCAGTGTTTGCGGCGCGTACAAGTGGTTTTCCATGCTCAACCGCTCGCACCCGTGCCTGATGGAAATGTTGATAGGGGCCGGGTGTATTGCCGAACCAGGCGTCGTTGGTGACGTTAAGCAACCATTCACCCTTGCCGGCAGCACCGGCAAAAATAATTTCATAGCAAATCAGTGGATCAGCCGGTGGCGCCGATGGAATTTCCAGCGCTTTGCGCACCGCGCCAGCGGCAAATCCGCCGCGCTGGCGAGCCAATTGTTGGAACCCAAAAGATTCTAGCAGGGATTGAAACGGCAAATACTCACCAAACGGAACCAGGCGGACTTTGTCATAGGCGTTCAAAATAGTGCCGTCTTCGCCGACCAGGAAGATCGAATTGTAGACCGCACGCTTCGCTATCCCCGGCATCGCCGCCTCGGCCCGCACCGCGCCGGTAATGAGCGTGGTGCCGGGCGGCAGTAGCTTGGCAATTGCCGCCAATGCCTTCGGTGATTGCGCCAAGAAGAAAGGCAGGGCCGATTCCGGCCAGATCAAATGGGTTACGCCGATCAGACCAAGGCGGTCCGGCGAAGCCGACCGATCACTCAAGTCCAGATACGATTTTAGTATTTTTTCGCGGTTTTCCGGTAGCCACTTTTCGGCTTGGTCGATCGCCGGCTGAACAATTCGTAGCCGCACGTGTTCATGCATTTCCGGCGTTGATGGCGACAAGTAAAGACGCACCGCCCCATATCCGGCAGTACCGGCAAATAATAATACCGCCAGGATGATGACACTCTTTGCGCCGCCTCCGGCCGGGCTATCGGCTTTGGTTAACAAGGCCGGAGCGGCAAAGATAATCACCGCGGCAAGCGTCAGGCCATAAATCCCTACCAGCGCCGAGGCTTGCATAAGCAAAGTATTGGTCGCCAGACCGTAACCCAGCGTGTTCCATGGAAATCCGGTAAACAAGAAACCGCGCAACCATTCGCCGAGCGCCAGGGCAACCGCCAGGATCAGAACCCGGCGGCCATCGGCGGTCCAAAGCAATCCGGCGATACCAATCGCCAGCGCCCAAACGATCGCCAGGCCCGCCGGCAGCGCTGGAACGGCAATCGGCAGCAGCCAGCCGAATGTATCGGCCTCAACTAAAAAGGCGCCGCCGACCCACCAAAGGCCGGCAAGAAAATAGCCGAACCCAAACCACCATCCGACGGCGGCAGCCGGACGGAACCGGCGGGTGCGGCCGCGCTCATCAAGATCCGACGCGCCATCGAGCAGCCAGATCAGAACCGGAAAGGAAATCCACAGAACCGGAAAAATATGAAAGGGCGCTTGCGAGAAAGTCGCCAAGGCGCCGGCCAACGCCGCGGTCGCCCATCTGCGCATGCCCCAAAAAACAGTGATTGTACCTGAAATACGCGCCAGCATCGCCTTGTTCCGCAGCGAATCAATTTGATAAACTTATACCAGCGCAGACCAATAACGACCCATCTGTTCGCGTCGATGTTGGGTTCGTTTCTCAGGATTTATTGTGCGCGGTGGCCCCGCGTCAACGCAGCGACGCTTAGTCGTCGCTTTGCAATGTCTGAGTCCGCCGCGTGGCGGAGCGGTTGGCCGGACCGCGTTGATCGGCACGGCGCCGGGATATCTTTAGCCGCTTGATGCGCCGCGGATCAGCGTCAAGAATCTCAAACTCAAATCCGGATACATCCGGCGAGACAATCAATTCACCGCGCACCGGCACCCGTCCGGCAAGGTTGAACACCAGTCCGCCCAGGGTATCGATTTCCTCTGTCAGATCACCGATCTGGAAATCCGCGCCGATGGCCGCCGCCGCATCTTCAAGTTCAACTCGGGCATCGGCGATCCAGCCGCCCTCAGCCAGATCACTGATCATCGGATCGGGATCATCATCGTGTTCATCCTCAATATCGCCGACAACGGTTTCGACAATATCCTCCAGCGAAATGAGACCATCCGTACCGCCATATTCGTCGATCACCAGCGCCATCTGCACCCGTTCAGCCTGCATCTTTTCCATCAAATCGGTGATCAACATTGACGGTGGCACGAACAAAACCGGCCGGATCAAATTCACATCGAGCAGCGATTTCGACAGGTCCACCTGACGTAAATCCAATTCCGCGGGATGTTTTTTGCGCCGCTTGGCGTCCGGATCCGGTACAACGGCTGCCGTATTGGCAATGTGCACCATCACATCCTTGATATGCACCATACCGCGCGGATCATCGAGATTTTCAGAATAGGCCGGCATGCGCGAATGGCCGGACTGGCGGAAGAGTTTAATCAGTTCGCCCAGCATAATATTGCAATCGACTGCGTCGATATCAGCCCGCGGCACCATCACGTCATCGACCCGCATACCGCGCAAGCGCAGGATATTGGTCAGGAACATCCGCTCTTCCGGCGAAAAATGGCCGGTGCCGTCGGCTTCGTCCTGGGCCAAAACGTCTTCCAGGTTTTCACGCAGTGTCTGCGGTGAGCCAATACCCAAAAGTGCCTTGACCCGGTCCAGCCAGGTATCCTGGATACGGTCAGAGCGATTACCGTTGCCGCCGTTGCGCTCCGATGACGGTGGTTTGATATGGTTTTTATGTGTGCTGTTCAGGTCGGTCATTACAAGATTGCGCTAAGCGGGGTCCTCTGGATATGGGTCGGCAATACCCAATTGTTCAAGCAGCCGGGTTTCAAGTTGTTCCATGATCTCAGCCTCTGGCGGCGTTTGATGGTCATAACCTAACAAATGCAAGATACCGTGAATGACCAAATGGGTCATATGATGGGTCAGCGGTTGGCCGGAAGTTCCTGCTTCATTGGCAACCGTCTCTAGGGCCAAAATGACATCACCGATCATCGGCCCGAAGGCGTCGTCATGGGTGCTATCGCCGGGAAACGAAAGCACATTGGTGGCGCCCTCCTTGCCGCGATAGCGATCGTTAAGATCGCGCACCCGGGTGTCATCGCTAAAGACAATACTGAGTTCTGAATCAGGCAATATGGTGCATTCGACCGATGTAAAAATGGCCTGCGTGGCGGATTTTACCAGTGCCTGCAATTGGCCGGCATCCGGCCAACCGCTGGCTTCGACGATTACGTCAATGGCCGGTGCGGGATCAACTTGGTCGATTGAAAGGGTCTGGATTTGGCTCATGCGTCGGTCGACGGGGCGTCCTTGGCCGCCTGGGCCCGGTTTTGCCCGCCTTTGTCATAGGCCCGAACGATGCGGGCGACCAGGTCGTGTCTGACCACATCCGCTTCGCCAAACCGTATCTCGTGAACGCCGGCAACATTATCTAAAATACCGAGTGCATCAACCAGGCCAGACGCCATGCCGCGCGGCAGGTCAATCTGGCTTGGGTCGCCGGTTATGATCATTTTTGAGTTCTCGCCCAAGCGGGTCAAAAACATCTTCATCTGCATCGCCGATGTGTTCTGCGCCTCATCCAGAATGATCACCGCATTGGAAAGCGTGCGGCCGCGCATGAAGGCAAGCGGGGCGATTTCAATCATGCCTGATTGCAGTCCCCGTTCCACCCGCTCCGCCGGCATCATTTCATAAAGCCCATCGTAAAGCGGCCTGAGATAAGGGTCGACTTTTTCACGCATGTCGCCTGGTAAAAATCCCAGCCGCTCGCCGGCTTCCACCGCCGGGCGCGATAAAATCAGCCGGGTAATGTCGCCCCGTTCCAGCAATGCCGCTGCGTAGGCGACCGCCAGAAAAGTCTTACCGGTACCGGCCGGTCCGATACCGAATATCATGTCGGCGGATTCCATCGCCCGGAGATAGGCATCCTGAACCGGTGTGCGGGCAACAATGGTCCGCCGTCTGGTGGAGACTTGTGCGAAACGCCGCCGGGACCCGGATTCCAGTGACGGCAGATCCAACTGGGCACCGTCGGCGGCGGCCATGCGGATGGCACCATCAATGTCGCCAGGCTGTATGGCGTCGCCGCGTTGCAGGCGGTCATAAAGCGATTCCAGCACGTGCCCGGCCTGGGCGCAGGCGTCCTTGCTGCCGCGCAAAGTGACCTGATTGCCCCGGGCATTGGCGTCAACGCCTAAGCGTTGCTCGATCATCGCCAGATTCTGGTCAAATTGGCCAAACAGGTCACCGACCAGACGATTGTCGTCGAAGGCCAGCACCACATGATCCGGTACCTGGTCTTCCTGGTTGGAGGTTTCAACGGTCAAACCAAGGCTCCCGACGATTGTACTGAGGTGTTGGTTTGGTCAGTCCTTAATGTTGGATCAATCAACTGACCGGTTAGGCTGTTTGGTCCCGCGGCGGTAATTTGGATCGAACGGATCTGGCCAATCAGCGACGCATCGGCTTCAACCTGAACCGCCTGCAGCCAGGGCGACCGGCCCGCCAATTGTCCCGCGCGTCGTCCGGGGCGCTCCAATAAAACATCCATTATCTTGCCGACAAAACCTTCATTGAAGTTTTGTTGTTGGCGGTTCAACAGGTCTTGAAGGCGCGCCAAGCGTTCTGATTTGACCGCCTCTGGCACCGCTTCGTCCATCTCCGCGGCCGGTGTTCCCGGTCTGGCGCTATATTTAAACGAATAGGCCTGGGCGTAATTGACCTCTTTGACCAGAGCCAGCGTATCGGCAAAATCGGCTTCGGTTTCGCCGGGGAAGCCGACAATGAAATCACCGGATAGGGCGATATCCGGCCGTGCTGCCCGAACTTTTGCCACCAAGCGCAGATAGTCGTCGCGGCGGTGGCGCCGGTTCATGGCTGCGAGAATGCGGTCGGAACCGGATTGCACCGGCAGATGCAGGTAAGGCATCAACGCATCAATTTCGCCATGGGCAGCAATCAAATCGTCATCCATATCGCGCGGATGAGAGGTCGTATAGCGCAACCGGTCAAGACCGGGAATTTCAGACAACTGCCGTAATAGCTGTGCCAAAGACCAGCTTTCGTCATCCAGGCCGGCGCCATGATAGGCGTTGACGTTTTGACCAAGAAGCGTGATCTCGCGAACGCCGGCTTCCGCCAGTTTGCTGGCTTCGGCCAGAATGCGTTTTGCCGGCCGGGACATTTCCGCGCCGCGGGTATAAGGCACCACGCAAAAGCTACAGAACTTGTCGCAGCCTTCCTGAACGGTCAAAAAGGCGCTGGCACCGCGGGCATTTATGCGTTTCTCGGTGGGTTCGGGCAGGTGATCAAACTTGATCTCTTCGGGAAAATCAGTCGCCACCACACCGGATTTTGTCTCCGCCTGGGCCACCAGTTCCGGCAGACGATGATAAGTTTGCGGACCAAAAACCAGATCAACGGCCGGCGCCCGGCGCACCATTTCAGCACCCTCCGCCTGGGCCACACAACCGGCAACGGCAATCATCATCGATTGGCCAGCCTTTTGGCGGGCGGATTTCAAAGCTTTCAGCCGGCCGATTTCAGAATACACCTTCTCCGCTGCCTTTTCACGGATATGACAGGTATTCAAGATCACCAGATCGGCGTGATCAGGCGTGTCGGTGACCCGGTAGCCGGCGCAATCCAACGCGTCTGTCATACGATCGGAATCGTAGACGTTCATCTGGCAGCCATAAGTTTTGATGTAGACGTGCTTGGATGCACTCATAGTTGTTTAGCGCCAAGGTTATAGGCGGTCGGCACCATCGGCGCCCGCTCTTTTATATGCGCCCGAATAAGACAATTTTCCAGCAAAATCATGGAATTTGGTTTACCCGTCGGTGTCTGCCGTTAAAAGTTTGGGCTCCTCATCGGGTACGATTCGACCCAGCAATGCGGTCGCCGTCATGTGCCTGACGGAAGTCTCGGCAAAGCGGGCAACTCCCTTACGGTCGGTTTGCGGATCAAACGGGATCGGATCGCCCCAGGAGATCACCACGTCGAAAGCGCCTTCCCGCAATGCCGCCCATAAATGCGGCATCAAATCCATATCGCCGTACCAGCTGGCCCGGTGGCGAAACTGCCGGCCCATGGGCATGCCATGTAGACGGGTATAGGCCACCGACATGGGCTGGATCCAGACCCGATCGGATTCTGATCCGGTAACCGCATGCCGTGCGGCGCCGATCAGGGCTGAGCGGAATGGTAAGATTGTATTGCCGTCACCGGATGTGCCTTCCGCGAATAACACCATGGCGTCGCCATCGGCCAGCCGTTGGGCAATTTCGCCGGCGACCTTACCGGTGTGGCTGCGCCGTTCCCGGTCAACGAAGATCGTTCGTTGCAGCCGGGCAAAGGTACCGAAAATCGGCCATTTAGCGACTTCAGATTTGGCAACGAAGGAGACCGGGAGGATCGAACTGATGGCGACAATATCCATCCAGGAGGCGTGATTGGGGGTGATCAGCAAGGGGCGGTCGGTGGCTGGAACACCCCGTTCCACCACCCGTATGCCGACGATACGGCAAACGAATTTGTGCCAACGCATGGGCAGTTGATGCGACAGCCGCCAATTAAACCGAACAGCCAGATGCTGTACGGGTATCAATACCAATGTGATGGGAATGAGAATGCCGAGTGCCAATAACGCGCGCAGAGACTGCATGATCAAACCTTACCGATACTCAAAATGGCGCAGGTCAAAGCTTAAGACGATGGTTCGTCTTTGCTCTCGAGAGGAATACCGTAGAGCTCCAACCGGTGATCGACCAGCTGAAAACCCAATTCCCGAGCGATCGCTTCCTGCAGCTTTTCAATCTTCTCGTTACGAAATTCGGTCACCTCACCGGTGCGCAAATTGATCAGGTGATCATGATGGTCTTCCGGCATTGTCTCATAGCGTGAACGCCCGTCACGAAAATCGTGGCGCTCGATAATACCGGCATCTTCAAAAAGCTTGACCGTTCGGTAAACCGTGGAAATGGAAATGCGATCATCGACCGCCGACGACCGGCGATAGAGTTCCTCCACATCGGGATGATCTGCCGCACCATCAAGAACCCGGGCAATCACACGACGTTGCTCCGTCATGCGCATACCCATTTTTGAGCAGCGCTCCTCAAGATTTCTGTTTTGCCGGTGTTCGCTCACTTTGCCTGTTCCATTCGCCATTGGCAATTTTGCCATTAGACAGCCGATTACCTGAGATCAATTCGCATGACAAGGGCTCGCCCGTCGCGTTCGTCCGGCTTTTTATAATAGCCACGCCGTTCGCCGACGGTTTTAAAGCCGAGCTTATTGTAAAGCCCGGTGGCGGCGGCGTTGTCTTCAGCGACCTCAAGAAAGATGTGGTCAGCACGGTCAGAATAGAGTTTTCTGAGTGATGATTCCATCAATCGTTTGGCGATGTCACGGCGCCGGGCAGCCGGATCGACGCCGATAGACAGGATCTCCGCCTCGTCGCCGGCGCGGCGATATAAGACAAACCCGACCGGTTTGCGCGTCGCCGCGCGGCGGCCTTGAAGGGCGATCAACGCTTCCACCCCGTCCTGTCGTAAAAGTTTGGCGAATTCCGCGGTTCCCCAGGCATGGTGGAAACACTTGGCGTGCAGGTCGCCGAGGGTCTCGGCATCAGCCGTATTAGCCGTTTCAATGACGACGGGTGCGGAAAGCCATTTGGTGGCCGTCATTGGCGCGCGATCTTTCCCCGCACGGCCGGTTGGGCATCGGGCGGCTTCAGGTATAGCGGTTCAGGCGCAACAGACTGCACCGGTGCGCCGGCACCGAGTCGGGCGACATCGGCGATCGCCGGGGCGTGCAAATCCAGGGTTTCCATCTGGTGGCCAGCCCGCTCTGCGGCCTCCGACAACAACTGCGCACCAGATCCAACCGCCAAAACCATTTGTTTCGGCAAATCAGCAACAACATCGACGATCGGATCGATCGCCGGCTGGCTGATGGCATCATTGGCCGAAAACGCCTGATGATAGATGGCGCCGTGGCGGGCATCGATCGCCGCGATGATGGTCTGCCCGGGATGATCAGCCTGCCCGCCCGCCGCCAGCGCTTGCAAAGTACCGATACCGACTGCTGGAATTTTCAAGGTTAGCGACAATGCACGGGCAGTCGCCAACCCGACCCGCAGGCCGGTGTAAGAGCCCGGCCCTACGGTCACGGCAATTTTCGTTAGATCAGCATAAGTCAGACCGGCAGCGTCCAAAACTTCCCCGATCACCGACATCAGTTGTTCGGCGTGGCCGCGGCCAATAGTGCGGCTGCGTTCATGCAGCACATCGATACCATCGGCGGTCCTGTGCAGGACAGCCGCTGAACAATCGCCCAATGCGGTATCAATAGCGAGTAGACGCATGGATAATCGCCGACCTGAAATCCCGTTAAAAAATGAACGTCTAATTTATGCCGGGTCGCCGGCTGATTCGCCAGCCGGACGTTGGTCTAACTGCCCGAACCAAATTGCCGGCGTTATGCGGTTAGTAGGGCCGCACTTCCTCGACTTCTGGTACGAAGTGTTTGAGCAGGTTCTGAATACCATATTGCAGCGTTGCCGTTGAGCTTGGGCAACCGGCGCAGGCGCCCTGCATGGCTAAATAAACGATGCCGTCACGAAAGCCGCGAAACACGATATCACCACCATCCTGAGCCACCGCCGGGCGAACCCGGGTTTCCAGCAATTCCTTTATGGTATCGACGATTTCAGTGTCACTCGCTTCAAAAAACTCTTCGCCGGCCGCCGGCACTTCTGATTCAGCAATCACCGGAACACCAGCTAGGTAATGTTCCATGATGACACCCAGCACCACCGGCTTCATGTGCTGCCACTCACCGTCTTGCTTGGTGACTGAAATGAAATCCTGGCCTAAAAACACGCCGACAACGCCGGAAATACCGAACAATCTGTGCGCCAACGGCGAAACCGCCGCCTCATCGAGGGTGCGGAAATCGTAAGAACCGGAAGCGACAACTTCCTGGCCGGGAAGAAATTTCAAGGTCGCCGGGTTTGGCGTCGTCTCGGTCTGGATGAACATTGCGGTTCAACTCTCATTCGGTCTTGGATTAATGGGATCTAATCGCAACGTAGCTATTCCGGCGCCAACATCAAGTGCCACACCGGTCAATTCGCCGCGAAGCCAATGATAGAATCCTAGGTTACGTCAAAAGCGGCAATGGCCGCCATGTTGACAATATCGGAATCTCGGGCACTCAGCGGAACGATCTGGATTGGCTTATCGAGGCCGACCAGAAGCGGTCCGATCACTGTCGATCCACCCAATTCCTGCAGCATTTTCGTGGCAATTGATGCGGAATGGAAGGCCGGCATGATCAACACATTGGCTGGTCCCGACAGGCGGCAAAACGGATAAGACGCCAACAAATCGGCATTCAGCGCTACGTCGGCGGCCATTTCACCGTCATATTCAAAGTCGACCCGCCGGGAATCAAGGATTTCCACGGCGTGTTTTACCTCATCGGACCGTTCGCCGGCCGGATGCCCGAAGGTGGAATAGGCCAACATGGCAATCCGCGGCTCATAGCCGAGCCGGCGGGCCACATGGGCGGCCTCCTCGGCAATATCGGCCAATTCTTCCGATGTCGGCATATCGTGGACGGCGGTATCGGCGACGAGAATAGCCCGTCCACGCGTCACCACAATTGACACGCCAATCACCCGATGGCCCGGTTTTGGATCGACAACGCGCCGAATATCCTTCAGCGCCACCGAGTAATTGCGGGTCACACCGGTGACCATGGCATCGGCATCGCCCAGGGTAACCATGGTGGCGCCAAAATGGTTGCGATCGGTGTTGATCAGCCGCTGGCAGTCGCGAAACAGAAAACCGCGCCGTTGTAACCGGCTGAACAAATATTCCGCATAAGCCTTATTGCGGTTGGTCATCCGAGCATTGATGATTTCCATGCCGTCGCGCAGTTCGATCCCGGCGCTGGCCGCCGTTTCAGCGATTTCGTCTTCACGGCCGAGCAGGATCGCTGTGCCCAGGCCGCGCGACACAAAACTTGCCGCGGCGCGAATAACCCGTTCTTCTTCACCTTCGGCAAACACCACCCGGCGCGGCAGCCGGCGGACTTTCGTCAAGATCCGCTGCAAGGTGCCGGCCATGGGATCACGGCGGGCCGACAGGCTAGTGCGATAGGCTTCCATGTCGACAATCGGCCGTTGGGCAACACCTGATTCCATCGCCGCTTCGGCCACTGCTTGTGGCACGGCGCTGATCAAACGCGGATCAAAAGGCACCGGAATGATGTAATCGGGTCCAAATTTCGGACGTACACCCTGATAGGCGGCCGCCACTTCGTCGGGCACGTCTTCACGGGCCAAATGAGCCAGTGCTTCGGCGGCGGCGATCTTCATGGCCTCGTTAATGGTCGTCGCGTGAACATCGAGGGCGCCGCGAAAGATAAACGGGAACCCGAGCACGTTGTTGACCTGATTGGGATAATCGGAACGACCGGTTGCCATGATGGCGTCATCACGAATACTGGCCACCTCTTCAGGGGTGATTTCCGGCTCCGGATTGGCCATGGCGAATATGATCGGATTAGCGGCCATCGACTTCACCATATCCTCATCAAGCGCGCCTTTGACGGAGAGACCGAAGAATACGTCGGCGCCGACCATGGCTTCGGCCAGCGTGCGCGCCGGCGTATCGGTGGCATGGGCCGACTTCCATTGGTTCATACCGGCCTCGCGACCCTTATAGATCGGCCCCTTGGTGTCGCACAAAATGACGTTTTCCGTCGCCATACCCATAGCCTTGACCAGTTCCACGCAGGCGATGCCGGCGGAACCGGCGCCATTGCAGACCAGTTTGGTGGTACGGATGTCGCGACCGGTCAGGTGCAGGGCATTGATCAAGCCGGCCAGTGAGATGATGGCGGTGCCATGCTGATCATCATGGAAAACCGGAATATCCATGATTTCGCGCAATTGCTGCTCAATGATGAAGCAATCGGGCGCCTTAATGTCTTCTAAGTTGATGCCACCGAAGGACGGCCCCAGATAGCGCACGCAATTGATGAACTCATCGACGTCCTCGGTTTCGACTTCCAGATCGATGGAATCAACATCGGCAAAACGCTTGAACAACACCGCCTTGCCTTCCATCACCGGCTTGGAGGCCAGCGGCCCAAGATTTCCCATCCCCAAAATAGCCGTACCATTGGATATGACAGCCACCATGTTGCCACGGGTGGTGTAGTCGTAAGCGCGGCTGGGATCATCGGCGATCGCCTGCACCGGCACGGCGACTCCGGGCGAATAAGCCAGCGATAGATCGCGCTGCGTCGCCATCGGTTTTGTCGGCACGATTTCCAGCTTGCCCGGTCGGCCTTCTTGATGGAATTGCAGGGCTTCCTGATCGGTAATGGATATGGTCGCCGGTTCGGTTTTGTCGCGGTTCGGCATTGAATTCTCGCCATTTTTTTAATTTGATCAGTGGAAATGTCACATCCAGCCGATAGCTGCAAGCTGTGGACGGAACATTTGCGCGCCGCCCCGGCGGTTGTGCGAAGCCATACCGCCCTTGTAGGGTTGACCGCCATGGCTGATACCACCGCCCCAGAACGCTCCCGGCCGATGACGCCGATGATGGAGCAATATATCGAGATCAAGGCCGCCAATCCGGACTGCCTGCTGTTTTATCGTATGGGCGATTTCTACGAATTGTTTTTCGATGACGCCGCCGTCGCCTCCCGGGCGCTGGGCATCACACTGACCAAGCGCGGCAAGCATCAAGGCGCCGATATTCCCATGTGCGGCGTGCCGGTTCATGCCGCCGACGACTACCTGCAAAGATTGATCGCGCTCGGTCATCGCGTCGCTGTATGTGAACAAACCGAAGATCCGGCGGAAGCCAAGAAACGCGGCGCCAAAGCCGTGGTGCGCCGCGAGGTCGTGCGGTTGGTGACACCGGGCACGTTGACGGAAGAGACGCTGCTGGATTCCGGCCGCGCTAACAATCTTGCGGCAATTGCACGCACCAGAGAAGGCAAGGATGCCGCCGGGCAACTGGGCTTGGCTTGGATCGACATGTCGACCGGCATGTTTGATGTCACCGAAACCGGCCTCAATCGTCTCGCCGGTAGCCTGGCGCGCATAGATGCCAGCGAAATACTGGTTGCTGATGGGCTTTATGCCGATCCGTTGTTTGCATCGGTTTGGCAAGATCATCGTGCAGCGATCACGCCGCTACCGTCGGCGTTCTTTGATGGCGCAACGGCTGAAGACCGTCTGGCGGACTATTTTCAGGTCAAGACCGTTGATGGGTTCGGCGGGTTTTCGCGGGCTGAAACCGCCGCCGCCGCCGCCCTTGTCGCCTATGTAGATAAAACCCAGGTCGGTGCCCGGCCGCCATTACGCCCACCTCGCCGGGAGGTTACCGGCGAGCATATGCAAATCGATGCGGCGACCCGGGCAAATCTTGAGCTCCACAAGACCTTATCCGGTCAACAAAAAGGCAGCTTGTTTCATACTATCAATCGCACTGTGACCGGACCGGGCGCCCGGCTGCTGGCGGACCGCCTGGCAAGTCCGCTGACTGATCCCGATGCCATCAATGCCCGCCATGATGGGGTGGGATGGTGTCTGGAAGAAGCGGCGGCGCGCCAAAGTGCCCGCGAATTGCTGCGCCAGGCACCCGATCTCGCCCGCGCCCTGACCCGGCTGGCCCTAGACCGGGGCGGCCCACGCGATATGCAGGCCATTGCTATCGGGCTCGGTGTGGCCAAGCAGATGATTGACTGTCTGCAAGGCGCCAATGCCCTTGCGCCGGCTGAAATTGCCGCCATTAGCGATGAATTGACCGCCGCCCCCCATCGCCTGGGCACCGAATTGACCGAGGCGATAAGTGACGATCCGCCATTGCTTCGCCGTGATGGCGGATTTATCCGCGCCGGGTTTGCCGCCAATCTGGATGAATTACGGGCGCTGCGCGATGAAAGCCGGTCGGTCATATCCGGATTACAGGCCCGCTATGGCACTGAAACCGGCGTGAAATCCCTAAAAATCCGCTTCAACAACGTGCTCGGTTATTTCATCGAGGTCACCGCCGCCAATGCCGACCGGTTGTTTAGCGAGCCGGCCAGTGAGACCTTCATTCACCGCCAGACATTGGCCAACGCGGTGCGATTTACCACTACCGAGCTCGCCGAGATTGCCTCAAAGATCGCTAATGCGGCGGAGCAAGCCCTGGCGATCGAGTTGGAGATTTTCGCCGGGCTCATCGCCCGGGTCACCGATCAGGCAACCGCCATCATGTCCGCCGCCACCGCCATTGCGCGGATTGATGTGGCGACTGCGCTGGCTGAGCTGGCGGCGACGGAAAGTTACGCCCGGCCGATCATAGACCGGTCGCTGGATTTTCATATCGAAGATGGTCGCCACCCGGTGGTCGAACAGGCATTGCGCGATTCCGCCGCCGACCCATTTGTCGCCAATGATTGTGATCTGTCGCCTCAAGACCAGCAAAAGACTGGTCAAATCTGGTTGGTGACCGGCCCGAACATGGCCGGTAAATCCACATTTCTTAGGCAAAACGCCCTGATCGCATTGCTTGCCCAGGCCGGATCCTTCGTGCCCGCCCGCGCTGCCCGCATCGGTGTCGTCGACCGGTTGTTTAGCCGGGTCGGTGCCGCTGATGATCTGGCCCGTGGCCGTTCCACATTCATGGTGGAAATGGTGGAAACGGCGGCGATCCTCAATCAGGCCGGCGAACGGTCATTGGTCATCTTGGATGAAATTGGCCGCGGCACGGCCACCTATGACGGCCTGTCGATTGCCTGGGCCACGATTGAACACCTGCATGAGGCCAATTGCTGCCGGACGCTCTTTGCCACCCACTATCACGAATTGACAGCACTCGCCGGCAAGCTCGACCGATTACACAATGCCACGGTCCGGGTCACTGAATGGAAAGGCGATGTGGTCTTCCTGCACGAAATCGTCCCTGGCGCCGCCGACCGCTCCTATGGCATCCAGGTCGCCCGGCTGGCCGGCCTGCCGGCCAGTGTCGTCGGTCGCGCCAAATTGGTGCTTGAGCAATTGGAAGAAACCGCCGAACAAACCAATGCCTCCGCCCTGGTCGATGATTTGCCGTTGTTTTCAGTTGCCCGTTCGGCTGAGCCTGAGGGCAAGAAAATCGATCCGGTGATCGAAGCGTTGGCAGCACTTAACCCGGACGAACTGACGCCGCTTGCCGCATTGGAGGCGCTTTATGCGCTAAAATCGAAGTTGGCGTCTGGTCAATCCGGTTCCGGTTCGCTATCGCAGTAAGGTGATGTGAGAAAGTCGGGAGCTTAATGCCCAAACGCGCCAGCCCAAAATTGCTGTTTGATGCCGCGGCTCTGCGCGACTGGATGATCGCGCTGGTGCAGCCTCATGGCGGTGACGGGTCGAGCACCAAAATTCGTGCCGAGGCGTTGGCCAAACTGAAGGAAACCCGTCAGCAGGTCCTCGACGAGGCTGAGAAGCTTCTGTTTGAAGATGGCGGCGGCACGCTTTGTGCGCAGCGGTTGTCGGATTCCCAAGATGAACTGATCCGCATTATCTGCGATTTTGCGTTTTATCACGTCTATCGGGTGACCAATCCGTCCGACGCGGAACGGCTCACGGTGATCGCCGTTGGCGGTTATGGCCGCGGCACCCTGGCGCCCGGTTCAGACATCGATCTGTTGTTTTTGCTGCCGTACAAGCAAACGGCCTGGGGCGAGAGCGTCGTTGAATATGTTCTCTACATGCTGTGGGACATGGGCCTGAAAGTCGGCAATGCCACCCGCCGCCTGGACGATTGCATCCGGTTGGCGCGCTCCGACATGACGATCCGGACCTCGATATTAGAGGCGCGGTATGTGTGGGGTGACGACGATCTATATGCCGAGCTGGTTGATCGGTTCGACAAGGATGTAGTGCGTAAAACCGCATCGGAATTCGTTGCCGCCAAGCTGGCTGAGCGAAATCAGCGCCATGACCGGGTCGGTCAATCGCGCTATGTGGTCGAGCCGAACGTCAAGGAGGGCAAGGGCGGTCTTCGCGATCTCCACACCTTGTTCTGGATTGCCAAATATTATTACCAGGTCCGCTCTGGTGACGAATTGGTCAAGGCCGGCGTTTTCTCGCGCAAGGAATTCAACCTATTTCGCAAATGTTCTGATTTCTTGTGGGCTGTGCGCTGCCATATGCACTTTCTGACCGGCCGCGCCGAGGAGCGGTTATCCTTCGACATTCAGCGCGAGCTGGCGGAGCGGCTGGGCTACACCACCCATCCCGGCATGCGCGATGTTGAACGGTTCATGAAGCACTATTTCCTGGTCGCCAAAGACGTCGGCGATCTGACCCGTATTCTATGCGCCAAACTGGAAGAGCAGGATGTCAAGCAGGTGCCGAGCATGCGCCGCTTTATTCAATCTATCGGCCGGCGGCGGCGAAAATCGAAGGACACGGAAGGCTTTGTGGTTGAGACCGGCCGCATCAATATTGCCGACGATGATGTCTTCAAACGCGATCCGGTCAATCTGATCCGCATATTCGCCATCGCCGACCGCGATAATTTGGCGTTCCATCCAGATGCCCTGCACCGTATCGCCCGGTCAGGCAAACTGTTTGACCGCAAGCTCCGCACCGATCCGGAAGCCAACCAACTGTTTTTGGATATTTTAACCTCACGCAGCGGACCGGAAATCGTTTTGCGGCGGATGAACGAGACTGGCGTGTTGGGGCGGTTTGTACCGGAGTTCGGCAAGATCGTGGCGATGATGCAGTTCAATATGTATCACCACTACACCGTCGATGAGCATCTATTGCGGGCGATCGGGGTGCTATCCGACGTTGAACAGGGCACGTTGGCCGACGAGCATCCGTTGGCCGATGAAATTCTGCCCGGCATTCGTGATCGCGTGGTGCTTTTTGTCGCTTTGTTCATGCACGATATCGCCAAGGGACGGCCTGAGGATCATTCGATCGCCGGCGCCCGTATCGCCAAACGCCTGTGCCCGCGCCTCGGCCTCAATCCGGCGCAGACGGAACTGGTCGCCTGGCTGGTCGAACAGCACCTGGTGATGAGTACGGTGGCGCAATCGCGGGATCTCCACGATCGCCGGACAATTGCCGACTTCGCCGCCAATGTGCAGACCTTGGAACGCATGAAGATGCTGCTGATTCTGACCGTCGCCGACATCAAGGCGGTCGGTCCGGGGGTATGGAATGGGTGGAAGGGGCAATTGCTCAGAACGCTCTACTACGAGACGGAACCGTATCTGACCGGCGGGTTTTCAGAAGTCAGCCGCGACAGCCGCATAAATGAAGCCAAATCGGCGCTTCGCGATGCCCTGACCGACTGGTCTGAAGGTGACATTCAGCATTATCTGCAGCTGCAATATCCGGCCTATTGGCTTCGCGTTGATCCCAGCTCCCAGATTGCCCATGCGCGATTTTTGTCTGCCTGCGACGCCAATGACCGCCAGGTTGCTACTCTGATTACCCCGCATACATTCGAAGAAATCACCGAGATCACCGTCATCGCTCCCGACCATCCGCGGCTGTTGTCGATTGTCGCCGGCGCCTGCACGGTGGCCGGCGCCAATATCGTTGACGCGCAGATCTACACGACGACTGACGGCAGGGCGTTGGATTCCATTTTCATCTCCCGCGAATTCGACACCGATGGCGATGAACTGCGACGTGGCGAGCGGATCGGTGAGGTGATTGAAAACGGATTGATCGGCCAGGGCAACCTGACCCAGACACTCAACCGGGCGGTTGCCTCGGGACCGAAAAAACGCCTCAAGGCGTTTTCCGTGGAAACCACCGTGACGGTCAATAACGATTTGTCGGATCAGTATTCGGTAATCGAAATTTCCGGACTCGACCGGCCCGGGTTGCTTTACGAACTGACCGGCGCGATTTCCGATTTGAACCTCAATATTGTTTCAGCCCATATCGCCACTTTCGGTGAAAAGGTCGTCGATGCCTTCTACGTGACTGATTTGACCAGCCAAAAAATCACCCGCAAGGCCCGCCAAACCGCCATCTCCAAGCGCTTGCGCGAGGTCACCATCGGAAAAGCTAAATCGGCAAAGCGCCCAGCCGGCCGTCGCGCACCGGCGGGTGTTTGATGGTCGGCGGCAAGAGTTGACCCGATGAGCCTGGCGCGCAGTTTCCTGACCGTCGGCAGCGCCACCATGGCCAGCAGAGTGTTGGGTTTTGTCCGCGAAATGATGATTGCCATGCTGCTCGGCACCGGGCCGGTGGCCGATGCGTTCTATGCCGCATTCCGGTTTCCCAACCTGTTCCGGCGGTTGTTCGCCGAGGGTGCCTTCAATTCCGCTTTCGTGCCGTTATTTGCCAAGGAATTGGAAGGTGGTGGCCGCGAGGCGGCACAGGCCTTTGCCGAACAGGTGCTTGGCGTTTTCCTGGTCACCCTCGTGGTCTTGACGGCGTTGGCGGAAATCTTCATGCCAGCTCTTGTTGCCAGCGTCGTGGCGCCGGGATTTGACGCCCAATCAGGCAAATACCAGCTCACCGTCGAACTGACGCGGATCGTTTTTCCCTATCTGATGTTCATGGCGCTGGTGGCGATGTTGTCGGGCGTGCTCAACTCGTTTCGCCGCTATGCTGTCGCCGCCCTGGCGCCGGTGCTGCTCAACATTGTGATGATTGCCGTGTTGGCCGGTTGTTATTTCGCCGGATTGGGCGATTCTCCGCAAACCGGCCGATGGATGGCCTGGGGTGTGTGTTTTTCCGGCTTGGCGCAATTGGGCCTGTTGGTTTGGGCGATACGGCAATTGGGATTTTCTTTCCTGCCCCGGCGCCCGCGTCTGACGCCGGCAGTGCGGCGGTTGCTGGTGCTTGCCGTCCCGGCGGCACTAGCCGGCGGCATCACACAGATTAATCTGCTGGTCGGTCAGATTATCGCCAGCCAGAAGGCCGGTGCCATTGCCATCCTGCAATATGCCGACCGAGTCTATCAGCTGCCGCTGGGTGTCGTCGGCATTGCCGTCGGTGTGGTTTTATTACCGGAATTGGCCCGTCGCCTGAAAGCTGGAGATTGGCAGGCGGCCCGTGATACAGAAAATCAATCGCTGGAATTCTCCCTGGCGTTAACACTGCCAGCCGCCGCCGGGCTTGCCGCCTTGGCCGGGCCGATCGTGGCATTGTTATATGAACGTGGAGCGTTTTCGGCAGCTGACAGTCTGGCGACATCCAACGCCCTTATGGCGTTTTGCATCGGCCTGCCTGCGTTCGTTCTGATCAAAGTCTTTTCACCCGGCTACTTCGCCCGGGAGGATACCCGCACACCGATGATATTCGCTGGCGTCGGCGCCGTGGTAAACGTCATCGGCAGCCTGCTGTTATTCCCCGTCTATGCTCATGTGGGCATTGCCATTGCGACCGCTATTGCCGGCTGGATCAACGCCATCTTGTTGTTGTCCGGACTAATGCGCCGGGGCCACTGGATCTGGCAACCGGGCTTGGTGCGGCGGTTGGTTATGATGGCTGTCGCGGCGCTTGCTATGGGCGCCGGTCTCGTTATGGCCGGGCAGCTTGCGGGCGATTGGGTTTTGTCGGCGAATTTGGTTGTTCAGGCCCTCTATGTCGCTGCCATGATTGCACTAGGCGCGGGTTTCTATTTTGCCCTGGTTCACCTCACCGGTGCCTTCGACCTACGTGTGGCGCGCGCCCGCCTGCGTCGCCCACAAAGCGATTAATCAGCGAACCCCTTGCGCATGGGCGTGGGGTTGTCCATAACCGCTGCCGCACGATTGATGAAAAGGAAAAACTGCAATGTCCGCGTTCGAACCGCGTGTGTTTTCCGGCGTCCAGCCGACCGGCAACCTGCATCTGGGCAACTATCTTGGCGCCATCACCAAATTCGTGGCGCTACAGGAGCAGTTTCCTTGCGTTTATTGCGTCGTTGATCTGCACGCCATCACCACCTGGCAGGACCCTGACGAATTGCGCGGCAATATCCGTGAGGTAACCGCCGCCTTTATCGCTTCCGGCATTGATCCGCAAAAACATATTGTCTTCAACCAGAGCCAGGTGCATGAACATGCCGAACTGGCCTGGGTGTTCAATTGTATCGCCCGCATGGGTTGGTTGAACCGGATGACCCAGTTCAAGGAAAAAGCCGGCAAGGACAAGGAAAACGCCTCCGTCGGGTTGTTTGCCTATCCGACCTTGATGGCCGCCGACATTTTGCTTTATCGCGCCACCCATGTGCCGGTTGGCGACGATCAGAAACAGCACTTGGAACTGACACGGGATATCGCCGCGAAATTCAACAATGACTACGCCACTCAGGTCGCTGCTGCCGGTTTTGCTGATGATGGCTATTTCCCAATGACGGAACCGTTGATCGCTGGCCCTGCGACCCGTGTCATGTCGTTGCGCGATGGTTCCAGCAAGATGTCGAAATCCGAGGCCTCGGATAATTCCCGCATCAATCTGACCGATGACGCCGACATGATCGCTAAGAAAATCCGCAAGGCGCGGACTGATCCCGAGCCGTTGCCGTCGGAAATCGCTGGCCTGAAGGAGCGGCCGGAAGCCGACAATCTGGTTGGCATTTATGCTGCCCTTGCCGGGCAAACGCCGGCGGAGGTGTTGCAGGACCACGGCGGCGGTCAGTTTTCGGCCTTTAAGCCGGCTCTGGCTGAACTCGCTGTCCACGTCTTGGCGCCGATCGCCGATGAAATGCGGCGGCTCCAGGCTGATCCCGGTCATATTGATCAGGTACTGGGCGATGGCGCTGAGCGGGCCTCCGTCATTGCCGCCCAAACCATGAAATCGGTGCGTGAGATTACCGGATTGTTGTCGACGCGGTCAGACCGGATCTAGGCGACAGCTCTGGTTTTAAGCAATTGCTATCATTCCGGTGATAGCCTTCCGATGGGACGAAAAATGACAGGGGCGATCACCAAATGACCATCCGATTGCATCAAGGCGATCTGCCGGATTTATCTAACTATGGCGCATCGGTTGCCATCGATTCTGAAACCATGGGTCTTTTAGCCCACCGCGACCGGTTGTGCGTTGTGCAATTGTCGCCGGGCGACGGAACCGTCGACGTGGTGCAAATCGGCCAGGATCAAAAAACCGCGCCGAACCTTGAAATGCTTCTCGGCGATCCCGCCGTCAGCAAGATTTTCCATTACGCCCGTTTTGATATTGGCGTCTTGTTCAATCGCTTTGGGGTGATGGCGCAACCGGTCTATTGCACCAAAATCGCCTCGCGCCTGGTGCGCACCTATACCGACCGCCACGGATTGAAGGACCTTACCCGGGAACTGCTCGGCGTCGATTTATCCAAGCAGCAGCAAAGCTCCGACTGGGGCAGCACCGAACTCTCCCAGGCACAATTGGCTTACGCCGCCTCCGATGTCCTGCACCTGCATGATTTGCGCGATCGGCTTGATCAGATGCTGGCGCGGGAAGGGCGGACGGAACTGGCAGCCTCTTGCTTTGAGTTTTTGCCGACCCGGGTGCGGCTTGATCTGGCCGGTTGGCCCGATGCCGATATTTTTTCCCATTCATAACCGCTTTCAAGCGGCGGCATAATCCCGTCATCTCGTGTGCTACACTATGGTCATGAACATTGAAGGTCAGGTAGGCAATCATGGTGGCCGCATCGCTGTTGCGGGCACTACGGACCGCAAGGCCGCCCGTTCGGCGGCCAGCCGCCACAGCCGCAAGGTACGGGTGCTGCGGATTGCCTTGCCTGTCGTTGGCGCGCTGATCGTCATGGGTTTCGTCGGCTATACCTACCTGTCGGATATTGGCGGCGGCGTCGAAATCGGCTCCGTCAGCCTCGGGCGCGAGGGCATCATCATGAAAAACCCGCGCCTGACCGGCCACGATGGCCACAATCGCTCCTACGAAGTGACCGCTGAGCGCGCCATTCAACGCATCGACAATCCGAAACTGATCGAACTGGAAGTTATCAATGCGCGGATTGACTTGAAGGACCAGGATTGGGCGACGTTTACCGCCGAGCGTGGCAATTATGACGGCGACACGGAAATACTGATCCTCAACAAGGGTATCGTGGTGAAATCCGGTTCCGGCTACGTGGCCCACCTTGATCATGCCAAAATTGACCTGAAGAAAGGTGAATTGACCACTGACCGATCCGTCGATGTCTCATCACCGGCGGGAACAATATCGGCGCAGTCGTTGGATATGGAAAAAAATGGTGAGGTCATCCGATTTACCGGTCAGGTACGCATGACCATTATCCCGAAGAAAATGAAGGAACGGAAATGATCTGGCGGCTTGCTGGCGGATATTTGCCTCTCATCGCCATTGCGCTGGTGATGATTTTTACCGCCGGCACGGCTGGCGCCCAGACTTTTTCAGATTCCTTTGCCGGCTTTTCCAATGATTCCGATGCGCCGATCGAATTTCGCATGGATTCATTTGAACTCGATGAAAACCGCAAGGTGGCGACCCTACTTGGCAGCGTCACCATTCGCCAAAAAGATACGGTGCTTAAAACCAGGAAACTGCTGGTTTATTACGACGGATCATTCCGGGCCGGCGGGTTGGATCGTATTTCCCGCATGGTCGCGACCGGCCGCGTGGTGATCACCTCCAAGGATCAGGCGGCGACCGGCAACCGGGCAAAATTCAATCTGCGCACCGAGATCGTTGAGCTCATCGGCGATGTTGTGTTGACCCAGGGTGATAACGTCATTCGGGGCGACCGGCTTGAAATCAATCTCAAGACCGGCAAGACCAAAATTATTTCTGAAAAAAAGAAACCTATCCAGATGTTGATCATACCCAAGAGCCTGGACAAGAAAAAACAACCGGTTAACTGAAACAAGTTAGGTTGTATGGATTAAATCAAAGGGCGGGGTCCGATCTGACGACCGCGCCGATGCGTTGGGGTCTCATGGGGATTGACCGAACACTTTCGCGGCTCAGGAACGCCTTTGGCGGGCGCAAACCGCCGAGGACATTGCCGGACCGCGGGGTTTTCGACCGGCAAGTCGGCGGCGAGGAGACTCTCGTTGTCGATGCGGTGACAAAAAGTTTTCGCCGCCGTCTGGTGGTAGGTGGCGTCAGTTTGGCGGTCTCACGTGGCGAAGCCGTCGGGTTGCTTGGCCCCAACGGCGCCGGCAAAACCACCGTTTTCTACATGATTACCGGGCTCATCCGGCCTGATTCAGGCGCCATTGAGCTTGGCGGCTATGAGATCACCCAATTGCCGATGTACCGCCGGGCGCGGCTAGGAATTGGATATTTGCCCCAGGAAACATCAATTTTTCGCGGCCTGACCGTGGAAGGCAATATTCTGTCGATCTTGGAAGTGGTGGAGCCGGACAAAGACCGGCGCATGGCGGAGCTGGATGCGCTGATCGCTGAGTTTGGCCTCGATCGCGTGCGCAAATCACCGTCGGTAGCGCTTTCAGGCGGTGAACGCCGGCGGGTCGAAATCGCCCGGGCGCTGGCCGGCCGGCCATCATTCATGCTGTTAGATGAACCATTTGCCGGCATTGACCCGATCGCCGTCGGCGACATTCAGGCGCTGGTGCGCCACCTTACCCGCCGCGGTATCGGCGTATTGATCACCGATCACAATGTCCGCGAAACGCTCGGTTTGATCGACCGGGCCTATATAATTGCCGCCGGTTCGGTGCTGACCGAGGGCACGCCCCACGAGATTGTCGCCAACGCTGATGTGCGGCGGCTTTATTTGGGCGAGGAATTTACTCTTTGATCTGATTTTTCGTCTAGGCTATTTCTCTTACGCAAGAATCGGACCAATTTTCAAGGAATCGGGCCGGTTTTTGAGAAAGTAGCCTGGAACCGCATCTATGGCCCTCACGCCACGCCTCGAGTTTAGACAGAGCCAAACGCTTGTTATGACGCCGCAGTTGATGCAGGCGATCAAGCTTTTGCAGATGTCGAGCGTTGATCTGACGGCCTATGTGGAAGCTGAGTTGGAACGCAATCCGCTGCTGGAACGCGATGACGACGATGCGCCAGTGGGCGCCAGCGACGCGGCGGCGGATAAACTGTCCGACGACAAACATGCCGACGAATTCTCCGACAACGAGGCGCCCAATTCAGAATGGATCGAATCTGATCTGCAGGCCAGTGATGGCCCGCTGACCACCAAGCTCGACGCCGCACCCGATGATGTCTTTCCTGAAGATGCGCCACCGCAGCCGGTCGATCCGAACAAACAAACCGGCGACAAGTGGGATCTGCCGTCAGCCCGCGGCGCGGTCGGCGAAGCACCTAATCTTGAAGCCTATGTGGCCGACATGCCGTCGCTGCGGGATCATTTGACCGCGCAATTGCCCTTGGTGCTGATAACGCCGTCGGACCGGATGATCGGCCGCTATTTGGTCGATAGTGTCGATGAAGCCGGTTATCTGCGGACGGATCTGTCTTCGGTGGCTGAGCGCCTCGACACCGATATTGAGGATATCGAGGCAGTGTTAGGCGCATTGCAAGGGCTTGAGCCGGCCGGAGTGTTCGCCCGGGATTTGGCTGAATGCCTGGCTCTGCAGTTGCGTGAGCGCGACCGGTTGGATCCGGCCATGCAGGCCTTGATTGATAATATCGAACTGTTGGCGCGCCACGATCACGCTGCCTTGCGCCGCGCCTGTCAGGTCGATGATGAGGATTTGAGCGACATGATCGCTGAAATCCGGGCATTGGATCCAAAACCCGGCCACGCCTTCAGTTTCGAAGCCGTGCAGCCGGTGGTGCCTGATGTTGTGGTGCGGATCGGGCCGGATGGCGGATGGATTGTCGAACTCAACACCGACACCCTGCCGAAGGTTCTGGTCAATGAAACCTACTACACCACAGTGTCGGCCGGCGCCCGCAAGAGCGAAGAAAAAACCTATCTCAATGATTGCCTGCAGACCGCCAGTTGGCTGGTAAAAAGTCTCGACCAGCGGGCCCGCACCGTATTGAAAGTGTCATCGGAAATCGTCCGCCAGCAGGACGCCTTCTTCGCCCATGGCATTCGGCATTTGCGGCCGTTGAACCTAAAGACCATCGCCGAAGCGATCGGCATGCATGAATCGACCGTCAGCCGGGTGACATCGAACAAATATATGGCCACCCATCGTGGCATCTTTGAACTCAAGTACTTCTTTACGTCTGCTATTGCGTCGGCGGGTGGCGGTGAATCCCATTCAGCCGAAGCAGTGCGCCACCGCATCAAGCAAATGATTGACGAGGAGACCGCTGACGCCGTGTTGTCCGATGACGCGATTGTCCAACAATTACGCGACAACGGCGTCGATATCGCCCGGCGGACAGTGGCTAAGTACCGTGAGGCGCTTAAAATCCCGTCTTCAGTGCAAAGGCGGCGTGCCAAGAAGGCAGGAGTGGCTTGAGGACGGGATTCATTTCCAGATATATCCGTTAAATTACAATCGCTTATACTTTATCGGCTGGGGGCGACACTGACTCCAATTGACTTCCGCACAGGCTGCGCTTAGAAGAGCGGCCTCGCTTAAAGAACCAACGTATTCCGCGTTTGGCGAATTCGCGACTGAACGGTTTAAGGGTGATGCGGCGCCGGTCGAATGGGCGTGCAGCCGGTCCCTTTCACAGCGAACAAATCACGGCTAGGATGTCCCATGTCATTGCGGATTTCAGGTAAAAACGTCGATATTGGCGATGCGCTTCGTACCCATATCGAAGACCGTATTGAAGATGCGGTCGCTAAATTTTTCGATGGCGGCTATACCGGCCATGTCACGGTCGAACGGGAAGGTTCCGGTTTTCGGTGCGAGTGCGCCGTCCATCTGGATACCGGCATCGCTTTGCAGGCATCGGCCAATGATTTGGACGCCTATAAAAGTTTTGATCAGGCCGCTGACCGGGTGGAAAAACGCCTGCGGCGCTATAAGCGCCGTTTGAAGGACCACCACAACAACGCCCATAATGATCAAATGGCAATCGACGCCATATCCTATGTGATCGCCGCTCCGGATGAGGAAGAAGAAGTCCCGACGGATTTTAATCCGATGGTCATTGCTGAGACCGCGACGCCGATCAAAACCTTGACGGTTGGCATGGCGGTATTGGAACTGGATCTGACGGATGCGCCGGTGATCGTCTTTCGCAATGCTGGCAGCGGCGACGTCAATGTGGTTTATAAGCGGGCCGACGGCAACATTAGTTGGGTCGATCCGTCATTGGCCAAGAGCGGCGCCTGACGCCGCCACGCAAGCATATTTGGACGTCAAACATGGATCTCAGCGATCTCATCAGCCTGGATGCGGTTATTCCGGTATTGAAGGCGAACAGTAAGAAGCAGACAATTCAGGAGCTGTCGGCGAAAGCCGCCGCGGTGACCGGGCTGCCTGAGCGCAGCATTTTCGATACCCTGCTGCAACGTGAGCGCCTCGGTTCAACTGGCGTCGGGCACGGTGTTGCCATTCCGCACGGCAAAATGGTCGCCGTCGACCATATCATCGGCCTGTTTGCCCGTATGGACCGGCCGATCGATTTTGAAGCCTTGGACGATGAACCGGTTGATTTGATTTTCGTGCTGTTAGCGCCTGAAGGTGCCGGCGCCGATCACCTGAAGGCATTGGCCCGGATCGCCCGGGTCCTGCGCGACCCGGCAACGGCAACCAAATTGCGTGCCGCCAAGGATGCCGACGCGCTTTTCACGCTATTGACCCAGCCGGCTGAATCCGACGCCGCCTGATTATCCCCCAATAGACCGTATTATCACTGATCGAAGTGCAATTTGTGTCGGTTGGCCCGCGGGCCGGGCCGATACGAAGTGTCGCGTTGAAAACCGTCCATCCTTTCACAACATCCCGTTCATGGTCCGTTGTTAGCCATCGGGCCGGGTGGAGGCGTGCATGGTTGGATTAGAATTTGTCATCCGGATGATCGCGTCCGGGATAATCTTCATTGCCGTGATGATCGGACCGGCCTGGTACCTGACCGGGAGTATGGATTGGCCACGCGGCTGGCTGGCTATCGGCATTTTGTGGGGTTCCCAATGCCTGGCGGGCATTTGGTATCTGTTCAAGGATCCAGATTTGCTCAAAAGCCGGCTGTCCATGCGCGGCGACAATCCAAAGGCTGACAAATTGATCTCTTTCCTCATCGTGTTGGCGATGTTCGTTTGGATTATATTGGTGCCCGTTGATGTTCATGCCTGGATGTTGTTGCCGGGCTTGCCGGCAATATGGTCGGTCGCAATAGGCTTGGTGTTGCTTCTGCTTGGCCTGGGCATCATCCATTGGACGTTCATGGAAAATTCGTTTGCGTCGACGGTCGTGGAAGTGCAGACCGAACGCCATCAGCGGGTGATCGACACTGGCCCCTACGCGCTCGTCCGTCATCCCATGTATACCGGGATGGTACCGATCTTTGTTGGAATGGGGTTGATTGCCGGATCAATGGCGATGGCCCTGTTGGCCATCCCATTGTTTGTCATCGTTCTGCTGCCGCGTATGGCGATCGAAGAAGCCACCTTGAGGCAAAAGCTGGACGGCTATAGCGACTACATGGAAAAAGTCCGCTGGCGTCTGGTACCTGGGCTCTATTGAATGCCAACCAATGCCATGCTTTCAACCAATGAGGTCCGCGATTTAGTGCACCGACATCGCATGCAGATTGTTTTCCTTGGCATTGATCTCCGCCGCTTCCCGGCTATCGGTCAATAGAATCGGTGTTCCATCGGCGTTCAGCAACGCCCACAGTTGCAGGCCCGGCACCAGGTCGGGAACAGCCTGGGGAAACAATTCTGTGATTTCATCAGACGTGATCGCCCGCACATAGGCGATTTCACCGTCACCAAGCTCGGCCAGTACCTCAGCCGAAATTGACCCATCGATGGCGAATTCATGTGTCATCAATTTACTCCTCACATCCTGGCTCGCCCAATCCGTCCGTCGGCGTCCAGGATAGCGACGCCGTTCGGCCCAGGCCCGTTATTGAATTGCAGATTAGTCGGTAGCGTTGATGTCAATCTTGCGCACGATGCGCTCTGGCTCCGGCCGCACCAGATCGATCGCCAACAATCCGTCGCGCAAATCAGCACCGAGAATCTCGATGCCTTCTGCCAAAACGAAGGAACGCTGAAACTGCCGCGCGGCAATACCACGGTGCAGATAGTTGCGATCTTTTTCCTCAACCTGGCGGCCGCGGATCACCAACTGGCTTTCCTCAACCGTAATTTCCAGATCGTCGCGCGAAAATCCGGCCACGGCTAATGTGATCCTCAAGATCTCACCGTGGGCGTCGGCGCGTGGCACACGTTCGATGTTATAGGGTGGATAGCCGTCATTGGCGACTTTCGACACCCGGTCCAGCACCCGCTCAATGTCGTCAAAGCCCAACAAAAGCGGGCTTGAAAAAGCCGTGACACGTGACATGCCCGTGTGTCCTTTCTTAAAAAAGCGACTTCAAGCAAACGGACCCATTGTGGCATCCGCCCGCCGATTGACTGTCATTGTATAAATATGGGGGGTTGGCGCCCGTCAATCAAGCTGTTGCTGGATCACAGCACACTGAGGCCGCTGTGACCGGCCACTTTGCACGAATTCTCACCATATTACCCCACACCAGCGCATTCGCCTGGTGGTGCATCAATTGTCTGATTTGGCGGGGTTTGGTGGAGCCAGGCGGAATCGAACCGCCGACCTCTTGAATGCCATTCAAGCGCTCTCCCAACTGAGCTATGGCCCCGACCCGGATTGGGCGGCGGAAACATCCGTCGCGATCCGTGAGCGATGGTATTAGGTCCGGCCTGCCGCAGAATCAACTAAAAAATCATGCGGCGGCCAATTACCCGTCAATGACCTAGGATTCTTTGGAATCATCCTCAACAACGACAATGTCTGAAACATCGTCACTATCGTCATCTTCTTCCAAAAATTCATCTTCGCTTGGCTTCACATCACTGGCCAAGTCGTCATCTTCCAATTCAGGAATATCCTCGCCGCTTTGTTCGGCGTCGGCATCCTCCAGAGAGATCGTCTCTGGTTCGTCCGCATCATCGTCGTCCTTTTTGGCCGTTTCCTCTACTTTCGGCTCCGGAGCCGGCTCCGATTTCGGTTTTGCTTTCGGTGCACTTCTTGCCGACGACGCTGGCGGTGCGATTTCGAATACAGTCTCGCATTTGGGACACACAATCGGGTCCTTTGCCAGGTCGTAGTATTTTGCACTACAGCCTGGACAGGTGCGCTTGGTGCCAAGGTCCGGTTTTGCCACTGTCTTATAATCTCCATTCACGACGCGGCACCCCCATAGACTGTCGCCAATCTCCTGTCAAAATCAAAAATCACATTGCCGGGTGATTTTTTATCCATTCAGGTGACGGCGGTGGGTACCTGTGGTAGGAAACCGCCCGAACCGGGATCGCGATTATGCCCCGGTCCAACGAATTAATCAGACCTCGACAACCTGCGCAATCGATGCCTCATCACCCATCCAGTTTACCGCTCTCCGCCTTGGCGGTGCAGAATTTATCCGGCCGTGTTCAAGTTCCCGGTGACAAATCGATTTCCCATCGAGCCTTGATGCTTTCGGCGCTGTGTGTGGGTCGATCAACCATTACCGGTCTTCTGGAATCCGATGACGTGCTGGCGACGGCGGCGGCGTTACGGGCGCTTGGGGTCGGTGTGCAGGTCAACAACGCGTCCTGGACCGTCGATGGCGTCGGTGTCGGCGGATTATTGGAACCCGAAGAGGTTATCGACTTCGGCAACGCCGGCACTGGAGTGCGGCTGGCTTTGGGCTTGGTCGGCACCCACGGATTTGCCACAACCTTTTGTGGTGACCGCTCACTCAGCGGCCGGCCGATGGGCCGGGTGTTGACGCCACTTCGGCAAATGGGGGCCACGGCCTTGGCGCACTCTGGTGATCGCCTGCCATTGACCATCCGTGGCGCTGATGCGCCAATGCCGATCAGCTATCGGGTGCCGGTACCGTCAGCGCAAATAAAATCGGCCATATTGTTGGCCGGATTGAATGTGCCCGGAACGACCACGGTCATTGAACCGGTTGCTACCCGTGACCATACCGAGCGGATGTTGACCGGGTTCGGCGCTGAGATCACCACCACCAAGCTTGAAGATGGCGCCATGGAGATCCGGCTGACAGGCCAGCCTGAATTGACGCCGCAAACTTTGGCGGTGCCCGGTGACCCGTCTTCAGCGGCTTTCCCGATTGTCGCCGCGCTGATTTGCGACGGCTCCGATGTCACCATCGACGGTGTGCTGCTCAATCCGACCCGCACCGGGCTGATTGAAACCTTGCAGGAAATGGGCGGCGATATAAAAATTGAAAACCGCCGTCAGCAGGCCGGTGAATGGGTTGGTGACATTCGTGTTCGCGCAAGCCGGTTGACCGGCATTGAGGTGCCCGCCGATCGGGCGCCATCGATGATTGACGAATATCCGGTCCTGGCTGTCGCCGCTTCTTGCGCCGAAGGAGAAACCCGCATGCCGGGTCTGGGCGAATTACGGGTCAAGGAATCCGATCGTCTGGCCGCGGTTTCTGCCGGATTGGCTGCCAACGGTGTCGACCATGAAGCCGGCGATGATTGGCTAACCGTGCGCGGCGACGCAATCGTGCCCGGCGGTGGCCGCGTTACCACCCATCTCGATCACCGCATCGCCATGGCATTCTTAGTTCTTGGAATGATCGCCCGCGATCCCGTCACAGTTGATGATGCCGGCGTGATCGCCACCTCTTTTCCGACATTCGAACCCTTGATGAGCGGTCTGGGGGCACATTTTGAGCCCGGCCTGGAGCCGGTCGCATGATCATCGCTGTCGATGGCCCGGCGGCCTCCGGCAAGGGCACATTAGCGGCCCGCCTTGCCGCCCATTACGGACTGCGCCATCTCGATACCGGATTATTATACCGTGCTGTGGCCCATCAGGTGATCGCTAACAGTCAGGACCCGCACGATTCTGTGGTTTGTGCGAATGTAGCCGCAAACCTGGATATCGAGGCCATCGATCCCGGAGTTTTGCGCGGTGCTGAGATTGCCCAAGCCGCATCGATTGTCGCCGTCCACCCGTCGGTGCGGGCGGCATTGTTGGAATTGCAGCGCCGTTTTGCGCAAATGCCGCCAGGCGCCGTTTTGGACGGCCGCGATATCGGCACCGTCGTTTGCCCGGATGCGGATGTGAAATTGTATGTAATCGCTACGCCTAAAGTGCGTGCTAAACGGCGGTTTTTGGAACTTTCGGCCAAGGGAAGCACCCTGAGCGAGGCGGAAATTCTGGCCGATATTGAAAAACGTGATGCCCGCGATTCAGATCGCAGCGTTGCGCCATTGACCCCGGCTGATAATGCGCACTTGCTCGACACGAGTGATTTCGATATAGAAACCGCGTTCCGTGTTGCCGTGGATCTTGTGGATCGCGCTTGCAAGGATTGACAAAAGGGTGCGCCGCTTAGCCGACGCGCCCTTGTCGTGGTTGCAAGATAAGAACCCCGTCCTTGGTATTTTTCCGGTCGGCCCGCCGAACCGGAAGACGGAACAAAACCGATGTCGCCCAGATCGACCGCATGCGCCGGTCCGCTTAATTGAAACAAGCGGGTGCCCTTTTGGGCCGGAGATCAGGACGTCACATGAAACACAAACCACCGGCGCGTATGAGCATGGGCTCAGGAGTATTAATGTCCGAATTGAATCCGACGACCGAGGATTTTGCTGCACTCCTCGATGAATCATTTGGCCTTGCCGATATGCAGGAAGGCTCCGTGGTCAAAGGCACGGTTATCGCCTTCGAAAAAGATCTTGCCGTCATCGATGTTGGCCTGAAAGTGGAAGGCCGTGTTCCGATGAAGGAATTCGGCGCCAGGGCGCGCGACGGCCAGTTGAACATCGGCGACGGTGTTGAAGTCTACCTAGAGCGCGTTGAAAACGCCCTCGGCGAAGCGGTGTTGAGCCGCGACAAGGCCCGGCGCGAAGAAAGCTGGGTCCGCCTGGAAGTGGCGTTTAACGCCAACGAAAAGGTTTCCGGTCAGATCTTCAATCAGGTTAAAGGCGGCTTCACCGTCGATCTTGATGGTGCCGTAGCGTTCTTGCCGCGTAGTCAGGTGGATATCCGTCCGGTGCGCGATGTCTCGCCGTTGATGCACACGCCGCAACCGTTCCAAATCCTGAAGATGGACAAGCGCCGGGGCAACATCGTTGTCTCCCGCCGTGTTGTGCTTGAGGAAACCCGCGCTGAACAGCGTTCCGAACTGGTGCAGAGCCTGGAAGAGGGTCAAGTTGTGGAAGGTGTTGTCAAGAACATCACCGATTACGGCGCCTTCGTCGACCTGGGCGGTATTGACGGCCTGCTGCATGTCACCGACATGGCCTGGCGGCGGATCAATCATCCCTCAGAAGTTCTGTCCATCGGCCAGACGGTCAAGGTGCAGATCATCCGGGTCAACCAGGAAACCCACCGCATCAGCCTCGGCATGAAGCAGCTGGAAACCGATCCTTGGGAAGGCATCGAAGCCAAATACCCGCAGGATGCCCGGTTCACCGGCCGTGTCACTAACATTACCGATTATGGTGCATTCGTGGAGCTGGAGCCTGGCATTGAGGGTCTGATTCACGTCTCAGAGATGTCTTGGACGAAAAAGAACATTCATCCGGGCAAGATCGTCGCCACCAGCCAGGAAGTCGATGTCATGGTGCTGGAGGTCGATCCGGTCAAACGGCGCATCTCCCTGGGCCTGAAACAGACCCTAGACAATCCTTGGCAGGTTTTCGCCGAAACGTATCCGCAAGGCACGGAAGTCGAAGGCGAAGTCAAGAACAAGACCGAATTCGGTCTGTTCATCGGCCTGGAAGGCGATGTCGACGGTATGGTGCATCTTTCCGACCTCGACTGGAACCGTCCTGGCGAGCAGGTCATCGAAGACTTCAACAAGGGCGACATGGTCAAAGCCGTGGTGCTCGACGTCGATACCGACAAGGAGCGTATTTCGCTGGGCATCAAGCAGCTCGGTGGCGATCCGATGGAATCGGCCGGCGATGTCCGCAAGGGCTCGGTTGTAACCTGTGAGATCATCGATGTGCGCGAAAATGGCCTTGAGGTCAAAATTGCCGATACTGAACTGACCGCCTTTATCCGCCGGTCGGATCTGTCACGGGAACGTTCCGAGCAGCGTACCGAACGTTTCGCCGTCGGCGAAAAGGTCGATGCCCGCATCACCCAGATCGACAAGAAGACCCGCCGTATTTCCGTCTCCATCAAGGCGCTGGAAATGCAGGAAGAAAAGGAAGCCATCGCCCAGTACGGGTCGACGGATTCCGGCGCTTCCCTTGGCGATATTCTCGGTGCGGCTTTGAAGGCCCGTGAAGGTGATGAGCCTGAGGACGAGCCAGAAGACGAGCCTGAGGACGAAGCAGTAGACGAAGCCGCAGACGAAACGGAAGCTGAAGCAGCAGAAGCCTCCGAACTAGTCGAAGCCTCTGAGGCCTCTGAATCAGTCGAAGCCACTGAATCGGCCGAAGCGTCTGAAGACGAGGCTGCCAAAGAGTAGGCGACACGCCACTCGGCCAAATAACTAAGTCAACCCGCGCCATCCGGCGCGGGTTTTTTCTTGGGATACTCGGCACCATGGTATGATCACCCCTGGCACCAGCGCCCCAGAACCTGAATTGAATAGGGAAAGTTCGATGACAATGGATTCCGACGCTATTGTTGATCGCCGCAGGATGCGCCGCAAACTCTCTGTCTGGCGGGTTATAGCCGTCACCGCTTTGGTGATCGCCGTCATTGCCGCGATTGGCTGGACAACCGGCATGGACACGGTCCTGGAGCGGCACTCAGATCATGTGGCGCGGCTGACCGTTTCCGGACTTATCACCGACAACCGAAAGCGTCTGGAACTGATCGAAAAAATGGCCAAGTCGTCGGCCGTCAAGGCGCTTGTGGTGACCGTCGACAGTCCTGGCGGCACGACGGCCGGCGGCGAGGCGATCTACAACGCACTGCGCCGGTTTGCGGAAAAAAAGCCGGTAGTGGCGCATATGCGCACGATCGCCACCTCGGCCGGCTACATGGTGGCCATATCAACCGACCACGTGGTCGCCCGCCGCAACACCTTGACCGGTTCGATCGGCGTCATTTTCCAATTTGGCGAGGTCAGCCAGCTGTTGGATAAAATCGGTATTAAATTCGATGAGGTTAAAAGCGCCCCGCTGAAAGCCGAGCCGTCGCCCTATCATGCAACCTCGCCTGAGGCCCGTCAGGTTCTGGCTGATCTGGTGGCCGAATCCTATGAATGGTTTGTCGGTTTGGTTGCTGAGCGACGCGGACTTTCAGATGATGTGGCCCGCACACTAGCTGACGGCCGTGTCTATTCCGGTTCAAGGGCAAAGGCATTGAAATTGATTGATGCAATCGGTGGTGAGCGGGTAGCGATCGCCTGGCTGGAATCTGAAAAGGGCATCAAAAAGGGCTTGCCCATTCGTGATTGGTCGATCGGTACACCAGGCGAAGGCCTGGGGCTTTCAGCCATGTTGCAACGCAAAATATTACAATTTTTTGGTCTTCCGTCCGGTCTTATGGGTGATTCAGCCCTAGAATCTATTGTTTCGGAACGACTTAAGCTTGACGGTCTTCTGTCGGTTTGGCACGCTCCAGGGCTGCGAACGTCAAGATAACGTTCAAGTACCAAGATGCGCGTCCCGACAGTAAACTGTCCAAGCCTTGAAGGGCTTATCAATGATCAAATCTGAATTGGTCCAAAAAATTGCCGAAAGTAACCCGCATCTTTATCAACGCGACGTGGAAAATATCGTCAATGCGATATTGGATGAAATCGTCGCCGCGATGATGCAGGGAGACCGTGTAGAACTGCGTGGTTTCGGTGCCTTCTCGGTGAAAAATCGCCCAGCACGCTTTGGACGCAATCCGCGTACCGGCGAGCAGGTCTCGGTGACCGAAAAACACGTGCCATTTTTCAAGACCGGCAAAGAGATGCGCGAGCGCCTCAACGACGGCTAAAAGGCAATCGGATATATCTGGCGATCCGGCTTTAGCATCGGCATTCGGCGCACGATCTTGCGTTCATGGCATTTACGTATATCAGTATCATTAATGTGCTGGCAGCATTGATTTCGTGTCGATCACGCCGGCAATGATGGGTCCGAAGCGGCGGAGAATGGCATGCGCAAAATCGTTTGGTTTGTGATCGGATTGCCGGTGGCGGCGCTCATCGTCACCCTGGCGGTGATCAATCGGCAGATGGTGACGGTCGTGCTTGATCCGTTTAACCCGCAAAATCCGGCTTTCAGTTTGTCCCTGCCGTTGTTCATCTTTCTTTTTGCGGCCCTTGCGCTTGGTGTTTTGCTTGGCGGTTGTCTGACCTGGATCGGCCAAGGAAAATGGCGGCGCCGGGCCCGGCAGAACCGGACGGAAGCGACCAAGTGGCGCAATCAGGCTGAACGCCAACAACGCACGCCGCCGCAGCCGGAGGCCACGGCTTTGCCGGCCCCCGATCGCGACGCCGCCTGATAGGGCGGAACGTTTAGCCGTCGGCCGGGGTCATCCAGCCAACCATACCGCCGCCGGGCTGTTTGATGATGGCGATGCGGCCAACGCCGGCGACGTCGAATGGCCCACGGATCACTGTGCCGCCGCCATCGGCGGCCTTGGCAGTCCGCGCATCGACGTCATCGACAGCGACATAGGAAAACCAGTGTTCAGGAACGCCATCGAAGTCGGCGCCGTCCATGGTCATGATCCCGCCGGCCGGGGTGTCGCCCTGCATAATCACCCAATAGGTGCCATTGGGCATGTCCATCGGGTTAAAAGTCCAACCGAGCGCATCGCCATAAAAGCTGCGCGCCTGGTCGGCGTCTCGTGTCATCAGTTCATTCCAGTAAAAATGCCCATGGGTCCAAGCCATATTGTCCTCCTGTGTTTAACCAAATGGTTATTTAATAAATTATTTGGAAGGTCAATACCTGTTGCCGACAGCCATGCGCCGCAACTGATTTATTTATGCGACTTCGCAACTAAGTAATAAATTAAAAAATTATGTAAAAAATAATATATACAATAAGAATGTATGTATATATTCAAAGATATACATCGTATAATTTATCAGTTTTTCACAAACGCCCGCCGGTGCTAACCTGACGGCTGATTCGCGCGGTGATGAAATCAATATAAATTCATTGTGATCGGGAGGATTTCATGGTCGGAATTGTAGTCGGCTTTTTACTGGTCGTCGTTGGCGTTATCTTATTCTGGCGCCCCAGACCCAAACCAGCCACCAGTGGTGCCAACCGCATATTGCGCTTGGCGGGATTTTTTGCCGGCCGGGCTGGTGGCCTGGTCATGACATTGATTGGCATATTCCTATTGGCCAGTTCGTCATTTGTGTTTGTCGACGCCAACGGCGTCGGTCATCTAAAACGCATCTATGCCTTCAACGAATTGCCGCCCGGGCGCATTGTCGCGCTTGATGGCGAAAAGGGTAAGCAGGCGCAAATTCTCGGGCCGGGCTTTCACTTTATCCCCTTCGTGGGAGTGCTCTACGATTATGAGGAATTCGATGTGGTCGCCGTGCCGGAAGGTTTTTACGGCCAGTTGATCGCTCTTGACGGCGTGGCGATGCCGACGGGAATGTTCATTGCCCCGGAAATTCCCGACGACAAAGTTTCCAACATGTTGAACGCCGACGTATTCCTAACAAATGGTGGAACTCGGGGCCCTCAAGCCAGTGTTCTAAAACCTGGCCAGTATCGCCTGAACCGCTATTTGTGGGATGTACGGGTTGATAAAAACACCCGTGCGACAGTCATCCCGAAAGGCCATGTGGCGGTGGTGAAGTCGAACGTGGCAACACCTGGTGTCGACTGCAAGGAAGAACATGTCAGTGCCTCGGACGCGAAACTCGAAGGTGCATTAACAGTTCCGCTGGTGCCACGCGGTTGTGTCGGAATCTGGAAAACCGCCATCTTGCCGGGCGCGGAATATTTCAACCGGCGTGCCTATGAGGTGACCATCGTCGATACCCGGGTCCAGACCTGGGAATACAAAGGCGGCTTCACCAAACGCATCATTGATCTGTCCGTTGATCAGCAGGGTAATATCCGCCAGACGGAACGTTCCGAAGTAGAGCGCATCCCAAACACCGCCGCTGACCGCGCGGTATTTGTAAAAATCGAAGGCTGGGATATCCCGTTGGAACTGCGGGCCTTGGTGCAGGTCACACCACAAAATGCCCCGGTGGTGATTGGCTCCGTCGGCGGTCTGGCGGAAATCGAGGATCGTATCCTCACCCCGGCAATCCGCTCCATCGTACGTAATGTCGCCGGTTCGACCATCCAGGTACCGAAGAAAAATGCCGAAGGGGTGATCATCCTGCCGATTGAATACATCACCCGGCCGACAAAAGTGCTTGATTTGATCGAAAACCGTGAAGCGCTCGAACAGACCATCGAAGCGCTGATCAAGGTGGAAGGTCTCAAAGCCGGTGTCGATATCAAGGAAATCCGTTTAGGCGAGCCGTCGATCCCGCCTGAATTGCTGGTATCGCGGTTACGTGTGCAATTGGCCGACCAATTGGCCCGCGCTTATGAACGGGAAACTGCGGCCCAGTCGAAGCGTGTCGAAACCGAACAGGCGCGTGCAACCGCCAATGAGCAACCGCGCCTGGTGAAGGCGCAGATTGCTGTGAAGGTCGCCAAGCAGCGCGAAGAGGAGCGAGCAGCTCTGGGTTCTGCGGAACGTCAATATCTTGAGGAACTGGCACGCGGCCAGCTCGCCCAGGCCAACGTTCTTGGCCAGGACCGGGTGGCCATGCTGCAGGGCTTGGAAAAGATATTGAATGCCCTGGAACGGCGACCGGAGCTGGTGGCGCTTGTCGGCAAACTTGTGCCGAACACAGTGGTCGGCGGCGATGGCATCGGCCTGGCCGGCGCGGCGGCAATTTTCGGCTCCGCCGGCAAAATACCGCTCGGCTCCAAGCCGCAATAATATCATCAAATAAGAACCCCGCCGCGGCGACGAAACTGCGGCGGGGCATGCTGGCCAGCCTTTTTTTGAGCGATCGGGCCGGTGCAGCAATTAGAATTGTCGTTTAGGCGCGAAGGCCTTGGGACCACCCGCTCCCCCACCTGGCCACCCAATGGAATATCCAAAATGTGGGTGGCCGGGTGGGGGAGCGGGGTGGTCCCAAGGCTAAATAATTGACCTTCTAAACATAATTTTCAAAATGATCGGGCGCCGAACCTGAATCAGAAAATGGCGCCACGCGGAAAAACTGCGCCGCCAACAACATCAAAAACATCGGGTTGAGATAGGCATAGCGCCGCCACAGGCGTCGCGGTTCCTGGATGAAACGGTAGAGCCATTCCAGGCCATATTTTTGCATGCGGGGCGGTGCCTGTTTGAGTAGTCCGGCATGAAAATCAAACGCCGCGCCGACACCGATTACCGGCATGCTCAACCGGGCGACATTCTCATAGACCCAGATTTCCTGGCGTGGGCAGCCCAGGCCGACAAACACGATACCGGCGCCTGATTGGCGGATTTGATCAACAATCCCGTCCATCTCCGCTTTGTCACCATGGCGGAACAGGGAAGCTTGCTGGCCGGCGATCTTCAGCGCCGGGTATTTTGCTGTCAGCCGCCGGGTCATCTGTGCCAGAACTTCCGGCTTGCTGCCGAAGAAATACACTGGCACGCCGTCGCGGGCCGCCTGGGCGCAGGTTTTCAATGTCAGATCCGGCCCATAGACACGGTCTTTTAGCCCGGCTTTATGCAGCAGGTTCAACGCCCAACGCACCGGCTGACCGTCCGGCACAACCATATTGAAAGCGTTCATGCGGTACCGGTAACGGCTGTCCAGCACGCTATTCATGATGCCGTGGACCGCCAAGGCGCCAACACTGAATGGCCGGCTGGCTTTTGCCGCCGCCATGATGGCGTCGACCGCCGAGCGATAATCGACAACGCTGACACCGGTTCCCAGAACGTTTTTCTTGATCGGTTGATTCATAGTCATTGGGCTCTGATATTGTTGGTTTGCTGTCAGTTCATTGGTGTCTAATTCTATGATGCGATCCGCCAGCGTTGGCGATTGGCCTCGAAGATTTCCTTCAAGATATCCGGCACCGTCCACTGCACCGACCAGCCCGGATAATGGGCCTCGAAGCGCGATGTGTCCGACACATACCAAATGTGGTCGCCCATGCGATTGGTGTCATCATAGGTCCAAGCCAGTGTATTCCCGGTGATCTCCTGGCACATGTCGATGGCTTCCAACATGGAGCAGTTTGAGGTCCGGCCGCCGCCGATATTGTAGACTTCGCCCGATCGTGGCGCCTGGAAGAAATGCCAAAAGGCCTCCACCAGATCGTGGCTATGAATATTGTCGCGCACCTGCTTGCCTTGATAGCCAAGTACCGTGTAAGGCGCGCCGGTGGCGACGCATTTCATCAAATAGGCCAAAAATCCGTGCAGCGCCGTGCCGCTATGGGAGGGGCCGGTCAGGCAACCGCCCCGGAAACAAGCCGTCTTCATGTCGAAGTAGCGGCCATATTCCTGCACCAGTAAGTCAGCGGCAACCTTTGAGGCGCCAAACAGGCTGTGCATGGATTGGTCGATCGACATGGTCTCGTCGATGCCATGGGCAAAAAATTCGTGGTTGTCATCAAGCTCAAAACGCTGATCGAGCTCCACCAACGGTAATTTGTTGGGCAGGTCGCCGTAGACTTTATTGGTTGAGGTAAAGATGAACGCCGCGTCAGGACAATGCCGGCGGGTCATTTCCAACATCACATGGGTGCCGTTGGCATTGACGGAAAAATCGGTAAATGGATCGCTGGCGGCCCAATCATGCGATGGCTGGGCGGCCGTATGGATCACCAATTTGATGTCGGAGCCATATTTAGCGAACAATGCGCCGATGGCGTCGGCATCGCGGATATCCGCATCCACGTGCCGATAGGACTTTAGATCCGCCTCCAGCAGCTGTCGGTTCCATTCCGTCGAAGCTTCGGCGCCAAAAAACGCCTGGCGCATGTCATTGTCGATGCCGACAATCGTAAAGCCTTTTTCAGCGAAAAAACGCACCGATTGCGAGCCGATCAATCCGGCCGATCCGGTAATAAGTACGATATCTGACACCACTGTCCCTCCAGACGTCTAACGCCAGGCTGGCCGTTATCCGGCACGCCGCCCCCGATTTGTTGCATCAACCGTGCCAACCAAAATAGGCGTTTTCTCGATTGGTTAACTGGCCGATTACTGTCGATTTTTAAGCAGTCTGGCAGACTATGATTAATTCCAAGTCTCGCTTTGGACGATATGTGCCGTCCAATTTTGAGACAGGTAAACAAAGAGTTGCGAACAATTCCGTTCTCGCAAAATCTCTTGTTTGATGTATGAAAGAACGGCTTCTTCCGCCACCGTCGCCCTTCAAAGAGCCTCCAAAACAAATGCTGTCGCGCCTCAACCTTTTTCGTACGGCTCTGTTTGACCGACCGTTGCTGCTGCTCACCCTGACGGCACTGTTTTGGGGAGGCAATGCGGTGGCAAGCCGATCCGCCGCCGGTGAGGTCTCGCCGATGACGCTCACTGCTTTGCGCTGGGTGCTGGTGGTGGTCATCGCCGCACCTTTCGCACTGCCCGGATTGCGGCAGGAATGGCCGCTCATTCGGCCCAGGCTGTTATCCGTGGCAATCATGGGAACGATGGGCTTTACGGTCTTCAACGCCTTGTTTTATGTCGCCGGATATTTCACCACCGCCGTTAATATTGGCATTATTCAAGGCTCTATCCCGGTCTTTGTGCTGGCCGGCGCCTTTGTCGCCTTACGGGCCCCCGTCGGTGCAATCCAGATTGTTGGTGTCGTGGTGACTTTGATCGGTGTCGGCGTGGTGGCAACCAGGGGCGACATGGCCCGGCTCGCCACCTTCACACTAGAATTCGGCGATCTTCTCATGGTCATCGCCTGTGTCGGCTATGCCGGCTATACGGTGGCATTGAAAAACCGTCCGGCGATTTCCGGCCTGACGTTTTTTTATGCCATGGCGATCGTGGCGCTGACGGCAACCATGCCGCTTCTGGCGGCAGAAATCGCTCTGGGTAAAGCCACTATGCCGACGGCTAAAGGCTGGGCGATCCTGGCTTACATCGCAGTTTTCCCGTCGTTCATCGGACAAATATTTTACTTGCGTGGCGTTGATATGGTGGGGCCGGGCAGAGCCGGATTGTTTGTCAATTTGGTGCCGGTCTTTGCCGCCATTCTGGCCGTGGCCATCCTTGGCGAAACCTTTGAATTATTCCATGGCATCGCTCTCGCTCTGGTCCTGGGCGGCATCTGGTTGGCCGAACGGGGCAAGAAACCCAATAAGACCGTCTAATTGCAAAAGGAGCATCAATGCCCAACGATAACGCTTCCCGGCAGGCGGCAATCACCGCCATCCAGACCTATTTCGATGATGGCGGGTTTGAGCGCGAACTCGCTGCACGCGTCGCCATTAAAACCGAAAGTCAGCGGCCCGACAGCGGTCCGGAGCTTCAGCGATACTTAGATGAGGATATCGTTCCGTGCCTGCGCGCCATGGGCTTCGACATCAAAATCTACCCCAATCCATTTGACGGATGCGGGCCGGTGCTGCTGGCCACCCGGCAGGAAGATCCGGCTCTGCCGACGGTACTTGGCTATGGCCATGGTGACGTCATCCAAGGATTGGATGACCAGTGGACGGTCGGCGAGGGGCCATGGAAAATTGCCCGTGATGGCGACAAACTTTATGGCCGCGGCACTGCTGACAACAAGGGCCAACACACCATCAATATTGCCGCCATGCGGGCAGTGATAGAGGCTCGCGGCGCATTGGGGTTCAATGCCAAGATCCTCATTGAAATGGGCGAGGAGAACGGCTCACGGGGTCTGCGGGAAATCATTGAAGCCAACATTACGGACTTTGCCTGCGACGTCTTTATCGGCTCCGACGGGCCGAGAATCCGCGCCGGCCGGCCTTGCGTCTCGTTGGGCTGTCGCGGTGCCTGCAATTTCGATCTGCTGGTGGAGTTGCGCGATACCGGTCATCATTCAGGCAATTGGGGCGGGTTGATTTCATCGGCGTCGATCATGTTGACCCATGCGATCGCCAGCATGGTCTCAAAACGCGGCGAAATCAAAGTGCCTGAGTGGCGGCCTACTGGCGTCGATCCGGCAGTACGGTCAGTTCTGGACGGGCTATCCATCGACGCCGGGCCCGGCGCGCCGACGATTGAGCCGGACTGGGGTGAACCCGGGCTTTCGCCACTGGAGCGGGTCTATGCCTGGAACAGCTTCGATGTGCTTTCCATGCATATCGGTGAACCCGGCCGCCCGGTCAATGCGGTACCGCCGAAAGCCTGGGCCCATGTTCAGTTGCGCTACGTGGTCGGCACCGATCCTGAAGACATCATGCCGGCGGCGAGGCGCCATCTGGACGCTCATGGCTTCGATCAGGTACAGGTCCTGCCGCCACCACCGGAGAATGCCGGGTTCTTTTATGCCTCCCAAACGCCGCCCGATCACCCGTGGGCGCTATTTGTGCGTCACTCCATCGGACAGACGATGGGTGAGGCTCCTGACGTCATTCCGGCCATGGGCGGATCAATCGGCAATGAGCTTTTTACCGACTTGATCGGTGTCCCGGCGATCTGGGTGCCGCATTCTTACTCCGGCTGCTCCCAGCACGCCCCCAATGAGCATTTGTTGATGTCATCAAGCCGCGATGCGCTAACTTTGATGGCTGGTCTTTACTGGGATCTTGGTGCCGGTAGCACGCCTTAGTGCGGCTTGAATTGGAGAATTATTCCGGTGGCGTGCCATTGGTTGCCAGCGCTTCGCCGGCCAAGTAGAGCGAGCCGGCGATCAGCACCCGCAGGCCCTCTGGAGCGTTGAAATCTGCAAGCTGGCCGACGGCTGAAATCAAGCTTTCGCAGGGGCTTGCCGTCAATCCTGCCCGCAGCGCCGCCTCGGCCAGTTCGAGCGGATCATGACCGGCGTCGGAACCGGTAATTGGAACCGTCAGTACATGCCGGGCGAGCCCCTCAAATGGGCGGAAATAACCGACCGGATCTTTTGTCGTCAACATCCCGGCAATCATGATCAGTGGCCGGGAAACCCGGTCTTCCAGATCCGCCATGGCCGTGGCGATGACCTGCCCGGCGCCAGGATTATGGCCACCATCAATCCAAATCTCCGCCCCGATAGGCGCCAGGTCATAGAGCGTGCCCGTGGCCACATGATGCATGCGCCCAGGCCAAACGACGGACCGTAAGCCGGCTTCGATGGCCGAAGTCGGAATATTTAATCCGGCGGTGCGTAGGGCGGCGATCGCCAGTCCGGCATTGCCGAATTGGTGTTGCCCGTAAAGGTCCGGCGGTGGCAGATCGAGTAATTGATCGAGGTCCTGATAGACCATCCGGCCATGCTCCGACCAGGCAGTCCAGTCCTGACCACCAATTGTGAGCGGCGCACCGAGGCGGGCAGCTTCGTCTTCCAGCACGTCGCGCACCAGATCTTCCTGCGGGGCGGTAACGCCTGGAACGCCGGGTTTGAATATGCCGGCTTTCTCACGGGCAATCCCCTCCAGGCGATCACCAAGAAACTTTTCATGATCCATGGATATGGAGGAAATCACGCTGACCAGCGGTTTCTCAACCACATTCGTGGCGTCCAGGCGACCGCCAAGACCAACCTCCAGCACCAACACATCGGCTGGGTGCTCAGCGAACAATAAAAACGCCGCGGCGGTGGTGATCTCAAAATAGGTGATCGGATCGCCGCCATTGACCTCTTCGCACTTTAGCAGCTGGTCAACCAGTGCCTCATCGGTGACGAACGCGCTGCGTCCAGGGGTGCCGAGGCGGATACGCTCGCGGAAATTGACCAGATGTGGCGAGGTATAGGAGTGAACAGCGCGGCCGTCGGCCTCAAGAATGGCCCGCAGATAAGCCGTCGTTGAGCCCTTGCCGTTGGTGCCGGCCACATGGATGACCGGCGGCAGCTTGTGATGCGGATTACCCAGTTTGCCCAGCAGCTTCAAGAGCCGTCCGAGCGATAGGTCGATTTCTTTTGGATGCAACGCCGTCAGGCGTTCCAAAATGGCGCTCATATGGTCCATGACGGCTCAGCTCTGCGGGGTTTCCGTCGGGTCGGCTTCATTAGGCGTTTCCGCCGCGATTTCCGGACCGGTTAATTCCAATATCGGTTCCAACGCCAGCTCCGACGCCGGCGCGGTCAGTTCCGGCTCCTTCATGAACATCCGGCATAACCGGGCCAGCGTGGCTTTTAGATCATGCCGGTGGACGACCATGTCGACCATGCCGTGGTCAAGCAGGTATTCCGCCCGTTGGAAATCATCGGGGAGTTTTTCCCGGATGGTCTGTTCAATCACCCGCTGGCCGGCAAAGCCGATCAGGGCGCCCGGTTCGGAAATGTGAATATCACCGAGCATGGCGTAAGAGGCGGTCACGCCGCCGGTGGTCGGATTGGTCAACACCACAATGTAAGGCAATCGTGCATCGCGCAAATCCTGCACAGCGATCGTCGTGCGCGGCATCTGCATCAACGACAGGATGCCTTCCTGCATGCGGGCGCCACCGGAAGCAGCAAATAAGATCATCGGTGCCCGGTTGGCGAGCGCCGTCTGACAGGCGGTCACGATGGCCTCGCCGGCGGCCATGCCTAACGAGCCGCCCATGAACTGGAAATCCTGCACGGCAGCAACGATCTCCAGGTCATCGATTTTTCCCGAGGCCGCCAGAATAGCGTCCTCCATTCCGGATTTCGCCTTGTTGTCCTTCAGGCGGTCCGTATAGCGGCGTTCATCACGAAATTTCAGCGGATCGATCGGCACCTTCGGCAAGGTCAGTTCATCAAATGCGCCGTCGTCAAACAACAACTCCAACCGCCGCCGGGCGGCGATCTTCATATGGTATTCGGAATTGGGAATAACCCATTGGTTGGCTTCCACATCGCGGTGAAAAACCATTTCGCCGGTGACCGGGCATTTGATCCAAAGGTTTTCCGGCGATTCCCGCTTATTGAGGAAACTCGTCAGCTTTGGACGGACAACGTTGGTCAACCAGTTCACGAAACAAATTCCTTATTCTAATTCTATCGCCTAGGCGTTGCGGGCCCGACGCACACCGTTTGCCAGGTCTTCCACCAGATCGGTCACCGCGCCAACCGTCGCCGACGACGGTCGCCCTTGGCTATCCAAGGTCGCCGCCAGAGCTGACACCAGCGCCGTCCCGACAACAACGCCGTCAGCGGCCGCGCCGATCGCTGCCGCCTGTTCGGCGGTACGTACACCAAAACCGACCGCTACCGGTAATGTGGTGTGACTTTTGATCCGTGTCACCGCCTGAGCAACGTTTTTTGTATCAGGTGCTGCCGTCCCGGTAATTCCGGTGATCGACACGTAGTAAACAAATCCCGACGTATTGGTCAGCACTTTCGGTAACCGGTTACCGTCTGTCGTTGGCGTCGCCAGGCGGATGAAATTGATTCCGGCCGCAAGTGCCGGCAGGCATAACTCGTCGTCCATTTCTGGCGGCAAATCAACAATGATCAGCCCGTCGACACCGGCGGTATAAGCATCGGTGAGGAATTTTTCCGGTCCGTAAGAATAAATCGGATTGAAATATCCCATCAAGACGATCGGCGTATCCTCGTCATCGGCGCGGACGGCACGTACCAGATCCAAGGTTCGCATCATGGTCTGACCAGCCGCCAACGCCCGCAACCCAGCCGCCTGGATTGCCGGGCCGTCAGCCATCGGATCAGAAAACGGCATCCCCAGCTCAATCACATCGGCGCCGGCGGCCGGCAGTGCCTTGGTGATCGCCAGGGATGTGTCGTAGTCCGGATCGCCGGCGGTAATGAAGGTCACCAGTCCCGGGCGGCCTTCTTCCGCCAGAGCGGCAAAGCGGCGATCGATACGCGTTGTTGTCACTGGGTCGTTTCCTAAATATCGGTGCCAAGGTGCTGGGCGACGGTGAACACGTCCTTGTCCCCACGTCCGCACAAATTCATGACGATAATCTGATCTTTATCCATCTGCGGTGCCAGGCGGGCCACGTGGGCCAGCGCATGGGCTGGTTCCAATGCCGGAATGATGCCTTCCATGCGGGTGCACAATTGGAAAGCTTCCAGGGCGTCAGCATCGGTGGCGGAGACGTAATTGACCCGGCCGGTTTCCTTCAGCCAGCTATGTTCGGGGCCGATGCCGGGATAATCCAATCCGGCGGAAATGGAATGGCCCTCCAAGATCTGGCCATCACCATCTTGCAGCAGATAAGTGCGGTTGCCATGCAGCACGCCGGGCCGGCCGCCATTCAAGGAAGCGCAGTGCTCATCACCCTGAAGGCCTTTACCGGCGGCTTCAACGCCATGAATGGCGACATCCTTGTCATCCAGGAACGGATGAAACAGGCCGATGGCGTTTGAGCCGCCGCCGATACAGGCGACCAACGCGTCCGGCAGCCGGCCTTCCGCCGCCATCATCTGTTCACGCACTTCATCGCCAATGATCGACTGGAAATCACGCACCATGGCCGGATAGGGATGCGGGCCCGCCGCCGTACCGATGATGTAATAGGTGTCTTCCACATTGGTGACCCAATCACGCAAGGCTTCATTCATGGCATCCTTCAAGGTGCCTGAACCCGACGTCACCGGCACCACCTCGGCGCCGAGAAGTTTCATGCGAAAGACATTGGGTTTTTGCCGCTCCACATCGGTCTCGCCCATATAGACCACGCAGGGAAGACCGAACCGTGCTGCCACCGTGGCCGATGCGACGCCATGCTGGCCGGCGCCGGTCTCGGCGATAATCCGCGTCTTGCCCATGCGTTTGGCGAGCAAGATCTGACCGAGGCAATTGTTGATTTTGTGGGAGCCGGTGTGGTTGAGCTCGTCGCGCTTGAAATAGACCTTGGCGCCGCCGAAATGCTCCGTCAGGCGCTCGGCGAAATAAAGCGGGCTTGGCCGGCCAGTATAATGCGTGCCCAGATCGGTCATCTGCCGGGCATATTCAGGATCGGATTTGGCCGTCTCGTAGGCAGCTTCCAATTCCAGGATAAGCGGCATCAAAGTTTCAGCGACAAAACGGCCGCCGAAAATGCCGAACATCCCGGATTCGTCAGGCCCGCTTCGCAATGTATTGGCTTGCGTACTCACAATCCCACTTCCCCTCAATATTACGCCGTGCCGCGTGCCGCGGCGATAAAAGCGCCAATCATGTCCGCGTCCTTGTTGGCCAATGTTCGTTCCACGCCGGAGGAAACATCGACCCCCAGCGGTCGGGTCATGGCGACAGCATGGGCGACGTTTTCAATCGTCAGCCCACCGGAAAGCATGAAGGCAATGTCGCGGTCAAGGCTTTCCATCAGCGTCCAGTCGAATTCCACCCCAAGACCACCCGGTCGTGTAGCGTCTTTGGGCGGTTTGGCATCGAACAACAACCGGTCGGCAATCTGGCGGTAGGCCATAGCGTACTGAATATCTTCAGCGTTGTTCACCCCAATCGCTTTCATCACCGGGCGCGCGGCCCGCTGGCGAACGGCGGCGCTACGTTCAGGTGATTCCTTGCCGTGCAGCTGTAGCCAATTGGGTTTGACCCGCGCGCAAATCTGATCGACCAGATCATCATCAGCATCGACGGTAAGTGCCACCACCTCCGTCCGGTCACCCGCATGGCGGGCAAGGGCGGCGGCGTCATCGATGGAAACATTGCGCGGAGATGGTGGGAATATCACCAGGCCGATCATGTCGGCACCGGCGGCAATCGCCGCATCGATCATGTCGGCGCTTTGCAGGCCGCAAATTTTGACGAGCGGATGTTCCGTGGCAGCGGAACGGTTCATTCCGCCGCCTGGTCGCCGGCCGCCTCAGACCGTTCGCGGCGGTCTTGTTCTTTAAGTTCGTCGAGCCGCGGCATGGCGATGGTGGAGAAACCGGAATCAACAAAATGCACTTCGCCGGTTACCCCCGACGACAGATCCGACAACAAATAGAGTCCGGCGCCGCCAACGTCTTCGATGGTAATCGGCCGGGCCAGGGGCGCGTTGCGGTTCTGGTAATTGTACATCATGCGGGCATCGGAAACGCCGGCGCCTGCAAGGGTGCGGATCATGCCAGCGGAAATGGCGTTGACGCGAATATTATCCGGTCCGAAATCCGACGCCAGATAACGCACACTGGCCTCCAGCGCCGCTTTGGCCACACCCATGACGTTGTAGTTCGGGGTCACTTGTTCGGACCCGGAATAGGTCAAGGTAATGATCGACCCACCATTGGGCATGAGTGCGGCGGCCCGTTTGGCGACTTCGGTAAATGAAAAACACGAAATCACCATGGAGCGGATGAAATTTTCCCGGCTGGTATCGGCATAGCGGCCGCGTAGTTCTTCCCGATCGGAAAAAGCGATGGCGTGGACGACGAAATCAATCGACCCCCATTTATCGGCAATGGCGTCAAAGGCCGCATCGACGGAGGCGATATCCTCGACGTCGCAATCCAATAACAATTCAGAACCGACCGATTCCGCCAGTGGCCGCGCCCGTTTGCCGAAGGCCTCACCTTGATAGGTAAAGGCCAGTTCGGCGCCCTCGTCCGCTAAGGCTTTGGCGATCCCCCAGGCGATGGAATGGTTGTTGGCAACCCCCATTACCAGCCCGCGTTTCCCCTTCATCATGTCACCCATGGATCAATCCCGGCTTGTCTTTGTTATTGTAATTATGGCGATCAACCATGATAGCGCTGGAGAACCAGCGTCGCGTTCGTCCCACCGAACCCGAAACTATTGGTGATCGCTAGATTAATATCGGCGTTGTCGATGCGTTGACGGGCGATATTGGCGTCCGCCAGCACTGGATCAATTTCAAAAATATTAGCGCTTTCGGCGATGAAGCCGTTTTGCATCATCAACAACGTGTAGATCGTCTCATGCACGCCAGCCGCGCCCTGGGCGTGGCCGGTAAGCGACTTGGTGGCGCTGACCGGCGGCATGTTGTCGCCGAATACTTCGCGGATAGCATTGATTTCCGGAATATCGCCCACCGGCGTCGATGTCGCGTGCGGGTTGATGTAGTCGACCTTTTCGCCGATGCCATCAAGCGCTAGTTTCATGCACCGCACCGCGCCTTCACCCGACGGCGCCACCATGTCGGCGCCATCGGCGGTCGCCCCGTAGCCGACGACCTCAGCGTAGATTTTGGCGCCGCGTGCCTTGGCGTGTTCGAGTTCCTCCAACACCACAATGCCGCCGCCACCGGTGATCACAAAACCGTCGCGGTCTTTGTCGTAGGCGCGGCTTGCCTGGCCCGGCGTATCGTTGAATTTCGATGACATGGCGCCCATGGCGTCAAACAACACCGACAACGTCCAGTCGAGCTCCTCGCCGCCGCCGGCAAACATCATGTCCTGCTTGCCCCATTGGATCATTTCCACCGCATTGCCAATGCAATTGGCACTGGTCGAACAGGCCGAACTGATGGAGTAGTTGACGCCCTTGGTTTTGAACCAGGTCGACAGATTGGCCGAACAGGTCGACGACATGGATTTTGGAACGGCGAACGGCCCGACCCGTTTGGGGCCGCGTTCCCGGGTGGTATCAGCCGCCGCCACGATCGCCGCCGTTGACGGCCCGCCGGAACCGACGATGAGGCCGGTGCGTGGGTTGCTGATATCGCTTTCTTCCAAACCGGCATCAAGGATCGCCTGGTCCATGGCGATGCAGGCATACGCCGCGCCATCGCCCATGAAACGGCGGGCGCGCCGGTCGACGACCGCATCGATATCGATTTTCAAGCTGCCATGGACCTGACTACGAAATCCCAGTTCGGTGTATTTTTCCGAAGCTACAATGCCGGATTTGGCTTCCCGAAGGCTGGCCAGAACCTCTTGGCTGTTGTTGCCAATTGACGAAACGATTCCCAATCCGCTGACAACCACACGCCTCATAACGGCTTTCCTTATTCTCTTTCGCCAGGCCCCATCCGCAGGTGGGGTGCGGCGATAACGCAATCAAGATTTCATCCACGAAACAGCAGGTGGACCTTCAAGAGTCAATCCATGAAAATTCCGACCACGCTGCCAGCTAGTCGGCGGCGGGCTCGGTCTTGAACAGGCCGACCTTCAGGCCCGAGGCTTTGAAAAACAGCTCGCCATCGGCTTTCAGCCAACCCTCACCGATGCCGAGCACCAGCTTGGAACGCATCACCCGTTTCAAATCAACGCCGAATTCAACCTTCTTGATTTCAGGTGTCACCATGCCGATGAACCGGACTTCACCGGTTGAAATCGCCCGGCCTTTGCCGGGTTCACCAAGCCAGCCGAGAAAAAACCCGAGCATTTGCCACATGGCGTCGAGGCCGAGGCAGCCCGGCATCACCGGATCACCCTTAAAGTGACAGGGGAAGAACCATAGGTCCGGCTTGATATCGAGTTCAGCGCGGATATGACCCTTGCCAAATTCACCGCCGTCTTCGGCGATCGAGGTGATGCGGTCAAACATCAGCATCGGCGGCAATGGCAATTGGGCATTGCCGGGGCCAAACATTTCGCCACGGCCGCAGGCCAATAATTCTTCATAGTCAAAGCTGGACTTGTCGTAATTCATGCAATTTCCGCTCAAGCGCGAGCCGGCCCTGTTTTTGCAACATGGCCAATTTGGCCAGAGGTTCATTTCAGTCGTTTATATGTCGGAGCACTTCCTAGCACATGGCTTTTGGTGCTGAAAGTATATTGATGACGGATCGCCAAACGGGAATAATTTTTGGCGTTTTTACCATTTCGATACCAGGTGATTTGCGAAACATCTGGCCGCAACGTATGATCCGCTTCGTCGATACGCCGATATTGCAAGGCAAAGGTCGCAAATGGTCCACATTCCAAGTCGCTCAATGTCCAAGCCGGACGGTCAGCCCGTCGGTCAGGTCGCCCAAATGCTGCGCGCCGCCGGATTGCGGCCGACCCGTCAACGTATGGCACTGGCGAAAATTCTGTTTTCCGGGGGCAATCGTCACGTGTCGGCGGAATCCCTGCGCGACGAAGCCGTCGATGCCCGCGTTCCGGTCTCACTGGCGACGATCTACAACACGCTGCACCAGTTTACGACGGCTGGCTTGCTGCGTGAAGTCGCCGTCGACGCCGCTAGAACCTATTTTGATACCAACCTTTCCAACCACCACCATTTCTACAATGAAGGCAGCGCCGGCGTTTGCGATATTCCCACCGATGGCCTGGTCATTGAAAACATGCCAGAGCCGCCAGAAGGAACCGAAATCGTCCGGGTCGATGTGGTGGTCAGGGTACGGCCGAAGAGCTAAGTGTTGGGATTTAGTATTAGCATCGAAGTCCTGAAGCCGGCCCACTCCCCCGTCCCAACCACCCCTGAGGGTACCATCTATGGGTGGTTGGGACGGGGGAGTGGGCCGGCCCCGGCCTCTTGCTCACTAAGAACGAACGCCGCAGGCGTTGGACGGGGGAGCGGGCAGGCTTTAGGCCCTTCCCACACAAAGATTAGCGCGTTACACCGGCTTCTGGATCTCCTCACCGAAACTAGAATCCAACTACCGCAGCAAACGCCCGACCACCTTGGCGGTGTAATCAACCATTGGGATAATTCTGGCGTAGTTCAAACGTGTCGGGCCGATGACGCCGAGGGCGCCGACGATTTTTTGTTCCGCGTCGCGATAAGGCGCGACGATGACCGACGAGCCGCTTAAGGAAAACAGTTTGTTTTCCGAGCCAATGAAGATCCGCACGCCGTCGCCTGATTCCGCCAGGCCGAGCAGTTGGATCAATTCCCGTTTGGCTTCCAGATCGTCAAACAGCAACCGGATACGCTCCAGATCCTCGGTGGCATGCAGATCCTCGAGCAGGTTGGAACGGCCGCGCACGATCAACGAATCTGGCGACTGTTCTTCCGCCGCCCCGGCCCAAGTCGCCAGGCCGGCCTGCACGACCTTCTGGGTCAAATCATCAAGTTCACTGCGCTGGCGATCCATTTCAGTCTGCAGGCTGCTGCGCGATTCTGCCAATGTGTGGCCCCGGACATGGGCGTTGAGATAGTTCGTCGCTTCCGTCAGGGCCGACGTCGGTAGCCCGGCCGGGGTCTCGATCACCCGGTTTTCTACCGACCCATCCTCGCCAACGAGGACCACTAATGCCCGGGTTGGCTCCAGGCGGACGAATTCGATCTGCTTGAGGCGGGAATCGGTTTTGGGAATTAGCACCAATCCAGCACCGCGCGACAGGCCGGACAACATCTGGCTGGCTTCCGTCAGCAGCGATTGCAGAGACCGATCGGTGGCGTCATTGGCCATATTGGTCTGAATGTGTTCGCGCTCGTCTTTGCTCAGATCGCCGACTTCCAACAACGCATCAACGAAGAAACGCAAACCCAACTCTGTTGGTAATCGCCCGGCGCTGGTATGCGGCGCGTAAATCAGACCGATCTGCTCCAGATCCGCCATGACGTTGCGCACTGAGGCCGGCGACAGGGATTGCGGCAACATCCGTGATATATTGCGCGAACCGATTGGTTCGCCGGTGTCCAGATAGGTTTCGACAATATGCCGGAAAACGTCCCGCGTCCGGTCGTCGATATCGCTCAATGCCAATGTTGAAGTTGAAAATGTCACGTCGTCATTTCTCGTCATCAAACCAGTTGGGCAACCCAGCCCTGGCGCGCAATTCTATCGGATTTTAGGCCGATTGCGGCGCGCGGTGAATAGCCAATCGTAACAATCGCCATTTGGTACAATCCGTCGCTGCTTTCAAGCAAGGCTTTACGTGGCCGGAATGAGGGCGCTACAAGACAAGCCGTTCGTTTATTTAAGGCCGGTTGTTGTTACCGCCACACCAGGAGTAATCCATGCGTCCCTCAAAGCGCGCCGCCGATGAAATGCGCTCCGTCACCCTAGATCGCGGAGTTTCCAAACACGCCGAAGGCTCCTGCCTGGTCAAATTCGGCGAAACCCACGTGTTATGTACCGCCAGCCTGGAAGAGCGGGTGCCTGGATGGCTGCGTGGCGGTGGCCGCGGATGGGTGACCGCTGAATACGGCATGCTGCCGCGCGCCACCAACGAGCGAACCGGCCGTGAAGCCGCCCGCGGTAAACAGACCGGACGCACCCAGGAAATCCAGCGGCTGATCGGCCGCTCGCTGCGCGCTGTTGTCGATTTCCAAGCCCTCGGCGAGCGTCAGATCACCATCGACTGTGATGTGCTGCAGGCCGATGGCGGCACCCGCACCGCCTCCATTACCGGCGCCTGGGTGGCGCTGAATGATTGTCTGGGTTGGATGCGGTCTCGGGAAATGATCGGCGATGGTGTCCTGCGCGACCATGTGGCGGCGATTTCCTGCGGCATCTACGGTGGCGCCCCGGTTCTTGACTTGGATTATTTGGAAGATTCCGATGCCGATACAGATGCCAATTTTGTCATGACCGGCGCCGGCGGCATCGTTGAAATACAAGGCACGGCGGAAGGCGTCCCCTTTAGCCGGGATGAATTTGAATCCTTGATGTCATTGGCAGAGACCGGCATTGCCCGGCTTGTCGACTTGCAGAAAATGGCGATCGGGTAATTGGCGATGGCTGAATTGCGACGTGATGATCGTTTGGTGGTGGCCACCCACAATGCTGGCAAAGTGCGCGAATTCGCCGATTTGCTGAAGCCTTATGGCATCGCCGCCGCTTCAGCCGCCGAACTTGGCCTGCCCGAGCCGGAAGAAACCGGTACTACCTTTGCTGAAAACGCCAAATTAAAGGCCGTTGCAGCGGCCGAGGGCGCCGGATTGCCAGCCTTGGCCGATGATTCCGGCTTGGCGGTCGATATATTGAACGGCTTGCCAGGCATTTTCTCCGCCCGCTGGGCCGGTTCGGACAAGGATTTCGACCGGGCAATGCGCAATGTCGAAGAAGAATTGCACCATCATGGCGCAATATCGCCGGACGACCGCCAGGCACAATTCGTCTGCGCTTTGTGTCTGGCCTGGCCAAATGGCGAAACAACCGAGGTTTATGGCGAGGTGGCCGGAACGCTGATTTGGCCGCCGCGCGGCGCCAACGGTTTTGGCTATGATCCGATGTTCATGCCCGAGGGGCACCAGCGCACATTCGGCGAAATGTCGGCGGCGGATAAACATGGCGGCGTCGGTGCTGGGAGCCTTTCTCACCGGGCGCGGGCCTTTGCGCTGTTTGCCGCCCAGTGTCTGAGCCAGATCGATTGAACGCCGATGATTGATCCCGGCCAACCTGATTTTGCTGTCTATGTTCATTGGCCGTTTTGTGCCGCCAAATGTCCTTATTGTGATTTCAATTCCCATGTCCGCCACCACGGCGTTGACGAGGAACGGTTCCTCTTAGCGATGCGCCGGGAGTTGGAGCATTACCGGCAATTGACCGGCGGCCGCGAAGTCTCCAGTGTTTTTTTTGGCGGCGGCACGCCATCGCTCATGCAGCCGTCGACTGTTGGCGGTGTCTTGGATGAGATTTCAAGCCTCTGGACACTTGCCGAGGCGGCGGAAATTACCCTGGAAGCCAATCCGTCCAGCGCTGATGCTGGCCGCTTTACCGGTTATCGCGATGCCGGGGTCAATCGCCTGTCGTTGGGTGTGCAATCGCTCAATGATCCGGATCTGAGACTACTAGGCCGTCTCCATGATGCCGATGAGGCCCGCCAGGCGATTGAATTGGCGCGGCGGACTTTCCCCCGACTGTCGTTTGATATGATCTACGCCCGGCCCGGCCAGACGATGGCCGACTGGCAGCGGGAATTGACCGATGCCATCGATCTGGCCGCCGATCACCTGTCGCTTTATCAACTGACCATCGAGGAAGGCACGCCGTTTTTCGACCTCCAGGCCGGCGGCAAATTACACGTGCCGCAATCTGACGCAGCAGCCGATCTTTATGAGATCACCCAGGAAATTTGTAATCAAGCCGGCTTGCCGGCTTACGAGATATCCAACCATGCACGCGCCGGCGCGCAAAGCCGCCACAACCTGGTCTATTGGCGCTACGGCGACTATGCCGGTATTGGTCCCGGCGCCCATGGCCGATTGACGCTTTCTGATGGTCGTCGGGCCTTTGCCCAGGAAAAATTACCCGAAACCTGGTTGTCCGCCGTTGAAGAATTTGGTCATGGCACGATCACTGACGATCGGTTGACGGCGGAAGAAAGTGCTGATGAGTTTTTGTTGATGGGTCTGCGCCTGGCCGAAGGCGTGGAGCTGTCGCGGTATCGCCAAATCAGCGGCCGCGAATTGGATCCCGAACGGCTTCAACATCTGCTCGATCATGGCATGGTGGAACAATTGGGCAATGACCGGGTGCGGGTGTCTCCAGCCGGTTGGCCGGTCCTCAATGCCGTTGTCGCGGACCTGGCTGCATGAGCAGCGGCGCGGCGGCGAAAGGGGCCATTGCTGGCGGCCATCAAGTCACTGTTGATGCGGCAGCACAAATTCTCGCAGATGGCGGCAATGCTTTCGATGCAGTGATTGCCGCGTTATGGGCAGCCTGCGTCGCCGAACCGGTCCTGGCTTCGCCCGGCGGCGGCGGATTTTTGATGGCTTGGACTGGCGGCCAGGCTGAGCTGATCGATTTTTTCGTTCAAAGTCCGAGGACTAAAAGATCAGCTAACGACGTCGAGTTTAGTGAAGTTCACGCGGATTTCGGCACCGCCACCCAGGCTTTCCATATCGGCAATGGCGCCAGCGCCACACCAGGATTTGTACCCGGCCTTTTTGCCGCTCATGGCCGCTATGGCTCCCTGCCGATGACCCGGCTTGTTGAACCGGCGATTGAGGCCGCACGCACTGGCGTCGTGGTGACACCGTTTCAGGGCTACCTGTTTGAAGTCGTGGCGCCGATCCTGACCTGGACGGAAGCCGCTCGGGCGTTGTTCTCATCTTCTGGCACGTTGTTGGCCGACGGCGGCACCTTGAAAAATCCCGACTTGGCAAACGTCATTGAACTGCTGGCTAAAGACGGCGTCCAGCAAGCCACCGAGGGCGACGTCGCCAAGGCGATGTTGGCCGGCCAGCAGCATTCGGGCTACCTGCGCCGTCAGGACCTGGCTGAATATCGTGTCGAAGTCCGCCAGCCGATCATCAAGCCTTTTGCCGGTTCGAACATCTATCTCAACCCGCTGCCGGCGCTTGGTGGAGGCTTGATCGCCGCCATGTTGGCCGGCGTTGGCGCCAGCGCCAAGGCCGACCCAATTGCCGTCGCGCGGGCCACCGATATTGTTGATCGCGCCTGGCGCGCCGCGCCGGATCGCGTCGGCCAATTAGCTGGATTATCGACCACCGAACCGGCGGGCCCATCAGCGCCACGCGGTACCACCCATGTCAGCGTCATTGACGCGAAGGGCAACGCCGCCGCCGCCACAGTGTCGAATGGCGAGGGCAACGGCCGCCTGGTTCCAGGCAGCGGTTTCATGGTCAACAACATGCTTGGCGAGGAAGACGTCAACCCGACCGGATTTCACAATTGGCCCACCAATCAGCGGCTGGGATCGATGATGGCGCCAACGATATGCGCCGGCCCAAATGACCGCCTGCTGGCCCTCGGTTCGGGCGGTTCAAACCGCATCCGCACGGCCATTCTGCAAGTTCTGGTCAATCGCTTGATTGCCGATAGGCCGATCAACGAAGCCGTGCTGGCGCCGCGCCAGCATGTTGAAAAAGGCCGTCTCGACTTTGAAGATTTTTACGCTGACGCCGATCGCGCGGCGCTTCTGGCCGCCTTCGACGATCATCGGGTCTGGCCAGAGCGGAACCTATATTTTGGCGGCGTTCACGCCGTTGAGCGGGATAGTGACGGACAATTCCTTGGTCTGGGCGATATTCGCCGCGAAGGCGTCTTTGCCACCGTATGAATTGATATTTTAAAAAAGAAACTGCTGGTCGCCGACGGATTTTGGTTTTAATCCAGGCACAACGAAATCGGAGTTGATGAAATGGCGAAGGGTTATTGGATCGGGCAGGTGGATGTGGACGATATGGACGTCTACAAAGGCTACATCAAAGCCAATGCAGAACCGTTTAAGAAATATGGTGGGCGGTTTTTGGTCCGTGGTGGCGACGCGAAGGTCGCTGAGGGTTCAGCCCGTTCACGCCAGGTGGTATTGGAATTTCCAAGCTATCAGGCAGCACTGGATTGTTTTCATTCGCCGGAATATCAGGCCGCTGTCAAAATCCGCCAGCCGGTATCATCCAGTGATCTGGTGATCGTGGAAGGCTATGATGGCCCACAGCCTGGTGACAGCTAAAGCCAACTCAGTTTGAGGAAATAAGGCCATGTCTGATCTTCGTATCGTGGTCGTCGGCGCCGGCGGGCGTATGGGGCGGGAGCTGATAGCCGCCGTCCATAACACACCCGGTGTATGCGTATTAGCCGGTATCGAACAATCCGGATCACCATTTGTCGGCCAGGACCTTGGGGAATTGGCCGGCCTGGGTTCGATGGGGGTTGAGGTGACAGATGACGCGCTGGCGGCCTTTGTGCGCGCCGACGCGGTGCTCGATTTCACCGTGCCCGCCGCGACGGTGGCGTTTTCGGAGCTGGCCGCTCAGGCGCGCATTGTCCATGTCGTCGGCACCACCGGCCTGTCACCGGAAGATGACGCCAAGATTGTTGCCGCTGCCCGCCATGCCGTCGTCGTGCGGTCAGGGAATATGAGCCTCGGGGTTAATTTGCTCGCTGGACTGGTCCGCACCGCCGCCCGGGCGCTTGATGATGCATTTGACATTGAAATCGTCGAAATGCACCACCGCCACAAAATCGATGCGCCCTCTGGCACCGCTTTATTGCTGGGCGAAGCGGCGGCGGAAGGGCGTGGTATCGACCTTGATGAACACGCTGTCAGGGTCCGCGATGGCATTACCGGACCACGAAAGGCCGGCGATATCGGCTTTGCCACCTTGCGCGGCGGATCTGTCGTTGGTGAACATTCCGTCATCCTTGCCAGCGACGGCGAACGCATCGAATTGACTCATATAGCTCAGGATCGTGCGGTTTTTGCCCATGGCGCGATCAAATGCGCCATGTGGGGACATGGCCGCAAACCGGGGCTTTATTCCATGGATCACGTGCTCGGATTGGCATCGGAAACATGAAATCAAAAACAGCCCTTTGCTCAACGCCGATAGAATCCGTATAAAGACCCCGGCAACACTGGTTAATTGAGGCATAAAGGATCGGGAATGACGGATAATTCCGACACCGGATCGTCATCTGAGGGGGCACGGCTGCTGATCGTCGACGACGATCGGCCGTTCTTGCAGAGATTGGCGCGCGCCATGGAACGGCGTGGATTCATCACCGATACGGCTGAATCGGTCGCTGAGGCGGTCGTCAAGGTCGAAGCGGCGCCGCCGGTTTACGCCGTCGTTGATATGCGCCTTGAAGATGGCAATGGTCTGGATGTGATCGAGGCGATCCGCCGCAAACGGCCGGAAGCCCGGGCGATCATTTTGACCGGCTATGGCAATATCGCCACGGCGGTGACGGCGGTTAAACTGGGCGCCATCGATTATCTGGCCAAACCGGCCGACGCCGATGACGTCTATGCCGCCTTAACCCGCGATCCCAACGACAAGGCCGAACCGCCGGAAAACCCCATGTCGGCCGACCGGGTACGCTGGGAGCATATTCAGCGGGTCTACGAATTGTGTGACCGCAACGTCTCCGAAACCGCCCGCCGCCTTAACATGCATCGCCGCACCCTGCAACGTATCCTGGCCAAACGCGCGCCGCGATAAGTATCGCGGTGTTTGTTCTTAGTGCGCAGGAGGCCGGGGCCGGCCCACTCCCCCGTCCCAACCACCCCTGAGGGTACCATCTATGGGTGGTTGGGACGGGGGAGTGGGCTGGCTTCAGGCACTTCAAAGAAAAAAATACGCGCGGCGCGGGAGAGAGCTGGCTTCAGGCGCTTCCATTCTTAGAACCAGCTCCTCATTCATCTGCAAGCGTCACCCGGCGCAAGGTGAGATTTATGCGGCCGCCATCTGGGAATAGGTCTTGATGCCGGCTGAGCAGCCTAGAACTGCCGCCCAGCACCCTGTCAACACCGTGATAAGCATCGCGTGCGCTGCCGCCCAGCACCACCACGTCGCCTGACGACAAGCGCATGGACGAGGTCCGTCCCTTGCGCGTGTTGCCACCCAGCCGGAACACTGCGCTGTCGCCCAATGAGATCGATACGACCGGAGCGGCCCGATCAGCTTCGTCGCTATCTGAATGCAGACCCATGCGGGCGCCGGGTTGATAATAATTGATCAAGCAGGCTTGCGGCGGCAAACCGTAGCCAGAGATATCCCGCCAAAGTGCCAGCAATTGATCCGGTATGGCCGGCCAGGCTGATCGGGTAACCGGGTGGCCTGGTTGATAGCGATATCCGTCGCGATCCGACACCCAGCCGAGCGCGCCGCAATTGGTCATGCGGACCGAAAACGGTTTGCCGGTGCGTGGCATGACGGGGGTATAAAACGGTGCCTGGTTGATCACTTCGGCGACCGCTGCGAGCAAATCGATCTGCTGGTCGCGGTCGAAGTAGCCCAGATGGGCCTGAAATCCCGATTGCATGTCACCAACGCCCGTCGATTCGGTCGATCAAAAGTGCCATGTTAACCACTTGGTCATCATTATTTTGCCTCCAACGACCGAAAAAACGCCTTCCATGAAGACGAACAGGCAATCTCAACGCCTGGGTGGCTTGCGGCAAGCTTCGCATACTCTTATATACCCGGCGAAGACTGCGTCACGGGGCAAATCTCAAGTGGACGCGGAAGACATAGCATACGGGGACCGACCGAAACGATTTCGGGAGTTTAGCAGGCGCCGTAATGGGCCTGTACGGTCTGCCAGAAAGAGAGGTATTACATGGCTAAGGTAATCGGTATTGACCTGGGCACGACGAACTCGTGCGTAGCGGTCATGGAAGGCAAGGACGGCAAGGTAATTGAAAACGCCGAAGGCGCGCGGACGACGCCGTCGATGGTGGCGTTTTCCGACGACGGTGAGCGGCTTACGGGCCAGCCAGCAAAACGCCAGGCGGTCACCAATCCGGAAAACACGTTATTTGCCGTCAAGCGGATGATTGGCCGGCGGTACGATGATCCGACCGTTGCCAAGGATCAGAAATTGGTCCCCTACAAAATCGTCAAAGCTGACAATGGCGACGCCTGGGTGGAAGCCCGTGGCGAGAAATATTCGCCTTCGCAGGTCTCCGCCTTCATTTTGCAAAAAATGAAAGAGACCGCGGAAGCCTATCTGGGCGAGACCGTCACCCAGGCGGTGATCACGGTTCCGGCCTATTTCAACGACGCCCAGCGCCAGGCAACCAAGGACGCCGGCAAGATCGCCGGATTGGAAGTCCTGCGCATCATCAACGAGCCGACTGCCGCAGCGCTGTCATATGGCCTTGATAAGCGCGACGGCAAAACCATTGCCGTCTACGATCTCGGCGGCGGCACCTTCGATATCTCAATTCTTGAGATCGGCGACGGCGTCTTTGAAGTCAAATCCACCAACGGCGACACTTTCCTCGGCGGCGAGGATTTCGATATGCGCCTGGTGGAATACCTGGCCGACGAATTCAAGAAGGAGCAGGGCATTGACCTGCGCAACGACAAATTGGCCTTGCAGCGTCTGAAAGAGGCGGCGGAAAAGGCCAAGATCGAATTGTCGTCAGCAGCGCAGACGGAAATCAACCTGCCGTTCATCACCGCCGATCAGTCCGGCCCCAAGCACATGACCATGAAACTCACCCGCGCCAAATTCGAGGCATTGGTGGAAGATCTGGTACAGCGCACCGTCGGACCTTGTCAGGCGGCCTTGAAGGATGCCGGGCTGAAATCCGGCGAGATTGACGAGGTCGTTCTGGTTGGTGGCATGACCCGCATGCCGAAAGTCCAGGAAACCGTTCAGCAGTTCTTTGGTAAAGAGCCGCACAAGGGTGTTAACCCGGACGAAGTCGTTGCGCTGGGTGCCGCCATTCAGGCCGGCGTGCTGCAAGGCGACGTCAAGGACGTCTTGTTGCTCGACGTGACGCCATTGTCGCTCGGTATCGAAACCCTGGGCGGTGTGTTTACCCGGTTGATCGACCGCAACACCACCATCCCGACCAAGAAGAGCCAGGTGTTTTCCACCGCCGACGACAGTCAAACAGCGGTGACCATCCGGGTTTTCCAGGGTGAACGGGAAATGGCCTCCGACAATAAGGAACTCGGCCGTTTTGATCTGGTTGGCCTGCCGCCGGCACCGCGCGGTATACCGCAGATCGAGGTGACGTTCGACATCGACGCCAATGGCATTGTCAATGTGTCGGCCAAGGACAAAGGCACTGGTAAGGAACAGCAAATCCGCATCCAGGCCTCTGGTGGCTTGAACGATGACGACATCGACCAGATGGTCAAGGATGCCGAAGTTCATGCCGAGGAAGACAAGAAACGCCGCGAGATGGTCGAAGCCCGCAACCAGGCTGAAGCCTTGGTGCATTCGACCGAAAAGACCTTGGGCGAATATGGCGACAAAGTCTCCGAAGCCGACAAGTCGGTGATCGAAGCCGCGCTGGCGGATTTGAAAACCGCCTTGGAAGGTGAAGACGCGGAAGTCATCCAGACCAAGTCACAAGAGCTGACGGAAGCTTCCATGAAGCTCGGCGAAGCCATGTATGCGGCTTCTCAGGCGGAAGCGGAAGCTGAAGAAGCAGCGGCGGCGGAAACCGCAGCGGCAGCTGATGCGGCCGACGATGACGTGGTCGATGCCGACTTTGAGGAAGTCGACGACGACGACCAAAAGAAGTCGGCCTAACGTCTATCCTCAATTATCATTACTGACGCGACCGCCTGCAATTTTGATTGCCGGCGGTCGTGGCGTAAAAACTACGAGTTATAATTCATGGAAAAGCGCGACTATTACGACGTGCTGGGGGTAGGCCGCGACGCGGATGGCTCGGCCCTCAAGAGCGCTTTCCGTAAACTCGCCATGAAGTTCCACCCGGATCGAAATCCCGACAATCCATCGGCGGAGCAAAGTTTCAAGGAAATCAACGAGGCCTATGACGCCTTAAAGAATCCCGATAAGCGCGCCGCTTACGATCGCTTCGGCCATGCCGCTTTTGAAGGCGGCGGCAATCCCGGTGCGGGGTTCGGGAATGATTTTGCCTCTTCCATGTCCGATATCTTTGATGATTTTTTTGGCATGGGCAGGCAGCGCGCTGGTGGCGGCCGCGAACGCGGTACGGATCTGCGCTATAATCTGGAAGTCGAACTGACCGATGCCTTCGAAGGTAAGACGGTCGATATTCAGGTGCCGACGACGGTGACCTGTGAGGTCTGCACCGGCTCCGGCGCCACACCGGGCACCAGTCCGAGCACCTGCACGACCTGCGCTGGTCAAGGCCGGGTGCGGTCCAGCCAGGGCTTTTTCACTATGGAGCGCACCTGTCCGCATTGCGCCGGGCGTGGTGAGATCATCACCGATCCGTGCACAAGTTGCAGCGGTTCGGGGCGGACCTCAAAAGAACGCAGCCTGTCGGTCAATATTCCCGCCGGCATCGAAGACGGCACCCGCATCCGCTTGTCCGGTGAAGGCGAAGCGGGCGTGCTTGGCGGCCCGTCGGGCGATCTTTATATTTTCCTGTCGATTAGGCCGCATGAATTTTTTCAGCGCGATGGCGCCGATCTTTTTTGCCGGGTGCCGATTTCCATGACCACGGCGGCGCTTGGCGGGCAGCTCGAAGTGCCAACGGTTTCTGGCGAAAAAACCCGCGTCAAAGTTCCCGCCGGCACGCAGACCGGTAAGCAATTTCGTCTGAAAAGTAAGGGAATGCCAGTTCTGCGCGCCCATCAGACCGGCGATATGTATATTCAGGTCGCGGTCGAAACGCCGCGTAGCCTGTCGAAGCGCCAGCGCGAGTTATTGGAAGAATTTGAACAGGCTTCAAATGCAGAAACACATCCAGACTCAGCCGGCTTTTTTACCAAAGTGAGAGATTTCCTGGATAACCTTGGAAACTAGAGCCCACTGAAGGTTGAAGATTCCTTTCGAAGTCACCACCTGCTATGATGGGGTGATTGTCGTCTTAGGACGTTGATTTAATTGGAGACTGCCGGAAGTGACTTTTCCCGTTAGATCCGCCCGAGCCCTGTCATCTCGTGTTTTAGACGAGGTGCGTTTCTTAAAAAGCTGGGTTGAAAAACCATTGACGACCGGAGCTGTCAGTCCCTCTGGCCGGGCGCTCGCCCGGCTGATGGCGCGGCATGTGGATCCGGCATCCAAAGGCCTTGTCATAGAGCTTGGACCGGGCACCGGCGTGGTAACGAATGCGCTGATAGAGCGCGGCATTGATCCAGAACGTATTCTTGCTATTGAGTTCAATGATCGCTTCTGCACCTTGTTGGCCAAGCGCCATCCCGACATCACCATCATTCAGGGCGATGCCTACGATTTAAAGCGCACCTTGGGCCAATATGCCGATGAGCCGATCGCCGCCATTGTATCCAGCCTGCCGTTGCTGACGCGTCCGCTGGCGGACCGGGACATGCTGCTGGCGCAAAGTCTGGAGATGCTGCCGGATGATGGGGCGTTTGTGCAATTTTCCTATGCCAATTCGCCGCCGATTGCCGAAGACCGGACAAAATTCCGCTTGGACGGGTCGAACTGGGTTGTGCTCAACCTGCCGCCGGCGCGGGTTTGGAGCTATCGGCCCTTGCGCGACGCATAGCCGGCGGCGTCGAGCTTGAAATACGGTAGATGCAGGCCATCAATTTGACGTTGCCTATTGGCGATCAATCCGACTTTGCGCAATACGTGCTCAGATGCCCGATGCTGCGGATCGATCACCGCGCCAATCTGGGTTAATTCTATTTCGCTAAATCCATAATCTACCAACCGCCTTGCTGCTTCCGTCGCGATGCCTTGTCCCCAGGAGCTGCGCGGTAGCCGATAGCCGATTTCAATATCGCCCCGCGGATCACCATGTTCGCCGACGCCTTCAAACGGGATCAGGAATACCCAACCGTGAAAACGCTTGCGATCGGCTCGCTCGGTTATTGTCCAGAACCCTAACCCTGGTCCGAAATCGGTGGCCATATAACGGAGATTGTTTTGCCGCTCTGCTTGAGGCGTGGTCGGCCAGCGGATAAATTTCATAACCTGCGGATCGCTGTCCATGGCGACGCATTCTTCCAAGTCATCTATGTGACGTGGCCGAAGTTCCAGGCGCGGACTGATCAGAATTGGCAAATCCACTGAAGTTTCCTATCTAACCCAAGCGTATCGCTTGCATTATCAGAGGTTCAAACATATGGCACATCCGAAAATTCTGGTCATTCCCGGATCAAGCCGATCGCAGTCGGTCAATGCCAAGCTTGCCGCCGTGGTCGTCAAGGAATTGGCCTTGGCGGATGTGGCGGTGACACGGATTTCACTGGGTGACTATCCTTTACCGATTTATAACGGCGACGACGAGGCAGCCGACGGCGTGCCGCAAAACGCCATTGCCCTGAAACGTCTGCTTTTGGCCCAAGACGGCATATTTATCGCCAGCCCGGAATACAACGCCTCGGTGACGCCACTGCTAAAGAACACCATCGACTGGATTTCCCGGGTGCGCGACGATGCCTTGCCGGGCCGACCCTTTCGAGACCGGGTTTTTGCCTTGGGCGCCGCCGCACCTGGCGCCTATGGCGGTATGCGCGGGCTGTTGGCTTTACGGCAGATCCTGACCAATGGTCTCGGCGCGACAGTATTGCCGGAACAGGTGCTGGTGGCGCGGTCGGCGGAGGCCTTCGACGACCAGGATCGGCTGACCGATGAACGGGCTGTGTCGAGTCTTCAAGCCCTGGTGCGCCGGCTCATTGAGGAGGCTGGGCGTTATGTGGACCGGTTCTAAGTATTGAAGTCCTGAAGCCGGCCCGCTCCCCCGTCCCAACCACTCCTGAGGGTACCATCTATGGGTGGTTGGGACGGGGGAGCGGGCCGGCCTCTAGCTCACTAAAAACGAACACCGCAAGTGCGCGCTCGGTTCAGGCTCATCGCACCAAGCTATCAGCACGCATTTCCCTATCGACTCCTCCAGTGTCCTTGGCATTTGCCGGATGCCTCTTGACGTTGTTCATTCAAACCCGCAGAACATCACCACATTATCCCAGACTTGAAACCCACCGCGCGGTTTGACCGTTATCTTCTGCCACCCTCACGCAACGAGCCTTCCATGACCAATTCCCGATTTGATGTCCTTGGCATCGGCAACGCCATCGTCGATATTCTAGCCCGCACCGATGACGCCTTTCTTGTTGGCGAAAATCTTGTCAAAGGCTCCATGCGGCTGATCGATACCGAAGAGGCAGAGCGGCTTTATGCCCATATGGGCCCGGCGATCGAAATTTCCGGCGGCAGTGCCGGCAACACCATAGCCGGTGTCGCTTCACTGGGTGGCGATGGGGCTTATATCGGCAAGGTCGCCGACGATCATCTGGGCGAAATATTTGCCCACGATATTCGCGCTACCGGTGTGCATTTTGAAACCGCACCGCTGGTCGGTGCCGACCCGACGGCGCGTTCAATGATTCTGGTAACACCGGATGGCGAGCGCACCATGAACACCTATTTGGGGGCGTGTCAGCGGCTGAGCCCGGAAGACATTGACGCCGATCTCGTCTCCGCCGCGTCGATCACCTATCTGGAAGGCTATTTGTGGGATCCGCCGCTGGCTAAGGAAGCCTTCCGGCGGGCCGCCGATATTGCCCATCAGGCGGGGCGCCAGGTGGCGCTGACATTATCGGATTCATTCTGTGTCGACCGTTTTCGCGACGAGTTCCTGGGCCTTATTCGCACTGGTGCCGTTGATATCGTCTTTGCCAATGAAACTGAGCTGCATGCGCTCTATCAAACTGCTGATTTTGATACCGCACTTGCCGCTTTGCGCGACGATTGCCGTCTGGCGGCGGTGACGCTGGGCGAAAAGGGCTCACTGGCGATGACCCGTGCCGAAACCCATCATGTCAATGCCTATCCTGTTGATTCGGTTGTTGATTTGACCGGCGCCGGCGACCTATACGCTTCCGGTTTTCTGCTTGGACTAGCACGCGGCGCGGATCTGGAAACCTGCGCCCGCCTAGGCGGTTTGGCGGCATCGGAGGTGATTGGCCATATTGGTGCCCGACCGGAGGTCTCCTTAGGCGAATTGGCGGCGCAATCCGGATTGGCAGTGGCCGAGATCTAGCAGCGCCGTCATATTGGCGAAATTAGCGGAAATTCGCACGGCAATGGGGAGAGACTTGCGATTTTCGCATGGCTGCTCTTCACCCTTTCTGATTTGACCCTACTTAACATATTTGTGACAAGCTCGTCGGGGATAACTGCTTCCTCGAGATTGACAGTCCGTGTAGAGAAGTTCGTAGTTGATGACAGTACTTGTTGTTAGTAGATCAGTGTGGGCGTCGGCATGAATGTTCAAGTCAAGGCCGCCAAGGTTGAGTCGTACGAGCTGGACTCGTTTGAGGACCTGAAGAAACTCAAGCGTGTAATCAGGAATATCGTCGAACACCGCCAATCCGTATTGCGCGTCCTATCAAAGTGACCCCTCGACTACTGCCGCGTGAGGCAATCGAGGCGATATTTCGAAACCAAGCCTCTCGGTTCGGTACCGCTAGCCAATCTTATGAGTGGCAGGCGCTGGCCGATTTATACGATCGGCTTGCCGATCTGAGCCTGACCGAAATCAACCTTTCCAGCCTCACTGCTCATGTTGGACACGCCATCGCGGTCGATGGCCCGTTTGGCAATCTGAATCGTGGCACTGCGGCGGTTGCGGTGGAGGCCATGGTGGAACTCAACGGCATGGTATTTTCTGCCGCCAATGCGGAAATCACCATGGCATTTGTCGACCTGGGTGCCGGGCGCATGTCGATCGAAGGGTTGGCAGAATGGGTAGACGCCCATATGACGTCGAGCGAAAATGCGGCTTAAAATCAACCGCGATAGACGAACAATACCGCAAACCCAATCGTTGCCACGAAGATTCGCCACCAGGCAAAGGGCGTAAAACCATGGCGGCTGACAAAATCTAGCAAGCTACGCACCACCACGACACCGGCGACAAAAGCGGCGGCAAAACCGATGAGGATCAAGATTCCATCGTCGGCGGACAGGATCGACCAGTTCTTGAGGAGATCAAGCGTGAAGGCGCCGGCCATGGTCGGCATCGCCAGGAAAAACGAAAACTCCGCCGCCGACCGTTTATCGCTGCCCAATAGTAACGCCCCGGCGATTGTTGATCCGGACCGGGAAACGCCCGGGATCATTGCCAGGCACTGAAATAGGCCGATAAAAAGCGCCAGTTTGAGCGGGAACTCCCGCACATCGGTATAGATCGGCTGACGTTCGATACGGTCAATCGCCAATAAGATTATTCCGCCCACAAGCAAGGTGGTGCAGATCAACACAGGCGAGACGAACAACACCTCCTTGATGAAGCCATGGGCCAAGAAGCCGACGGCGGCAGCGGGAAGAAACGCCACAAGAACGCCGAGGACGAAACGGCGGGTCGTCGGGTCATGAGGAAAACTGCGGGCGATATTCACCAAACGGCTGAAATACACCGTCAAAATCGCCGATACGGCACCAAGTTGGACAAGCACTTCGAAAGTCTTGCCGGTGCTTTCAAAGCCGATAAACTCGCCGATCAACAACAAATGGGCGGTCGACGACACCGGAATAAATTCCGTCAATCCTTCCACCAGGCCGAGAATCAAGGCGCCGACAATGGTTTCTGAATTCATTCTACCGGCGGCCCTTTACTTCGATCGGTTTGATGCAAATCGACAATTCGGTTTGTCGCATCTTGTCCGTTAACCCCATGCGCTCTATACGGGCAGGTGGATGGTTGCAAGTCCGCGGTGCGGCACCAGAGCGGAAAAATATGCTGACACTCTATCATCACCCGTTTTCGCCAACCTGCCGGTTCGCCCGCCTGGTTCTGGCTGAGTATGACTTGACCGCCGACCTGGTGGTCGAGCGGCCCTGGGACCGGCGTAAGGAATTTCTGATGCTGAACCCGGCTGGTACGTTGCCGGTGATGCTGGAAAACGATGGCCCGGCGATTTGCGGTGGCGGGGTTTTACTGGAATATGTTGATGAGACCCGTGGCCCCATGGCCGCCCGGCGGCTGATGCCGGACAATCCCGACGGTCGGGCGGAAATGCGCCGTCTGGTCGATTGGTTCTTAGGTAAGTTGGACCAAGAGGCCGTCGGGCCGCTGCTGCGTGAACGGATTTATAAAATCGATATGCCCAAGGCCGTCGGTGGAGGCGCGCCGGATTCAACTGTATTGCGCGCGGCCCGGGCCAATATTCGTGCTCATCTGCGCTATATCGGCTATCTGGCCGGCTCCCGAAACTGGCTTGCCGGCGAACACCTGTCGTTTGCCGATTTAGCGGCGGCGGCGGAGCTGTCAGTGGCCGATTATCTTGGCGATGTGCCCTGGGCCCAGGATGAAAATGCCCGAGCCTGGTATGCGCGGGTCAAATCGCGGCCCTCCTTCCGGCAGTTGTTGAGCGAAACCGTGCGCGGCCTGCCGCCGGCTCAAACCTATGCGGATCTGGACTTCTGACTAACAGCGCAAAAAACAAGCTGACTGCATTAGTCCATCAACGGTGCCGGGATCATGGTTTTGATGTCAGCGCCGTGACCACCCCGTCGGCGATTGCCGACGCCGGTCCCCATCTTGAAGATTACATCCGTCGTGGTTGGCACGGTGACATGGCCTGGATGCCGGAAACCGCTAAACGCCGGAAAGATCCAACGGCGCTTTGGGATGAGGTTCAGTCGATCATTATGGTCGGCATGAACTATGGCCCAACAATAAATCCGCTGACCGGTCTGCAGCATGCCGATAAGGGCATGATTTCCGTCTACGCCCAGAACCGTGACTATCACGACGTCATGAAGGGCAGGCTGAAGCAAATCGCTGGGCAATTGGTTGCCCGCGCCGGTGGCGATGTGAAGGTCTTTGTCGATACCGCTCCGGTCATGGAAAAACCGCTGGCCGCCGCCGCCGGTCTCGGATGGCAGGGCAAGCATACCAACCTGGTTTCGAAGCAGTTCGGGTCGTGGCTGTTTTTGGGGGCGATTTTTACGACGCTTGATCTTGACCCCAACGTGCGCGAATCCGATCGATGCGGTTCGTGCCAAAATTGCCTTGATGTCTGCCCGACCGATGCCTTTCCGGCGCCTTACCAATTAGATGCCCGGCGTTGTATTTCCTATTTGACGATTGAACATGCCGGCCCGATCCCGTTTGAACTGCGCCCCGGCATCGGCAATCACATTTATGGCTGCGACGACTGTCTGGCAGTCTGTCCGTGGAACAAATTCGCCCGTGCCGCCAGCGAGTCGAAACTTGTGGCACGACCGGACCGCGTTCTGCCGGCTTTGGCCGATTTGGCACAATTGGATGATGCCGAGTTCCGATCGATGTTCTCCGGCTCGCCGGTCAAGCGCATCGGCCGTGATCGGCTCATCCGCAATGTTTTGATCGCTATTGGCAATTCCAAAGACTCGATGTTGATACCAACAGCGCGAAACCTGATAGACGATCCCGCCCCGATTGTTCGCGGAGCCGCCATTTGGGCATTGTCTCAGTTGATGGATCCAGGCGCATTTCGCAGCCTGGCGGAGGGCAAAAAACCATTGGAAAATGACGGCGATGTGGTTCGGGAATGGCAGCAGGCTAGCACTTAGACATAGAATATGATATGCATGCAGCATGCATATTAACACCCTAAATAACCTTATTTTGTCTCTTTCTGAACGCGTACATGAATCTGTCACGCAATCCAACGGTGACCAATCAACCAGTGCAGCGGCGACTTTGGCCATCCTTGCATCGCATCCTGGGCTTTCGATCAAAGGTATCGCCGAACACCTGGGACTGAGCCATTCAGCTACTGTCCGCCTGATCGATCGGTTGGAAAAAGATTGGTTGGTCCGGCGCAGCCGCAAGCGCGGTCGGGAGGTTCGTATCGAACTGACGGCGACCGGCCAACGGGCCGCGCGCCGGCTCAATACCGCCCGCCAGCAGGCAATGGCCGACCTGCTGGAAGGCGTTTCTGAAGAAGGCCACCGGAATTTACGATCGGGTCTATCGGAGCTTCTGGCCGCCAATGCCGGCCGGGACACTATGCCAACCCGATGGTGCCGACTTTGCGACAAAGATGGATGCGACGCGTCCGTCTGTCCATGCCGGGCTTAAACCTGCCGGCGATCGATTATCGCCACGCCGTCGGTGTCGGGTGCAAGCTCAGCTGAATCCTCCGCCCGGTCTCCCCATACCAGGGACTTATAATCAAAGCCATGTTCAATAGTCGGCTTGATGACAGCGAAATAGGGTGACAAGTCGAAGTCACGGGGCGCGAACAGGGAATGGTGACGAATGTGCAAAATTTCCCGGCGCGAATAAGCGCTCTTTCGACTGCTGTCTTCCTCTTTTGGCTCCACAATGGGCAAAATAGGATAGCGAATCTGCTGGAATGCTTGCGCGATCAGCGTCGAACAAATTGCCCGGGTCGGGTCGCCCGAACCTAGTGAGATCATCCGCCGCCGCCAGCGGATCGGCACCGGCGGGGTCGGAATGACGTAGCGCAGCAAATCGAAAATATTTTTCAGGTCATAGGAGACACCGATATGGTCGACCATGAAGGCGACGACCTCGTCACGGTCGGCCGCAGTTATGCCGACAGGCCGGCAGATGCGGGTATTGTAGGTTTGGTAGCGCGACAGGGGTACGGCAACACACCCGTCACCCAAGATAACCTCAATCAAGTTCGCCGGCTCGCTGCCATCCTCTGGTGCCGGCAGCGCATCGCCCACATAAAGGGCGGCATGAGACCAGGTAGACTGGGTCAGATACTTAATCGCCGCCGATACTTTCTGATTGCCTTCCACCAAAAGCACGTCGCCGGGCTGCAGGCAGGCGCGCAGAGTTTCAGGGTCAGACGGAGTATAGGGTTCATAGCCGCTGGATTTAGTGACCAGAACCTTGGCAATTTTCTTACCTACCCAGTCAAGCAGCTTCTCAAACACCATTGGCGGTGGCCTTTTCGTTGCATCTCGTTACCTTGGCTATCATATCGGATGAACGGCGGTTCGATGCAACATCACCGTGACGTGGACGGCTCACATTTCAGACAGCCGTTTTTGAACCGTTGGCCTTGATCCTTTAAGCACGCCGGGGCAGGTTGTGCGTTCGAATCGATCATTGCTTAAGGGGCATGCGTGTTTCAACTTGGATTTTCCAAACGCCGGTTTTCCGATCTCACAGAACGTGAAATTCTGGCGCTGGCCATTTCTGCCGAAGAGGAAGATAGCCGCATCTACGCCACCTATGCGGATGCGCTGCGCGAACAATTTCCCGGTTCGGCGCAGGTCTTCGACGACATGGCCGAGGAAGAAAACGAACACCGCCGGCGCCTGATCGATCTGTTCACGGAAAAATTCGGCGATCGAATTCCTCTGGTCCGCCGTGATGATGTTCGTGGGTTCTACCGCCGCCGGCCCTATTGGCAGACCCGCACCCTCGGCCTCGACAAGGTCCGCAAGGAAGTAGAGCTGATGGAGGCGCAGGCGCGCCGGTTTTATTTGCAGGCGGCGGAAAAAACCGAAGACGCGGCAATCCGTAAGTTGCTGGTCGATTTAGCCGAGGAAGAACGCAGTCACGCCTCGATTGCCCATCGCCTGGGCATGAAAAATCTCACAGACGATGTCATGGAAGAGGAGGACGCGGCAGAAAAACGCTTGTTCCTGCTGCAAATCGTTCAGCCCGGCCTGGCCGGCCTGATGGATGGCTCTGTCTCGACCCTGGCGCCGCTATTTGCCGCCGCCTTTGCCACATATAATACCTGGGATACGTTCTTGGTCGGCATGGCGGCATCGGTCGGCGCCGGTATTTCCATGGGCTTTGCCGAAGCTTTGTCCGACGACGGCACGCTTACCGGCCGCGGCAGTCCGTGGATCCGCGGCATCGCGTCGGGCATCATGACAACTATCGGCGGCGTCGGACACGCGCTGCCTTATCTCATTTCTGACTTTTTTACCGCCACCATCCTGGCGGTCATCGTTGTGGTGATCGAATTATGGGCGATTGCCTGGATCCGCTACAAATACATGGACACGCCGTTCCTGGCGGCGGCGTTTCAAATTGTCATTGGCGGCGTGTTGGTGTTCCTGGCTGGGATCATTATTGGCAGCGCTTAGCCAGGCACCCGATCCAGGCTCGTTCGCGTCAATCCCAGGGAATGATCGTCAGCTCCGGCCAACATGCTTTCGCCCGCGCCGCCTTTTCACCATAAGACGGGGCATTCGGTAAGGTTGGATTGGGGCGCAAGATCATATCGAATATGTCCGTCAGCCCGTATGGCGCCGCCACATCCAGATGGCGGTTCGGTTCCAACCGGATGCCGACACAATGGGCAGTGGCGGCGTAGCGCCCGATCCCCTCATCAGTCGAAGCAAGCGGTGCATAGGGCGCGCCGAAGCGTTTTTCAAACCACAAATGCACCCGCGCCTGATTGCGCACCTCCACGGGCGGGCGAAGTTCACCGAACGCCTGAGCGCAGCGGCGTATAACGACATCCTCACCGTCATAACTAAGATCGTTGCCGTCGAAATAGACAAGATCATAGTCGCGTATGCCATGGCCGGCCGGCCGATTGGTGAGTTGGTTCCATACGGTCTGATAAAGGCATCCGGCGACCAGGCGCCAGTCGGGCAATTCAAGATCGCGGGCTGTTGTCAGAACCGATATCAGCATTTCATCTGCCCGAACGATCTCGCACAGACGGGCCTCAAGGGTTGAATGGGTCTCTTCGCCGAACAAACGCATGCGCCGAGTAAGCCCACAATGATGCCGCCTGTCAAAACGGTTGTGGTGACCATCGCAATATAAAAAGGGCGGCAAAACCGCCGCCCTGATAATTCGATTTTGTTTGGTGCCGTCAGATTACGTCCGGCACCGGGAGATTGCCGTCACTTGGTGCCGGTCGGCGCCAGAACCATAATCATCTGGCGGCCTTCCAGTTTCGGCTCGGCTTCGACCTTGGCGATCTCGACAGTCTCTTCCTTGACCTTCATCAGCAATTGATAACCAAGGTTTTGGTGAGACATTTCCCGGCCGCGAAACCGCAATGTCACTTTGACTTTATCGCCATCATCAAAAAACCGCCGCATATTGCGCATCTTCACCTCATAATCATGGGTGTCGATGTTGGGACGCATTTTGATTTCCTTGACGTTGACCGTCGATTGCTTCTTGCGCGCTTCGGCGGCCCGTTTCTGGGCTTGATACTTGAAGCGGCCATGATCAAGGATTTTGCAGACCGGCGGGACCGAATTCGGCGCAATTTCAACAAGATCCAACCCAGCCTCATCGGCCATGGCCAGAGCATCCGCGATGCTCACAACCCCAAGGTTGTCACCTTCATCATTGATAAGTTGCACTTCGGGAACCCGAATGTCTTGATTAGCCCTTGGACCGTCTTTTTGAGGTGCTTGGGCTCGAAATGGTCGGCGAATGGTCTTTGTCTCCTTAAACCGATAATCCGAATTTGTTAAAACCTGCCGGCTGGTCGTCGACATAAAAGTCGTCAGGCGACAGTTCAGCTTACTGAACGAGAAAACCCGATCATGCCGGCACGGCGGCAGAGTCCGGTGAAAACCTTAAGAAGTCAACCAGATTGACGCTCAGCAAGCCGTTATGGCTCACTTTTTTTCACGATCGTGGCTGTTCAGCAATGCCCGGTAGACGTTCAACGTCGCTTCTGTCATCGCCTGAACGGAAAATAGCGCGCGCACATGATCACCGGCACGTGCCGTCAATTTGGTCCGATCACCGGCAGGCATCGCCAGTACCGCTTCAACCGCCCCGGCTAGGGCTTCGGCATCGCCGGCCGGCACTCGCCAGCCGGTTCGCGCCAAATCATCAATTTGCGGCGGCGCCAACACCGTCTCGCCAACCGCACCAAGGTCAGAGACGATGACCGGGACACCCATGGCCTGGGCTTCAACGGCGGCCCGCCCGAAAGCTTCCGGCTGGGTAGAGGCAACCACCGAAACATCGGCCAGGCTGAGCGCGGCCGGCACATCATCGCAATGGCCGACAAGGCGGACGCGGCCGTCGAGGCTGAGGCTACGTATGTTCGCCAGCAGCTGCTCAATATATTGCTGACGGCCCTGAGCGTCGCCGGCAAGCACTGCAACAATGTCACCGTGGCCAGACCCGAGCTTACCCATGGCCTCGATCACCACCGATTGGCCCTTCCATTCAGTTAGCCGCGCCACCTGTAACAAAATCGGCGTGCTGGCGGTAACGCCCCAGGCCTGCCGCAACCGATCGCGCCGGTCTTCAGTGAGGGCGGCCGGGTCAAAAGCGCTAAAATCCGTCCCCCGGTGGACGACAGTAATGCGCTCCTTGGCGATCGGGTGCCGGGCGCGGATCATATCGGCGGTATAGGCTGAATTGGCGATCACCACATCGCCGCGGGCCATCACGGAGTTATAAAACCCCTTCAACGGTCCCGACTGGCGATAGGCGCCATGATAGGTGGTCACCAGCGGGCGGTTCGTCTGTTTGGCGGCAAGCAGTGCCGACCAGGCCGGCGCCCGGCTGCGGGCATGAACCACGTCAACATTGCGCCCCCGGATGAGGTGGGCAAGACGTTGCGCATTGACCAACAAGGCGGCTGGGTTTTTCGCCCGCAACGGCAAGGTGACATGAGCGCCACCGGCATCTTCGATATCGGCTTGCAGGCGGCCGCCAGCGCTGGCAACGACCGCGTTCCAGCCCTGATCGACAATTGCTCGGGCAACATCCAGCGTGGTTTGTTCGGCGCCACCGGTTTCCAGGTCCGGAATGATCTGCAATATGGTCGGTATAGGGCCCACGGGGTATCCTTCTTGTCGCCGTCGTGCGACACGAAAAAATAGTTGAACCAGCGAGACATAGAATGCCAGACCAAGAACCGCAATTCATTACCGTCGGAACCGGCGATGACTCCCGCCAAATCGCCGTCCTGCATGACGATGGCCAGCGACCGGGTGTCCTTTGGCTGGGCGGTTTTAAATCCGACATGATCGGCACCAAGGCGCAAGCGCTGGTCGATTGGGCAAAAGAAACCGGCCGGGCCTGCACCCGGATGGATTACTCCGGCCACGGATATTCCGGCGGTAAATTTGCCGATGGCACGATCTCCAGGTGGCTGGAAGAATCACTTGCCGTCTTCAATCAGTTCTGCCGCGGTCCGACGGTGGTTATCGGGTCGTCCATGGGCGGTTGGATGGCGTTGTTATTGGCGCGGGCACATTTGATGGCTAAGGCCAATGTTGATGGCCGGCTCCATGCCATGGTGCTGATCGCCCCGGCGCCGGATTTTACCGAAGAACTGATGTGGAAGAATTTTTCTGACGACATCAAAAATCAAATCGAAACGCAGGGCTATTATGAAGAACCGTCGGAATATTCCGACGAACCCTATGTGATCACCAAAAAACTGATCGACGACGGCCGTGCCAACTTGCTGTTCGGTGCGCCCATCGAAACCGGCTGTCCGGTGCACATTCTGCAGGGCGCCCAAGACCCCGATGTGCCGTGGCAGCACGCCCAGGAACTGGTTGCCCGGTTGGCCCACGACGATGTTGTGATGACACTCGTCAAGGATGGCGATCACCGATTATCCCGACCGCAAGATATCGACCGAATGGTGCGTATCGTCGGCGATATGGCAGCAAGCGGCTAGTTCGATAGCGAATTGGATTGGTTATTTCCTGAAGTCAGTCGCTCCCTGTTTAAGCCAGTGCCGCGACCGTCATCACCCGGTTTATCCGGGTGATCCAATGGCCGTCATAGGGGGGGTAGATGGTTGGGAGTCTAATCATCGCATCTGCAAATCGCCGAGCCGCCAATGGATTGCCCGAATAAATCGGGCAATGACGGGGGTGGTAGTGGGGATCCATTAGGGGCTCGTACCACTGGAGTGCCTAATGGGCTGGCTTCAGGTACTTCCCAAACTCAAAACTCTCGCCGCTGGCGGATGGCAGCGGCCAGCGTTCCTTCATCCAGATAGTCCAGTTCGCCACCAACGGGGACGCCGTGGGCGAGCCGGGTGACGGTGACGCCGAGGCCGTCCAGGCGGTCGGTGATGTAGTGGGCGGTTGTCTGGCCGTCGACGGTGGCGTTTACCGCCAGAATGATCTCGGTGATTTCGCTGTCAGCGGCACGGGTGACCAAGCCATCGATGTTCAAGTCATCTGGGCCGACACCGTCCAGGGGCGATAGATTGCCACCCAGGACGTGATAGGTGGCGTTAATCGCCGCCGCCCGCTCCAGCGCCCAAAGATCGGCGACATCTTCCACCACAACGATCACGTGCGGATCGCGGCGCTGATCGGTGCAAATGGTGCAGGGGTCGCAGGTATCGACATTGCCGCAGCGGCTACAAGCAACCACGTTATCCATGGCCACCTGGAAGGCGCCGGCCAGCGGCGCCAGGAGTTGGTCTTTTTTCTTGATCAGATGCAATGCGGCACGCCGCGCAGAACGCGGTCCGAGCCCCGGCAGCTTCGCCAGAAGCTGGATCAAATGTTCAATTTCCGGCCCGGTTATGCGCTGCGACAATCCAATTTCCTCAACCTGGTGCGAAGTGCAAAGCGGTTAGAACGGTAGTTTCATACCCGCTGGCAGGCCGAGACCGCCCATCATTTCCTGGGTTTTATCCTGAACAGCCTTTTCCGCTTTCGCCTTGGCGTCGCCATGGGCGGCGATGATCAAATCCTCCAGAATTTCCACATCGTCTTCTTTGAACATCGACGGATCGATCTTCAATCCTTTTAACTCGCCCTTGCCGTTCAAGGTAACGGTAACCAGGCCACCGCCGGCGGTGCCTTCCATATCCAACACGGCGATTTCCTCCTGCATAGTCGACATTTGCGACTGGAGGTCTTTTGCCTGCTTCATCATCTTCATGAGGTCCATGAGTGTCTCCACATGGTATTGAGGTTTGTGCCGCTCATATAGGTGGGTCGCCGTGCAAAAGCCAATGGCATCCGGTCGGGCTTCGTGTAAATCAGCGTGGCGGCCTAATTTTCCTGCTCCGAACCGAGGGCACCGGTTGGACCGATATCAACGTCATCATTGGTTTCTTCCGCATCATCGCCGCCGGTCTCGATGGAGCGCACCGCGACGATTTCAGCGCCGGGAAACTGGGACAAAATATCGGCCACCAACGGATCAGCCCGGGCCGTTGAGAAGGCCTGTTGTTTGGCCGCTTCCTGAATTTCATGCAAGGTTTCGCCGCCGCCGTCGCGATTGACGCTGACAATCCAGCGGCGGTCAGTCCATTCGGTAAGCTTCTTGCCGAGATCACCAGCGACGGTCGCCGGGGCACCATCAGTCAGTGCGATCTCGATACGGCCCGGCTCAAAAGCGATCGGCCGCACATAACGTTCCAGGTCGAATTTAAGTTTTGGGTCCCGCCGGCTGCTGGCCAGGGCAACAATGTCAGTCAGGGAATTGAGCTCCATCGCCGGCTCTGATTGTGCAAGCGGCGGCGAGGGCTCGACAGCGACGGGCATCGGCTGAACCGATGTTGTTTCCAGCACCGATAATGCTTGCGGGCGATCGGGCGAACTTTGTGTGGGTGCGGCCAATGGTGGGTTTCCCGTCGGTGCGCTGGCCTGATCTTTCAGTGCCTTCAAGGCTTCGTCTGGCGTCGGTAAATCGGCTGCATGGCACAACCTTACCAGCACCATGTCAGCGGCTGGCAAAGGCTTGGGCGCATCGCGAACTTCTGAGATGCCCTTCAGCATTATTTGCCAGGCACGCGAAAGCACCCGCACAGATAAAGTTTGTGAAAACTCAGTCGCTTTCGATCGTTCCGCTTCCGTAATGCTTGGATCGTCGGCGGCCTCCGCGGTAAATTTCATCCTTGTGACAAGATGCGTAAAGTCCGCCAGATCAGCCAGGACCACCGAAGGGTCGGCACCGATATCGTACTGCGCCTTCAGCTCCGTCAGTGCCGCACCGACCTGGCCAGAAAGCACGTGCTCAAAAAGGTCGATGACCCGACCGCGATCGGCCAGGCCGAGCATATCGCGCACCGCCACGCCAGTGACCTCGCCGGCGCCGTGGGCAATGGCCTGATCAAGAATCGATAGACTGTCCCGGGCTGAACCCTCGCCGGCGCGGGCGATCAGCCGAAACGCCTCATCATCGACCTCGACCTCTTCCTTGGCTGCGATGCCTTTAAGAAAATCGATCAACACGGGCACGTCGATGCGCCGCAAATCAAATCGCTGGCAGCGCGACAGGACGGTCACCGGCACCTTTCGGATTTCCGTGGTGGCGAAAATAAACTTCACATGCGGCGGCGGCTCTTCCAAGGTCTTCAGCAGACCGTTAAAGGCCGCCTTCGACAACATATGAACTTCATCGATGATGTAGACTTTGTAGCGCGCCGATACCGGTGTATAGCGCGCCGCGTCGGTCAGATCGCGGATATCGTCGATGGAGGTATGGGAAGCGGCGTCCATTTCAATGACGTCCACATGCCGGCCCTGCATAATCGCCTCGCAATGATCGCCAGGCCGCGCCAAGTCGATCGTTGGCGCATCCACTTCGCCTTCGATTGCGTAGTTGAGAGCACGGGCAAGAATGCGGGCGGTGCTGGTTTTGCCGACGCCGCGCACGCCGGTCAGCATCCAGGCTTGAGCGATCCGGCCGGACGAAAACGCATTGGTCAACGTCCGCACCATCGGCTCCTGGCCGATCAGATCATCGAATGTACTGGGGCGGTATTTTCGGGCAAGCACGCGGTAGCTGGTGGAAGTGTCCTGCGTGGGCGTGTTGCCATCCATGACGCCGCGTCGTCCTCGCTGCCGAATAATCCCGGTCTGGGTGGGAGGCTGGTGATGTCAACCCGGATCGAAACTCGTTAGGGCTGCTTCCTTCCGGATCTGACCCGGTTGGCGAGGGATCCGTCCGACGCCAACCTCCCGAGCGACATATTCCATGAATGGCGTGCGGGCGCAAGATCGACTTGGGGATGAATTGCGCATTCAACGATGATACGGCGCCATGACATCCCTGTACGCTGTTTTGCCAAATCGGTTAGGGTGACTGCCTGATTGCCGCCAACACCGGAATTGACATGTTGACCCACGCCGCCCTCCATCCACAACTTGAAGCCGATACGGTGTTTGTCACCGATTTGCCGCTTTCCACGGTCTTGCTGGCCCGTGACGCCAATTATCCCTGGCTCATATTGGTGCCGCGGCCGGCCGGCATGGTCGAATTGATTGATCTGGCGCCGCAAGACGCCAACCAAATGATGGTGGAAATTACCATCTGCAGCCATGCCATGCAGACGGTCAGCGCCTGTCACAAGTTAAATGTGGCGGCGTTAGGCAACCAGGTACCGCAGCTGCATGTCCACGTCATCGGCCGCTTCAAGGATGATCCGGCCTGGCCCGGCCCTATCTGGGGCGTGGTGCCGGCAATTGCCTATGCGCCGGGTGAATTGGAGAGCCGCGCCGACCAGTTTCGAACCGCAATAAACCAGCAATCGGCGGATTAGGCGCACAATGGCTGAAAATAAAATCCAGCCAACCGACGCCGATGTCGGCGCCTATATTGCCACGATCGCCCATCCGCGCCGTCGGGAGGAATCTGAGCTGTTGCTGCCGCTGATGAAACGGGCGACGGGGTTTTCGCCGTGCATGTGGGGCGACAGCATCGTCGGTTATGGCCAATATCACTATCACTACGCCTCCGGCCGCCAGGGCGATTTCCTGATGACCGGCTTCGCGCCGCGTAAGGCAGCGATGACGGTCTACATCATGCCGGGTTTTGACCGCTACGGTGACTTGCTCGCCAAGCTGGGCAAGCACCGCCACAGCGTCTCGTGTCTTTACATTACACGGTTCGCCAATGTCGATCTGGCCGTACTGGAGGAACTGGTTGCCACATCCGTTGAAGATATGAAGACCATTTATCCGCAGTGGAAGCCGTGATGGCGCCGGCCACTTGCCAATTTGCCTGTAATTGCAGCAAAGTGGTGCTTCGTCGTTTGAACATTAGTCTTCAGGAATCAATCGCGGCCAACCACCGGCCAGCATAATCGCCCGTTTCTCATTCTTCCTTTCAACGCGTTTCCCCTGCCAACTATTCTATTGGCGACGCGGCAATTGTGCCGGCCCCACCCAGCCGGCAATTCAGCCAACAAGGTTCAACTATTCTCCATGCGCATTTTGACCCTGATCGATAAGACGGTTCAACGGATCGGTTTTATTTCAGCGTTAGTGCTGATCCCGTCGCTGATTTTTGTCCGGGTGTTTGAGATTTTTACCCGCAATGTCCTCAATAAACCCGGCTCGCTCTATAATGCCATGGAAAGCGAATTGTTCCTGTTGTTTGCGTTCCTGACCATCGGCTCGGCTTATGTCAGCGGTGCTCATGTGCGGGTCGATATTCTGCGCGACCGGTTCTCTACCCGCGTAAAAGCCATCATTGAAATTATCGGCAGCCTGTTACTGGCCCTGCCGCTGTGTGGTGTCGCCCTTTGGTACGGGTCGATAATTGTCCAGTCGTCATACGGCCATGCCGAACGTTCGGCGATTGGCTTCGGCGCGCCGATCCGGTGGCTTTTGATTGCCACCATGTTGTTCGGCATGGCGATGCTGGCCGTAGCCGTGCTGTCGGCAGTGGCGCGCAATATCTTGATCATTGCCGGCCGCGCCGATGACTCACCGCCGCAGCCGGACGCATCAATCGAACCGGGTGATGCGTCATGATCGAAGCCCTGCCGTTTTTGATGCTCGGGTCATTAGCCGTTTTGTTGTTTTCCGGCCTGCCGGTGGCGATTATCTTGGGTGGCCTCGGTGTCGCCTTTTGTTTCTTCGGTATCGCCCTTGGCGAAATGCCGATGATTGCGCTTTACAGCGTCATGCCGAAACTGGTGAGCGCCATCCGCGGCAGCCTGTTTTATCCCGCCGTCGCCATGTTGTTGTTCATGGGGGTGGCGTTGGAAAAAAGCGGCATCACCCGGGACATGCTGACGGCATTGCGGATTATCCTCAACCGTGTGCCAGCCGGGCTGACCGTGGCGGTGTTGCTGATCGGCGTCATATTAGCGCCAGCGGCCGGCATTGTCGGCGCCTCGGTCGTGACGCTGTCATTGATCGCCTTGCCGACCATGCTGGCCAATGGCTATAGCGCGCCGGTGGCCACCGGATCGATCGCCGCGGCAGGCACTGTCGGCATCATCTTGCCACCGGCGGTGATGTTGTTTTTTCTGGCCGGACAATTTCAAGTGCCGATCGGCTCCATGTTCATGGCCACCGTGGTGCCGGGCGGTATCTTGATGGTGCTCTACATCCTTTATTATGTGTCGACCGGCTGGCTGTCGCCACCGGCGCAAAAGGCCAACGACATCGACACGCCGCAATCTGGGTTTGCCTGGGCATTGCTTTTGGTGCGCGGATTGATCATGCCGGCCGGGCTGATCGGTTTAGTGCTCGGCTCCATCATTGCCGGCTGGGCAACACCGTCGCAATCAGGTGCCATTGGTGCTGCCGGCGGGTTGTTGCTGGTCATTTTGAACGGCAAAATGTCATGGCCGCTGTTTAAAGACCTGATTATCAAGACCGGCCAGCTCTCCGCCATGGTGTTTTTCATCATTATGGCCGCGGCGGTGTTTTCCTATCCGTTCCGCTATTTTGGCGGTGACACGGTGATCGCCGAAGCCCTGGTGGCATTCCATGTGGGGCCTTGGACAATGCTCCTCATCGTCGTTGGGATCGTCTTCGTCTTGGGCTTCTTCATCGACTGGATCGAAATCACGGTGATCACATTGCCACTGTTTTATCCGGTCTTAAAGGAACTCGATTTCGCTGCCCATACCGGCGGTGATCAGACCTCGATGTTGTGGATTTCAGCCATCACCGCCCTGGTCCTGCAGACATCATTCCTGACGCCGCCGTTTGGTTTCGCGCTGTTTTTCCTAAAAGGTTCCGCCCCGCCCGGCGTGACGCTGGGTCATATCTATCGCGGCATCGTGCCGATCGTGCTGATCCAGGTTTTGGTGATCGGCCTGGTCATGGCCAATCCAATTATTGTCACCTGGCTGCCACACTTGATCTATGGGCGGTGAGGTTTCCGGAAGTTAGCGGGCGAGATGGCTATTGCGGCGGCGGCAAGGAAGCACGGGTACGCAAACGCAAGATGCGGTCGCGGCCCTGTTCGGCCACATAAACCCAGTCTTTAGCGATGGCAATGCCCTGCGGTTGTTTCACATTTGATAGAACGGCAACGGTTTGCCCGCCATGGAAACGGATAAGCCGGCCAGTCTTGCTGTCCTCGGTGATCCAAAGCGCGCCGTCAGGCGCCAGCACAACCTGGTCCGGCCAGTTCAGGCCGTCCACCACGGTGCTGATTTGGCCTTTGGAGAATTTGATAACGCGGCCGGCACCGCTTTCAGCCACGAAGATGTCGCCGTTAGCCGCCACCGCCAGACCTTCGGGTTTCTTCAGGCCGTCGATAATCACTGAAACCGTGCCGCTATCTGAAAGGGCGACGACCCGGCCGTTTTCTGGCAGGTCTTCTGAAATGACCAACCGGCCATCGGGCAGAAAGCCGATACCCTCCGGTTTGCGAAGCTGGGCAATGGTGATGGATTCACCGGTTGCCAGATCGAATTTCAATATCCGGCCGGGATCAACTTCCTCCGTTACGAACAGCGAACCTGATCTTAGAATCAACCCATCCGGCCGCTTGAGGTCTTCCAGGACCGGCGTCACCTGCCCGGACTTCAGGTGAACAATACGCCCCTGGCCGCCGGCAACTTCCAGGCTGGCATAAAGCGAGCCGTCATCGGCCAGTGCCAAATTATCGACCCGGCGCAGGTCGTGGGCATGAGCTTCGAAAGCCCAAGCAGAATCCGCGAACAGCGTATTGCGTCCGAAGATGATGAAGACGAAGAGCAGTATGGCGGCGGCAATGGCGCCGACCATGGCAAACATTTGGGTGCGTGACATGCGGCCACTTCTAGGCCAATGCCCGTCCAACTTCCACGGCTTTGATGCCGCATGCAGGATTCAATCAATCCAACATTCGACAACGGCGGCTAATTGGCGGTGCCGGGCAATAATTGGTGATCTGGGTTGCACATTTGGGTTCTTGGCAAATCGAACCAAACATCCCAACATAGACCGCCTGAACCCAATCGCCTTTCATGACCACCAGAGGATCCCATGGCGCCGATCGATTTTTCCGACGACGAACCCTCCCGCCTGACCGGCTTTGCCAACAGTCTGATCGACCGCCAGGCGCCACGGCGGGAAGACCCGGCCTGGATTGCCGCCGCCATGGAACGGCCAGAGGCGCGCCATGTCCTTTATCTGGATGACCGGCCGCTATTAGACGTCTCCAAAACACCGTTGGGTGTTCACCATGGCGCCTTCATGGCCAGGGCGTTGGGTGCCGATATGGCCGAAGCCGTGTTCATGGGCGTCGATGACGAGGGCCCGATCTTTGCCGCCGAGATTACCGCCGATGCGGACCAGGCGATGGACGTGGGTCCTTACAAATTCATCGATCTGCGCACCCTGGCAATCCAAGGCGCGCTCGACCCTGATGATCTCGGGCGTCTGGCGCAGGCCCGCTCGTTGCTGCACTGGCACCAAAACCACGGCTTTTGTTCCAAGTGCGGCACCAAGACGGCGATGTCGGATGCCGGTTACAAGCGCACCTGTCCTGATTGTGGCGGCCAGCATTTTCCCCGCACCGATCCGGTGGCGATCATGCTAGCGGTTGACGGCGATAAATGCCTGCTCGGCCGCTCGCCGCATTTTGCCCCGGGCATGTATTCATGCCTGGCCGGCTTTATTGAACCGGGCGAGACCATTGAAGATGCGGTGCGCCGAGAGATCATGGAGGAGGCGGGCATTCGTATCGGCAAGGTCAATTATTATGCCAGCCAGCCTTGGCCGTTCCCGACATCGTTGATGATCGGCTGTCACGGTGAGGCGCTATCGACGGAGGTCACTCCAGATGATGAGGAACTGGAAGATTGCCGCTGGTTCGACAAGGACGAAGTGCGGTTGATGCTCGCCGGCACCCATCCCGACGGTATCGGCACACCGCCACCGATGGCCATCGCCCACATCATCATCCGCGCCTTCGTCGAGGCGGAGTAGAGTTTTTCGGTGTAGGGGAAGAGCCTGAAGGCATTTTGGTATTGACGTCCTAAGGCCGGCCCATTCCCCCGTCCAACGCCTTTGGCGTTTATTCTTAGTGAGCAAGAGGCCGGCTTCAGGACTTCAGGACTAAAACGCCTTCAGGACCTCCAAACTATATCACAATCGCTGCAGCCCGATTGCGGAGGAACCGCAGAACACTCATGGCAGTCAGTGCAGATGAGCGCGGGTTGCCGGGCAATGGCTGGCCTTGAATGTCAAATGACAGGCGGCCGAAGGCGCCGGCTGTTTCAATCGTATGGGTGTTGCCGGTCGCGGTCGGGTCCATGATCAATTCCACCTGGGTCGCCTCAAATCCCAATCCGGCAATCGCCACGGTGGCGGCGACATTGGCGTTCTTGGGATACATCCGGGCCGCGTCCCTGGCTGAGCCCCCAAACAGCGCTGTACGAACACCGCTGGCTTCGGCCGGTTCCGCACCGGCTGCCCCAAGCCAACCGGTTGGCGGTTTGGTGCCGCGATAGCGGACTAAATCCAGACCGGCCTGGCGCGCCGAAGCGATCGCATCAACCGCCCCGATGGCGCCGCTGAGCAGGCTCAATTGTGCCCCGCCGCGTTTGGCCGAAGACGTCAACGCCTCGATCCGGCCAGGTGCGGCCAGGGCGCCAATGGAAACAATGCCCAGGTCGATGCCTGCCGCTAAAACATCGCCAGCGTGGGCATCAACCGCCCCGTGTCCGGCGCATTCCACCGCTACATCAACCGGCTGCGACAATTGGGCGATATCGGTGATGATCTCCACGTCATTGCCGATCGCCGCTCGAGCTTGTTTTTCACGGCCTGGTCGTGCCAAGACCGCTGATATCGCCATGCCGTCGTCGTCTGAAAGCTGGTCGGCTACATAGGCGGCAATGGCGCCATAACCGATCATCAATATTGATTGGTTCATGTCGGTCTCCTCTTTACCGGTATCCTTGGGGCCGGCTCGGCGGTCATAGAAAACTCTGCGGATCGATATCGATCTGCAGGCGTACTGCGCCGCGTGGCGGGCCGGCGCTGGCCTGCAGATTTCGAATAAACTGATGCAATTCCGTAGCCCGGTTGGCCCGTACCAATAACCGATAGCGATGCCGGCCACGCACCAGCGACAGCGGTGCTTCGGCCGGGCCGAGTACATCAATACCCTGGCCAGGCACCGCCGCATTGGCCAGTTTGCGGGCATAAGTTAAGGCCAGATCCCGCTCCGGCGCCGATACAATTAAACTGGCCAATCGGCCGAATGGCGGCAATCCGGCGCGCTGCCGGGCAGCCATTTCTTGTTTATAAAACTGCCCGGGGTCGCCGGAGGCCAACGCCACCATGACCGGGTGCTCAGGCGCATAGGTCTGCAAATAGCCAACACCTGTGGTGCTGATACGCCCGGCTCGGCCGGTCACCTGGGCCAGCAGCTGGAAAGTCCGTTCCGCAGCCCGGGGGTCACCGGTCGCCAGTCCCAAATCCGCATCGACGACGCCGACCAGGGTCAATTTTGGAAAATTGTGTCCCTTGGCCACCAATTGCGTGCCGACGATAATATCGGCATCACCCTGGGCGATCGCCTGTAGTTCCTGGCGCATGCGCCGGGCGCCGCCGGGCAAATCCGATGATAAGACGATCATCCGCTTGTCAGCGAATATACCGGCGACTTCCTCGGCGATGCGCTCCACACCAGGGCCGCAGGCATGCAGCGTATCTTCCTTGCCGCAGGCCGGGCAGGCAATCGGCTTCGGTTCGTTGTGGCCGCAATGATGGCAGACAAGCACGCCGCGAAACCGGTGTTCCACCAGCCAGGCGGAACAATCGCGGCAGGCGAACCGATGGCCGCAGGCCCGGCACAACGTTAACGGTGCATATCCCCGCCGGTTCAAAAATAACAATACCTGTTCGCCGCGCGCCAATGTCTCCGCCATTGCCCTGACGAGTTTCGGCGACAGCCATTCACCGCGCTTGGGCGGGTGGGCGCGCATATCAACCAGATGAATATCCGGCAGGGTGCTGCCAGTTGCCCGAACCGGCAACTTCAAATGTTGATAGCGGCCGCGATCGGCGTTCACCCGGCTTTCAATCGACGGCGTCGCCGAGGCCAGGATGACCGGAAATCCAGTCAGGTGCCCGCGCACCACGGCCATATCGCGGGCATTATAGGTGGCCCGGTCTTCCTGCTTGTAGGCGCTGTCATGTTCCTCATCGACGATGATCAGGCCGAGATCTGGAAATGGCAGGAACAATGCCGACCGGGCGCCGACTACCACACGGATATCGCCGGACATCACGCCGCGCCAGGTCCGCATGCGCATTTTCGGCGCCAGATCGGAATGCCATTCGCCGGGCCGGGCGCCGAAACGGTCTTCAAAGCGGCTCAAAAACTGCGCCGTCAATGCAATTTCCGGCAACAATACCAGCACCTGATGTTCGGCGCGGATCGCCTCGGCGATGGCTTCGAAATAAACCTCCGTCTTGCCGGCGCCGGTGACGCCATCCAATAGCGCCACAGCGAATTGATCCTCCGCCACCATTTGGCGCAGTTCTTTGGCGACGCCGGCCTGCACCGATGTCAGCTCCATCGGACCGAAATCAGCATCCAGCGTCGGCCACGGCTGGGCGGCCGGGATGTCGACAGCTTCCAGGCTTGCCGTCTTGACCAGGCCATCAACGACCGAGGGGCTGACCCCTGCGGCACCAGCCAGACCGGATTTCGTCCAGGCCATGCCGTCGGCGGCCAACTCCATCACCCGGTGCCGCGCCGCTGTCATCCGCTCCGGTGGTGGGCCGGCAAGACGGAAACCCTTCATCGGTTTTTCAGGCTCCAGCGCCTCTGGCACCCGCAACACCATGCGCAGTACCATGCCCGGTGCCGACAATGTGTAGTCGGCGACCCAATCAACAAAATCGCGGATCGATTTGGCCAAGGGCGGCACATCGAACACCCGGGTGATCGGCCGCAGCCGGGCAGTAGGTACATCGCTTTTCGCGGTCACATCCCACACCGTACCAATGACCTGGCGCGGCCCCAGCGGTACCTGGACAATGCTGCCCTCGCTCACTGTCATATCGTCGGGCACCAAATAGGAATAGGCCACCTCGACGGCGACTGGAACCAAAACGGAGACGACACGGGAAGGGCTCAAAATCCGGCTCGAAATTAGGGTTGCGAATCAGGGCTGACGCCGACGGTCATTTTACGGTAAGACTGCGCCAACAAGGCAAGTGATTTGCCGCCAACATAGCCGCGAAAGATCGTCGGCATTTTCCAGGAGATGGGAATGAAATTCTTTGTCGATACGGCCGATGTGGCTGAAATCCGTGAATTGACGGCATCCGGCTTGGTCGACGGCGTCACAACCAATCCGTCCTTGATCATGAAGGCCGGGCGGCCGTTTCGCGAAGTCATTGCCGAAATCTGCGACATTACCGACGGCCCGGTTTCAGCGGAAGTGACCGCGACCGAGGCCCCGGCAATGATTGCCGAAGGCACCGAACTTGCTGGGATCGCCGGCAATATCGCCATTAAACTGCCGCTCACCTGGGACGGGCTGATCGCTTGTCGGTCGCTCACTGATGCTGGCCACATGGTCAATGTCACTTTGTGTTTTAACGCCAACCAGGCGTTATTGGCCGCCAAGGCCGGCGCCACGTTTATCTCGCCGTTCATTGGCCGGCTGGACGATTTGGCGATCGACGGCATGGATCTGATCGCCGAAATTCGTACCATCTACGACAACTACGATGCCCTGACGACGCAGATCCTCGCCGCCTCGATCCGTTCAGCCAATCACGTCAAACAATCGGCCCTGTGTGGCGCCGATGTGGCGACCATCCCGCCGTCGGTGCTGAAGGGCCTGGCGAAACACATGCTCACCGACAAGGGCCTGGATGCGTTTCTGGCTGATTGGGCCAAGACCGGGCAATCGATATTGTAGGTGAGTTTTAGCCGTGCGCTGAGGCGCGCCTGAAGCCGGCCCGCTCCTAACGCCTGCGGCGTTTGTTCTTGGTGAGCAAGCGGCCCGGGCCAGCCCACTCCCCCGTCCCAACCACCCAATAGGGTACCATTTATGGGTGGTTGGGACGGGGGAGTGGGCTGGCTTTAGGACTTCCGGTACTCTAAACCGCGCTTTCTCCATCCCATCAAAATTTACCCATCTTCCGATCCCGGTTCGGCCCGACCCGTCGTCACCAGACCGGCCAGGCGCGGGTCCATCAGGTCATGCAGTCGATGCGCCGCGGCGCGGGCAATCCGCAGAGTCATGGCCTTTCTGGTGGCACCTGAAAGTTTTTGTTCCGGCGCGTCTCGCATGATTTCCGCACCGTATCCGTCAGATAGGATTAGACCGGCTTCATCGGGGAAAATATCGGCTGGCACTTCCGGGTGGGTGGCAAAAAACAGCCGGTCGCAATGCTGCCAGTAATCGGGCCATTTGTTATCGGCGCGCAGATCCTCCACCGATGATTTGATTTCGATAATCCAGATTTCACCCTTCTGGCCCAATGCCACCACATCGGCGCGCCGGCCCGATGCAAGCGATAATTCAAAGACCATTGAATAGCCCAGATGGCGAACCAGCCGGCCAAGGCCGCGACGGATCACCAATGCCCGTTCCGACTGCCTGCCGTCCTCGGGCACAGCGGGATCCTGAAATGGATCGGCGATGAACGGCATAGGCTACTCCGATAGTAATAACCATCGAATTGTTCGCTATTTGTTCGAGTTTTTCAAGACAATGTTTTGCCCACTTGTTGGCGGAACTTCGGCGGCGGTTTCTAAACCGGATGGGCGGCGGCGATTTCTTGCAATATGGCTTCCGCCGCTGCCCGGCGATCCGGCGCGGCGGTGATCGGCCGCCCAACCACCAAATGGTCGGCGCTGGCGGCAATTGCCTGGCCGGGCGTCATAACCCGTTTTTGGTCATCCAAAGCTGCTCCAGCCGGGCGAACACCCGGAGTGACGATCAATCGGTCCGGACCCAGGATTGACCGCATTGCAGCGGCTTCCGTCGGGGCGCAGATGATGCCGTCCATGCCGGCCTCATGGGCCTGGGCGGCGCGGCGTTCCACCAGATAAGCGGCGGAATGGGCATAGCCGGCATCGACCAGATCATCATCATCCATGGAGGTCAGCACGGTGACCCCTAAAAGCTTCAGTGGATCGTCGCCGCGCGCGGCGGTGGCCGCGGCCATGGCTTTTGGGTAGGCATGAATGGTCAAGAAGGTCATGTTCATGGCGGCGATCGACGTCACGCCGTGTCCGACAGTGTTATCGATATCCAGCAGCTTCATGTCGAGAAAAACCTTGCGGCCATCGCCGATCAGCTGTTGCGCCAGCGCCAGACCGCCGGCAAAGGCCAATTGATGGCCGATCTTATAAAACGAAACACTGTCACCCAGTTCGTTGATGACCGTCTGGGCGGAATCAACATCCGGCACATCCAACGCAACAATCAGCCGGTCCTGGATATCGGGTGAAATTGAAGTCATGGCTGGTCTCCGCGATTCGCCTCGTCAATGCCCATCGTTTAGCCCGCATGAACGATCAAGGCCAGTCTGCGCCAAACGCCTGTGGCGTTTGTTCTTGGTAGGGGAAAGTCCTAAAGCCGGCCCTCTCCCCCGTCCAACGCCTACGGCGTTCGTTCTTAGTGAGCAAGAGGCCGGGGCCGGCCCGCTCCCCCGTCCCAACCACCCAATAGGGTACCATTT